>Ga0315338_1000206_pt1 | contig 207561 bp, 178 predicted proteins | sample ASW8metaG_FD_204518 | JGI IMG/M metagenome (GOLD analysis project Ga0315338, IMG submission 204518) | Ammonia-oxidizing marine archaeal communities from Monterey Bay, California, United States - ASW #8 | ecosystem: Environmental > Aquatic > Marine > Coastal | place: USA: California | collected...
ATGATTCATTAATTGAGAACACCGAAGATTTCTTTGTAGATCTTTCTAACCTGTCTACAACCTTGATCGGGATCAATACTCCTCAGGCAACTGGGAACATTACCGATAACGATGCGGTTGGTGGAACCGGGATCGATTTTGATGCTACCTCTGTTACTGTTGATGAGGCTGCTGGTACTGCAACCTTTACGGTTCGTCTTACTGGTGATGTACAAGGTGGATTTACCCTTGACTATGCAACTGCTGATAACGATGCTGCTGCTCCTGGTGATTATACTACTACCTCTGGTACCTTGACTTTTGCAGGTAACGACGGAGAGTTCTATGATATTACTGTTCCAATTATTGATGATGTGATCATAGAAGACAGTGAACTATTCTCTGTTAACCTTTCGAATCTATCTCATAGTGCAATTGGCATCAATACGCCTACTGCTACCGGAACAATTCTGGACAATGATAGTGAAGATGATTTCCCTGCAGATACAACTATGCAATGCGAGGAAGTACCTGTCCTAGATGATATCATCTATATAGGTGAAGGTGAAATTACACTGAACGCGAGTGGCTGTGATTATGTACAGGAATATACTGAAGTAATTTCCGGTCAGGATGATGAATGTGCCACGGAATATACCATAACCAGAACATGGACGATTACAGATTGTGTTGATAATGTTCGTACGCATACGCAGGTTATTACCGTACTCGATACTACTGCGCCTGTCTTTGTAGAGAATTTACCTGCAGACATGACCGTTTCTTGTGATGCGGTTCCAACAGCTGCAGATATGACTGCCATGGACAATTGTGATACGGATGTTTCTGTAACCTTTACTGAAAACATCACTGGTCAGGATGATGAATGTGCTTCAGAATATACTATTACAAGAACCTGGATTGCCCAGGATTGTGCCGGGAATTCAACGAGCCATACACAGGTAATTATTGTGGAAGATGTGATCGCTCCCGTTTTTGTAGAAGAGTTACCTGAAGACCTAACCACAACTTGTAGTGAAGTTCCGGATGCAGTTACCTTAACGGCAATTGATAATTGCGATCCTAATATCACTGTTACTTTTGATGAAACTATTACGAACGACGCTAATTGTGCGAATGGATATACGATCACAAGAACCTGGAGTGCCAGTGATTGTGCCGGAAATGCCATATCACATACCCAGGTGATCACCATCCCTGCTACCGGACCTATCACGAGCAGTGACTATGATGAAGAGGTTATGATCATATGTGGTGAAGAGATTCCAGAAGTACCAGAATTGACATTTATGGGGGGATGTGGCGACTATAATGTAGTGTTCAACGAAGAAACACAATTTTCAGAGGATTCTGATGATTATATGATAATAAGAACCTGGGATGTAACCGATGCCTGTGGCAATACGGCATCCTTTGAGCAGCTCATCTTTGTGATGCAGCCGCAATTAGAAACAGTGTTTATTGATATATGTGTAGAAGATCCATCCATTGATCTGGTAAATTATTTACCTGAGTCATTCGACACAAACGGCACCTTTGAAATATTGACTGCCGGAATGGTCTTAAATGGAAGTATTCTGGATCCTTTAGCTGTGCCTGTTGGTGAGTATCAGATCGCCTATAGCTCAACGGAAGGTACCTGTAAATACTATGTTGATTTTACCATAACAGTAAATGCCGATTGTGTACCATGTGGCGTAGCTAACATTACACCATCGAAAACTGTAACGCCAAATGGCGACGGTGTGAACGATGTATTTGAAATTAAAGGTGTGGAATTCTGCGACTTTAATTTCGACCTGATGATCTTCAACAGATGGGGAGCTAAGGTTTATGAAGTACAAGATTATCAAAACAATTGGGGAGGTAACTCTCCGAACAATTCCTTCGGGAATTCGGGAATGCTACCGGCGGGTACTTATTATTATATCATTAAGGTAACTAATAAGGACTTTCAACCGGTGAATGGATATATCTATCTCGGATCTAATTAAAACCTACTAGTATGAAAACTGTAAAAAAGATTTTATTCCTGTTCATTTTTTCCTTGAGCAGTTTGATGACTGCACAACAGTTACCGCAGTTCACTCAATATATGTTCAACACCATTTCTGTGAACCCTGCCTATGCAGGAAGCAGGGAGACCTTGAACGTCACTGCATTGCATAGAAATCAGTGGGTTGGGATCGATGGAAATCCAAGGACGAGCACCTTTTCATTGCACGCTCCTTTGCGAAATGACCGGGTTGGCTTGGGACTTTCTTACATCAGTGATAGATTGGGCTTCGAAAGTACCAATTACGTATATGGTGATTTTTCATATACCATACCTGTGAGTCTGAAAGCAAAACTTTCTTTCGGATTAAAAGCCGGGTTTACAAACTATCAATTAGAAACACCTGACAGTAACGATACATTTTTTGCATCAAGTTTTAACCAGTGGTCTCCTAATGTAGGTGCCGGTGTTTATCTAAGTACCAGTAGATGGTATGTTGGGGTTTCATCCCCAAGAATGCTCACAACAGACTTAAATCAAGGGGAGTTTGAAGCCTTGGAAAGACCTAGTTATTATTCTATCGCGGGATTGGTTTTGGATATGTCCCCTACTGTTAAGTTCAGACCCTCTGTGTTAGCAAAAATAACTAACGGAGCACCCACCAGTTTGGATGTTTCTGCACACTTTTTGTTTTATGATAAACTTTGGCTGGGTGCTTCCTATCGCTTTAATAATGCCGATGGTTTTGGAGCACTTCTAGATTTCCAGATCTCCAAAGACTTTAGACTGGGATATGCTTATGACATGCCAACAGGTGAAATTAGGCCCTACTCTACCGGAACACACGAGATCATATTGATCTATGAGACACTTTTCAAACAAAAAGGTCCGGCTAAATCACCTAGATACTTCTAAAAAAATAATTTCCATGAGACACATAGCAAACATAGTATTCACTCTAATTTTTTCCATGGTAATTACCACGGGTCAGGCTCAATATGGAGCCCAGAAACGTGGCGATTATTACTTTGGCCAGTTTCAATACAGCAAAGCCATCAAAGAATACGAAAAGATGGTAGAAGGAAAGTTCAACAGCGACTATGCTCACCAGCGTCTGGCGGAATGCTACCTGCTGATACGCGACTTTAAAAAATCATTACCTCATTTTGAGGTGGTGATCAATAAGACGAGCATCCCTACGGATTACTATTTCAAATACGGCATGGCACTGTATAGCGATGGACAGTTAGACGAAGCTGCCACCTGGTTAAAGAAATACAAGAAATACAATAAGAACGATTCACGGGTAAAACGATTTCTAAAGGATGGTAATTTAGCCTCGGTAGTTTTCAATAGTAGGGAGCGTTATGAAGTGAAAACTGTACCCTTCAATACAAGCGAAAGCGACTTTGGTGCTTTTGTAGAAGGTGAATATCTTTATTTCGCATCTTCCAGAAAAGATCTGGTAGATGGCGATGAATACGGTTGGAACGATGAGCCCTGGCTCGATATTTTTATGGTAAAGGAAGATAATCCTGAATCTATTCCTGAAAAAATTAAAGGGGACATCAATACAAAGTTTCATGAAAGTTCGCCTGTCTTCTCAACAGATTACAAAAATGATACTGTTATCTATTTTACCCGTAACAACTACTTTAAGAACAAAAAAGCCTATGGAGCTGAAGATGAACTGAATCTTAAAATTTTCAGTGCCATAAAGGAGAAAGGTGTTTGGAAAGAAAACAGGAACCTACGAATAAATAGCGATTACTACTCTACGGGTCACCCTTACGTGAGTCCGGGTCGTACGCGTTTGTACTATACTTCAGACAGACCTGGAGGATATGGCGGAACAGATATTTATTATTCCGACATCCACCCCAGAGGAGGTATTGGTACACCGGTCAATGCCGGTCCCGTTGTAAATACGGAAGGAAATGAAATGTTTCCCTTTATAAACAGTGAGGGAGTTTTGTTCTTTTCTTCGGACGGACATGTTGGTTTTGGACAACTAGATATTTTCTCAACAATCAGTAATGAGAATGAGGAAATTGTAGAAGTAGTGAATTTGGGAACACCAGTAAACTCTCCTAGTGATGATTTTGCTTTTTATGCTCATGATGATGGTATTACCGGATATTTAAGCTCTAACAGAGAAGGAGGATTGGGTGGAGACGACATTTATAAGTTTAAGTTTACTCCGGAACTTTCTTTAGAGGGTATAGTAATAGATGGTGTAAATTTAAGACCGTTAGACAGTGTGAAGATCGCGATCTATAACCAAAAGAATGGTTCCCTGGAAGGTGAAGCACTGACAGATGCCAATGGGTATTACAGGATGTATATAAACCGGGAAAGGAATTATGTGATAGAAGCATCACGTAGAACACACCCCACCAAGAACGTTTATTTTAATACCTATACAACACCGCTCACCACCAAAATAATATCTCAAAATATTACGTTGGAACCGGTAATGGATGTAAAATTACTGGCTAATCTCGATAAGATCTACTTCGATTTTAATAAGAGTAACATACGCCCAGATGCAGCCAAAGAATTGGATAAAGTAGTAAAATTAATGACCATCACATATCCGGATATGATCATCCATCTGGAAGCTCACACAGACCCTATTGGGAGTCATGCGTATAATGACAATCTTTCTGAAAGAAGGGCGAAATCTACCTATGATTACTTAATTGAACATGGTGTCCCAAAAGATCATATTCTTTCATATAAAGGATATGGTGAAAGAAAATTGATCAATCATTGTACAAGCAGAAAAGATTGTACGGATGAAGAATTGGAGCTCAATAGAAGGACCGAATTTCCTATCGTTCAGATCAAACGTCCAAAAGACTTGATCGTAAAGAGCAAATAATAATTTTTGCCATTCTATTTTAAATAAATCCTGAGATCTTTTTCTCAGGATTTTTTATTGGAATACGTACAAAAAACGCCAAGGAGATCCATAAGTTAAAAACACAGTATATTTGAAAAAAAAGCACAATGAACAAGTCAATTTTATCTTTTTGCACCCTTTTAATCCTTTTGGTAAGTTGTAAATCTGAAAAGAAGATTACTCCTGTCAAAGAAGACACTATCCTTGAAAAAGTTGCTAAAGCACATGGATTTGACGAATGGAATAAGGTCAAGGAAATCAGATTTACCTTTAATGTAGATCGCGATACCATGCACTTTGAAAGATCCTGGGTCTGGAGCACCAAAAGTCAGGAGGTACAAGGAATCTCTAATGGAGACACCATAGCCTATAATAGAAATGCAGTAGACAGCCTGGCTATAAAAGCGGATGGTGCATTTATCAATGACAAATTTTGGCTGTTGGCACCCATTAACATTTTATGGGATCAGAATAGCCTAAGCTATACGTTCGAAGAGACTGCCCTTGCCCCCATTAGCAATGATTCGCTACCTAAACTAACTGTAGTGTATGGAGATGATGGAGGCTATACTCCGGGCGATGCTTATGACTTTTATTTGGGCGATGATTACACGATCAAAGAATGGATCTTCCGCAGAGGTAATAGCCTAGAACCTGGAAGCGCTGCAACCTGGGAAGGTTATGAAAATATCAATGGCCTGAACCTCTCAAAGATGCATAAGAACAAGGAGGGGAATTTCTCGCTGTATTTTACAGATGTGGAAGTGGTAAAATAGGCTCAGCTTGTTTTTTTAGTATTTCTTTTTAGCAGAAAGGTTGTTGCCAGGACAACAATAACACCCCCTAAGAGTACCATAAAACTAGTATTAAGCGAAAATTGTTCGGCCAGGAATCCGAGTATTACCGGACCTATTAGAAAACCTGAATAGCCCGTACCCGCAATAAATGCAACACCCTGCGAAGATTCAACTCCCTTTACATTTCCACCTATCCTAAAGAGTTCGGGGATGATCACAGAAAAACCAAGACCCGTTAAAGCAAAACCAACGATCGCTAGATAAGTGCTGCCCAATAAGACCAATATATAACCGACAATGGCAATTGTTGAACCCAATGCCACTATCTTAACTGAGCCTATACGAGCACTAATGGCATCTCCCAGAAAACGGCCAAGGGTCATCATTATTTGAAACCCTAAGAAACCGGCACCCCATATAACTTCGGGAGCCATGGATACTTCTTTTAAAAATAGACCACTCCAATCAACAATGGCACCTTCACTACCCATGATCACAAAGGATACTACTCCCAGGAGTAGTAAAGGTTTAAAATTACGAAGGCTAAAAGGTTCCTTTTCTATGGGTGCCGCTACTATGTGCTTATACCGCTTATGAAATATGAAATTGATTCCAAAAACAAGGGCAATTGCCAATAGCATGTGCAACATTCTATTTCCAAATGTCAGGATCAAAAAACTTCCTAATCCGGCGATTACTCCGCCTAAACTGAAGAAGCCGTGCGAAGCGGACATAAAATTATTTTTGTCCTCCTTTTCAATCTCTGTAACTAATGTATTCATTGATATATCTAAAAATCCATTGGCCGATCCAAAAAAGAACAAAGCTATGGCCAGGGTAACAAAGCTTGTAGCCATCAGTGGAAAGATGGCGGTAATACATAGTAGAATTAGGCCTAGCCAGGTGGCCTTTCCAACCCCTAATCGATTAATGATCCGGGAAGCTACAGGAAATACAGTGAATACCCCAAATGAAAGGAAAAACAAGGCAATCCCCAATGTGGCTTTGTCAATCCCAAGATCTTCTTTAACAGTTGGAATATAAATTGCCCAGGTGCCAAAGAGAATATTAAGACTGGCAAATGCCCAGGCAGGACCAAAATATCTGGGGTTAGACAAAATTAGCCGTAAAGATCTCATAGTGATCAGGAATTAGAGGACGGGTAAGATACCTACTTTTTTGTAATGCCTTCCTTTAATATTTGTCCGAACCGATACATATCTTCATAGGAGCAATAGAAAGGTGCCGGAGCCAAACGTATTACATTAGGTTCCCTCCAGTCGGTAATTACACCATTTTCCATCAGATAGTCGAACATTGGCCGTCCTTCGCCATGCAGAAAAACCGATAATTGGGTCCCCCTATCTTTAGGCGTGATAATTTCGAATGAGCTGTCTACTTGCTTATCAATTTCCTGTAGGACAAATTCTAAATACGAGACTATTAGATTTCGTTTCTTGATCAATGCCTGCATGCCTACCTCGTCAAACATTTCAAGGGATGCCAGATATGGTGCTACTGCCAAAACAGGGGCATTGCTTATTTGCCAGGCATCTGCGGTTTCCATTGGATCGAACTCTGGTTGCATCAAGAAACGTGTTTCTTTCTTTGTGCCCCACCACCCTTCAAATCGCGGAATGTCCCGCCTATTTAAATAACGTTCATGCACATAGATGCCAGAGGAATTTCCCGGCCCGCTATTCATATATTTATAACTACACCATGCAGCAAAATCTACATCCCAATCATGAAGCTTAAGTTCAATGTTTCCTGCTGCATGGGCCAGATCCCACCCTACCATAGCTCCGGATGCCTTACCGGCGCTAGTAATCGTCTTCATATCGAAAACCTGCCCATTGTAATAATTTACACCTCCAAGTAAGACCAGTGCAAGCTCATCTCCCACTTCCTCTATTTTTGTCAGTACGTCTTCCGTTCGCCAAAAATTTTCGCCTTCGCGCTTTTTGATCTCTACAAGGGTATCGGAAATATCCAGTTTATGAAACTTGATCTGACTTTGAAACATATACTGATCCGATGGAAATGCCTTTTCCTCGCACAAGATCTTATAGCGTTTTTTAGTAGGTCTGTAAAAAGAAACCATCAGCAGATGTAAATTAACCGTCAGGGTATTCATGACCGTTATCTCTGCAGGTTTAGCACCTACAACTTTTGCCAGTGGTTTTGCAAGGCGTTCATGATAATCCCACCATGATTTCTCTGCGAAGAAATGTCCTTCCACAGCCAACTCCCGCCAATCTTTCATGATATCATCTACATAAGCCTGGGTTCTCTTAGGTTGTAATCCAAGGGAATTTCCTGTAAAATAAATTACTTCCGAACCCTTTACCTTGGGAAAATGAAACTCTTTCCTATAGGGTGCCAAAGCATCTTGGGCATCAAGCTCACGGGCAAAGGACAAGGTGTTCTGAAACTTCATAGCAATGTTTTGCGCAAAAATACAACACTCCTATTAAACTAACTGCCTATGCTTTTGATTCAAGTTTATCCAAAGAAGTTCGCATCTCAATGATATGTTTCTTGAACCCAACTTTTTCATAGGCAGCAATAGCCGGATCATTGTCTTGATACACTGTAAGCCGAACCTCCAATAATCCTTTTTTTCGGGCCCAGTTCGCAAGTACTTCCACGATCTTACCATTGATGCCCTTGCCGCGGTATTCCGGAAGTGTATACATAAATCCGAGATATGCGTATTGCTCATGATCCAAATAAGATCTTGCAGATTTGGCAATACCGAACCCTGAACTTACAATTTGTCCATCCACTACTGCAACGACCACCTTTGCCTCTTTATCAGCTATAAACTCTTTTAGGTCATAGTAATGAAGATGGCCATTACGTATGGTGGGATCAAAGGGGCGTTCTGCTTGGATAAGCGCTTGTTCAAACGTAAGCAGCGTTGCTAAATCACTTTCAACGGCATCCCGAATACGGACATCTTTCATAATAGTTAGGATATTGATGGACACAACAAAGTAGGTCAAAAAGCCTATTTTTACAAAAAGAATAGCATGCATTTTCTGTCGGAAACACTTCAGGAGTACATCACTAGTCATTCAGAGGATGAACCCTCTTATTTAACGGAGCTTAGCCGGGAGACCCATTTGAAAGTGATTCAGCCCAGGATGATCACCGGACATTACCAGGGTAGAGTACTCAGCATGCTTTCAAAAATTATCGGACCCGGCAATATCCTGGAAATTGGGACCTATACCGGCTATTCGGCTTTATGCCTGGCGGAAGGACTTGCCCCAAATGGAAAGCTTTATACCATAGACATCAACGAAGAATTAGCTTGGATACAAAATAAGTATTTTGATAAGGCCGGATTTTCTGATCGGATTAAACAATATACAGGAGATGCACTGGATATAATTCCTTCCCTTGATCTGCAGTTCGATCTTGTATTTATTGATGCAGAGAAAAAGGAGTATGTCCGTTATTTTGAAGCGATATTATCCAAGACCAGAAAGGGTAGTATAATCTTATCAGATAATGTGCTATGGTCCGGTAAAGTGGTAGAACCTGTAGAAGCTAATGACAAGGCTACAAAAGCTCTCATAGAATACAACCAGATGCTCAAGGAAGACCCAAAGGTGGAGACAGTGATGCTACCTATTAGGGACGGTCTAACGCTAAGCAGGGTACTATAAATCTATTGTAGATCTTATAAAAAGAGACCGCCATTAGGAGTCCTACCAGAGCGCCAACGATCAGATCCAACGGGTAATGCACCCCTACATAGATCCTGCTAATTGAAAAAAGTAAAGGCCATAGATAAAAGAGATAAACCCACTTCAATTTCTTTCGAAGAAAAAGGACGATCAGGGTAGTAATAGCAAAAGAGTTTGATGCATGCCCCGAGAAAAAGCTATAGTCATTGGGTCTGATCAATATGCGGATAAAGGCACTGATCTCCTCATCGTTATTTGGACGAAGCCTTTCAATGAAATTTTTTGTGAGATCCATAAAGGCCATGACAAAACCAAATAATAAGACTGTCATCAGGATCATGGCTATCGCCTCTTTCTTAGGATATTTTAGTAGAAGTAATAGGAAGAACAATACAAATAATGGGATCCAAGTAGTTGTATGGGTTACCAGGGACCAAAACCCGTCATATTCTTCTATTCCAAGGCTATTCAGGTAGATAAAGGTATCGCGGTCCCATTGTAATAGCCTTTCCCACATACGCCCGCTTACTTTCTTTTGATGGTCCCGGAAACATCCTCAATATTCTTTTTCACCTGATTCATTTCCTTTTTTATATCGTCTGCAATACTTGTATCTATTCCTTGTTTATCAGCACTTTTCTGGATCTCCTGCTTAATATCTTCCGTTGCATCCTTTAGCTGTCGCATACCTTTTCCCAGTCCTTTAGCGATACCGGGAATCTTATCGGCACCAAAGACCATGACCACAATAAACATGATGAAGAAGATCTCTGCACCACTAATAAATAAAATTACCATCGATTGCATACTACAAATATAATCAAGTTTGGAACCCTTTTATAAAATAAAAAAGTCCCGACCAAAATAGTCAGGACCATTTTATATATACATAACGAAAATTATTCTCCTTTAATACTTTCCTTAAATTGATTGAATTCTGAGGGAGCCTCCGTCTTTGGCCAGCTATTATTGGTAACGTCGATATCTGCCGTCTCTGCCTTTGGATCAACAACGATCCCAACGATCTCTTGCTGAGAAGAAATGACTCTTTTTACCTCAATATCGTTCTTCCTCCAAATTTCAGGGGGATAGGTAACATTCTCCTTACTGCCATCAGCATATGTATATTCAACAATAAGAGGCATAGGGATACCACCCGGCTTATTAAAGGTAATTTCATAAAAGTACTTTGGTTCCTTTACCGCAGTCCTTTCCTCGGAGGTCATATTGTCCATCATAAACTCCTTCAAAGGCACTGATACTTCACTAGGTGCCATGCCGGTCATCGCCTGGTCAAATTCCTCGCTTTCAGCATCAACCAGATATACTAGTGGTGGAAGGTCGGCTTCCGTTAAATTTCTGGCCGCCATATATTCCTGCATTTCCTTACCCGGCTTGTTGCTTACATAATATTTTTTTACTCCTTTCACCCCTATATCCACATAATCCGTGGTATAGAACCAGCTCCTCCAAAACCAATCCAGGTCAACAGCAGAAGCATCTTCCATAGTACGGAAGAAATCTTCGGGAGTAGGATGTTTAAACATCCAACGCCGAGAATACGTTTTAAAAGCATGATCGAACAATTCTCTACCCATAACAGTTTCCCTAAGGATATTCAATGCTGTAGCCGGTTTAGCATACGCATTTGGTCCTAGTTGATACACGTTCTCAGGATTAGCCATAATAGGCGAAATAGTGCTTTGATCGCCACTCATATAGGGAACTATCTTTGAAGGATCTCCTCTTCTTGAAGGGTATTTTTCATTTGGAGCTATCACTTCCGGATACGTCACACCAAATTCCTGTTCTGCCAAATACTGCATAAAAGTGTCTAAACCTTCGTCCATCCACGCCCATTGGCGCTCATCAGAATTCACGATCATAGGAAAGAAATTGTGCCCAACTTCATGGATGATAACACTGATCATTCCATATTTTGTCCTTTCAGAATAGGTTCCATCTTCATTGGGTCTGCCGTAATTCCAGCAGATCATGGGGTATTCCATTCCCTGGTTCTTTGCGTGCACGGAAATGGCCTTGTGATAAGGATAATCGAAAGTATGGGACGAATATGATTTTAAAGTACTGGCTACTGCCTTTGTGGATAGTTCTTCCCAAAGCGGATTCCCTTCTTTAGGGTAAAGGGATACGGCCATCACATCTTTATTCCCGATCTTAACGGCCTGCATATCCCAGATAAATTTTCGTGAGGTAGCAAAACCATAATCACGTACATTCTCAGCTCTGAATTTCCAGGTCTTTTTCTTCTCCGAAAATCCTTTTTCAGCAGCTTCTGCATCTGCCTGTGTTACTATAAGAACAGGCTTGTCATAAGACTTCTTAGCTTGCTCATAGCGCTTCATCATTTCCTTGCTAAAAACTTCCTTGCGATTCAACAACACTCCGGTAGCATCTAAGGTATGGTCCGCAGGAACAGTAATATTCACGTCGTAATTACCAAAAGGAAGGGCAAATTCTCCTCCACCCCAAAATTGGTGATTTTGCCAGCCCTCCACATCACTGTAGACAGCCATTCTTGGAAAAAACTGGGCTATGACATAGGCTCTGTTCCCATCTTTTTCAAAATATTCATACCCGGACCGGGCCCTGTCTACCGTATGATCAGGGATATTGTACCACCATTTCACAGAAAATGATACTTTTTCTCCGCTCTTCAAAGGATTGGCCAAATCTACCCTCATCATGGTTTGATTAATCGTGTAAGGAAGTGGTTTTCCGTTGGCATCCTTTACAAATTCAATGTTAAATCCTCCGTCAAATCCACTGCTCATAAACTCCTTGGCAAAAGACCCTGTCATATAGGCAACATTTACTCCATTCCCATTTCTTAATGGTGCTTTTGAATCTTTGGCACGAACGTTTTGATCTAATTGTAACCAGAGGAATTCGAGCGCATCAGGCGCATTGTTGTGATAGGTAATGGTTTCCTCTCCATAAATCTTTGCATTCTTATCATCCAACTCAATATCCATCTTGTAATCGGCTTGTTGCTGATAATAGTTAGGACCAGGTGTCCCGGAGGCCGACCTGTACATGTTTGGAGTAGCAAACTCTTCATACATCTGCTTGAATTTGCTTTGATTTAAATGCCCGGGGGCACGTTCTTTGGTAGTTTCCTCCTGTGCAAAAAGGACCGAGACAAACAGGATTAGGCCTGCCGCTGTGTAAAATCTTAATTTATTCATGAATTATTATTGATTTGATAATTTTCCGGTGCGGAAATTAGGATTTTTTAAGGAGATTATGCCTGATAGCTCAGAAGATTAACATTCCTTTATTACTTTCCCTGATGAGCACAAAACTCTTTTTCTTTTCAAGGATCTTGAAATGGAGGATATTCTTTTGCTCCTCAAAGAAATCCATCAAAAGTTCGTTCTGAATTTCTATAGATTCTAATTGATCTAAGGAAACATCCGGGATCTCCAGGAAACATATCATAATATCATTATCGAATTTTTTACCAAGGAACTGATACCGAACTGGTTCCCCGTTGATCTTCACCAGGAATTTGGTATTTAGATATTTCTCTATATGCACATCTGCATTTGGTATTTCTTCAGAAGTCCCTAACAATGTCTTCACATCATAGCGTTCTTCCAGGACTTTTTCAAAATCGTCAATAAAAAGACGGCTGGTGATCTGCAATGCCTGCCCTTTATCATAGTATTCTATGTTGGTGACACTTACATAAAACTTATGCGCCCCAAAGAGGATGAAAAGAGGTAAAAACAATACGAAAAGTACTTTTACGCCAGGTTGCATATTATTTATTTTGATATTTTAAGTACAATTCACGTGCCATTTATATTTACTCCAGACGATTATTTATTCGATAGTCCTTACTCTTAAGAACCAGTAAATTCAGGATCTTAATATGGTCGTCTGTTGCCACTATAGAATCGAACTGTTCATCTACCTCACAATAGTACATAAAATCTGCTATGCTTTCTTCCGGGATCCCCAAGCGTTTTACAAAAATGCTATCGGGATAAAAATTCCGAACTCGCTGTGTAAGTAAATACTTCTTATCGCGAGCTACTCTTTTTTTAAGCATTTTAGTGCGACCCGAAATAGCATTGATCAAAGGATTAAAAGGGATACTGGTTAACATTCCAATAGAGAACGGACCTAAGGAAGCTTCGCGCAATAATCGTTCGCTTTGCATCAAGGGTTTCACATAGGCATTTGGCAAACCTAATGTAGAAGCGGTTATTACCGGATCTATCTTCATTTGTTGCATATCCCGAATTAAATCGCCACTGAGATTATAGGGCCTTACCACAACCTCATCTAACTCATTTACAAATTCTTCCAAGGTGATATAAGCGATTTTGCTTTTGAGGATTGATGCAGAGATAACAAGGCTTCTACGCCTGTATTGAACGGCCGAAAACAATAGTGTATCTCCCATGGTAACATCGATTGTAAATCGACCCTCCTCGTCTGAGATAGTCGCCTTTCCGGCGGAGGTATTCATAACATGTACATCTGGTATCCCCTTGGAATTGAATAGAATCTTGCCTTCCAGAGATTTAATAAAGTAAGACTGTGCGGATAGCAGATGAAATGCCAAGAAGAAACACAGGAACAGACAATTATTCTTCCACATTGAGTCCTTTTCTGAATTCCATACTTTGGGTTACGAGAAATTCAATGAGCTGAAATTCATTATCCTTGCGCAGCAGAGATTGTGCCGGCAGCTGCCCATCACAATACAAAAGAAAAACATCTATCTTATCCTGAGGTAACTGCAGGTCCTGAACGAAAAAATCGTCATCGTAGACTTGCCTTAGAACTTCACTCACTTTCAGCGGTGTTCTGTTTTCTCCGGGATCTTTAGTCTTAGACAGGAAGAGTGCCTTAAATATATTTACAAAATTAACCCCGTCCTGCATTCCTCTTACCGTAGGGTCTAATGCTATGTTTTGCACCTCGCCGGTTGCATCGGTCTCATAGGTGTATTGCTTAAATTCTTCGTTCTGTAATTGCAGGAACTTTTTCTGATTCTCGGGGCTTACCGTAACCTCATCCAGTTCCGTTACCTTTTCATTCACCTCAACTACCAGTCGGTTCTTTATTAATATCTCATCGGTCACTTTTAATATCTCAATTTGGTAATTGATCGCCGTAAAAACCAATTCATCTCCCTCCTTCACATTGATCAGAAACTCTCCTTTTTCATTGGTGATCGTAGCCTTCTCAGCGGTAGTATTGATAACATTTTCATTAGGCACAGGGACATTTCTATACATGACCTGTCCTCGTAAAGGTCGCCTTACATCTGTTTGAGAATACCCTAAGGTGATCAGGAATAATGCAGGCAATAGAACAGCGAGAGTTTTCATAGGTCTAATTAGAATGGTGAACCGGCATTTTTGGCCATATTTGTTAGAATCACCATGTTTTGATAAAGAAAAAATAAGTTGGCCGCATAAAAAAATAATCTGCCATTAAACTTATGTTAAAAAGCGGAAGAATCAAGCTTTTAAAGAGCTAAATAATTAATAATATTGCAAAAAATAGGTGAAAAATCTACTAATAGGTTTTTTGAGCGTGGTTTATCTTATTATTTCGTATTTCGGGGTATAAGTTTAGAAGAATACCAATATAATCCTATTTTTGTTGGTCCTGAAATGTCCGGCTAAAACTTGGTTCATGCACTTAAGTAAACTAATATTTTTATTCCTTTTGGTTTGTAGTTTTTCTATGAACTCACAGATCAAGATCGGTGATAATCCCCAAAATATTGATGCCTCCTCAATTTTGGAGTTGGAGAGCACTACAAGGGCTTTTGTGATCAATAGGGTTACTACTGCTCAAATGAATGCTATTGTGCCCATTGAAGGCGCCATGGTCTATAATACAGATATTCAGTGCCTGCATTATTACGATGGCCAAAATTGGCTGAACGTGTGTGAAGCTTTAGGGCTTACTATTACCAATTATCCGGAAAAACACCCAGATACTACCATTTACATTAACAGGTTAGGAAATAATATCAACATAGAGGTAGATTCTATAACGGGTTTGCAGATCATTGACCGAAGTATTAGAGGAGATGATATAGCGGGTTCTGCCATTAATGGCAGCTTTCATATTCAAAACAGATCAATCCCGGTAGTTAAATTAATTCCTGGGGCTATAAATCAAATCCTCAAAACGAATGCTGCAGGCACAGACGCCATTTGGGCCCCACCCCCTATTTCTCCTGTTGCTTTTGGTAAAATTAGAGGTTCTAATGATTTGAAAAGTTTTGGCATATCAACTATAACACCAGTCTCTTTAGGTCAATATATAGTAAATTTAATCACACCTCGACCTAATGATAATTACACTATTCAGCTGACAGTATCTGGAGATAATAGAATAAATGTCATTTTTCAAACAAATAATCAATTTATTGTTCAAATTAAGGAATTCGATTCAAATTTTGAAGTTGGAGATGCAGATTGGTATTTCACTGTTTTTGACAATTAATTATTGAAAAAATTACTGTACATACTGCTAGGAATAGGGGCTATGGCCAATGGTCAGACAGCCCTGTACAACAGCGGTAATATGCGGATACATCAGGAGGGGCAACTAGGCTTTCATACCAACCTGATCAATGATGGACCCTTTGATGAAAATGTAGGCCTGGCCGGATTTTACGGCACAGATCTTCTCACAGTTTCGGGGGCCCTTACTCCCATTTTATACGATGTTGAAATTTTGAATGACAGTGGTGTACAGCTAAATACTACCCTGGCAGTAGCTAATAATACCAGTTTTATGGTGGGCGACTTTATAACACCCAGGGCAAATTCTGCAGTTCATTACAGTTTTTTGCAGGATGCAATTTATGCCGGTGAAATAAATACTTCAAAAGTAGAAGGATATGCAATGCTTTCGGGGCAAGAGAATTTTAGCTTTCCAGTAGGCGATATAGAGCTACTGAGACCCCTTGTCATTAATTCTAATGGACTAAATGCATTCGCGCTTTGTGCCTATTTTTTTGAAGACCCCAATACACCATCCACTTTTCCCGGGTTTAATACGGCAATAAAACCCCGGAATATTTTTGAAATAAGTACCACCGAGTTCTGGCGATTGGAAGGATCTGTCCTTTCTCGAGTTACTTTAAGTTGGAATCTCAGAAGTAATCTAGCAGTACTTACAGCAGACGTAAATTCAATTACTATTATGGGGTGGAGTAAATCTGCTGATCAATGGGTTAACTTAGGAAGGGAATCCTTAGCAGGAGATCTGTCTCAGGGTATTGTCTCTTCGGCACCATTTGTACCTGATGATTATGAGATCCTCACCTTTGGGAGTGCTGATGAACCCGAAGAATTTCTGACGTTAGATAATTTCTATCTCTCCCCTAATGCTGATGGAATCAACGACTTCTTAGAGATCACTGAATTGGAGCAATCCCCCAATAATTTGGTTGAGATCTATGATCGAAGAGGCCTAAAAGTATTCGAAATGGTAAATTATTCTAACGAATTTACCGGAGTTTCTAACATGGATAACATGGTTCTAAAGCGTGAAATTGGCCTCCCGGAAGGACTCTATTATTACATTATTTCCATGGATGATCTTGGGCTGGAATTTCAGGGGTTTTTGTTCCTGGAACGTTAAATGTAAGAGGTCTCCTACCCGCTGAACTACCATATTTTACGACGTTTTTCATCAATTTTTGAATTCACCACAGCTTTCTGTGCCTACACAACAATTATTACCCCACAGTGAGTTATAGCGCTATTTTTATGTCACTTTTAAAATTGCGCAATTTTTTAAAGATGAATTCAAAGAAAATATTATTTCTCTTTCTTATCCTGGTTACCCAATTTGCGGTTTCCCAGGTGAAAATAGGTGAGAATCCCAATCAGATCGATTCTGCTTCCATTGTTGAATTGGAATCTACCTCCAAGGCTTTTGTACTTACAAGAGTAACCACAGCACAGATGCAAGCCATCAAACCACTGCGGGGTGCACTCGTATACAACACAGAAGATGATTGTGTTTTTTACTATACAGGAACAACGTGGGTAGATCTTTGTAATACTAACGCCAACAAAGATAGTTTCACCTTTGTGGACAATAATGATGGAACCTTTACTGTCAACTATTCGGACGGTACTTCTTTTACATCTTCAGATCTCACCGGACCGTCTGGTCCGCAGGGACCTGCAGGAGTTGACGGACTAGATGGTGCACAAGGACCGCAAGGTGATCCCGCCACTGATGATCAAACCTTAATAACCAATGCTTCTCCCGGGGAAATCTCAATTTCTGGAGGAAATAGCATTACCCTGAATGTCAATGATGCCGATGCTGACCCAGCCAATGAATACAATACAGCGCTCACCTTTGACGGCACCAGTGTAACGATAACCGATGGCGGAGGAAACCAGACAGTGGATATCTCTGCCCTGGCTTATGATGATACACAGTTGCAAAATGATGTAACTCAGAATACAACTGATATTACTACAAACACAGGTGATATTGCAACCAACAATGCTGACATTGCTACTAACACAACCGACATAGCAACTAACAGTTCGGATATAGCAACTAATAGCACAGACATCGCGACAAACGCTTCCGATATCGCAACCAATAGTGCGGACATTGCAACGAATACAACAGATATATCTACTAACAGTACAGACATTACAACCAATACTGCTGATATCGCAACTAATAGTGCTGACATTGCCACTAACACAACCGATATCACAACCAATACAGGTGACATCGCAATTAATACAACAGATATCACTACAAACACAAGTGATATTGCAACTAATACAACAGATATAGCGACCAATGCTTCGAATATAGCCACCCATGTAGCTGCCGACCTTGATCTGGATCCGACCAACGAATACAACTCGGCCTTAACCTTTGACGGTACCAGTGTAACAGTAACCGATGGCGGAGGAAATCAGTCAGTTGACATCTCTGCCCTGGCCTATGATGATACGCAACTTCAAAATGATGTGGCTCAGAATACTTCTGATATCGCTACAAACACAGGTGACATAACCACCTTGCAATCTGATGTAACTACTAACACAACCGACATTGCAACTAACAGTTCGGATATAGCTTCAAACGTTACAAACATTTCAACAAATACCACTAATATAGCTACAAACAGCACAGACATTGCGACTAACAGTGCAGACATAACCACCTTACAGTCGGATGTAGCTACAAACACAACCGACATTGCAACCAACAGTACAGACATTGCAACTAATACAACAGAAATAGCGACCAATGCTTCGGATATAGCCACCCATGTAGCTGCCGACCTTGATCTGGATCCGACCAACGAATACAACTCGGCCTTAACCTTTGACGGTACCAGTGTAACAGTAACCGATGGCGGAGGAAATCAGTCGGTTGACATCTCTGCCCTGGCCTATGATGATACGCAACTTCAAAATGATGTGGCTCAGAATACTTCTGATATCGCTACAAACACAGGTGACATTACCACCTTGCAATCTGATGTAACCACTAACACAACCAACATTGCAACTAACAGTTCGGATATAGCTTCAAACGTTACAAACATTTCAACAAATACCACTGATATAGCTACAAACAGCACAGACATTGCGACTAACAGTGCAGACATAACCACCTTACAGTCGGATGTAGCTACAAACACAACCGACATTGCAACCAACAGTACAGACATTGCAACTAATACAACAGATATAGCGACCAATGCTTCCGATATAGCCACTAACAGTGCAGATATCGCTACCAATAGTACTGACATAGCGAACAATGCTTCAGACATTGCTGTTCATGTGGCTGCCGACCTTGATCTGGATCCTACCAATGAGTACAACTCGGCCTTAACATTTGACGGCACCAGTGTTACAGTAACCGATGGCGGAGGAAACCAGTCGGTTGACATCTCTGCCCTGGCCTATGATGATACGCAGTTGCAAAACGATGTGGCTCAGAATACTACTGATATTGCCACGAATGCCGGCGACATTACAACATTGCAATCTGATGTAACCACTAACACAACCAACATTGCAACTAACAGTTCGGATATAGCTACAAACGTTACAAACATTTCAACAAATACCACTGATATAGCTACAAACAGCACAGACATTGCGACTAACACTGCTGACATAGCTACGAACACAACCGACATTGCAACTAACAGTTCGGATATAGCAACGAATAGCACGGACATCGCGACAAACGCTTCCGATATAGCTACTAACAGTGCAGATATTGTAACCAATGCTTCTGATATCGCAACCAACAGTACAGACATTGTAACCAACACTGCTGACATCGCAACTAATAGTACGGACATAGCGACCAATAGTGCAGACATAGCTACGAATACAAGTGACATTGCAACTAACAGTGCTGACATTACAACCTTACAATCAGATGTAGCTACTAATACTGGTGACATTGCAACAAATACAACGGACATTGCAACTAACAGTTCGGATATAGCAACTAATAGCACAGACATTGCAACCAATGCTTCAGATATTGCATCCCATGTGGCGGCAGATCTGGATCTGGATCCGACCAACGAATACAACTCGGCCTTAACTTTTGACGGCACCAGTGTAACAGTAACCGATAGCGGAGGAAACCAGTCGGTTGACATCTCTGCCCTGGCCTATGATGATACGCAGTTGCAAAACGATGTGGCTCAGAATACTACTGATATTGCCACGAATGCCGGAGACATTACAACATTACAATCAGATGTAGCAACTAACAGTACTGACATAGCAACAAATACTACTGATATAGCTACAAACAGCACAGACATTGTGACTAACACTGCTGACATTGCTACAAATACAAGTGACATTGCTACGAATACGACAGATATAGCGACCAATAGTGCAGACATTACCACCTTACAGTCGGATGTAGCTACAAACATAACTGACATTGCAACCAACATTACAGACATTGCAACCAATACGACAGACATTTCGACAAACGCTTCCGATATAGCCACTAACAGTGCAGATATTACAACCAATGCTTCTGATATCGCAACCAACAGTACAGACATTGCAACCAACATTGCTGACATCGCAACGAATAGTACGGACATAGCGACCAATAGTGCAGACATTACCACCTTACAGTCGGATGTAGCTACAAACATAACTGACATTGCAACCAACAGTACAGACATTGCAACTAATACAACAGATGTAGCTACTAATACTGGTGACATTGCAACGAATAGTGCTGACATTGCAACCAATGCCTCTGATATTGCCTCCCATGTGGCGGCAGATCTGGATCTGGATCCGACCAACGAATACAACTCGGCCTTAACCTTTGACGGCACCAGTGTTACAGTAACCGATGGCGGAGGAAACCAGTCGGTTGACATCTCTGCCCTGGCCTATGATGATACACAACTTCAAAATGATGTAGCTCAGAATACAACGGATATTACTACAAACACAGGTGACATTACAACATTACAATCTGATGTAGCAACCAATAGTGTTGACATTGCCACTAACACAACCGATATCACAACCAATACAAGTGACATCGCAACTAACACTGCTGATATAGCAACGAATAGTGCTGACATAACAACCTTACAATCAGATGTAGCTACAAACACAACTGACATTGCAACCAACAGTACAGACATTGCAACTAATACAACGGACATTGCAACTAACAGTTCGGATATAGCAACTAATAGCACAGACATTGCAACCAATGCTTCAGATATTGCTTCCCATGTGGCGACCGATCTGGATCTGGATCCGACCAACGAATACAACTCGGCCTTAACTTTTGACGGCACCAGTGTAACAGTAACCGATGGCGGAGGAAACCAGTCGGTTGACATCTCTGCCCTGGCCTATGATGATACGCAGTTGCAAAACGATGTGGCTCAGAATACTACTGATATTGCCACGAATGCCAGCGACATTACAACATTACAATCAGATGTAGCAACCAATAGTGCTGACATTGCAACTAACACAACCGATATCATAATCAATACAAGTGACATAGCTACAAATGCTTCCGATATAGCAACAAATACAACGGACATTTCGACAAACGCTTCCGATATAGCTACTAACAGTGCAGATATTGCAACCAATGCTTCTGATATCGCAACCAACAGTACAGACATTGCAACCAACATTGCTGACATCGCAACGAATAGTACGGACATAGCGACCAATAGTGCCGACATTGCAACCAATAGTGCTGACATTGCAACAAATACAACGGACATTGCAACTAACAGTTCGGATATAGCAACTAATAGCACAGACATTGCAACCAATGCTTCAGATATTGCTTCCCATGTGGCGGCAGATCTGGATCTGGATCCGACCAACGAATACAACTCGGCCTTAACCTTTGACGGCACCAGTGTTACAGTAACCGATGGCGGAGGAAACCAGTCGGTTGACATCTCTGCCCTGGCCTATGATGATACACAACTTCAAAATGATGTAGCTCAGAATACAACGGATATTACTACAAACACAGGTGACATTACAACATTACAATCTGATGTAGCAACCAATAGTGTTGACATTGCCACTAACACAACCGATATCACAACCAATACAAGTGACATCGCAACTAACACTGCTGATATAGCAACGAATAGTGCTGACATAACAACCTTACAATCAGATGTAGCTACAAACACAACTGACATTGCAACCAACAGTACAGACATTGCAACTAATACAACGGACATTTCGACAAACGCTTCCGATATAGCTACTAACAGTGCAGACATTACCACATTACAGTCGGATGTAACAACAAACACAACCGACATTGCAACCAATAGTGCTGACATTGCAACTAATACAACAGATATAGCTACCAATAGTGCCGACATTGCTACGAATACGAGTGACATAGCAACGAACACAACCGATATCACAACCAATACAAGTGACATCGCAACTAACAGTTCGGATATCGCCACCAATAGCACAGACATCGCTACAAATACAACGGACATTGCTACAAATGCTACCGATATAACAACCAATACTTCAGATATCGCTACTCATGTAGCTGCCGATCTTGATCTGGATCCTACCAACGAATACAACTCGGCCTTAACCTTTGACGGCACCAGTGTAACGGTAAGCGATGGTGGTGGAAACCAGACGGTAGATATCTCTGCCTTAGCCTATGATGATACACAACTTCAAAATGATGTAGCTCAGAATACTACTGATATCGCTACAAACACAGGTGACATTGCAACGAATGTTGCTAATATCGCTACCAACACAAGTGATATCGCAACCAACACAAGTGATATCGCAACGAATAGTTCGGATATAGCTACAAACGTTACAAACATTTCAACAAATACTACTGATATCGCAACTAATACAACAGATATTGCGACCAACACTAGTGACATTGCAACCAACACAACCGATATAGCAACGAACAGTACTGACATAGCAACAAATGCTAGTGACATTGCAACGAATGTTGCTAATATCGCAACCAATACAACCGATATTGCTACACATGTGGCGGCAGATCTTGATCTGGATCCGACTAATGAGATTCAAACCTTATCAATTGCCGGGAGAGATCTTACCATATCAGGTGCCGGCGGTAACACGGTGACCCTGCCTGTTCTTGTTAATCTGGCTACAGATGATCTTACTCAGGATGCTGAAACCAGAACTTATGATATGAATTCTCAAAACCTTGGATTTACTAATGGTAATGTGGGTATCGGAACTACTAGCCCCACTTCACGTCTGGGATTAGCTGGTTCCTTCTCAACACCCATAAGGAGTACCGCGGTGAACACAACCTTAGGAATCAATGACTTCACATTGATTATGACAGTCAAGGATCTGACTATCACCTTGCCAGCTGCAAATAGTTGTGCAGGCAGGATTTACGTTTTAAAAAACATTGGAGATGGTGACAATTTTACGGATATCAACTATCTGGATGTAAAAGGAGACCCAGAAAATAAAATTGACAAAGAAAAAAGTTTCTGGTTACAAAGTGACGGAACCAACTGGCATTTAATAAACATGCTTTAATTTTTCGTGTTCTCAGGAACAACTCTATGAAAACTGTAGTATACATATTAACTATCATAACCTTGCTTTTTAGAGGCCCAATATTTGCCCAGAATGCGGTCCATAATTATGGCACCATTCAAGTTCACGGCAATACCAATGTGGGCTTCCATCTCGATCTTATAAATGATGGCACCTTCGATCAAACTACAGGACTGGTTGGTTTTTATAGCGATCAGGATGCCTTGAGAATCTCAGGAGCATATATGCCCGTACTTTTTGATACAGAGGTAGCAGTCCCAGGTGGTTTGGTATTGGAAACTTCTGTAAATGTTCACAATAATGTGAACCTTATCACCGGCGATATTGTTACCGAAAAATCGGCCACTGCCATATATTCCAATTTTCTTGATAATTCCTTCTACATAGGAGAAAGCAGCGTATCCAAAATTGATGGGTATGGGGCAATGACAAACAAAGAATCCTTTCTGTTTCCTGTGGGGAATGAAGATAGGTTACGCCCTTTAACTATAGAATCTGTAGCTATAAATGCCATGGCTAAATGTGCCTATTTTTTCGAAGATCCGAATAACTCAAAAACATTAAACGTTGATTTTAGTACCAATAAGAAGGCTACAGAATTTATTTCAGTAAGTGATAAAGAATTTTGGCGCCTTGAAAGCGACGTCCCTTCGAAAATAACCCTCACATGGGATCTATACAGCAATGTACGTGCCCTGGGAGAATACTTAAACGATCTAAAGGTGGTTGGCTGGAGTAAGGCAGATAATCAGTGGGTAAACCTGGGGAATTCGGCCGTTGAAGGTGGTATGGGCTATGGTTCCGTTACCTCGGAAACTGTTGTACCCAACGAATATGAAATATTTACCATAGGGGGTAATGACGGTAGGTTGGAAACCTATTCCACTATGGATCTGGACAATTACTTTATGACACCAAACGGTGATGGCGCTAATGATATGCTGATATTAGAGGGAATTGAAAATTCACCCAACAATATTTTGGAGATCTTTGACCGCTACGGGGTGTTAGTATATTCTAAAGCAAACTACCAAAACGATTTCAACGGTCAGTCTAACCGTAATGCTGTTGTAAAAAGAGGAACCGGATTAGCTTCAGGGATCTACTTCTATATTATTACTATGCATGACCTGCGGCAAAAACATCAAGGGTATCTCTACATCTCAAATTAGGTTCCCTAATTTAAAGATTCTGTTTTCACCGCAAAAAATACCGTATTTGATTAAAAGTTACTTTCAATATTATATGATGTTATCTGCCAATAACTCTTGAATTTATTTTAATTTAGGGATCGCAAATCCATGACTCTGAAGTCCTCTTTATTAACCTGTTAAGGAATCTTATATGCTTAGAAGATCTTTTATTTTAAAAATCAACTTGATAATTATTCTTGTTCTCACCATGCAAACTACTGCTTGGTCACAAACTGCGGAGTTCGATATTCCGGAATTGATGGGCAAAGCAGAACTCGAATTGTACGGGGAGGGAATCAACCTTCGAAAAGAAGCACATGATGCCTTTGTTGAAATGAAAAAAGCCGCCTACCAGGATGGGATATCAATTGAGATCGTTTCAAGCTATCGAAGTTTTGATCGCCAACTGGCTATTTTCGAAAGGAAATACCTGCAGTATACAGAAGATGATGGTATGGAACCATTACAAGCAATAGATAAGATCATTGAATACTCCACCATACCTGGTACCAGCAGACACCATTGGGGTACGGATATAGATATTATTGACAGCAGCAAGAAAACCGAAGGTGATGTACTGGTTCCCTCTAAATTTGAAGAGGGCGGACCATATGCAGACCTTAAAGCATGGATGGATGAACATGCACGGGAATATGGTTTTTACCTGGTCTATACAAATGAGCCTAAACGTCGGGGATTTAAATACGAGCCATGGCATTATAGCTATGCCCCTCTTTCTGTCCCAATGCTCGAGATATTTCGTAAAAAGAACATTCTTCAATTATTGGTGGAAGAAGATTTCATAGGAAGTGAATTCCTAACCACCGGATTCATCAAAACCTATATCAGGGATAATATATTGGATATAAACAGAGTACTTTTGTAGGTAACTATATGGTATATCATTCAAAGATACTTGTTACATGAGAAGAGCCAATTGGAAAATTAGAATTTTTATTGGCCTGGTAATCGTTGGCTTCGCTTTAGTACAGCGTTGCAGTAACAAGGAAAAGAATCCCTATACTGGTAGGGTTCAAAATATAAACATGACGGCAGATCAGGAGATCGCCATCGGACTTCAAAGTACGCCTCAAATTGCGCAACAATACGGCGGCTTATACCCGGATGAACGTATGCAGTCTTTTGTAGATGCCGTTGGAAACAAACTTGTGCAAAACAGTATTGCCAGAGAAACACCCTACAAATACGATTTTCATTTGCTGGCGGACGATAAGACCATCAACGCTTTTGCACTTCCCGGGGGACAGATCTTTATAACCTATGCCCTTTTCTCTAAATTGAATGAAGCACAATTGGCTGGCGTCCTTGGACACGAAATTGGTCATGTTATTGGCAGGCATTCAGCAGAACGAATAGCCGAAAGTAATTTCTGGAAAACTGTAAGTATGGGAGCCCAAGTAGGGGCCGATGCCGGCAATATTGTTGGTAGCATAGGGCAAAATACACTCTTAAAAAATGGACGTGGGGATGAATTGGAGAGCGATGATCTGGGCGTTTTATTTATGATACGTTCTCACTACAAACCTAGCGAAATGATCCGCGTAATGGAGATCCTTAAAGATGCCGCCGGACCCGACCGGGTTCCCGAGTTTCAAAGTTCACACCCGGACCCCGATAATAGAATCGAAAAGATCAGAGAGTCCATTCGGAAGTATAAGGGCAGCTAAGAATTGCAATACATCGACCAAAATTAGGTTGGTATCCTTTTTTTTCTATCTTTGGATTTCTCCCATTTCTACTATTACCTTTAATTTAACCCTTATAGCTTTATGAACACTAAAACTATATGGGAACAATTATACATTTTAAAAATTTATACCTGGAAGCCTTTGATGACTGTAAACCAGAATTTGTGGTTTTCTTATTAAAAGTCTATTCAGTTTTTTGCGTCTTAATGTTAGGGATGGCAGTCTATGCATTTCTATACAGAGCCTTTACAGGTTTCCAATTTTAAGGACCCTTTTGCGAGAACACTTGGGCTACTCAAAATACGCCTTGCTCCCCGGATAGTTCCGGGGTTTTTGTATTTAAACAATTCTTCAAAGTGACCTTGAGATAGTTTAAGTCACAACCAATTTTCTTTCCCAGATGAAAAAGGATAGGGAAATGTGGTAATCCCCATAAAATCATACTATTTTTGACAGATAATTTGAAGCTCGCCTATGGAAATGCAGAAAAAAGTGATCTTGATGATCCTGGATGGCTGGGGAAAATCTCCAGACCCAAAGGTCTCTGCTATCGATCAGGCTAAAACGCCTTTTGTTAGCTCTCTCTACAAAAAATATCCAAATAGCAACCTTCTCACCGATGGTATGAACGTGGGCCTTCCGGAAGGCCAAATGGGAAATAGTGAAGTGGGCCACATGAACTTGGGTGCAGGAAGGATCGTTTATCAGGATCTGGCCAAGATCAATAAGGCGATAAAAGAGGATACTCTTAAAGATGAGAAAGTGATCAAAGAAGCTTTTCTCTATGCAAAGGAACATCAAAAAAATGTTCATTTGCTGGGCTTAGTAAGCAATGGAGGTGTTCATAGTCATATTACTCATTTAAAAGGATTGATATCTGCTGCGGAAGATCATGCACTTACAAATGTGTTTATACACGCTTTTACAGACGGACGCGATGTAGATCCAAAAAGTGGTAAAGGATTTATAGAAGAACTGATCCAATTCTGCAAAAATAAGAGCACAAAACTGGCAAGTGTTATTGGTCGTTATTACGCCATGGACCGTGATAAACGGTGGGAAAGAGTACAGTTGGCCTATGATCTCGTCGTAAATGGCAAAGGAGAAAAGACCACGGATGTTCTTTCAAGTATCCAAAAGGATTATGACGATGGCCTTACAGACGAATTCCTGAAACCCATAGTTGTTACGAATGAGCAGGGATCTCCACTTACAACTATAAAAGAAGATGACGTCGTGATCTTTTTTAATTTCAGAACAGATAGAGGTCGTGAATTAACAGAAGTGCTTTCTCAAAAGGATCATCCTGATTTTCATATGAAGGCACTCAAACTGTACTACGTTACAATGACCAACTACGACGATTCTTTTCATGGGATCAAAGTGGTCTATAATAAAGAAAATCTTAATGATACCCTTGGCGAGATCCTTGCCAATGCAGGAAAAAAACAAATACGGATAGCCGAAACAGAAAAATACCCGCATGTTACTTTCTTTTTTAATGGAGGAAGGGAGATCCCCTTTGATGGTGAGTCGCGCATTATGTGCCCCTCCCCAAAAGTAGCCACCTATGATCTTAAACCCGAAATGAGTGCATACGAAATCAGAGATGCTATCATCCCGGAATTAAAGAAAGGTGAAGCCGATTTTGTCTGTCTCAATTTTGCAAATCCCGATATGGTTGGGCACACCGGTGTTATGGAAGCAGCCATAAAGGCGGTGGAAACGGTAGACAGCTGCGCTGAAGCTGTGGTAACTGCCGGTTTGGAAAATGGTTATAGTACTCTGATCATTGCAGATCATGGAAATTGTGATACCATGGTGAATCCGGACGGGAGCCCCAATACAGCTCACACTACTAACCCGGTTCCTCTGATAGTAGTGGACAAGGACATCAAAGCAGTAAAGAATGGGGTCTTGGGAGATATAGCACCCACCATCCTTCATATGATGGGTCTTCATCAACCAAGTGCCATGACTCAAAAATCACTTGTATAAAAGTATAGGAAGCAGGTAAAATATGATCGTAGTAAAAACACCGGAAGAAATTGAACTGATGCGCGAAAGCGCCCTTATTGTTTCCAAAACATTGGGAATGTTAGCATCCGAGATCAAACCCGGAGTAACAGGATTATATCTGGACCAACTGGCCGAAACCTTTATTAGGGATCACGGGGCGGAGCCTGGATTTTTAGGAATGTACGACTTTCCAAATACGTTGAATTTAAGTCCCAATGCCCAAGTAGTACATGGGATACCAAGCGATGAACCTTTGGAGGATGGGGACATACTCTCGGTAGATTGCGGATCCCTGAAGAATGGTTTCTATGGCGATCATGCCTACACCTTTGAGGTGGGTGAAGTGGCCCCAGAAACTAAAAAACTCTTAAAGATCACCAAGGAATCTCTCTATGTTGGGATAGAACAATTTAAAATTGGCAACCGTGTTGGAGATGTTGCGTATGCCATTCAACAGTATTGTGAAGCTCATGGCTATGGCATTGTTCGCGAACTGGTAGGTCACGGTTTGGGAAAAAAGCTTCATGAAGCACCTGAAATGCCCAATTACGGAAAACGAGGAAGAGGTAAGAAATTTGTAGAAGGCATGGTAGTGGCAATAGAACCTATGGTGAATATGGGAACCAGAAGAATAAAACAATTAAGTGATGGTTGGACCATACTGACCGCAGATGGAAAACCCAGTGCACATTTTGAACATGATATTGCCTTGATCAATGGCAAACCCGAACTCCTTTCTACATTTCAATATATTTATGACGCGCTGGGCATAAAGAGTAATGAGGAAGACGCATACAGAACTTCAAAGTTGCAGCTTTAACATATAAATAAAGGCGTGAAACAGGTATTTAAATTTGTATTAAAGTTGTTTCCCAGGCCTTTTTTGATCAAATTCAGCTATTTGGTGCGCCCTTTGCTAGCCCTTACGCTAAAAGGAAATAGGTATACAGATCCCATTGACGGAAAACAGTTTAGAAAATTTCTCCCATACGGGTATGAACATCCTCGTGAAAATGTATTATCCCCCTCTACCCTATCTCTTGAAAGGCATAGACTACTATGGCTTTATTTAAAGAATGAAACTGATTTTTTTTCAAAACAAAATAAGGTGTTGCACTTTGCACCAGAACAGGCTTTTTATAAACGATTTCGGAAACTTAAAAACCTGGACTATACCACCACAGATCTGAATTCACCACTGGCAGATGTAAAAGCAGATATTTGTGACCTACCCTTTGAAGATAATAGTTTCGATGTGATCCTTTGCAATCATGTATTGGAACATATCCCGGATGATGCTAAGGCCATGTCTGAATTATTGCGGGTCATGAAGCCCGGAGGATGGGGTGTTTTTCAGATCCCGCAAGATCTTGATAGGGCCAGTACCTTTGAAGATGAAAGTATAACAGACAAAAGGCAACGTGCCGAGGTCTTTGGGCAATATGACCATGTTCGTATCTATGGTCGCGATTATTTTGAAACATTGGAAAAAGCAGGATTTATCGTAAGTCCCGTTCCCTATGCCTCTCAACTTTCTAAAGCTGAAGTTGACAGGTATCGGCTGGCTCAAAGAGAGATCATCCCTCTTGTAAAAAAGGTCTGATTATCGACTTACCCTATCGCTAAACCCGGGTGTCATAAATTCGATTACGTTTCCTTCCGCATCCAGATAGATCAAATAACCCTCTAATATCTCGTTCGTGTTTAGAAGTGCAATAGAATCTTCGAGGTCCATCGCCATAAAGGCAGTGGCATAGGCATCTGCAACTGCACAGGAAGGGGCTAAGACACTGGCCGCAAGTACATTCGAATTCTTGGTAAATCCTGTCTTGGGATCTATTGTATGCACATATTTCTGACCTGTAAGAGAATCGATTCTGAATTTGCGATAATTCCCTGACGAAGCCAAAGCCTCGTCCTTAAGATTCAGGGTTATCTTTAATTGACGGCCCAGGGTAATCTGAGGATCGTCTATCCCCACCACCCATTCCTGAGATTTGATCTTATTCTCTCCTTTGGCCACGATCTCTCCTCCAACTTCAACAAGATAATTCTGAAGGTCCTGCTCATCCAAAAATGCAGCCAGGCGATCTATGGCATATCCTTTCGCAATGGCATTAAAATCGATTTGAATCTCTGCTGCTTCTTTTTTGATCCTGAAATCTTCTGTCACCCTAATTTTATCCAGACCCACAAAAGATCGGAGCGTCTCAACAGTTGCACTATCCATGGACCTTTCCACTCCCGGGCCAAAACCCCAGGCATTGACAAGGATCCCCACAGTGGGATCGAAATAACCATTGGTTTCTTTATTCACCTCTCGTGATATAGCCAAAACTTCCATGAACATGGCATCTACCACAACCGTGGTATCTCCACTGTTAATTCTGGAAATATCTGAACTAGGAATATAAGTAGACATGGAAGCATTCACTACCTGAAATACAGAATCGATCCCTTGTTTCAGATCTAAGGAATCCATAGCTAAATATATAATACTATAAGAGGTTCCAAGAGCTTCCCCAATATTGGAATTTTTGATCCATTGCTCTTGTTGCTGACAAGAGACCAACAAAATGGAGAGTATAGGAAATAATAAGAATGTACGTTTAGATCTCAACAAGGCCTTCATATTCTACAATATAATCTTGATTTAGTAAAACCGGCTGTGTACGATCTGTTGCATTGGAAAGTCCAACCCCTGCAAAGTAGGTCCTTGCCTCATGTTTTAAAGCGTGTTCCTTGATCTTTTTCATAAGAGAAGTGTCGTACTTGCTGGGATCCTCAGGATATGGAATACTACGCACCACAATAAAATGCAATTCCTTTTCCTTAAGACAAACAAATTGAGGATTTTTCTTCAGCTTGCTATTTACACCCATAAACTCAAAACCCTCAGCTTCCAGCTCTTTCCCCACAATATTCATAGCCAGGTTATGTAGTTCTTGTTCCGTAAGTGCTTTCATAATCCTCCAGGATCAAAAAAACCGATACGTACTGATATCGGTTTTTATAGATTAATTATGCTTGCTATTATCCTCCAAAATCATCAAAACGTATGTTCTCATCTGGAATTCCGAAATCTTCTCCCATCTTTTGAACCGCCTTGTTCATTAATGGTGGGCCACAGAAATAGAGTTCTATGTCTTCCGGACTTTCGTGCTTGCTTAAATAATTATCGATCACACAATTGTGAATAAATCCGACAAAACCATCACCGGGACCATCAAGATCTTCCTTCACTTTCCAATTATCTTCCTCCATTGGTTCCGATAGGGCCATATAGAATTTGAAATTTGAAAATTCTTTTTCCAGACTTTTAAAGTGATCTAGGTAGAATAATTCTCTTTTAGAACGACCTCCATACCAGTAGGTAACCTTTCTGTTAGTCTTTAAGGTCTTAAACAGGTGATACAAATGCGATCTCATTGGTGCCATACCTGCTCCCCCGCCTACATAAAGCATTTCAGCATCCGACTCGTTGATAAAGAATTCTCCATAAGGGCCTGAAATGGTAACCTTATCTCCTTTTTTCTGACCGAAAATATAGGAAGAAGCGACACCGGGATTTACATCCATCCAACCATTTTTAGAACGATCCCATGGCGGTGTGGCGATCCTGACATTCAGCATGATCTCCCTTCCTTCTGCAGGATAGGAAGCCATAGAATAGGCACGCTCAACAACCTCATTATTTTTCATAACCAAAGGCCACAGGTTGAATTTATCCCATTCTGTCTGGAATTTATCCGGAGTCTCATGTTCTTCAGGATGAGCCGTAATATCAATATCTGAAAACTTGATCTCACAAGGAGGGATTTCAATTTGTATATATCCACCCGCTTTGTAATTCATATCTTCCGGAATCTGCACTACAAACTCTTTGATAAAGGAAGCCACGTTAAAATTTCGAACTACGGTACCTTCCCATTTCTTGATCCCAAATACTTCTTCCGGAATGGTAATGTCCATATCCTGCTTCACCTTTACCTGACAGGCCAAACGAGCTCCATGGTTTAATTCCCTTTTAGAAAAATGAGGAGTTTCAGTGGGCAATGCTTCTCCTCCGCCAGACATAACATGACATTCGCACTGAATACATGTTCCTCCGCCACCGCAAGCCGATGGAAGGAAGATCTTTTGGTTACCCAGAGTAGATAATAATGAATTACCGGAAGCAACCTCTATCTTTTTCTCCCCGTTGATGGTAATGGTCACAGGGCCGGAAGGAGATAATTTTTCCTTTGTAAAAAGTAATAGGGCTACCAAAAGAAGCAGTAGCACCATAAATGCTATTACTGTGATTAGAACGGTACCCAGAGTACTTGTAGCTAAAATCATGCTTATTCTTTTACGATTGTGTTATAAGAGACTGCATTTTCTTGCTCCTCTTTTTCCAATGTTGTTTTTTCCTTTTCAGATTTCTGAGCCGTAGTGGGTTCTGGTGCAGGAGCTTCATCTCCTCCTGTAAGCATTCCCCCAAAACTCATAAATCCAATAGCCATAAGTCCGGTAATTATAAAGGTGATCCCTAAGCCCCTAAGTGGTGGTGGCACGTTAGAATACCTGATCTTTTCTCGTATTGCAGCTATGGCTAGAATTGCAAGGAACCAGCCAATTCCGGAACTAAGTCCGTAGTTAAAAGCGAGGCCTAGTGTTGCAATCTCCCTTGCCTGCATAAAAAGAGAACCTCCAAGTATGGCACAGTTTACTGCGATCAACGGGAGAAAGATCCCTAAGGAGTTATACAGGGCCGGAGAAAATTTTTCAACTACTATTTCAACCAATTGTACCATGGTAGCAATGGTGGCTATAAATAGAATAAAAGAAAGGAAACTTAAATTATAGTCGGCATACTCTGGTCCTAGCCAAGCCAAAGCACCATCCCGTAAGATATACTGATCTAACAACCAGTTCAGTGGAACTGTTACGGCCAATACAAAAATAACGGCGGCTCCCAGTCCTACTGCGGTAGCTACTTTCTTCGATACCGCCAAATAGGAACACATTCCCAGGAAAGTGGCAAATACCATATTATCTATGAAAATAGACTTAAAAAATAATTCTACGTGTTCTAACATATTGTGTGTTTAAGATCTATTCTAATTCTCTTCAATTAATGTTTTGTTTCGTGACCGTTGTACCCAGATCAAAATTCCAACGACGATCAGGGCCATTGGAGAGAGCAACATAAATCCGTTATTCTCATACCCGATTGCATACAGTCCTGTTTTATCAATAGGATTTCCCAATACAGGAATACCCAGTAAAGTTCCTGAGCCAAGTAATTCCCTGAAGAATCCCACAATGATCAAAATAATTCCATATCCTGCTGCATTTCCAATGCCATCCAGGAAAGAGCGCCATACGCCATTTCCAAGGGCAAAGGCCTCAAACCTTCCCATGATAATACAATTGGTAATGATCAGTCCAACAAACACTGCCAGGGTCTTACTCAATTCATAGGCAAAGGCCTTTAAAACCTGATCCACAATGATCACCAGGGCAGCCACAACCACCAACTGAACAATGATCCTAATCTTGGATGGAATGATATTACGCATCAAGGAGATCACCACATTCCCAAGGCCGAGCACGAATAGTACCGACAAGGCCATTACGATAGATGCCTTTAACTCGGCAGTGATCGCCAGGGCAGAACAGATCCCGAGTACCTGAATGGTAATAGGGTTGTTATCCGCTAAGGGATCTAATATTAGTTTGGTATCTTTTTTAGTAAGTATTGCCATGTTATTCTTTATTTCTTAATGATTCAAAATAATCCTTATACAGGCGAACGGTTTTGGAGATCATCGCAGATACGCCGTTCCCGGTAATAGTTGCACCGGCAAGGGCATCTACTTCATTATCGTCCTTGATATTATTTACAGGGTCATTATTTCCTTTGGCGACCTTGATTCCGGTATACTGCGACCCATTCAAAATGGTTTCCCCTTTGAAATCATCCATAAAGTAGCGCTGTTTGATATTGGCACCCAGGCCCGGAGTTTCTGCTTTGTGATCAAAATAAACTCCCTGCACCGTCATGTTTTTATCCAAGGCCATAAACCCCCAAATGGCATCCCAAAGACCTTTGCCGTACATAGGAACTATGTAGAAAGTTTCTCCATCCTTCTCGCCAATAAAAACTGGTAGTTTTGGTGTTTTACCGTCTTTTATAAGATCAAGTTCCTTCTTGATGTTTATTAAATAAGCCTGATCATCCTCAGTGATCTTATCGCCCTCAATTACGAGTTGTTCAGTTATAAAGGATGAAAACTCTTGTTCTACTTTGTCCGTAGGCACAAAATTAACACTGCCTTCGTCCTCATTTTGATTCACCCCCATGGCATATAAGATATTCTGCTGCTTTTCAAAGCGTTCGTTCTCTTTGATCTTTGCACTTAGAGCTGAGGCCAGATAAGCAAGAATACTTCCAACCACGATCACCATTGAAGCGGCAAAAAGAACCGTATATATGTTACTTTCTTTATTCATAAGTTATATGGTTTCAACTTTTACTGCAGCTTCTTTTGTATCTGTATCCTTCGGAATTATCACCGCATTTTTAAACCGTTTCATTCGTCTGCTGATATTTCCTCTTACGACGTAGTGATCAATAGTAGGCGCAAAAACGTTCATCAGCAATATGGCAAGGAATACACCTTCAGGATATGCAGGGTTAAATACGCGAATCATCACCGAAATAAATCCGATAAGGAAGCCATAGATCCATTTCCCTCTGTTGGTCTGTGATCCGGTAACCGGATCGGTCGCCATATAGACAATACCAAAGGCCAGGCCACCAACAATGAGATGTTTCCAGGATTCTAAACTCATTAAACCGTAGAATTTGCTCGATTCAGAGATCCATCCGGCATCTACTACCCCGTTGAAAATAAGTCCCATCACCAAGGCACCTGCAACAGCACTTACCATGATACGCCAACTGGCGATCTTGCTGAAGACCAGGAATAGCCCTCCAAGTAAGATTAGGAAAGCAGAAGTTTCCCCAACAGAACCCGGTATAAAACCGAAGAACATGTCCGATACCGTATAGGTAAATTCATTACCCGCATTTTGTGCTAAGTAGCCCAAGATGGTTTCTCCAGAAATTGCATCCGGGGTACCAGCTCTTTCTACAGCACCATGGACCCATACTTTATCTCCGGTCATCCAGGTAGGATATGCAAAAAACAGAAAAGCTCGTATGGTAAGCGCAGGATTCAGGATATTCATCCCGGTACCTCCAAATACTTCCTTTCCAATCACTACTCCGAATACCACGGCAACAGCCAACATCCAAAGTGGTGTATCAATAGGCACAATCAATGGCACCAGCATCCCGGTTACCAAATATCCTTCTTCTACTTCATGGCCTTTGATAACGGCAAAAATAAACTCAACCAATAAGCCAACTCCATAGGATACAACTACCAGAGGCAAGACTTTTGTGATGCCTATCCAAAAATTATCCCAGGTAAGGAAGTCGTTCCAAACAGAAAAATTTTCCGGGAAACCGTTTATGGCAGAATAATATTGATACCCTGCATTGAACATGGAGAACAACAGTACCGGGATCAAAGCCATGATCACTGTGTTCATGGTCCTCTTAAGATCATCGGCTCCTCTGATATGACTTCCGGAATGGGTGGTCTCATCTGGAGAGAACAAAAAAGTATGAAAGGCGTTAAAAGCCGGTGCTAACTTTTTGTCCCTGTAGTGATGCTTCAGGATATGTAGTCTTTTCTTAAACGTTAGTCTTTTATCACTCATCCTTATCCTATTTCTTTATAAAGTAAATCCAATCCTTCTCTAATAATCTTCTGATGGGGTTGTTTTGAAATGCAAACAAACTCTGTAAGGGCAAAATCTTCCGGAATCACTTCATATAATCCTAATTGTTCCATCTCATCCAGATCTTGCACCATACATGCCTTCAACAATTGCAATGGATAAATGTCTAGCGGGAAGACCTTCTCGTATTGACCAGTGACCACAAAAGCCCTGTGTTCCCCGTTGGTATTGGTGTTAAGGTCATATTTCTTATTGGGCTGTAACCATGAAAATGTCAGTGCCCTTGTCGTAGAAACTTTGTCGAATACCGGTTTATTCCATCCAAAAAATTCATAATCGTCTCCTTCGGGAATGGCCGAAACCGTTGTATTGTAAAACCCAAGGTAACCGTCAGGACGGGTTTTTAAACCTGTAAGGACATCACCATTAATTACTCTGAAATTCTTATCATTTACGCCGCTTGCATATAGAAAAGTGGCTATCTCTGCCCCAATTTTTGTCTTAAAATAATGAGGCTTCTTAATGGAAGACCCTGCTAATGCGATCAATCTATCCGCATTAAATTTCCCGGTTAGCAAAGCTTCTCCAATAATTACCAGGTCTTGTGGACTAATGGTCCAAACTAGCTCCCCTTTATTTATAGGATCTATCTTATTAATTTGTGTTCCAACGAGTCCGGCCGGATGAGGGCCTGATACTTTATGCAGAACTACACCTTCCATTGCAGCTAGCGGAGAATTGGAAGTTGAACTCAAAGAAACGTGAACGCTTCCGGGAGTTAATTTTGAAAGAGCCGATAATGCAGCCTGTAATTCTTTTTCTTTGCCCTGAAGCACATAATCCATATCGGCTGCCAATGGTGCAGAACTGAATCCGGATATAAAGATAGCTTTAGGTGTGGTCTCAGGATTTGCAATTAGGTCATAGGGCCGTTGTTTTACAAAAGGCCAGCATCCTGATTTCAGAAGAAATTTTTTGATCTCTGCAGCGGAGGCTTTCTCAAGGTCTATGGTTTTATGTGTGAGTTGCTCTTGTATCTTATCTGCCAGGATCTTTATATTAAGAATCCTTCTACGAGCCCCACGTTCTATTTCAATTAGTTCACCGCTTACAGGCGAAACAAACATCATATTCTCTATCTTCTTATTGAAGAACAAGGGTTCACCTGCTTTTACCTCAACTCCTTCCTTAACGAGCATTTTTGGGGTAAGCCCATGAAAATCTGATAAGTTAATAGCATATACATTGCTTAAAGCGGCTTTGGAGGTCGTAGGCTCCGCAGCGCCCACCAGGTTGATGTTTAACCCTTTTTTAATTCGAATGTCTTTTGACATGAAATGGAAACCTTTTATGGTTAAAAAATTTGCCCAAAAATACCAATTAAAAGAAAGTATTCATAATTATTGACTATAAATTTGGGCATTACAACGAAGGGAATTTGAAGGGCATAGTTTTTGTTTACCTTTGGCTTAAAAATAGCCCTTTAATGCGCCTAAATCTTAAACAGTTTTTTTTGTGTTGCTTTGTCTTCCAGACCTTTGCGCAGGTTCAGGAGGAGATAAATCCACCCGATAATATTAAATCGGTCATCTTTAAAGGAGAAACCGAGGACCAATTCCCAGTGGTACAATTAGGAGAGGACATATACCTTGAATTTGACGATCTCCTTGCTGCAGAACAAGACTATTATTATTCTATTGTTCATTGCGATTATGATTGGACGCCTTCGCAATTATTGAAGTCCCAATATTTGGTTGGAATAGATAATCAACGGATCATAAATTATGAGAATAGTTATTCTACCCTTCAACCTTATTCTAACTATCAACTTACCATCCCCAATACCAATGTCCGACTTAAAGTGAGTGGCAATTATATGCTGGAGATCTATAACAGTTCCTATGAGCTTCAATTCTCAAGACGTTTTGTTGTGTATCAGAATCTGGTGAGAGTAGGTGCTGTTGTGCGGCGTTCAAGAGATTTCAACTATCTCGATGAGAAACAATCTGTTCAATTCACAATTAATTCAGCCGGATTTCCATGGGTAAATCCTAAAAAAGAGATAAAGGTTGCCTTGATACAAAATTACCAATGGAATCTCGTGATCAATTCAATAGCTCCTCAATATACCCTGGGGAATGAATTGGTTTATAAATATGATCAGGAAACCAGCTTTTTTGGAGGAAACGAATTTCTAAATTTTGATACCAGTGATCTCAGAGCTCCTACGGCTGCTATTTCGCGTATCGAATTCGAAGATATTTATCAGCATTATCTCTTCCCGGATATATACAGGTTTAACAGACCATACACTTACTTCCCGGATATTAATGGCGATTTTGTAATAAGAACTTTGCAAGGTGTTGATGGATCTCGGGAAGCGGAATACACCGGTGTTCATTTTACCTTGCCATATACAGCACGCATTGGTTTAGACGATGTCTATATTTATGGGAAATACAATAATTATGCGCTCAATGAAGCCAATAAGATGACCTATAATGACAAAACCGGTAATCTGGAGGCTACCCTGCTTCTTAAACAAGGTTTCTATAATTACAACTATGCCCTTAAAAAAAGTGATGGCAGTGTTGATCTCAATGCCATAGGCGGCAATTTCCATTTTACAGAAAACAACTATTTGATACTTGTTTATTATCGTAATTTTGGAGATCTATATGATGGGATCATCGGCATAGGAACTGCCAATTCAAGGACCATAAGTAATTAAAAGGAAAGGTTACATCAGAAAAAAATATCGCTACACCGAATATCCTTTCCATTGCTACTTGTTTAAAGCCATAATTATTATCTTGCTCAAGTAAAGGTATTTAGGAAAATATTCTTGGGCCATTTATGTTCTATTAAATTTAATCAAGAATTTATATCTTCACGCCTATCATTTACTTTTTTGAAAGATTGATTTAAGCCGGTTATAGAAGACATGAAAATGATCACACAAGTTACCAAAGGAATTAAAATTTCCGTCGCAACAAGTTTTGAAGGAACATTTTTCAAAAATTATAAAACACATTTTGCTTTTGGTTATACTATTACGATAGAAAATCAAAGCAAAAATTCTGTGCAACTAACTTCGCGCCATTGGCAAATCTATGATGCCCTTAATGAGATGGAGATCCTGGATGGAGAAGGAGTCATTGGAAAAAAACCCGTTATAAAACCGGGACAGTCTCACACCTATAGTTCTGGCTGTTTATTATCCTCGCCTATCGGATCAATGAAAGGGTATTACAACATGGTTAATTTTTCTACAACTGAAAAATTCAGGGTCTATGTTCCCTCCTTCAAATTTAGCGCTCCTTTTGCTTTAAATTAGTATATTTTTAAAGGACAAGTATTTTCTAAACCTTCCCCCTTTTAGTACCTTTGCATGATTTTTAACCAAAATAGCATGTCATGGGTAAAGGATTTTTTCAAGTACCAGTAGCAGTTAATGAACCTATAATGGGCTTTGCCCCAGGATCTCCTGAAAGAGAGGCCGTTTTACAACAGTATAAGGCCTATTATAAAGGCTCGGTAGACATACCCTTATTTATTGGCTCAAAAGAGATCAGAACCGGGAATACAAAACCCCTTTCACCTCCTCATGACCACAAACACATCGTTGGCCAGTATCATATAGCAGAAAAAAAACACGTAACAGAGTCTATCAATATAGCCCTGGAAGCCAGAAGTGAGTGGGCAGATCTAGCCTGGGAACAACGCGCTGCGATCTTTTTAAAGGCTGCCGAACTGGTAGCGGGCCCTTACAGGGCAAAGATCAATGCTGCTACTATGATAGCTCAATCCAAGACCATTCACCAGGCAGAGATAGATGCAGCTTGTGAATTTATAGACTTCCTTCGTTTCAATGTAGAATATATGTCTCAGATCTATCATGAGCAACCAGATTCTGCGGAAGGAATTTGGAACCGAGTAGAATACAGACCTTTGGAAGGGTTTGTCTATGCCATTACTCCTTTTAATTTTACGGCCATTGCAGGAAATTTACCTGCTAGCGCAGCCATGATGGGAAATGTGGTGGTTTGGAAGCCAAGTGACAGTCAGATATTTTCGGCCAAGGTCCTTGTAGATGTTTTTAAAGAGGCCGGACTACCCGATGGAGTTATCAATGTGATCTATGGCGACCCTGTAATGATCACTGAGACAGTTCTGGCACATCCAGATTTCTCCGGAATTCACTTTACGGGCTCAACAGATGTCTTCAAGAATTTATGGACCCAAATAGGAAACAATATACATACCTACAAGACCTATCCCAGGATCGTTGGGGAAACTGGGGGCAAAGATTTTATAGTGGCGCATCCCACAGCTAAGCCCAAGCAGGTGGCCACAGCCATTGTGCGAGGAGCATTCGAATTCCAGGGACAAAAATGTAGTGCGGCATCTCGGGTTTATTTACCAAAATCTACGGCCGATGAAATTTTATCTGAAGCGAAGAAAGACATCGCTTCATTTAATGCCCCGGGATCACCTGAGGATATGAACAATTTTATTACAGCTGTGATCCATGAAGGCTCTTTTGATAAATTAGTAAGCTATATTGAGAGAGCGAAGAAAGATAAAGAAGCTACTATTGTGGCCGGCGGTGGATATGATAAATCCAAAGGATATTTTATTGAACCCACTATTATCCTTACTACAGATCCCCATTACGTGACCATGGAAACTGAATTATTTGGTCCTGTGGTTACTATCTATGTCTATGATGATAAGGAATGGAGCAAGGTATTGCAATTAGTAGACAGCACTTCTCCTTATGCTTTAACAGGTGCAGTGATGGCTAGAGACAGATATGCCATAGAAGAAGCCACTAAAGCACTACAGAACTGTGCGGGGAATTTTTATATCAATGACAAACCAACCGGAGCGGTAGTTGGACAACAACCATTTGGAGGTGCCAGAGCATCGGGGACCAATGACAAAGCAGGATCTGCTCAAAACTTAATGCGCTGGGTATCCCCTAGATTGATCAAAGAAACTTTTGTGACACCTGAAGATTATCGATATCCATTTTTAGGATAAGTTATATTTAAACACTCCAGATATGACCCTTAAGAAATAACTCTTAGGGGTTTTTTGTGCTCCTTTTTAATACAATTACCGCAACCTTCAAGGGTGCTATTCCCAGGTTCACATACTATTAATGTAAATTTAACGTTAAGTTATTGTAATTTTTGTGTAAATTTGAATATTATAAATCTAAATTCCTATGGAAGTAAGAAAGAGCTCGGAGAATATGACGAATCAAGAAAAGGGACTTTGGAGTACTATGCATTTGGCTGTAGTAGAATACGCGCGCAAATGCAGACGATCTTATCTATCGATGCTTAGCATTTAAGTGTCCGTGATATTTCATAGGTAGGTAGACCACCTTTTTGGTTTCAAAAAATTCTTCTGAAAAGTATTGGGATAGGTCATAGATCTCTGCATTTCTATAGATCTTCAACTCCTCCGTTAAATCACCTCCTTTTAGGTATAGTATCCCATTTTTCATGGGATGTACTGAGTGTTTATTTATCTTTCCTTTTACCCAATAAACAAAGGTAGGCATAGCTGCCACCGCCCTGCTTACAATAAAATCGAACTGTTCCTCCAAATCCTCCACTCTGGTATGTAAGGCCCTCGTATTCGTGATTCCCAATCCCTCTACTACTTCCTGAACAACCCGTATCTTTTTCCCTATGGCATCTACCATAGTTACATGGATCTCTGGAAAGAGTATCGCCAGAGGAATTCCGGGAAATCCACCTCCCGTTCCAACATCCAGTATACGAGTTCCGGGTTGAAAAGCGATCACCTTGGCAATTCCCAGACTATGTAATACATGTCTGAGGTACAACTCATCAATATCTTTACGTGAGACAACATTGATCTTCTTATTCCAATCCTGGTATAGCTCACCCAGTAGTCCAAATTGTTCCTTCTGTAAATCGGTGAGTTCCGGAAAGTAATGATTGATGATCTCTGCGTTCATTCCTGTATTTTATTCGTGCAAAAATACCATAATTAGTGGCACTTTTTAATCATATTTTATGAGTTGTTAGGCATTATAAAGCAAGATATTACGTTATCTTTACGGCTTTCAATTCTATTTTATGGAGAAGACTACAATAAAATTTTCTAGAAAAGACTCTGCAAATTTCTTTAGAACCGTTAATAAACGAGTGAATGCGTACTTTACAGAGAACAATTTAAAGAAGACCGGGAACTGGAAGTTGCACTTTAAGACTGCCATTATGTTCTCCCTTTTCCTTGCACCTTACTTTTTAATCCTTACCCTCAATTTGCCAACCTGGGCAAATTTATTGCTCACAATAACCATGGGCGTTGGGATGGCCGGAGTTGGCATGAATGTAATGCATGATGGCAACCATGGCTCATATTCCACCAAAAAATGGGTAAATAATCTTATGGGGAGTAGTATCTATATTCTCGCAGGGAATGTTTATAACTGGCAGGTTCAACACAATGTATTACACCACACCTATACCAATATTCACAATCATGATGAAGATCTGGAAGCAGGAAGGGTACTACGTTTCTCCAAACATGCCAAGTGGCACAAGTTTCATAAATTTCAACATTATTATTCTGTTTTCCTGTATGGCTTGCTGACCTTCAACTGGGCCATTACGACAGATTTTCAGCAAATGTATCGATATACCAAACGAAAGCTTTCCTATGGTAAATTTCCCAATCCATTCCTTAATTGGAGTCTTCTTTTAGGCACCAAGGCCATTTATCTGTCTATTTGGATCGTTTTGCCTATGTTAGTACTAAGTATTTCCTGGTGGAAAATACTCTTAGGCTTTTTTATAATGCATTATGTGGCCGGCGTAATTTTAAGTGTAGTTTTTCAGCTGGCGCATGTAGTGGATGAGGCAGAAACACCACTACCTGAAAAAGATGGAACCATGAAAAACACCTGGGCCATTCACCAATTGTTTACTACAGTAAATTTTGGCACAAAAAATCGAATTGTAAATTGGTTTACCGGTGGATTGAACCATCAGGTAGAGCATCATATCTTTCCTAACATCAGTCATATTCATTACACAAAAATCTCCAAAATTGTGAGAGAAACAGCCAAAGAATTTAATTTGCCGTACAATGAATATAAAACTACAAGAAAAGCTATAATTTCGCACTTCAAACATCTGAAGGAACTGGGCAAGAATCCAGGTTTACAGTATCAATAAACCTTAGCAGGAATGAGTAACCATTTATCCGATAGAATTAACAAATTATCTACTTCGGCCACCTTGGCTATGGCCGCAAAGGCCAGAGAATTGAGAAATGAAGGCAAAGACATCATTGGCCTTAGTCTTGGAGAGCCAGATTTTAACATCCCGGATTTTATCAAGGAGTCCGCTAAAAAAGCCGTAGACGACAATTATAGCAGTTATTCCCCTGTGGATGGTTATGCCGATCTGAAACAAGCTATTTCTGCAAAATTCAAAAGAGACAATCAACTTACTTATAACCTCAACCAAATTGTAGTATCTACCGGAGCTAAACAGTCGCTCGCCAATGTTGCGATGGTAATGCTCAATAAAGGCGACGAGGTGATCTTACCTGCCCCTTATTGGGTTAGCTATAGCGACATCGTTAAATTGGCCGAGGGAACACCCGTTGAAGTACCAACATCTATTGATACTGATTTTAAAATGACCCCGGCTCAACTAGAGGATGCTATAACACCCAAAACAAAAATGCTTTGGTTCAGTTCTCCTTGCAACCCAAGTGGATCTGTCTACAGCGAAGAAGAACTTAAAGGACTTGCCGAGGTCCTCAAAAAATATCCAAACATCTTTGTAGTATCGGATGAGATCTATGAACATATTAATTTTAGGGGAAAACATGCCAGTATTGCGACGCTTGATGGTATGTATGATAGAACCATTACTGTAAATGGCGTATCCAAAGCCTTTGCAATGACCGGATGGCGTATTGGATATTTAGGTGCGGCCGACTGGATCGCAAAAGCCTGTACAAAATTTCAGGGTCAGATCACTAGTGGAGCAAATGCCATTGGCCAGCGTGCTACCATTACTGCATTGGAAGCACCTGTGAGCAAGATCCAGTTTATGATCGATAAATTCAAAGAACGAAGAGATCTTATTCTTGGATTATTAGGAACTATTGATGGATTTAAGCTTAATGTACCCGAAGGTGCTTTTTACGTGTTCCCGGATGTTTCCAGTTATTTTGGTAAAGAGCTGCAGGGTACACGCATCAATAACGCATCCGATTTTGCCATGTACCTACTGGAGCATGCAAACGTAGCAACCGTTACAGGAGAAGCTTTTGGCAATCCCAATTGTATCCGTATCTCATACGCAGCCTCAGAAGATGAAATAAAAGAAGCAGTGTCCAGGATCAAAAAAGTCCTTTAATTTCTCTTAGATCTTCTTCCAGAAGTAGGGGGTCATAAGGATAAGGACGGTAAATAATTCCAGCCTTCCGGCAAGCATAAGAAACCCACACCACCATTTCCCTAAAGCAGGTAGGCTGTTAAAATTATTGAGTGGGCTTAAAGATCCAAATGCAGGCCCTACATTGCCCAAGGCAGATGCTGCACCTCCGATGGAAGAGTCAAAATCGAGTCCCAGAAATCCCAGTACCAGGGCACCGATAACAAAAAGAAGCATATAAAGCACAAAAAATCCTATCACATTGTAAACCACATGTTCGGTAACGGTCTTATTATTAAATCTGACCGGGATTATTGCGTTTGGATGAAGGGTTCGCTTAAACTCTAACAATCCATTTTTTATGATCAGGATATGACGCATTATTTTGATCCCTCCTGCGGTAGAACCGGCTGATCCTCCGGCAAACATCAAACCAAAAAAGAACACGGTTATAAAAGGCGTCCATGCGGTAAAATCTGCCGTTACAAATCCCGTTGTGGTCACAACCGCCATTACCTGGAATAATGCATGTCTGAAAGAACTTTCCGCATTTCCAAGAACCATTGGGTGATATTCATTCAGAGGCATATTGGCCTTATAGTAGATAACCAGGCCAACAATGATAGAAAAAATGACAATAAAGGCGGTATAGTACTTAAACTCCTCATCTCTTATGATCTTTTGCACCCTTCCTTTAAAGGCAAAATAGCTCAGAACAAAATTGCTTCCTGCCAAAAACATAAAAAAGATGACGATATACTGAATGAGTGGTTGATTATTCCAATAGGCCAGACTTGCATTCTTTGTAGAAAACCCTCCGGTTGAAAGTGTCGCCAGCGAATGATTCATAGCATCAAAAAATGACATTCCCGCCAGTTTTAAAAGGATAGTTTCTGCTACCGTATATCCAAAATAAATAAGCCAAAGTCGTTTGGCAGTGTCTGTTATCCTTGGATGCAATTTATCTGCATTGGGTCCAGGGGCCTCTGCCGCAAACAATTGCATCCCGCCAATGCCAAGCAAGGGTAAAATGGCTATGGCCAGCACAATGATCCCCATACCTCCTATCCAATGCGTTAAACTTCTCCAAAATAAGATCCCTTCCGGAAGTATTTCAATATCATCTATGATGGAAGCCCCCGTAGTTGTGTACCCGGACATGGTTTCGAAAAATGCATTGGTAATATCAGGGATCGCTCCCGAGAATAAGTAAGGAAGAACCCCGGAGGCGGCCATAATGATCCATCCAAACGTTACTATAATATACCCTTCTTTTCTGTTTACCTCTTTATCATGTCCCCTGGTAAAGAACATGGCCAAAACCCCAATGAACATGGTAACTATGGCTGCCAATGTAATCTCAAGTGTAACACCGTCCTGATAGATACCACTCACCAGTGCAGCCAGGATCATAAAGCCCCCGTTACACAGAAGGAGTAATCCCATGAGGTGAGTAATTATTTTGGCATTGAACCCCATACTATAAAAATAACCTTTCTATTTTCTGAATGGCTTGTGGCAAACAGCAAACAACTACCCTATCTCCTAACGTTATTTCAAAATCGCCCAATGCTACCATCCCTTTCCCATTACGTATAATACCGCCAATGATAGCATTCCGCGGGAAGTCTAGTTCCTTAATTATCTGACCATTCATTTTGGAAGAGGATTTTACCTCAAATTCAAGAATCTCGGCATTGAGGTTATTGAGCCTTGTCATAGCCACTACCTCGCCTTTTCGGATATATCGAAAGATATTGTTGGCAGCCAGAAGTTTCTTATTGATAAGTGTATCGATCCCTATGGATTGCGATAACTGAAAGTAGTCCATATTCTCTACAAGGGCGATGGTCTTTTTTATATGTTTAGATTTTGCCACCAAACAAGACATGATATTGGTCTCCGAATTTCCGGTAACCGCAATAAAAGCGTCCATAGATTCCAGGCTTTCTTCTTCCAATAATTCTACATTTCTACCATCCCCATTGATAACTAAGGCATTGGGCAGGATATCTGCGAGATCAAAGGCCTTTTCTTTATTCTTTTCGATTAGTTTTACATTGAATTTCTTTGCACACAGGTCGCGAGCAGCTTTGAATCCTACCTTACTCCCTCCAAGTATCATGACATTCTTTAAGTCCTGCTTCTTTTTACCAAGGAGTTTATAAAGTTCATCAACTCCTTTTTTATCGGTAATAAAATACACCTGATCATCTGCCTTAAAAATAGTATCACCTCTGGGTATCAGCGTAAATTGGGTGCCTCCACGTTGCATGGCAATAGGCATAAAATGCAATTCTGGAAAGATGGAAGCGGCTTCTTTAACCGACTTCCCAACAAAAGGAGCACTCTTAGGCAAGGAAACTCCTACCATGATAAGCGCACCATTTTCAAATTCATAGGTGTCGTGAAATGCCGATTGATTTAGTAGCAATTGAATTTCAGAAGCTGCCAATTCTTCCGGAGAGATCAATTCATCAATACCCAGATCGGAGAATTTAATCTTTTCCCTATGATCTAAAAACTCCGTGTTGGAGATCCTCGCAATGGTTTTCTTTGATCCCATCTGTTTCGCCAACATGCATAAGGTAATATTGGTAGTTTCGGAAGAAGTAACTCCAATCACCAGATCGGACTTCTCTACATGCGCCTCCTGTAGGATAGAAATAGAGGTGGCATCTCCTCTTAATACTCTGATATCCAAATGATTATCTGCATATATAAGACTTTCTTTATTGGTGTCTATAAGGGTTATATCCTGTGATTCATAGGATAGTAATTTTGCCAAATGAAAGCCTACTTCACCAGCGCCAGCGATTATAATTTTCATGAGCTAAAAAGGTCTTTTATCATATTGTACAGACCATCTAAGAAGTTCTATTCTGATCTATAAAGCCACGGCACTTACCTAAGAAAGAGTTGCATGGTTTTGCGCGTCAAAATTACGGAAATTTATTTCAACCCTTCCTAAAAATGCCTTCACTTTATTGTATACAAGAAATTACATTAAGTAAATAGCCCTCATGATTACGAAGGCATTGTAGTATCTTTGCCGCAAAATTGATGAAATGGCCAAGAATGTTACCCCGTACAAGGACTCTGCAAAAGGCAAAAAAGAACAGGTTACTACAATGTTCGATGCTATTTCCGGAGAGTACGATGGTTTAAACCGAGTTATTTCTTTTGGAATTGATGTAAAATGGCGAAAGAGGGTTGTCAATATTCTAAAAGAACGGGAACCAAAAACCATCCTCGATATTGCCACGGGCACAGGCGATCTGGCAATAAATCTAGTTGAATCTGGTGCCGAAAAAATAGTAGGTCTTGACATTTCTACCGGGATGTTATCTGTAGGAAAGAAAAAGGTGATCCAAAAGCATTTGGAAGACACCGTTGAAATGGTCGTTGGAGATAGTGAAAACCTCCAATTTGAAGATGCCAGTTTCGATGCCGCAACAGTGGCTTTTGGAGTACGTAATTTTGAAAATCTGGAAAAAGGACTGCATGAGATCTACAGGGTACTAAAACCGGGAGGAACACTGGTTATCCTGGAGACCTCGGTCCCCACCAAGACGCCCTTTAAACAGGGTTATGCATTTTATACAAAATTCATCCTTCCCACTATAGGGAAACTCTTCTCCAAAGATCGTTCTGCCTATCGCTACTTAAGCGAATCAGCATCGGTTTTTCCTCACGGTATTGAATTCAACAATATTTTAAAGAAAATTGGGTTTATAGGTATGGAGAATAGGCCCCAAACCTTCGGAGTGGCGTCTATTTATATCGCCACAAAGTAAGCTTATGAGAAGATTTTTCTTCCTTTTGGTCCTGTTGTTTTTGATAAAAGGACAGGTCTTACAGGCACAATTCAATGAGAAGCCCATCCTCAATCTGGAAAACGAGGATAAGGCATTATTGAATTGGGGCTACTTTTTGGGCTTTAACCAATACGATTTCAAGTTTAATTACAAGAACGATCTTCAAGACATTTTAGTTAATAAAACAGTAGGTTTCAATGTTGGTCTTATAGGCGAACTGCGACTTAATGATTTTTTTGATGTACGTTTTGAGCCAGGTTTATTTTATGGCTCAAGAACACTTGGTTTTCCTGGTTTTTCTGAAGAGAATGATGCCATTAGGGAGGTAAAATCTACTTATATCAATTTTCCCTTGCTTTTAAAGGCGAGTACCAAGAGAATAGGCAACTGGAAACCATTTCTGGTGGGAGGTGTTTCAGCTTCCATGAATCTGGGTAGTAATGAAGCAAGCCTGGACGACAATAGCAGCGGCACCTTTCGAATGAAAAAGCAAGTATTTAATTACGAACTCGGCTTTGGTATTGATTTTTATACTGAATACTTTAAGTTTTCTCCATCCATAAGAGGAGTTTTTGCAATCACGGATGAATTGATTCCCGATAATGATCCCAGCAGTCCATGGACCGGCAATATTGACGCCTTAAGAACACGCGGGGTTTTTGTGAATTTCACTTTTGAGTAGCAGTAATTCCTTTTCCCCTTAGTTCATTCAATAGAATTGCGGTTGCTGTAGCTACATTTAGACTTTCGGTGGTGGTCATACCAAATTGAGGAATACTCACTTTTTTATCCAACAAGGTCTTTAAACTATTCGAAATTCCGTGTGCTTCATTACCCATGATCAACATCCCCTTTGAAGGCCAATTGAATTTGTAAACAGAATCGCCTTCCATAAAAGCCCCTACTGCCGGAATATCCGAGTTCTTAATTAAGGTTTCCACATCCATATACACGATGTTAACCCGTGCAATAGAACCCATTGTTGCCTGCAATACTTTGGGGTTATAACAATCTACGGTGTCATTGGAACATACTAGGTGTTGTATTCCAAACCAGTCGCACAACCTGATTATGGTCCCCAAATTACCCGGATCTTTCACTCCATCTAACACAAGGATCCAGTTATTAAGGTCGAGCGGCGCCATTTTGGGTATTTTAAAGATCGCAAGTGTCTTATTTGGAGATTTTAAACCACTTATTTTTTTTAGATCTGCTTCGCTGATCTTCTCATGTTCAAACTCTTTGGAGGGAAGGAGTTCTGGGTTGGTCGTATAAAGACTATGTAGCTTCATCTCTGTTTGAAGTAGCTCGTTTACCATCTTAACCCCCTCAACCACAAACAGGTCATTTAAGATCCGGTATTTTTTTTGTTGCAAGCTTTTTATAAACTTTATTTGACTTTTTACAACCATCCAAATAATGTATTTTTGATTCTTATGAATACCCCCTTTCATCTTAAAGGCTACACTGCTAAAATAGGTATCTTCTTGCTTATCGCAGTGCTTACTTCCTGCAATGCCTTAAAAAGAGTGGAAGAAGATGAATTACTCCTCACCAGAAATAGTATTATAACGAATGGGGAAAAAGTTGTCGATGAAGATATCAAGAGTCTTATTGTTCAGGAACCTAATACTCGTGTCCTTGGATATCCATTGCGACTTCAATTATACAACCTGGCCAAAAAAGATCCCGATTCCTTATATCAGGCCTGGTTACACAGAAAACCAAAGAGAGAAGAGCGCTTGGCATCTTTCTTATCACAAAAACAAGTGGACGCCCTTGGCGAATCCTTTATGGTAAAAGGCTATAGCGAATGGCTGAAGAAAATTGGTGAGGCTCCGGTCATTATAGACACTTCGAGAACAAGAAAAACATTACAGCGACTTAGTGCTTACTATGGAAGTAAGGGCTTTTTTAATAATTCAACCACTTTTGAGATCATTAAGGAAAAAAGAAGTCAGCGGGCGGCCATTGATTACCTGATTACCTTAGGAAAACCATATATCATTGATTCACTATCAAAAAATATAGCGTCCCCCGCTATAGATTCTATCTACACCTTAAACAAGAAATCATCTTTTATTAAGGAAAATAAACAATTTGATCTGGTCGACTTCAACAATGAAAGACAACGTTTAACAGAGCTTTTTAGGAATACCGGGGTCTATAATTTCCAGGAGAGCTCTATTACCTATGATATACTCCGTGATACTACGGAAGTCATGGACGATCAGAAAATGAAAGTGGAATTGAATATTGAAAATTTACGGAAACGTGGGGATAGTGCTGTAACAACTTCAGAGTACAAAGTATTTTCCTTTGAAAAGATCAATATTTATGCCGACTATAATTTTGGAGATGAGGATAGTGAGCTCCAGTCTCAGGAGTTTGAAAACTACACCATATACTTTAAGGACAGACTGCGTTACAAACCCAAGGCCCTGACCGATGCCATCTTCCTTGAAAAGGATAGTGTATATCGAGATCTGGACAGACTGCGTACGTACCGTCAAATTACGAACCTAAATACTTTTAAATATCCCAATATTCAGATCATTGAAGACAGTACGCAAACTACATTGATCTCTAATATTTATCTCACTGCCAGACCAAAATATTCCCTGGGTCTAAACCTAGATGTAACCCATTCTAACATTCAACGCCTTGGAATTGGCTTCAGTAGTTCCTTAATTACCCGGAACGTTTTTGGGGGAGCGGAAACCTTAAGTCTATCTGCCAGAGGATCGTTTGGCTTATTAAGTGATACCTCCCTCCCCGAAGATTTTTTCTCTGAAATTGGTGCCGATATAAATCTAACCTTTCCTCGACTCTGGTTTCCACTGTTCAATACTAAAAAATTTGTTCCTTACTATATGCTACCGAAAACAAGGATCTCGGCAGGAACCAGTTTTCAAAAGAACATTGGCTTGGACAAACAAACCTTAAATACAATTCTGGGTTACACTTGGGTGCCAGATAATTATCGAAAAAATTCTATTGAACTTTTAAATATACTGTATGTAAGAAATGTAAATCCCGATCGCTTCTTTAATGTGTATGGCAGTAGTTATAGGCAATTAGATGATATTGCTAGTGCCGATATCTATGAGAATGATCCTTCCCTATCAGGTTTTTATGAGGCCACAGATGATCCAAATGATCCAAAATTAATTATTCCCGATGGCTCAACCGGGTTTACACAGGCAATATTAGATGGTACCGTTTCCTCCAGTTCAGAAGATTTTATTGATGTTAGCAGAATTGAAGAACGACGTGCGCGCCTCACAGAGAATAATTTGATCTTTTCCAGCAACTACACTTTTACAAAAAACAACAGAATTGGTATTAATGATAATAGTTTCTATCAGTTCCGATTAAAATTAGAAAGTGCCGGGAATCTTCTTTCGGCTATGTCTTATCTTTTTCCTTTCAATGAAAACGACGATAATAATTTATTGGTCTTCGGCGTGCCCTATTCCCAATACATAAAAACAGAATTCGATTTTATAAAATACTGGGATCTAAAAAGGTCTAATGTACTAGCATTCCACAGCTTTATTGGAGTAGCGGCGCCTTATGGAAATTCAGAAAGTGTTCCTTTTGTACGTAGTTATTTTGCGGGGGGGTCTAATGATAACAGAGCTTGGTTTCCTTACTCGCTGGGACCAGGCAGTTCCAGTGATATAAATGATTTCAATGAGGCCAATCTAAAACTCGCTTTTAATCTTGAATACCGTTTCCCTATTGTAGGCAATATTAAAGGGGCCTTATTTGCAGATGCAGGGAATATTTGGAATGTCTGGGATAATGTAGACGACCCGGCCAAAACCTTTAGTGGTTTTAAATCTTTAGGCGATATTGCATTAGGAACTGGCTTCGGTCTGCGATATGATTTCACCTACTTTGTATTTAGGGTAGATGCCGGATTTAAGACTTATAATCCTGCTGAGATACCTTCCAAAAGATGGTTTAGAGACTACAATTTCGGCAATGCAGTCATACAAATAGGGATCAATTATCCCTTTTAGACCTAATTATTTTATTACTTTTGCGCGAGTAACCAAACTAACAAATCAAAATAAATACTATGTCTCACACTATAAAACCGGGTGTCGCCACGGGTAATGAAGTTCAAGAGATCTTTAATTATGCTAAGGAAAAAGGCTTTGCCCTTCCTGCGGTAAATGTAACCGGTTCCAATACTATTAATGCAGTACTCGAAACTGCAGCTGCGCTTAATTCTCCGGTGATCATCCAATTTTCGAATGGAGGGTCTCAGTTTAATGCAGGCAAAGGTCTTTCTAACGATGGTCAGCTGGCAGCAATTAAGGGCGCCATTGCCGGCGCAAAACATATTCATGAATTAGCAGAGGCCTATGGTGCTACTGTGATCTTACATACAGATCATTGTGCCAAGAAATTGCTTCCATGGATAGATGGCCTTCTTGATGCTAGTGAAGCTCATTTTAAGGCAACAGGAAAATCGCTATACAGTTCACATATGATAGATCTATCGGAAGAACCCCTAGAGGAGAATATCGAGATCTGTAAGCAATATCTGTCCAGAATGAGTAAAATGGACATGACCCTTGAAATTGAACTCGGAATAACAGGAGGAGAAGAAGATGGAGTAGATAACACGGATGTAGATGATTCTAAGTTGTATACCCAACCAGAAGAAGTGGCCTATGCCTATGAAGAATTATCCAAAGTAAGTCATAGATTTACTATTGCCGCTGCTTTTGGAAATGTGCATGGGGTGTACAAACCAGGTAATGTGAAACTAACTCCTAAGATCCTTAAAAATTCACAGGAGTACATTACAAAGAAATACGGGGTAGAACACAATCATATTGATTTTGTATTTCACGGTGGATCGGGCTCTACCGTAGAAGAGATCAGAGAAGGCATTGGGTATGGAGTTATAAAGATGAATATTGATACTGACCTGCAGTACGCTTTTATGGAAGGAATCAGAGATTATATTCAGGGGAAAGGAGCTTATTTGCAATCTCAGATCGGTAATCCAGATGGAGATGATCAACCAAATAAGAAATACTACGATCCTAGGGTTTGGTTACGTGAAGGAGAAAAGACCTTTGTAGCCCGCTTAAAGAAAGCCTTTGAGGATCTAAATAATGTGAATACCCTATAAGTTGAATCTTGCACCTTAAATGTAGACACTATGACGGCTTGGTTTAAACGCACAGAAAAAGGAATTCAAACTGCCACGGAGCAGAAGAAAGATACCCCCAGAGGGCTTTGGTACAAGTCCCCAACAGGGAAGATCGTAGAATACGATGAACTCGCAAAGAATTTTTATGTAAGTCCGGAAGATGATTACCATGTCAGAATAGGAAGTAAAGAGTATTTTGAGATTCTTTTTGACGACAACAAATTCACCGAATTAGACACAAAACTGACTTCCAAGGATCCTCTAAAGTTTGAGGACACCAAGAAATACGGTGATCGACTTAAGGCAGCACAAAAGAAAACAGGATTAAAGGATGCTGTGAGAACTGCTATTGGCAAGTCCATGGGCGAAGATCTGGTAGTGGCCTGTATGGATTTCACCTTTATTGGCGGATCTATGGGAAGTGTTGTGGGAGAAAAGATCGCTCGTGCCATTGATGTAGCTATCAAAAAAAATGTGCCCTTTGTGATGATCTCAAAGTCGGGAGGCGCAAGGATGATGGAAGCTGCCCTGTCCCTGATGCAATTGGCCAAGACCTCTGCGAAGCTCGCTCAGCTGGCTGAAGCACAGATCCCTTATATTTCTTTATGTACAGATCCCACCACGGGTGGTACAACGGCTTCATATGCCATGCTCGGAGATATCAATATCTCAGAACCTGGGGCACTGATAGGATTTGCAGGACCTCGAGTAGTAAAGGAGGCTACAGGAAAGGACCTTCCAAAGGATTTCCAAACTGCCGAATTCTTAAAAGAGCATGGATTCCTTGACTTTATTGTCCACAGAAGTGAACTTAAAAAGAAGATAAATCTCTATATAGATCTGATCCAAAATAATCCGGTACGATAAAAAAAAGGCCCTGATCAATTCAGGGCCTTTTCATTTAGCAACAACAATTAGTTTTTAAATCTTCGAAGAAAGATCTCCTTTGTTTCACCGTTTGGATAAGTCAACATACCTTTGGCATCGCAACTTCCATCACCAAAGTCGAGACTTGCAGTAGCGTCATTTCTTGAAAAATTCAAAATTCCGCTTACGATAAATCTGCAAGAAAGTTCTCTCCGCAATGGTGTTACGGTCTCTTTCATAAAGACATTTCCCTGTGGGCCGGCAAAGGTTCCTTGTCCTGAAATAAGATACACATTGTCTCCCCAAAATCCGGTTCCAACACCTTCAATCCATTCTCTTGTTCTATTCCCAGAAAAGCTTGCGGTGTCACCATTTGGCCAAGTGGCAGAATAGCTAGCATTAGCGTCTGATTCCGGATTACCATTCTCATTAGAACGCATTCTAACAATAGATGCACCACCTTCAATGGCCACGCCATTAAATGTAAAGTTCTCCAAAGAAAGACTTAACGTATTAGTGGCTTGTTCCATGTCCTTGGCGTAGCTAAGAAAAATGATGCCACTAAGCACATTACCATTGGGTAATTCACAGCCCTCACCAAAATCGATAGTACGTTCTTTGGTAGTGGAGGTTACCACTGTGGTAATAGTTACACAATCTGGTAAGAAATCTGAATTGTAAGAAAACTTGGAAGTGGATAACACCTCATCCGAAGTATAAACATCTTCTGCAATATTTAAGATCTCTTCAGAGATCAATTCAGATTCATCACTGGCCTTCAGTTCTGCCACTTCAAATGTTTCTTGTTCCACAAATGGTGTGGAATCTTCTTTGTTACAGGAAAATAATAAGGTAGCTGCCATCAGCAATCCTCCTGCGTAGTTCAATGTTTTGAGACTCTTTTTCATAATGTAGTTATTAAAGATTACCCTCCTAGGACATGAGTCTTTAAGAAAGGTTTAACACAGGACCAAAAAAAATGTATCCCCGAGGTGTATTCTAAAAATATTCCTATCTTTGCCGCTCGATTGGAAATCAATCAGATACATAATAATCATTAAATAAAATATTTGCATGTATTTAACCAAAGAAGTGAAGAAGAAAATCTTCAAAAAGCATGGTGGAGACGAGAACAATACTGGTTCCACTGAAGGTCAGATTGCGTTGTTTACTCATAGGATCAACCACCTGACAGGGCATTTAAAGAATAACAAAAAGGATTTCAATACAGAAAGATCCCTGGTAATGCTCGTAGGTAAAAGGAGAAGTCTTTTAGATTATTTGAAAAAGAAAGACATTGAAAAATACCGCGAACTAATAGTAGAATTGAATATCAGAAAATAAAAAGAAAGGGGAAGACGTGTCTTCCCCTTTTTTCATTCTCAAGTCCCTGTGAAGGGCAGCATTAAAAAGCTTACACTCAGTTTTTCATTGGTCCACAACACAACAACACAACTTCGGCCGACCATGAGGGCGGCAGACCATTGTTAACAACCCTGTATTAAGACAGGATTAATTAAAAAGTATGATTCCAAAAACATTTAAAGAGGTCATTGACCTCGGTGATGGTAGAACTATTTCTATCGAAACCGGAAAACTCGCAAAACAGGCCCACGGTTCTGTTGTTGTACAATCGGGTAAATGTATGTTACTGTGTACAGTAGTATCTAATTACAAACAATCCGATGTAGATTTTCTGCCTCTAACGGTAGATTATCGTGAAAAATTTGCAGCTTCTGGACGTTATCCAGGCGGTTTTTTCAAAAGAGAAGCAAGACCAAGTGACGGTGAGGTACTAACCATGCGTTTAGTAGACCGTGTACTTCGTCCTTTGTTTCCAAAGGATTACCACGCAGAAACGCAGGTAATGATCCAATTGATGTCTCATGATGATGACGTTATGCCAGATGCGATGGCTGGTTTGGCCGCTTCTGCAGCTATACAACTTTCAGATTTCCCTTTCGAATGTGCTATATCTGAAGTACGAGTAGGTAGGATTAATGGTGAATTTATTATAAACCCAACCCGTACTCAACTAGAGGAATCGGATATCGATATGGTTATTGGTGCCTCTGCAGATTCAGTGATGATGGTGGAGGGTGAAATGGGTGAGATCTCTGAAGAAGAGATGGTAGAGGCCATTAAGTTTGCCCACGAGGCTGCAAAGGTTCAGGTTGCGGCGCAAATGCGCTTGGCAGAAGCCTTTGGGAGAAAAGAAGTTCGTGAGTACGAACAAGAAGAAGAAGATGAAAAAATGGCCAAAGATATCCATAAAATGGCCTATGACAAGGTCTATGCAGTTGCTAAGGCCGGCTCATCTAAACATGAACGCAGCGCTGCTTTCTCTGAGATTAAAGAGGAAGTAATAGCTTCCTTTTCTGAAGAAGAAGTAGAAGCAAAAAGAGATTTGATCAAAAAATACTATTACAAGGCCGAAAAAGCTGCAGTACGAGATCTAACACTAAACGAAGGACTTCGATTAGATGGTCGAAAGACCGATGAGATCAGACCTATATGGTGTGAGATAGATTATCTTCCTTCCACTCATGGTTCTGCCATCTTTACAAGAGGTGAAACCCAGGCATTGGCCACTGTTACTTTGGGTACGTCTCGCGAGGCTAACCAAATAGACATGCCTTCCTTTGAAGGAGAAGAAACATTTTATCTGCACTACAACTTCCCTCCTTTTTCAACAGGAGAAGCAAGACCAATTAGAGGTACATCACGAAGAGAAGTAGGACACGGAAACCTGGCACAACGTGCCCTAAAAGGAATGATCCCTGCAGATTGTCCCTACACCGTACGTGTTGTGGCTGAAGTTTTGGAAAGTAACGGTTCCTCATCCATGGCTACCGTTTGTTCCGGTACTATGGCACTGATGGATGCTGGCATTCAGTTAAAGAAACCAGTTTCCGGGATCGCAATGGGTCTTATCACTGATATCGATACCGGCAAGTATGCTGTATTATCAGATATACTGGGGGATGAAGATCACCTGGGTGATATGGACTTTAAAGTTACAGGTACTCAGGATGGAATTACCGCCTGCCAAATGGATATCAAAGTAAAAGGCTTGTCATACGAGATCCTTGTAAAAGCATTAAAGCAAGCTCGGGATGGGAGATTACATATCCTTACCAAATTAACAGACACCATTGACGCTCCAAAACAAGACGTAAAACCACATGCACCTAAAATGGTGACTGCGACTATTCCAGGAGAATTCATAGGTGCCTTAATTGGCCCTGGAGGTAAAGTCATTCAAGAATTACAAAAAACTACAAAGACCACTATCGTGATCAATGAAGATCCGGTAACAGAAGAGGGATTGGTAGAGATCTTGGGAACAGACCAAGCCGGAATAGACGCCGTATTGGCCAAAATAGATTCTATTACCTTTAAACCGGTAGTAGGCAGTATCTATGAAGTGAAAGTGATCAAGATCCTTGATTTTGGCGCTGTAGTAGAATATATGGATGCCCCCGGAAACGAGGTATTGCTCCATGTTTCTGAACTAGCCTGGGAACGCACAGAGAATGTTACCGATGTAGTAAACATGGGAGACGTTTTTGATGTGAAATACTTTGGAATAGATGCAAGGACCAGAAAGGATAAAGTTTCCAAAAAGGCCCTTTTACCAAAACCTGAAGGTTACGTAGAAAGAGCACCAAGAAATGATCGTAATGATCGTGGAGGAAACAGACGTCCCACAAGACAGCGCAGAGACTAAGATTTTCCTGTTAAAAGCCCTAAACCCTGACCATTGGTCGGGGTTTTTTGATTTTTTTAACATTTTAATGAAAATATCTTGACCTAATTGTAACATTCCGCCTTTTTTTACGTATAAGTATATGCAGTCTATGCACATTGAACCTAATAGAAAGGAACTTAACAGATGAGACAGTTAAAGATTACTAAACAGGTGACGAATAGGGAAACCGCGTCATTGGACAAATACTTACAAGAAATTGGAAAAGTAGACCTGATCACGGCTGATGAAGAAGTAGAATTAGCACAAAGAATCAAGGCAGGTGATCAAACAGCCCTGGAAAAACTTACCAAAGCTAACCTGAGGTTTGTAGTTTCTGTGGCAAAGCAGTATCAAAATCAGGGTCTTACCCTACCCGATTTGATAAATGAAGGAAACCTGGGACTTATAAAAGCAGCCCAGCGTTTTGATGAAACCCGAGGGTTTAAGTTTATTTCCTATGCTGTATGGTGGATACGTCAATCTATACTGCAAGCATTGGCAGAACAATCTAGAATTGTTCGTTTACCATTAAATAAGATAGGATCTATCAATAAGATCAATAAAACCTTTGCATTTCTGGAGCAAGCCCATGAGCGTATGCCTTCTGCTGAAGAAATAGCTAAGGAATTAGATATGACCGTGGAAGACGTGAAGCAGTCATTAAAGAACTCTGGACGTCATGTATCCATGGATGCTCCGTTGATAGATGGTGAAGATTCTAATCTGTACGATGTTCTTCGCAGTGGTGAATCGCCCAATCCTGATAAGGACCTTCTACACGAATCCTTAAGAACAGAGATCGAAAGAGCTCTGGAAACCCTTACACCCAGAGAAGCAGATGTCATAAGGTTGTATTTTGGCCTGGCCGGACAACATTCTATGACCCTGGAAGAAATTGGTGAGACCTTCGACCTTACCAGAGAACGGGTACGTCAAATAAAAGAGAAGGCTATCAGAAGGTTAAAGCATACCTCCAGAAGCAAGATCTTAAAAACATATTTGGGATAAAAATCTGAATAGCAATTGGTTAGATGACTGGTCAGAAAATTGGAATACTGGAGTTTTTAACTTAATTTGCATACGATAACAACAGTTTATCATGACTGTTCGTTTTTTGATTGATGAATAAACTCCGGCTGATTACCGGAGTTTTTTCATTACAAGCCCAATCCGTAATTTTACCCTTATATATGTCAGCATCTGTAAGCAAATTCATCTTCAATTTTATTCCCGTCTCTAACTCATTTTTAAGATATTTGATCCTGAGCCTGGGGCCAATTCTACTGATTACTTCATGCGATTTTAGCAAATCTCCACCTCCAGAAACGCCTGAGACATTTACAACCTCTTTGGGTAAGGTTTATACACGAAACAAACCCAGTAAGGAACTAGTTGAACAGTACAACAAAGCCAAAACTGACTTCCTTAAAGACAGCACAAATGTTCAGTTGCTTATTTGGTATGGTCGGAGAACAGCCTACCTAGGTAATTACGAAGATGCGATAGACATCTATTCCAAAGGTATCCAAAGGTTCCCTGAGGAAGCTCGTCTTTACAGGCATCGCGGACATCGCTATATTACTATTCGGGAATTTGACAAAGCTATAGCTGATCTTGAACGCGGGGCAGAACTTATTCAGGGCACTCCCAATGAAATTGAACCCGATGGTCTGCCTAATGCCATGAATATTCCCGTGAGTACCTTACACGGCAACATTTGGTATCATCTGGGCCTTGCTTATTACCTTAAACACGACTATAAAAAAGCATACGAGGCATACCTAAAGTGTAGGGATACCGGCGCCAACCCTGATAATCTGGTTTCGAGCACACATTGGCTTTATATGATTCAGCGTCGATTGGGAAACAAAGCAGAGGCAGACAGCCTCTTAATGCCTATTCATAAAGATCTGGAGGTAATTGAAAACACGAATTATAACGACCTCTGTAAATTTTACAAAGGACTAGTCACCGAAGATGCCCTGACCCAGGCAGAGGGTTCATCAGCTGCTTCTGATGCAATATCATATGGTTTAGCCAACTGGCATCTTTATGAAGGCAGACGGGAAAAGGGGTTGGAAATGTTGATGGATATCATAGAGAGGAAAAGCTGGACCTCCTTCGGATACATCGCTGCTGAAAGTGACCTGATGAAAATGTCAGAACTAAACATTACAAAATAGTACCTGTTTACTTTTATATCGCTGGCGTTTGTTTAATTTTATAGACATAAATCAGAACAGTCATATGAATCACATTAAAATAGCCCCTTCCCTCCTGGCAGCAGATTTTGGTAATCTTCAAAGAGATGTTGAGATGGTTGACAAAAGTGAGGCAGCATGGCACCATTTAGATATTATGGACGGTCTGTTTGTACCTAATATTTCTTATGGAATGCCCATTGTAAAGGCTATTTCAAAATATGCTTCCAAGCCACTAGATGCGCATATGATGATCGTGGATCCTGATCGATATATACAAACATTTGCAGATCTTGGTGTCTATATGCTAACTGTACATTACGAAGCTTGCACACATTTGCATAGAACCATTCAGGCTATAAAGGCTACAGGAATGAAAGCAGGTGTAGCTTTAAATCCTCATACCGATGTTGAGTTGTTGAAAAATATCATAAATGATCTGGACCTGGTGCTTATTATGAGTGTCAATCCCGGATTTGGAGGCCAGTCCTTTATACCCAATACCTTTAAAAAGATCCGGGCCCTAAAGCAAATGATAAAAGAATACAAGGCTTCTGCCTTAATTGAAATAGACGGTGGTGTAAGTATGGACAATGCTGCGAAGCTAATTGAAGCCGGGGCAGATGTTTTGGTAGCGGGCAGCTCCGTATTTAAATCGAAGAACCCTTCTGAAACTATCGCTGAACTGGCAAATGCTGTTATTTCTTAAAACATAGACAGGTAATACTTCAATAGATCGGTTGTGGTTACCATCCCTACGATTTCCCCCTCATCTACTACGGGAAGAGCATGAAACTTCCGGTTGGTCAGTATGGAGGTTACCTCCCTTACTGTGTTTTTTGGGCTTATGGTTTCAGGAGTGCGAACCATAAGGTGATTTATGCTAAACATCTCGTAGATATCAGACTTTATATCCCCTTCCTCACGATAGGCTCCATCAGCAAAGCTAATTCGAAGTATATCATTCATACTGAGCATACCCACTATCTTTTTGTGGTCTGTAACGGGCATATGCCGTATTTTGTGCTTTTTGAACAAATGTTCTGCTTTAGCCAAACCATCTTTGACATCAACAGAAATAATATTTTTGGTCATGATGGTTGTTACGGGTATATCTATTGTAATTGTCATGATACTATTCTTTTAATTTGATATCTTAAATATCCGATTCTTTATTTCTTGAAAGAATGATAAATGTCAGGTTTAGCAAACCCTTAGCTTTTCAGGTATTTTATTATTTAATGCCTAGTTTTGTTATGAATAATTGCGAAAGTAGACTAAGAGTTAATAAATGATAAAGGAATTAGACCTGATCGTTGTTGGAGGCGGACCAATTGGGATAGCTTGTGGCCTAGAAGCCCAGAAAAAAGGAATAAGCTACCTTATAATAGAAAAGGGACCCATTGTGAATTCTCTTTTTAATTATCCTGTGAATATGCAGTTCTTTTCATCTTCCGAAAAATTAGAAATAGATGAAATTCCCTTTATCAGTAAAGAAGCCAAGCCTAAGCGAAATGAAGCACTGGAGTATTATCGAAGGATCGTGACCTCCAATAAGTTAAATATTCATCTTTTTGAAAAAGTTACTTCCATTGAAAAGAAAGAAGATGTTTTTGAAGTGGACACAGAGAAACAAGAATACAAAGCAAAGAACGTCATTATAGCTACCGGCTTTTATGATCTTCCAAATAAATTGAATGTCCCCGGAGAAGACCTGGAAAAGGTGTCTCATTATTACAAGGATCCTCATTTTTATGCAAGTCAAAAATTGGCAGTGATCGGAGCCAGTAATTCTGCTGTAGATGCTGCATTGGAATGCTGGCGCAAAGGGGCCGAGGTAAGTATGATCATTAGAGGACCAGAGGTTGGCCAACGTGTTAAATACTGGGTACGTCCTGATATTATAAACAGAATTAAAGAAGGAAGTATCAAAGCCTATTACAATACTACAGTATCTGAAATACGGGAAAAGGAATTGATTCTTAATACGCCGGATGGTATTCAACAAATTGATAACGACTTTGTCCTGGCCCTTACCGGCTATAAACCCAATTTTAATTTTCTGGAAGTCCTGGGAATTCACTTATCTGATGATAATAAGCGATTGCCTTCCTACAATGAAGATACCATGGAAACCAATATTACAGGTCTTTATCTGGCAGGCGTCATCTGTGGCGGAATGGAAACACACAAATGGTTTATTGAGAACTCTCGTATCCATGCGAAGATCATTATGAATCACATCGTAAAAAAACGTTCGGTTCCGGCCTTATAATAACACTCTCAATACTCCGCAATAGATTACAGCACTCCCGTGCTGTGATCCCGCAACGCTCCGCAATAGATTACAGCACTCCCGTGCTGTGATCCCGCAACGCTCCGCGTTGAAAACCAAAAAAAGGAAGATTTCGCTTTGCTTCAAAAAAGAAGCGAGCTTCTTTTTGAAACTCGCTTATCTTCTACTCTTTTTTTGGTTTATGTGTGACCGCGGAGGGATTCGAACCCCCAACCCTCAGAGCCGAAATCTGATATTCTATCCAGTTGAACTACGCAGCCATTTGGTATTCGCTTTCTTAGCGAGCGCAATTTACGCAAAAAGAACTTTCTGGTGCCAATAAAATACGTTCAAAAGGGATCCTATTCCCGCATTTCGTACACTTCCCAAAATCATCGGTTCCTATTTTGGATAAATTCCGTTTCAACCCTTTCAACTGCTCTACGGATTTGCGCAAAGCAGCTTCCATGACTCCTTTATTATTGATGGCATCCATCCTCGAAACCCGTCCTATGGCATTATCAGGAGCTACAGGACCAGATAGACTTTTATACTGAGCAATTCGTTTTTCTGTTCTTAGTATAGCGGTTTCTAGTAAGGTCTTTAGTTCAGAGTTTTTCATTAGCCATTTGCTAACTTAGGTGCTTTCGTACAATGTTCGATATGGTCTTTCCATCTGCCTGACCAGCAAGCTCTTTGCTAACAAGGCCCATAACCTTCCCCATATCTTTCATCCCATTAGCTCCCACCTTGTTGATAGTTGCCTGCACTACTTGTTCAACAGCCTCTTCACTGAGTTGCTCCGGTAAGAATTTTTCAATAATAGCAATTTGCGATAATTCTGTCGCTGCCAGATCTTCCCTGCCCTGGTTAATATAAATAGCAGCACTGTCCTTCCGCTGCTTTACCAATCGTTGTACCATTTTCACTTCATCCTCCTCAGATAAAGTGGAACCTCCGCCTTTATCGGTTTGTGCCAATAATAACGCTGATTTGATCGCCCGCAGCGATTCTAATGCCACCGCATCCTTAGCCTTCATGGCAGATTTCATATCTTGCATTACCTTTTCCTGTAAGCTCATAGCTTCTATTTTTAACCATACGAAGATAAAAAAATAAACCCGAAATGATGGGGATCATTCCGGGTTCTGGCTAGGTTAAAATAACCTTCAAAAAACTAACTAATCCACATTATCATGTAAAAAAGAATTGTTAGAACGCAATTGTATCTCATCATTGCTATCCTCCCCCAAAGTTGTTCTGGAAACCTTCCCGTCCTTTGGATTTTCATTCAGATTAATCCCCTGGCGCTTGTAGGCCGGCTCTTTCTCTATTTCTTCAATATGACTAAGACTGTTTTGGAACTTATAATTGAAATCCTTTAATTTTCGTCTTCTCTCATCAGCTCTTGCCTTTAGTAATTCTTCTATTGGTGAACTCATAGGATCTATTTCTCCCTTATCCTTGTTCTCACTAGCTTGTTCAAAAGCACTTACCGTTTTCTGCTCAAAGACCAACTCTTCCTCCACGATCTTTGGATCGTAATCTTCTGCTTTGGATCGGGCGCCTGTTAATTGCGACTCAAGTTCCATATAGTCGTCTAAACTGTAACGGGTTTCACCTTCCTTGCTGTATTCCAATACAGGGATCACTTCTATATGTTCGTTAACATCCATTTCGTTGATCTCCTCATCTAAGGAGAAGGTAATGACATGTTCTTTCTCATCTTCCTCTTCATTGTTCTCAACAATAGGCAGATCGAAACTAAACGCGATTTGCTCTTTATTGTCATCCTCTGCCGATACGGTTATAGGATCTACCACTTCTATATCAAAAAGTTCCTCTTTGGAATCAACGATCACAAAATCATTCTCGTTCACCTCTGTAGCCACTACCTCGTCGTAGAATACGTTAAAATTCCGTATAAAATTAGTAGTTGGGATCAGATCCATTTCCTCTTCTATTTCCAAAGTGTGTTTCACTATAGGTTCAAAGTCCTCCTCTTCTTCTTGAAGCTCGTGCACTACTGCTGGAGTTTCAGTTAAATTTTGTACCGCTTTTTGGTCATCTTCAAGGGTATGAATTATCTTCTTAGACTCTGTATTAACGATCTCATCTTGCTGATCTACATTAAATCCCGTCGCAATCACTGTTACGGCAATAGCATCCCCTAGGGTATCATCTTCCCCAACTCCCATTATGATATTGGCTCCATGACCTGCTTCAATTTGAATATGATCATTGATCTCCCCTATCTCATCTATTGTGATCTCCTTAGTACCGGAAACGATCAGTAACAATACATTCTTTGCACCAGTGATCTTGTTGTCATTTAATAAGGGTGAATCTAGTGCAGTCATTATTGCCTCTGTGGCCCTGGAAGTACCAGACGCCATGGAAGATCCCATAATAGCAGTTCCACTGTTGGAAAGTACCGTCTTTGCATCACGTAAATCTATGTTTTGTGTATAGTGATGGGTAATAACTTCAGCAATTCCTCTTGCAGCAGTAGCAAGCACCTCATCTGCTTTAGAGAACCCCGCTTTGAACCCAAGGTTACCATAAACTTCCCGGAGCTTGTTGTTATTGATAATAATAAGGGAATCTACATGATCCCTAAGGCGTTCTATCCCTTTTTGTGCCTGTTGGCATCTCATTTTTCCTTCAAACTGAAATGGCATAGTTATAATTCCTACAGTAAGAATGTCCATTTCCTTAGCCAGTTTTGCAATGACAGGAGCTGCACCAGTACCTGTGCCCCCGCCCATACCGGCAGTGATAAAGACCATTTTTGTAGTTGTGTCGAGCATGGTCTTAATATCTTCCATACTCTCTATGGCAGCCTGTTCCCCTACTTCGGGATTTGCGCCGGCACCTAAACCTTCAGTAAGGGAAACCCCTAGTTGAATTTTATTGGGCACGGGACTATTTTGAAGTGCCTGGGAATCTGTATTGCAGATAACAAAATCTACTCCGTTGATCCCCGCCTGGAACATATAATTTATGGCATTGCTACCACCGCCTCCAACGCCGATCACTTTTATTACATTACTTTGATTCTTGGGGAGGTCAAAGGAAATACTTTCAAATTCGGTGTTCTTGCTCATGTTGTTCTTGTTACTGGTTAATGTGCTATGCTTTGTGTTTATTCTGCGTTATCTAAGAAATCCTTAAGTTTTTCGGACCATCGGTCAAAAACAGATTTGCGTTCTCTTCTTGTTGCGGTGGCCGTATTCATGTTTTCATGACCTTCCAGGACCATTTCCCGCTCTTTTTCTTCTTCCAGCGTCTTCAGTCTGCGTTTGTCCTTATTTTCCACAGCATTCATTAAAAGACCAACCGCGGTGGCATAAAGTGGACTTGCAATTTCTGCTTCCGAGTCTCCTGCCAAATGTTCATTGGGATAACCTATTCTGGTATCCATTCCGGTAATGTATTCTACTAGTTGCTTCAGATGTTTCAGTTGACTCCCGCCACCTGTTAGCACTATTCCGGCGATAAGTTTCTTCTTTTGTTCTTCGTGCCCGTAATTCTTAATCTCCACATAGACTTGCTCCACGATCTCAACCACACGAGCGTGAATGATCTTGGAAAGGTTCTTCAAAGTGATCTCCTTGGGTTCCCTTCCTCTCAAGCCAGGAATGGATACGATCTCATTATCTTTATTCTCACCCGGCCAGGCTGAACCGAATTTCATCTTTAACAATTCTGCCTGTTTTTCAATAATGGAACAGCCTTCTTTGATATCCTCTGTAATGACATTACCACCAAAAGGAATCACTGCAGTGTGCCTGATTATTCCATCCTTGAAAATCGCAAGGTCTGTGGTACCTCCACCTATGTCTATTAGGGCCACGCCGGCTTCTTTCTCTTCCTGACTCAACACTGCTTCAGAGGAAGCAAGTGGTTCGAGCGTTATATTATACAAGTCGAGGCCGGCACTTTTTATACATCTACCTATATTTTTTATGGAAGATACTTGCCCTACGACTACATGAAAATTAGCTTCTAGTCGCCCGCCATACATTCCGATGGGTTGCTTAATTTCAGCCTGGCCGTCTACCTTGTACTCCTGAGGTAGCACATGAATGATCTCCTCCCCGGGTAACATCACCAGTTTATAAACCTGATTACATAGTTTTTCCAGATCGTCCTCATTGATCACTTCTTCAGAATTGGCTCTGGTGATATAATCGCTATGCTGTAAACTGCGAATATGTTGCCCGGCTATGCCTACTACAACAGACCCTATTTTTAAGCCCGAATTAGCCTCAGCCTGTTCCACAGCTTGTTGTATAGACTTGATAGTTTGAGTGATATTATTAACAACACCCCTATGTACCCCTAAACTTTTAGAACGACCTATACCAAGTACTTCAATCTTCCCGTACTCGTTTTCCTTCCCAATAATGGCTACAATTTTGGTTGTTCCAATATCTAGGCCTACTGAATAATTATCTTGTTCCATAGTTACTTATATTTTGGTGCACACTACCTGATTATCAAATTCTAAACTTACCACGGCATAATCCCGTAATGATTTATCTTTCATCGCTTTCGCATAAAATGCCTTGAAGTTCTTAAACTTGCTTTCCAAGTCCTCCACATTACCCAGATCTACAATAAAATCTTCCACCCGAAATTTTAATTGGTATCGTTCTTCCGATTGAATATGTATACCAATTATGTTCTTTCTTAAAAAGTCGTCCTGGTTTATATACTTCAAAATCTCAAATACATCATCCAGACTTTTACCTGTAATTTCTCCTGTTATGATCGGCACTCTGGCAGAGTGCATCTTGGATAATGGCATAGGTTTGCCATCCTCGTCCAGGTAAAATTTTGTACTTCCCTCTACACGTCCTATGGGCTGCCTTTGGAAAATCTTAGATGTAAGTCTGCCATTGATAGTAAGATATACTTGGGCGCTTTTTACCATATCGTTGGCCTCGATGACCTTTTCTATAGTATTCAAATCTAATTTTTCTTTCCCCACATTGAGGACGCTACCATAATTTTGTATTAACAATTTATTAACCATATCCTGAGATAGGTATAAATTGTTATTTCCTTCAAAAAAGATCTCCATATTCTGTACAGGCTTATTAAGACTTCTTTTGTTTGAAAAAGCATATAATCCTGTTATACAGCATATTAGAGCGATTAATTTTAAATAATTCCAATTAATTTTCATATTCCAGTGCTTTTTTAAGTGTATTAATCTCCAGGCCTATGTCCCCTGCTCCAAGGGTTACCAATACCTGTGGTTTTTGTGCTTTGATCTCCCCTGCTAACTCTTTTTTGGATACCAATTTTTTCTTAGGGTTCGCAATCATATCAAGTAACCATTGCGAGGTTACACCAGGCAAGGGTTTTTCTCTTGCTGGGTATATATCTAGCAATATGATGCTATCAAATCTGGATAGACTCCGTGCAAATTCCTCTACAAAATCTCTGGTTCTCGAATACAAATGAGGTTGAAAAACGGTCAGAACCTTTTTGTTAGGGTGCATCTCTTGTACTGCATCGAAAATTGCGTCTATTTCTGTTGGATGGTGAGCGTAGTCATCAATAAAAACAAATTGCTCATCCCTGATCTTGTATGAAAAACGTCTTTGTACCCCTTTAAAGGTTTCCAGGGCCTCCGCGAGGCGATCCAGCGGGGGTCCAGCTTGGATCGCCATCGCAAAAGCTACTAGCCCATTAAGCAAATTATGCCGGCCGGGTTTGTTGAATTTAACTCCTTTAAGAGTAGTTTCCGGAGTTCCCAAATCGAAAATGTAGGTGCCATGTTCAATTTTTATATTTCGTATGCAATAATCTGAATTGTCCTCTATTCCATAAGTAATTCCTTGCAAAGGCAAGCCATTCCTTACAAACAACTTTCCATTAGGCTTTAACCTGGATGCAAATGCCCTGAAGGATTCCTGCAGAGTTTCATTGTCTCCATAAATGTCTAAATGATCTGCATCCATGGAAGTTATGCAGGCAACATTTGGTGTTAGCTGAAGGAAAGATCTATCGAATTCGTCCGCCTCTACCACAGAGAATTCATTTCCTTCCCATAAGAAGTTACTATTAAAATCTTCTGAAATGCCTCCTAAAAAAGCTGTGACCGGTGTCCCTGTTTCTTTTAAAAGATGTGCTAAAATACTTGAGGTTGTTGTCTTCCCATGGGTTCCCGCAATGGCAAAACAAAAGGTGTCTCTGGTGATCATACCCAGTACTTCAGACCTTTTTTTGACGGTAAATCCGTGAGTGGCAAAATAATTCCATTCTGTGTGATCCGTTGGCACTGCAGGAGTAAAGACCACTAGAGTATCCACTGGCGAAAGAAATGATTTTGGAATTTGAGAGACATTATCCTCATAATGGATCATCATTCCTAAAGCTTCCAATTCAGAGGTTAGTGGAGTTTGGGTTTTGTCATACCCGCCTACTTCATTTCCAAGGAACGTATAATATTTGGCCAGGGCAGACATTCCTATGCCTCCTATGCCAATAAAATATACCTTATGGAAATTCGACTTATTCATCTGCCTCCGGGATTAGTTTTACGATCTCATCTACAATATGTTCAGTGGCTCTTGGTAAGGCCAATTCCTTAATATTTCTACCTAGTTGGTTCATCTTCTCATTGGAAGCGAGGAGTTCTTCAAAACGTTGTTTAAATTCATTTTCCAGGTTTCTTTCTTGTATCATAAAAGCAGCATCAGCTTGTACCAATGCCTCTGCGTTTTTTGTTTGATGATCTTCTGCTACATTGGGCGATGGAATAAAAATAACCGGCTTTCCAACCAAACAGAGTTCAGATACAGATCCTGCCCCTGATCTAGAAATTATAATATCTGCAACCCTATACGCGTGTTCCATGCGGTTCAAATAGCCTTTCACTTTAACAAATTTGGATTCGTACTGCTTGTATCGGTCAAAGTATAAGGTGCCACATTGCCAAATGAGTTGTAAGCCCAGCTTTTCGAAATTTGGTAATTGATCTTCAATAAGTTCATTGATCCTTCTTGCTCCCAAACTGCCCCCTAGTACCAAAAGTGTCTGTTTATGCGGATTTAGATCGAAATAAGCTAAGGACTCGGTTTTTTGCTCTGGTAAATGAACCAAGGAGGCACGAACCGGATTGCCGGTTTTTACAGTCTTTTCTTTTGGAAAGAACTTGTCCATTCCATCATAGGCAACACAAATTTTGTTCACTTTTGAGGCCAGGATCTTGTTGGTCATCCCTGCATAAGAATTTTGTTCCTGTAACACACAAGGAATTCCTTTTTTCGATGCTACACGAAGTACTGGCCCACTGGCAAAGCCCCCTGTACCTATCGCTACATGCGGTTTAAAAGTGCCTACTATATTTCGTGCTCGTATCAAACTACTAATCACTTTTATTGGAAACAGCAGATTCTTCCAGGTTAATCTTCGTTGAAATCCACTGATCCATAATCCTTTTATTTCATACCCTGCTTGTGGTACTTTTTCCATTTCCATTCGGTCCGCAGCACCCACAAACAGTATTTTCGCATCCGGAAACCTTTGTTTCAATTCATTCGCAATGGCGATCGCCGGATAAATATGACCGCCTGTACCGCCGCCCGAGAGTATAAACCTATAGCTGCCCACTTAAGACTTCTAAAGGGTTATTCTCATCTATTTCCTGCTCTTCTATCCCCGCTTTTGATCTCTTTATACTGGCACTCAATACTATTCCGATAGCCAAACATGTCATCCAAATAGAGGTGCCTCCACTACTGATTAGTGGAAGTGTCTGACCTGTAACAGGAAACAGTTCTACCGCCACAGCCATATTAATTAGGGCCTGAAAAACAATAGGCAATCCCACGCCCACAACCAGTAATTTCCCAAAGACCGATTCATTGGAATTGGCTACTACAACTATCCTGAAGAGCAACAACAGGTAAAAGAACATCAGGACAAATCCTCCTATTAATCCATATTCTTCAACGATGATCGCATAAATAAAATCTGAGGAGCTTTGCGGTAAAAAATTCTTCATTACACTTTTTCCTGCCCCATTGCCTACAAGGCCACCGCTGGCAATGGCTATTTTTGCTTTTTCTATTTGATAATCGGCTTCCGTATCTGCCGGATCCCAGAAACTTTCAATTCGGCTAAGCCAGGTGTCCACTCTGTTAGGGAAAAGGTCTGGTGCAGCTTTTGCGATCAACACAAAGAAGAGAAGGCCTAAAAGTCCAAATCCGACCATGGCTGATAAATATTTCAAGGGATATCCCCCTAAAAAACACAAAACAAGGACCATTAAAAATAGGATGGCCGCGGTAGAAAAATTTGCAGGTAATATCAGTACAACAATTAAAAATACCGGAGACCATAAAGGCAGTACACTTTCCTTAAAGGTGATTGACTTGTCCTTGATCTTTGAGAGGTAACGGGCAATGTAGATCATTAAGACCACGGATGCCAGGGTAGATGTTTGAAAGGTGATTCCAACTAAAGGTAAACGAATCCACCTACTGGCATTGGCCCCTTCTATGGTAGTTCCCTGAGCCAGGGTATAGACCAAAAGAGCGATAACCACGGGCATGGCAATGATGGCCAGTCCCTTAAAATAATGAGCAGGGATCTTATGTATCCCGTAAATGATTCCAAAACCTAAGAACAGTAGCAAGCCATGTTTCATAAGGTGGCCCATTGTGGTACCATTACCTACCACATACACCAAATTACTGCTGGCACTATAGACCGGCAGAAATGAAAATAAGGCCAGAAGAGCTACCACTGCCCAAATAACCTTATCGCCTTGTATGTGTTGAAGAAATTTCAAAATCTATAAGTTTTTTATTGCTTCTTTAAATTGATTGCCCCTATCCTCGTAATTTTTAAAAAGATCAAAACTTGCACAGGCTGGAGAAAGTAAGACTGTATCACCGCGTTCGGCAATCTTGTAAGCAACCTTTATCGCCTCGCTCATCGCATAGGTTTCAACAAAAATATCTACCGCATTCCCAAAGGCATGTCTCAGTTTTGTATTGTCCATTCCAAGACAGATTATGGCTTTAACCTTCTCTCGTACCAAAGGCATAAGTACCTTGTAATCATTCCCTTTGTCCAGGCCTCCAACGATCCATACCGTGGGAGTAGACATACTGTCTAATGCATAATACGTAGCATTGACATTGGTCGCCTTGGAATCGTTGATATATTGTACATGGTGTATCTTTAATACCTTTTCCAATCTATGTGCTGCACCCTGAAAATTCTGAATACTATCTCTGATCACTTCCTTACGAATCCCCACCAACTTGGCTGCCGTGATGGCTGCCATAGTGTTCTTCAGGTTGTGTTTTCCTTCTAATGCCAGTGAATCTGATCTCATTTCCATAGTTCCTTGTTCTGTCTTTATTACAAAGTGTTTATCTTTTATATGTGTTCCCTGTACCCCTTCTTTCTCCAAAGAAAAGGGTAGTAATTTGGCTTGTATTGGGTGCTTCTGTAAATAGTGAACGATCACTTCATCATCTGCATCATAAATGAAATTATCTTCCTTTGTTTGGTTCATCGCTATCCTGAATTTGGAGGCTATGTACATATCAAAATCGTACTCATACCGGTCCAAATGATCTGGTGTAATATTGGTTAGTATTCCAATATGCGGCCTGAATTTGGTGATACCATCGAGCTGAAAACTGCTGATCTCTAAAACATAATACTCATAAGAGGATTCGGCCACCATCTTTGCAAAACTGTCTCCAATGTTACCGGCCATACCAACTGCATATCCTGCTTGTTTCAAAATATGATGTATTAACATGGTGGTAGTGGTTTTCCCATTGCTTCCTGTGATTCCAATAATGGTAGCTTTTGTATATCTGGCAGCAAATTCAATCTCCGATATAATCGGGATCTTATTGGCTACAAGTTTTTCTACCATAGGGATCTTATCAGGGATTCCCGGACTTTTCATTACCAGGTCGGCATTCAGGATCCTCTCCTCAGAATGACCTCCTTCTTCCCAATCAATTCCAAAATGTGTAAGAACGTCTTTGTATTTATCTTTAATCTCGCCTTTGTCTGACACAAAGACCTCAAAACCTTTTTGCTTCCCCAGGATGGCCGTACCTGCCCCACTTTCTCCTCCTCCCAGGATCACTAACCGCTCCATTTACCTCACTTTTAAGGTTACTATGGTAACAATCGCCAGAAGGATCCCAATGATCCAAAATCTGGTAACGATCTTACTTTCGTGATACCCCTTCTTTTGATAATGGTGGTGAAGCGGGGACATTAAAAAAATGCGTCTTCCCTCTCCATATTTGCGTTTTGTGAATTTGAAATAACTAACCTGTATCATAACAGACAATGACTCCGCAAAGAAGATCCCACATAATAGTGGAATGAGTAATTCTTTGCGAACAATGATCGCGATCACTGCTATGACCCCGCCTATTGTTAAGCTGCCGGTGTCCCCCATAAATACTTGAGCGGGATAGGCATTATACCAAAGGAACCCAACCAGAGCTCCTACAAATGCAGAAATAAAGACCACCAGTTCCCCTGCCCTTGGGATATAAAAAATATCGAGGTAATTAGAGAAAATAATATTACCGGATACCCAGGCAAATATGCCAAGGGTAAGGACTATAATAGCCGAGGTTCCGGCTGCCAGGCCATCTATCCCGTCTGTAAGATTAGCACCATTGGATACGGCGGTAACAATAAAAATAACGATGGGAATAAATATCAACCAGGCGTAAGATTGAGCTCCTTCACCCATCCATGAAATTAAATCCGCATAGTCAAACTCATTATTTTTAAAAAAAGGAATATTGGTCTTGGTAGACTTATGTTCTTTTCCTTCTACATCCCTAACTTCAAATTTCTCGGTTATAATAGATTTATTCTTATCCTTCATGGTAACCTCCGGATGAAAGAAGAGGGTAGCACCTACCATGAGTCCAAGTACAACCTGACCTAATATCTTGAACCGTCCTTTTAGGCCTTTTTTGTTCTTTTTAAAGATCTTGATATAGTCATCTATAAATCCAATTATGCCCATCCAGATCGTGGTTGTGATCAATAGGATGACATAAATATTATCGAGGCGTGCGAAAAGGAGTACGGGAATAAGAGTAGACATTATGATGATGAGGCCCCCCATTGTTGGAGTTCCCTCCTTCTCTTGTTGCCCATCAAGACCTAGATCTCGTACCGTTTCCCCTATTTGTTTGTGACGAAGAAAAAGTATTATCCGTTTCCCAAGAGTGGTCGCAAGAATCAAAGAAAGTAGCACTGCCATTGCCGCCCGGAACGTAAGGAACTGAAACAGGGTAGCACCAGGGAACTGGTATTGCTTTTCTAAATATTCAAATAAGTAGTACAACATATGATGTCTCTTGGTGCTCTTATTTTTTTAAATCTTCTAAGACCTTACGAACAATTTTAAAATCATCGAACTCAATCCTATTGCCATTTGTCTCCTGATAGGTCTCATGACCTTTCCCGGCCAATAGAATGATATCTTGGGCATCGGCTAATTGACAAGCAGTTTTTATTGCTTGTTCTCTGTTCTCAATAGCCAGTACCTTGTTTACATTTTGTGGTTCTACCCCTGCTTCCATTTCCGAAATAATAGTATTGGGTGGTTCGGTCCTGGGATTATCTGAGGTAAAAATGACCTTGTTACTCATGGATGAAGCGATATGCCCCATTACCGGACGCTTAGACTTGTCACGATCACCACCACACCCCACTACGGTGATGACGTTTTCATTTCCAGTCCTCAATGCACTGATTGTATCCAGCACATTTTTTAAGGCGTCCGGCGTATGGGCATAATCAACAATAGCCGTTATGCGTTGTTTTGATATAAAATATTGGAACCTGCCATCCACATTTTCCAATTCACTCAATAGTTTGAGAATCTCGAGTTTTTCCAGACCCAACAGATCTGCCGTGGCGTATATTGCCAAGATGTTATAGGCGTTGAAATGACCAATAAGTTTGGTCCAGAGCTCATTATTTTCAATTTTTAGCAGTTGACCGCTAAATTGACTTTCGAGGATCTGAGCCCGGTAGTCTGCATATGTTTTTAAGGCATATGTATATTTTTTTGCCTTTGTATTCTGCAACATCACCAGCCCGTTCTTATCATCTAAATTAGAAAGTGCAAAAGCTGTTTTTGGCAAGTCATCGAACAAGCTCTTTTTAGCATCCCTGTATTCCGCAAAGGAGTTGTGGTAGTCTAAATGATCATGGGTAAGGTTTGTAAAAATGGCACCGGCAAAAAGAAGTCCATTTGTTCTTCTTTGATCAATACCATGCGAACTAGCTTCCATAAAACAAAACTCAACCCCTTCTTCATTCATCAAGGACAGGTACTTGTTAATAGTAAGTGCATCTGGCGTTGTATGCATGGTGGTGTACTCCTTTTCATCTATCATGATCCTGATAGTTGAAAGCAATCCAACCTTATATCCTGCTTTTTTAAATAATTGATAGAGCAGGCTGCTTACGGTGGTTTTGCCATTGGTACCGGTAACACCTACCAATTTTAAATTTTTGGATGGATTTCCATAAAAATTAGACGCCATAATGGCCAGTGCCTTTTTGGAGTCTTCCACTTCAATATAACTGATCTCATTGATGAGTTCTTCGGGCATTTTTTCACAAACAATGGCATTTGCCCCCAAATCAATAGCTTTCTTTATATAGGTATGACCATCAGATTGTGTTCCCTTAATTGCAACAAAGACGTCGTCTAATGCTACAGAGCGCGAATCAAAACAAATGTTGTTTACCAACTTTGCCGTGGTACCGCTAACCGCTGTTAACCCTACTCCATATAATATGTCCTTTAAGGATATCATGATAGGTCTAGTACAATTTTAGATACCTTGCTTAAAGCAGTACCCTGGGTGATCGATTGTTTTTTTACTTTGCCATTTCCTTTTATTTCCACCTGCAAGCCAAGATTTTCTAAGATCGAAACAGCATCCATACCACTCATACCTTTTAGGTTGGGCATGGTAGTTATCGCTTTACTAGCTTCTTCAAAGTAGTCTTCATAGGCTTCATCTAATACCTGATTGAATGGTTCCAATGAAGCTACTTCGTCTATCAATGGATTGTTTGCATATATCTTTTGTGCAATTGATTTGAAAACCGGACCTGAAACATCCGCGCCATAATAGCCTACGCTCTTGTCTGGTTCATGAATTACCACAATGCAGGAATACTTAGGGTTGTCTGCAGGGAAATACCCCGCAAAAGTTGAGATGTATCGCAGTTTGTCCGGGTCTTTCCCTACGTAGTTCTTTTGGGCAGTACCCGTTTTACCGGCCATAGAAAAGTTGGGCGCATAAAGCCGATGCCCTGTTCCATGTTCTTTCTCCACTACATTCTTTAGTAACTGCTGTACTTTATGTGCTGTTTCTTTGGAACAAATTGCCGGATTGATCACTTCCTTTTCAAACTTCCTAATGGAAGTATTCCATTCTTTTACTTCCTTTATCAAGCGGGGTCTGAGTAGTTCACCATCATTGGCGATCGCATTATAAAAGGCCAGGGTTTGTAATGGTGTTAACGATACCTCATACCCGTGTGACATCCAGGCTAAGGAAATACCAGACCATCCTTTGTCTCCCGGATTACGTATCACAGGCGTACCCTCTCCTTTAATAGGAAGGTCTAATTCCTTATGAAGATCCATCCGCATCAGTCTGTTCACATAAGTTTGCGGCTTATCCTTGTAATTATTATGTATCATTTTCGCAAAGGCCGTATTGGAGGAAACCTCAAAAGCCGTAGCCACAGAGATCTTCCCATAGCCTCCATGCTTAGAATCACGCACAGTTCGGTCGTACAGCCTCCATTTGCCTTTTTCAGTATCGATGACAGTACTGGTATCTACCACCTTGTCTTCCAGTGCAGCCACCAGGGACATTAATTTGAAAGTAGAACCAGGTTCGTTAGATTCGCCTATGGCATAATTTAACCGTTCGTAATATTTGTTGTCTTCGGTCCTTCCTAAATTTGATATGGCCTTGATCTCACCTGTCCTGGTTTCCATAACGATCACACAACCGTGATCTGCCTTATATTTTTCCAATTGCCCCAGCAGCGCATGATGGGCAATGTCCTGAATATTGATGTCTATGGTAGAAATGACATCATAACCGTCCTTAGGCTCTATGATATTGTCCAAACCAATTGGCTTCCATTGCCCCTTGGCTATTTTTTGTTTTAAACGCTTTCCTTCCTTACCTCTCAAATACTGACCAAAAGCACCTTCTAATCCTACGCGGGTAGCATATCCGTTCTCATCAAATCGCTCATAGCCCACACTGCGCTCTGCAATCTTCCCCAGGGGATGTTCGCGGACCGTTTTCTGATCTACAATAAGCCCTCCACGATAAGGTCCCATATTAAAGAGTGGAAATTCCTTTACACTCATGTACTGGGAATAGTCCAGATTTCTGGCAATCAATGCATACCTGCCTTTATTAGTTTTTGCCTTGCGTAAAAGTTTTTCAAAATAAGAAGATGGCTTGTGTAGCAATCCTCCTAACTTTACTGCCAGTGGATTTACATACTTTTTAAAATCCTCATCTTTTACGGTTACTGCATCAAATCGTATTGTGTATTTTGAGACCGAAGTGGCAAGCAAACTACCATCATCAGAATACAGATTACCCCTATTAGGTGGTATAGTAAACATCTTCTCCGTGCGTTTCATGGCCAAGGCCTTGTATTTGTCGCCATGTACCATTTGAATAGAAACCAGCTTAAATAAAACGAGTCCCGCAAAGAGGAACAAGCCCCCTGAAACGAGATACAACCTGGTTAATATGTGTTTACTTGAAAAGGCCATTTACGGGTTTTCAGATTTTACTTTGATTTTTTTTGGAGGTGTTTCGGAAGGGACTAAACCTTCTTCTGCCACGGTGAGACGAATAGTAGACTCTAGTTTTAGTCTTTGCACATCAGATCGCATATCTACAAATTCGCTTCGCAATTCCTTTACTTTCTCATTCAAAGCTGCCAGGCGGTGCACTTTTCTATCCGCGCTATGAGAACTAGCGATCATAACGGTGGCTAAAAAAGAAGCAAAGATCAGAAAGAGCCAATTTTTAGGGGCATCGCCACTTACAAGAAACTTTCCTTTTAAGATGGCCACAATTCCGTTTTTCATATCTCTACTTTACTATTTAAATGCGCTCTGCGATTCTAAGTTTTGCACTACGTGCTCTATTATTCTCTTTTATCTCTTCTTTTGTTGGAACTATCAGGTTCCCAATTTTTTTGAAGGGAGTAAGCGGTGCTCCATAAAAATCCTTTTCTACCTCTCCCTCAAACTTTCCCATTTGTATAAATCGTTTTACCAATCGGTCTTCCAGTGAATGGTAACTAATAATGCTCAGCCTTCCTCCTTTATCTAGCAGTACCGGTGTTTGCGTCAAAAACTCCTTTATTGCCTCTAGCTCCTGGTTCACTTCTATTCTGATGGCCTGATATATTTGGGCCAATATTTTATGTTCTTTGTGAGCCGGTAAAAAACGTTTCAAAACCATTTTAAGTTCTGTTGATGTCTTAATAGGTTCTTTCTCACGTGCTGAAATTATTTCAGCGGCCATAGCTTCTGCATTTCTTAACTCGCCATATTCAAAAAGCACCCTTCGCAGTTGCCTTTGTTCATATTTATTGATCACCTCATAAGCCGAAAGCTCATTCCGCTTTGTCATTCTCATATCTAGTTCTGCCTCAAATCGGGTAGAAAATCCCCGTTCCGCACTATCGAACTGATGTGAAGAGACCCCAAAATCTGCCAGGATCCCATCTACTTTCTTTATGCCATAGAACTTTAAAAACTGACCCAGGTACCTAAAATTTTCATTGATCAAGGTGAACCGGTCATCTTGAATTTCATTTGCAACTGCCTCTTCATCCTGGTCAAAGGCGATCAATATGCCTGCTTCTCCCAGGTTCTTCAAGATCTCTCTGGAATGTCCTCCACCTCCAAATGTGATATCCACATAGACCCCGTTTTCTTTTATACCGAGTCCTTCAACAGACTCTTTGAGCAATACCGGATTATGATACTTCATCTCCATCTTCACCCATTACTTCCTCAGCCAATTCTGCAAAATTCTCAGCTGTATCATCCAGTACTTTTTCGTAGCTATCTTTATCCCATATCTCGATGATATTAATAGCCGAACTCAATACCACTTCCTTGGATATCCCTGCAATAGCGATAAGATTCTTTGGTATTAGGAGTCGGCCGGTAGCATCAATCTCAACAGGTTTTACCCCTGCCGAGAATCTTCTTATAAAATCATTGTTCTTTTTCTTGAAGCGGTTCTTACGGTTCATCTTCTGCATCAGTAAATTCCATTCTTCCATGGGATACAATTCTAAACAAGGTTGAAACACAGAACGCTTTATTACGAAGCCCTTGTTTATCACCGGAGCCATCTGATTCTTAAGGGTCACAGGTATCATTACCCTGCCCTTTACATCGGCCTTACAATCGTATGTTCCAATGAAACTGATCATTTAAATTTGGTAGGTCTTTCGTATATAAACTCAAATATATAGAAATTATTACCACTATTTACCACAAATTACCACTTTGTTCATAAAAATTGCAAGATTTGCCCCTTTAGAACATAAAACGGCAACTTTATGGAAATACTCCAAATCTATTGGTGATGACAGAATAATCCCTTTGGGATTATAAAATAGTGCTGCATAACTCAATTAAATGGCGGCATATGAGGATAATGCCTATATTTGCCAACTGACAACAGAAGCTGTCCTGCATGGAGAAAAACATAAAGACCGACGGTAAATACAGATATATAGAGGTAGGTGAAGGAACCCCAATGATAATACTTCACGGCCTTATGGGAGGTTTAAGTAATTTTGAAGGAGTAACCAGTCATTTTCCTCAGTTAGGCTATCAGGTTCTGGTCCCAGAACTGCCTATTTACGATATGCCAATGCTTAAGACCAATGTCAAGAATTTTGCAAAATTCCTGGAACGTTTTATTGAACACAAAGGCCTAAAAGATGTCATTCTTGTAGGAAATTCTCTTGGAGGTCATATTGGCCTTTTACATACTAAGCTCTATCCAAAAATGGTTAAGGCCCTTGTTATTACGGGGAGTTCTGGCCTTTATGAAAGTGCCATGGGAGATGGTTACCCGAAACGTGGCGACTATGAATTCATAAAAAAGAAAGCACAGGATGTCTTTTATGATCCTGCTGTAGCTACCAAAGAGATCGTAGATGAGGTATTTGCTACGGTTAATGACCGTATGAAACTTGTTAAAACCTTGGCGATAGCAAAAAGTGCCATTCGTCACAATATGTCTAAAGACTTGCCTCATATGCAAACTCCTACCTGCATTATCTGGGGTGAAAACGATGCTGTAACCCCACCCAATGTGGCTAAGGAATTTCATGAACTCCTACCAGATTCAGACCTTTTTTGGATCAAAGAATGCGGACATGCTCCCATGATGGAACACCCGAATGAATTCAATGAGGTGTTGGAAAAATGGTTGGCAAAACGTAATTTCTAAGGACCGTTCATCATGAAAATAAAGTCGGCCGACTTTGTAGTAAGTAATACCAATGTTGCTCAATGCCCTTCAGATCCTATTCCTGAATACGCCTTTATTGGCAGGTCTAACGTGGGGAAATCTTCCTTGATCAACATGTTGACAGAACGCAAATCACTTGCAAAAACATCGGGGAGACCTGGTAAAACTCAGCTTATTAATCATTTTAAGATCAATAACAATTGGTTCTTAGTAGACCTGCCGGGATATGGATATGCACGTGTTTCAAAAAGGGACAAGAAGACCTTTCAAAAATACATCACCGATTATTTTCTTGAACGTAAACAGCTGCTAAGCGCCTTTGTCCTTGTAGATATTCGTCACGAACCCCAACCCATAGATATTAAATTCATGGAATGGCTAGGGGAACAGACCATCCCTTTTTCAATCATTTTTACAAAAGCCGATAAATTGAAACCCAAAGCCATACAGAGAGATGCAGAGGCCTATCTCACTGCTATGACCAAAGATGTTTGGGAACAAGCTCCTCCCCATTTTATTACCTCATCAACACAATCCCTGGGAAGGGAAGAAATATTAGAATATATCGATGGGATCAATAAAGCCTACCATCTGGAACAAAACAGATGATCTGTCGCGTATTCAACCAACAAAATTTTAGGAGCCGTAGCTGGTTAGCCTTTTTTGGATGGCTTCTATCAGTTCCGGGGTTTCGGTAAAGTTATTCAGATCTGTGGTTGTCATAAATATATCCATCTCGTACTCCGTAACCTCTAAAATTATTGGAAATGTATATGCCGGCATAAATTTGGAGGCATAGATCTTAAGAAACTCATCTTTGTGTAAAAACTCCATTTCGGTCTTATGATCCTGGCGAAATTTCTTCCAAAGCGATTTTTCTCTGAATGTTCCGAATGTTAGTTCACAAAGACGGCATTCATAAGTACTTGGATTAATTATCTTATGTGCAATATCGAGCAGGCCATTTTTAATACCAGTATCCGCATTGTAAACAAAAACTAACTTTTTTATTGGGTCTTTAGCCACCTTGAGAATTTTTTATTATTCCAGCTTATGAATGCCTGTTTGACGAATTAATATAGATATGCTGGGAGGCTATGATTTTAGTTCCAGCTTTTCTGCAAAATACTCGCAAAAATCCTTCATGGTAGCCGTCATTTTTTCGTCTTGTGTAGCTTTCATAAAAGTGTCGGATAGGGCTACAAGGGTTTGATGAAAGAAGATCTTCATCTCATCTACGGGCATGTCCTTGGTCCATAGGTCTATCTTCAGAGATTCCTTATTCTTGCTATCCCAAACAGATAACAGCATAGCCTTAGCATCTTCGTCTACGATGCCGCCATCCTGGGCAGACCATGTTAATTTCTCCGGGATCCTGTTCTCATCAAGGGCAATTCTTAAGGTTATTTCCGAGGTCTCTTGCTGGGCCATAGTCTTACTTCTTAGGTTTGTAATTTGCTTCTTTAAAAATGGTCTCGGCCGGTAAATTCCATAATTCCTGTACCGGTACATCAGTTTTATCCATAAATGCCCTGACGATCTGCCAGCCCATATATCTCCCTAACCTTCCCGGTGATTCATTATCCAATTCTAACCTGAATTTAGAAAATGGTGCAGGATCCAAAAAACGTGGTCCTAACTGTGCGTCCGTACTATACAAAAGTTCGCGTTCAACAAAGTAACGCCATATTTGCTCTTCATTGGCCTGTGCCCAGCTATATTCCTCTTCATCATATCCTATTTTCTGGGTATCTGTTTGCCATGTTAACAATAGGTCCTTTAAATAAAGTTCTTTTCCATAATAGATCATCTGTGCCAGAAAAGAGCGATCTCTTGGATACGGGATCACTTTTTTCGAAAATGCACTTACGATATCACTTTGCAGGAATTGCTTGTCCAAACCTTTAGAAATATAGCGGTCTATACCCTGATAAAAACGATGATCCTTGCCAAGGTAATTATCTAAACCAATTAGAAGAAGGGTATCTGTTAAGATGATCCTGTTTTCATAATCCACATCTGTGGTAAGCGTCACTACAGTTGGTGTAGCCGTGGCAGGGAAATAATAGGCGATATGCTTAAACAGCAAAGTTATCTCTTCCTGTTCTTCTGTAAAATCGGCAAATGCACTGTCTACAGCCTGTCTTAATTCTATCTGCAGTGTATCCTGAATTTTTGCGATCCATACACTATCTGAATATTGCACCGGAAAGAAGTATGGATACTTCCCTTTGATATCCGATAAGTTCTCTGGGGTAGTCCCGGCAAATTCCTGATCAAAACGAAGCACCTTTACTTCCAATGCTTGCTTTGCAATTGCAGCGGGCACTTCTTTATCTTTTTTGCATGCACCTATCAGACAAAGCATACAAAATACCAATATTGTTGTTTTGTACATGGAAAGTTCTCCTTTAACTGTTTTAATATTACGTTTGCAGAGGTTATTTTTACGGGGCCAAAGTTACAGTATTTCAATTTAAATAAAGTGGAACATGCAAACAGATAAAGTAGTAGATCATATTGTTGAATGGTTGAAAGACTATGCTACCAATGCAAAGATGAATGGTTTTGTCATTGGCGTCTCCGGTGGTATAGATTCTGCCGTAACTTCTACCCTGTGCGCTCGTACCGGACTGGATCTATTGTGTGTGGAAATGCCCATTCATCAGGGCAATAAACAGGTGACACGTGCTGATCGTCATATAAAGTGGTTACAAAAAAACTATCCTAATGTAAGCAGGCAACCGGTAAATCTAACTCCTGTTTTTGATCATCTGCTAGAAGCTCTTCCAGCGGTGGATAATGAAGAAGAAAGACAAATGTCTCTCGCTAACACACGAGCCAGATTGCGTATGACCACACTCTACTATTTTGCGGCACTTCTGCGCTATCTCGTAGCCGGTACCGGTAACAAAGTGGAAGATTTTGGAATCGGATTTTACACAAAGTATGGGGATGGGGGTGTAGATCTTAGTCCAATTGCAGACCTTCTTAAAACAGAAGTTTATGAAATAGGCTCCTTTCTTGGGGTCCATAAGGATATCCTTATGGCTCCTCCTACAGATGGCTTATGGGGAGACCATAGAACGGATGAAGATCAGATCGGTGCTTCCTACCCAGAATTAGAATGGGCCATGGCTATGGAAGCTGAAGGAAAACATATACACGACTTCGAAAACAGGGAAGCGGAGGTTTTTCAGATCTACAAGAAGTATAATTCAGCCAACAGGCATAAGATGATTCCTATACCAATTTGTAAGATTCCTGAGACACTAAAATAACCGATCACCTAATAATCAGGCATTTAAGACGAATTAGTGGTGTTAAATTGTAGTAAAACCATAAAAAAAGTACAGTTTTGCCTTAGTAATTAGATATTAAAACCTTACATTGCATGTTAGAGTTATGCATAAAATGGAAGCATAATATCTAGAAAAACCCACCTAATGATTAAAATTCTAATTGCCGACAACCATCCCATTGTCCGCCTGGGAATTAAAGAAGTACTCAATACAGTCCCAGATTTTGACGTTTTAGGAGATGTATCTACAACCACCGAACTATTCAATTTTATAGAGAAATCTATCCCAGATGTAATAATTCTGGAAATGGATATTCCGGAGATCAATGGAATAGCCACATTAAGAAAGATCAAAAAAGAATTTCCCGATGTAAAGGTTTTAATTTACAGCGGACAGTCTGAGGATGTCTACGCCTTAAGCACCATTAGAGCAGGCGCATTTGGATATCTTTCAAAAAACTCTGAATTAGACTACATAATCAGTGCAGTAAAAAAAGTAGGCCAAGGAAAGATGTTTATTACGAACGAATTGGCGCAACGCCTTGCGTTCGATGAAGGAACCCAAAAACAACGTAGATTTTTCAGAAAACTTTCAACCAGAGAAGTAGAAGTGCTCAAACTTCTTGCGAGTGGTAAACGCAACAAAGATGTTGCCGAGGGACTCAATTTGAACGAAAAGACGGTCAGTACATACAAATCCCGATTAATGAAGAAATTAAATGTAGATAACCTGGTAGACCTATTGCAACAAGCAAAGGCTCTGGAACTCTATTAAGCTCAATAACCAAACTTAAAAAACCCTCTGAAAATTCAGAGGGTTTTTTTATGGCGATAACCAGCTTCTTCTTTTACTTTTATAAACTTTTATGATAGGACCCGATTTAGCTTGCTACTCAACAATTTATTCAATTGCAGGTAATTAACGATCTCTTCTAAAACCTCCCGGTTATCATCTGTCTGGTCTTCCGTATTTTTCTGTAAGGTATTGATCCTTTTTTTGATGAGATAACAACGTAAAGTAAGGATGGTTTCGCTTACTAATTGAGATATTGAGGTAGCTTTTTCCTTGGGATAAATGTCCTTGCTTTCCCAATTGTGGAGTCTATATTTTTCCTCCTCCATTAAAATAGAGGAAATATTATTTACTAGTTCCTGATCTAGTTCATTTAAAAAAGAGGCAATACTAAAATCTTCTTTTTCATTCATGGTTTCCATCAGGCTGTAATAGATCTTTCTGAAATGGTCGTGTGTCATTTCAATCTCATCTTCCTGCAGATCCAAATAGATCTTTTCATACACCCTTGCTTCTATATGTTCGGGTTCCAGAACAAGGTCTCCAGCCTCATTTTCTTTGAGGACCAGGTCTTCAAATTGCTGCTCTTCGTGCCCATAGAGTAACAAGATCTCAATGATCTTTCGCTCTAGCTCATATTGAACATCTACCTTCGTTTCTTTGGGTGTCTCGCGGATCACCTCGAAGGCTTTTTGCTCACTCTTAGCTTGTTTGCTAGCCTCTGTGTATGCTTTCTTACTGATCTGTGCCAGGGTGTTGAACAATACCTCCTCGGAGATGTTCATCATAGCTGCACACTGCTGAATATAGAGCTCGCGTTTAATACGGTCCGGGATCTTGGCAATACTGCCAACAATATCGCGTATTGTATCTGCTTTTTTAATGGGATCGTTGGCGGCTTCTTCTGCCAGAAGGGACGTCTTGAATTGGATAAAGTCTTTTGATTGTTCCTCCAGATAAAGGACAACTTCTTCATATGAATTGTTCTTTGCGAAACTATCCGGGTCTTCTCCCTCCGGAAAAGTACAGATGCGCACATTCATTCCTTGTTCCAGAATGAGATCAATTCCACGGAGCGATGCACGTAAACCGGCTGCATCACCATCGAACAACACGGTGACATTTCTGGTCAACCTATTGATCATCCGGATCTGTTCCGGGGTCAAGGCCGTTCCACTGGAAGCCACTACATTGCGTATCCCTCGTTGATGTAGCTGAATGACATCCGTATACCCCTCAACAAGGAAACAATTGTCTTCCTTGGCAATGGCCTGTTTTGCATAATAGATGCCGTAAAGAACTTTACTTTTGTGATAAATCTCGCTTTCGGGCGAATTCACATATTTTGCAGCCTTTTTATCACTACTAAGGATACGACCTCCAAATCCAAGAACCCTCCCGCTTAACGAATGGATAGGAAATAATACTCTTCCCTTAAAACGATCAAATTTTCTGGTTTGTCCCGGTCGAGAAGTATCCTCTTTTACAATACTAAGCCCCGTTTTCTCTAAGAAAGTAAGCTGATAACCTTTATCCAGAGCATGGTTTGTAAAGGCATCCCATTCATCTAGTCCATATCCCAATGCAAACTGGCGAATGGTCTCCTCTGTAAAGCCCCTCTCTTTAAAATAACTAAGGCCTATTGCCTTCCCCGGTTCTGTATTCCACAAGATGTCTGCAAAATATTCCTGGGCAAATTCGGAAACAAGATACAGACTCTCCCGTTCATTGGCCTGTTCTTTTTGCTCATTGCTTTGTTCCGTTTCCTCTACTTCTATCTGATATTTTTTTGCCAGATACTTAATAGCCTCCGGATAGGTAAAATGCTCATGTTCCATCAAAAAAGCCACCACATTACCGCCTTTACCACTACTGAAGTCCTTCCAGATCTGCTTCACAGGTGATACCATAAAACTAGGAGAACGTTCATCCGTGAACGGACTTAATCCTTTGTAGTTGGAGCCCGACTTCTTAAGGTTTACAAAATCGCCAATAACCTCCTCTACACGGGCAGTTTCGTACACCTGGTCTATTGTGTTTTTTGCGATCAAAGCTTAACAGTTACGGAACGTTAAAAATACACAAACAGGGACGGTTTAAAAAACAAATCCCTGTTTTAAAAATTAAATATCAAAGCAAATATGATTCCCTGGTTTGCCGGTCTTTTATTTCTTAGTCCAGATCGAATCGAACTCCAAATGAAATGTTCCTTTGCTCCGTGGTTGCGTCCTGAAATATTGGATTCAGATCGTATTTTGTGTAGAGCAATACCCCATCTATACCCACATAGGCACCCAGACCATAGACAAGGTCATTGGTGTTATACCCTCGTTTAAGTTTATCCTTTGCCCGTTCCCCATTGCGGTCGTATTTTAATTTTTGACGGGTACCCAAATTGAATCCTCCATATCCCCCGATCCCTATCCGGAACTGATTTCGAATCGAATATCTTATTTTACTATCTGTTTTAGTGAATTTCGAAGGGCCAAACTCAAGATAAAGAGGTACCACCAGATTATCCATTCGCAATTTTGACTTTCTTAGATCTACGTCAAAGGTCTCCAGGGTGGTCTCGGGGCCGGTGCTCACAAAATATTGATTGTCCTTTGGCTGTAACCCATTGAACTGAAGGGAAATACCATAACTAAAGCGCATAAAATTAGAATTCTTAAATACCCTGGTACGCCATGCCGCCCCAATCTCAAAAAAACGGCTTCCCCCTAACTCATATGGAGAATCACCTAAGGATTGACCATCAATAATGGCATTATTTAGACCAAAGGCTAGGACCATATCAGAATAGGTCCTTCGGTCATATATTACAGGTCTTTCTTGGTTACTTTCCGAATATTTTATTCCAAATAGTATTCCGTTATTAGGGTCCTTTGCTCCAAAGCCGATTTCAATTTTTGATAATTCAGAACTACTTTCAGAACCAGACAATGATTCTCCATCATTCCGATCTAACAGCGCGATCGTATTATCTATTATTGCAAGCTTATTCTCAATGTTCAGGGCCCTTTTCTTAGCGGCTTTCTGTTTTAGCTCCCGCGCTTCTTCCAAAGTGATCTCTCCCCTTTTTTGACGCTGAACTATCTCCTCTACCTCACTCTTCAGGGCTTCTTTCTCCATAAAGGTCACTTGCTCTTTTTTCTGTTTTAATGAATCTATCTGTTGCTGTACGGTTGTCTGAGCGCTAAGACTTTGAGCCAGGAAAAAAATAATGATCCCTACGGTTACTTTTGTTAATGTTGTCATGATACTTGTGTTTTTGATGAATGATTGATGAATAAACTTCTCCTGTCCTCATACCCTTGTATGAAGCAAATAAACCTACTATTTCATTGTTAATTACTCGTTGCGATAGGCAATGGCAGACCTAACTTTGACATAGCCATCTTTCAATTTTTCAAATAATTGATCTCTAAGAGATCGGTTGAGTTCGTCTTCCACATCAGACAAGAGAGCCAGGGCATCTACTGCTTGAGAATCTCCTATAATTCGCTCTCTCAACAGTTCTTTCTGAGCTGTTCTTAATAAAGAATCTACGGTAGCATCACTTACTGCACCTTGGGTTTGTTCCAAAATGGTTACCTGGGTCATTACCTCGGCAATCTTAGTATCTACCTTCTCTAAGGCTACAAAGTCCTCCACAATCTTCTCGTCCAAAAATTTTGGTTGTACCATATTTTGCACCAGTACATCATTAGGTAATTGCGTATTCTCTTGCAAAGGATCCTTTTGTACTAAGTCGCCAGTATTCTCAAAATCATCTTTTAAAGACTCCTGAATTTCTAAAGTATTAGGAATGTCTGAAGTATTGTCTGTAGTTTTCACTACTTCTTGAGTGGGAATTACCTCAGCAACAGGCTGCGTTAGAAAGAATATTGAAATAAATAAAATTCCAATAAAACCCGCTGCGATCCCATATGCCCAATATCCTCTTTTAGCTGTTTGTGAAGAAGATCCCAGTTGATCCTCTATCTTACTCCAGGCATTCTCTGAGGGTGTAATGCTGCGCTCGTACAATACCTCTCTAATCTTCTTTTCTATATTATTCTTTGCCATGATCTATTTTTTTTACGATTGCCCTTCTTTTGCCAGTGCCAGACTGCTTATTCTTTGTTGTAAATAGTTCCGTGCCTTAAAAAACTGCGACTTTGAAGTGCTCTCAGAAATATTGAGCATAGATGCTATTTCCTTGTGCTTATATCCTTCAACTACATAGAGCACAAAGACCATTTTATAACCTTCGGGTAGAGAATCTATAAGTACTTGAACTTCCGAAGCCTGCAACGATGATTCCAGAAATACGGTTTCTTCAGCAACCAGATCTATTTGATCTGAATCAAAGACTACAAACTGATTTTTTCGCAGATAGGAGATTGCTTCCCGGATCATGATCTTGCGAACCCATCCTTCAAAACTGCCTTCATTTCGGAATGTATGCAACCCATTAAAGACTTTTACAAACCCATTGATCATCACATCTTCTGCGAAATGCCGGTCTTTTACATATTGTCTGCAAACCGATAACATTTTAGGGGCAAACTTCTCATAAAGCATACGCTGGGCATTTCTGTCCCCCTTCAATGCTTTTTTTAGCATCCTCTTTTGGTTCTCATACAATGAAATGATCTTCATTTAGTGTGGTCTTCTATTGTTATAGACGAAGTCTACATCAAAAACGTTGCCTCAGTCAGATAAAAATTTAAATATTTTGTAAAAAGAAGGGCGATCAATTACTTTTTTCGATCCACCACATAGTTCACCATTAACTGCAAGGCCTCTTTATATGGTGAATCCGGATAAGTGTCCAGAAGTTTAAGTGCCTCGTCCTGATAAGCATGCATTTTAGATTCGGCATATTCCAGACCTCCCTTTTCCTTGACAAATTGAATGACTTCCTTGACCCTTTTCTTGTCTTTATTATGGTTCTTCACCGAATTGATGAGCCACCGTTTTTCTTTAACGGAAGCATTATTAAGAGCATAAATCAGCGGGAGGGTCATTTTTTGTTCCTTGATGTCGATCCCTGTTGGTTTTCCAATTTGTGTTTCCCCGTAGTCAAATAGGTCGTCCTTGATCTGGAAGGCCATACCACATAGCTCGCCAAACTTTCGGAAGGTCTCTACATGAGACGTATTGGGCTGAACTGAACAAGCACCCAAACTACAGCATGCGGCAATTAGTGTGGCTGTTTTCTGTCGTATGATCTCGTAATAGACAGTTTCGTCAATATCCAGACGTCTGGCTTTTTCCAATTGCAATAATTCCCCTTCGCTGATCTCCCGGATAGCTACTGAAATGATCTTTAACAGATCAAAATCCCCATGTTCTACAGATAATAACATGCCTTTAGAAAGGAGATAATCCCCCACAAGAACGGCGATCTTGTTCTTCCAAAGGGCATTGATCGAAAAGAAACCTCTGCGTTTATAACTTTCATCTACTACATCGTCATGAACCAGTGAAGCAGTGTGAATTAGTTCTATGACCGAAGCACCTCTATAGGTGCGCTCATTAACTTCTCCATTGTTCACCAATTTGGCGGTCAGAAACACAAACATTGGCCGCATTTGTTTCCCTTTCCGGTTCACAATATAATATGTGATCCTGTTTAAAAGGGCAACTTTAGACGACATGGATTCAAAGAACTTTTGCTCAAAGAGCTCCATTTCTTTGCTTACAGGTTCCTTTATTTGAGATACAATTTTCAATGAAGTGGGTTTACTACAACGATCTTATAATCTCTTTAAAATTAGGTAAAAATTGCTAGGCACTCCGTGACAGTTGTCTTTATATTCTTGCATTCATAAGAATACTATTTCTCTTTAGCTAGCAGCGTTACGATTTGTTTGCCAATTGTCCACAGGCAGCATCAATATCTTTCCCGCGAGAACGCCTTATGGTAACAGTGATCCCATTCTTTTCCAGGGTATTGACGTATAAACTTATTGCAGAATCTCCTGCCTGTTGAAAGACTCCATCATCTATGGGATTGTATTCTATTAGATTCACTTTTGAAGGGGCAAATTTGCAAAAGTTCACCAGAGCATCCACATCTTTCTGGGTATCATTGATCCCCTCCCAGACCACGTATTCATAAGTGATCCTGCTTTTTGTCTTTTGGTACCAATATATCAAGGATTCTCTTAACTCAGCCAGGGTAAAGGTGGCATTAAAAGGCATAATAGATGTTCTTACAGTATCTATAGCAGAGTGCAGGGAAACTGCCAATTTAAATTTTACTTCGTCATCGGCCATCTTGCGAATCATTTTTGGCACCCCGGAAGTAGAAACTGTGATCCGCTTAGGGGACATACCCAGCCCTTCTTTCCCTGTGATCTTTTCGATGGACTTCAATAAATTGTTATAGTTCATCAAAGGTTCTCCCATCCCCATAAATACTATATTACTCAGGGGCCGATCGTGATACAGTCTGCTTTGACGATCAATGGCTACTACCTGATCATAGATCTCATCCGGATTCAGGTTTCGCATCCTTTTTAGCCTGGAAGTGGCACAAAATTTACAATCCAGGCTACACCCAACCTGACTCGACACACAGGCTGTAGTTCTTGTACTTGTAGGAATTAAAACCGATTCTACAATTAATCCATCGTGCAAGCGTACGGCATTTTTAATAGTCCCGTCTGCACTGCGCTGCATATTATCTACCTTTATGTGATTGATCACATATTGATCCATCAGCATGGTCCTTGTCTCTTTAGAAAGATTGGTCATGTCCTCAAAGGTATGTGCACCTTTCTTCCACAACCATTCAAAAACCTGATCACCTCTATAGGCCTTATCTCCACTTTCCTTGAAAAAGGATCTGAGTTGTTCCCTACTTAAAGCCCGGATGTCTTTCTTTTGAATGGTATCCATGTTTAAAAATAAGAAATCCTGCTCCCCCAAGCGAATATTGGTGGCGCAGGATCTTGTGATTGTTCGTTAAATTAAATGATCAGCATGGCATCACCATAAGAATAAAAACGATATCCTTCAATGATGGCTTCCTTATAAGCCCTTTTCATTAGATCGTGTCCCAAAAATGCGGAGACCATCATTAATAAGGTTGATTTAGGCAAATGAAAATTAGTGACCATGGCATTGGCGATACTAAACTCATAGGGTGGAAAGACAAATTTGTTCGTCCAGCCATCAAAGGTATTTAGCATATGCTCCGAAGACACGGCACTTTCCAAGCCTCTCATTGCTGTTGTTCCAACAGCACAGATCCTTCGTTTATTATTTTTGGCATTGTTCACAATTTCAGTTGCTTTCTCATCGATCACCAACTCTTCACTATCCATTTTATGTTTGGAAAGATCCTCTACCTCTACCGGATTAAAAGTACCCAATCCTACATGCAGTGTTACTTCAGCAAATTTGATCCCTTTGATCTCAAGTCGTTTTAAAAGGTGTTTTGAAAAATGAAGGCCCGCTGTAGGTGCTGCCACAGCACCTTCATGTTTGGCATAAATGGTTTGATACCGTTTTTCATCTTCCGGTTCCACATCGCGCTTAATGTATTTTGGCAATGGGGTCTCACCCAATTCGCGAAGTTTTCTTCTAAAGTCAATATAAGCACCATCATACAGGAAACGAAGGGTACGTCCTCTGGAAGTAGTATTGTCTATAACCTCAGCAACCAGGCTTTCATCTTCCCCAAAATAGAGTTTATTCCCTATTCTGATCTTCCTTGCAGGATCTACCAAAACATCCCAAAGGCGTTGTTCTTCATTTAATTCACGAAGCAAAAACACCTCAATACGCGCACCTGTCTTTTCCTTATTTCCAAATAATCTGGCCGGAAACACTTTGGTATTGTTCAATACCATTACATCGTTCTCGTCAAAATAGTCGATAAGGTCTTTAAACATCTTGTGTTCAATTTTACCTGTATCCTTATGTACGACCATTAACTTGGATTCATCCCTGTGTTCTGACGGATATTCTGCCAATAATTCATCAGGAAGTTCAAAACTAAAATGAGATAATTTCATAGAGTGTTACTTTTTTAGGCTGCTATTTTATGAAAGAGATGAAAACTCAATTATGGTTCATGATTTTGATTTTACGCCCTTTTTCAAGCCTGCAAATATACGACCCTGAAATAGGCGTTGTCAAGTAAAACAATGATTAAATAAGGAATCTTAAGTAGTGACTTGAAATTTAAGCCCACGAAGATCTTTCCAGAAGTCGGGATACGATTTGGAGACTACCCCTGCATCTTTTATAAACAGGGATGTCTTCATTGCCAAAGGTGCAAATGCCATGGCCATTCTATGGTCGTTATAGGTTTCTATCGTGACGTCCTTTTTTGCCTTACCTCCTGCCTCCAAAACCAAATCTCTATCTGACACTTTCACCTTCGCTCCTAACTTGGTGAGTTCGCTCTTCAGCGCCTCAAGTCGGTCTGTTTCTTTGATCTTCAAAGTATGTAGACCAGTGAGGTGACAGCCTGTTCCTAAACCAAAACAGGTCACCACAATTGTTTGTGCAATATCTGGCGCATCCGCCAAATGGAGAGAAAGTGGTACATCATGGCCATTCTCATCATTATTTTTTGTGGCTTTCGCACGCTTTCTAAGATAAATGGCCTGACCTTTAAAAATTGTTTCTACTCCAAAATAGGTATAGACTTCAGCAAGGATGCGATCTCCCTGAAGACTGTTAGTAGTATAGGAAGATATTTCCAATTCGGTTCCAATCTCACTTAGAGCTACAATACTATAGAAATAAGACACAGAACTCCAATCCGACTCCACCACTACATTTCTGGGCTGTATTGTTTTCAATGGATAGACCTTGATAATATTATCCTTGAAGGCGGTTTTAATTCCCAGTTCCTCCAGGAGAGACAATGTCATTTTTATGTAGGGAACCGAGGTGATCTTACCCAGTAATTCTATTTCTAATCCGTTTGGCAAGCTAGCAGAGATCAGCAACAAAGCGGAGATATATTGGCTACTAATGTTAGCAGGCAAGCTCACTTTTTGTGCCGATAGTTTTCTTCCTTTGATCTGCAGCGGAGGATATCCTTCATTCTTTTGATACTCTATATCTGCCCCCAGTTGTCGCAGTGCATCTACTAAAACTTTTATGGGTCGTTCTTGCATCCTTGCTGACCCGGTAAGCAATACATCAACTCCTTCTCTGGAGGCAAAGTAGGCCGTAAGAAATCTCATGGCTGTACCCGCATGATGAATATCTACTTCCCCTTTTGTTGCTTTCAGTCCATGCAGCATCACTTCAACATCATCAGCATTAGACAAGTTTTCTATAGTTAGATTTGGATAAAGAGCCTGCAGAATAAGGAGTCGGTTAGATTCACTCTTGGATCCGGTTATCTTTATGCTAGATTTTAATACGGAAGTGGGTGGACCTGAGAGGTGAAGTATCAAGCGGATTAGATTTAAGAGTTTTGACCAGCTATATTAAAGGGGTCTGAAGCATCAAAGATAGGGTTATTTCAACTTTTTGTTATCCTTGTGGCGCTGGTGATCGCGTTTTGTCTTTACCGCAAGTTTCTTCTCAAAAGAAGCTTCCAGATCTATCCCGGTTTGGTTGGCAAGACATAGAACTACAAAAAGAACATCTGCCAATTCCTCCCCAAGGTCTTTATCCTTGTCTGACAGTTTTTCACTTTGCTCCCCATAGCGCCTGGCAATGATCCTCGCCACCTCCCCTACTTCTTCTGTTAACTGGGCCATGTTAGTAAGTTCATTAAAATAGCGAACCCCATGGGCTTTGATCCATTCGTCTACTGCGGTTTGTGCATTTTTTATATTCATAGATCCTTATTTTTTGAGTCTATCATTATTGTAACAGGCCCATCGTTCAAAAGAGCCACCTTCATATCGGCCCCAAAGATACCAGTGCCCACTTTTTTACCCAACTCTAGCTCCATCTGAATTACGAACTGTTCATAGAGCGGTATGGCCACCTCCGGTTTAGAAGCTTTGATATAGGAAGGCCTGTTTCCTTTTTTTGTAGTTGCATGGAGTGTAAACTGACTCACCACTATAGCATCGCCACCTTTCTCCAGCAAAGATTTATTCATTACCCCTTTGGCATCATTAAAGATACGCAGGTTCAATATTTTACGAGTTAGCCAGGCAATATCTTCAGCATTATCTGCATCTTCTATCCCTAAAAGCACCAACAAGCCTTCTCCAATTTCCGAGACCCTTTTATTATCTATGGTTACGTGTGCCCAGGCCACTCGTTGAATGACTGCCCTCATTCGTTCTGTTGATTTATACTAATTATTGTTTTTTATTCAAAAACATCCATACGATAGGTATCTTCCTCTCCGGTTACCATTTGCAAATAACTCTTGTACCTGCTCCATGAGACATCATTATTTTCGAGAGCCTCCTTTACTGCACATTGCGGTTCATCAATATGAAGGCAATTATTGAACTTACAATCTTGTTTTAACTTAAAGAATTCAGGAAAATAGTCTCCTATTTCTTCCTTTTCCATATCTACCAGGCCAAACCCTTTGATCCCAGGAGTATCTATGATCCTGGCATCAAAACTAAGGTCGAACATTTCGGCAAAAGTAGTGGTGTGTTGCCCCTGAAGATGCTGTTCCGAAATGGCTGCAGTTTTCAATTGGAGTGATGGTTCTATGGCGTTTATAAGGGTAGATTTTCCCACACCCGAATGCCCGGAAAACATACTGATTTTACCTATCATTAATTCCTTAACCTTGTCCACATTTTGCCTTTGCTTCGCTGAAATTCCAAGACATGTGTAGCCTATTTTACGATACATTGCAGCAAGATATTTCACCTCTATAAGTTCTTCTTCATTATAGGTGTCTATCTTATTAAAAAGGAGCACTGTTTCAATATCATACGCCTCTGAGGTTGCTAAGAAGCGGTCAATGAACGTAGTATAGGTCTTTGGATTATTTAAGGTGATCATGAGGAACACTCGGTCAATATTGGCAGCAATGATATGGGTTTGTTTGGAAAGCTTGACCGATTTACGAATTATGTAGTTTTTCCTGTCTTCTATTTTATGGATGACACCATACGTTGTATCTCCGGTTTCTTCTAGTTCAAAGGTTACTTTGTCTCCAACAGCAATGGGATTGGTACTTTTGATCCCTTTGATCCGGAATTTTCCTTTTATCCGGCATTCAATAAAATGCCCCTCCGTAGTTTTTACCGTATACCAGCTTCCAGTAGACTTATAAACAGTGCCTTTCATTCTTGTTCATATCTCATTGCAAAGAAACAATTTTACTTTTAGACGAACAGTTATCTTTATGGTGTAAATAGGAATAGTAACCATTAAAAAGCAACTCATATGAAAAAAAGCATGTTATTCTTACTCTTGGTCTTCACATTTGTAATAGGCCTTGAAGCGCAGGAATTTAAAGTAATCACTAGTGTAGAATCTATTGTTCCCAACGGGATGGGAAGATCTAGGATCATTAATGCCCAGGAAGCCAAAGATTACAAGGAATTTACAACTGTCCAATCTGAAGAAGACAATACCCGTAATAAATCTGACAGAGGTGAAATAAGGGTAAAAAACTTTGAAGAGACAAAATTGCTCAACTTTTACAACCTGGGTGGCATTCGATTTCAAAACATCGCTGCCAATGATGCTATCATTACTTCTATGATCAATACTATGATCTCTGAAGGCTGGGAACTGGCTTTTGTCACCAGTGCTGTTGAAAGTGAAGGTGGTAAAGGAGACGGGCAGGGAATTTTTATTACGCGCTATATTTTTAAGAGATAATCACAGAGTACCATAAAAAATAAAACCCTGATCTCTGAGATCAGGGTTTTTTAATGGATACCTCCGGTAATTAGTTATTAATTACTTTCTCCTGGTGGTTGATAGATTCCTGATGAATTGCCTTGAACATCTTTAGAACGAATTCTTCACTAAGGCCTTTGGCCTCTCCTTCCAGGATCATTTTCCCCAGGATGGCGTTCCAACGATTTGTTTGCAGTACGGCAACATTACGTTGTTTCTTTAATTGTCCAATACCATCAGAAACATTCATGCGTTTCCCAAGCATGTCGATCAGTTGATTGTCAATTATATCGATCTGCGCCCTTAGATTACTCAGTTTGCTACTGTATTCTGCTTCTTCGTCTGTTTCCTTTCTAATTTTTAAATCTTCCATGATCTGTACGAGTCTTTTAGGAGTTACTTGTTGTGCGGCATCGCTCCATGCATTATCCGGATCGTAATGTGTCTCTATCATAAGTCCGTCAAAATTAAGATCCAGCGCTGTCTGAGAAATATCGAAGACCATATCGCGTTTTCCGGTGATATGCGATGGGTCATTGATCAAAGGCAGATCTGGGAACCTGGTTTGCAATTCAATAGCCAATTGCCATTCAGGAATATTTCTAAACTTCGTTTTCTCATAGGTAGAAAAGCCTCGATGTATTACCCCAAGATTTTTGATATTGGCGGTGTGAAGTCGCTCTACTGCCCCTAACCACAATGAAAGGTCAGGATTTACTGGATTTTTTACCAATACTATTTTGTCTGTACCTTCCAAAGCATCTGCTATTTCCTGCACTATAAAAGGACTCACTGTAGAGCGGGCACCTATCCACAACAAATCAATGTCGTGTTCCAAAGCCAGGTCTACATGTGCCCTATTGGCTACTTCGGTTGCGGTCTTTAATCCGGTTTCCTTTTTTACTTGCTGCAACCATTTTAGGCCAATGGCACCTACTCCTTCAAAATTTCCCGGCCGTGTACGTGGTTTCCAGATCCCTGCACGGTAGTAATTAACGTCTGTATCTTTCAATTCATGGGCTATTTTCAGTACCTGGGATTCTGTTTCCGCACTGCAAGGGCCTGCGATCACCAAGGGGTGAGAGAGGGCCATATTATCTAACCAGTTTCTTAAATCCTTCGAATTTTCCATAGTGTCCTTATAATTTGTTCAAGGGTATTCCTTTTAATATTTCCTTTATTTTATTTGTATCCTGCATGTCCTTATACAGGCCTTCGAGATCATCATCTTTTAACTTTTGCTTAAAAGCTTCTAAATTCTGAATGTACTCTTCCAATGTTTCAATGACATTTTCTTTATTCTGATCAAAGATGGGCGTCCACATTGCTGGTGAACTCTTGGCAAGTCTCACCGTGCTCTCAAAACCACTCCCGGCCATATCAAAAATATCGCGCTCGTTCTTTTCCTTTTCGATCACCGTTTTTCCCAGCATAAAAGAACTGATATGCGACAAATGCGAAACATAGGCTATATGTTTGTCATGAGCTTCCGGATTCATATACCGGATTCGCATTCCCAACTTCTGAAAGATAGCTAAGGCCTTCTCCTGTAATTTGAAGGCTGTTTTCTCCACTTCGCAAATGATATTGGTCTTCCCTTCAAAAAGTCCTTCAATAGCTGCTGTTGGCCCAGAGAACTCTGTACCGGCTATGGGATGACAAGCCAGAAAATTTCGTCTTTTAGGGTGCGACTTTACCGTTGAACAGATCAACCCTTTAGTAGAGCCGGCGTCAATGATCAACGCTTCTTCCTGTACAACATCAAGTATCCCCGGTAAGGCAATCACAGCTGCATCTACAGGGATAGCAAGAAATATGATCTCTGCATCCTTTAAAGAATTTTCATCTCCCTTGGCATCAATAATTCCCAGCTCCAGGGCAGTTTCTAAATGTGTCTCACTGGCATCAATGCCAGTGATATGCACCTCGGTATAGGCCTTTTTAAAGTCCTTGGCCAGCGAGCCTCCAATTAATCCGATCCCAATTATCCCTATTTTCATCTTTAATCTTTAAAAACGTGCTATTGCTTCTTCTATCCTTTCAGCAGGTACGCAAAGTGAGAACCTAATATACCCCTCTCCGTTACTTCCGAAGATTGTACCAGGAGCAATAAAAATATCTTTCTTATAAAGCAACTCATCTATGAATTCTTCTGAAGAAAGGGATCCTTTCGGTAATTTTGCCCAAACAAACATCCCTACCGCCTTAGTGTCATAAGTACACTTCAACAAGCTTGCCAGCTGAAACATAAGCTTCCTGCGAGATGTATACACTGAATCCAATTCTTCGAACCAAGCTTTCCCGCTCTGCAAGGCCGCTATTGCCCCCTGTTGGATCCCATAAAACATCCCCGAATCCATATTGCTCTTAACTTTTAAAATCGCTTCAATATGATCTTTTTCTCCAAGCACCATCCCTACACGCCATCCGGCCATATTAAAGGTCTTACTTAGTGAATTCAATTCGAGTGCTACCTCTTTGGCTCCCGCTATCTCCAGGATACTTGTTGGGTTGGTACCCAGGACAAAACTATATGGATTATCATTGACCAATAAGATCGAATGCTCTTTCGCAAAGGCTATCAATTGCTTTAATTTTTCAAGGGAAGCCATAGCCCCGGTGGGCATGTGAGGGTAACTTACCCACATAAGCTTTACACTTGAAAGGTCCTCCTTCGCGAGCTTTACCAGGTCCGGAAACCAATTTTTTTCTTCAAAAAGATCGTAGCTCCGTGGTACAGCACCAACCAGTTTGGTCACGGCCTGATAGGTTGGATATCCCGGATTGGGGATCAAAACCTCATCACCCGGATTAAGAAAGGCCATACTTATGTGCATAATACCTTCCTTGGACCCCATGAGTGGGAGAATTTCATTTTGAGGATCTACAGCTACACCAAACTTATCCTGATAAAAACTTGCAATGGCCTGCCTCAATTCCGGCAGACCTTGATAACTTTGATATTGGTGAGCTCCATTATCGTTAAGAGCTTCTTTCATTGTTTGCAACACTCCATTGGAGGGTGATAGATCCGGACTCCCAATTCCCATATTGATTATTGGTTTGCCCTCGGCCATAAGGCCTCTTACTTCCCTCAATTTTCTGGAGAAGTAGTATTCTTCTATGGTAGTAAGCCTGTCTGCCGTCTTTATCATACCATCACATTTTTATATTCACCCAAGACCTTAAAATCCTCAGACATAATATTGAGAAGCGCTTTTGCTTTATCGAAATACTCCCACTTATCAAAGGTTACATCCACAAAAAAGGCGTATTTCCATGGTGTCTCTATGATAGGTAGGCTCTGGATCTTGGTGAGATTTAAATTACAGTCGCTCATAACATTTAGAACGGTTGCCAAACTGCCCCTTTTGTGATCTGTGATAAATCGTATGGACGCTTTATTGATCTCTTCTTTTGGAAGCTCTTTATTGGTTGTTTTTACAATAATGAACCGTGTAGAATTATTCTTAATGGTCTGAATTTCCGGTGCAATGATCTCCAGGTGGTACAAATCAGCGGCTACTGATGGAGCAATTGCAGCCACCCCCGTTAATAGTTGATCCTGAATACGCTTAGCCGTTTCTGCCGTATCTACATCCTCTACCATTTTAATATGTGCCTGGGTCTTGAGGTATTCCCGGCATTGTAAAAGGGCCATAGGGTGTGAACGTACTTCCTTGATATCCGCTAAAGTCTGTCCTTTTAATGCCATTAGATTATGGTGAATGTTCAGGTAGTGTTCCCCAATGATATGCAGGTTATTCTCATACACCAGCGCATAGTTTGGAATAATAGACCCTGCGATAGAATTCTCAATGGCCATCACCCCTTTATCTGCATTACCGTCTAGTAACTGGTCTACCAGCCCATGGAACGACAAACATTCCACCAGGTCTATAGCCTCACTAAAATATTCACGAGCCACCTGGTGATGGTTCGATCCTTTAATTCCCTGTATAGCGATCCGTTTTTTCACCTTAATTGTCACAAAAAAAAAGCCCCGTTTTTTACGGGACTTGTATTGTTATTGTTTTACAATTACCTACAACAGTCCCTTACCTCTTTGGAAAAAGAAGTAAAAATAGAAACCGTTCCAGAAATAATTGTTTGTCATTTTGCTATTAAACTGAGGCTAAGGTAATTATTAAATTGAAAAATTAGCTCCTATGCAATTATTTTTTTGAATGTTGATGAATATCGAAAGATAACTGCGAATATTTTTCAAAAAATCGATATTTTTTGAGGATTCTATAATCAAAGAACTAAAAGCGACTAGTAAATACCATCTGCATGTCACCAATTTAAGGAAGAAAGAAAGGTGGTTTACTTCTCACTTTTTTTATATCACATTGTGTATTTTTACTCGAGAATTTAGGATCATATGTCTATAACTGTTGAGCATCTTACCAAATCCTACGGAAAACAATTAGCGCTTAGTGATGTGTCTTTTACGATCAAGAAAGGAGAGATCGTAGGTTTTCTGGGACCCAATGGTGCCGGTAAATCTACACTGATGAAGGTACTCACAACCTATTTAAAAGCAGATGAAGGAGAAGCTTTGGTCAATGGTTATAATGTTGACATCGATGCTAGAAATGTACAAAAGAGCATTGGCTATTTGCCGGAGCATAATCCCTTATACCTGGAGATGTATGTTAAGGAATATTTGCAATTCAATGCTGAAGTGTACAAGGTGTCTAAAGATCGAATTGAAGAGGTGATAGGGCAAATTGGCCTTGGCGCCGAAGCCCATAAAAAAATAGGGCAACTGTCTAAGGGATACAGGCAACGAGTAGGCCTTGCAGCAGCACTCTTACACGACCCACACGTTCTTATCCTTGATGAACCTACAACAGGTTTAGATCCCAATCAACTCCTGGAGATCCGTAAGTTGATCCGTGAAATTGGGAAAGACAAGACCATTTTACTCTCCACCCATATCATGAAAGAAGTAGAGGCCGTTTGTGACCGTGTACTTATTATCAATAATGGAAGCCTGGTAGCCGATAAAAAATTATCTGACCTCAGAGACGCAGCAGAGCAGATCATAGAAGTGGAATTCGATTACAGGGTGGAAGAAGCATTTTTATTGAAACTCCCTCATGTGACCCATGTAAAGAATACAGTTGGTTTTGTGTATGAGATCACCTTTAAGCATACCAATGACATGAGACCTGTAGTATTCGATTTTGCTCATGACAACAAATTAAAAACCTTACAACTCAGCCGCAAAAACAAGAATCTGGAAAGCCTGTTTACAGAACTTACTAGTAGCGCTTCATAACTCATTTTAATTTTCAGGAAGATATTTCAGCGTTTCCACAGCCACAGAATCTATTTTTTCCCTGGAATAGTAGACGGGGAAGTATTGGTCCTTTGCCCAGGGTTCAAATAAATTATTATAAAATGGACTGCTTGGATCACCAGACTGACCCGGACCATTGGTCCCAACTGCAGTATCCCAATCTCCTGTTGAGACGATCATCCTGAACGATGCCCCACTACTCTGGCGATTGTTATTCCCTGTTGATCCTGGTGTAAAGCCATTGCCACCTCGCGGTAGTGGCCCCAGATTTAAGGAATCTGCCCACTTTTTACTCACTACCCCACTTAGTGAATGGATCATATAGGTATGTTTATATTTAGCTTGTCCGTATTGCCATCCTTCTATTTCTTCACCCAAAGTTGTTTCTAATGTTTCAATGCCTTTTTTGAAGGCTGCTGTAAGTAATTCATCCCTGGCTGCTACAGCATTCTTCCCAAATTTCTGTTTGGGATTCTGAACCCAGTCTAATATCCTTTTCATTTGTAATCCGGAAACAATTTCTCTGGCATCCTGAGGAATAAAAATTTCTTCTGTCTCGGTTTCCAATTCTCTTTCAAAAGCTACATAAATACCTGCTTCTATGCTGTTAGACAAAAGTTGATAATCCCAACTTAATAATAGATCACGTGCCTCAGCCGCCTTCCCTTGCAATGAAATCGTGGCCAACATAGGTACGAGGATCCTGGCAGGAAGGGATACATAGTCTACCTGCAGGGCCATCATCTCCTCCATTGTAAATTTATTGCCAGACCCCAGGACTTCCTCTACACGCTGTCCGCGATATGGATCGGACCAGGAATAGCCAATGGCATCCCATCGGTCATAGGTTTCGGGGGTCACATTTTGGTTAGCGGTAGCAATAAATCCTGTTTCAGGATTTATATCATGTGGTTTTTCCACAATAGGCAAATACCCCTCCCATTCATACCGACCATCACCCGGAACCGGTACCAGGCCGCTAAAATTCTTTCTAATTGGAGCAATTCCCACTGCCTGCCAGCCAATGGTTCCTTCTTTATCTGCCCAGATCATATTCTCTCCCGGGATATGGCTATAATTGCACGCTTCCCTGAATTCTTCCCAGGTCTTCGCCTGGTCCATTCGAAGAGAGGCCAAATAGGGCGAACCTCCGGGCTCTAGCCAGGCACACCGCATCGCATATGCTTTATGATGAACACTATCTATAAAAGTGACAGGTCCATGGCGGGTATACTTAAGTGATACTTCCTGAGGCTCCTGATCTTTAACCGGGATAGTCTCTTTGATAACCTCCATGGCTTCCCAGGTACCCTGATAACGATATTCATTAAGGTTTTCCGGGTTTAGGTCGTATACATACAAGTCTTCACCATCTGTCCTGAAAACCGTTAGTCCCCAGGCTCCATATTCATTATGTCCTATTGAAATCCCCGGGATCTCCGGTTCACCGCCTCCAATGACATTCCAGCCCGGGGCTACCAAATGAGCCATATACCTCAAAGATGGCACGGCGATGGTCCTGTGCGGATCATTGGCCATTATTGTATGTCCGTCCATTGTTAATGCTCCGCTAACTACCCAATTATTACTACCGATGGAAAGTGAATCAACTTTAGTTTCTTTGCCGGCCAAAAGTGCGGCGGTAGTTTGGGACCTTCTGTAGTTTGGAACAACATCTTCTTTTACAAAACGAACCGGCCTTCTAAAAGCATTATAAACGTCTAATATTTCCTCTTGAAGTAGGGATGCATCAATAGCCGGATCTATCTCTAATTTGGGCTCTTTTGGATGAAACCAATACAAGTCTTTAACGGTCTCCACACCTAATTTACTGACCGCCATGCCGATCTCCAATTCTGCTCCAATATTTCCCAAAAGACCCTGATGTCTGGATATTACAACTTCAGGCGTCCATTTTTGAGGAATAATATCCAACATTTTAAACTCTATAGGCAGGTTTTCTGGATGCTGCATCGCTTCTTCAATATAGGCGTTCACCCCATCTGTATATGCGGTAATGATGTTTGCTCCATTATCATGGTAATGATTCAATTCTGTAGTTAGGTCGCCCCGGAATTTGAATAGTCGGGTACCTATATCGCGTTTTAATTCGCGCTCACCTAGGATCTCGGCCACTGTCCCAGTTGCCTGTCTTCTCCAGATCTCAAATTGAAATAAGCGGTCTTTAGCTGCCGCATATCCCTGAGCAAAGAAAAGGTCGTGCTCATTCTCCGCATAGATATGGTTTATTCCCCAGCTGTCTCTCACAATTTCCACAGGTTCCTCCAGCCCGGTAATACTTAAACTTTCGGTTGGATTTGTTCTACAAGAGATAAGAATAACAGAAATAACAAGCATTAGCCCCTTGATCATTTTCATATTTTTATTTTTCATAGGTGAATCTTACGTATTAGAATAATCCTGTATTAATACCTTCTTTATCCATCGTAATATTTTCGGAAGAAGGAGTGGCCGGTAATCCGGGCATTCTTAAAATATTCCCCGCAATGGGAATAATGAATCCCGCTCCAGTTGCGATCTCAAATTCACGAATATTGATTTCAAAATTAACTTGACTTCCATTCACGTTTTGTGCGATCTGAATGTCTGTCATACTATTTAAATTAATTGATATTCCATCGTAGCGTAAGTAGTTTCATATCCTTGTTTGCTGAAAAACTCACTTCAATTCTTGGATTCTCGTATGGTTTTGTGAATATATAGGTACTTCCAATACCAACAGCAGCTCCTCCCAACACATCCCAAATATCGTGATAGCCATCCGGGCCTTCCATTCTGCTAACGCCAGTTAGTGCTGCTAAAATATAGGCATATTTCCCATATTTCCAGCCGTAGCGACGTTGAATAAAGGAGGCACCTGCAAATGCCGAAGAAGTATGCCCAGACGGGAATGAATCAAAGGTAGTACGACCTTCAGGCCGTTGTCTTTTTGTAGTGTATTTGAGGGTATAGGTAAGGGCCATTGTGGTGGCATAGGAAAAGGCCAATTGTTTGGTGCCCTGATAATCTTTTTGAAATATTGTTGCTAATCCGGCAGACAAGGGTAAGGCTATTTGCAGGACATCACCGGTATCTTCAAGGATATACTCCCACCGCTCATGAGTACCCGCATTGCCGTCTTGAGAGAATATTATGTGAATTCCAATGCAATGAAGGGAAACCAATAAAAGGACCAACCGTCTATTCATAAAACCCTATTTTATTGTTTTAACAATAAGATAATCCAGACCAAAACGGCCGGAGCCATTGATCAAACTATAGATACCTACCCATAGAAAGCCTAAAGCAGGAAGCATATTCCAAACCCCATTGTCTATTTGTTGTAAAAAGATAGCGACCAGCATGGTACATACGATCAGGAAGGCAGCGATCCTGGTTTTGAATCCAAGCACCAGCATTAGTCCACCTATTGTTTCGCTAAATCCCGCTATCCAGGCAAAGAATACGGGGTACATGGCAAAGATTCCCCCAAACTGAGCTACATCGTCCGGAAACCAATACACTACCTCAAAAAGGCCGAGGTTCAGTTCGGGATCGGACCAGGGCATCCCAAATTTTGAGGCACCAAAATCTATGGCCAATAACATCCCACAAACAAAACGGGGAATAAAAAGAAGAAGATCGGCCCAAACCGACTTTTGCAATACAGGATTATTGAAATATTTATAAAGGTGAAGTATTTTCTTTACGTACATGTTTCTTTTATAATTCTTATTTTGGATGCTATTTATTTATTTGCCGGAGCCCATGAGGGGTGTTCATTACGTATGCTTGTTTTAGTAAGTTGACGCCTCTCGCCAGTTGAAATGTGCATGACATAGATGTCATAATTATTTTCAGCGCCAGCGGTATAGGCTATCCATTGTCCATCTGGCGACCAGGAAGGAGAGTATGCATCCAGGGTATCCTTAGTAATGTTTTTAATTTCACTGCCGTCAGGATTCATTATAAAAATATCAAAGCTCCGTTCCCCGGGACCATAAAATGCGATCTTTTCTCCCTTGGGATCATAGACCGCTCCAGAATCATAACCTTCTTTGTGAGAAACTCTTGTTGCTATTTTTGTTGAGAGATCGAATGTAAATATCTCCCCATTGGCAGCATAGGTTGTATCATTATCGTCTCTAAGTTGTCTGGTGAATAACAAACTTTTTCCATTTGGATGCCATGAAGGACTTTCTTCATAGGTCTCATTATTTGTAAGGGCTCTAACCTCAGAGCCATCGACTTTCATAAGGAAAAGGGACCTGCTTTTTTGATTCCGATTACTCATAAATGCAATTTTCTTGCCATCTGGCGAAATGACCGGTAAGACGTCCTCTCCGGGATCGTTTGTCATTCTTAAGGCTGGTTTACCTTCCAAATCTAAAAGGTAAATCTCGGTATTGCCATCCCTGTTGGAATAGGTAGCGATAAAACTGGCATTAGGGGACCAGGAATTTCCGTATTCCATGGCCGGGTGCTGGGAGATATTCTGAATATGACTTCCGTCTGCATCCATCAGATAGATCTCTTTGTTGCCATCCCTGTTGGTAGTAAATGCTATTTTCCCTGTGGGCTCCTTAAACTCTCCTACAGTGGACTCAACAGATTTAGGATCATTTTTACACTGAATAATCAACAATATACTTATCAATCCAATGGCAAACTGTACACAAAGCCACAGGTATTTGAGATAGTAAAATGAATCGCTAGTCGATTGTTTTTGTGGCATAAGATGATATTAATGCATTCAAGATATAAAAAAGGATATATAAATCTAAACTTTCGTCTTAGCTAATATTAAGATTATGAATCTTATTAATACGCCTTGAGTTACAACCAAATAGCACCCTATACCAAGAGCTTTACCACTGTTATAATTCCTATGACTAAAATAAGGATCAGGGAGATCTTTTTAAACTTAGACTGAGGAATATACACCAAGATCTTTTTGCCGATATACGTACCCAGGAGCCCAATTACTAATAAAAAAGGCACATAGATAAGATCATGGTCATGTATATACCCATTTTTATAATAGACAATAGTCCGGGAAAAATCGATCATAAAATCAATAAATGCAGAGGTAGCAATAAACACACTTTTCTCCATATTAAAGGCAGCCATGGTCAGTCCTCTTATAGCCCCTCCTGTACCCAGTAAACCAGCCGAAAAACCCGAGAGTGCCCCACCCATCACGGAGTTTTTTTTGGTTGGATCTATCACCAACTCCTTTTTTATGAGAAACAAACCGCTTAGGCTCAAGAGGAAAATACCCAGGAGTAATTCAAGATAAAACGTATCCAAAAGATTAGAAAGTAACCCTCCAATAACCACAAAGAGTACAGAAGGTATTCCCAGGTAAAGGATCAAAGACTTATTGAGGCCTTTTTTAAATAAGAAGATCTTGCTTAGGTTGCTCGACAAATGAAAGATGGCGGTTAATCCTAGCACGGAATAAAAATCGAAATAGAAATTTCCCAGAGGTACAAAGAATACAGAAGAGCCAAAACCACCTATAGTGCCGAGGATCTCTGCCAAAAGGGCCAATAAGAGAAAAAAGGTGTTGAGCTTCATTTTAATCTAATATAGTTGTACATCTTAGCCGTAATACCATACAAAGTTACCTTTCTTACATTTCAGCTATCCACATACATAGAGCCTCTATTCCTTTTATTATTCTGGGACAATGTTTTTTGATATCAAAATTGACATCTATACCAGGATCATCAAAGTCAACATATGCCAGTCTGGCTCCCAAAAAAGAAGCTTCAAATCCAAAGGCAAGGGAAGGCAAAAGCACCACACCTGTATCTGCTAAGAGTTTGCTGCATACTTCATTCGATGTAACTATTCCTTTCCTTTTTAGTTTTTCCCGAAACAGCGAAAAATCAAGAAAAAGATAAAAAGCTCCCTGTGGAGGATGCACTCTAATGTTGCTTTTCCTAAGTTTATCACTACAATAATTTCCTATCTCTTTTAGAATTTGTGATTGTCTGTTGATATAGGGTTTTGTTTCATTATAATCCTGGTAGGCTACCCTGGCGGCCATTTGCACCGGGACAGGAGCACAGGAATAAGTCTCAGAACCAATCCCCAACAAGGCTTGTTTAAAAGTGGGCTCCAATCCTTTGCTAATAAGCGCAGCTCCAAATCTCCATCCCCCTGCCCCGCACCATTTGGAAAGTCCGGTGGTAGTGATCGTCCTGTGCGGATAGTAGTTGGCAAATGAAAGATGAGCAATGTTATGATCTAGCAGCCCATAAATTTCATCCGAGATCACCAGCATATTGTACTTACTTACAGCCTTGGTTAGCTCTATCAATTCATCTTTCGTATATGTGAGTCCATCCGGATTACCGGGATAATTCAAGATCAGGATAGAAGGTTTAAAGCGTTTTACACTTGCTGCATCATGGATCGCCTGGGGAGTTACTCTCCATCTCTGCTCAAAAGAGGTGGGAAGTTTTATCATATGATGCCCCGCCAATTTGGCCTGCGGCGCATAGGAGACCCATGCCGGGGCCGGGATAAACACATCAGCCTTTTCAAAAGCCAATAGGATATTAAAGATCAATATTTTAGACCCCGGTGCTACCACAACATCATCTGCTTCTACCTTTAGGCCATTGTGTGTAAAATGGAAGCTGGCAATGTTTTCTCTGAGTTCCAGATCACCTTGTACCGAAGAATATTCTTTATGCTTTACTGCATTTTTTAAAGCTTCCTGAACGTTGGCAGGCGGCATAAAGGGCGATTGCCCAAATCCAAATTGGAATATGTTTCGGTTTTGGGCCGTTAGTTTTTTGGTTTGGGTATTTATTAGCAATGTTTGTGATTCCTCTACTTCTCTATACATGTTCTTCTGTTTAATCCAATGTCATTAGTCTGTCTTTACTTTTTTAGGCTAATGGCGTTCCGGAATACTCGAAAGTAATGTTTGCCTTATGGGAACAACTTTACTCTTAAAAATAAGGAAATTTCATGATTTATATGTGTAATTAAAACTATCTCCGACTTTATTTTGGAGACTGATTTAACATATCTTTCTCATTTGCTTAACGTCCTCCTCTAAAAAGTATTAATAATTTCAAAATCTGTGTAACAAAGGGCATTGAAAAGCGTCTTTAGAACACAACAACAACTAACCAATGCGATTATTAGGACTAAGTATCTTCATACTTTTGGGCGTAGCAATGCAAAGCTATGGGCAAGAGCGCGATAGCATCAGAGTTAAACGAGTCTATACGACCAAAGCGGTCGGCACCAAGGTATCTCCCAAAATAGACGGGATAATGGATGAAGAAGCCTGGAAGTTGGTAGAGTGGGCAGGCGATTTTATAGAATTTCAACCAGACAATGGTACTCCCCCGACGGAACAGACACTGATGAAGATCCTCTACGATGACAAAAACCTGTATGTGGGCTTCAAATGTTATCAAAAAGATCCTTCCACCATTGAACAGAGATTAGGGAGGCGCGACACGTTCCCAGGAGATTGGGTTGAAATCAATATTGATAGTTATAATGACGATAGAACTGCATTTTCATTTACAGCTGCTTCTTCCGGAGTAAAAAGTGATGAGTTTGTTTCCAACAATAATAATTTTGATAGTAGCTGGAATCCCATTTGGTTTCTGAGTACCCATATAGATTCTGATGGATGGACAGCAGAAATACGCATTCCCTTAAGCCAACTACGCTTTAGCAATGCCCAGGAACAAGTATGGGGATTGCAGGCAATTCGCCGTTATTTTAATAATGAGGAGCGATCTCTATGGCAGGCTATTGATGCAAACCCTCCTGGTTGGGTAAGTGAATTTGGAGAATTACAAGGCCTCATTGGACTAATTCCTCAAAAGCAATTAGAAATACAGCCCTATACCCTTGCTCAGTTGGATACTTACGAGGCTGAAGATGGAAATCCATTTCGTGACGGGCAAGATACCAAGTTAGCAGCAGGCCTGGATGCCAAAATTGGAATCACAAATGATCTAACACTCGATCTTACTATAAACCCCGATTTCGGACAGGTAGATGCCGATCCAGGAGCTATTGCCCTGGATGGTTTTGAGATATTCTTTCAGGAAAGGCGACCGTTTTTTGTGGAAAATAAGAGTGTATTTGATTATCGGATAGGAGGTGGTCCTGATAATTTATTCTTTTCCAGAAGGATTGGAAGAACTCCACAAGGATCCACCACTGCAGACGCCGATCTCGGAGAATACCAGGACGTACCTAATTTTACGACCATCCTTGGTGCGGCAAAATTTAGTGGCAAGACCAAAAATGGCTGGACAATAGGTTTACTTGAAAGTGTTACCGCCAAAGAATATGGGGATGTTGAACTAGATACCCGTACAGAGGTTATTAATGGATTACCTGTCTTAGGAACAGAGCGAAGAGAAATAGTAGAACCTCTCACCAATTATCTTGTGGCCAGGGCACAGAAAGATTTCAACGAACGAAACTCGTATATAGGTGGAATTTTCACAGCTACCAATAGAAACCTGGAAGGCGATCTCGATTTTTTGCATAAGGCGGCATATACCGGGGGAATCGATTTTAAGCACAATTGGAAGAATCGCACCTATTATATGGAAGGAGTGTTTACTTTTAGTAATGTGCTTGGGAGTGAAATGGCTATTGAAGAGACCCAACGCTCCATAACCCATTTATTTCAAAGATCGGATGCAGGCCATGTGTCTGTAGATCCTACGCGAACCTCCCTGAGTGGTACTGGTGGGCGATTTGAGATCGGTAAGGGTGGAGGTGGAAATTGGCGCTATAATGCCGGCACTTTTTGGAAATCACCAGAACTGGAACTAAATGATATTGGATTTTTACGGCAGGCGGATGATATAAGACAGTACGCCAATCTAAGGCGTGTTTTTAACCAGCCTACCTCCTGGTTCAGACAGGCTAATTTTCAAACAGAGATATCCACAGCATTCGATTTTGAAGGAAATTACAATCGGATCCAATACGAAATTAATGGCTTTATCAATTTCAAGAATAATTACTTCGCGGAATTCGGAGCTGCCCATAAACCTCGTATTTTCGTAAACACATTTCTTAGAGGAGGACCAAGATGGCGATACAATGAAGAGAATTACTGGTATCTATTCGTAGGAACAGATCGCAGAAAAAAATTGAGCGTAACTGCCGGTACTGTGAATTCACAAGCCACCCAGAATAACTTTTCCTTTTACAACTATGAATTGCGATTTAATTATCAGCCTATAAATTCTCTAAGTATATCATTAAATACTGAGTATTCACAAAATCCCAGCAGAACGCAATATGTTAGTGAGCAAAGTTTTAGTGGTCAATCAAGATACATTTTGGGTGCTATCGACCAGGAAACCTTAAGCACTACATTACGTATCAATTATAATTTAAATCCCAACCTAAGTATACAGTACTACGGTCAGCCTTTTATCTTTAAGGCGAAGTTTTCAGATTTTAATTTCGTAACCAACTCTATTGCAGAGGATATCAATAACCGGGTTTCCTGGTATACTACCGATCAAATTCAATTCAATAATGGGCTTTATGAGGTAGATGAGGATCAAAACGGTTCTGTAGACTATAGCTTTGGAGATCCCGACTTTGCTTTTGTGCAATTCCGTTCTAACCTTGTTCTTCGTTGGGAATACATCCCAGGATCGGAAATTTTTCTGGTATGGTCTCAGGGTATTACTGGGAGCGGTGATGTAAACGACAGTTTTGGCAGTATAATTAATGATCAGCTCTTAAATCAAAAAGCCAACAATACATTTCTATTGAAGGCCACGTACAGATTCAATCTTTAATATTTATTTACCCGCGGATATTAATCCCAAACAAAGCGCCAGCTACCATCGGTCTGTCTCTTCCATACCGTATGAAAGACACCTTCAAGTTTATTGGTCTGGCCCAATGAATCCTGAGAGGAATATATGAAGGTACCATAGGTATATCCCATATCGCCGGAGTTTGAAACATCTACAAAATCTGGTTTCCAGGTGAGACTACTACTGTTTCCGGATGCATCTTGTGATTCAAATTGTTGGGCTATGGCCGTTTTACCTATAATGAGTGAATTGTTTCTCATTAGAACAGCATCTTCAGCAGCGTATGTCAAAAAGGCCTTGGGTATTCCTTCCTCTTGTGCCAGGTACGCAAAATTCTGTTCTGTTTTGAGGATTTCATTCTTCCAGCCCTGAATAGTTTCCTCACTCGGCCCAGACGAACAGGAAGTCAAAAGTACAGTTAGAAGAGCAACAATTCTTAATGAGAATCTCATAAGTTGAAATTATACAATACAAAGTGCAAAGTTTTCTAATTCTCTTTAAGCCATAACCGGGCTTCTTTTTCACTTTCAAAGCCTCTGAAATGCCAATCTGAATTTAAATTCCTGGAGATATCCACATACTTTTCAATCTTTGCTCTGATCCTATCATTAGTGGCTATATAGGCCATCTTAAGTCTTTGCAATGTCCTGCTGGCAGCCACATCATTTGCTGAAACCTCAACGATGTCCATGGGATCCCATTCAACTCCCGTAGTTTCCATTGTATGTACAAGCTGATATTTTGACGTTTTAGAGCGTGGGTCACTAAAAAATATCTCATTAGCTTCCCAAATTTCCTGAGCTGTTACAAAGTCGTAGAACTCCCATTTAATCCCCTCTTTTTCCCATATAGTACGAAAAGGCATAATCTTATAAATTCAATACACATTAAAATATATGTGCCTGGTTTTTAGTATTTCGTGATGTATGACATTATTTAAACGAAAAATAGACCAGCCAAAAATTTATGGTTAGATCCATTTTCAGTAAAAATAAAATCAATAGAGCCGAAAATTTGCTCTTAAATACCCTACACTTAAAGATACTAAAAAAGAACCAAAAAGTTCAAAGAATCCAGTGTTTTATTCCTAAGGGAGGATTTGTAATCCTACTAGAAATCCCGGTAATTACCCGCTAAATATTTGTTTGCCTTAGCCTCCTTAAACTGGGCTGTTTTATTATCCCAATGTAATTTACGATTGGGAAATTGGCCGGCGATTACTCCTAACAAAATGGTCTCTGTAAGTCGGGCAGAATACGAAAATGGAGCCGTACAGGTATCGGTTCCTAAACAGGCATCTACGAACTGATGATAGTGCTTATGACCTTCGAGGCCGTAGTCTCGAACAGGCTCACCTATCTGACCTGCCTGTTCAAAAGTGGTTACGTCTATATCCTGATATTCCCCATCCACAATATGCCTTGGCAATTCCATGAAATGAGGTAAGAGCAACCTTCCTTTCTCTCCAATGAACATGGCTCCTTGTAATGGGAGCTTTTCATTGTTGGGTAATTTAAGATCCTTATGCATAGCAGGTGCACCTTTCCCATCGTACCAAACCCATTTCAAGGTTTCGGCAGTATATGGAGTCCCAGGAAATTCATAGGTTACGGTATTACGCTCTGGGTATCCAAAGCTATTAGGTCTGCGGCATTTGTTCTTTACCGTAAAAGGGACATCTAATTGTAAGGCATTATAAGGTGTATCAAAAATATGCACTCCCATGTCCCCTAAAGTGCCGCAGCCAAAGTCTACCAGTTTTCGCCAATTAGCAGGATGGTACACCTGATCTTTATAAGGTCTGGTTGCGGAGGTTCCCAACCATAAATTCCAATTCAGATTAGAAGGTATGGGATCTGCACCGGTTGGAGCCGGACCATAGTATCCCCAATTCTTGGGAGACCATGCGCGTACACACGAAACCTTCCCAATGATCCCGGATTGGATCAGCAAAGTGGCTAACTTATAATCGTAAAAAGAATGAACCTGAATACCCATCTGGGTGATCAGATTCTTTTCCTCAGCCAGTTTTCGCATCGCTCTAGCTTCTGCCACATGATGCGCCAGTGGTTTTTGACAATAGACTGGTTTATCTAATTGCATGGCCAACATTGAAGCAGGAGCATGGGTATGATCTGGGGTAGAAACTATTACTGCGTCTATCTCATTCGCCATTTCCGAAAATAGCACACGATAATCTGCAAATACCCTGGCATTTGGATGCAACACTTTAGCGGCTTCCAGATTGTTAGTGTCCACATCACAAAGCGCTACTACCTCAACCATTTTGTGCGAGGAAACAGATTTTAGATCTTCCGCTCCCATTCCCCCTACCCCAATATGGGCTGTTCGTAATTTTTTATCCTGATGCATTCCCCACATGGAGGAAGGTAATAAGGAGACCGAGGAGGCCACCGCCGTATTCTTTAAAAAATCTCTTCTTTTCATGGTAATCGCAGTTAGTTATTTATTTTAAAAGTAAAAAAAGTCAAAGGTGATGGGTCAAAATGCCCTTGCATACAGCTTTAAAGATAACTAATTCGAATGAACTCAAATGAACTATAAAGCATGAGTAACCTCCGTAAAAAATAAAGGATATATTTCTTCTTCCAGGACTATCTGTATCCTGGGGTCTGTACAATTGATCAGCAAGGCTATGACCACCTCCTCTTTCGGATACACTAAGAAATTACTATATCCCCCAATGCCATTGCCCACGTGACCTATGAATGGGCGGCCCATGGAATCTTCACTTACCTGCCATCCCAAGCCATAGTAGGTAGATTGGTCCTTTATCTTCTGAGGGGTCAGGAATTGTGTCATGGTCTCTGCAGGGATCAAGGCGTTTTCCAGACTTGCTTGCCCTAATTTTGCCAGATCTTCAGAGGTAGAAAGATAGCCACCTCCGGCTAATTTGTATTGATTATCCACCGGAATGGCCAACCGAAAACCAGATCTCCTCCTGGTATAAGGCTTAGCCTTATTCCTTATGGAAGCCTCAGGATATTCCACATGAGTGGAGTGCATTCCCAAAGGCTCTAACACCTCTTTTTTTACGTACTCAGAAAAGGGTATTCCGCTCACCTCCTCCATGGCAAGAGAGATCATAACCCAATCAAAGCTGGTGTATAAATAATCTGTCCCTGGTGGAAATTCTAAAGGATCATCCTGAAAGATCTTTAAACTCTCCTTGATTGAATAGGGCTGGTTCAAGGCGTATTCCTTGCCGCGATAGCCACGGATACCGGCAGTATGAGAAGCCAACTGGCGAATCGTAAAATCAAATTCTTTTTTGGGGAAATACGGTACGTATTCGTAGAAGGAAGTGTCCAGATCGATCTTCTTTTCTGATACCATTTTTGCCAATGCCTTGGCGGCAATAGGTTTGGAGGCACTGGCTATCCTAAAAAGTGTTTTTCCAGGATCAACTTCTACTTTATTGTCTAAATCAGCATACCCATACCCTTTTTGGAAGAGCTTCTCTCCTTTTTTAAGTACAGTGATAGACATACCCGGCACCTTGCCGGTATTGACCAATTCTTGCATTGAGGTATCAAAAAGTTTTATGTTTCCCTTATTCCCGTGGATCTCGCCTGTAGCATCAGAAAAGAAAAGTTGCCTTATGTATGTTAGAAGTCCCATATAGGTCCTATTCCTTAAAGATCAATCGTCCTCTGTATAATTCTTCCACAGATACAGAATCTGGCCGATTAAAACTAAGAACATCTCCGGTTCCTCTGATCACCCCCCGAAGTATCTGTTGCGGATTCACCAGCATATCATTGCTCCCTCTATGATTTATAACCACTTCTCGTGCTATGAGATCATCGGCCTCTATCCTGGAATCTCCTGCTGCTATATTAGCATTAAAGCGCTGCGTACTGCCCCTTAATTGAAAATAAGCAATTCCGTTGGCTACGAGTGTCAGATTCTGTGTGGCGAGGTCGAGATCAAAAGACCCATCTGTTGTTTCGGTCTCCGGGTTGTTAAAACTTTCTGAGATCAATTGCAATTCAGGAAATGAAAGTGTGCCTTCGCTTCGTATGGGCCATCCCGTGCTGCTTCGAATCTCATTGATGTTAGGAGAGGTAACGAAGATCTTTGTGATCCCGTATTCCCGGAAAAGGTTACAATTGTTGGTATTGCGAACAACCAATCTATCGCCCTCAACTTCAGCAGTTACTTCCGAACGTAAAAACTCTCCGGTTTCAATGACCACTTCCTGCACCAGACCTTCGCTTAAGATCAGTTCTATATTCTCAAAAACAGTGATCTTTTCAAAGTTGGGCAGGCTCACCTCTTCTCGAACCAAATCACCAGCGTTCTGAAAACAATCTGGCACATTTTCTCCATTACACCCAAGGAAGAGAAGTGCACAGAATCCAAAGATCGATCTATATGTATTCTTGTTCATACTAATTGTCTCTTCATTTTTTATAACCGGATTCCCACACCAATTTCAACAGCTTCGGCTTTTGCTGCATGCGATTTAAGGGTAACCGCCGCAAACCATTTCTCTCCAAAATATCGCTTTAGCCCAACACGATTATAGACCTGTCCTTCAAAATCGAACGGGTAATACACATAATATCCCAATTGAGTTATGATGCTCATCTTATTCATAAAAAGTTCATGCCCTAAAAAGATCCCTACCCTCTTATAATCATCATTTGGATCTACATTAAGTTCAGGGAATGAAACAGCCTGATATCTGATCAGGTCCTTAAGAAAGTTGGAGAAATAGAAATCTGTTCCCAGCTGTATTGCACTTAACTTGCCTATTCGTTTGTCCGCATAGGCAGATAGAATATAAAAAGGGTACTGTCCGGAATTGATCACATCGCTCTCATTGATCCCGGTTCTAAAGACCAGATTTGCTTTAACCGGTTCTTTCACAAACTCTTGTTCTTCCTGTTTAACGAACTCTATGGTCTCTCCATCATGCAGATCATATACCAGTCCGGCGTTAAACCCAAAAGTATTCGTTGAAGTATTGGGCGCTTTTACATTGGCATTAGAGTAATGAACGATAGAGATCCCTACTTTTATTCCTAATTTCTTGAGTATATTTTCTTTTTGATAATTCATCATAAGATAGGTGGAACTCATCAGATGCGAGCCATAGGCGTTATTCCTAAAATTCTCCGCCTTATCATAAGGATTGGTATTATAGGCCACTCCTTGTCCTATTCTAAACTGCAGGTTTCTCTTTAAAAGATAGAAATTGTAATGGGCATAGACCCCCAGATTATGACCTAGTGTAGTGTTGTTCATATCCTGATACACCATGGAAAAACCAGTATCCGGATAATTGAATTTCTCTTCCCAGCCTTCGTAACCAAAGGTTTGTTTACTAAACCCTAAAATAACCCCTGAGGGATGTTCACTTATCAAATGGGAAATGTCTGTATTATGTAAAAGTATGGAGCCGTAGAAAGAGCTAAGGTCAACCGTCCATTGATGAGGTATCTCGGCCTCTTGTGAAAAGCATTTCCAACAACAAAGTAGGCAGAAAATTAGGGTTCTGGTATTCATGGGGTGTAAAAATAGGAATTATTCGGACGATGGATCTAGAGGTAGTAGGAAACTATTTTTGTTTAGAATACAGCTCTAGCGATCTCACGGATATTATCACTTTTTCCCATAGAATAATAGTGCAATACAGGCACTCCGGCAGCTTTAAGTTCGTTAGATTGAGTAATGGCCCATTCGATCCCAAGCTGGCGTACCTCCTTATTGTTCTTGCATTTTTCAACTGCATCAACAAGGTCCTGAGGAAGATCTATCCGGAACACCTGCGGAAGAAGCTGTAAATGTCTTTTTACTGCAATTGGTTTTATCCCCGGGATGATAGGAACTGTAATCCCTATTGCCCGTGCCGCTTTCACAAAATCGAAGAATTTTTGATTGTCAAAGAACATCTGGGTTACAATGTAGTGAGCACCCAGTTCTACTTTCTTCTTCAACCATTTAAGATCTGTTTGTAAAGAAGGTGCTTCCATGTGCTTTTCTGGATATCCGGCAACACCAATGCAAAAATCTGAACAATTATCTGTTTCTATCACCTCATGCAGGTATTGCCCCGCATTGAGATCGTGGATTTGAACTACCAGATCCGACGCATAATTATGACCTCCTTTGGTTGGTTCAAAATAGGTCTCTTCTTTCATGGCATCACCCCGTAGTGCCATCACGTTCTCAATTCCCAGATAATGGCAATCTACCAAAAGATACTCTGTCTCCTCCCTAGTAAATCCGCCGCATAACACATGGGGAATAGTATCCACATCGTACTTGTGTTTTATGGAGGCACAGATACCCACCGTACCGGGGCGCATTCTGGTTAGTTTCTTATCGAACAGGCCGTCTCTGTCTATATATACATACTCTTCCCTGGAGGTAGTTACATCCACAAAAGGCGGATTGAATTCCATAAGCGGATCAATATTGTCATACAATTCCTGAATGCTTCGCCCTTTTACAGGGGGAATGATCTCAAAGGAAAAGAGCGTGCTTCCTTTCGATTTTTCTATATGTTCGGTTACTTTCATTCTTTTTAAATACTTTTAATCTTCTACTAAATTAGGAGCCAGCCATTTTTCGGCAATTTCAATGGAAATACCTTTTCGTTTGGCATAGTCCTTTAACTGATCCTGCCCTATTTTCCCGAGGCCAAAATACCGTGCTTCCGGATGCGCAAAATAATATCCGCTTACACTTGCAGCCGGCCACATAGCAAGGCTTTCTGTAAGTTCTACTCCTATAGATTCTTTTACTTTCAGCAACTTCCAAATTGTCTCTTTTTCCAGGTGATCCGGACAGGCTGGATAGCCAGGGGCCGGACGAATTCCTTTGTATACTTCCTGGATCAACTCAGCATTGCTAAGGGATTCCCCTACTGCATATCCCCAATGTTTTGTTCGCACCTCGCGATGTAAATATTCCGCAAATGCTTCCGCCAATCTGTCTGCGAGTGCCTTTACCATGATCGCATTGTAATCATCCAGTGCATTCTCATATTCCTGGGCCAATTCCTGGGTACCAAATCCGGCCGAAACACAGAAACATCCTATATAATCCTTGACATCTTCCTTTTTTGGTGCTATAAAATCGGCCAGGGCATGATGTGGTACTCCTTCCTTTTTTTTAAGTTGCTGTCTCAGTGTATGAAAGATAAACTTTTGGCCAGAAACGGGATCTTCTACTTCAATATCATCTTCGTTAATGGTATTTGCCCTGAAAATCCCAAAAACAGCCTTTGCCTTTAGTAATTTTTTATCGATAAGCTTATCGAGCATCTTTTGAGCATCCTCAAAGAGCTCAGTTGCCTGCTCACCAACTACCGTATCCTTAAGTATTTCAGGATATTTCCCGTGGAGGTCCCAACTTCTGAAGAATGGAGACCAATCAATAAATGGTCGCAATAGCTCCAGGTCCAATCCTTCTATAATCTGAGTCCCTGGCTCCCTTGGTTCTACAATTTTAGAGGTCTTCCATGCAAGGAATTTCTTGTTATTACGGGCATCATGGATGGAAATATATTCCTTCCTTTTACCTCTTTCGAGGAATTTATCACGGAAAGATTCATACTCTTTTTTTAGTTGATCTTTATACCCCTGGGAGCGCTCCTTTTGTAACAGGTCGCCCACAACCGTCACTGCTCTGGAGGCGTCATTTACATGGACAACAGCTGCACCGTACTGCGGATCTATCTTAACTGCCGTGTGTGCCTTACTAGTGGTGGCACCTCCAATCAATAAAGGCACGGAAAAATTTTGACGTTGCATTTCTTTAGCCAAGAACACCATTTCATCAAGAGAGGGAGTGATCAATCCACTCAACCCAATAATATCTACCTGTTCTTCTTTCGCTTTCTGAATGATCTTTTCCGGAGGCACCATCACCCCAAGATCTATGATCTCATAGTTGTTGCAGGCCAGTACCACACTAACAATGTTCTTCCCAATATCGTGCACATCGCCTTTTACTGTAGCCATCAGAATTTTTCCTGCAGATCCTCTTGAAGATTCATCTTTGGAAGCCTCAATATAGGGAGTCAGATGGGCAACAGCCTTTTTCATGACCCGGGCCGACTTTACCACCTGGGGAAGAAACATTTTGCCGCTTCCAAACAGATCACCAACCACATTCATCCCATTCATCAAATGACCCTCGATCACTTCGATGGGTTTAGCTGCTGATTGGCGTGCCTCTTCCACATCGGCCACAATGTATTGGTCTATTCCCTTTACCAGGGCCCTGGTTATCCTGTCTTGCACTGGTTCTTCGCGCCACGAAAGATCTTGTTTGCTCTCGCGCGCTTTACCCACCACTTTTTCCGCAAATTCCAATAAGCGTTCGGTAGCATCGGGCCTTCGGTTCAGTATTACATCTTCTACCCGTTCCAGGAGATCTGCAGGGATGTCATCGTAGACTTCGAGTAAGGCAGGATTTACAATACCCATATTCATCCCGGCCTTAATGGCGTGGTACAAAAAGACCGAATGCATGGCTTCGCGTACAGTATTATTCCCTCGAAAACTAAAGGAAACATTGCTTACGCCACCACTTACATTGCAATGAGGTAGATTTTCCCTGACCCATTTGGTAGCCTCAATAAAGTCAACCGCATTGCGTTTATGTTCATCCATACCTGTTGCCACAGGAAAAATATTTAAGTCGAATATGATATCTTCCGGTGGAAATTTCACCTTGTTCACAAGGATGTCAAAAGATCTGCTGGCAATTTCTACCCGGCGATCGTAGTTATCTGCCTGACCTGTCTCATCAAAGGCCATTACTATCACAGCAGCTCCGTAGCGACGTATCAGCTGCGCCTGTCTAATAAATTCTTTCTCCCCTTCTTTAAGGCTGATAGAATTAACGACGCATTTCCCTTGAACTACTTGTAAACCAGCTTCAATGATCTCCCATTTAGAACTGTCTATCATAATGGGTACACGAGCAATATCGGGTTCTGCGAGGATTAGGTTTAAATATTTCACCATAGCCTCCTTTCCATCAATAAGGCCGTCATCCATATTTACATCAATGATCTGTGCCCCGCCCTCTACCTGATGCCTGGCAATCTCCACAGCATCATCAAATTTCCTCTCTTTGATAAGTCGGAGGAATTTACGCGATCCTGCTACATTGGTACGTTCTCCAACATTTATAAAATTACTTTCCGGTGTAACGATCAGAGGTTCCAGGCCTGCAAGTTTTAGGTACTTCCTATCCAGATTCTTGTCTTCTGAAGACAGAAAAGCGGAAGGGTCTTGCACGATATGTGGCTTTTTTAGATTCATACGGAGATCAAACATTGTCTAGGCTCATATTCTTGAACCAATTTTGCGATGGCCGTGATATGAGCAGGCGTGGTTCCACAACAGCCACCCACAATATTAATCAGGCCTTTCTCCAAATATTCTTTTATCTGAAAGGCCATTTCTTCCGGACTCTGATCGTATTCCCCAAAGGCATTTGGCAAGCCTGCATTGGGATGGGCAGACACTGCTAAGGGCGTTTTAGCCGATAATATTTCCAGATGTGGCACCAATTGACTTGCCCCAAGTGCACAGTTAAAACCGACAGATAAAAAAGGGATATGTGATACAGATATTAGGAAAGATTCGGCTGTCTGACCAGATAAGGTTCGGCCCGAAGCATCTGTTATTGTTCCACTGATCATAATTGGTACAGAAATACCTCTTTCCTCCTTAACTTCTTCAATTGCGAACAAGGCAGCCTTCGCGTTCAGCGTATCAAATATCGTTTCTACTAATAATAGATCTACTCCTCCATCTAGTAAGGCCTCCACTTGTTCGCGATAAGCAAGACGCAGATCCTCAAAAGAAACCGCCCTAAAGCCGGGGTCGTTCACATCGGGGGACATACTGGCAGTTTTGTTCGTTGGTCCTATGCTGCCTGCTACAAAGCGTGGCTTTTGGGGTTCTCTGGCAGTGCACTTTACAGCTACTTCTTTTGCGATCCTGGCCGACTCAAAATTCAATTCATAGACCAAGTCTTCCATATGATAATCGGCCATGGCGATGGAGGTTCCTGAGAAGGTATTTGTCTCCACGATATCTGCACCGGCGTCAAAATATTTCTGATGGATCTCGGCTATTGCCTGTGGCTGGGTAAGTGACAACAGATCATTATTCCCCTGTAAGGCATGGGGCCAGTCCTTAAATCGAGCTCCCCGAAAATCGGCCTCCGTAAATTTATATTGTTGCAGCATAGTGCCCATGGCACCGTCTAAAACAAGGATACGTTCCTCTAAAAGCTCTTCAATTCTTTTCATCGTCGTTATTTATCAAATACATATACTATAAAACATACACAACCGCTTAGGATCATATGTTTTAGGCTAAAATGTATGTTGTATCAAGAATGGCAATAAGCAGAAATGCTTAATTGTACGTTATCTGTCACGCCAAGGACGTAATAGAATGTAGCACCTTCTTTAGTAGCTAAAGGGTTGCTAAGGTTTCATCGGGTCTAGTCCCTCCACCTTTCTTGATAACAAATTTCATTTTGTATATGAACTAACACAAAGAAACACCACAATGGCAATAAAAACAAGTAAATCGGATTATTTTTACCTTAATGGCAATGAGCTCGATCTGCAGTAATTATCATAGATTTTTACCTAATTTTCATCTTCAACCAAGGTTTGGGTACGCTCATTCATCTTTTCCATCTTATATTCAAAGGAACCTCGAAGTGTTTTTCTGTAGGTATTCAGGTTTTGAACCAGGATGCTAATATCATCAGGCAAAATATCCTCAAAAAATTGTCTTAGACGCTTGGCAGTGGTTGGTGATTTACCATTGGTAGAAATGGCTACTTTTACATGACCTTTTGTAACAATACCTCCCATGTAAAAATCGCATAAAGGAGGGTTATCTGCTACATTTACTAATATGTTTCGTTGACGGCAATCTCGATAAATACGCTGATTGACCTCAGTATCATCCGTGGTAGCGATCACAATATGTTTCCCTTCTAAATGTATGGGATGATAATCATCCTTTAATTTTAGTACCGGATATTGATTTGCAAGTTTGGAGGTTTTCGGCCTGTAAAAAGGGGCTACCATGGTTACTTGAGAATCCGGACTCGATTTAAGCAAAAAGCGCAATTTTTCTTCGGCAACAAATCCTCCTCCGACAATAAGGATCTCCAATTGCCTGGTTTTTAAGAATATCGGATATAAATTATTTTGTTCCATTAGATAGCTATTTCTGAGATTACTTCTTGTTGTAATTGCAAAAGCTGTGTTCTGTGTTTAACTACTTCACCCATAATTATAATGGCCGGATTGCTTAATTGCTCATTTTCTACTATTTCCAGGATATTCCCTACAACACCCACACCTATTTTTTCATCTTCTCTGGTACCGTTCTGGATGATTGCTACGGGAAGTGCTGATTTTCCTTCCATTTCAAAAATATTTACGATCTCGGCTAATTTACTCATCCCCATTAAGATGACCACTGTGGCGGTTGACTTGGCGGCCAAAGCTATATCATCGGACAATTCATGACTTCTTGTGGTTCCCGTAATGACCCAAAAACTTTCGGATGAACCACGTTTGGTAACCGGGATATTTTGAGAAGCCGGAACAGCGATGCAAGAGGATATACCGGGAACAGCAGTTACTTCCACACCCCTGGCAGCGGCGTATTCTATCTCTTCCGCTCCTCTTCCAAAAACAAACGGATCCCCCCCTTTTAATCTTACAACATGGCCATGGGTGTTGGCTCTACTAACGATCAGTTCATTGATCTGTTCCTGCTGATAGGTATAACAACCACGACGTTTACCAACAAAAATATGTTCTGCTTTTGTGGCATATTTTAATAGACCAGGGTGTACCAGGGCATCATATAAAACAACATCTGCCGTTTCTAAGGCTTTTATTCCTTTTAAGGTAATAAGATCCAGATCTCCCGGCCCCGCTCCTACTACTGTAAGTTTATTGTCACTACGCATGTTCCAATTCCAGTTTTCGGTAGGCTTTTGCCTTATTAATAAAATCATTGGCTTCCACCCAATAGGAATGGGCAAATACAGGTGTAGGAGCGTTGCTGTTTAGTTGCAATACACGTGCTTCAAAACTAGAATCCAGTGGTAACTTTTGGGTTGCAGTTAGATATGTATCAAAATCTCTAATGATACTGGCATGGGTATTTGTTGTTGTATTCTCTGACGTCAATAAAGCTTTAGCTGCATTGATCATTGCGCTGTATGAATAATATATACTGGCTGCCCACTTTTCTTCTTTCAGGGCCTCACATGATTTTTCCAACTTTTCGTCGCATTCCAGGAGTAAAGTGGCCACCAGATCGATCACAACGCCCGCACATTCACCAATACCAATAGCTTTCTCGTATTTCTGTTCTGCTCCCCAATCCACAAAATCCGAATTGGTTAAATGCTCTGTATTTATCAAAGGTTTTAATAGCTCATAGAAATACATTTGTCCCTTTTCTGCATAATAGGAGTGGTACGATTCACCATTTCCATTCGTTTCATAATCATCCAGAATTAATCGTAAGGCTTGTGGACCTCTTTTACTAGGGATCTTGCATACTTTGTCGGCAAAAATTCCCTGGCCATTTCCCAGATTACCTCCTCCTAATAGTACCTGCAAGGCCGGAGCAACACGTTTGTCCGGAGTTCTGATAGACATCCCCTGGAATCCTATATGAGCCATGGTGTGTTGTCCACAAGCGTTCATACACCCACTAATTTTTATCACAACATCAGAATTACCTACATAGTGAGGATACTCTGTTCTTATGATCCTTTCCAATTCGGCTGCTATTCCGGTACTGCTGGCAATTCCAAGATTACAGGTATCCGTTCCGGGGCAAGCGGTAATATCTATAGCTTTATTGTACCCTATATCTGATAATCCCAGTTGTTGTAATTCGCTAAAAAAGAAAGGAAGGGAAGCTATTGGCACAAAGGGGATAAGGATATTTTGGCGCAAGGTTAATCTCATTTCCCCCGCGGCATAGGTCTCCACCAGATCGGCAAGTTGCCTGGCCTGTTTTGTATAGAAATCGCCCAGGAATACTTTTATACCAATGACTACAAACCCTGGTTGTTTCTGAGCCATGATATTGGCTGATCTCCATTCTTCAAAAAGTATCTTGTTTTCTAAATGAACTTCAGGGGCTTTTTTTGCTTCCTTTGGGTTGGAAGGATTTGGATTTATAAATAGTGTTTTAATTGGCACCGCATTCTCCTCTTGTTCCAGTAGTTCACGAAACTTTTCAAGCCCCAGATCTTTCATTAGAAATTTCATACGCGCCCTGGCCCTGCTCTTGCGTTCACCATGTCGATCAAAAACACGAAGTACTGCTTCCATAATAGGGATGATACGCTCAGCCTCCATAAATTTGAAGAGTACATCGGCATGCCGGGGTTGAGACCCAAGTCCACCACCGATCATTACTTTGAATCCCAACACACCATTTTGAATTTTCGCGATAAAACCAAGATCGTGCATATAGGAAAGTCCGGTATCTGCTTCAGAAGAAGAAAAAGAAACCTTAAACTTACGACCCAGTTCCTGACCAACGGGGTTTCTTAAAAAATACTCGAATAATGCCTGGGCGTAAGGGGATACATCGAAAGGTTCGGCCGGGTCTATACCAGCCATCTCACTGGCTGTGACGTTTCTTACGGCATTACCACATGCTTCCCGTAACGTAACCTTATCCTTCTCCAGTTCTGCCCAAAGTTGAGGGGTTCTATCCAGGTCCACGTAATGAATTTGAATATCTTGCCTTGTAGTGATATGCAACCTGCCAGTAGAATATTCATCGGCTACATCGGCTATACGGTGCAATTGATGAGCACTGAGTTTCCCATAAGGGATCTTTATACGGACCATCTGTACTCCCGGTTGTCTTTGGCCATAAACACCGCGAGCTAAGCGAAGGCTTCTGAATTTTTCCTCATGAAGTTCTCCTTCCTTAAAAGCCCTGATCTTGGCCTCTAATTCCAGGATGTCCTTTTCTACCAGTGGATCCTCTATTTCCGATCTAAAGCTTTTCATAGTATCCTATTTATCCTATTTTTTTAATAGGTTTAACTGCAAATTAATGCTATATGTTAGTGGCTGATTTTATTTAACTACAGGTGTATTCCACATTCCCGGTTTTGGAGCACCTTAGTAGGATCGTAGTAGTTCTGCTCGTTGGGAAGCTGATATTGTCTTAGATAGGCCTTCAATTGAGTATCATTCCAATGATAGAAAGGACTTACCTTTAATATTCCCTCTTTACTGATACTCAGCATGTCTAGGCTATCACGGAAGGCGGTCTGCCCTTTGCGTATGTTGGTGAACCACACATCGGGTTGGTGTTCCTTAATGGCCCTGCGAAACGGTTCTAGTTTTACCTGCCTGGTAAATTCAGCATGTCTGGGGTCGTCTATATCCGGGATCCCCATAAGAACATCTCTCCTTGCTTTGGTTTGTTTAGGAACATAGATCTTCATATTCAGATCGAGAGATTTCATAACCTCATCGGCATGTGTATAGGTAGCTTCAGTATTATATCCGGTATCACACCATATTACAGGTACATCCTTTTTTACAGCCGTTACGGCTTGCAAAATAGAAGCAGAAAAAGGTCCAAAATTCGTAGTTACAATAGGACTCCTGGCATAGTCCAAGGCCCAGCCTATGATCTCTTGCGTAGGGATTCCTCTGAATTGTGCATTTAAGTGTTCTAAGTGCTGATCGGTAAACTTCATGGAGCAAACTCTTTTACTATAATTACTTATTTTATATACCCTATCGTTTTACTAGGTTAATCAAAAATAAGATATATTATTGATGCAATTGCCAGGAAATCTGAATTTTTGACAATTTACCCTATAGTTTTAATAGATTAATAAAAATGTTGCTGATTTCCTTGGATATTTTTAGTAGAAATTAAGACCTATTGGGAATATGGTACTTAGGTTAAGAGATCTGCAAGGGTAGTATTCCGATAAACATCCAGGGCACTATCCCGCACCTTTAGCATTAGTTTATGAACTGAGCAACTTTGCTCATCGGGGCAATCCTCACATTTCTCATAAAAATTAAGACTTACGCAAGATACCATGGCAATTGGGCCCTCGAGGACTCGCATTACCGTGGTCATAGGTATTTCGGAAGGATCTTTTATGAGGTAATACCCCCCGCCTTTGCCTTTTTTGGACCCCAGATATCCTGTTCGGCGTAGAGTGAGTAGTATACTTTCCAGGAATTTTTGTGAGATATTCTCATGATTTGCGATCTCTGCGATAGCAATAGGATTACGGTCTTTCTGATTTCCCAGAAATGTTAAGGCCTTTAGGCCGTACTTGGTCTTTTTGGAAAGCATGCAGCTAATATAACTAAAAGCAGGGAATCCATTACTCAGGAAATCGCATCCAAAGCCTGTGAAACATCTTCAATGATATCCTCTTTATGCTCGAGACCAACAGAGATCCGAATCATGCCATCAGTAATTCCACTTTTCTTTCGTTCTTTTTCGGAAAGTTTACTATGAGTAGTAGAAGCCGGGTGGGTAACAATACTTCTGGAATCGCCCAGATTTGCTGAAAGGGATAATAGTTTGATAGCGTCAAAGAACTTCCTGCCGGCCTGCACCCCACCTATTATTTCAAAAGAGACCACACAACCACCAGCCTGCATTTGTTTTTTGGCCAATTGGTACTGAGGATGTGAAGGCAGAAAGGGGTATTTTACCCACACCACTTTGGGATGTGCCTCTAAAAATTGGGCTACCCCCAGAGCATTACTACAATGCCTGTCTACCCGTACGGCCAGGGTTTCCAAACTTTTAGAAAGCAACCAGGCGTTAAATGGTGAGAGAGACGGGCCAGATATTCTGGCAAACCTGTAGATCTTGTCAATCAAATCGGCACGACCTACGGTAATCCCTGCCAATACCCTACCCTGTCCATCCATAAGCTTGGTTCCTGAATGAATCACTAGGTGGGCCCCAAATTTAATTGGTTGCTGTAAATAAGGCGAAGCAAAACAGTTATCCACGATCAACAACAATCCGTGTTTCTGTGCAATGGTCCCAAGCCGTTCCAGATCAACAAGATCTACTCCCGGATTCGTTGGCGATTCTGCATAGATCACTTTGGTTTTAGGCGTAATAAGCGCTTCCAGTTTCTCTAATTCATCGATCTTAAAATACGTATGAGAAATTTTCCATTTAGGAAAGAACTGGGTAAACATGCTATGAGTAGATCCAAAGATGTTGCGTGCAGACAATATATGATCCCCACTTTCCAGTAGCGCTGCAAATGTTGAAAATACAGCTGCCATACCCGATGCAAAGGCAAATCCGGCTTCCGCCCCTTCCATTTTACACACCTTGTTTATAAGTTCCGTTCCATTTGGATTAGAATATCTTGAGTAGACATTTCTATCCTTTTCTTCCGCAAAAGAAGCCCGCATATCTTCTGCGTCCTCAAATACAAAACTTGAGGTCATGTAGATGGGACTTGAGTGTTCCAAAAAGGATGAGCGCTCCATCTGTGTTCGGATCGCTTCGGTCTCAAAGTGGCGGCTTGTTTTTTTCATGACATCTCCTATTTAAGACAATTTACATCTTTTCTGCTATGCGCAGAATATCTCCAAAAACACCTCTTGCCGTCACTGCGGCTCCTGCTCCTGCTCCTTGTATTACCAACGGATGTTTTCCGTACGATTCTGTATAGATCTCTATGATGGAGTCGGAGCCCTTTACCTGTCCAAGGCTACTTTCTTTTGGAACTGAGATCAATTTTACATCCAGTTTTCCTTTCTCCTTTTGCAGATCGCCATGTAATTCTCCCACATATCTTAGTACATGACCTGAGGCTTGCTTCTTCTTAACTTCATCCATTAGTGGGTCTAGGGTTACCATCTGATCAATAAAGGCTTCACGACTAAGCTTTTGTAAGCTTTTCGGGATCAAGTTCTCGATCTTCACATCATCAATTTCATTCTCTAACTCAAGTTCCCTTGCCAGGATCAATAGTTTTCTGCCAACATCCATCCCTGAAAGATCCTCTCTTGGATCGGGCTCGGTATACCCCAGGTTCATTGCTTCCAGTAACACTTTAGAGAACGGCACATCTTTTTCCGAAAAGGTATTAAAAATATAGCTCAAGGATCCCGAAAATACACCTTTGATCCCCGTAATATTCTCCCCGGATAGATGTAACAGTTTGATTGTATCTATTAGTGGTAATCCAGCCCCCACATTGGTTTCATACAAATATTGTTTTTGAAAATGATCTAATTCTTCGCGTAGGAGATGATAAAAGTCTATACCCAAGGTATTGGCAATTTTGTTGGAAGAGATAAGATCGAATCCATTTTCTACAAAATCAAAATAATGGGCCACGAAGTCTTCGCTGGCCGTATTATCTACTGCAATCAAATTCTCCAAATGATGGATCTTGGCATAGTCAAAGATATCATTGATTGTATAGGACTTTCCTTTCTCTTTTATGGATGTTCTCCAGTTCTTGGTGATCCCATCCTTATTAAGCAGTAATTTCTTAGAATTTCCAAGGGCAAATACCCTCAGTTGCGTCCCTTTTCTTTTTTCAATGGTTTTGTTGGCTCCCAATAGCTGGTCCAGGAGTGTACCCCCAACATTCCCATGACCGAAAATAGCCAGATTCACCTTTTTACTAATGCCAAAGATCTGTCCGTGCATTACATTCAATGCCTTGTGGAGATCCGCTTTCTTTACTACCAGGCTAATATTCTTCCCCGTAACTGTGTTATTGAAAAGTAATGGGATAACTTGATTCTTGATCAGCGCATTGTAAGGTTTGTGAAAAGTACTAAGGTCCTGTCCCACTATGGAGATCACGGACACATCTTCCACAATAGTGATCGCATTAATGTCTTTGGATCGGAAATCGCTCTCAAATTCCTGTTCCAATGCTTTCTTTGCAGCCTGGGCCTTTTTAGCGGATACCAGGAGTCCGATACCTCGTTCTGAAGATCCCTGAGAAATAATACTCACACTTACATTTCGTTGGCTCAATGCTCTGAAAATTCGCGCATCAACCCCAACCTTTCCCAATAAACCTCTACCCTCCAGGTTGATCAGTGCTTCATCTCCCAGGACCGAAAGAGAGCGTATACCTTCTTCATTGGTTTTAGCACTAATTAAGGTACCATCGTTTTCCTTGTTAAAAGTATTCAGGATCCGTAATGGAATGTTCTTTTCTAACAATGGAATAATTGTCTTGGCGTGGAGAATAGTAGCGCCAAAATTAGCCAGTTCATTGGCCTCGCTATACGAAAGCTGTGCTATTCGCCTGGCCTCTGGTACCAACTTAGGATCGGCTGTATAGATCCCATCTACGTGGGTATAATTTAGTAACTCCTCAGCATCAAGAAAATTGGCCAGGAGTGCGGCGGTATAATTACTTCCATTCCTTCCCAAAGTAGTAGTTTCCCCAGCCTCGGTAGCTCCAATAAATCCCGGGATAACAGGAATCACTGAAGCATCTAGCTTCCTAAAAAAACTGCTTGCCCGTTCTCTGGACATATCCTCCAGCACACTGGCGTCACCAAAGGTATTATTTGTAATGATCAATTGTCTGGAATCTGCAAGTTGGGCCTGTAACCCTTTGCCAATTAAAAGCTTTGTAATCAATTTTGTTGAGACCAATTCGCCAATAGCTAGAACCTGATCCCTGATTTTAGGACTATAATCCCCAAGCAGAGCTACACCTTCCAGGAGTTGTACTAATTCCCGGAATTCGTTAGAAAGATCTACATTTTTATAACTATGCCGTTGATATTGCTCAAAGACCTCGAATTCTTTTTTATAATCCTTTCCTTGAGCTGCCTTTTCCAAAATAGTGTCTAACTGATCTGTGGCCAATTCCCTGGCTGATACAACCACTACAATTTTTTCACCTTCTTTCACTTTTGTACTAATGATCTCCAGCACCCTTTCTATCCCTTCCCCATTGGCCAGGGACGTTCCTCCAAATTTGAGGATCTTATATCTTTTGGCTGCTTTTTCGGGATCAAAAATCGCCTCGAGCAGTTGCTCCATTTGTTTGAATTCGATCAAAAAAGCATCGTGACCGTGAAGCGACTTGATCTCTCCATAAGTGACATTACTTCTAGCCTGAGCCATTTGCTTATGGGTCTCCTTGTTCTCCCTGGCTGAGAAGAAAAGATCCGAATCTACCCCTATGATATGAATATTGGTTTGGCTCCGTTGCAATTTTTCAAAGGCCTCTTTCCCATTCCGGTTAATATCAATGGTCTTAAGCAATTGATTGGTAAGTTTATAGGCTGACAATTGGAACCGTTCCTGTAGTTTCCTTCCGTGATGCAAAAGCCAACTTTCCACGTTAAAAACATTCAGATCTTCATTGGTACTTCTTTGAAATCGTTCCTTGAATGATTCCGGAGTACGGTAACACAGCATGGCATGCATCCGCGCATCGTGGACAGGTTGCTTGGAATTGGTTAAGAACTGTTCCTGTATCTGACAATTGGCGATCAACCAGTCTGTCGACTTCCAGTCAGACGCCACAGGGATCAGGTGTGTGGTGATCTCGGGATCAAGAGCCGCCATCTCCCAGGCAATGCCCCCTCCAAGAGATCCGCCAATAATGGCATACAGTTTTTTAACCTTTAAAATAGCCAGTGCGCCAAGGAAGATCCTCGCTATATCCCCCGCCACAAAATCCTTGTAATTATCAATGACAAAACCGTCATAGCCATTACCCGGAATATTAAAGGCCAGGACGGTATACTTTTGAGTGTCTATACACTTGCCTTTCCCGACAAGGGAAGTCCACCAACCATCTTCCCCGGCAACATCCGAATTTCCGGTCAGGGCATGATTGACCAATACAATTGGGGCGGTGTTCAGCGGCAGGCCAAATACCTGATAAGACAAGAGAATATCCTGGGTTACTCCACTAAGGGTAGTAAACCCGGATATTTTTATTTGTTCTATGTCTGTTACCGCTGTTTTCATATCCAATTATTTATATGAACCTTGCTTACTTTCGTAAACACTGATTCTTATATTACTCCTCTTTCACACCAAAACAGAAGAATCGATGGTTGCAAAGGCTTGTTCCAGATCTGCCGTTAGATCTTCCAGATCTTCTAAGCCTACAGACAACCGAATAAGATCTTTTGTAACCCCCGTAGTAAGCTGCGCATCATCATCTAGTTGTTGATGTGTTGTGCTCGCAGGATGAATTATCAGGGATTTGGTATCGCCAATATTAGCAAGGAGGGAAAAGATCTTGGTCTCATCTGCGATCTTCTTCGCTGATTCATATCCACCTTTAACCCCAAAAGTAACAATGCTACTCTGCCCTTTTGGCAAATATGCCTCCGCATGAGCAAAGTACTTGCTACTCTTTAATCCCGGATAGTTGACCCAGGTAACTTCTTTGCGGTTTTCCAGCCAACTTGCCAGAGCCAGGGCATTATCACTGTGCTTCTTCATTCTTACTTCCAGGGTTTCCAGCCCTTGTATGATCTGAAAGGCGTTAAACGGACTCAGGCAGGCACCGTGGTCGCGCAACCCCTCTATCCTTACTTTGGCTATAAAAGCGGCAGGGCCCAGTGCATCGTGATATACTAAGCCATGGTAACCGGGAGAGGGTTCCGTAAACTCCGGAAACTTCCCGCTAGACCAATCAAAGGTACCGGCATCAATGATGGCACCGCCCAGTGCAGTTCCATTGCCATTGATATATTTTGTTAAGGAGTGGATCACTATGTTGGCACCATGTTCAATAGGATTCAACAATGCCGGAGTGGCCACTGTATTATCCACAATAAAAGGGATCTTAGCTTTTCTTGCTTCTGCAGAAATGGCTTTGAGGTCGAGTACATCCAGTTTTGGATTTCCGAGCGATTCAACAAAGATCGCTCTGGTATTTTCCTTTACCGCCTTTCCAAAGTTGGAAGGATCTGCAGGGTCTACAAAAGTGGTGGTGATACCCAAACGCGGTAATGTAACGCTTAGCAAGTTATAAGTGCCTCCATATAAACTATTGGAAGCAACGATATGATCCCCGGCTTTTAACAGTACCAGCAAAGCAGTATTGATAGCTCCTGTCCCTGAGGCGGTAACCACGGAGGCTATTCCTCCCTCCAGAGCCGCTAATCGCTGTTCCAGGATGTCATTTGTTGGATTATTTATCCTTGTGTAAATGTTCCCAAACTCGGCCAGAGAAAACAAATTGGCCGCATGGTCCGAATCGTTGAACACATAGGCCGTGCTTTGATAGATAGGCACAGCTCTTGTACCTCCGTGTAATTTAGTGTCGTGACCAGCATGTAGTGCTTTGGTCGAAAATTTTTGATCGCTCATGATTTTAGTTTTTTTATTTATTACTAGTTGAAATAAAAAAGCCAAACAGCATAACAGAAGTTTTATCTGCTATGAAAATCAAAAAAGTTATAAAGAAAGAATATTACCGAAGTAATAAGTTTGTGTTATCTGTCGCGCTTATTGCGTGATAGAATGTAGCACCTTCTTTGTTCTGACACAAAGGGTTGCTAAGGCTTCATAGGGTCTAATCCCTCCACCTTTCTTGATAACTATTCAATAAGAGTTTGAACTTTGGTGAAACAAATATAATGACGGAATTTTTAAAATTCCTAGTAATCCTATAAAAATTATATATTAAAGGCCTCCTGTACCAGGTCTACCATGTCTAGTTTTTCCCAGGTAAATAACTCCACTTCTCGTTTGATCCTCCCGTTATACGGCGATTCAAAGACCTTGGTTACCTTCCGGGGTTCTTTGCCCATATGGCCATATGCCGCGGTTTCCAAATAGATTGGATTTCTCAATTTTAACCGCTCCTCAATAGCAAAAGGTCTGAAATCAAAAAGACTGGCCACAATTCTGGCAATCTCCCCATCGTTCATTTTTACTTTTGACGTACCATAAGTATCCACATAAACTGAGGTAGGCTGCGCCACTCCAATGGCATAGCTTATCTGTACCAAGATCTCATCGGCCACTCCTGCTGCTGCCAAATTCTTTGCTGCATGACGGGCTGCATAGGCGGCACTGCGATCTACCTTGCTGGGATCCTTTCCGCTAAATGCCCCACCACCATGGGCTCCTTTACCTCCATAAGTATCTACGATGATCTTACGGCCTGTTAGTCCTGTATCCCCATGTGGACCACCAATAACAAATTTTCCCGTTGGATTAATATGGTAGGTAATGTCCTTATTAAAAAGTAGCTGCGTTGCTTCCGGTAATCTTGCTTTAACCCTGGGTATCAAAAGGGCCAGCAGGTGTTTCTTTATCGTATTCAACATCTTCACATCGTCCTCATCAAAGGGATCGTGTTGGGTAGAGATCACAATAGTATCTATGCGCTGTGGCACATTTTCATCAGAATATTCAATGGTCACCTGAGCTTTTGCATCAGGACGCAAATAGGTAATATCATCATTCTCCTTGCGCAAGGCCGCTAATTCCTCCAGGATCTTATGGGAAATGTCCAAAGCTAAAGGCATGTAATTCTCCGTTTCTTTGGTAGCATAGCCAAACATCATTCCCTGATCTCCGGCACCTTGTTCTTCTTTGCTGCCCCGTTCTACACCCTGATTGATATCTTTGGATTGTTCGTGGATGAGGGAGATGATCCCGCAAGAATCCCCACTGAACTGATACTCCCCTTTGGTATAACCAATTTGGTTGATCACTTCTCTGGTGATCTGCTGCAGATCCACGTATGTATGACTCTTTACTTCGCCGGCAAGGACTACCTGTCCCGTAGTAACCAGGGTTTCACAGGCTACTTTGCTTTCCGGATCGAATGCGAGAAAATTGTCTAATAAGGCATCACTGATCTGATCTGCGATCTTATCTGGGTGTCCTTCACTTACGGATTCGGAGGTAAATAAATAAGGCATACCTTTCTTTTTATTTTGTTGAGAAAGGATTTGAACAACGCTATAAGGAGTTTGCAAAGGATTGTCCCGGCAGAAACTGCTTTAGCATTTTTATAGAGGTTGCAATCAGTCAAATCCGTCCTCTTATTTATAAAGTCAAAAGTACATATTTGGGTTCGAAATAAAAATTTTACAGATACTTAATTCTTTCAAGTATTTCATCAACTATTTTTTTAGGTACACCAGATACTTTGTATATTGCTATCCTTTCAAAATTGAAACACACAAGCCTAACACCACCATTCTATGCACATCGCAGTTGCCGGAAACATTGGGGCAGGGAAAACCACCCTCACGCAATTACTATCTAAACACTATAAATGGGAAGCGCATTATGAAGATGTGGTAGACAATCCGTATCTGGATGATTTCTATACGCAGATGGAGCGCTGGAGCTTTAACCTGCAAATCTATTTCCTAAATAGCCGGTATCGGCAGATCCTCAAGATCCGTGAAAGTGGCAAGAACGTGATACAGGACCGGACCATATATGAGGATGCCCATATTTTTGCTCCTAACCTGCATGCCATGGGACTTATGACCAACCGCGATTTTACTAATTACTCCAGTCTTTTTGATCTTATGGAAAGCCTGGTACAACCTCCAGACCTTCTGATCTATTTAAGAAGTTCTATTCCTAATCTGGTAGACCAGATCCACAAGCGTGGAAGAGACTATGAGAATTCCATTTCCATAGACTATTTAAGCCGATTAAATGAACGCTATGAGGCATGGGTTCATGGGTACGAAAAAGGAAATTTGCTGGTCATAGATGTAGACAATCTAGATTTTGTAGACAACCCGGAACACTTAGGGGAGGTCATCACTAAAATTGACGGCGAGATCAATGGTCTGTTTTAGTGCATCCAAAAAAAGCATATAAAAAAAGACCCGTGAAATTTCACGGGTCTTTTTATTTGTTAAGAAGTGAGAGTATTAATTCTCTTCTACTTCTTTTTCAATGACCTTTTTGATCTTGATCTTAGCGCCATCTTCCATTTGGTTCATGGCATCGATCTTGGCCTCTACTTCTTCCATGGTTCCGGAAAACACTTGCTCATCCATCATCTCTTCGCCATTTTCTGTCATGGTAGTAGTAACAGTAGCCGTAACGGTTCCATCATCATTCTTTACCATCTTAACTTTTACTTCTTTCTGCATGGCTTGTTCCACCATCTCGGTTCCTGCTTTCTCCATATTATAATCAGACATTGCATCTGAAGACAAGGCGATACTTGGTGCTATTACCAGCGCAACAACCGACATTAACTTTAATAAGATGTTCAAGGAAGGTCCGGAAGTATCCTTAAATGGATCTCCTACGGTATCTCCAACTACGGCTGCTTTGTGAGCATCTGTACCTTTACGGCCATCTGCTTCTATCATTTTCTTGGCGTTGTCCCAGGCACCTCCGGCATTAGACTGGAAGATAGCCATTAATACACCAGCAGAAGTTACACCGGCCAATAGCCCACCTAACATTTCTGCTCCTCCAATAAATCCTACTGCAACAGGTACGGCAATAGCCAATAGACCAGGCATTACCATTTCTTTAATAGAGGCTTTTGTTGATATATCAACACATTTATCATATTCTGCATAACCATCGGCTGCATCAAAAATAGCTCTGTCTTCAACAGAGGCCTTGGACATATCCGAATCGTGCTTACGCATCACTTCCAAAGCCGCTTTCAATTGAGGAATATCCCTGAATTGGCGACGAACTTCTTCTATCATGGCCATTGCTGCACGTCCTACCGCATTCATTGATAATGCTGAAAATACAAACGGCAACATGGCTCCTACCAACAACCCAGCCATTATATCTGGTCTGGAAACATCAATAGAGGTTACGTTTGCCACCTTCATAAAGGCTGCAAATAAAGCAAGTGCAGTTAAGGCTGCAGAGGCAATCGCAAATCCTTTACCAATAGCTGCTGTAGTATTCCCAACTGCATCTAATTTATCTGTACGCTCGCGAACTTCACTTGGTAATTCTGCCATCTCGGCTATACCACCGGCATTATCAGAAATAGGTCCGTAGGCATCAACTGCCAACTGAATTCCTGTATTTGCTAACATACCAACCGCGGCAATTGCGATACCGTAAAGTCCTGCAAAATGATGAGACACCAAAATTGCAGTAGCAATCAATATGATCGGCACAGCAGTAGACATCATCCCAACTCCAAGACCAGAAATAATATTGGTAGCGGCTCCTGTTTCGGATTGTCTAACTATTGCACTTACCGGTTTTGTCCCGGTACCTGTATAATATTCTGTGATCTTCCCAACTCCTAATCCGGCTACAAGACCTGCAATAGTGGCCCAAAAGACCCCTATGGCGCCAAATGGCAGGCCATCTACTGTATCAGGGATCATGGCATGGATGATAAAATAGGAAGCAGCTACCATTAAAACAGCAGAGCCTATTTCTCCTAGATTCAAGGCAGTTTGTGGATTTCCTCCTTCTTTAACTTTTACAAAAAAGGTTCCTATAATAGACATGATGATCCCTACGGCAGCTAATACCAATGGTAAATAAACAGCGCCAAGACCATCAAATTCGGGTGTAAAAATATAGGCTCCCAATACCATAGTACCTATAATAGAACCAACATATGATTCAAATAGATCCGCTCCCATTCCGGCAACATCTCCTACATTATCACCAACATTATCTGCAATAGTAGCGGGATTCAATGGGTGATCTTCAGGGATCCCTGCTTCTACCTTACCTACTAAATCTGCTCCTACATCGGCTGCTTTGGTATAGATACCTCCACCCACACGGGCAAAAAGGGCAATAGAAGAAGCCCCTAATGAAAACCCTGATAATACATTCAACACTAGAGACACGTTATCTGCTCCAGGCCATATTTCCTGGTAGATCATAAACAAGCTGCTCAATCCTAAAACTCCTAAACCTACAACTCCTAATCCCATCACGGAACCTCCTGCAAAAGCTACTTCCAGTGCCTTCCCTAAAGAAGTTCTGGCTGCCTGTGTCGTTCTTACATTAGCTTTGGTGGCTACTCGCATTCCAATAAAACCAGCTAAACCAGAACAAATGGCGCCTACTATAAATGAAATGGCTACCATTCCGCTGGATCCGGCTTCATTTTCCCCTTTGAAATAGAGGAGAATTGCTACGGCAACAACAAAAATTCCTAATATTTTGTATTCGGCCTTTAAAAAAGACATCGCCCCATCGGCGATATTTTTAGCGATCCTCGCCATTTTTGCATCTCCCACTTCTTGTTTGGAGACCCACATGTTTTTTAAGAAGACAAACAGCAAGGCTAGTATACCAAATGCCGGTAAAAGGGTTACGATTAATTCCATATTGATTTGTTATTTATACAATTTAAACGGCTGCAAAAGTAGTAAAACGGTTTAGAATATAAAAGCACTAATTCACTATAAAAATCTAGGAATTAATCAAAGAGGTAGGAGATCAGCTTAAAAATTAAATCCAAATGTACCTGTAATACTGAAGGCCCTTGCATCTGGGTTTTCCAGGTAGTTGCCACGAAAGTTAAAATCGATCCTGAAGATCTTAAAGATATTACCTACCCCCAGTGAGTACTCCCAATAGATCTTGTCTGTGGGTGCTATCAGGGGTATGTTGGTAGGGCTGTTCAAGGCGATATTTTCATCAGACAATTGACCCCAAACGCCTCGCAGGCCTACTATTTCTCTTAAATTCCAGTTACGTATAAGGGGTATTCTGGAGAAAAAACGACCATTGAAATTCTGTTCCAAATGAAGAGAGAAATAGGTATCTGTAACAAACTCATAAAAATCGAGGTTGGGAAAGGTATTGTACAGCGAGAACAAGGTTTGATTCCCCGGTACTACATTCAATAAACTTAAAGGCACCGCACCTGTGGTCTTGCCTATTTCAACCGTGCTTAGCAAACGTCCAAAGCCACCGATCTGCCAGGGCTGCGTATATGAGAACTGATATTTTGCATAGCTAAAATCACTTTCAAGAAAAGCCTCCACCCCCCGTGTATAGTTAAATAGAAGGGTAGCGTATTCATCATTAACATTACGGCGTTCTACTCCATACCCTATTGTGCGTTTACCAGGGGTATATATTAAGGTAGTGGTGAGATCAAATTGTTTTAGATCTGTGGATGTACCCGTTGGAGATTCGGGATCTATATATTCCAGACTAAAGGCATCTGGCAAAGCAGAGCTCAAGCTACGCAAAGATCCTCCAAAGCGAATCCGGAAATTGCTAAAGGGTTCTGCCTCCAGACTCAAGGTAGTAAGATTGATATTTGTTAATCGATCATTGTTCCCTACGGTAAGAACAGATGAAGAAGCCACACTTCTCCCCAACACATCATTGGTGGCCGTTAAGCTCAGGCCTAATTGTTCTATATCTCGACGGTTCCCTCCAGAAATGATCAGCCTGCTTTTTCTATCGAGCAACCATTTAGCCGAAAATCCGTGTTTTACCTTCTTATCCATAAAGCCGTAGGCCATATATCCTTCAAGGCGCCAAGGATCGTTTTGTCCAAAATAAGTGCGTGCACCTCCTCTTATTCTAATTCCTTCGGCATCATTATAGCCAAAAGTGCTGTAGATGTCCCCTATATCCAGATTCCACTTGTCTATCTCTACATAACCCGAACCCAGGATACTGACCAAATTATAATAGGATTTAAATTTAGGCACCGTCTTCAGGGTGTCCAGTAACTTATAGATACCGGTCTCATCTTTATTTAGGGCTTCTAACCTGTTGTTACTCCAGAAGATACTATCGCGTTCAAAGACCAATGGATCGAAAGGGTCTGAGGCCGTTTTATAAAAGGCATCTGTCTTAGGTTGATCGAACTTATAATTGTCATAGACCGTAGTGCGCTTTCCGTAAACTCCTTTGGATCTTTCTTTTTTACTAAAACTAAAGTCAGACAGCATATAATCGCGCTTCAAAAGGAAGACGGAATCACTTACCACCTCAAAGTCTTGTTCAATATAGACCTCCTTCACCCAGTTGATATTGGCACTCTTGGTCACCTCCAGATTGATCTTTTTTAAGGCAAAAGTGGTGTCATTCACCCAAAAATCGCCTTTAAAGGTGAGCTCGTTCTTACGTCTTGGGTAATATATAATATGATAGCACCATTTATTATCTATAAAGGCACTATCTGTTAATACATAATTATAAACGTCTATTCCCGTACGTGAAAGAGGACTGGTAAAGCTTTTGTCAAAGAACTTCAGGTAATTGGCATATACGTCATAATCCGAATACAGATCTTGCACAAAGGCTGTAATTGCCTGGTTGCTGCTAAAACCCGAATTCTTATTCCCCAACACATCTTCGCGCTCTTGCTGTATTACATTGTTCCCGTAGACTTTAGAAAAAACCTCATTCAGAAAAATGGGTAAATAGGTTTTTCCTGTGATCCTGGAAGTGTCCAGATCCGCGAAGACAAATTCGAGTCCTTTGAAGACCTTGCTTTTCATCAGCGCACTATCTATGGTATTAAGGTCGAATTCTACTTTCTCATATTTATCGTATTCGTATTGTTTGAATTTTCGCAGTCCGTTGATCCTCTTTTTCGCCCAGATCTTTCTAAGGATATCAATAGCGGGATTGCCCTTTTTAGATCGTTTTCCCATATAAATAACGACCTCATCTAGTTGTTCTCCTCCTTCCGGCAATACAATAGTAAGATCAAAAGACACAGCTGCTGTCAATGCTATCTCCTGGGTTTCATACCCAATAAAAGAAACAATGAGGGTAGAATATCTCATGTCCGATTCCAGGTAAAACCTACCATTATCATTAGTAATGGTGCCAACAGTAGAATTTTTAAGGATGACATTGGCAAAGGCCACCGGCTCCCCCTCTTCATCAACCACTATTCCGCTAACCTTGGTCTGGGCGTAGTTAATGGAACCAATAAAAAGTAAAAGTAAAAAGAGTATTTTTTTCATAGTACCCTGCTCCGGGATCTGCCAGATCTTATGAATATTGAATATAAGAAAAGCTTTGATTGAAACAATAGTTACGTTTGTGATCTAATTGATGCCTGTAACAAAAAAACTTCGTCAGGGCTTGGTCGACGAAGTTCTTTAAACCTTATTAAAAATTTCGTTTTTATTTGTACAGTACCTTTTTAACTGCCTTTATAACATCTTCATGATTGGGCAACCATTCCTGAAATAAAACTGGCGAATAGGGTGCCGGAGTATCGGCAGTATTGATCTTCACTACAGGCGCATCTAAATAATCAAAGGCTTTGGATTGTACCAAATAAGTGATCTCTGTTGCCACGTTACCAAATGGCCAGGCTTCTTCTAACACTACCAAACGGTTTGTCTTTTTTAAAGATTTCAATATGGCCTCATTATCCATAGGCTTTACCGTTCTTAGATCGATGATCTCACAACTTATTCCGTCTTTTTCTAATTCTTCGGCAGCCTTGTAGGCTTCTTTGATGATCTTTCCAAAGGATACGATGGTAACATCTGTACCTTCTCTCTTGATCTCAGCCACCCCTATTGGAATTGTATATTCTCCTTCGGGCACTTCACCTTTATCTCCATACATCTGTTCAGATTCCATAAAGATAACCGGATCATCATCGCGTATGGCTGCTTTCAATAGTCCTTTCGCATCATTAGGATTAGAAGGCACTACTACCTTTAAGCCGGGGCAATTGGCAAACCAGCTTTCAAACGCCTGGGAATGGGTGGCTCCCAACTGACCAGCGGAGCCGGTTGGACCCCTGAAAACGATGGGACAATTAAATTGCCCACCCGACATCTGTCTGATTTTTGCTGCATTGTTTATGATCTGATCTATACCTACCAGTGCAAAATTAAAGGTCATGAATTCTATAATAGGTCGGTTCCCCACCATTGCAGACCCTACTCCTATCCCGGAAAATCCTAATTCAGAGATCGGGGTATCGATTACACGTTCCGGACCAAATTCATCTAACATACCTTTAGATGCCTTGTAGGCCCCGTTGTATTCTGCCACTTCCTCTCCCATTAGATAAACGGAATCATCTCTTCTCATCTCCTCAGACATGGCTTCAACTATGGCTTCTCGAAATTGTAATGTCTTCATATACTCGTTATTCTCAACGTTCTTACTTATCAAAATGCGAACAAAAATAGGAAATAATCCATCAAATAGACCGCAGGAAAGTGTAAAATCAATTTAAAATTTTATTATGCACGCATAGTATTTTTCAATTTTATTAGCTATCTTTACGACCTTATTTACCATTAAAAAATAGTCACCTCTTATGAAAATATTAGTTTGTATCAGCAATGTTCCGGATACGACCTCCAAGATCAACTTCACCCAGGATAATACCCAGTTCGATACTTCAGGAGTGCAATTTGTGATCAATCCAAACGATGAGTTTGGTCTTACCCGCGCCATGTGGTTTAAAGAAAAACAAGGGGCCACTGTGCATGTTGCCACCGTTGGTGCTGCTACTGTAGAACCCACCATGCGCAAGGCTTTGGCCATAGGTGCAGATGAGGCCATACGCGTCAATGCAGAGCCTACAGATGGCTTTTTTGTAGCACAACAACTGGCAGATGTCATAAAAAATGGCGAGTATAACCTTGTTATTGCAGGGAGAGAATCTATTGATTACAACGGTGGAATGGTTCCCGGGATCATGGCTGCCTTGTTAAACATGAATTTTGTGAATACCTGCATAGGATTAGAGATCGATGGCGCCAAAGCCACCGCCATCCGTGAAATAGACGGCGGAAAAGAGACCTTATCTACCTCACTCCCTTTGATCATTGGAGGTCAGAAAGGATTGGTAGAAGAGAGTGATCTTCGTATTCCTAACATGAGAGGCATTATGATGGCCAGACAGAAAAAACTGAATGTAATAGAACCTGTCAATGCCACACATGCTACATCAGATAAAAGCTTTGACAAGCCTGCTCCTAAAGGAGCTGTGAAATTAGTAGATCCGGAAAATGTTCAGGAACTCATTGATCTGTTGCACAACGAAGCAAAAGTAATTTAAACATTCACCCCTTACATAAAACAGAAAGCATCCACATATGTCAGTACTTGTATATACCGAAGCCGATAACGGAAAATTTAAAAAGAATGCCCTGGAAGCCGCTTCTTATGCCCATAAGATAGCTCAGGAATTGAGTACATCGGTTACCGCCGTAAGTTTCAATGTTGCCGATACTTCTCCCCTGGCTACTTATGGAGTGAGCAAAGTTTTAAAAATAAACAATGATTCCCTCAAGACCTTCAATGCAAATGCCTATTCAATGGCTCTGGCAGAAGCTGTTCATAAGGAAGGGATCAAAGTCATAATCTTAAGTTCTAGTACAGATTCTAAATATTTGGCAGCCTTGCTTGCCGGAAAATTAAAAGCCGGATATGTACCTAATGTTGTTGCCGCTCCGGATAGCGTTAATCCAATGGTGGTAAAACGAATGGCCTTTAGTAATAAAGGATTTGCACATACTGAGATCAATACGGATATTAAGATCATTGGTGTTTCCAATAACGCTTATGGAGTGCACGAAAACAATGCTACACTTAACGAAGAAGATTTTAGTCCATCTATAAATGATGCGGCTTTTTCTACCAAATCTGTGAATGTAGATAAGGTAGTTGGGTCTGTTACCATTGCAGATGCAGATATCGTAGTATCTGCCGGCAGGGGATTAAAAGGTCCGGAGAACTGGGGGATGATCGAAGAATTAGCCAGCGTCTTGGGTGCTGCGACTGCCTGCTCAAAACCAGTGAGTGATATGGGATGGCGGCCTCACGGAGAACATGTGGGTCAGACCGGAAAACCCGTAGCCAGTAATCTTTATATAGCCATTGGGATCTCTGGTGCCATTCAGCACCTGGCTGGGGTCAGTGCTTCCAAAGTAAAAGTAGTTATCAATACTGATCCTGAAGCTCCCTTCTTTAAAGCTGCAGATTATGGGATCGTAGGTGATGCCTTTGATGTAGTACCTAAACTCATCGAAAAATTAAAGGAATTTAAGGCGCAGAACGCCTAATTTTTGTTAATTTGTGCCCCTGAGGGCTGTTTAAATACCTGGGACATTCCTTATATTTTAACAGCTCTTTTTGGTATTTATGTGATTATGAGTCTAGTTCGTTTAAAAATTAAAGGAATCTCTTACAGCCAAACACAAAATGGGGCCTATGCTCTAATTTTAAATGAGGTAGACGGAGACAGAAAATTACCTATTGTGATAGGTGCCTTTGAGGCTCAATCTATTGCTATTGCCCTGGAAAAGGAAATAAAACCGCCTAGACCCCTCACACACGACCTTTTTAAGAATTTTTCAGATCGGTTCGATATTAATGTCAAACAGGTTATTATCCATAAACTGGTAGATGGGGTATTTTACTCCAGTATAATTTGCGAACGCGATAAAGTAGAGGAGATCATCGATGCACGCACCTCCGATGCTATTGCCCTTGCATTGCGTTTTAATGCACCTATTTTTACCTATAAGACCATCTTAGACAAGGCAGGGATTTTCCTTAAGTTCTCTTCCAAGGAAAAGGAAAAAGAAGAAATAGATGACAGCATTGTGGTAGATGAGATCCTTCAGGAAGGCGAAACCGTAGAGATAGATCCCGGATCTACGGCACCCTATAAAGAATTAAGCCTGGATGAACTCCACAAGGAACTAGACAAGGCGGTAACCAGTGAGGATTATGAAAAAGCGGCCAGGTTACGGGATGAAATATCTAAACGCAAATGATCATCTAGCCAACTATACATGAAGCCAGGATCTTGGATGCTTTTCTTTTTTTTACTGCTCTTCTTCCATGGTTTTGGTCAGGATGTTATTCCTAATGATACAGTTCTTCAAGATACTATTGTCAGCGTTGCTCATAGCTCTATAAACATATCGGATGTAGACAGTAATAGCCCTATCATAGCCAACCAGGGTTTTTCTATCAATAGTCTTTGGCGTGGCATTTTAGGAATGCTCGTCCTTATTTTTATCTCTTATATTTTTTCGGCTAATAGAAAGGCCATCAACTGGAAAACAGCATTGACAGGTTTATCTATTCAATTAGTGCTGGCTATCGGAATACTGAAGGTTCCGGCCATTCAGTGGTTCTTTAATAAATTGGGGCAGTTCTTTAATGAGATCTTAAAATATACCTTGGCCGGGAGCGAATTTATTTTCGGTGGACTCCTAAATTTAGATAATCCCAATATTGGGTACATTTTCGCTTTTCAGATATTGCCTACCATCATTTTCTTTTCGGCTCTTACCTCGGTACTCTATTATCTGGGGATCATTCAAAAGATCGTAAAAGGTCTCGCATGGCTGCTTTCGAGATTCCTAGGCATCTCAGGTGCTGAAAGTCTAAGTGTTTCAGGGAACATTTTTCTCGGACAAACAGAGGCGCCTTTGCTTATTAAGGCTTATTTAGAAAAAATGAATCGCTCTGAGATCTTACTGGTCATGATAGGCGGAATGGCCACAGTGGCCGGGGGTGTATTGGCAGCATATATAGGATTCCTTGGAGGTAATGACGAACAATTACGACTAGAATTTGCCCGTCACTTAATCGCAGCTTCAGTTATGGCTGCGCCTGGAGCCATCGTGGTCTCTAAGATCCTGTATCCGCAGACAGATCCTGTAAACAAAGAGATTCAGATATCTAATGAGAAGATCGGTTCCAATATTCTGGATGCCATTGCCAATGGAACTACAGAAGGATTAAAATTAGCGGTGAACGTAGGGGCCATGTTGTTGGTCTTTGTTGCCTTTATTGCCATGCTGAATGGCATTTTGGGCTGGGTGGGCGATTTTACTACCTTAAACACCTGGATAAGTGCAAACTCTGCTTATGAACAACTATCTCTTGAGGCGATCTTAGGGGTTATCTTCTCTCCTTTGATGTGGCTGATAGGCGTAAACACTGAGGATATATTATTGATGGGACAATTGCTGGGGATAAAATTAGCCGCAAGCGAATTCATTGGATATATTCAATTAGCAGAACTAAAGGATTTTAGTAATGGGATCCACTTTACCTATAATAAGTCGATCATCATGGCAACCTATATGCTGTGTGGTTTTGCCAATTTTGCCTCCATCGGTATTCAAATAGGTGGTATTGGCTCGCTGGCACCGGGACAACGAAAGACCCTTTCTGAATTTGGCCTTAAAGCCGTTTTGGGAGGTACTTTAGCATCCCTCTTATCGGCTACTATTGCCGGGATGATCCTTGGGTAGTCTTTTACGGCTCTTCGTTAATAAGTTTTCAAAAGATAGATGCTTCCATGGAGTACGTATAGCGCCATTTTTTTAATTTTACATCAGCTCAAAAAAGATTTATTCTCATTAGATTATGAAACAATACCACGATCTCCTTACGCACACACTGGAACAAGGCAATATTAAAAGTGACCGCACAGGAACGGGCACCATTTCCGTATTTGGCTACCAGATGCGCTTTGATCTAAGTGAGGGTTTCCCTATGGTGACCACTAAAAAATTGCATTTGAAGTCTATCGTACATGAATTATTATGGTTCCTGAAAGGAGATACCAATGTTGAATATCTGCAGGAGAATGGGGTTCGGATATGGAATGAGTGGGCCAATGAGGATGGAGATCTGGGTCCTGTGTACGGATACCAATGGCGTAACTGGAACGGAGATGGAATAGATCAGATCAAAGACCTTATTCAAACCTTAAAAAATAATCCGGATAGCAGGAGAATGATGGTAGCCGCCTGGAATCCAAGTGTATTACCAGATTCTTCCAAATCCTTTGCAGAGAATGTGGCCAATGGCAAAGCGGCTCTTCCCCCATGCCATGCTTTTTTCCAATTCTATGTAGCAGACGGCAAACTATCTTGTCAGTTGTACCAACGAAGTGCAGATATCTTTCTGGGGGTTCCTTTTAATATAGCCTCCTATGCCCTTTTTACACTGATGGTAGCGCAGGTATGCGGCTATGAGCCCGGAGAATTTATACACACCTTTGGCGATGCTCATATCTACAACAACCATATGGAGCAAATTGAGTTACAGCTAAGTCGAGACCCGAGACCCTTACCTAAAATGGTCTTGAATCCTGAAGTGACAGATATCTTCAATTTTAAATTCGAAGATTTTACGCTTCTCAATTACGATCCGCATCCCCATATTAAGGGAATGGTAGCCATTTAAAAAAGCAAAAAAAAATCCGGAACCTTTTAAAAAAGTTCCGGATCTAATTTTTTTTTTTCTTCTCAACTTATAATTCCAATACAGCGTTTTCTGTACCGGCAAAGTCGTTCCACTGGTAACGATCTGCTTCTGTTTCGTTTACATAAGCACCATCTACCAAGTAACGGAATTCGTAAGAATTCTCCTTTGGAAGATCAAAGGTTCCTTTGAAGTTACCGTTCTTTAATTTCTTCAACATGCTTCCTTTAGGATTCCAGTTGTTAAAGTCGCCTACTACAGCTACTTTTTTAGCATCTTCTGCAGGTACAGTAAAGGTTACTTTTACTACAGGTTTAGTTTTCAAATATTGTTTAGCAATTGCCATCTTAATCGATTTTAAAATTCAGCACAAAATTATAACATTAAACCCCTCATTTACAATGATTAACGAATTATTATCATATTCATAATAAAAGCCTTATAAATATTAAACTTTGCAATTTTGAAGGGTTACTTTTTAGGAGTTTTTAAGGTTCTAGGAGCCGATTTCAAGATTTTAGCAATAGCATTTATCTCATCTTCGGTGTTATAGAGATGAAAACTGAGCCGGATTCCTCCACCCCGCTGTGAACAACATACATTTTCTTGTTCCAAATAGGCATATAAGGCATCATCTCCTGTAATATTCAGAATAGTTCCATGATCTTTCCGGTTGCGAATTACATCGCTTATAAGACCAAGTTCCCCAAAGGCGTCCATCGCTTTATGGATCAGTCTTCTATTATGAGCTTCTATCTTTTCCATATTCCATTCCATAAGCTTCTTAATTGAAAAATGAAGGCTGCCAAAACACAAACTATCCAGATGGCCGGGTTCCATATGTTTGGCCAGACGGATAGAGCCCGGGGCTTCCAATTGTCCATTTACGGAGTTAAAACCGGTAGTTTTCAAGGACAGGTGTTCTGTCATTCTTTGTGAGAAAAGCATTAAACCATTTCCCGTTCCTGCCAACAACCATTTGTACCCACTAGCTCCCAGAATATCGAGACCAGATGAGTCGAAATCAATATTGAATGCACCGCAAAATTGTGTGCCGTCTGCTATCATCAATAGCTCAGGATATTTCTGCCGAAGTTGTTTTATAAAATTCAGATCTATCTTGATCCCATCTTGCCACTGTACCAAACTAAACGCAAATACCTGAATGTTCCCTTCACTTAATTTGGCTTCTATATGCTCTTCAAGATCTTCATCTATCCTGGCGTAACTTATTGGAAATCCTCTACTCTCAAAAGGCCAGTTCACAGAGGGGTAATCTGTCTCCAATAACAAGACCCGGTATTCTTTAGGCATTCCTTCGAGGACCATGTTCAGGGCAAGTGAAAAATTTGGTATCAGAGCCACTCTATCCCTTTTACACCCCAAAAATTGACCCACCGTTTCTTTAGCATCGGAGATCATTTGAAAACTTTCCATTTTCATATGACTGCCTCCAATCAGAAAATCGAGATCGTGCTCCTGTCGCCATTCAAGCAATTCATCAGACAACAATCCTATTGCCGCTGTATTGGCATAAAGCGAATGATTCGCTACCGGAAAATGGGACTTTATTTTATCAAATGACATAATGTAGTAGTGTAAAAAACATCATAATTAAACATAAATAGAACTTTTGAACCGGGACAAATTGCACCTCTTTTTGAGTGTCATGAACCATCTGGCAATATCGGAATTCCCGTATCTTTGTAGTTAAAGATAACTATTCGAATGTTTTCAAAGCACAAAAAACAACCTGCTTTAGATCTGGAGCAACATGAGAAGATAGAATATGCCCAGGAACGGATCCGACAGAAAAAGAACCTGTATCGGCACTTTGTTTGGTTTCTAATAGGGAGCGTTGTTTTAGTGATCTTAAATAAGGTCTTAAAATATGGTGAGGCTTATGATTGGTCTTATTGGGCCATTGCCTTGCTGGGATTCATTTTCCTTGTACATCTGGTAAATGTATTTATTATGAATGAGTTTATGGGGCGCGACTGGGAACGGCAGCAACGTGAAATGCTTGTGCAAAAACAACAAGAACGAATTGCTGTAATAAAAAAAGAAGTAGCAAAAGAAATCCCTGAACCTCAACCTCTAAAAAAAAAAGTTTGAAGAATATCACTATGATCGCTGCGGTAGCAGAAAATGATGCCCTTGGAAAGGACAACACCCTTCTATGGCATCTTCCGGACGATTTTAAACGATTTAAGGCCATAACTACCGGGCATACCATCATCATGGGCAGGAAAACCTTTGAGAGTTTTCCCAGGCCCCTTCCCAACAGACCCCACATCATCATTACCCGAGACCGGTCCTATAAAACTTCATATTCCGAATGTACTGTGGTCCATTCTTTAGATGAGGCGCTGGATCTGGTGGACAAGCAAGAACAGGTCTTTATCATCGGAGGGGGTGAGATCTATACACAGGCTATGTCAGTTTCCAATGAATTGGAGATTACCCGGGTACATGATTCTTACGACGCCGACACTTTTTTCCCTCCCATTGACACTGAGGTTTGGAAACTGGTTAAAGAAGAACACCATTCATCGGATGAGAAACACGCAGTTTCCTTTAGTTACCGCACTTATATAAGACGCTAGAAATCTCTGTAGGATACTCTTACCTCTCCTTTGGCCCCGGTCAGAAATGTAGTAACCAGTACAGGATCCGCATTGGTATAAAAGCGATGATTTGTAACGCCATGATCTCCTGCCAAAAGTCCTTGTTTTTCAAGTATGCGTTGAGTTTGATTTGCTACGGCTTCACCGCAGTCAATGATCTTTATATGGGCAGGTAACTCCTCTTTAAGAAGCGGTATAAGATGAGGATAATGAGTACAACCCAGCACTAAATGATCTATTCCGGAAGCTACCATGGGTTGTATATAAGTTCGTAACAACACTCTGGCAGATTCTGAGTTAGCTTTCCCCGCTTCAATGAGTTCTACAAGACCCGTACCTTCCTGTTCAATGATCTTGATATTGGAAGCATGGTTTTTTGCTGTACTGTGAAAAAGGGCGCTACTCAGGGTCCCCCTTGTAGCCAATACGCCAACAGTCCCTGAGGTGGATTGAAGTGCGGCCGGCTTTATAGCTGGTTCTATCCCAATAAAGGGGATGGGATAATGTGTTCGTAAATGATCGATCGCATTGGTTGTTGCAGTGTTGCAGGCAACTACAATTAGTTTGCAGCCAAGATCTAAGAGCAGTTCCGTATTCTTAATACTCAGTTGAACAATGGTCTCGGCCGATTTTTCCCCATAGGGTGCATTCTTACTATCGGCAAGGAAGATGGTATCTTCCAATGGAAGCCGATGCTGTAGTTCTTTCCAGATGGAAATACCTCCAACTCCTGAATCGAATATTCCTATGGGTTTGTTGTTCAATATCTGGTTTTAAATATGGTTCTTGTAAAAATAAAAAAACCGTCCCTTTTGAGGACGGTTTTTTAAAGGTTTAGTTTTTATTAAAACCCTAGTTCCTTTTTAACTTCCGGCAGAAGGTCTTTTCCTTTTGCTACGATAACTCCACCACCCTGGGTAGAATCCATCACGTATGCTATTCCTTGTGCAGCTGCTACTTTTTCAATGGCTGCCATGGCCTTTTCTGAAATAGGTTGAAATAGCTCTGCTTGTTTCTTAGCCAATTCTTGTTGGGCTACTTGCTGAGCTTCTCCAATATTTCTTTCAAATCCCTGAAGTTCTACTGCTCTTTTTTCATTTTCCTCTTTTGTCTTGGCAGAGGCTTCACTTTGATATTGCGTATACTTATTACGCAACTCTGTCATAGAGCTTTCAATATCGGCCTTATACGTTTCCTGTAATTTTTTGAGTTCTGCTTGTGCTGTTTTCATCTCAGGCATTTCAGACAAAAGATCTGTTACATTGATGTGTGCAACTGAAGTTTGTGCGTTTACAAACCCTGTAGCTGCAACAAACAATACGATAGCTACTGCTACTTTTTTCAAGTGTTTCATGATGTTAAATTTACTATTTGAGTGTTATTATTGAATTCTATTTTTGATCTACCGAATCTTTTTTCTGCTCGGTTTGCTTTTTTCTTTCTTCTTCTTTCTCCTTGCGTTTTGCTTCTCTTTCTTCCAGTAATTTTTTCCTTCTTGCTTCGTAAGCCTGTTTGCGTTCTTCTCGCAATTTTAATGTTTCGGCTCTTTTCTCTTCTACTGTTTTTTGTCTCGTATCTTCCGCTTCCTGTGCTTTCTCTAAACGCTCTTTTAAAGCGTCTGTCATCTCTGCTTCTTCTGCCTCAGCCTCACTTTCAAAGGCTGTTAATCTGGCTTTCTCTGCCGCCTTGGAAGGCTTACTAACTCTCCGGGTCCTGGCAATACCTCTCAATACTAATTCGCTGATATCGTGCCTTTTTTCGGAGTACAACATTACGACATCCGCCGATTTATCAAAAATAAAATCGTACTTTTTATTAGCTCCAATGGCTTGTACTTCATTGAATACCTGGTCCTGGATTGGTTGTATCAACCGTCTCTTTTGGAGGACGAGATCGCCGTTAGGACCAAACCGGTCTTGCTGGTATTCTAGCATCTCCTTTTCAAGGATCTGGATCTCTTCAGTACGCTCGGCGATCAATTCTTCTGTGAGCAACACTTTTTCTGCCATCAGGTCTTTCATCATCTGATCTACTACTCCCTGTTTTTCTTCAATTTCCAATTTCCATCGCTGTACTTTTATCTCCAGCTGTTCATTGGCCTCTCTGTATTCCTCTACATTTTCCAGAATATATTCCATGTCCACATATCCTATTCGAACGCCCCTTTGTGAAAAGGTTGCGAAGGTGGTCAGAAATGCCATAATAATTAAAAGAACGTTTGTTTTCATCCTACTTCGATTTAGTACATAGAAAATATCGTGCCAAAATTACTAAAACTTTTAGTATGAGCGATTTACCTTTTTTGTTTGGGAAGTCTATAGTACTTAAAATTGCTGTCCTATGATAAAATGTGTTTGCCAGCCACTTGGACCATTACCCGCAGATTGCGGTCTTAGATCCTCATCAAATCCGTAGCCAAAATCTATCCCCAACAAACCAAAGGCAGGCATAAAAATACGCAAGCCCACTCCGGCCGATCTTTTTAGTTGAAACGGATTAAACTCATTAAAATTGTTAAAAGAGTTTCCTGCTTCTAAAAAAGTAAGTCCATAAATGGAGGCCGATGGTTTTAATGTAAGCGGATATCTAAGTTCAAGGGAAAACTTATTGTATACAATTCCCCCTTCTTGTGCAAAGGTTATTGGGTCTACCGGGGTAAGTGAATTATTCTCGTATCCCCTTAACTGTATTGTTTCACGTCCATCCAGGGTAAAGTTTCGTCCCAGTCCATCGCCACCTAAGAAAAATCGCTCAAAAGGAACTTCTCCCACATCACTGTTGTAATTCCCTAAGAACCCAAATTCTACATTGGTACGAAGAACCAATTTATCTACCAGACGCGTATACCAGTCACCCTTAAATTTGATCTTGTAATACTCCAGCCATCGAAATCGTTCCTGATCCACACTTTCCAGCTCATTGAGCTCTGAAGTGGTTAATGTACTGCCAACGCTTCGCCTTTCGGTCTGTAATTCAGTTAACTCCTCACTTCTATCTTTTAAGGCAGCAAAATCCTTGTCACTAAATAAAGAATAAGGAGGTGTAAATTTGGCCGTTATTTCAAAAATTGATCCGGTGATCGGATAAATACGTCCCGGTCCGGCCGAAGATCTGGAGACCCCAAACGTATATGCAAGGGAATTAGATTGTCCATTTCCAAAATTGAATAGTCCAGTACGATAGTTCTTAAAATCGTACAATTGATAACTCAGGGAATGAGAAATAGTAAAGAAATCATCGGGCCATTGTACTCGTTTCGCAAGACCTAATGAAACACCTGTAATGGCAAATTGTTGATTCTTATCTACTTCTACCCTTCCATTAGTACCAAAAGAAGCAAGGAATTGTTGTGTTCTTGAAAGTGAAAGATTAAAACGCACCGGTTTTTTACCTCCTAACCAGGGTTCCGAAAAATTTAAACTATACACCCGGAATGTCCTACTTGCCTGTAATCTAAGAGCAAATGTCTGGCCGTCTCCCATAGGAACCGGTTTATACGCTTCCCCGTTAAATAAGTTCTGAATAGAGAAATTGCTAAAGGATAGCCCCAGGGTACCAATAAAACCGCCACCGCCATAACCTCCCTGCAATTCTATCTGACTAGATCCGGATTCAACCAGGCTATACGCAAGATCAACAGTCCCAGAGTTCGGGTCTGGATTCTGTATGTCTGGTGCTATTTGCTCGGCATCGAAGAAGCCTAATTGCCCAAGTTCCCGTACACTTCTAATAATGTTCTCCTTGCTGTATTTCTGTCCGGGTCGTGTTCTGATCTCCCTAAAGATCACATGGTCATTGGTCTTATCGTTCCCGGTAACCGTAACATGGTTTAAAAAGGTCTCTTTTCCTTCAATGATGCGGATCTCAAAATTAATTGTATCATTCTCTGCTGAGACCTCAACAGGATTGATCTGTGAAAACAAATATCCATTGTTCTGATACAAATTAGTAAGATCGTCTGCATCTGGTTTGCTATTATCAGCAATTCGTTCTCTCAGGAGTACCCCATTGTAGGTGGCACCTTTCTTTATTCCCAACACCTGTGCTAGCTGCCGGTCTGTATAGACAGAGTTCCCCACAAAGTCTATATCCCCAAAATAGTATTTGTTCCCTTCCTCAACTTTAATAGTGATCTTGATATTCTCATCATTCACCTTAGTGATAGTATCGGAAAGAACGCGGGCATCGCGAAAGCCATTCTCGGCGTATTTATCTATCAAAGAAGAGAGATCCTCTTTGTAATCTTCCGGAATGTATTTTGATTTCTTCCAAAACCTACCCAGCTTTTTACGCTTGGTATTTTTCAAGGATTTTCGCAACTGTGAGTTCGATAACTCTTTATTTCCCTCAAAGACTATATTATCTATTTTAACCTTATTGCCTTTACTGACATTGATGACTATGCTCTCTGCATTGGTCTCTGAAGTATCCTTAGCTGTGGCAATCGTTGCTTTGGCATTGAGATAGCCTTGCTTCTTGTACTTATTCTGAAGGTAGTTCTTAGTGTTGGCAATAAGACTTTCAGTGATCTTCTTCCCTTTCTTAAGATCGGTATCCTTGATGATCTCATCTACCTTACGTTTTTTAACACCGTAAATGGTTACCTTAGATAAAGTGGGCCTTTCTTTAATGCTGAGCTCCAAATAAATGTCTTCCCCTTCAATATTAGTAATGTAAATGGAGATATCACTAAACAACTCCAGTCCCCATAATTTCTTAAGAACATCACTGATCTGATCGCCAGGAACGGTAATGACCTGTCCTTCACGTAACCCTGTATAGGTCTTTACAGTTTGTTCATTATAACTCTGCAAACCTGAAACTTCTAATCCTTTTAGGATATACTTTTTTCCACTATCATAAGGGATATCCTGTGATAATGCAGTACTTGTACTTATAAATAAAAGGAGGGTTGCAAGGAGGTTAAGTAATATGAATCGATTCATACCACTAGTTAATTTGTTCGCTTGTTTTTCCAAATCGTCGTTCTCTGTTCTGGTAATTCTTTATTGCTTCTGCCAGATGCTGTTCCCGAAAATCGGGCCAAAAGACATCCATAAAATATAATTCGGCATAGGCTATCTGCCAAAGTAAAAAATTGCTTATTCGATGTTCACCACTGGTTCGAACAAGCAAGTCTACGTCTGGCAAATTATGCGTGTAAAGATGACTATTTATAATGGTATCATCAATATTCTCGGGCGAAATTATATTATTTTTAACTTTGATACTTATTTCCTGAACCGCGTGCTTTATTTCTTCACGAGCTCCATAACTCAAGGCAAGGGTAAGGATCATTCCATTATTCTTCGAAGTCTTTTCGATCACCTCTTGTAATTCAACAAAGGCTTTGGAGGGAAGAGATTCTATGTTTCCTATGGCATTTAGCTTAATATTATTCTTGTGGAGTGTCTTGAGTTCCTTTTTCAAAGAAGAGACCAATAATTTCATTAGGGTATCTACTTCTATCTTAGGTCGATTCCAATTCTCAGTAGAAAAAGCATACAGGGTAAGAAATTCTATGCCTAATTTAGCACAGTTCTCTACCGTTTCTCTTACCGCCTTTACCCCATTTTCATGTCCAAAAATCCGAAGTTTCCCACGTTGCTTGGCCCATCTGCCATTGCCATCCATAATGATAGCCAGGTGCCTGGGTAATGTACCCGCTTTTAATGCTTCTATAGTGTCCATCTAAAACTTACTCAAAACAATCGGAGCAGACTATCCTTCCAAAGGTATAGGTAAAGGTTATGCCTGAAAATACGTACCAATCGTCACTTAATATATTGCCAAAACGAAATTGTTCAAAATTTGATCCCTCAGGGTTACTTGCATCCAGGTTATCCGTAAAGGTGTACCGCGCTCCTATTTCTGCTCCCAGGATAAGGAACTGATTGATCCTAAGCTTGGCCCCTACGGTCATAGGTATCGCAAATGCGCCTTCCTTCTGACCTGTATCTTGCAATGCGCCGGCATCAAAATAATTAAAATCATGACGAAAATACGTAATTCCCGTATATAGATAAGGTGTAAAGGCCCGTGAAAGAGAATGTAAATTGTATTCTACAAAGTTCAACTCAAGCCCTACTGAGGTCTCAAAGATGGTATGATCTAGTGTATACCCTCTTTGCTGTCTTGAGGCAATATTCGACTTTGAATCGTCTGCGGTAAAATTGCCATACAAAACACTTGCCCGCCAGGCATAACGTTTGCTTTTATTCCATTTAAAAACCCCTCCAAACGCCGGCCCTGTTGGAGAAATAAAGTTCATGCTACCTACATCGCCAATATTATTAATACCACCGGCCATAAGTCCCACCTCATAGGTTTGGGCCCCAATCTCCGTGACAATAAGGGTTAAGAGTATTAGTAGAACAGTTTTCATGGACTTAAAAAGTGTGCAAATATACTCCTTTATGACTTTTAGGGCATGTAAACTCAAGATCTTTCGTTTTCTTGATTAACAAGCTTTTAGGGCATTTATTGTTTCAGGCATCAATTGCGTTTGTCTTGCCCCCATAATAATTTGTTCCGGATGGTCTTTAGAAAACTTTCAGAAGCGTACTCAATCATTTTAATAGTAAAGTCGGCCTTTTGTATAATGAGTTCCTTTCCGTTAGCAATACTGGCCAGGCGTGAGTCCAAGGAAACCATATGCTTATCTTCCCTTCCTGAAACCTTGATACGGATCACTGTATCATCTGAAATTACCAGTGGTCTGGCATTTAGATTATGTGGTGCAATAGGCGTAATGACCAGGGATTGTGCTGTTGGTGTTATCACCGGACCACCGCAACTCAAAGAATACCCTGTAGAACCCGTGGGTGTTGAAATGATAAGTCCGTCTGCCCAATAAGAAGTAAGGTATTCGTCATTTAAATGTGTTTCAACCGTGATCATGGAAGTAGTGTCCTTACGGCTTACCGTTACTTCGTTAAGGGCAAAATTCAGTCCAGTAAATTCTTCGATCTCAGGGCTTGCATGAATAGAAACGAGGCTGCGCTCAACCACGGTATAGTCGCCCGAAATAAAGGCTTGCATCATATTCCGTACTTCTTCTTTTTTATAGGTTGAAAGAAAGCCCAAGCGGCCTGTATTGATACCAACTATTGGGATCCCCAGATCTCCTACATAGGTTACAGCTCGTAAAATGGTACCATCACCTCCAAAGCTCACAAAGAGATCGAAACTAGCGTCCAGTCCGGCTGTATGATTAAAAGTTAGGTATTTAGGATTAGGTCTTTTTGTAGAAATAAGACCATAAAATTCCTCTTCAATAGCGACCGATGCTTCCATTTTGGCAAGTTCTTCCAGTAGCTCAAAGACATACTTGAGCGCATTGTCCTGGTAAGACTGTCCATAAATGGCGATCTTCATACGTTGAGAAATTTGTCCAAATAATCTGAACGTTCTTTGAGATCCTCAAGGAACTGATCATCCTTATTCCCAAAAAGGATGGTATAGTTATAGCGGCGAAAAGTATTGACCACTTCATTAAAATTATCGATCCCGATCTTAAGGGTGATTTGTATTACCTCGCTTCTAGAATCTGTAATAAAAGCGCCAATCAGTTTTGTATTATTACTTTCCACTATCTGAGCTATCTCACTAAAGGAGTAGTCCTTGATCCCTTTGGCCACTACTATAATGGAACCTGGTTCTTTAAAAAAAGGAGTGTCAATAAAAACACCTACGATGTCGTTCAGGTCATAATACCCAAGTACATGGGCCTCCTCATCTAGAACAGGCACCAGATTAGCCTCATAACGGGAGAAGATCTCCAATACATCTAGCCAGGAGGTTGTTTTATGTACAAAGAAAGACTCCAGATTACTTTTAAAAGTTTCTATGCTTTTATCTTTCTCAAAGGCCTCCAAGTCATTTTCTGAAAGCAATCCCAGGAGTTTCTGATCTTTGGTAATGGCAACGTGGGAATAGATACTATTCTTAAAAAAATGAATAGGCTCTTCCAGATTGTCCTTGATATCGAAGACCGGAATGGTATGAATAATATGAGATTCTATCAGCATAGCTTTTTTAATTAATGCAAATTAGTAATTTAAAATATCAAAAGGCATGCCTAATTTGTATTTTTGCCGCTGTTCAACGATGATACTGTCCTAATGACGAAACTTAGTGTAAATATCAACAAAATAGCCACCCTAAGGAATGCCAGGGGTGGCAATGTCCCAAACCTTCTGAATGTAGCCTCAGATATTGAAGATTTTGGCGCCCATGGTATTACAGTGCATCCAAGGCCCGATGAACGGCATATTAGGTATATTGACGTCTACGACCTAAAAAAAATACTAAAAACGGAATTCAACATAGAAGGCAATCCGAATGACGCTTTTACTGCTATGGTTCTGGAGGTTCAACCTACTCAGGTAACCCTGGTGCCCGATGCAGTAGATGCTATTACTTCCAATGCAGGCTGGGACACAGTAACACATAAAGACCTTCTTAAGGAAATGATCAATAACTTCAAAGCCAAAGGCATCCGTACCTCTATTTTTGTGGACCCAGATCCAAAAATGATAGAAGGTGCTGCCGAAACAGGTGCAGATCGCATTGAACTCTATACAGAACAATATGCGGAACTATATTCAAAAACTCCCGAAAAGGCGATCCAACCCTATGCAGAAGCTGCCAAAGTAGCTCATTCCCTGGGATTAGGGATCAATGCGGGGCACGATCTAAGTTTGGAAAACATCGCTTATTTTAAACAAGGCATTCCCCACCTATTGGAGGTTTCCATTGGCCATGCCCTTATATGTGAATCGCTCTACCTCGGCTTAGAAAATGTGATCAATATGTATATACACAGATTAAAGTGATGAACATATTACATTCAACCATCTTAGGAGAAGGCGATCCGTTAATTATCTTACACGGTTTTCTTGGAATGTCTGACAATTGGAAGACACTGGGAACCCAATATGCTAATAATGGCTACGAGGTACATCTGGTAGACCAGCGAAATCATGGAAGGAGCTTTTGGGCCGATGAATTTAACTATACCATTTTAGCAGAAGATCTAAAAAGGTATTTGGAGCATCATGGGTTGCCAGAGGTAAGTATCCTTGGACATTCTATGGGTGGCAAAACAGCAATGACATTTGCCTGTTCATATCCGGAACGTGTTACCCAATTAATGGTAGCAGATATCGCCCCAAAATTTTATCCGCCACATCATCAATATATAATTGATGCATTAACCGCACTTCCCATAGATGAAATGACTTCCAGAAGTGAGGCCGATTTCTTTTTAGCGGAGCATTTGCACGATTGGGGAATTCGACAATTTTTATTAAAAAATTTACATTGGGTAGAAAAAGGTCGCCTGGCATTTCGTTTTAATCTGAAGGTATTATCAGAAAGAATGGAAGAAATTGGGGAATCTATAGGAAGTTCAGATACCTTTCCGGGGCCCACACTTTTTCTTCGCGGAAGCAGATCGGAATATATTACAAATGAGGATCTAACTGAGATAAAAAGGCACTTTCCCAATGCGCGTTTAGAAACAATTGACGATGCCGGGCATTGGTTACATGCAGAAAATCCCGGAGAATTCCTTGAAAAGTCGCTAGACTTTATGAATTCATAAAGTTCTATGGTCATAATTTAGGAGTTCTTTAATTAAATGGGGGTTTGATTGCGTGTATCATAATTTATATTAATTTTGGCTACACTTAAATGAATGAAGACATATAACTCAAAATTGACTCAATGAAAAAGCTTTTTGCATTACTTGCATTTCTTGGACTCTTTATAGCGTCCTGTAGTGAAGACGATCCTATCGTAGATAATACGCCACCGCCAGATCCGGTTAATTACACTAGCGGAACTGCCGATTTTTCCAATTATGTCGCAATAGGCAATTCACTTACTGCGGGCATTTCTGATGCCGCTCTTTTTATAGATAGCCAAACAAACTCATTTCCGAATATTCTAGCCGGGAATTTTGCCCTGGCGGGTGGTGGTGATTTTAGCATTCCCTTTATGGCAGATAATCTTGGAGGAGCAACCCTTTTTGGTCAGCCAATCATAGGAAACAGACTAATTCTATCATTTGCTTCAGGGTCTCCATCCCCGGTACCGGTATCAGGGCAGGGAGCGACAGAAATAAGCAACACCTTAACCGGACCTTTCAATAATATGGGCGTCCCAAGCGCTAAGAGTTTTCACTTAGTAGCGCCCGGTTATGGCAATATTGCCGGTGTAGCTACAGGAGCCGCTAATCCATTTTTTGCTCGCTTTGCGAGTTCAGCATCTGCTACTATAATTGGTGATGCAGCCGTACAGAATCCAAGTTTTTTCTCCCTGTGGATAGGGAATAATGACATTCTCAGTTTTGCCACTTCTGGCGGAGCCGGGGTAGACCAAACTGGAAATTTAGACCCAACTACCTATGGCGGTAATGATATTACAGATCCCAATGTATTTGCCAACGTCTTCGACGGCTTGTTACAAACGCTTACGGCAAATGGAGCCGATGGCGTGGTAATGAATATCCCGGATGTAACTTCCATACCTTTTTTTACTACGGTACCCTATAATCCTGTTCCCTTAGATGAAGCAACCGCAGCCTTGTTGAATGGTGCCTATGCTCAATACAATGGTGGAATGGCACAATTACAACAAATAGGAGCCATCTCAGCCGAGGAAGTGGCCAGAAGAACTATTTCGTTTTCAGCAGGTGCTACAAATGCTGTAGTATTGCTAGATGAAGACCTTACCGATCTTACAATATACAATCCGGCCCTGATCAATATGAGACAAGCCACACCGGAAGATCTACTGGTATTTACTTCTCAAACTATTATTGGAACACTGGCAAATCCAAATGACCCAACCTCTATCAATGGAGTAGCTGTTCCGTTAGCAGATCAGTGGGTATTGACACCAGAGGAGCAAATGTCAGTAGCTACGGCACTGGCTTCCTATAATCAAACAATAGCAGCCCTGGCACAGGTATATGATGTGGCCCTTGTAGATGCCAATGGTTTTTTTAGCACTTTTGCTGAAACAGGATATCCTTTAAGTGATGGTAGTACCGCTACTGCAACATATGCAACTGGAGGTGGATTTTCTTTAGATGGGATTCATCCTGCGCCCAGAGGAAATGCGATTTTGGCTAATTTGATTGTTGAGACTATCAATGCCAAATACGGTTCAAATCTTCCGGGTGTAGATCCTTTGGATTTTACCGGACTTTACTTACAATAAAAAATAAATCTGTAATTTAAAGGCACCTGTTTCAGGTGCCTTTTTTATTGATAACCTAATCTTTGATCCTATGAAACTAATCGTTCGTGTTCTACTTAGTGCCCTTGCTGTGGTCTTGTTGGCTAAACTTTTAAGTGGTATATATGTAGATTCATATACCACAGCTATTATTGTTGCTATCGTCCTCAGCTTGCTAAATTTTATTGTAAGGCCTGTTTTGGTGATACTTACCTTACCAGTAACCATCCTCACGCTTGGACTTTTCTTACTGATCATCAATGCTGTGATCATCCTTCTGGCAGATCAATTAGTAGCTGGCTTTGGGGTGGAGAACATTTGGTGGGCCTTGCTTTTCAGCTTACTTCTTTCGTTTCTTCAATCTATATTTTTTTCAGTTTTAAAGGAACCTAAAGAGTCCTTATAAGCAACAGTTTAGACAACGTTCCAAAAACTTGTTCTGCTCTATAAAATGTACTATTTTTGCATCCCCTTACGGGAATGTAAATAGAAGAAATAGATGAATATTACCAAGGAGCAAATAGACGACCTAAACGCTGTAGTTAAGGTGGCTATCACAAAAGAAGACTACCAGGACAAGGTAGAAAAGATCCTTAAGGATTATCGTAAACAGGCCAATATACCTGGGTTCAGAAAAGGACAAGTCCCTATGGGACTTATAAAGAAACAGTACGGCAAGGCGGTACTGGTAGATGAGGTCAACAAATTATTACAGGACAATCTAAACAAATACCTCAACGAGGAAAAACTAGATGTGCTTGGTAATCCTCTGCCTAAACAACAAGATAGTTTTGATTGGGACAGGGACGAATTTGCTTTTGAATTTGAATTGGGCCTGGCGCCGGAATTTGATGCTTCCTTAAAAACCAAGAAACCGGTTATACAATACAAAATAGTTGCTGACAAGAAAATGATTGATGAGCAATTAGAACGTATCCAAAAACAATACGGGAAACTGATCTCCAAAAAAGAAGTCGGAAAAAAAGATGAAATAACGGGGACCTTCGTAAATGAGGCAGAGGAGATTGAGCACAAATCTACTGTGGAGTTAGATAAAATCAAGAGTAAAAAGGCCCTGGATGCCTTACTTGGCAAAAAACCCGGCGATGTGGTTACCCTAAAGACCAAGGGACTTTTTAAGGAAGATTATTTTCTTTCTGGAGCTTTGGGGATCAACAAAGAAAAGGCAGATAAGTTAGCCATTGAAGTAAACTTCACCTTAGAAGAGATCAATGAACGACAGCCGGCAGAATTGAATCAGGAATTGTTTGACAAGCTTTTTGGGAAGGACGCCATAACTTCTGTGAAAGAATTAAAAGACCGTCTTAAAGAAGATGCAGAGAAGCAATTTGAACAACAATCTGATCAAAAACTTCTGAATGATGTAACCGAACGGTTGATTGATACCACCAAATTTGAGTTGCCATCAGGTTTTTTAAAGAAATGGATACAGATGACCGGTGAGAAACCCTTATCTGAAGAGGAAGCTCATGATGAATACGAGAAATCTGAAAAAGGCTTGCGCTACCAATTGATCGAAGGGAAGATCATTAAAGATCACAATGTTGAGATCAGCTTTGATGAGCTAAAGGAATTTGCCAAAGGCTTTATAAAATCTCAAATGGCTCAATACGGACAAATGAATCCGCAGGAAGAAGAACTCGAGACCATTGCCGCAAGAGTAATGAGCAATCAGGAAGAAGTAAAACGACTTTCGGAACAATTGATGAGTCAAAAATTGCTTACCCTATACAAGGAAAAGGCTAACCTGAAGGTGAAAGAGGTTACCTATGAGAATTTTGTAAAAGAGGTCTACGGTTAATTGTCCGAGAGCATAGTGAAAAATATCTTTAATACGATAGGAATTCTCATTGTTAAGACTTTTATAAAATAGGATGCGGCGGTTAAACTGCGATCAATTTTCATTAAAAATAAGTATCTTTACAGAGCCGAATACTTTTAATTCGGCTCCTTTTTTTTATAAAATAATTATACCACTATAATGGATTACGGAAAAGAATTCAAAAACTTCGCCATAAAGGATCACGGCATCAATAGCATGTATTATGATGAGGTTTTGCGCAGCATGTACCCTGTTAATATGACGCCAAATATTATTGAAGAGCGGCAATTGAACGCCATAGCTATGGATGTTTTCTCGCGTCTTATGATGGACAGGATCATCTTTATGGGGACAGGGATCAATGAACAGGTTGCTAACATTGTACAGGCACAACTGTTATTCCTGGCAAGTGCTGATTCTTCCAAGGACATCCAGATCTATATTAATTCTCCCGGAGGAAGTGTTTATGCAGGCTTGGGGATCTACGATACCATGCAATTCATTAAGCCCGATGTTGCTACTATCTGTACGGGAATGGCAGCCTCTATGGCCGCGGTTCTGCTATGTGCCGGTGAGAAAGGAAAACGAAGTGGGCTTAAACACTCCAGAGTAATGATCCACCAACCCATGTCCGGTGCTCAGGGACAGGCCAGCGATATAGAAATTGCAGCCAATGAGGTAATAAAGATCAAGGACGAACTCTATCATATTATTTCCGAACATTCGGGACAGTCTTTTGACAAAATATATGCAGACAGCGACAGGGATTATTGGATGAAGGCTGAAGAGGCAAAAAAATACGGAATGATCGATGAGATTCTGGTACGGGATAAGGATTAAAAAGGAAGGGGATACATCAAAAAAAGTAACCTCTTGACCCCGGAATAAACCAAAATCAGAATTATTTCGTTATAATAGCCAATAGCATTAAAAAATATGGCCAAGGAAAACTTAGAATGTTCATTTTGTGGCAGGAAAAAACCTGAGACCAACCTCCTTATTGCGGGGCTGGATGCTCACATCTGTGATCGATGTATAGAACAGGCACATGGCATTGTATCCGAGGAGTCTAAACAATCCAAAACAGATGACCTTTCCTCAGAGTTGACCTTAAAGAAACCCAAGGAGATCAAAGAATTCCTGGACGGTTTCGTCATTGGCCAGAGTAGAACTAAAAAGGTATTATCCGTTGCGGTCTACAATCACTACAAACGTCTATTACAGCCCAGCTCTAAGGAAGATGAAATAGAGATCCAAAAGAGTAATATCATAATGGTGGGGCAAACGGGGACAGGAAAGACCCTTATGGCCCGTACTATAGCCAAAATGCTTAATGTACCCTTAGCAATAGTAGATGCAACTGTTCTAACAGAGGCAGGTTATGTAGGAGAAGATGTTGAAAGTATTCTTACCAGACTCTTGCAAGCCGCAGATTATAACTTAGAAAAAGCCGAGCGAGGAATTGTTTTTATTGATGAGATAGATAAGATAGCTCGTAAAAGTGATAATCCTTCTATTACGCGAGACGTTTCGGGCGAAGGTGTACAACAGGGGTTATTAAAACTACTGGAAGGCACCATGGTTAATGTTCCACCAAAAGGGGGACGGAAACATCCGGATCAAAAATTTATTGAAGTCAACACCGAGAACATCCTTTTTGTAGCCGGTGGAGCTTTTGATGGGATAGAGCGTATTATTACCAAAAGACTCAATATGCAGGCAATTGGCTATAGTGCAGCTCGTAAAGAAGAACATATAGATAAAGAAAATGTGCTTCAATATATTATTCCAAGAGACTTAAAGGAATTTGGTTTGATCCCTGAGATCATCGGTAGGTTGCCAGTGCTTACGCATATGAATCCACTCGATGAGAAAACCCTTAGGGCAATACTTACTGAACCTAAGAATGCCATCATCAAACAGTATGAAAAGTTGTTCTCAATGGATGGTATCAGCTTTCAGATCACTGAACAGGCATTGGATTACATTGTAGACAAGGCTATTGAATACAAATTGGGTGCCAGAGGCTTGCGTTCTCTATGTGAGGCCATCTTTACAGATGCCATGTTTGAACTACCCAGTAGTGATGATAAGGAATTTAAGGTGACCAAGCCGTATGCGGAAGCGAAACTTTCCTATGAGACCATCAAGAAGTTAAAGGCGGTCTCCTAAAGTTGAAATTTTTTGTGAATTACTGATTCCAAAAGACTTAAACAGACCTTTTGAACGATCTTCTCATCAGAATATAATCCGTGTCCGTATTTAGGCAGTACTTCTAAGGAAACTCCCTTTGAAGCGGCCCATTCTTTGGACGGTAAATCTTTGTCATTTTCCCCATAAAGTAAGCGTACCGGGCAATCTGGCTTTGAAGTATCCAAAGGTAGCTCTATAGGTGAGATTGCGTATAACGATTTCATTGGTAACCCTTGTAAGGCTGCATTCCAGGCCACCGTACTTCCAGCGCAAAAAGTTAAATAATGGCAAGGTTTGTTTTCCTTATTAAGCAATTGTGCTACAGCAGTGTCCATACCCCCATTCTGAAATGCTTCATAGAGATTCTCAGGTGTGCAGACCACAAGATCTACGCCTGCTAATTGCTGCGTATCATGAAATTGTATATCAAAGTATTGTTGTAAGTAGCCCAGGTAGGAGGTGATCCAAAGACCTTTCTTAGAGCCCCACATATCGGATAGAATAACTAGTTTTTCTGCCATTAGATTTTACTTTAGGGTAAGTTTGGAGGCTCAATTTGGGTATTCTTATATGAATTCTACTATTTTTTTGTCGATCTGTTGCATTTCATCGACCATTATCGAAATCACCGGTCCTTAGGGGTTTTGAAGGATTTCAATCATTCATCTGAAGTAATTCATCCAAATAGGCCCTGTCATTAGATAATCTGGGGATCTTATGTTGCCCGCCTAACTTGTCCTTAGATTTTAACCAATCGTAAAAAAGGTTCTCACGGGCTATATTTATTTTGGGCATATTTAAAGTCATATTATTGTACCTCTTCGCCTCGTAGTCCGAGTTCAAGGATTTGAGAGCCCTGTCCAATGATTCTGTAAAATCACCCAGCCGTTCCGGTACCTTTCTAAATTCTATCATCCACTCATGGGCTCCTTTCTCTCTTCCCGACATAAAAACGGGAGCCACAGTATAATCCTTGATCTGGGCTCCGGTCTTATTACAGATCTGTTTCAGCGCTTCCTCTGCATTCTCAATAATCAGCTCTTCCCCAAAGACGTTGATATGATGTTTTGTACGGCCAGTGATCTTGATCCGGTACGGATCTGTCGATGTAAACCGAACAGTATCCCCTATTTTATACCTCCATAGGCCCGCATTTGTGGTAATGATGATGGCATAATTCTTTCCTATTTCTACATCCCAAAGGGCAATAGCATGTTGCTCTTCAGACCCGTAAATATCCATCGGGATAAACTCGTAAAAGATTCCATAATCTAACATCAGCAATAGATCGTCTGCATTATTCCTGTCCTGAATAGCAAAAAAACCTTCAGAGGCATTATAGATCTCGTAGTACTTGAAATTATTTCTGGGCAGTAATTTTGAATACTGGTCCTTGTAAGGATTAAAACTCACGCCTCCGTGAAAGTAAACCTCCAGATTTTCCCAGATCTCAAAGAGATGGTCCTTCCCGGTCTCCTCCAGGACACTGTTCAATAAGACCAACATCCAGGATGGCACCCCGGCCAGACTGGTAACATTTTCCTGTATGCTTTCCTGAATAATAGCATGCATCTTTGTTTCCCATTCACTCATCAGGGATACCCTATTACTGGGTGTACTGCTCAGTTCGGCCCAAAAGGGCATATTGTCTATAAGGATGGCCGAGAGATCGCCAAAAAAGGTGCCATTGTCCTCATAAAGTTCCTTACTACCTCCAAGACGTAAACTCTTGCCGGTAAATAGCTGGGAATTCTCATTGTTGTTTAGGTATAGGCAGAGAAGATCTTTGCCCGACTTATAATGACAATCCTCCAGGGCTTCTTCGCTTACAGGGATAAATTTACTTTTCGCATTGGTAGTACCACTGCTTTTTGCGAACCATTTAATGGTGGTAGGCCAAAAAATATTCTGTTCCCCTTTCCTGGTCCGTTCAATAAGGGGTTCTACCTCCTCATATGATAAAATAGGTAACCTTTCCTGAAATTCCCTGTACTGTGTAATTGAAGCAAAATCGTACTTCTTACCTATCTCCGTATCTTCCGCAATTTCTAGCAATTGATGCAATACCTCTTCCTGCACTTCTGCCGGATACTTCAGGAAAAGTTCTATCTGGTGAAAGCGCTTTTTAAGCAACCAGGAAGCAATAGAGTTAAATAATGGAATTGGCATTTTTCGGTATCTTTGGCTAGCTAAAAATAGGGATAAAAAAGCAACAATTTATATTGGATATTTTATTAATATAGTTAGATGCAGTACGAAGGTGTATTACGGAAAATGAAAACTGAAATAGGAGAACCTATTCAGTATTATTTAGTGTTTGAAAACGATTTTTTAAATGTGAATCAGGTGTTGAACAACGCCTTGAACATACAGTTTCTAAAGTATCAGTGTCTGAACTGTGGTCTGGAGCGACCTATTTTTCGCCAGGGATTTTGCCGTAGTTGTTTCTATGAGATACCTTCTGCCGGGGAGTGGATCATGCACCCCGAATTAAGTACCGCCCATCTAGACAAAGAGGACAGGGATCTGGATTATGAAAAAAAGGTGCAACTACAACCCCATATTGTATATCTCGCCAATTCGAGCAACGTAAAAGTAGGCGTAACACGCAAGACACAGGTACCTACCCGCTGGATAGATCAGGGAGCTCATGAGGCCATTGAGATAGTTGAAGTACCCAACCGTTACCTAGCTGGGATTACCGAGGTGGCATTAAAAGACCATGTTGGGGATAAGACCAACTGGAGAAAAATGCTCACTAATAATGTAGATGATGAGGACCTTGTGGCCTGGCGCAACAAGTTAAAACAATTCATACCGGAAGAGACAACTCCTTATTTTATTGAAAACAATAAGGAAACTGAACTCCATTTTCCTGTACTTCGGTATCCCGAAAAAGTAAAAAGCCTAAACCTGGATAAGACACCCCAATTTCAAGGTAAATTAATGGGAATAAAAGGACAGTACCTCTTGTTTGAAGACAACACCGTCTTTAATATTCGAGGCAACGAAGGCTATTATGTTTCCTTTGGAATTATTTGATCGAGTCCCTTTTTACAACTACCGTATCCTTTTTCTTTTTCTTTAACAAGCCTCCAAGTACAGATTTGGCAGCATCTTTTACTACATCGTTCTTAGTTGCAGCGGCGGTGCTGTCTTTCCTGGTAGTGTCTACTTTTTTGGTATTCGCTTTCAGAATTCCACCCAAAGTTTCCTTTACAGCATCTGTCGTGGAAGTTTTAGTTGTTGTAGTATCTGTTTTTCCTTTCTTCCCGGCTAGCAAGCCTTCTAATAAGGTAGATGCTTTATCCTTCCCTTTATTTAATAACTTTTGTTTTTCAATCTCAATGAGACTGGCTGTAAGGTCCTTCACTCCGGATGTTAGATCGGTCGTTACCTTGGGACTGTTATAAAGTCCTCCAATAGACACTCCTACGGGGATGGTCAGGTTTTGCAAACTACTATCATCGATCTTTGCGATCAGGTTAGTAACATCAGACCCCAGGTATTTGGCGGGAACCTGCAGCGTGGCCTTATAATTCAGATTCTTGTCAAAACTATGACTTCCATTTACAGTTACTCCAATATCCTGATAACTGAACGTTATTGGCTTTACTGTGACCACTCCATCTTTGAAAGAAAGTGCTGTTTTAAGACCATTTAGATTAAGCTTCTCTGGTTTGAAGAAATTGAGTTGTGTGGCCATGGCATTCAATACATTAGCTTTTTCCGGACTGATCCTGGTCTCAAATAACTGGGCCAGCACATCTCCCGTAATGGTTGCAAGATCTGGCGTGAAATCAGAACTTAAATTCCCGGAGAGCTCAATGGTGGAATTTAATTTTCCCTGCAATGCCGCAGCTACCGGAGCCAGAGCTTTTAAAAGGGTAAGTTCCTTAAAAGCCTCGGCCAATTGAAATTCTTCTGCTCCCAAACGCATAACAAAAGTTGGGGTCTCTGCCTTCGTTGACACTTCCCCATTCATGGCTAATTTTCCACTGAACAAAGAGGAAGTAAGATTGCTTAGTGTGGCCGTTTCATCCTTGATCCGTAAAACTCCTTCCACATTCTTTAAAACCAAATTGTCATACAAAACGGTTTGTGCCTTTGCATTTATCGTACAATTAAGAAAAGACGGGATCTTTATACTGGCAGCCTCTTCAGTCGATTTAGGTTTTTTTCCTTTTGAAGTCTTACTTTCAGATACCATAAAGTCGTTTAGAGAAAAGGTATTGGAGACCAAATTAAAATTTCCTTCTACTTCTTCCTTATTGAACATAAAGCCCAATAAATTATTCAGCGTACCAGATACATTAAAGTCGGTTTTACCCAATGTTCCCTGCATCTTGTTAAGGCTTACTCGTTCCGGTTTAAAATCCAGAGCGATGGTTTGAAATTGAACCGGTGTGGTCAATTCCTCATTACTGTATTCAAAACCTTCAATGCTCAACTGCCCTGAAGTACGTGTCTTAGCATACTGCTTTTTTTCCAGCGAAGCCATATCAAAAGCAGTAGATACCGCAGCTTTTAGTTTCCCTTTTAGATCCTTTTCAGCAGCATAAGGATAGGCTCTGGACAGGTTAGCCAGATTCATATTAGCGTCTATCTGGGCATTTACTTTGGTATTGCCTGTAAGGTCCCACATCTTAGCATTCATTGCGAATCGGTCCTGGTCTATGCCAAAAGATGCTTTCTCAATAGTTACATAGGTATCTTCTGCCAGACCTGTTTTATTGGTCACTTCTGCAGCAATGACAATGTTTTCGACTGCTTTTGGCAGATCCGGGTACTTGAACGATGCCTTATCAGATCTAATATCTATACGGAATGTAGGGATGTGGATATCATCTATCTTCCCTTTGAATTCTCCTTCAACCGTAAAATTACCGGTGGTAGCAACATCCTTTATGTCCTTGGAATACTGCTCCGGGAAGAGGGCCAGAAAATTCTTAAAATCTGATGAGGGGGTTTGGAATTTGATATCCACATCGTTATAGTCATCTGCTACCTGTACAAAGCCTTCAAACACCATAGGTAACTGGTTAATACGCCCGCTATTCTTTAAAAAGGTAAAGGTATAGGTCTCCAGGTCTATTCCTATTAGGGCCTCCAGCGCTACCTCGTGCTTATTTAGGTATTCGGTACCATCCATATGTAAACTTACCAGGGCCTCTGAAGTGGTCTGCAATTCAGATTTCTGCAGTGACAGATCTCCGGATCCACGGTGTTCTATATTCGATACCTCCACATACATCCCACCGGCCAGGTCGTTGTACACAACACGCGACCCGCTTAGGATATATTCTTGTAAGTCTAAGGTAAAGCTGCTGTCTGAAGTATCTGCGCTGTTAGAACTGTTTGTTTCTTTGGCAATATCATAATTAGCCTGTTCTGCCTCATTGATCTGAATGTTCAAAAAGGCTTTGTCCAAACTCAGACTTTTTAGTTGAATAGGTTCTGAAGCATCTTTAAATAGCTCATAAATGGAAAGAGTAAGGTCTATTTGCCCGGCCTTAAAAAGTGTATCTCCTTCAAAGGGTGCATTGTTCAGCAATACCGCATCGTTTATCCGCAATTCTGCATTGGGAAAGCTGCGAAACAGGCTTAGGTCTGCCTCCGCAAAATCGAAAGAACCATTAATACTGTTATTTACTTTGGTTTTTATGATCTGCCCAATTTTACCTTCCAGTATAAAGGGGGCTGCAATCAAAACTCCGACAAGTAGCAGGATGATACCGGCTGCTATTTTTACAACTTTTTTCTTCATTTATTAAGATTTAGAGGTGGAAGCGGGTTAGATCTCGAGCTTAATTTCTTCTCCCATTTTCAATTTAAACCGCTTCCGTAGAATATATACGAAAAAATATAGAAAAGGGGTGTCGAGCATTGCAATAAATACCTTAAAAAGGAATCCACTGATCACAAGACCGGTAAAAAGGTTCCATGGCAACACCTGAAAGACACAAAGTAGGCCTACCACGGTAAAGGTATCTATGAATTGTGACAAAAAAGTGGAGAAATTATTCCGTATCCAAAGGTATTTCCCCTTGGTTACCCGTTTCCAAAAATGGTAAATAGCAATGTCTACATACTGGGCACAGAGATAGGCGATCATAGAGGCAAGCACGGCTATGGGCGAAAGTGCAAAAACACTCCGGAACACCTCATCTCCAATAGGTGAGGCCGGAATAGCTGGTGCCATTTCTGCCAGCAAGATGATCCCCATTGAAAAAAAGGAGGCAAAGATCCCGGCAGTAACGATCTGGTTGGCCTTTTTCTTCCCGTAGATCTCCGAGATCAGATCCGTGATCAAAAAAGTAATTGGATAGGGTAAGATCCCCACAGAGATCTCGAAAAGTGAAGCCCCAAATACGGTGACATCTCCAAACGGCCTCCAGAAAAAGAACTTTTGAAAAATCAGATTGGAAACAACCAGAGAAGTTATAAAAAGAGCTCCGAGGTACAAATAGATCTTGTACGCAACTTTTTTATCCTTCGTGGTCATCTGCTTACTTAATAGTTAACCTAAAAGGCATGCTGGCTTGTATACCGCGTTGTTGCGTAGTCCTTTTTATGTCCTTGTACAAACCGAAAGCGTCTTCTCCCAATTCAGATCTGATCATGTCTTCCTTGGCTCTGGTTTTAGTTCCGGACAGGTCTTCCATCAGCATTTCAAAATTAGACTTGTACCTTGGGTATCTGCGGATACTATAGCTTGTAATCTCTGCCAGGTCGGCTGCTGAGGCAATTGCATCGTTCAGACTTCCCAACTCGTCTATTAAACCGAGTTCCCTTGCATCTATTCCACTCCATACTCTCCCTTGTGCCAGGCTGTCTGCCCTGGCCATGGAGATACTTCTACCAACGGATACCCTATTAAGAAAGGTTTGGTAAGTAGATTCAATACTTTCCGTAATTACGCCTCTAAACTGCTGAGTCATTGGTTCAAAAAGGGAATATTCAGTAGAATTACTATTGGTGGCCACCTGCTCTGCATTGATGCCAATATTTTTTGCCAATTCACTGATGTTAGGAATGGTCCCAAAAACTCCAATAGAACCAGTGATAGTAGTTGGTTCTGCAAAGATCTTATCGGCACCCACGGCGATATAATAACCTCCTGAAGCGGCTACATCGCCCATGGAAACCACTACCGGTTTTTCTTTCTTCGTGAGTTCTATCTCACGCCAGATAATTTCTGAGGTAAGGGCACTACCGCCTGGCGAATTGACACGTAAGACCACTGCCTTCACCTTTTTATCTTCCCGTGCTTTGATCAAGGCCTTGTTGATAAGGCCCTGCCCAATATAGTTGGGGCCACCTTCACCGTATAGGATCTCTCCCTGGGCATAGATCACCGCAATACGGTCTTTCCCGGTATTCAACGATTTCTTTTTGGCCTCTTTCATATAGTCCGACAATTCTATGTACTGTATGTCCTGGTCCTCAGTGCGCCCACTAGCTTTTTTAAGGATGGCTTCATACTGGTCCATATACAAAAGATCATCTATAAGACCCGACTGTTTTGCATACTCAGGGTTGCGCCCGCCTAATGTATCGGCTATAATATTTAAATTATCTATGTTGATATTTCTGTCCCCAGCAATATCATCTACCACAGATCCCCAAAGCGACTCCAATAATTCTTTGATCTGGGTGCGGTTGGCCTCGCTCATTTCATTTTCCAGATAGGGTTCCACGGCACTTTTGTATTTTCCATGGCGGATCACCTCCATTTTTACCCCGGTCTTTTCCTGTAGATCCTTGTAAAATAATACCTCGGCAGAAAGGCCTCTGAAGTCTATACCCCCTACCGGGTTTAAGAATACATTATCGGCAACACTTGCAAGGAAATAGTCTTTTTGCATATAGAGGTCTGCATAGGCATAAACAAACTTCCCGGATACCTTAAAATCCTGAAGGGCTTCTCTAATAGCTTGGGTTTGTGACCAACCGGCCATTACAAATTGACTTTTAAGGCTGATCCCTTCTATCCTATCATCGTTTTTAGCCACGGCAATAGTGTGTAAAATATCATCTAAGCCAACGGCCTCTGCAAAGAGTCCGGCGAATGGGTCTGCCTCATTGCTCCCGGTATAGTCATTGATAGGATCTTTAAACTGGAGTTCCAGCACGGATTTGTTCTTTACCGTAACCCCTTCGTCCACATTGGCCAGGCTGATAAAAATCATAAACATAAAGAATATCATTCCTAAGGCGATAAGGGTCCCCAGGATAGCTGCTAAAAGGTTTCGTAAGAAATTCATATATCTTCTTGCTTAGTGGCCTCAAAGATAATGAAAGTGCCTATCTCCCAGCGAATCTTAGCTATATTTTAAGGAAATGGAAAAATAGATGATAGCTATAACTATCCGGACGGGATGGAATTTGATTAAGGTATTTTTCTACTTCTTACTTCTTCCGATACAATCGATAATAATACCAGGCTGCTATACCTCCCACAAAGGAAAAAATGGCCAGCATCCAAAACACATGCTGATGACCTTCAGCTCCCGGTGAAGTATCTAACAGATACCCCATAGCAGGCCCGGCAAAAATATCAGGTGTATATCCAATAAGTGAGATAAGTCCCACCGCGGTTCCTGTCAATACCAAGGGGATCTGTCCGCGCTGCATTACGGCAAAATAGAGTGAACGTGCCGCATATACCCCGGTAGCCACTACTAAGATCGAGATAAAGAACAGGGCCGTGGCCGACGCAGAGACCAGGCCTGTAGCAAACAACAAGGCTCCAAAGAAGGCAATCACAAAACTAACCATCAACCAGAAAGTAGTTTGAGTTCTGTCTGCCAATACACCAATAAGTACTCCGATAACCGGCCTTATAAATAACAAAAAGGTCCCTACCTGGGCAGATTGTACCTGATCATACAACATCACATCCTGGGCATAGAGTGAAAACACATCGGTGATCTTATAGCCCACATAGGCACACAAAATAATGATCATAAGCAGCCATACAGATGGCAGTCGCAATACTTCTTTTACTTGTGATATTGTTATCTTATCTAAGATGATCTCTTTTTCCACCTTGCTATCCAATTTCATAAAGAACCATACCAGCAGGCCAACAAAGGCTACAATTCCGGTAGATACCAGGATGACATATTTAAAAGCTGCCCTGCTTTCTGAGATGCTGGCCGAAGCGATTTCGGAAGTAAGGAACAAGGAGAAAATAAGTACGCCCATGGTTCCAAACAGCGCACCTACCAAACCTCGTCCACCATCTAAAAATCCAAATGCCTTCCCCTGTGAAGTGCTTCCACCCCAGACACGTGTTGCCTTGATCATTGGTGCCCAGAATAAAAAAATGGTTGTAAAGCCCCAATACCCATATAGTATTTTTAAGACGGTATAGCTGGGATAGCTTGCATAGACCAAGCCACCCAAGGCAGTCATCCAGAGTGCTATTGCAATCAGTTTTCGCGGAGGATACTTATCTGCAAGGGGACCTCCAAAGAGATAGGATACCAAGGCCACCACTCCATATACAGAGAAACACAGCCCTAACTGTACATTGTCTAAACCAAAGGCATCTAGTACCGTGGGCCTGAAGACCCGGGAAAGGACAAAAGGAACAATAAATACAGATTCACCCGCCAGAATGACGAGTATGAGAAAATACCAGGGAGCTGATTTTTGATGCATTTAGAAACCTACATCGGACTTTAATATCCGGATCAATGAATTTGTCTAAAAATAGGGTTTTGTAAAGAAAGTAACTATTAATTTAAAGGATCCCTAAGTGTATTTACACGGGCTAAAATCTCCATAACAGTAAAGATCCTTAGGTTTTTAGTATCTTTTGAAAAAATTATTTCGGTTGTTATGAAAAAAATGAATGTCTTATACATGAGTATATATCCCATTTTGTTTGCCCTTTTATTGAGTTTTAGCGGTTGTTCTGGTTCTGGCGATGATCCTGTCATAGACGACATTGTGATCGATCCACAGCCCTTACCCGAACCAATAGATCCCAACAGGCCATGGAACCTGATCTGGGAAGATGATTTTGAAACAGATCTATCCTTGTGGAACAGTTGGGAAAGCGGGGCCTATAATAATGAAATACAGTACTATCGCCCATCACAATTGTCACTTCAAAATGGCATATTAACAATAGATGTGCAACGTGAAACCATCACCGGTGCCAATAACCCTAATGACAACTCCCCAAAGGAGTTTCAGTACGTATCCGGAAGAATAGAAACTAAGACCACATTTGGTCCGTCTAATGGAACCGGAGAAACCGAGTATCGTTTTATGGCCCATATAAAAATGCCTGCGGGTAATGGTATGTGGCCGGCATTCTGGTCGTATGGCGACCCATGGCCCACCAAAGGAGAGATAGATATCATTGAAGCGCGCGGGAATATCCCCATGCAATTTTCCTCCAATATCTTTTATGGAACTGAACCAGGGATCCCCATTACAAATAATGACAATACAGTGGTAGAACATGAAGTGGATGTTGACATTACAGCCGATTTTCATACCTACGAACTTATATGGACGGCCAATAGTTTAGAGATCCTCTTTGATGGAGAACTGTTGCACAAGTATAATGCGAGTCCTGTGAATTATATTGCCAGTCTTTTTGGACAAAAACAACAGATTGTACTGAACACGGCAGTAGGTGGATTTTTCTTCCCCAACTCCTCCCCTTCTACTTTTGCAGATACTGCAGAGATGCAGGTAGATTGGGTAAGGGTATATAAACGTTAACTACTTAACCCAAATTTCTTCTTATAAAACAGCTTTTAAACCAGCGAGTAGTTGCTCTATTTCCTCGTTGCTGGTATAATGCACAAAAGAGATCCGCAACACTCCCGGTTCTGTTGGAATATCCATATCCATTAAGGGGCGGACTGCATAGAAGTCTCCAATTCCAAGCATTAACTTGTGTTTGGTAAGGCTGGCATAGACTTCTTCAATATCCTTTTTTGTTGGCATTATGGAAACTATAGGGAACCTGCTATCAGCATGCTCCGGTCCCACAATTTGAACATCATCCCGGGATCTTAAGAATTGAAGTAACTTTTCGAGCAATGTTTTCTCATGATCTCTGATCAAATCATTTACCGCCTTGTTTCTTTCTGCCGGTGATGCATCTTCTTTAAAATGATGTTCATACAAGGCATCGAAATAATCAATAACGCCACTTGCAGACCCTATCTGTGCATGATCTGGCCCTGCGGGGGTCAGCATGCTACGAGTTATACCTTCCTTAAAAAAATGTGATTGATTTTCCATTTTTAAGATCAGGTCTTTTTGTACATACATCAACCCCAAATGAGGCCCAAAGGTCTTGTACATCGAAAAGAGATAGATATCTGCTCCTAATTCTTTAAGATCCGGAAAACCATGAGGTGCGTACCCTACCCCATCCACCACACAAAGGGCACCATTGGCATGGGCCAGTTGACTGATCTCCTTTACAGGATTTACATGACCAATGACATTGGAACAGTGCGGAAAGGCCACCATCTTTGTACGTGCACAAAAAAGGTCTTTCAGGGTGTCCAAACTCAAAATTCCAGTGGCCTTATCCACATGCCACTCAATGATCTTAATTCCCCGATCTCCTAGTTTTCTCCAGGCACCGGCATTGGCCTCATGATCCTGACAAGAAACAATGATCTCATCTCCTTCTTCCCACATTGGCCGCATGGCATTGGCCAGCACATACACATTTTGGGTGGTGGAAGGACCAAAATGAATTTCTGAGGGGTCCACATTAAGGTATCCCGCCACTTTCTTATAAGAAGCATCCATCAATTCTCCCGCATGGGCCGAAGCTGGGTATGGATAATAGGGCTGTACCTTATTTTTCATATAGAAATTGGTCAACCGGTCTATAAATTGTTTACAGGGATAAGAGCCTCCGGCATTTTCAAAGAATGCCCAGCCCTGCAGGGTGGGTTCTGTAAAAGCAGGGAATTGTGCACGTACAAAGTTTAGATCTAGTTTCATAGATATATTGAATATTTTAATGACTAGTTGTTTGCTTTACTTATCATTTATCAATCTCCTTTAATTTCACGATTGAGGATGTCTATTATTTCAACAATTCGCTTTCGTAAGATCAGGGACTGCGTATTCGCAAACTGGTTGGTGGTATAACACCTTTCCAGATGATCCTCAAAGTCGGGCTGATCCAGGAGCGCATTAAAATCTTCAGGATGTGACGTTAATCCAATGTCTTCTGCAGGCTCAGATGTTACGTCATCATCCTCAATCAGATATTTTCCTAACACATTAGATCTGGTAGCTTTTGTTCTTATGGTTCGCAATTGGTAATGCGAAATCAGAAAGGGAATATATAACTCATTCCTATAGGTTTTCCAGCTTGCATCGTCTTCCTGCACCTGAACTATTTCCGTGGTCCAAAAAGACAGGAGCTGCTTTAAGGTATCATTTCGTATCAATCGCAGATTTCCTGAACTGGCCAGATCATTGACAATAGGATCGAACGTGGAATAAGGTATGGTCCTTCCCAAATGATAATTAATGCTGTCCTTATTTCTTAGAGATGGCTCATCGATGTATTTAAAAAGTTGGATGGCAGAATTCATTAATTCTTGTTTGGACCTGATTTTTTCATCTAATTGCTTCAGATTACTTTCAAATTCTACTCGCAGTTGTTTTAATATAGCTGTTTCCTGTTTCTGCGCCTTCCTATCCTCGTTCCAAGTATTGATCTGTAGTGCAATTAAGATTCCTATAACAACCAATATGATCTCTCCAATGGCATATTTCAGGTATCTGCCCGTTTTATTTTCTATGAGGAGTTGTTGACGGATCTTTCTAAAAAATTTGATCATAGGCGCAACGGTTGGCGGTTACCTACCCAATTTAATGAATATAATGGTACGACATGTAAATCCCTGACCGTAAATAAAATTAACGTACTCTGTCTAAACCGGAACGCCAGAACCATTTCTTTTTCTTTAATTTGCCAAAGCTATGGCCGCAATTCATACCACCTTTTTATCCCTTGGCAGTAACCTGGAAAACCGGGTCTACTACCTGCAAAAGGCACTCTTTCTTCTGCAGGAAAGAGCAGGTTCGCTAAAAAAGGTATCGCCGGTTTATGAGTCGCCCTCCTGGGGCTTTGAGGCGGGTGATTTTCTGAATCTTTGTGTAGAATTAGAGACCTCATTTTCTTCCCAGGAACTTTTGGAAACAGTACTAAAGATAGAAACCTCCCTGGGACGTACCCGAAGTGAAGAAACGGGCTATGAACCTCGTACGCTGGATATAGACATTCTATATTACGACACCCTTATCCAGAAAACTGATTCTCTGGAACTTCCACATCCCGAATTGCATAAAAGGCGATTTGTTTTGCGTCCTCTTGCTGATATTGCTCCGCAATTATACCATCCTGTTCTAAAAAAAGACAGCCGTAACCTTTTGCAGGAATGCAAGGACAGCTTAAAACTGCGGAAAACTACGGTGAAGCTATACCGGAATTGGCAGGAGTTGTTTGCCGCCCTTAATTTTGTAGCCATTGAAGGGAATATTGGTGCCGGGAAGACCACCCTGGCACATAAGATCTCTGTAGATTTTAAGGCTAAGCTGGTACTTGAACGCTTTGCGGACAACCCTTTCTTGCCCAAATTCTATGAAGACCAGTCTCGTTATGCCTTTCCATTAGAAATGTCCTTTATGGCAGACCGCTATCAACAATTCACGGAAGACACCTCCCAACTAGACCTATTTAAAAAGTTTATGGTGAGCGATTATGACGTGTATAAGAGTCTCATTTTTGCCAAGATCACTTTACAACCAGATGAGTATTTGCTATATCGCAAGGTCTTTACCCTAATGTACCGCGAGGTACGCAAACCAAATCTTTACCTATATCTCTATCAGACAACAGACCGACTTCTAGATAACATAAAAAAGCGTGGCCGCACCTATGAACAGGAGATACAACCAGACTATCTGGAAAAGATCAACAGGGGGTATTTTGATTATATCAAAAGTTTCCCGGAACAAAAGACCCTGATATTGGATGTGAGTGCGCGCGACTTTGTACATGACCCCACAGACTACGATCATGTATTGGACGAAATATTGCGCTATACGACTGGCCTTCAGAGTACAAACTAAAAAGATGTAGAAAACAGGAAGAGTCTCTTCCTTACAGCGGTTTTAAGGAGGAGATCTTACTCCAAAAATCCCACACTACCACTCCTGCACTTACCGCAATATTCAGAGAATGTTTAGTGCCTAATTGCGGAATCTCCAAAACTCCATGGCATTGGCTTACCACTTCCTGAGAAACACCTTTTACCTCATTTCCAAAGACAAAGACATATGGCTTTTCTGAGGTAGGCAGAAAAGTATTCAGCTGTGTGGCACCAACCGCCTGCTCCACGGCCATACAGTGATAGTCTTTTTTAAGTTCCTGCAGTAAAGCCAGTGAATCTTTCCGGTATTCCCATTCCACACTTTCCGTAGCCCCCAGGGCCGTCTTGCGAATATCCTTATGAGGTGGAGTGGCGGTGATTCCACAGAGATAGATCTTTTCAAGCAGAAAGGCATCGGCGGTACGAAAGACAGAACCAATATTATGTAAACTTCGGATATTCTCCAACACCAGTACCAGCGGAGTTTTCTCAGCCTCCTTAAACTCGTCTACATCCAATCTGCTTAACTCCTTATTTTGTAATTTCCGCATCTGTTTGTCCTTAGATCTTTGGATTTTTGAAGTTATCCGAAAATATCAACAACTATGGGTAATCCCTGGGTAAAATAGTACATTCGCTTTCCAGGGCAAAGATAAACCTAACACCAGAATTTTACGTGTCTCAATCGAAAAAACATAAGAAGGTAACCCCTTTGATGAAGCAGTTCAACACCATCAAGACCAAGTATCCTGATGCGCTGTTGCTTTTCCGGGTAGGTGATTTCTATGAGACCTTTGGAGAAGATGCTGTAAAAGCCTCCAAGATCCTGGGGATCATTCTCACTCAACGTAATAACGGCGGAGACCGAACAGAACTGGCGGGTTTTCCCCACCATTCATTAAATACCTATCTCCCCAAGCTGGTTAAGGCAGGGCAACGGGTGGCCATTTGTGATCAACTGGAAGATCCTAAACTTACCAAGACCATTGTAAAAAGAGGCGTCACAGAACTGGTAACCCCGGGAGTGGCCCTAAACGATGATATCCTTAGCTCTAAAAGCAATAATTTTCTCTGTGCCCTCCATTTTGGATCCAACACCTATGGGATCTCACTGGTTGATATCTCTACAGGAGAATTCCTTACTTCTGAAGGGAGTGCAGAAGAAATAGATACACTTTTGCAACACTTTGGCCCCAATGAGGTATTGGTTTCCAAAAAACACAAAACCGATTTTGCCGAAACTTTTGGTACACGGTATCATACTTTCTATCTGGAAGATTGGATCTATCAGGAAGATTACGCCAATGAATCATTACGTTCACATTTTAAAACAGCGTCTCTTAAAGGCTTCGGCGTAGCTGGTTTATCACAGGGGATCATTGCTGCAGGAGCAGTGCTACATTACCTATCGGAAACCGAACACAAAAGATTACAGCATATCAACAAACTGGTACGCGTAGGGAATGAGGAACACGTCTGGATGGATCGTTTTACCATTCGCAATTTAGAGCTCTACCACTCCCCTCACCAGGAGGCAGTGACCTTACTACAAGTCATAGACAAGACACTTTCTCCTATGGGCGGCCGTTTGCTAAAACGCTGGCTGGCATTTCCTTTGAAAAATCTGGAAAAGATTCGTGGCAGGCACCAGGCCATTACTCACTTTTTAAAAGAAGAAAAACTCCTCAATTCCCTGCAAGGAAGTATAAAGAAAATGGGAGATCTTGAACGTCTTATCGCCAAGGTAGCTACAGGGAAGATCAACCCCAGAGAAGCGGTACAACTAAAGAATTCCATGGAGGCAGTAGTGCCCATCAAACAATTGGTTTCCAACACAGAAGTAGAAGCCGTGAATAAATTGGGAAAAAGCTTAGATGATTGCGAGGTATTGCGGAGTCGTATCAAGGAAGTGCTAAGCGAGGAGGCTCCTGTGAATGTGCTAAAAGGGTCAACTATTGCACCGGGCTTTTCTGATGAGTTAGATGAATTACGTGGCCTGGCGACCACAGGAAAGGATTATTTAACCCAGATGCTGGAACGTGAAACAGAACGCACCGGTATTACCTCCTTGAAGATCGCTTCCAACAATGTTTTTGGCTATTATATTGAGGTAAGGAACACGCATAAGGACAAGGTACCCGAAGAATGGATCCGCAAACAAACCCTTGTGAATGCAGAGCGCTATATCACTGAAGAACTCAAGGAATACGAGACTAAGATCCTTGGGGCCGAAGAACGTATTGCAGACCTGGAACAGCAGCTTTTTGCCCAGCTTATCCTTTGGCTGCAAGCCTATATTTCACCTGTTCAGGAAACGGCACAGGGTATAGCGGTCCTGGATTGCTTATGTGGGTTTACTCAGCTGGCCAGAGAGAACAAGTATGTAGTTCCTGCCATGAACGATTCCACAGAACTCATTATCACCAACGGCCGGCACCCGGTCATTGAAAAGCAGTTACCGCCGGGAGAGACCTATATTCCCAATGATCTGATCCTTAACAGGGATGCACAACAAATTATTATGATCACCGGGCCAAATATGAGTGGAAAATCGGCAATTTTAAGGCAAACTGCCCTAATTATTCTATTAGCACAGATAGGGAGTTTTGTACCTGCCGAAAAGGCCCAGATTGGGTTGGTAGACAAGATCTTTACCAGGGTGGGAGCCAGTGACAATATTTCCATGGGCGAGTCTACCTTTATGGTGGAGATGAACGAGACCGCCTCCATTTTGAACAACCTTTCGGAACGCAGTTTGGTCTTATTAGACGAGATTGGCCGTGGCACTAGCACTTATGATGGAATTTCCATAGCCTGGGCCATTTCGGAATATTTACATGAACATCCAAGCAGAGCCAAGACATTATTTGCCACCCATTACCATGAGTTAAATGAGATGGCCACCACCTTTGAACGCATCAAGAATTACAATGTATCTGTGAAGGAATTACAGAACAAGGTCTTATTCTTACGAAAGTTGACCCCAGGGGGAAGTGCTCATAGTTTTGGTATCCATGTAGCTAAAATGGCCGGGATGCCCCAGCAAGTATTGAGCAGAGCCAACAAGGTGTTGAAGAAATTAGAGCAGAGTCACTCTAGTGAAGAGCTCACAGGTAAACTTCAATCTGTAGCCTCCGAGATGCAGCTCAGCTTCTTTCATTTAGATGATCCTTTGTTAGAAGAGATCAAGGAGGAGATCCTAACCCTTGATATCAATACCCTTACGCCTGTGGAGGCTTTGATGAAACTCAATGAAATTAAGCGATTGCTCACCAAGAATAAGAAGGCTACTTCCTGAGGTTCTTTTGGCAAGCATGCTATCTTTCTTTTTCCCTGAAAGTTCTTTGGTTTTTATTTAATTGTATTAAATTTGCGTCCGCATCTGCAAAAGATGTTATGTTCTTTAATACGCGAAAATAGCTTCCCGATAGCCATCGGGAGTAGAGCGCCAAACAACTGTAAAGTTTGTTTCCGCTCGGAAGGTATTTTCGATAACGCGAAAATAGCTTCCCGATAGCCATCGGGAGTAGAGCGCCAAACAACTGTAAAGTTTGTTTCCGCTCGGAAGGTATTTTCGATAACGCGAAAATAGCTCAGTTGGTAGAGCGCCACCTTGCCAAGGTGGAGGTCGCGGGTTCGAATCCCGTTTTTCGCTCAGAAGAAATGCTATTTACAGTATTTTTTTGTTGAGTTTGTCCTTTTGGGAGGCTCGAGTGGTGGTCCCGATAGCTATCGGGAGGTAGACACGTTACCTTTGTAAAGTGTTTATTAATCATCGAGATTGAAAGTTTGCTCGAGTGGTGGTCCCGATAGCTATCGGGAGGTAGACACGTTACCTTTGTAAAGTGTTTATTAATCATCGAGATTGAAAGTTTGCTCGAGTGGTGGAATTGGTAGACACGTTGGACTTAAAATCCAATGGACATTAGTCCGTGCGGGTTCAAGTCCCGCCTCGAGTACAGATGCAAGAAAAAAGCCAGCGCAATGCGCTGGTTTTTTTGTTTCAGGAAGCTGAGCCAAGCTGGCTTGAGCGAAGGCGGATGAAACAAAAAAGCTGCATGAAATGCAGGCTTTTTCTTGTTCAACATGTTCGGGTGGGACAAATGCCGCCGAAGGCGGGATAATTCTAGACTCTTATAAATTCAATTTTGACGCTACTTCTCTTTCTGTGGCACGAAACAAAAAAGCCGCATGAAATGCAGGCTTTTTCTTGTTCAAAATGTTTGAGCGGGACTCACGAAGTCTGTTAAGACGAGTAATTCCCGACTATTCTACTTCTTCATTTCTTTTACTTGTCAAAAAGAAACGAAGCAAAGAAAAGGTCTACTGCATAGAGAACAGGCTTGATGTTGCCTTCTACAGGGATTACAAGGAATCTACCTTTTGGAGAATACCAAGTTCAACTGATTATCATCGGAATGCCTTTTGTCTTTCGTTGTTGTCCACTGTCATTTTGTTAATTTGTATCCTAAGTAGCTGCCAAGAACTTTTGCGCCATCGGCAAGAATAAAAATTAAAATAAAACTTGACCATGGAACTGTCCCAGCCAATACTAAAACCACTATGTCTAACAATACATAGGTAAGAGGAAACAGAAAGACTAATTTAGATACATTCTCAAACTTTCGTTTCTTCCAATATCTTGTGACGAGAAAGAAAATAATAAACCCAAAAATACCTGAGATATAAGGTGCAGAAAAATCTGCGTGTGCTTCATAAACACCAACTTCTTGTCCAGGATTTACAACATAAGAATACAGTGCAACTTCAAGGATCGAAATAATAACTAAAGTTATCATAGTCAGTATTGACAATCCAATTAATTTTAAAACAGTATATTTTTTCATTTGATTAGTATTTAATATTCGCAGAGAGTCATAATGAAGGCTAATGGTTAGTATATGAAAAGTAGGCAATTTAGAAGCACCAAACTTTCAGTTATTCACAAACTTTGATGCGAGACTAAAGCCCTGAATTTAGCACTATTTCGCCTATTTTTTATATACATTATTAGGCACAGGACTTTTCCATTCGGTTAGCCCTAAACTTTATCGTTAAAACTTTCCATTGTCATTTTTCCATTCGTCTTTAGGTGCGATGGTTTCCATTACGTCCCAATGTTCAGCTATCTTTCCATTTTCAACACGGAATAAGTCGTAAAATGAAGTTGGTTTATCGGCAAACGAACCTTCGCTAACTGTCAATACAAAATTCCCTTCTCCTAAAACTCTATGAACTTTGTCAAATTTCATTGTAATTCCTTGTGAAGCCATATATTTTAATGCTTTTCCAAGTCCTGAAAGTCCATCTGCAATTTGTGGATTGTGTTGAATATAGTTGTCTCCATCAAAATATCCAGCCAACTTCTCCATTTTTCCGTTTACTAAAATGTCATTCACAAAATTCTTGACTAAATTTTTGTTTTCTTCTGTTTTGTCAATATCCTTAATTTCATTTGTTCCATCAATCATTGTGTTTCCGCTTGGATTTGGATTTCCTGGTGTTTCTTGTAGATTATCCCAATGTTCAACGATTTTTCCATTTTCAAATCTGAAAATATCGAAACCGATTTTTGGTCCGAAAAAATTATAATCAGTTTGAGTGAAAACAAAATCGCCGTCTTCAAAAGCTCTAACTGTATTCACTTTCGCAGAATTAGGTGGAAGTTGTTGCAATAATGCACCAAATCCTGCAAGTCCGTCTGCAACTCCAAGATTGTGTTGAATATACTTGTTCGGATTAATGTACCCAACTGGTTCTTGTGCACCAGTTTCAATGCTTTTTAAAAGAGCAACTACTTTTTCTTTGTTTGAAATTTCCATTTTTTCTTCTTTTTTAGTTTCTGAATTTGTTGTTTTCTGACTGTTGCAAGCGGTCAACCCAATTGCTAAAATTACTGTTGCACTTAATAGTATCTTTTTCATTTTTTATGATTTTAAATTGATACTGCAAAGTTGCAATGAAGAAGAAGAAAAGGAACGATAAAAAAAGTCCTTTGAATGATACTTTTACGCCAAATTAAATCCTGCTCTGAATTCAACAGGTGTTTTGTTAGTATGTTTTTTGAAGTATTTAATGAAGTTTGTTAACTCTCCAAAGCCTAATGAAAATGATATTTCTTTGATACTTTTGCTTGTGTGAGCCAATAATCTTTTAGATTCCAGTAAAACTCTGTCATCAATGATATTTTTAGGTGTCTTTCCAAAAATTTTAGAAGTAGCTTTATTAAGTCTTTTTGGTGTCATGTTCAGTTCTTGACAATAAAAGCTAACTCTTTTTTGAGTTATGAAATTGTCATCTAATAACGTTTTAAAATACAATGCTTGATCAAGGTTGGCATCTTTTTTTAATTCTATAAAATCTTGTTTTCGTCTTTCCCGTTCAGAATGCAGTAAAAGATTACGCAAATCGTTTCGTAGTAAGTCAGATTGATAATTGTCTTTAGAATTTCTTAATTCAGTTTCCAATAATCCAAAAACAGTCTCAATAATAGAGTTATTTTTGGGTAACTCAATTTGTGAAATAGATAGCAAGTCGTTGAACAAAATACTACTTCTCAAAAACTTTGTATCTGTTTCAGTTTTGCAGAAAAAACTGTCAGTAAACAAAATTGCTTTTCCTCTAAATTTTGTTTTATAATCAAATAGTTGAACGCTATTTTTATTGACGAATAATAATGAGTTCGGTTTAATTTTTATTGGGTTGAAATCTACAAAGTGAGTTGGTGAGCCTTTTTGAAACCATAAAATCTGATAAAATTCCGCTCGATGTGGTTTCTTTATTTCTTCGGAAAATTCGTTAAAAAGTAATTCAAAATCTATAATTTCAAATTCCTGTGGAAGTCCATCTTTGAAGTCATATTTTTGAATCTTTTCTTTCAATTTTAAATTAGTTCTGAAGTTTTTTTCGTCTTGTGCCTAACTTGTTATATACACACTAAAATAGTGTTTATCCCTTAACCTTTACCAGATAAGTATACCAATTTGGGATCTTTATCCATGTTCTCTAAAGGGCAATATGTTCATTTTTCAACGTTGGTAATGACATACTCTTTTGCAACTATTGATTTAAGTGTCAACTTTAGCGAATTGCAAATGTGTATGTCTTTTTGTGTTATAATTAATTGTTCTGGGATTCTTTTATAGTAAATGGTTTGCTACTATATTCAATTTTTCCAACTGTAAATCCTGCGTCTGTTATTATTTTTTCAATACTTTTTTTAGTTGGTTTTTGTTTTATTGGAGTTGAAATGTAAGCTAAACCAGCTTTTAATTCTATCTCGACATTCTCAACTCCAGCAACTTCTTTCAACTCTTTCTCCATCCCAAAAGCACAAAAGGGACAAGCCATTCCTTTAATTTCAATTTTTACATAAATCCGCTCTTGATTATTAACTGTTTGTGCATTTGTAGAAATAGAAAAACAAATGGTAAGTGCTAAAATGACCAAACTAAATATATGCGTATGTCCAAATTTTGCTTTCATAATAATCCTTTTAGTTAAGTAAAAACCTAGTCCCCAACAAAACCATGTAGTTTGTCTTATTAGTCGTTACGTTTTCATGTAAAACTGGTATCTGAAAACTGGTTTCAAATAAAATTCTTCTGCCTGGAATAAATTGTAATCCAGGAGATATGAAGAACGTATGTATTTTGGAGTTAATTAAATAATTACCGTTAAATTCGAGATACGAATTGATTTGTTTTTGAGGGTATTTTTGTGGTAATAGAGGAATACCAATTGAAAAATTATATAAGAAATTATCTGTTGTTTTATTACTTGTAATATTATATCCAAAATCGCCATAAACACCAACATCTGTTGAGATCTTTCCAATAATTAATCCAATATAAGTTTGATAAATTCCAGAACCAATTGGAGGAACTGAAGTTGTTTTTCCTGTTGGAAAAGACTGTTTGATATTAGCTAAAACTCTAAATGTTTTTGCAGTTTCGTCTTTTTTATAAAGTTGATATTTTGCAAATACGATCATATCGGAAAAACCACCCGTAGTTTGTGTTCCATTTGGAGTAATAAATTTGAATGGAAATATTCCGCCAACTTGAAATTTTGAAGTGATATTGTATGGTATTCCAATGAGTTGTACATAGATGTTTGCATTTTCCATTGAAATGAACTTTCCAAATGTTCTTATCCCACTTCCTTCCAGTCCTAACATTACAGGTGTTTCAATTGTGATTGGTGGTCCTTGACAATACGTTCCAGTAGCCAAGAAAAAACATAATATGACTAATAAAATAGTTTTCATTTCTCGAACAACAATATGTGGCTGATTTTCAGCTTGTTGGTAACGGCCCTGGCTATAAGCCGGCGCTTTATCGCACAGACGCTAACTAGGCGAATTAATCAAAACTAAGATAGGAAAAATGCGCAAGGCTAGGGGAGCGATGGATTATAGGCGTTGTTAGTAACTGAATTATGCATATCCATTTGTCCCGATTTCTATAAACTCCCCAGTCAAAAATATTTATTCTAATAGTGAAATAGCAAATTTCATCATCATATATGGAGATTATTTCTTTTATCCAGTCCGATTATTGTCTTAATATAAATTGAAATAAAAGCCTATCAGTTGAGTCAGTTTACCAAACATAATCATCATATAAAAAGAAAATCCTCTACGACTAAAATCACAGTCAATATTTGAATCGTCGTTTTGTTCAACAAAGCAAGAAAAGCAAAATTATGTAGGCTTCATTGCACAATAACGCAGGTTCTTATGCCACCTTCGAACTCTTTTATCTACTACTTTCACATCAAGAATTGTAGCACCAGACTCTGCAATAATCTGCTCTACTATATGGGGTGAAATTGTGTGCACCTCAATTGGTGGACGGCCACGGATAGTTTTCCAAAATGGTTTTAACCTTTCCATTTTGAAGTTGTACATCTTTTCTGCAAGGGATCCTGGCTTTGGGCTGGAGCCTTTTGCTGCACGTACCTGAAATAGTGCTATACCGCCAGGCTTAAGTATCCGGAAAAACTCCTTGATGTACTCCACCTGATAGCGTGGTGCCATATGCTGCAACACAATATTTGTGTATACGAAATCAAAAGTGTTGCTACTTAAACATTTTAGGTTAGGTTCAGTGTTAGTAATGTAAGTGCATTTTTTATCGAATTTATTATATCCAATGGCACCTGCAATCATGGTGTTGGAAATATCCACTCCAGTAACTTGATCAAAGTGATAACAAAGACCTTGAGTTAATCTTCCTACACCACAACCGAAATCGAATGCATTGCCGTAGTTGATCTCAATATCAATGCTTTCTAAATAGGCAATTACAGAGTTGATTTCATTTCGCCCAGTCTCAAAAAATTCTTCTGGATCCCATTTATTTCCACGTTTTTTATCGTCTGTGAGAATTGCCCAAAGGGGATCGTCTGCACCAACTTTCTCATAAGCCTTTTGAACATTTTTAATTGACATATTTATTGTTTTATTTAAATGTAGGAAATTTCAAGGAAGTTCTATAGTAGCGTTGAATTATAGCCGTTGTTAGCTGTAGTTTTTAATTCGTTTTTGTTGAATATATTTTTAATTCATCTCCGAAAATCCCATATCCTTTTGAATAATATTTCCAACCTTTCTTTTCATAAAAATCATTTAATTCTGTAGAAAGATATAAAGTATCAAATCCTCTTTTTTGAGATTCATTAATACTGTGTTTTAATAACCTTTCTGCTAAACCTTGATTTCTGTAGTTTTCTTCAATATAAAGACAAGCAAACCAAGGCATTAAATCTTGTCTACTTATAATGTCATTAATCAGCAAGGCATAACATCCAATAATTTCATCCTTATTCAGCATTAAGTAAAATTTCGGTACGGATACATTATCAGAGAATGAGTTTTCAATACAATCTTTGTAAAAGTTGAAATTCGATTCACTTCCCCAACGTTTCCAAAAGTAGTCAACACCTTTTTTTAATAAATTACTTTCTTTGGTTATTAATTCTATTCTCATTTTCTCTAATTACAGCTAACTTGTTATATGCGAACTAAAATAGCGTTTATCCCCTAATCTATTACACATATGAGCACCAATTTGGGATCTTTATCTATGTTCTCTAAAAGGCAGTGTGATCTTTTTTTCGACATTTTTTTCAATAAAATTATTCAGACTGAATACCAGGCATCCACCAGGAGAAGTCTCGGATAATACCCCTTCTGTAACAAATGTTACGGTTTCTACTGCATTTTCGACCTATATTATCCCCTTTAAGTACTAAACACAATACTAATTAATCAACGTATCGATGAAAAAAGACTTTGAAACAAAATTTACAGGATGGGCCTTTCTGGTGGCCGCGCTTTTTCTATGGGGGGGTTGGTTCTTTTCACCTCATCATATAGGCGAATATATAATAGCTTCAGATTTTGGTCCTATTGGGGAGCAGGTCTGGACCTGGATCTGGATGTTCCGCATCCACATTTTTGGTTGGGTCATCATGGCCATTGCAATTTTTTCGCTGATGGCTATCACTTTCGAAAAACCGTACCGCGTTGTCATCGTTCCCGGTGCAGGGATGGTCATTGCCGGAACCATGACCCTGGCCATAGCCTCGGCATTCTATTATAACTTTGGCGCCTGGGGCGTAGGGAAAACAGCGGGAATGTCGGCTGCAGAAATTGAGGTATTCATGAACGATATTCTGTATACAAACCAATATGTTACCTGTTTTGTCCGCTTTGGACGGGTATTTTCAGGAGTTGGTTTGGTCTTGCTAGGCCTTGGGCTGGTAAAATGGAAGATCATCAATGTATGGCTGGGCTGGTTCACCGCCCTTCTAGGCTTGGCCGCTATGGGCATTGTGATGGGGATACCGGAGCACTTTGAAATATACAAACCAGTATTCCATATAAAAGTACTATGGCTTACGCTTATGGGTATCTATATCTTAAAGCAAGGGATACAGCTACCAAAAGCAGCATCTAAATAACGTAGGTCCCAGTTACAATGGGAATTTAAATAAGCTTTAAAACCTCCGATATTGATTGATATTCGGGGGTTTTTTATTGCGCTATAAGGCTCCATGCAAATCCACCTCCCGGTGCCAAGGTAACATCTATGGTATCTGTATTAATTACTTCCAATTTCCTGATCTTGTAAGACTTTGGATTGCTATCCCAATGTGCATCCGGGCCGTCTTCATACAAAATAGCCTTATAGGTCTTGCCGGGCTCCAGGAAGTCTAATATTATAGTTTGCGAACGACCTTCTTCATTGGTAATACCTCCCACATACCAATTGCCACTCCCCTTTTCTTTGCGGGCAATTGTAACATATTCGCCTACTTCCCCCTCCAGCACATGGCTCTCGCTCCAGTCTACACCAACATCACGGATAAACTGCAAGGCAGGATGTGGCTTGCCATTTTCGGTATAATGTTCCGGCAGGTCTGCCAGCATTTGTATGGGGCTATAGATCACCACATAAAGTGCCAATTGCTGGGCCAGCGTAGTACTTACCTGGTTGTTTGGTTTGTACTCGTCAAATTTGATATTAAATATCCCGGGAGTGAAATCTATTGGGCCGGCCAGCATACGTGTAAAAGCTATAGTAGGGAGATGGTTTGGCGGGTTACCCCCGTCTGCCGCCCAGGCGTTGAACTCCTGCCCCCTCAACCCTTCCCTGGCAATAGCATTGGGATAGGTACGCCGTTTTCCTGTGGCCATGATAGGCTCATGGGCATTTACTGCGATCTTCATGTTGGCAGCCTCTTCCAATACCTTATGGTAATGGCGAACCATCCACTGACCATGATGGTATTCCCCTTTCGGGATGATCTTACCAACATATCCGGTTTTAACCGAATTCATATCATTGTCTTTCATGAATTTATAAGCCACCTCCATCTGCTTTTCATAGGTAAGGGGTGCCGCTGAGGTCTCATGGTGCATAATGACCTCCACATCTTTTTCCTTGGCATAGGCCATTACCTTGTCAAAGTCGTAATCGGCATAAGGAGTCATAAAATCGAACACCCCTTCGCGGTCCTCAGTATTGATCCATTTATCCCAGCCGGTATTCCAGCCTTCTACGAGTAAGCCTTTGATGCCATTGGCAGCGGCAAAATCAATATATCGCATCGCATTTTCAGTGGTTGCTCCATGGTTGGGAAGTGTCTCACCAGAATTAGTAAACGTATTCATGCTTTGGCTGCCTTCCATGTCCCAGGTAGATTTTCCTAAATGCATTTCCCACCAGATTCCCACATACTTCATGGGAGTAAAATAACTTACATCCCCAATGGTGTTGGGATCGTTTAAGTTGAGCACCATTTTAGATTCTATAAGATCGCCAGCCCTGTCTGCGATCTGTATGGTACGCCATGGTGTATTGAAGGGGGCAGAGATCACAGCCTTCCCCAGAAGGCGTTCAGAACCTACCAATTCACTCACCATACTATTGTTGGCGGTATCTACTTTAAGGGTGATCCCGGCATAGTCGGTTAGATCGGCTTCGTGAAAGCTCAGATATACCCCATCTTTCGTCTTCATGGTTACCGGAGTATTAACTGCATTCTCCGGGATGTAGGTAGCGGCCAGATTAACATCTTCTCGCATAGCCAGCGCATCGATCTCCGAAAATTTGGTGGCACTGTACAAATGCTCATATATGTCCCAGTCTCCCGGTTGCCACCATACCTGGTGATCTCCTGTGAGATTATACTGTGTATTCTCATCTGTGATGAGTACATCTTGCATATTGGGCTGCTCAGGAAATTCATATCTAAAGCCCACCCCATCATCAAAGGCACGGAAGACTATGTTCATTTTTCTATTGGGCGCAGTGGTCTCTTCCAGGCTTATGCGCATTTCAGAGTAGGCATTTAAAACAGAATCTTGCTCTCCCCAGGGCATGACCCATGTTTCCGAAAAGTCTTTATTGCTTACCGCCGTTATTTTTAAACCTTCATTAAGTGCAGGTTGATCTTTAAATTCGAATCCCAATGTGGACGGTAATATCACCGTGGCGTCTTTAAAAAATACTTCATATTGAGGTGCTCCGGCTTCATTGAGGGTAAAGTTTACCTCAATTTCTTTGTCTGGTGAAGCTATCCTGGAGTTGTAACTAGTGGTGCATCCTGCAAGGATTAAAAAGATGCCGATCATTAGAAAAACAGGGTATTTATTTAATATACTACTCATTTATATTGATTTTGTTATGAAAGATTTTAAAGGTAAAAAAGATGAGGGAAACCAGCTAACGTATAATTATTAGCCCTCCTATAAGGACTTATTCTAGATACTGTAAACTTATTTCCAGTTTAGGCCCTTTGAATGTAAAACTGACATAACCGTCTGTAATCACCGGCTCCATGCTACTGGTCATAATATGGAATTTTTTTCCTTCTTTTATTTCAGGCAGACGTAGCTGCATCTCCCATTCCGGGTTTTCCTGAGTGATCTTTATCTTAATGACCTCATCAGTTGTTTCATAATAGATGGAGACCGCATTATCTGCCATTTGCACGTTCTCCAGGGAGGCAGTTGGCCAGGCATCGGGCATTTGAGGAGTGATCACTACTTTTTTACCGGCAGCATATGGTTGTATACCGAAAAACTGCTGAACAATGGGGATGGCAAAACTATAGATGTTCCAGGCCTGGGTCATCATCCCGTAATCTGGCGATACTTCGTACATACTTCCCGGCAACGCAAAACTAAAGGTCCGGGCCATACGTTGCAGGTAATTAAGTGCCTGGTTGGGCCTGCCGTAATTGTTCTCCGCTATGGCCTGTACCCCTGTGGGGAGCGTCATTACCGCCCCTGTATAGGAAAAGACTTTGGAGCCTTTAAAGGAACCCTCATCCAACCCCGCAGAAGCATCCCGGTCTATCCCGGTCACAAACACCCCGAACGGATTTACAAAGGTCTCGGCCGTTTTTAAGGCGCGTAATGCTTTGTCTGCATCGGCGATCTTCATTTCCATAGGCGTATTCACCACCCAGTTATGATGCAGGACAAAGGGTCTTGGGCTTGCTGAGGGCTTGGCCAAAATAGCTTTTCTTGTATTTTGTAATTCTTGTACGGCCCAGGGCTTGTTCAGCGTATCAGCGCGTATGATGGCATCTTCTATAAGGTGTAGTGCCTGCTGATCTGTCCCTATAAAGTCGGCATAGGAATCAAATTCTTCCGACCAGAATTCTGTATTGATCCTTGTTTTCAAATTATCGGCGGTTTCCTGATAAAAAGTCGCCAGCGCCTCATCCCCCAGTTCAGTTGCCATTAATGCGGCATCGGCAAAGGCACGCTGGGTATAGACAGCCACATCTATCATCTCGCTATCCAAACCATGGATCTCCATCATCCCGAAACCATCAGGAAAACCATTTCCATTACCATCTTTTTCGCGCATTAGCCATTCCAGGCCCATTTTTATGGTTGGGAAATAGCGTTCCAGAAAAGCCTTGTCACCGTTCCATTTATACACCTCCCAGATCAGGGAAGCAAATTGTGGTGTTTCATTGATATTGCCTTCGTTAAAAACGGCTCCGTTGGTGGAAACCTCATGTACAATTCGGCCATTGCCATTGGTGACATTAGAAAGGCTATCCAATAAGGAAATCGTATTGTAAACAGCATCTGTCTGCCCTACTGCCATATACCCTTTTAGGGCGTATTCGCTGTCTACTCCAAACCACCAGGGATAATCAGGGATGCCGGCAGTAATGCCAGTGCCAATTTCAGGAACGGTTCTTACCAACCAGTCAGAATTATATTTAAGCCATTCAAAGGTATGCTGTAGGTGGATATCCGGAATGGTGAGCTTAGACATATTGGCCAGTTGATTGTAGCGTTCTTGCTTTTCTTTAAATAGGAATATGGATTGTGTTTGTATTGTTTTATAGGTAGCCAGTGCTGCAGCTTCGGAAATATAGGAACCTGCCATAGCAAACTGCATAGTTTTTGACTCTTTGGGAGACAGGGAAATCGAATAAGAAAGAGATCCGCCTGTGCCATTACCCCCGTAAGAAGTAGAGGCTACATTTTTCGTTTTAGATGGAATATTTGCCCCAAAAGTTACAAACCAGGGGTTCAGGCTGTCCTTTACCACCCAAGTATCGGCCGTATCATTGAAATATGCTGTGTCTTGCCCATCTACCATGTCAGTGCGATCACCTAACCAGGTGGGACGCAGGTCTACGAAGCCGGTGAAGTCCACCTCTAGTTGCCGAGGGGTGTTTGCTTCATTTTTTAGGACCAATTGTACAAGGATCCCTTCCTGATCATCCGGAACAAATTGCCAGCGTTCCACTTTAAGTCCATGATCTTCAATCTGAAAAGTATGTTTATTGGCAAAAGGATAGTTTGTGAAGGAGTTGGCATTATTCAGCACGGTAGTAAACTCGCCAATACTAAGCATGATGGTAAACCCGTCCATCAATTTAATGGGATGGTCCCATAAGCCGCCCATCTCATTTTTTATATGCCATCCTAATTCCGGAAAACTCCCATCCTGATGACCTACCAGATAGACCCTATTCCCGGCTGTGACAAAAGGAGAATTGAGATAGGCCTGCTTCCCTTCAATATGTGGAGTTTCTGCAACAAGGGTAGCAAAGGTTTCTGTTTCGGCCCGTTTACATTGTAATAATGCGATACTCAAAAGGATCCATAAATAGAATTTACTCCTTATCATTAGAAAGTAAGGTTTTATTTATCCATTTTATTGCTGCTCCTTAATCTGGACACTGGATACCTTGAGCGACTTATTTCTCCGGCGTTGCGATGGTAATATTCCGATATTCCACCGGACCGTGATCTCCCTGCAGTAGTATGGGTCCGGGTTCGCCTTCCTTGCTATTGAGTGCACCACCGGTGATCCCAGGAATGATCTGCCTGCTGATAATGGTCTTTCCATTGGCCACTACGGTTACCCTTCTCCCTACCAGGGTAATGTCATAGGTCTGCCACTCGCCCGCTTTCTTAGCTACATTTTCATTAGGGGTTACAAAGCCGTACACTCCTCCCAAATAAACCGATGAAGGCTCTTTTCCATAACTGTCTTCTACCTGTACTTCGTAGCGGCCGCGTAAGTATATCCCAGAATTTGAGCCTTCCGGATATTTAAATTCTATATGCAGTTTAAAGTCCATAAACTCTTCTTCTGTTATAAGATTGGCTCCCGATGCCGGGTTGGTAAGGATCCCATCTTTTACAAACCACTGATTAGCTACACTACCTGGTGGGGTGGTCCACCCATCAATAGCATTTGCTTTTAAAAGAGCACGCGGTTTTGACCATTTTTCAGGATCAGGATACAACAACTTTGGAGCCCGCACTCCCCTGAAAGCAAGGGTATTCCCCATATGGTCTAATATATTCCCTTCCATGCCCCCATCTTTTATACTTCCCGTAAGGTGCATATCATGGGTGCCGCTCCATTGAGGCGGAATGCTAAAACTAAAGAGTCCGTCCTTAAGGTGCACTTCAGATATGGGTCTCGCACTACCCCCAAAGCTAACGTAATGCCCTACCAGGGCCTTGTTGCCAGACTGTTTCACCTCCAACCAGGACGGCAACCACTGATCGCCATATTCAACTTCCAGGTCCCAGTGGCCGATTACTGCAGGAGAATCCTGCGCGATTATGATAATAGTGCCAAAAAGGAAGGCAATTAGTGTTAGTTTTTGTAAAAGGCTGGAGAGAGTTTTCATTATAAAGTATCTTTTTTAATCTGTCTATAAATATAGAAAATAAAAGTCATGAAAGGGAAGAAAGGATTTCTATTGTTCTCTTTAATTTGCTATTGAAATAGACAAGCAATAAAGACAAATATTGTATAGTGACTCATTAATTTAAAATTATTTAATATATTGATTATCAATATATTATGATTTGTGTAACCTAGGTTACACACATCCCAAACAATGACTTTCGTCAGTATTTTTCGTATTTCTTGCCACTACCTTTATCCTCTTATTAACAACCGCAACACCAGCATCTGGGAAAGGTTCCTATAGGTGCAAGAGAGTTGCCTAATGCATCATTCAATATGAAAAACTATCTGGTTAATTTGGCCTTTTCACTTCTTGCTACGGCAGCATTTTCACAGGCCGGACATATTATGCAAGGAGTAGGTTCCGTGAATATGTCTATGGGTGGGGCAGCCACCGGACAACCCCTGGATATTTCCGGGGCCCTGCAATGGAACCCAGCAGCAATATCAACTTTTGATGATAAAATCTTAAAGTTTGATATAGGTTTGTTCTTTTCTTCACCCGAATTATATTCTTCTTTACCAGCTGGTATGCTTGGGCCTGGAGCTCCTTCAGTTAGAGGCTTAACAGCAGATGATAGAAGTGCATCCCCTATGCCGGCATTGGCAATGGTTTGGGGAAAAGAAGGTAGCAAACATACCTTTGGTGCCTCGGCATTTGGTATCAGTGGGTTTGGAGTTACATTTCCTGAGGAAGCAAATAACCCGTTAAGTGGAAGTTTCAACCCAATGATTAGTTCAAATCCTATTAACTATCCACAAGCAGCTATGGGATTTGGCCGCATAGAATCTGATTATATGCTATTACAAGTAGGTATATCTTATGCGTATGAGATTTCTGATAAATTTTCTATTGGTGTGCAACCAAATATTGACTATGCAGCTTTAGAATTAGCGCCTAATCCAACAGCAAGCCCAACTATGGCTGGATATCCAACCACAGATAAAGCTTCAGCAATTGGTTTTGGTGCTCAGTTTGGATTATTCTATGATTCCGGACTCGGATTAAAACTAGGAGCATCATATAAAACGGCTCAAAAATTTGGAGAATTTGAATTTGAAAACACTTATTTAGATAATAGCACTGCTATAAACAATTTTCAAATGGATTATCCGGCTATTTTCTCTCTTGGTTTTGGATATTCAACAGGGGATATTGATCTAGCGCTTGATTTTAGAAGAGTAGATTATGAAAACACAGAAGGTTTTTCTGAAACCGGATGGACACAAACAGCTTCTGTAGCCGGATTTGGGTGGGAAAATATATCAATTTTATCAGCAGGACTTCAATATAAGGGAATAGCCAAACTACCATTACGTTTTGGCTATACTTATAGTTCAAACCCTATTCCCGAAGGAATAACATTTTTTAATATTCCGGCAACTGCAATAATAAAAGACGCCTTCCAGTTCGGATTAAGCTATGAAGCAAGTGAAAAGCTATCTTTGGATGCTGTATTCCATTATGGATCGAGCGGCGATCCCACTTCCGGACCCATACTGAATCCTCAGCTCATCAGTAGCGGAAACCCTTACGGAGCAATCCCCGGAAGCGAAGTTTCCTATGAAATGACGACTTCCATGATCATGGTAGGGGCCAGTTATACCTTTGGCAAGTAGCAACTGAATGAAAATTGACTTTTAATCGACAGAGAAAGCGATACTGTAAAAACGGTATCGCTTTTTTTTTGATATACAAATGAATACTTTGCAGTCTTAGAAAACCATATGCGTACTATGGTCCATTTCATTACCTTTAGGGTAACCTAACTCAATATGAAAAAGCGACTTCGCGCTCTATTTTTACTCTGCATAATCCTACCCCTTGCTACCCTGCTAATTTGTGATGCCGTTATAGACAAAGGCGCCAAAGGGAAGACCTTTAATAAGGTACAACAACTACATAAAAACCGAGTTGGTATTGTATTGGGTACTTCGAGTAGACTTATACAAGGTGGAAACAATCCTTACTACACCAATCGTATTGCTGCCACTATTGCACTCTACAAGGCTGGAAAGATAGATATGGTGTTGGTGAGCGGAGATAATGCTACCAAATACTATAATGAGCCAGATACTTTTAAAAAAGACCTGATAGCCGGAGGTATCCCGGAAGATAAGATCATTCTGGACCCATCGGGACTGCGAACCTTAGATTCCATGGTTCGGGCCAAAGAAGTCTTTGGTCTGGACAGCGTAACGGTCATCTCCCAAAAATTTCAGAATGAGCGGGCCATTTTCCTGGCCCAAAAGAAAGGCCTGTATGCCATTGGGTATAATGCCAAAGATATTGAGGGCTCCCAAGGTTTAAAAGTGCAGATACGTGAATACTTTGCCCGTGTAAAGGTATTTATAGACCTGCTGCTTAACACCCAACCCCTTTCGAATGGGGATAAAATTGCCATCCCCTAAACAGAATTGCACAAAATATTCTACTTTAGAGCAGCACTTCGTATATGCCTAGCTTAAAAACCTTAGTAAAGAATTTAGGACCCGGTCTGCTATTTGCCAGCATGGCAATTGGTACTTCCCATTTAGTACTCTCCACCAAGGCAGGAGCCCAATACGGATGGGTGATGGTGATCCCAATTATCCTTGCCAATATTTTAAAGTATCCGTTTTTTGAGTTTGGGATCCGATATACCACGGTGACCAATACCTCCCTCATTGAGGGCTATCGTAACCGTGGAAAAGGGTATCTATGGCTCTACACCTTTATTACTTTGGTAACCACATTTACCATATTGGCGGCATTGTATGTGGTTACGGCCGGACTCTTTATCAACCTCTTTAAGGTAAATGATATCTCTGTAAGTACTGTGGCACTTGGGCTTTTTATGTTTATCTCTGCTGTGCTGATCATAGGGCGCTATAGGTTTCTGGAACTCTCATTAAAGTTTGTTGTCTCTATCTTATTCTTGGCCTTACTCGTTACTACTACCTTAGTGCTTTACAAAGGACAGGTAGACCCCGTTCCTAATTTTGAACCAACTCCAATTTTTAATGAAGTAGGAATCCTATTTCTAATAGGGCTGGTAGGCTGGATGCCTACCGCTGTGGAGGCTAGTAGCTGGATAAGCCTATGGACGCTGGAGAAACAAAAAGTGACCAAAAGAAGGCTGCCCCTTAACGAGGCATTACAAGAATTTAATTCGGGTTACTATATGACGGCCCTGTTGGCCATCTTTTTTCTGATCATCGGCTGGATGACACTTTATGGCACACAAACAGAGCTAAGCGGCAATGCCGTGACCTTTGCAGACCAGGTGGTGCAATTGTTCACTACTCATATTGGAAAATGGGCGTATATCTTTATTGCGGTTTCGGCCTTTGCTACCATGTTTAGCACTTGTATGACGGCCCACGATGCCATTGCCCGAGTAAGTCTTGATATTTTAAAACATCTTACGCCTGTCCATAAAGACTTCTCCGGGAAGAAATACTTTGCCATCGGCATCATTGGTCTGGCGGTGGTAAACTATGTGGTCTTAACCGCCTTTGGAGCTAATATGGGCACTTTGGTAGCCCTGGCTACTTTTATTTCATTTGTAATGGCGCCTATAGTGGGGTATATGAATCTAAAGAATGTGATGAGTACAGATCTGCCGGCCAATTTTCATCCCAAAAAAGGGTTGCAATACCTCACCTATGCGGGCATTGTCTTTCTCTCGCTATTTGCGCTGTATTATTGCTGGATGATCTTATTCTAGAAGAGCAGATCGTAGTTAAGTACCACGATAAGCTGGCGTTCATTCTTTTTATGGAAAGTATCTAAACAGAATACACCGTTGGTACAGTCGTTCAGTAATTTGTCTTCTCCATACCCAATTGAGTATAGAATGTTTGAAGTAGATACGCCATGGGTTTCCAAATATTCTTTAATGGCATCTGCCCTACTTTGGGAAATCCTGAAATTAGTAGCACCACCACCTCTGCTATCCGTATGCGATTCTATCCGTAATTGCATTTGAGGAAACCTGCTTACCGCATCCACTACTTTTTCCAGTTCGGTTGCAATAGCTTCTGTGATCTTACTTTGACCCTTGTCAAAATAGAATTTGTTGAGTTTTAGTACGGTTTGTCCTTCAGCTTCTTCTACAAGGTCATCCACCCTGGCGATACCCATATTAAAGGCCATACTTTGTAATTGTTCCAGCGCTTCCCCGGTATATGCATTAGAGAAAATAGAATGTCGGTCTTTTGTAGCTTGTATGGTAATTGTATCCTGCCATGGCACTTCAATTCTAAACGTCCCATCAGCATTGGTGACTACTTGTTTTAAGAGATTTCCTTCCTGATCCAGGAGCCTTACTTCTGCTTCCGGAATTCGATCATTAGTGGTGAGGTTTAACACACTACCATTGAGGGTAAAAGTTTTGATGCCTGGTTTGTCCTTTATTATAAAGCCGTAGATATCGTCATTCCCTTTTCCGCCGGGGCGGTTAGAGGAAAAGTAGCCAATAAGACTGTTATCCTGATAGTTCTTTATTATAAAGCCAAAGTCGTCCTTCTCTGAATTCAACCCTTTGCCAAGGTTTACAGGAATGCTGTATATATTATCTTCCAGGATCTCTGATTTGTAGGTATCCATCCCTCCTAGCCCATAAAAGACATCGGAGGCAAAGTAAATACTTCCTTCAAAGATATAGGGAGCTATTTCGTTCCCCGGCGTATTAACTCGCGGTCCCAGGTTTATGGGTGAAGACATAATTAAACCATTGTTGGTATAGACATAATAGATATCCGTACCACCCAGGCTGTCCTCAAAATTAGCAGCAAAATAGAGCTTACCACTTTCTGCATCATAAAATGGATAATAGAACGAAGTACTCAGATCCTTAAGCAGAAAACGGAAATTGCCACTGCGATCCGTGGAACCCAGGGCCAACGTATTTTTTCCATTTTCATCAAAAACAAGTTCTCCTGCCTGTTCATTGGTCCTTACATAGAATAGTGCGTCTAAGACCTCCGAATAATAGGGAGTTCCCTGATGATATGCAGAATTAGGGATCCCTTTATAAGGAGCAACTGATCTTAAATCTCCTTGATCATCAAGGGTTGCCGAAAAAATATCCAGGTACGATTCCCCTGATGGATTGTATATTTTTTTTGATTCCTGAGGCCTGGCGCTTGTAAAAAGTACCTGATCTTTATAAAAAGTGGAAGCAAAATCAGATTGAGGACTATTGCTGGAAACATTGATGATACTATAATCTATCCCAGTAGTGTCATTTCTTTGTAAGACATCGTAATTAAAAGTGGCATTTTCTAAAAACATAGCGGATAGTCCCCTGGATTTTTTGTCCAAAAATGCTTTGGTACTATCTCTCCCAACTTTTTGGGACATGGCTTGCAACATCCTGTTAAAGTAATAGCCCGGCATTACATCATCGCTGTTGTAGACCTCCAGATAAGTATCTGTAGCCCGATCATAGTTGCCTGTTTTTAGATAGGAATCAGCCAAATTCAATGTTTGCTGATTGGTCAAGGGTTGTTCCCTCATTTCTTTTAAATACTCAGAGATAGCTTCCTTAAAATTATATTCAAAAAATAACACATCGGCCCTGGTTTCTTTTTTCTGGGCCACAGAAAAACTGGTGACTATTAGAAATGTCGCCATTAGCAAGAACCTTATATGATTGTTTCTCTTCATTTAGAAAAATCTAGGAGTATCTATTTGTTTTGGCTTTCCTTTTCGCTTGTCTGGTTTAACCCTGTTTGAACCATCTCCGGCCCCAAGATAGAATTTTATAATCATCTCGTGAGAGCCCTGATTGTATTGCCCGAGACTGTTGGTATTATAATCATAGGAATACCCTAAGAAGACAGCGCTTGAGATCTGGAACCCGGCCAGACCACTAACCGAATTGTTTACCCTGTATCCAGCCCCTAAGGTAAAAACATCATTGATCAAAAAGTTAGTAGATAAATTAAATTGCAAGGGTAGGCCTTGTACCAAATGAGCTAAAAAGGCTGGTTTAAATTTTAGTTGATCTGATAGATCAAATACATAGCCCCCAATAAATGTAAACTGTATTTTATCATTGATAAGAGCTGCCACTTCTTCACTAACTGAGCCTGTAAGGAAATTTGGAATGGAAGCCCCCAGATACCACTCATCATCGTATAAGAACATCCCCGCCCCAATGGTAGGGTAGAATTCATTAAAAACCTGATTACTCAATAGGGGTTCATTTGGATCTTCAAAATCACCCTTGGTAAAATCTACATTGAGCAAGGCTCCTCCTGCATTGACTCCAAATGAGAGTTTTGTGTATTGTGATACATTTATCTGATAAGAATAGGCCGCATTAAAAAAGGTTTGAGTAGTGGGTCCTAATTGATCACTTATTACATTGATTCCAAGGCCATTTTTTTCATTAGACCAGGGAATGTTGGCCCCAAATCTTAGCGTACGTGGAGCACCATTTATATCGATCCATTGGGCACGATACAAGGCCGATATTTCGGAATTTTCTACTGTCCCGGCATAGGCAGGATTAAAACTGCCAATGTTGTACATATATTGGGTGTACTGAGGTTCTAATTGTGCCTGTAATGCCGTACCAACAAATAGCAGCGCACCAAGCATAGATCCATAAAGTTTCCAAGTCCTCAATATCATCTAGTTTATCTTAAAATTTGGATCCATCCTTTTTGTACTTCCAATCCTTCTCCAAGATTCAGGATATAGAAATAGGTCCCTTTTGGAAGCTCACCGTTATTGCCAATACCATCCCAGGTATTATCGTAGGAATTGGAAGAGAAAACACCATTACCATAGCGGTCAAAGACCTCTAAGGACACATTTATAGATGGGTATTGATCAAGACAATTAACCATAAGAAAATCGTTTGTTCCATCTCCATTTGGTGAAAACTGATTTAGTAATACCAGACATCCTTCTTCAATAAAAGGCCTTGACTGTAAGGTCACTGTAGAGGTGTTGTTTTCAGCATTACCGTCATTAGGAAATGAAGATACCAGTGAAGCGGTATTTTCAAGGGTCCCTGCCTCCATTACTTCTACATTGATGACCAATCCTGCTACCTGATTCCCTGCTAATTCATCAAGGGTCCATAATCCGGTTAAGGGATCGTATTCCCCAATGGTCGCAGAATGGCTGGAATAGTTAAACCCGCTGTTTAGTAGATCATTTAATTGGATGTTTCTAACTATATCACTGGAAAGGTTGGTAAGGGTGATCGTAAATACAATTTGGTCACCAACGGTTAATGGTTCAATAAAGGCCACGGTCTTCTCAACCGCCAGATCAATATCTGGTACATTACATCCTGGCCCAACGATAGGGTCACAGAAATCTAATGGATTACTCGTGCCATTAGGAACCAGGGTGGTGTTAGGATCATCTATATTATTAACTTCTTCCCCGTCAGTTAATCCATCCCCATCTGTATCAGGATTCCCCGGATCGGTACCAATTGCAATTTCCTGCCCATCTGTTAGTCCGTCGTTATCAGTATCTGTGTCACATGCAGTCACCGTAATAGTAACCGTAACCGATTCATTTACACATGGTGCCTGGGCATCTGTAGTGGTATAGGTAAAAACATAATCCCCTGCTGCTAGGCCATCGAAATCGACCGTATTCTCGGGTGTAATGACGAGTGCACCTCCTGATGGATCTGTTGTAACCGTCCATGTCCCGGGATCTGCGGCTTCCAATTGATCATCAAGATCTAGCATGGTAGGCCCATTGATGGCCACATTACAAGAAGTTGTATTGCTGGGGATACCTGCAGAAGGAGGTAAAAATACAGTTGCCACCACTGGGAAACGTGCGGTAGTACAACCATTGAAATCTGCCTGGGCATAAAATGTTGTAGTAGCTGTTAAAATGGGCGTTTCAAAATCTTCCCCGGTACCAATTGGCGTACCTCCGGTTTCTGCAGCATACCAGTTAACAGTTCCCTCCGTAAAAATGGCATTAAGTATTACCGTCCCTTCATCACAGCGTTCTGCATCTGTGGTACTTACCAGTTCAGGGGTAGTATTAAACTCCAGTGTGATCTCCAGGGTAGGACTGGCGCAATTGTTTGTAGAATCCCAGAAAAAGCCATAATAAGTACCTGGAAAATCTGAACTAATAACAGATGAAATAAGATGTGTATCCGGATCTAGGATGGTCTCAAGATCTACTGTCCATCTTAATTCTGATCCTGCTGGTGGTGTACTATTCGTATATTCATCAAGATCCTGGCTGGTAGCGTCACAAAATGCAGTAGGTACCGAAGGATCCAATACAGGTGCAGTGTCTCCGGCCGGACAAATATCATTATCGGTAATAGTCGCAATTCCCTGCGAATCTCCTATACCGACCAATACGGAGCTCGGACCACTCAGATTTACTAAGAAATCTTCGCCGGCCTGTTCCACTATAGTATCTTCCAATAAAGCAACAGAAATAGACTGAGTCTCACCATCAGTACCGGCAAACGTAAGTGAACCACTAGTTGCCGTATAGTCTAAGCCTGCGATCGCCGTACTGTCTGCGGTTGCGTAATTCACCGTAAAGCCTGCAGGAACATTCCCTGTTAGTGTTACAGTAAACACTGCCTGGGGATCACCTTCATTTACGATTATATCATCTATGATCACATTAGCAGCATCATTATCAGTAATACTTCCAAAACCTATGGCTTTAGTTATATTGATTGTTCCGGGACTAATTACATTGGAAAGAGTGACCTGGAAGATCTCACTTTGCTCAACTATGACATCATCTAAAATAGGAATTTCAATAAATTGAGTTTCCCCGTCAATACCATTAAAAGTAAGAATGCCACCGGTAGTTGTGTAATCCTGTCCTGCTATAGCTGTATTATCGGAGGTTAGATAGTCTACGGTAAAGCCAGCTTCCACTTCCCCTGTTAGGGTCACTGTAAAGGTAGCAAGCCCGTTTCCTTCGCTAAAAACCTGGTTATCTATGCTGATATCAGCTGTATCATTGTCATTATTTATGACGGTTACATCAGGGAGATCAGCGCCGGTAATTATATCATAATTAGGATCCGCAGAGGTTACATTTCCGGTTACGATTGTATAGGAAATGGGGCCGTCTACAACAGCATCATCTACCCCCGTGACCGTTACGATCACTCCTGTATCCCAGTTGGTTGCATTCAAAACAACGCTTGTAACACCTAATGTGCCTTCGCCAAGATCGCTACTGCTTAAAGGAATGGTTACGTCCGCGGCAGGTTCGCTTTCCAAAAAGATGGTAAAGGTTGCAGACACTCCATCCTCAGTAGTATTTCCGCTGATAGCACTTACAAAGATCCCAACTGCATCGTCATCACTATTGGTCACCACCACGTTTTGATCTGGCAATGTATCAAAGAAATCATTACTGTTAAGATCATCTACGCTAACAGTTATATTGTACAATTGATCCCCGTCAACAATTTCATCATTTACAGGGGCTACATTAACAATTCTTGGAACATCATAGTTTCCGGTAGAAAAAGTTAAACTGGCCGGCGTTACCGTTCCTTCGCTAGTATCATTAGAAGTTATGTTAAGAACGACATCAGTTGCCGGGGCATTATTTAAAACCACACTAAAGGTCTGGGTACCCCCTCCTTCTGCAGTAGCTAAGGATAAGGGTACTAAAGTGAATCCTGCATCGTCATCATCTTCAAAGAAACTACTACCAACCGCCTTGCTAATAGTGGCATTTGCACTAGGATTGCTTAGCGTAATTGAGACAGGCAAATCTGCCTGTACAATTACATCTCCATCAGTAGTTACATCTATGGGTTGTGTTAAGGTGGTTGTCCCGGCAGCAAAGGTTAAAGTGCTTCCTGTCCCATTCTGGTTTCCTCCACTAATCAGGTAATCAACCGTAATTGGATTGTTAGGATCAGCCTGTCCCAGAGTCACTAAAAAGGTAATGGTGGCTGTACCAGTATCTCCCTCTAATACTGAAGTAGGATCATTGATACTTATAGTAGAAGAATCATCGTTGGTAAAACTACTGCTACCCAATGCCTTTATGATGGTCCCATTGGTGCTGGCATTGCTCAAGGTAACAGAAATAGGTTCATCAGCTTCCACATCTGTATCCCCGTTAGTAGTTACAGGTATGTTTTGAGACAGGGTAGAGGTACCAGCTAAAAATGTTAAGGTCCCAACATCGCTGTCTTCATTTCCACCGCTGATGGTATACTGTACGGTGATATCATTATTCGGATCGGCCTGATCAATGCTTACGGTAAAATTAATGGTGCTAGTTCCGGTATCGCCTTCGGGTACAGAAGCTGGATCATTAATAGTTATAGATGCTGTATCGTCATTTAAGATGGTAATGACCGCTGTATCAGTAGTTGTAACCCCTGTTTGACCTATATAATTATCCATGAAAACATTTACTGTTTCATCAGTTTCTATAACTGTGTCTGCAGTTGGAGCAATTGTAAAGGTTTGGTCTTCGTTGGCCGTCCCTGTAAAATTAAGGGTCTGACTCACAATAGGAGTATAATCACTATTGGCTACGGTGGCAGAACCATCAGAAGTAGTTACATCTACCGAAAAACCTCCGTTTACGCCATTGTTTAGGGTGGCTGTAACTGTAATTAGCCCGCTATCCTCATTACCACTTACGTCAGCGATAGTGACCACAGCCGAATCATCATTTAGAAAACTGCTGTTCCCAACATTATCCAAAGCTAATTCAGCATTAATACTTGGATTGCTTAAAGTAACGGAAATAGCCTCATCCGGTTCTACGGTAGTATCTCCATTGGTAGTAACATCAACGGTTTGGCTTAGCACTGTTGTCCCGGCAGCAAATGTTAATGTGTCGAAATCCGTATCCTCATTACCCCCGCTTATTAAATAATCTACGGTGATCGGAAAATTGGGATCTGCTTGTCCTAAACTTACGGTGAAACTTATGGTTTGAATTCCTGAATTTCCTTCGGGTACTGAAGTAGGATCATCTATTGATATGGTTGAACTGTCATCATTGTTAATTGTTACTATGGCCGTATCAGTAATATCAACAGGTAAAATAGTGGATAGGTTAGACATGGAAACCTGTAAGGTTTCATTTGGTTCAATGGCAGTGTCTCCAATGGGGCTCACCGTAAAGGTTTGTTGTTCTCCAGGCGTCCCAACAAAAGTTAATTGGAAGTTAGTAACGGCCGTATAATCAGATCCCGCTATGGCAGAAATATCAGAGGTAGAAACATCTAAAGTAAATCCTCCCGGGACCGCATTATCTAGAATTGCAGTAACTGTAATGGGTCCGCCATTTTCATCGCCACTTACGTTCGCAATAGTTACAGCTGCCGTATCATCATCAATATTAGTAACTGATACATTAGCTACATCTCCTCCATCTAGATCATCAAATGCTGGATCTCCGGAAGTAACTTCACCTGTAACTATGGTGTAAGCAATATCTCCATCTAAAAGAGCATCATCTACTCCGGAAAGGAATACCGTAACACCTGCAGACCAGGATGCAGATGGAATAGTAACAGTTGGGTCTACAGTACCTTCACTTGTATCACTACTGCTCAAAACTATTTGCACATCCGTTCCTAAAAGAGGCTGAGCTGAAAGGGTTACCAGGAATGTGTCTTGTTCTCCATCCTCTGTAGTTTCCAAACCAGAAGTAGGAGTTATTATGACTCCTGCAGTATCATCGTTTAAATTGGTTACCGAGACATCATCAATATTTGGCACCCAATCATCATAAAAGGGATCTCCAGAAGTTACGGCTCCGGTAATAATGGTATAGACAATATTGCCATCGTCAAAGTTATCATTCTGGCCTGTTATTGTTACTATAACACCTGTATAAGTAGATGAAGTAAGAGTTACGTTACTAGCAACAGTTCCTTCCGAGGGATCACTACTACTCAAGGCGATATTGACATCGGCGGTAGGTTGTGAATCTAAACTAACGGTAAAGGTTGCCGTTCCTCCGGCCTCTGTTGTTGTTAAACCTGTAGTTGGTGTGATGTTTATTCCTGCACTGTCATCATCTAAAATAGTTCCAATAGCCGTATCAGCAGTAGAACCTACAGTTCCTGCATCCACACTTACTACGGAGGCTGTAAAAGTCTCATCAGGTTCATCTATTAAATCCAAGGAGGTCGGTACCA
>Ga0315338_1000208_pt1 | contig 207039 bp, 198 predicted proteins | sample ASW8metaG_FD_204518 | JGI IMG/M metagenome (GOLD analysis project Ga0315338, IMG submission 204518) | Ammonia-oxidizing marine archaeal communities from Monterey Bay, California, United States - ASW #8 | ecosystem: Environmental > Aquatic > Marine > Coastal | place: USA: California | collected...
TGACGACCATAGCGAGTGGGAACCACCTGAATCCATGCCGAACTCAGAAGTGAAACCACTCAGCGCCGATGGTAGTGTGGGGCTTCCCCATGTGAGAGTAGGTCATCGTCAGGCTCTTAAATATAAAGAACCCCCGTCACGAAAGTGGCGGGGGTTTTTTATATTTAGGATACGATGAACTCCTCTCCCTACAAAGGCCCATGTGACCGCCGATGCTCCGAAGGAGCCAGGCGGAGGCGCCAAAGGCGTCGCGAAGCGATCGCGAGCAAGCTCGCGACCTAAAGTAGGTCATCCCACGCCAAGCCTCCGCTACCGGCCAAGCGACCTAAAGTAGGTCATCTCCACGCACCACACCAATCTTCCCGGCAAAGCGACCTAAAGTAGGTCAGCCCACGCCAAGCCTCCGCTACCAGCAAAGCGACCTAAAGCAGGTCAGCCCCACTCCACACCTCTCTGGCATCCTGCCGGCCGGCAGAGCCGGCCTTTCGCGGGCAAGCCCCGCTCCCACAAGGCCAGCTCCCACAAAGCCTCGCTCCCACAAACCCAGACCTCGAGCCCGTCCTAAACCTATTTCTCCACCCCCATCATCGGACACTCCTCCCCAACCACCAGCCCCATCGCCCCCAGCAGCACCTTCAACTTAAACCGCTGATCCTTCAACGGCTCGCCATCCAGATTCAAATGCATCGGCTCCGGGGTCTCGATCTCCAGCTCGCTGACCCGTGCACGCACGAACAATCCCTCACGCTCGCCGTTGCCGTTGCCATTGTCGCTGTTGAACAGCCCCCGCACGCCGGCGAGAAGATCCATATCCGAAGGCAGAATCGCCACATCCATCAGGCCGTCATCGATGCAGGCCTCGGGACACAGCCGCTGGCCGCCGCCGGCCTGGCGTCCGTTACCCAGCCCCAGGGCCAGGAATTCCCCCTGCCACTCAAAATCAGGCCCCCGGAAATGCCCCTCCGCCGGACGCACTTCCGCGAACCGGGTCAGGCCGGTGAGCAAATAGGCGGCGCCGCCCAGCAGTTCTTTCAGATCCTCCGACGTCTGGGTGGTCACCTCGGTACCGAACCCGCCGGTGGCCATGTTGAGGAAATAGCTGTCGTTCACCTGGATCACGTCCACCGGTCGGGGCGGTCGGTCGAGCAGCGCCAGGGCCTCCGCGGGGTCTTCCGGTATACCGGCGGCGGTGGCGAAGTCGTTGGCGGTGCCCATGGGGACTATGGCCAGTGCCAGGTCCGGCTTCCCGGACGCCATCATCGCCTGGGTGATGTCCCGCACCGAGCCGTCACCGCCCGCGGCGACAATCGTGCGGTAGCCCAGGGACAGGGCCTCGTCCACATAGCGTTCCGCGTCGCCGCCTTCCCAAGTGACTCTTACCGCCAGGTCCCAGCCGTCTTCCCGGCGGCTCATGACCGCTTCCCTGAGAGCCTGATGGGCCGCCTGTTTGCCGTGCAGAATCAGTAGCGCTTTACGCTCCATGTAAGAGTCCTTGGCTGGTGAATGGGGCGCCCCGAGGGGCGTGCTGTTAGCTTAGGCCGTGGAGGAGGAAATCGCACCCAGGCGACAGGTGCCTTTACAACAATTAACCGCTCCGCCCTGAAAGCTGAATAGAGCGGATCTATCGGCGCAATGAGAAAATGCGCGCTTTACCTATCGGCGAGAATGGATATCATTTACCCATCATCTAGGAGGTGCTCCATGGGTAAAACATTCAGCTTTGGCATCATGCATATCAGCATCGCCTTCCTGGTGGTTTGGGCGATGACCGGAGACTGGCGCATCGGTGGCGCCACCGCGCTGGTGGAACCCTGCGTGAACACCGTGGCGTACCACTTCCACGAGAAAGTCTGGAAGCGCCTGAAAAAGGGTAAAGGGTCGTCCGGTGGTAGCGGGGGAACGCTGATAGCGGCGTGATAGACTGCCTGTTTACGGCCCGGATGGCCTTGGTTAAGCTAGCCAGCCGGGTAAACAAAAACAGGGGAAAAATCACGTGCAACGCACACCGGAAGATCTGGACGCCATACGTCAGGTCGTCAATCAGGTCCTGGAGGCCCACGCGGAAGAGGAGGGCGGCCAGCGCTCCCAGGCGCGCGCGGAGATTCTGATCCACTCCATGTATGTGTTCGCCCAGCGCGGGCTGGCCAGGACCACCGTGCAGCACCTGCTGGACGCCGCCAAAGTGTCCCGGCGCACCTTCTACAAGTACTTCCGCAACAAGATGGACGTGCTGGAGAGCATCTACCGGATTTTCATCGATAACATGCTGCTGCACTTCCATCAGGAAATGCGCCAGGCCCAGTCGGTGAAGGAGATCATCACCAACACCACCGAGGTGTATTTCAACTACCACGTCAGCATGGGGCCGGTGATCAAGCTGATGATGGAGGAGGCCCGCTCCTCCAACTCGGCGCTGGCCCCCCACCGGGTGCGTGCCCAGCAGATTGCCGCGGAAGTGCTGTCGTCGGAAATCAGCCGGCTGACCCAGCGGGACATGGAGCCGCTGGTAATGCGCACCATGCTCTGGATTCTGGAAAACTATTCCCTGTACATCTTCGAGAACGGCGAATTTTCCGCCCAGCGTCTGGAGCAGTGCCGCCGCACCATGATCGGCATCGCCGAATCGGTGGTGCTGGGCGCCGACGCCACTCCCGGCATGCTGGAGCGGCCACAGAGCTGAAGCGCTACTCCGGCTTGCGGAACCGCAGCGTCATGCGGTCGCTTTCACCGATACGCAGATAGCGGTCCCGGTTCTCTTCCCCCAGCCGCAGGGTGGGCGGAAGGGTCCAGACCCCGGCCGGGTGCTCGGTATCGTCCGCCGGGTTGGCGTTGATACTGGCGTTGGCCTCCAGTTCGAAGCCCGCGTTCTCCGCCTGCTCAATCACGTACGCCTCGGTCATATAGCCGGACTTGATCTGCTCTTCCAGCGGCCGGCCGGCGGGGGCCCGGTGTTCCACCACCCCCAGCACGCCGCCCGGTTTCAGAGCCCGGAAAAAGCTTTCAAAGGCGGCCTCGGCGGTGCCGGCCTTGGCCCAGTTGTGCACGTTGCGGAAGGTGAGCACCCGGTCGGCGCTGCCGGCCGGCGCGATGTCGGTGTGCTCGGGCGGCCCCAGATGGGTGATTTTCACCTGGTCGTAGAGCGCCGGGCGGGCCGACAGCTTCTCCTGGTAGCGCTGCAGGGCGCGCCGGTAGAAATCGACGCCGCTGTCGGCGGGAAACTGCGCCGCGTAGAGGGTGCCGTGGTCGCGCAGCCAGGGCGCCAGAATGGCGGTATACCAGCCGCCGCCCCCGGGCCAGACTTCCACCACCGTCATATCCGGCTCGACCTGAAAGAACGCCAGGGTCTCGGCGGGGTGGCGATCGCCGTCGCGGCCGCTGTCCGCCTCGCGGTGGGGGCTTTCCAGGATCTGTTCCAGCGGCGCGGCCACGGCCGTGCCGGCCAGCCACAGAGTGGCGAGAACAAAAAGCGTTGAGATGCGCATGCGGCCTCCTTCAGGCGTCGCCGGCGCGCAGGCCACGCACCAGCACTTCCATGTAACTGACGGCCTGGTGCTCAAGCCGTCCTTCGCCGGTGAGCACCCAGGTGTAGGTGGTGCCCACCAGCAGATTCACCATCATCAAAATAGTGTCCCGGGTGGAAAGTGCAACAAAGTAGCCGTCGTTACGCAGTTCGTTGAAGAAGGCGTCGGCCACCGGCAGGTTGTCTTCCACCAGGCGCAGATAGCGTTGTTGGATCGGGCCGAGAAACTCACCGGCTTCCTGGATCAGCAGCCGGGAGAAATCGCGCTCGCTTTCCAGAAAGCGGGCCACGGCGCGGCACACATTCTCCAGGCGCTGCAGCGGCGGCGCGCCGTTGAGCAGCTCGCCCAGCACCAGGTCGCGGATCGCGGTGAGGTTTTCCTCCACCACGGTGAGCAGCAGCGCGTCCTTGGACGGGAAGAAGCGGTAGATGGTGGCCTTGCCGACACCGGCGCGCTGGGCGATGGTTTTCACCTCCGCCCGGCGGAACCCCTGTTCGGCGAACACATCCCGGGCGGTGGCGAGTATCCGCGCCCGGCGCGGGTCATTGTCGGTCAAGGCCGTGCCTCCTGACGCGGCGTGCTCGGCGCGCGCCTAAAGATACTTGATCTTCTCCATCTGCTCTTCCAGACGGGCCTGTTGCGAGCGGTGGTCGTCCAGTTTCTCGCGCTCCTTGGCGACCACTTCGTCGGGGGCTTTATCGACGAAGTTGGGATTGCGCAGCTTGCTCTCGCCACGGGCCACTTCCTTGCGCAGCTTGTCGATCTCCTTGCCCAGACGCTCGATCTCCGCGTCCTTGTCGATCAGGCCGGCCATCGGCACCAGGATTTCCATGTCGCCGACCAGACCGGTGGCGGACGCCGGGGCGGAATCCTCGGCGTTCAGCCAGGTGATGCGCTCCAGCTTGGCGAGCCGGCACATGAAGTTGTGGTTGGCGGCCAGGCGCTCGCGGTCGATGTCCTTGCCGTTGTGCAGGTACACGTCCAGCGCCTTGCCCGGCGGGATGCGCATCTCGCCGCGAATGTTGCGGATCACGGTGATCACCGCCTTGATCCACTCGATGTCGCTCTCCGCCTGCGGATCCAGGCGCGCGCCGTCACTGACCGGGAACGGCTGGCGCATGATGGTGGCATCGGCGCCTTCCGCCGCCGGCGTCTTGCCCGCCAGCGGGGCCACCTTCTGCCAGATATCCTCGGTGATGAACGGCATGAAGGGGTGCGCCAGGCGCAGGATCGCCTCCAGCACCCGCACCAGCGTGCGCCGGGTGCCGCGTTTTTCCGCTTCACTGTATTCGTCGCCGTAGAGCACCGGTTTGGACAGCTCCAGGTACCAGTCGCAGTACTCGTTCCAGATGAACTCGTAGGCGGCGTGGGAGGCGACGTCGAAACGGAACTGGTCGAGCGCCTCGGTGACTTCGGTTTCGGCACGCTGCAGCGCGCTGACGATCCAGCGATCCGCCAGGGACAGGGTCACTTCGCCGCTGTCCGCGTCCAGGCCGCAGTCCTGGTTCTCGGTGTTCATCAGCACGTAGCGCGCCGCGTTCCAGATCTTGTTGCAGAAGTTGCGGTAGCCTTCGATGCGGCCCATGTCCCACTTGATGTCGCGGCCGGTGGAGGCCAGTGACAGGAAGGTGAAGCGCAGCGCGTCGGTGCCGTAGGCGTTGATGCCGTCCGGAAACTCCTTACGGGTGCGCTTGCCGATCTGTTTTTCCTTCTGCGGCTGCATCAGCCCGCGCGTGCGCTTGTCCACCAGGGTGTCCAGATCGATGCCGTCGATCAGGTCGAGCGGGTCCAGCACATTGCCCTTGGACTTGGACATCTTCTGGCCTTCCGCGTCGCGCACCAGGCCGTGCACGTACACCTGCTTGAAGGGCACCTCGCCGGTGAACTTCAGCGTCATCATGATCATCCGCGCGACCCAGAAGAAAATGATGTCGAACCCGGTGACCAGCACATCGGTGGGGTGGAAGGTTTTCAGCTCGTCGGTCTGTTCCGGCCAGCCCAGGGTGGAGAAGGTCCACAGCGCGGAGCTGAACCAGGTATCCAGCACGTCTTCGTCCTGGCTCAAGGGGCGGTCGCCCAGGTTGTGCTCGCGGCGCACCTCGTCCTCGTCGCGGCCCACATAGACGTTGCCGTCCTCGTCGTACCAGGCGGGAATCCGGTGGCCCCACCACAGCTGCCGGGAAATGCACCAGTCCTGCAGATCGCGCATCCACGAGAAGTACATGTTCTCGTAATTCTTGGGCACGAACTGGATGTCGCCGTTCTCCACCGCCTCGATGGCGGGCTTGGCCAGGGATTCCACCGCCACGAACCACTGGTCGGTGAGATAGGGTTCGATCACCACGCCGGAGCGGTCGCCGCGCGGCACCTGCAGGGTGTGGTCCTCGACCTTCTCCAGCAGGCCCAGCGCGTCCAGATCGTCGACCACTTTCTTGCGGGCGTCGAACCGGTCCAGGCCGCGGTAGGCTTGCGGCGCGTTGTCGTTCAGGCGCGCCTCGATGGTGAACAGGTTGATCTGCGGCAGGTCGTGGCGCTTGCCCACTTCGTAGTCGTTGAAGTCGTGGGCCGGGGTGATCTTCACGCAGCCGGAACCGAAGTCCGGGTCCACGTAATCGTCGGCGATGATCGGAATATCGCGGTCAGCCAGCGGCAGACGCACGGTCTGGCCGATCAGATCCTTATAGCGCGGGTCTTCCGGGTGCACCGCCACGGCGGTGTCACCGAGCATGGTTTCCGGGCGTGTGGTGGCCACCACCAGGTGCCCGGACCCGTCGGAGAGCGGATAGCGGAAGTGCCACATGTGGCCCTGCTCCTCGCGGTTCTCCACTTCCAGATCGGAGATCGCGGTGTGCAGGGCCGGGTCCCAGTTCACCAGACGCTTGCCGCGATAGATCAGGCCCTCGCGGTGCAGGCGCACGAACACCTCGCGCACCGCGTTGGACAGGCCGTCGTCCATGGTGAAGCGCTCCCGGGACCAGTCCACGCTGCTGCCCATGCGGCGCAGCTGCTGGGTGATGGTGCCGCCGGATTCCGCTTTCCACTCCCAGACTTTTTCCAGGAAGCGCTCGCGGCCCAGCTCGTGGCGGTCGGTGCCTTCCGCCGCCAGGCGGCGCTCCACCACCATCTGGGTGGCGATGCCGGCGTGGTCGGTGCCCACCTGCCAGAGGGTGTTGCGGCCTTGCATGCGGCGATAGCGCACCAGGGTGTCCATGATGGTGTCCTGGAAGGCGTGCCCCATGTGCAGACTGCCGGTCACATTCGGCGGCGGGATCATCATCGCGAAGGATTCGCCCTCTCCGGAGGGGCGGAAATGGCCTGCCTTTTCCCAGGCCTGGTACCAGGCCTGTTCGATGCTGTCGGGTTGGTAGGTTTTATCCATGATCTCCGCTGTCTTCACCGCAAAAACGAAGGGCGAATTATAGCGAAAGGGGGCGCCGCCGTCGCGCTCCGTGGTTCAGAGACGATGGCTCTGAATCTGGAAGCCGCGGTCGCGGTAGAAGCGAAAACGGGCCCGGCCCGCTTCGCGCAGCGGGCCGTCGCCGGTGATCATTTCCGCCACCCGCTGGAAACGGGTGGCGAAATCCGGCACCTCCGGCGCCAGATTGATCAGCACATCGTGGTGGTCGCCGGGGTCGTCCCCGTGCCCCACCACCACCGGCGTCTCTGCCATCGGCGTGTCCGCCGCCAGATCGTGGGGCAGAAAGCCGGTGGCCGGCTGCGCCCAGAAAGCGGCGTCCACCTCGCGGGCGTGGACGTCGTCCCGGCAGTGCACATAAATGCGCCGGGACTGCCGCCAGGCCTTCTCCGCGATGCGGCGGGCGAGGGCGGTTTGCACGCCTTCGCCGGCCTGTTCAGTGATGTAGAACAGTATTTCCGTCAAGGGGTCAGCCTTTGCGCTCCGCCAGATTGATCAGGTAGCGGGTGAGCATCGGCACCGGCCGGCCTGTGGAGCCCTTCTCCTTGCCGCCGCTGTTCCAGGCGGTGCCGGCGATGTCCAGGTGCGCCCATTTCACGTCGCGGGCAAAGCGGTGCAGGAAGCAGGCCGCGGTGATCGAGCCGCCCTTGGGGCCGCCGATGTTCTGCATGTCCGCGAACGGGCTGTCCAGCTGGGTCTGGTAGTCCTCCCACAGCGGCATCGGCCAGCCCCGGTCGCCGGTGTCCCGGCCCGCTTCCAGCAGTGCCTCGCTGAGGGCGTCGTCGTTGCTGTACACCGCCTGGGCGTGGCTGCCCAGGGCCATCACGCAGGCCCCGGTCAGGGTGGCCACATCGATCACCGTATGCGGCTTGTGCTTCTGCTGCACGTAGGTGAGGGCGTCGCACAGCACCAGCCGGCCCTCGGCGTCGGTGTTGAGAATCTCCACGGTCTGGCCGGACAGGGTTTTGACGATGTCCCCGGGGCGCGTGGCTTCGCCGTCGGGCATGTTTTCCGCCGCCGCCACCACGGCCACCAGGTGGATCGGCAGCCCCAGCTCGCAGACGGTTTTCATCGCCCCGAATACGCTGGCGGCGCCGCCCATGTCGTACTTCATCTCGTCCATGCTGGCGCCGGGCTTCAGGGAGATACCGCCGGTATCGAAGGTAATGCCCTTGCCGACCAGGGACACCGGCTTGCCGGTGGCACCCTTGTAGTCCATCACGATCAGGCAGCCCTTGCGGCTGCTGCCCTGGGACACGGCGCAAAACGCGCCCATGCCCATTTTTTCCGCCTGGGCGTGGCTGATCACCTTCACGGACAGCTTTTTCTCGTAGTCCTTGGCCAGCTGACGGGCGCGCTTGGCCAGGTACTCCGGGTAGCAATCGTTGGGCGCCATATTGCCCAGGTCCTTGGCCAGCGCGGACCCGGCGGCCACCGCCTTGCCCACGTTGGAGGCCTTCTTCAGGCCGTTATTGCGTTCGGCCGCCCAGAAGGTCCACTTCTTCAGGGTCGCCGCCTTGGGCGCTTTGCTGCGGTACAGGTCGAACCGGTAGGCGGCTTCTTCCGCCACCCGGGTGCCTTCACGCACCTGCCATTCGGTGTCCCGGGCCACGGCCACCGAGCCCAGCACCCACACCGCCTGCTTGGCCGGGCCGCGCTGCAGCGTGCGGCTCACCTGGCCGACCAGTTTCAGGAAGGCGTTGCCGTCCAGCTCGCTCTTGTCGCCGCAGCCGACCAGAAACAGGCGGCTGGCGGTCAGGCCCGGCGGCTGATGCAACCACGCGGTCTGGCCCTTGTCGCCGGAGAAATCTCCGGCCTTAATGAACGCCTTGACCGCTTCGCGTGTCTCATCGGGCAGGTTTTCCGGCAGGGTTGCGTCGCTGCTCAAGGGAAGAATCACGCAATCCGCTTTGATTTTTGCTAAAGCGGAATGGCTAATGGCGTACTCCATGCTGTCTCCTGAGTTACAATGCCGCACACTTTCAGTGCAGGTTAAGTGCGGGCGGGGCCGACGTTGATATTACACCGCTATATAAATCGACAGGTATTCATGACCACGGTACTGGTCACCTTCATTCTGGTGATGGTGCTGGTCAGTGGCCGCTTTATCAAGTACTTAGCCGAGGCCGCCGCCGGGCAGATCGCCGCGGACGCCCTGTTTCTGGTGATGGCGTTCCGGCTCCCCGAGTTTTTGCAGATGATCCTGCCGCTCAGCCTCTACATCGCTATCCTGCTGGTGTTGGGGCGCATGCACATGGACAACGAGATGGTGGTGCTGCGCGCCGGCGGGCAGGGCGACGGCCGGGTGGTCCGCTCACTGATTGTACCCGCCCTGGTGGCGATGAGCGTGATCGCCCTGTTCGCGCTCTACGTGACCCCGCAAGGGGACGCGGAGGTAAACCGCATCTTCGAGGAACAGAAAGGGCGCTCGGTGCTGGAACTGCTGACCCCCGGGCGCTTCCACGTCAAAGGCGACGACGACAACCAGCGGGCCACCTACGCGGAAAGCCTCAACCGTGAGGAAGGCGTACTGGAAAACGTGTTCGTGGCCGACGCCAGCTTCTCCAGTGAGGCAGCCGGCCGCTTGCTTACGGTCTGGGCGCGCAGCGGCAACCTGGTGCAGCAGGACGGCATCAGCTACCTGGAACTGACCGACGGCTACCAGTACCAGGGTAAGCCCGGCGAGGCGGATTACCGCGAAGTGGCCTTCGAAAAAGCCCGCGTGCGCATCGGCAGCGAGCGTTCCAGCAGCCGCCCGCCGGAGGTCCGGGGCCGTTCCACCCTGGATCTGATCGACGACGGCGGCAATCAGGCCATGGCGGAACTGGCGTGGCGCTGGTCGCTGGTGCTGACGGTGCCGATCATGTGTCTCGCCGCCGTGCCGCTGTCCCGGGTTAATCCTCGCCAGGGCCGGTTTCTGCGCATGATCCCCGCGGTGCTCGGCTACATGCTCTACGTCGGCTTGTTGTTGACCATGCGCAGCTGGATCGCCGAAGTGCCGGGCAGCGACCGGCCCTGGTACTACTCCATGGTCTGGATTCATCTGATCGCCGGGTTCGCGGTCTTCATGCTGTACTTCGGTGACCGGCTCAAGCCGAGGAGGGCCCGCGCATGACCCTGCTCAAACGGTATTTCTGGCGTTCGGTGCTGCTGCCGTCGCTGGCCATCGTGGCGATCATCGTCGGTCTGGACTGCCTGTTCAGCTTTATCTACGAGCTGGAGTTCCTGCGTGGGGGTTACCAGGTGATGCAGGCGCTGCAGTTCGTGCTCACCACGGTGCCGCGCCGCTTCCATGAATATCTGCCCATGGCGATTCTGCTCGGCACCCTGATCGGCCTGGGGCTGATGGCCAACAGCGGCGAGCTGTCGGTGATCCGCGCCGCCGGGGTGTCCACCCTGCAGGTCAGCTGGATGGTGTTGCGCCCGGTGATTTTCCTGATGCTGTTGTCGGTGCCGGTGGGCGAATATCTGGCCCCGTATACCGAGCAGGTGGCGCAGAGCAACCGCTCCCTGCAGGAGGGCGGCGGCGAGGCCCTGCGCAGCGAATACGGCTTCTGGCACCGGGAAGGCGACGAATTCATCCATATCAATACGGTGCAGCCCAACGGGGTGCTCTACGGCCTCACCCGCTACCGCTTCAACGACGATCACCAGCTGGAAGAGAGCCAGTTCGTGGAGCGGGCGCTCTACCAGGGCGACCACTGGACGCTGCAGAACATCCAGGGCACCCGCTTCGGCGACGACCGCACCGAAACCTACACCGAAGGCGGCGGCCGCTGGGACACCAGCCTGACCCCGCAACTGCTGAGCATCGTGGTCCTCGAGCCCCGGCGGCTGGCCATGGCCAAGCTGTGGAACTACACCCGCTATATGAAAGAGCAGGGGCTGCAAAGCGCGGACTATATGCTGGCGTTCTGGCAGAAACTGCTGATGCCGGTGGCCACCATCGGCATGGTGCTGATCGCCATTTCCTTTATTTTCGGCCCCCTGCGCGAAGTCACCATGGGGCTGCGCATGGCCGCCGGCATCGTCGCCGGGCTGGCCTTCAACTACGGTCAGCAGTTTTTTGGGCATCTGTCGCTGGTGTTCCGCACCGAGCCGCTGATGGCGGCGGGGCTGCCACCGCTGCTGTGCCTGATACTGGGCGTCTGGCTGCTGCTGCGGGTGCGTTGAACGGCTGGCAATGTTGGCCGGGCTTGGTATACTCGCCGCCCGAGACAGCGGGTTCGCTGTCCAGCGGTAAGCCAAAGCCAGAGTGGTGGAATTGGTAGACACGACGGATTCAAAATCCGTTGCCCGCGAGGGCGTGCCGGTTCAAGTCCGGCCTCTGGTACCAAACATTATGTCGGGAATGGACTTCCGACGCAGCGTCGTCACTGGGATTTCCCTTTCTGGATTCGTTAGGACGCCCGTTCAACTTGCTCCTTCGACTAGCCAGTTGGGGCTGCTGCAAACATCCCCCTCTTCATCTGGTTGCAAGCCGGGCAGCCCTAATCGGTGGTTGCCCTCTCTCTTCCCTTGAACCGCACGACTACCTTGTCAAACGAAGAATCTGATTCCGCGGAGGTTTCGGCGCCCCACCGTGTGCGCTGCTGCTTCAAACGGCAGTGTCCTGTCACGGCAAAAGATAAATTAGCTTTAAGAAAAAGTTCTTATTGAGTTTTGGTTGGTTAACCAATAGCATCTTTGTAAACGTATACTTCATGCTGTAGTTCTCTAGAGGAGGTTCTGATGAGTGCAATCTCAATTCAGCCCCGTAAAGTAGATTTTGATGTGTCCTCTGTGCCGCGCCACTGGAATGGCGGTGATCCTGTGGTAACCCGTTTTTTTGACGCCTTGTCGGTGCATTTTCCCGAGGGTGAGCGGTTTTTTATCCAGTCGGTGCGCCATTTCCAGGATCAGGTGACGGACCAGCGCTTGCGTGAAGATATCCGCCATTTCATTCGTCAGGAGGGCCAGCACGGTATCGTCCATGATCGTTTCAATGACGTGATGGAGGCGCAGGGAATCGATGTCGATCAGATTACCCGCAACCTGCGTCGTTTTATTCGTACGACACAGAAATACATGCCGGAAAAGTATCAACTGGCGATGACCGCGGCTTTCGAGCATTTTACCGCCACTCTGGGCGAGGCGATGCTCAAGGATGAAACGGATATGTTCCGAGATGCGGATCCGGTAATGCGGGCGATGTTTCTCTGGCATGGTGTGGAAGAGGTTGAGCACAAGGCAGTGGCGTACGATGTATACCGAACCGCGGCAGGCGGAGGTTATTTGACTCGCGCTTCGGCCCTGGTGGTTGCCATGCTGATGGTGCACCTGGTCGTCGGACCGGTGTTCGTGAATATGTTGCGTCTTGACGGTGCGATGCGACGGCCGACGGTAGTGCTGCGTGGTCTAAACCGGCTCTACGGTCGTCGCGGTATTCTGACCCGCATGTTGCCCGAGTTTGTTGCGTGGTTCCGTCCGGGATTCCACCCCTGGGAAACGGGCATGCCGGAGAAAGTCGCGGCATGGTTGAAGGAGTACGGAGAGCATGGTGATCCGATGCGGGCATCGGCCGCCGTATATGAAACCGAGCCGGTGAGCGAGGCCGCCTGAATGGTCGGCGGAGAAGTGTCTGAAACGGCTGTAAGGCCAAAGATCGGGGCGCGTCACTGCCACAGGCCGGGCAGGCACTGTGGCAGTTCGGCCATCCGGGACTTGCTTGAGTTCCACGGCTTGGTGATGAGCGAGGCTTGCTGTTTTGGTCTTGGGGCCGGACTCGGCATTACCTATGTGGAGACTGCAGCCTCCAATACCCCTTTCATCGTGCATGTGCGTTCAATGGAATTCGAGGAAAAGGTATTCAATACTTTGGATGTTCCCTTTTCCTGGCGCAGCTATCGCGATCAACGGTCCGCCAATACGGATCTCAAACGGGTGCTGAATGAAAATCGACCCGCACTGTTGTTAACTGACATTTTCCATTTGCCCTACTTCCAAAGCAGCACACATTTTGCAGGGCACGCCATCGTGGCATGGTTATATGACGAGGAGCGGGACGAGGTGTTGGTCAGTGATACCGAACGCCCGGGATTGATCGCGGTATCTACGGCTGATTTGGCCGACGCACGCTTCTCCACTGCGCCCCCTTTCATTCATAACGGAAACCTGTTTGCCCCCGAAGCTATCAAAGCCAGCGTAACTCCGGAACGTATTCGGAGGGCTATCTTTGACAATGCCTATGCTCTGGCGAACGGCGATCGTTTTAGCGGTCTCGCGGCGCTGGATACTTGGATTGACCGGCTGTCACATTGGGCGGCTGACGAAAACTGGCGCTGGTCGTTGCGTTTTGCTTACCAGGTGATCGAAAAGCGCGGTACTGGGGGAGCCGGATTTCGTACCCTGTACGCCGATTTTTTGGAAGAGGCCAGTGCACGGCTTACCGTGGTGAGAGATGCGAAGTTAGTGGAGCTCATGCGAGGCGCGGCAGCGGCTTGGTCCGGCTTGGCGGCTGTTTTGAAAATGGCTTCCGAGGCAACGACATTTCCTTCCGGCGATATCGAGTTGGCTATTAATCGGGTTAAATCACACGAGTCGCGTTATGTGAAGTGTGTACTAGATGCTCTGGGCTGATTAGATAAAAGCGACCGGACCCGGAGCGATACACTGGCTCTTGGGTGAGCCAGGCCAATGGAAAGGGGGAAGCGATTCGATGTCAGATCGTTATTTAACCATGGCCAAGACCTTCTTTGGCACATCCCATCCCTTGTTCAACGCCTTCGGCGTGGAAGTGGAGGAAGTTGGCAAAGGGCGTGCCGCCATGAGCCTCTCCTGCCGTCCAGCGCTTTGCGATCGACACGGGGGGCTTCACCGAGGAGTTGTTGTCACGCTATTGGATACCAATTGCGGGTTGGCAATATTTTCCCGACTTGGTGACATGCGTCCGATTGCGACCATCGATCTGCGTGTGGATTTCATTCGCCCCGTACCCGCGGGGGAGGGAATCTACAGCGAGGTGGAGTGTTACGCGGTACGAGGTGATATCGCCTATGTGCGCGGACAAGGTTGCGCTTATTCCGATCATAACTTGCTGGCAACGGTATTCGGTTCGTTTGCCGTCGGTACTCTCGGGCCTGCATTCGATTCAGCCATGAAAGGGGAGGGGAAAGTATGAAAGAGCGATCGCTTTTGAATCGCCAGATGACGGGTTGGCCGACATGGCTCTGAATAAAGCGCAAAAAGAAATGCTTGAAAATACTCCATTTGTGGAGTTTCTAGGTCTTGAGGCGCTGACCTCTGATGAGGGGTTCTCTTGCCGGTTGTGCTTTCGAGAACAGCATATCGGTAACCCTCTGTTGCGTACCTTTCATGGCGGAATCCTCGCCAGTTTTGCCGAAATAACGGCAGCTCTCTATTTGATGGAATCGCTTAATCTAGTCGAAGAGCCGTTATGCAGTAGTATGACCTTTGATTATTTACGGCCCGCGTTTGCGGGCACAATTCGTGCCGAGCCTTGTATTGTCCGTGCAGGAAGACGTTTCGTAGTCGTTTCCGTCGACGTTTATCTGGATAAAACGCTTGTGTCAATCGGGCGCTTTATCTATAGCCGCTAAGTATTTTCAACTGGGGGCTGATGCTTTTTGAACCACCTGGGAAAATACCATGATCATATCGCAAACATTACGTCGTGCGGTCCAGCAAAATCCTGACGGCATCGCCACGATTTACAAAGATAGAAAGCGGTCATGGCGCGCTTTTGAGAATCGTGTTGCGCGCCTGGCCGCGGGCCTTCGCGCCTTGGGAGCGGAAAGAGGGAATCGCGTCGCGATCTTGTCACTCAATAGCGACCGCTACCTAGAATATTTTTACGCCGTGCCATGGGCCGGCGGGGCTCTTAATCCCGTCAATATCCGCCTGGCACCGCCGGAGATCGCGTACAGTCTGAACGATTCCGCATCGTCCATCCTGTTTGTCGATGATGCATTCAGCGACATGCTGTCAAAACTGCGGCCGCTGCTTGAGACCGTTCAACATGTGGTTTTCATGGGCGACGGTAGTTTACCGGACGGTTGTGTCGACTATGAGTCGCTTATCGCTGAATCCGATCCGATGCGGGATATCAGCGAAGGAGGGAGCGAGCTTGCCGGACTGTTCTATACCGGGGGGACCACCGGGCGGTCGAAAGGCGTGATGCTGAGCCATGACAACCTTGTCTTCAATGCGCTTAATGTGGTGCCGGAAATGGATTATGGGTCCGGCACGATCTACATGCATGCGGCTCCGATGTTTCATTTGGCCGATATGGCAAGCACTTTTGCCGTGACGCTAGCTGGTGGCACGCACGGCATCGTACCTCGTTTCGACATAGACGATGTGCTCTCTTTTATTGAGCGTGAAAGAGTTACACATGCCTTACTCGTGCCAACGATGATCAATCTGCTGGTGTCCTCCGGAAGAATAAAGGAATTCGACGTAAGTAGCGTCAAGCGCATGCTCTACGGAGCGTCGGCCATGCCTGAGTCAGTATTGATCAGCGCCATGAAGCAGATGCCGGACGCTCTGTTCGCTCAAGGGTATGGACAGACGGAGGCGTCACCCATCATCACCGCCTTGCCACCCGATTTCCATGTCCCTGGAGGCGACAAACTTCGAAGCGCGGGCAGAGCCGCGCTGGGAGTCGAGGTTGCCATTTTTGACAAGGATGATACCGAGCGGCCGAGATGCGAAGTTGGCGAGATCTGCGCCAGAGGTCCGAACGTCATGCTGGGTTATTGGGGAATGGAGGAAGCCTCCGCTGAGGCCCTGCGTAACGGCTGGTTGCATACCGGCGATCTCGGTTATATGGATGAAGACGGGTTTGTCTTCATCGTCGATCGCGTCAAGGACATGATCATCAGTGGTGGGGAGAATATATTCTCGGTCGAAGTTGAGAGTGCTATCTATAGTCATCCCGCGGTACAGGAATGCGCGGTGGTGGGGATTCCCCACGATGAATGGGTTGAAACGGTGCATGCAATCGTCGTGCCTCGCCAAGGCCATGTGCTCACGGAAGACGAGCTGTTGAGTCATTGCCGGGAGTTGATTGCCGGTTACAAACTTCCACGTAGTATCGAGTTCCGTAGTGAACCATTGCCGATAAGTGGCGCCGGCAAGATTCTCAAGAATGAGCTGCGTGCACCCTACTGGGAGCGGATGGGCCGATCGGTTACCTGATTTATCATTCTTGTCAAAACCACTTGCTTGGATGAGGAAAATTATGAACTTGCAATTTACGCAGGAAGAGCAGGAGTTTCAAAAGACGATACGCGCATGGATGCGGGAAAATATTCCTGAAGAGATTAGTCGTATTTCCGCGCTTGGCGAAATGCCGGAAAAATCGCAGCAACAGCAATGGGAGAAACGGCTCGGTAAACAGGGTTGGCTGGCGGTAACTTGGCCTGAACAATACGGAGGTCCGGGATGGACCGCGACACAGCGTTATCTTTTTGATCTTGAGAGGGCCATGGCTGGGGCGCCTCCGGTAAGTCCCTTCGGTGTCGCCATGGTAGGCCCTGTGATCTACACGTTCGGATCCGCGGAACAAAAAGAGCGATGGCTGCCCGGGATAGCCAGCGGCGAGACGCTTTGGTGCCAGGGTTATTCCGAGCCCAATGCCGGATCGGACCTCGCATCCCTTAAAACCCGCGCCGAGCGCAAACGGGACCATTACCTGGTCAATGGCCAGAAGATTTGGACCACCCAAGCGCATTGGGCGGACATGATGTTCTGTCTTGTCAGAACCGACCCCGATGCCAAGAAGCAACAGGGCATCTCTTTCCTGCTAATAGATATGAACACGCCGGGTATCGAGGTTCGTCCCATTTATACCATTGATGGGCACCATCACCTCAACGAAGTGTATTTCACCGATGTCAAGGTGCCGCTGGACAATCTGGTGGGGAAGGAGGGTATGGGGTGGACGATCGCCAAGTTTTTGTTAACGCATGAGCGCACAACGATCGCCGGCGTTGCCGACAGTCACTATGCATTGGCGCGCATGAAGATGGCTATTGACGAAGCTCCGTATTACATCGATAAGCAACAGGCGCGACGACGTGTGGCCGAGCTGGAAGTCGAACTGATGGCGTTGGAGTACACCAACTTTAGGACCGTTGCCGCGACAGACGAGGGCCGACCTTTTGGACCGGAGTCTTCCGGTCTCAAGATCAAGGGTACCGAGCTACAGCAGAAAATGTCCCAAGCGATGGTCGAGATGGGCGGGTTGATGTCGCTTGTCTGGGATAGTTCATCAGCGGTGGGTAATGAAAGCTTTAATCATTCCCCTCGTCGGTACAATTTTCTTCGTGCCTGCACGATTTATGGCGGATCGAACGAGATTCAGAAGAACGTGCTTGCCAAGATGCTGTTAGGTTTATGAGAGGTCATAATGGAATTCAATCTTTCCGATAACACGACCATGGTTGCCGATACGGCGCGGCGGTATCTCAAGGATCACTATGGTTTTGATACCTACATGCAACAACTCAACCAACTCAATCATTGTGATCCATCACGATGGGAGTTGATGCGCGAGCTAGGCTGGTTTGGTCTGCCGTTTCCTGAGTCGGTCGGAGGCTATGGCGGCGATCTGATCGACGTGGCGATGATTGTTAGGGAAGCCGGCGCCGTCTTGTGTCTGGATCCCTATGTCGATCTGGTGATCGGTCCTGGAAAACTTCTCGAGTATCTGGGTACTGAGCGGGCATTGAAGGTATTGCAATCCATTGTCGATGATGATGAGAGAGTGGCATGCGCGCTCTATGACTATCACGCCGGATACAATATTTTGAAGCCATCCCTGTCGATTAACGGTAGCAAATTGTCTGGACGGAAGAATTTCGTTCCTGATGGTGGCTGCGCGAATAGGGTGCTGACGACGGCGATGCTTGGAGATGAGCTGACCTTGGTCCTTGTGCCGCTTGAAGGCTGCGAGGTGACCCGCTATCGGGGCTTGGACGGTAGCCGGCTTGCCGATGTACTGTTCGATGACGTGGTGATTGACGAGGAGATGATTCTTTCTCGTGGCGTGAAGGTGGAGCGCGCCGTCAGCAAGACGGTCGCCTGGCTGCAGGCGCTCGATTGCGCGCGCATGTATGGCGCCGCCAGCGCGCTTTATCAGCGCACTCTTGATTACGCAAAGACGCGGAAGCAGTTCGGTGCGCCGATCGGCAGCTTCCAGGTAATCCAACATTACCTTGTGGATATGTTCACGGATCTTCAACAGTTGGAGTCGATGCTGTTCATGGTTTCCGTCAAAGCGGATCTAGACGATACGCTCGAGCGGGAACACGCTTGTTCGGCCACCAAGGCGTACTACGCCGACAAGGGGGTAAAGATCGCGCAACAGGCGATCCAGATTCACGGCGGTATCGGGGTCACCGAAGAGCTTGATATAGGCCATTACTTTCGTCTCATGACGTACTGCTCCCTAACACACGGCCATGGTGACTACCATCTTGATCGTATCGCCGCCCTCGGAGAGGAGTGCGATCGTGGATGAATATGATTTCATCGTAGTCGGAGCGGGATCCGCCGGTTGTGTCCTGGCCAACCGACTAAGCGAGTCCGGCCGATTCTCTGTTTGCTTGCTGGAGGCGGGTCCGCACGACAACAGCGGGTTTGTGAACGTGCCGTTCGGGGTGATCGGTTTGATCAGGGAGGGCAAGCGTAACTGGGGTTATCAAACAGTGGCTCAACGAGCGCTTGACAGTAGGCAGCTCTATTGGCCCCGTGGAAAAACTCTCGGTGGCAGTAGCTCAATCAACGCCATGGTTTATATTCGTGGACAACCTGAGGATTACGATGCCTGGCGGGACAGCGGGCTGAAGGGTTGGGGGTGGGATGATGTCCGGCCCATCTTCAACGCGCATGAGCACAATGAGGAGTATCCGCCGGACGCCTGGCACGGTAACGGAGGACCGCTGAACGTCACTCGGGTCAGGGATCCTAATCCGCTGACTGAGTTGTTCATTCGCGCCGGGGAAGAACTAGGCGAAAAGCGTAACGATGATTTCAACGGTGAATCGCAGCGCGGCTTCGGCCAATTCCAAGTGACGCAAAAAGATGGGCGACGCTGGAGCGCCGCGAGGGCGTTTCTCGATCCGGCGAGGAACCGCGGTAATTTGACCATTCTGACTAATGCAATGGTTTCCCGGGTAGTGATCGAAAATGGACGTGCGGTAGCCGTCGAGTATAGCGATACGGCCGGCTCATCTCACACCGTTCGGGCAAATCGGGAAGTCGTACTTTCGGGTGGGGCAATCAACTCGCCCCATTTGCTGATGCTTTCAGGCATTGGTGACCGTGACCATTTACAAAGTGTTGGCGTTGATTGTCTGGTGGACTGTCCAGAGGTGGGGTGTAATCTTCAAGACCATCTGGATATGACTATTTCGATTCACGATCGTAGCAAACAGTCAATTGGCTTCTCCCCTTACTTTCTACCGCGTTTGATGCGAGCGTTCTATCAGTACTTCCGCCATCGGCGCGGCTTTCTAGCCAGCAATGCGGCTGAGGCGGGGGCGTTTATTAATGTCGGCGAAGGGACGCGCCCGGATGTGCAGATGCATTTTCTGCCCGCATTTTTGCGCGATCATGGCAGGGAATTCACGTCAGGCTTTGGCTGCACCATTCATGTATGCCAGTTGCGGCCTAAAAGCCGCGGTTGGATTCGTCTCGCCGATAGCAACCCTCTCAGCGCCCCGCTCATCGATCCCTGTTATCTTTCCGATGCTGACGATCTTGGCGTCCTGAGAGAGGGCGTCAAACTGGCTCGGCGGGTGTTCCAGACAAAAGCTTTCGCCGAGGTTTTTGGAGGAGAAGATCTACCGGCGAGCGATGTGGTAACTGATACCCAAATTGAGGACGATATCAGGCAGCGCGCTGAAACTATTTATCATCCGGTGGGCACTTGCCGTATGGGGGTGGATGATCTGGCCGTAGTGGATGATCGGTTAAGAGTCAGGGGCGTGTTAGGATTGCGCGTTGCTGATGCGTCCGTCATGCCTTCTTTGATCAGTGGCAACACTAACGCGGCAAGCATGATGATCGGCGAGAAAGCGGCTGGTTATATCATTCAGGATCAACGATGAGACGACATTAGCGCCACCAAACGGTAGTGCTAATGTCGTCCCCAGGTCTTTTGGGGCGGCGGAATTCGGATATTAGGCCATCTTGACTTGGTCGCTGTCGGGACGGTTTCTGTAAGCTCGGTATAGTGATCCATTTTCAGCGAACAGGCGTTGTCGCCACGTATCTTCCAGTGCCCGCGTGTCGTGATTGTCAGGATGGTAACGTCGATCAACGAACTCCGGAAGGCGGCGCATAATCCCGGAGACAAATCCCTTTGGACCGAACAGTACGTTCAATCCAATGGCATTGTCCTTGACGCTGCCCAGCTTCCCGTCCTTGGCGAGCATCCATGCCCAAGTGATCCCCAACATCGGCAAGAGCACAACCAGGGATGCCGCCGTCGCTGCGATCCGCTCACCGTGACTATTGCCGATGATTTCGTAAACGTTATAAGCAACAGATTTGTGTTCAAGCTCCTCAAGAGCATGCCATTGCCATATCTTTATCATCTCCGGGTCGGCCAGACTTTGAAACGTCTCGTCTTCCAATAGCTGCTCCGCAAGCAAGGCGGTAAAATGTTCCATGAAAGTAGTGGCGGCAAGCTGGGTTCTCTTCGGTAACATTTTCAGAATGCGGAGGCCGAATTTTACGAAGCGGTCCGGAGTGTCCATGTCGAAGCCCCTCTCGGCAAGCAATTCGTTAAGGCGGTCATGCTCGCGACCATGAATGGCTTCTTGCCCCATGAATCCGGAAATGGCCGCTCGCTGCTGCGTGTCGGTGACATGGCTTCGAAAATAACGCACCGAATCCATGAAGTAGCGCTCGCCGGGTGGAAAGAACCCCGACAGCATGGCAAAGAATGTGGTTGCCGTAGCGTTGTCCGCATAGAAGTACTTTGGTGTTGTGTCCGGAAACTGGAAGTCTATGTGACGGGGAGGGATGCCCACTGACGCACCGTTCAGGACATTGGACGTCTTTGCACTAGTTCTCTTCTTTAAAGCCATGACTCGGCCCTCTTTTTGAAGTTTGATCCTGCTTATTGCGATGATTGACTAGACATTTTTTGCCGCCCCTGTCGCATTCGAAAGAGCGCTTCGAGGGGCCGCTGATAGCCCGCCGGCATCAGGCGTTGGCCGGCGTCCAGTATCGTTGCGTCATTACCTATCAACACGCGACGCCGGTTCTTGCGAACCGCGTGGAGGATAGCGTTGGCTGCCTGTTCCGGCGTGGACCGGGCGATGCGATCGAAAAGTTCCGTAATTTCCTCCTTGCTGCCCGGGGCTATGTTCCCCATATCACCCATTCGGCTATTACGCGCAATGTTGGTCTTGACGCCGCCCGGGTGCACGCAGGTTGCACTGACACAGCTTCGCTCAATGTCCAGTTCTTCGCGCAGCGACTCGGTGAACCCTCGAACAGCGAATTTCGCGGCGTTATAGGCTGATTGGGTGGGGACTCCAATGATGCCAAAGATGCTCGAGATGTTTATCACGTGGCCGTCGCCGGATTGCTTGAGGTAAGGCAGAAAGGCCTTGGTTCCGTATACCACCCCCCAGAAGTTAATGTTCATAAGCCATTCGAAGTTGTCATAGCTCATGGCATCGACGGTTTCTCCGAGTCCAACGCCGGCATTGTTCATTATCAAGTTAACCTGTCCGTGCTCCTTGACACATTGATCCGCATACCGATAGACCTCATTCCTTCGGCTTACATTAACAACATGGGTGGTGACTCTGACCGGGTAGTCGCGCAGGTCGATGGCGATGTCTTTTAGACTGTTTTCGTCAATATCCGACAGAGCCAAATGGCAGCCTTTTTTAGCCAGCAGCATGGCGGTCGCTCGACCTATGCCTGAACCGGCACCAGTAATCGCAGCGACTTTCCCGTAAAAACGTTTCATAATATGCTCCAACAGGTAGGCGGATCAGGCACTCAGTAACTTGCGAAATACGCTGTTCCTTCCGCGCTTGATGCTACTTCCCTCAAAACGAAGGTGGCCATCCTCGAGATTGCCATAGCGTAATGCGGGCAGGTCACGCAAATAGTCATCAAGATTCTGCCAGGGGGTCCTGCTGCCCTGACGAGGGAGGCGGTCGTTGGCGCGAAGAACATATCCGGAACGTAAATTAAGAAAGTTCATCTGGGTCTTGCTCCCTTGTCCATCGACGGGTGTGACCACCCGGGCGCCAATATCGCGCATGTGATTCAGGAGGCGGCAGACGAATTCAGAGGCGATGTCGGCCTTCAGCGTCCAAGAAGCGTTGGTGTAACCGAACACCAGGGCCATATTTGGTACCCCTTCGAGCATCAGTCCCTTGTACATCAGGGCGTCCGCCACATGAACCTCACGGCCGTCGACTTCCAACCTCGCGCCACCGAATAGCTGCAAATCAAGGCCAGTGGCTGTGATCAGAACATCAGCGTCGATATGAGCGCCGGACTTCAATTGGATCCCGGTTTCGGTGACCGCTTCGATGTGGTCGGTGACCACGGAGGCCTGGCCTTCGCGGATAACCTTGAAGAGATCACCCTTGGGAACGGCGCACATGCGTTCTTCCCAGGGATTGTAATGGGGTTGGAAATGCCGCATATCGACCTCCGGGCCGAGCTGCCGGCGCGCTGTCGCCAAAAGCAGGCGTCGCATCGCCTTGGGCTTACTCAGAGAAAGTCGATATACCGCTCTTTGCAACAGAATATTGCGGGTCCGGGCCAGCCGGTAAACGGCCATCTCCGGCAGAATGCGGCGCAGGTTCCTGGATATCAGATCCTGCTCCGGCACGGTGGCTACATAGGTGGGCGAGCGCTGCAGCATCACTACATGATCCGCCTTGTCGGCCATAGCCGGAACCAGCGTCACGGCAGTGGCGCCACTGCCAATAACCACCACCCGTTTGCCAGTGTAATCGTAGTTTTCCGGCCAGTGTTGCGGATGGATTACGTCACCGCGGAATTGGTTGATCCCCGGAATCTCCGGTGTGTAGCCGGAGTCGTATTTGTAGTATCCGGTGCAATGGAATACAAAGCCGGTGCTGAACTGGTGCTCTTCATCGGTTGCTTCGTCGATGGCTTTGACGATCCAGTGTTTTTTTTCGCTATGCCAGGATTGCGAGATCACTTTCAGACCGAACTGGATTCGGCGTTTCACATCGTATTCGCGTGCGGTGTCGTCAATATACCGACGGATAGAAGGGCCGTCGGCAAGCATCTTGGTATCGGTCCAGGGCCGAAAGTTATAACCCAGGGTAAACATGTCGGAATCGGAGCGGATGCCGGGATAGCGGAATAAATCCCAGGTGCCTCCGATCCGTTTGCGTCGTTCAACGATTCCAAAACGGACGTTGGGGCATTTTTCCTTTAAGTGACACGCCGCGCCAATTCCCGACAGGCCCGCACCGACGATCAGAACATCAAGATAAGGGTGTTTCATGGTGTTGCTCCGTAGTGGCAGTGCGGCACGATTCCGGCTCAGTGGCGGCTGGCCGTTCTTTCAGAAATTGCAGTACCGCCTCGGTAAAAACACTGTTACGGTCTCCCGCGACCATATGGCCGGCCTGTTTCAGAACGACATAACGTGCCTCTGGTATTAGAGTGAGCAGCTCTGTTGCGCCCCGGTCACTAAGAACATCGCTGTAGTAGCCACGTATCAAAAGCACCGGTACGTCCAACTGGCGGGCCGCCAGCTCCAGCCTTGCTCGGTCGAACATGCTCCCGGCCTTGGTTGGCGCGTTCGCGTGGTTGAGAAAAGCTGGGTCCCAGTGCCAGTAAAACCGGCCATTACCGTGTTGACGCAGGTTTTTGCGTAGCCCGGAGAGGTCTTTTGATGGCGGGCGGCGCGGGTTGTAGGCGGTGATAGCATCGCGTACCTGCTCCAGCGTCTCGAATCCGTCCTGATGATGACGCATGAATTCGATGATCCGGCGGACGCCCCGAGGTTCCAATCTTGGCGCCACGTCGACCAGTACCAGTGCCTCGCAATCCAGGGAGGTGTCTTCGCCAAGCGTGAGCAAAGCGGTCAGGCCACCCATGGACGCGCCGACGATAACCGGCCGGGCCGGTAGCGAGCGAATCACCGCGCTGAGGTCCGCTGCAAGGGCTCGGGCACTGTAGTCGCCTTCTCGAGACCAGTCGCTTTCGCCGTGGCCTCGTGCGTCCAGGCTAAACGCGCAGTAGCCGGCATCGGCCAGTGCGATCGCCGTGTCGGACCAGGCATGGCGGGTCTGCCCGCCGCCGTGCAGGAGCAATACGGGGGGCGCCGTGTCTTCACCATGGCGGCTGGCCCACAGATTCAACCCCTCACTGCCAGTGAATCGCACCCGAACACTGCGTCGAAGGCCGCAATGCGCGGACGATGTCGTCGTCTGAGAGTCAGTCATAGTCAACTCTTCCGGCAATACATTTGGTCGTCCAACCAATATTACAGATTGAATATATCAACGGCAATGCTTCTCCAGCCCCTTTCAGATCAGTTTGTAACGGCCGGGGTATAACACGTTAAAAATCCTTCACCGGAAGGAACGTGAAGGTCAGGTCCACTCCCAAGGGAGGTGCTTCAAGTTCAACCGACGCCAGACCGATGCCGATCAGGTCGATGTTGGCGGGAATGGTCAGCGGGTCGGGATTGGAGACCTTGAGTATCAGTCTGCCATCGTCGACGAACCGAAGCGGTCCTTCGAGAGTGACGTTGTTAACCCGTTTGCTGCGAATATCGTGCCCAAGTTCAATAATCAGCCTGGGTTCCAGTTCAGGCGCGTCTATCAACAGGTCGAAGGTGGTGCTGAACCAGGGACCGTCCTCTGTCTCGGTGATGTAGCCTTCAATAAACGGTGAATCGCCCTCGGGTAGTAAACGCAGAACCAAGGGACCTGTCTCGAGACCAATGGTGATGAGGCCTAACGCTCTGGCTTCGAGAAAGACCTCCGTGGTGGTCAGCGTAGTTGGAAAGACGGAAACACGAACAGCGCCCGTGGTCCGATCATCCGTGTCCGGGTTATCGTCAATCAGTCTACGGTTGATGGAGACGGCGGAGTCGTATTCCCGGGGGCCGGCCTGCAACGCGCCGGTACTGACGAACGCGAAGCGTTTCTCCGGACAGTCCTCGCCAATTGAGCAGCCCAGGTTGGCGTTGGTAATCACGCCCCCGGTGTCCCGCAGCTCCAACCGCAGGTGGTTGGCGGGCGCCTTGATGACACCATTGTCGTCGGTGGCACCTTGTTCTGAATTGTCGACCTGTAGATTGGCATTTACGTCGACCGTCGGTAGGGAACGCAGGGATACGAGGGTATAACGCTGATCGTCACCGGTCACGACAAAGTGGTTTACCATATCGGGACCTCCCTCGCGCGGCGCTGGAGCCGTGTCGCTGCTCTGTGACAGTTGGCGTGTTTGCAAGGCAGCACCGTCCAGTGTGCAGATGGCGTTGTTTCCGCAGTCGGGACTGGTGGGCTCCGAGCGCAACGTATAGCGATATAGCTGACCGTCTCGCCAAGGGCTGTCAGGGAAAAACTCAACCCGTTGCGCCAGCACGTCGAGGTGGCCCGGCACCGGTTGCCAATCCCCACCGGCATCGCGACGCTCGACGAAAAAAGTGTCGCCGTTGACTGTTGCCGGATCTATACGGCGGTTGAAGATGACCCGTATAGGGTACTCTCGAAAAAGCCCGACCACGGGGAACAGGGGGTCGCTTCCCTGGCCGCCCTGGCAGCGTCCGTTACGCCATTGTGATCTTTCACCGATTAGCCGGGCGTCGGTCAGAGCACAGGGGTATCCGGGGAAAACAGCGGCTACCAAGGGCGCACGAAGGCTGTCGCGGTTGTCATTCGGCAAAAACAGATCGTCAAGGCGCATATCAAGGGTGTAATCCTTGCTCAGAGGGTTGCCCGCCGTGTCCCGTAGCTGGCTGGTCAGTATGATTTCGACGTCCTGGTTGTGCTCCACGATTCCGGTGCCTTCGAGGATGACGGTGGCGCCGTCGACACGCATCGAGACGTTTTCAGGTGGTAGCGAAGTGCCGTTAACCTGGACGTTGATAGCGCCATCAAGAAACGCCGACGCGGGATCAATCGCCTTGTTAAAGTTCAGAATGACCGGATCCCCCGGGCGTGTGTTGGCCTGGAAGTCCTCACCCGGCGACCAGGATTGTAATTCCAGAGGGCGTAGATCCGGCTCAGGCATTGGCGGGTTTCGCTGCCCGGCGAAGGACTCCATGCGGAAAGATAATTGGGCACCAGCCTTTTCAAGGCCGAGAATGTCGGGGTCGACCACGGAGATCGCATCCAGCACCAGCTTGCCATCCTCGACAATGGCGAGACCGACGACCTGGATATTGAGCAGATTCTGACTGAGGGCGGCATTGGCGATGGTTCCCTCCGCGGTCATGGCCGCATCCATTCTCAGCAGTGCATAGCGAGGCGCCGTCGCCTCGGTACTGAAGGGATTGGGAATCAGATAGCCGTTGGCGTCACTGAGAAGGGTAATTTGCAGGTCGCCGGTATCGATACCGGCGGGGATTTCCCCCAGAATGTTGACATCGACCGGCGCGCCTCGCAGTACCGTGCCGGCCGGCACCCGGAGGGGGACGGCATCGGCAAAGTCTGGGACAAAGCCCAGGTCCGCGGCCAGCGAGCCCGTCAGTTCGGTAACGGCGCTGTCACCGATGATAAAGCTGTCCAATGGCACCTGATTGACCGGTCTTCCCGTCAGCTGGGATTGCAGGTCCGGCTGTTGCTCGCCTAGGGAACCGACCTTGATGACCGTGGTTTCGCGCGGCTGTGTGCCCATGGGTGTGAACTGGCGTTCGACTTCCGGAAGTAGAGAACCATCACGACTGCGGAGCCCCGATAATGCTAACGTGTATTCCACCGAGTCCAGGTCCTGGCGCGGATCCAGTATCAAATAGCGCCCCTGCAGTAGCACGGAGGCGTCGATCAGCTGGCCCTGGTCGTCGACAAGCGTGATCTGCTTGCCATAAACGGTGGTGGCCGGGTCGAGCGGCCGGTTGAAGACCATGCGTAGCGTGCTCATATCATTTATTCTGGCATCCTCGATGCCGGCCAGCAGTGGATCGGGATCCAGAGGTGTGATGCCAAGTATCTTAAAGCCGTCACTGCCGACGGCGTCGGCGAACCCCGCATGGGCGCCCATCGTGTGAAATTGAAAATTTTTGAATACGGTATCGTCGATACGCCCCAGGCCCGCCTCGCTGACACTCAGCCGATAATGCGTATTGGGCGACAGTGAAGTCCGTGGTTTCAGTACCAGCCCCCGGCCGCCATCGATCACTTCGGGGGTAAAGGGCACGGCGTTTCCGGCGTCGTCGGCGAGCCGCAGACGGTCCTCGACATCGCCGCTCACCTCGTCACTCAGTGTGGTTGAGAAACGCAGCACGACATTGCCGCTCGTCGGCACCTCCTGCTGGCCAGGGTAGGGGTAAGCGAACACCAGTGTGTCCGAAGCGCGCCATGGATTGACGACTTTGCCTTCGTCATCGCCGCACGCACTGATCAACATCAGCCCGAACACCCAAAGGGCAAACGAAACGTACCGCGGCCGAATGTTTATTTGTTTATTCATCTCTACTCTCCTGAATTCAGCTCCGCCATCGCGGTCTAGAATTTGAGTGACAGGGAACCCGAGATGACGTGTATGTCGCCATCCACGCGAACGGTCTCGTAGGGGTTGGGATTGGTTGGCGAGTTGATGGATGTGAGGTTGAACTCTCTTTCATCAAGCTGCTGGTATTGATAAGCCAGGGACATCACAAGGGGCATATTGATTATAGGCGCGCGTTTCAGGCGGTAATCGGCGCCAACACCGACCACGATACGGTCGCTGTCGAGAAAGTTGACATCCTGGGACCGGGTCGATTGAAGTGGGGAATCCTCGACGGCCACACCCCCATAAAGTTTAAGAGCGTCCGACCACGTGTAACGGACGCCGATGCGGGGAACGGTGGTGTCATTAAAGCGCAGCCCAGCCTGGTCCCTGACCGTGTCACCGGCGAATTCACTCTCAAGATCGGACCAATACTGGCGCTCTACAGCCGCAACCAGCTCGAACTTACCTAAAGGCATCAGCAATCCGATTCCGTATACCTGGGGCTGGAACGTGTCGAGAGTGGCCAGCGCAAGATCAAGGCCCGGCTCGGGTATGACACCGGGAATCACCACGTTGGCGTCCACGCTGACGTCGTACTCCGACTCCCCTCGATAGAACAACGCCAGCTCCGGTTTAAGCGCGAAAGGCAGGCAGGCGCTCGAACCGCACAGCGTATCGCTCAGGTTGACGTTAATGCCCAGCGAGGGCGTCAATGTCGGTTCGGCTTCCAGAGAGAGCTCTTCGGAGTCGGTATTGCCGGACAGATCGGAGACCGCTTCAAGGCGGGCCTGGGCCGCCAGCGTGAGTCTTGCCGAGGCACCGATATCAACGCCGCGCAGGAGGTTGCTAACCGCCCCACCAAAAGCGAGATACAAGGGTTGCGACTCAAAACGCAGGAACTGGCCTTCCTGACTGGTATTGGCCGCGAAGGGCAGCGCGTTGGAGGCATACTCATCCACGCCGACGTTAATACCAAGATAGATCGGTGTGTCCAAGTCCGCCGCGCCGGCGACACGGGTCTTGATACCAAGAAGCAGTAACTCCGAACTCTGGTCCGTGAGCACATCGTTTTCGCGATCGAATGGTGCGGCTCCGCCAAGTGATTCGGCACGCAACTCCTGGTCACCGTGCTGAAAGACCACTGTGAGTTCACCTTCCGGCGAGCGCGCAAGTGCCGCCGGGTTGTAGTAGGTGGCCCAAGCACCGCTGTGGAAAGCGCTGAACGCCTGGGCCGAGCCGGCGTGAATGGGGCCCAGGCCGTAGGTGCTTGCTGCATCGCCCGCTCCGGCCATTACCTCGCATGGGAGCAGCACGACTATCAGAACGGCCAAGGCACGACGGACCCGAAGCCCCGCGTTGGGGAGGAAAAGATATCTGCGGGACTGATGGTGAGACCTGATTATTGTCATAGGGAATCATCCTTTTTGTTATTCGGGGGTGGCATTTGGCATGCTTTGTTTGGTCGAACAAACAATGCGCTGGACTTGGTTTTGAGGCAATACGAAAAATTGCTTATCAGTCAATGAAAATTTAAGGTTTTACGGTGTTGTCGTCGCCAGCAGCCGCCTTCCGCTCCAGCGAAAAGTCGCGCAGTTCGGTGGGTATGGTGCGCTTCTGGCCTTGCCGGTCCCGGTGCGGAGGAAGTCCTCGTGGATCTGGGCCACTTTCGGCACCTTGGAGCTGCCCGGCCACTGGCGGCGTGATGCTCCGGTTTCGCGAGCAGCACACGGGCTCGGGACATCGCGCGGACAGTGGTCCTTGACCGCTCTGGGGCGCCGTCGTTGGTGCGCTCGGGAGGGTATGGGCGAGCAAGGATCGCCGTCTTCCCGGTGCGTTCGGGGCCTTGGCCACGCCCGGTTACAATCGCGGGGCCTCCAGTGCGCTCAAAAATACTATTTTGTTCTGTCGACTGTTGCGGTTCCGAATACGCCATCCGACAGAAACCGCCAGAGAAAATCGACTGATTGAGGAGAGACAGATGCGTGGATTAATGATGGACCGGCCTTTGATGATTTCCCATATCATCGAGTACGCGGCCGCCAGCTATCCAGAGCAGGAGATCGTGTCCCGGACTCCGGAAGGCGGCCTGCACCGTTACAACTACGAAGATGCGGCCAAGCGTAGCCGCCAGTTGGCCAACGCGCTCAAGTCGCTGGGCGTCCAGGCCGGGGATCGCATCGCGACGGTGGCCTGGAACACCTATCGGCACTTGGAGCTGTATTACGCGGTCTCCGGTATTGGGGCGATCTGTCACACAATCAATCCGCGTCTGCCGGTCGAGCAGTTCGGCTACATCGTCAATCACGCCAAGGATCAGTACATTTTCCTTGATCTGACCTTCGTTCCATTGCTGGAGAAGTTGCAAGGTCTGTTTGAAGGCGTGAAGGGCTACGTCGTCATGACCGACCGCGCTCATATGCCCGAAACCTCGCTGCCCAACGTGATGTGCTACGAGGAATTGGTCGGCGAGCAGTCCGATGAAATGGCCTGGCCGGAGTTCGACGAGCATACCGCTTCGTCGCTCTGCTATACCTCCGGCACCACCGGCAATCCCAAGGGGGTGTTGTACTCGCACCGCTCGACGCTGCTGCACGCCTTCTCGGTGTTGACCATCCCCGGAATGAATCTGGGCGAGGAGAGTGCCGTGCTGCCGGTGGTGCCGATGTTCCACGTTAACGCCTGGGGCGTCCCCTACTTCGAGCCAATGGTGGGCGCGAAGATCGTCTTTCCGGGGCCGAAGCTCGATGGCGAGAGCCTGGCCGAGCTGATTAATAACGAGGGCGTCACCGAGGCCTGGGGTGTGCCCACCGTGTGGCTCGGGCTTCTTGGTCATATGCGTAAGACCGAGCAGAAGTTCACCTCTCTCAAGCGTGTTCTTATCGGCGGCTCGGCCGCGCCACGGGCGATGATGCGCGAATTCCAGGAGAAGTACGGCGTCGAAGGCTTGCAGGGCTGGGGCATGACCGAGATGAGTCCGATCGGCACGGTTTCGATGATCCGTCCCAAGGACGCCGATCTGCCGCTTGATCGGCAGTTCGACATCAAGGCCAAGCAGGGGCGTGCGGTGTTCGGGGTGGAGATGAAGATCGTCAACGACGACGGTCAAGCGCTGCCGCGGGACGGCAAGTCCTTCGGTGAGCTGCTGGTGCGCGGCCCGGCGATCATCAGCGGCTACTACGAAAACCCTGAAGCCAGCGCCAAGGCCTTCGACAGCGAGGGCTGGTTCCGCACCGGCGATGTTTCCAAGATCGACCCCGAAGGCTACATGGAGATCGTCGACCGCACCAAGGACGTGATCAAGTCCGGAGGCGAGTGGATCAGTTCCATCGATCTTGAGAACGAAGCTGTGGGCCATCCCGAGATCGCCGAGGCAGCGGTCATAGCGGTGCATCATCCGAAATGGGACGAGCGGCCGCTTCTGGTGGTGGTGCGCGAGCCGGACAGCCAGCTCGACAAGCAGGGCGTGATCGACTATCTGAGCCAGCGGGTCGCGAAATGGTGGCTGCCGGATGACGTGGTATTCGTCGACGAACTGCCGCACGGGGCGACCGGCAAGCTACAGAAGGCCAAATTGCGCGAGCAGTTCAAGGACTATTCGTTGCCAGAGGTTGGTGGTTAAAAAAGGCCTCGATCCGCGCCTCGTCGGCGGAGTGAGCTCGCGGTATGCCAACCGGCGTTGGCTCAGGTCTTTGAACACAGCTGGAGTAGTGGAATGAAATGCGTGCAAATCTCCAACTATCCCCACCGGATGGGTGGGCACTGCGGCTCGGGCGCACTGCGCGACCTGTTGGAATGGGCCGGGCTTGGCTGGGACGGGCCGCCGGGCGAGGGGCTCGTGTTCGGCCTCGGCGGCGGGTTGTCCTTTATGTATATGAGAGTATCCGAGCTCACGCCTCCCATCTACCTGGTAGGGCGCAACGGTGACATGGAGCTCGACTTCTGCCACCGCCTCGGCATTGAAACCGAGCGTCGCCAAACCGACGATCCCGACGAGGGTTGGCGCTGGGTCGCCGACGAAATCGACGCCGGCCGTCCCGTGATGATCTGGGCTGACATCGCCGAGCTGCCGTATCTCAGGGTACGTTTATCCAACACCCGTCATGACATCGTCGTCATCGGCTACGACGAGAGGCGCGGCGTCGCCCGGGTGGTGGACAACGATCGCGAGGAGGTGCAGGAAGTCCCCCTAAAAGCTCTGGCGCGAGCTCGTGCCTCCCATGGCTTTCCCGATCCCAATCGCCACGCGACTTACCCGATACGCTTTCCTGATCGGCTGCCTGAGCTACTGCCGGTGGCGCGCGATGCAGCGGCAAGCGCGGCGCGCAATATGCGCGGCACGGATGCGACGCTGTTCGATCCGGCGGACCTGCCCGCCGATGGTGTGGTCGCCTCCGGCCTGAAGGGCGTCAATATCTTCGTCGACGATCTGGCCACCTGGGGAGATAGACTGACTGATGACCAGCTTAACGCATCGCTAAGGGTCTTACCGGTCTTCGTCGAGAAAGCCGGCACAGGCGGTGGCTTGTTCCGCCGCCTCGAAGCGGAATTCTGCGCCGAGGTTGCCCGCCTCACGGGCGATCGATCCTTTGCCCGTGCCGCCGACGTCCTGCTCGACTGCGCCAACGCCTGGAGCCGTCTTGCTACATATGCCGCCGCCGATCAGCTTGACTGGCGGGCGCTTGTCGTCCATGCCGAACAACTCCCGTCATCCGAGCAACGCGCGGTGCAGGCGCTGGAGGAGGCGGCAAGCCCGTAGAGTCGGCGGTGAGCGCCGGCGAGACCCGACCCGCCGCTCGCGGATGCCGTCCATGAACCACAAGGCGAGCGAGCGCGGACTCGGTTGGGGCCAATAAGCTTGGAGGAATAGGGTAAATGATCTTACACGAACCTGAACTGATCGAGGCATACTCCGATAAAGGCTACTGGGGTGACAGAACCCTGCTGGATCGCTTTGCCGCCAATCGTGCCGCCTACCCGGACCGGGAAGCGGTGGTGGATCCACCCAATCGTGACGAGCTGGTCGGCACACCGCCCCAGCGGCTCAGCTGGGCCGAGTTTGGTCGGGCCGTGGACGCCACCGCCGCCGAGCTGGCACGCCGGGGCTTCGGCAAGGACGACCTACTGGTGGCGCAGTTGCCGAACATCTGGGAACTGGCCATGCTCTATCTGGCGGCGGCCAAGGCCGGCGGTCTGCTTTCCGCGTTGCCCCTGCAATGGCGAAGCAAGGATGTGGGCTATGTGAAAGAGATCACCGGCGCCAGATTCTACGCCTCGGTGGAAAGCTTCCACGGCTTTGATTACCGGGCCCTGGGGCAGGAGCTGGGCTTCGAGCACTACATTGGTCTGGCGGCGCTGACCGATATCGCCCATGGAGATCCGGGCCGGGTCCCGGAGGTGCCGGTGGATGCCAATGACATCTTCACCCTGTGCTGGACTTCGGGCACTGAGTCAAACCCCAAGGGCTGCCCCATGAGCCACAACAACTGGGAGTACATGACCAACCTGGTGTTCACCACCTGTGGCCTGCGCGAGGGTGACCGTATCCTGTGTGTGGCACCGCTGGTGAACATGACGGCGGTAGGGGTGAACTACCTCCCCTGGCTGGCGGCGGGGGGCACCCTGGTGCTGCATCATCCGATTACGCCGGAAATCCTGTTGCGCCAGCTGACCGAGGAGCACATCGAGTACACGATTCTGGTACCGGCAATGCTGAACATGATTGTCAAGCTGCCCAACGTGGACCAGCTGGATCTCTCCAGCGTGAGGACCATCACCACTGGTTCGGCGCCCCCCTCGGCCTGGTCGATGCAGGAGTTCAAGCGCCGCTGGGGCATCGAGATCGTCAACATCTGGGGCCAGAACGAGGGCACCAGTCTGGTAGCCGGCCCGGCCGATGTGCCGGACCTGGAGATGCGGGTGGATCACCTGCCCTGGTGGGGCAAGGCAGGAGTCCAATGGCCTTCCGGCGTCAGCGGGGTCGAGCTGAAAATTCTCGGCGATGAGGATGAGGAGATAACCGAACCAGGTGGCATCGGCGAGCTTTGCTATCGCAGCCCGGGTGTGTTCGCGGGCTACTTTCAGCGCCCGGATATTACCGCGGCTTCGTTCACTTATGACGGCTTTTTCCGCACCGGCGACCTTTTCATCGTGCGGGATGACAGGCACCTAGGGTTCTATGACCGCAAGAAGGACATCGTGATTCGGGGTGGTTACAATATCTCCAGTGTGGAGGTGGAGAACGCGGTGCTGGGCTTCGGCAAGGTACGGGACGTCGCGGTCATACCCCAACCGGACGAGATCATGGGCGAGCGGATCTGTATCTGCGTGGTGCCTGTTGACGAGGATAACCCGCCGACCCTGGAGGAAATCAACGACTACTTGAGGGAGCAGGGCATGAGTGTCTACAAGCTGCCGGAAAAGATGAAACTGATCAACGCCATTCCCCGCAATCCGGTGGGCAAGATTCTGAAGAAGGAATTGCGAGCCCTGTAGCCGGTTCGCCGTCATGCCTCTCATAGGGTGTCTCCAAATGACCCCGTATTGTCAAAAAATGACCTCGCTAGGCTGCTGTCACGCAACCATGGTCGGGAACAGATGGTGCTGCTGAAACTTCCACCGTTGCATAGACAGCCGGCTGGCCTAATTGCAACCGCGCATCCTGTGGGAGGAACTTTTAAGCGTTTCGACAACACCGAAATCGTCGACGAGTTTGAACGGGTTGCGGTCCAGCTTCGCGCGCGTCCGGTTCGGTGGAAACCACGGAAACGGGCGGGTTACCAACCCCGTCTCGCGCCTGCCATAACAACATAACACCAGTCAGGAGATCTTCGAAATGTCCGCTATAGCCCAGCTGAAAGCAATGCCCGAGGCCCGTGCGGCCCTCAGGGAGATTTTGGGCCAGTTTGGTTGGGGCGCGTTGGCGATTGGTGGCGTCCGGGCCGCGTGGCGTAGCCGGCTTAAGCGACAGGAGCTTCCGCGGCAATTCCTGCTTGCTCTATGGGAGCATTGGGGAGATCGTGAGGCGATTGTCGACGGTGATCGTCGGGTCACCTTCGGTCAATTCAGGGATCGAGTTCTCCGCCTGACCAATGGCCTGCACCGGCTGGGTATCGGCGAAGGCGAGGCGGTGGCCGAGGTGATGCACAACGGCGCGCCATGGTTCGAATTGATGCTGGCTTGTACGCTCAGGGACAATCCCATGCCGATGCTCAATTGGCATCTCCAGCCCAAGGAGTTGGCGGAATGTATCAACAAGGCCTCGCCAAAGGCTCTGGTATTGGGGGGCGCCTTTGTGGAAGCGGTACAGTCGGTTCGTGATCAGTTGACCACCGTCGAACACTTCATCGTGGTTGATGCTGACGAGTTGCCCGAGGGTATGATCGCCTACGAGTCACTGATCCGGGACAGCCGGTCCATACTCCCAAGCGGCAAGCTGGGCATGGCCCCAAAGACCTACAGCGGCGGTACCACAGGGACGCCGAAATACATCAACATCGACCGGGACCGGCTGACATCGGATTCGGCCGAGGCGCGGCGGGGCGCCTCCAAGGAGGAGGTGACCCGGTTGGGGTTGATGCAGATATCGGCCTTTCATTTCTACAAGATCGGCAAAATCCGGGATCCGATCAGCAACAACATCCGCACGCTGATTCCGGGGCCGCTGTATCATGCCGGGGTACAGATCGCGGTGTTGCCGTTCTTTCTCGGCGGCACCGCGGTGCCCATGAGCAAGTTCGATCCCGAGCTCATGCTTAAACTTATTCAGGACGAGCGTATCAACTGGACCTTCGTCGCCCCGACCATGCTCGAGCGCATCCTGGCACTGCCCGAGGCTCTGAAGTCCCAATACGACCTTTCCAGCATGCGGGTAATCATTTGCGCGGCGGCGCCTTGTCCGCCCAAGGTCAAGCGCGAGATCAACACGCTGTTCCGCCGCCAGGGAGCGTCGGATGATGTCTTCCATGAATACTACGGCGCTTCGGAGAGCGGCCTGATCAGCGTTCTCGCCAGCGAGGACTACCAGGAGAACCCAAAGCGCTACGACAGCGTTGGCAAGCTGCGGGCGGCGGAATGCCGGATCTATGACGAGGAGACCGGCACCTGGACCCCACCCGGCAAGGAAGGGAAGGTGCTCGTGCGCTCCCCGATGGCCCTTGCGCTGAACTACGTCGGCCTCAGCGAAGAGAAGATGAAGGAGAATTATATCGGGGTCGAGGGCAAGCTCTGGTACGACGATGGTCTGATTGGTTATGTGGACGAGGATGGTTTTCTGTACCTGACTTCGCGGATCAAGGAAATGATCATCTCCGGCGGGGTGAATCTTTTCCCCAATGAGATCGAGACGGTTATCAAGCGGCATCCGGCGGTTCTTGACGTTGCCGTGGTGCGGGCGCCGGACAAGGACCTGGGCGAGGTGCCGGCGGCGGTAATTGAGCTCAAAGAGCACCAGCAGGCCACTCGCAAGGAGATCATCGAGCACTGCAAGACGGAGGGGTTGTACGGTTTCAAGCTGCCGAAGATCGTGGACTTTGGCGAGCTGCCCCGCAACTTGGCCGGCAAGCTACCGAAAAAGCAGCTTGAGGAGAAATACTGGAAAGGTGTCGCCCGGCACGGTTAGCGGGCTGTTGGAAATGCCTTGCGCGCTCTGGCTGTTACCGACCTGTCAATCTTGTATAGGATCCGGCCGGCTCCCGGCTGATCATGGAGAACGTCAACCACGGGCGCATCTATCGCGAGGTGGGGTCAACGCCAGCGGCGGCGGCCCCGGGGACTGGCGATATCGCCATCCGGCTGACGGAAGCCCGGTGACGTGAATCGCATTCAATCGAGCCCCCGCGCAATCAGCTCCTTCATGATCTCGTTGGTGCCGCCGTAGATCTTCTGTACCCGGGCGTCGGCGTACAAGCGTGCGATGGGATACTCGAGCATGTAGCCGTAGCCGCCGAAGAATTGAAGGCACTCGTCGACGATCTCGCACTGCTTTTGCGTGCACCACCATTTGGCCATTGAGGCCGTCTCCGCGTCGAGTGCGCCGGCGATCAGGCGCTGGATGCAGTGGTCGATGAACACTTGGCCGAGAGTCACTTCGGTGCGCCGCTCGGCGAGCCGGAAGCGCGTGTTCTGGAAGTCGAGCAGACGCTTGCCGAAGGCCTTGCGCTCGCGCACGTAGGCCAAGGTGTGCTCCAGGGCCGCCTCGGCGGCAGCGATGGCGCCGACGCCGATGATCAAGCGCTCGCGTGGCAGTTGGTTCATAAGTTGGTAGAAGCCCTGGCCCTCTTCGCCGCCGAGTAGGTTCTCGGCCGGCACCCGCAGATCATCGAAGAACAACTCAGCGGTGTCCTGACCTTTCTGGCCGATCTTGTGCAGAAGCCGGCCGCGGCGGAAGCCGGGCTGCTCGCCCGGCTGTTCGACGACCAGCAGCGAGACGCCCCTGGCGGCCTCGGCCGGATTGGTCTTGCAGACGACGATCAGCAGGCCGCAGTGATGGCCGTTGGAGATGAAGGTTTTCGACCCGTTGACCACATAGTTCTCGCCTTGGCGTTCGGCCCGCGTGCGCACGGCCTGTAGATCCGAGCCGGTGCCCGGCTCGGTCATGGCAATGGCCCCCACCCACTCGCCGGAGGCGAGCTTGGGAAGCCAGCGATGCTTCTGCTCCGGCGTGCCGCAGCTGACGATGTAGTGGCTGACGATCTCATGAACGCCCTTGGCCCAACTGGTATTGCCGGCACGGGCCTGCTCCTGGAGGATCACGGCCTCATGGGCGAAGCTTCCCCCCGCCCCGCCGTATTTCTCCGGCACGTCGGTGCACAGGAGGCCGGCGGCGCCTGCCCTTGTCCACAGCGTGCGCTCGACGTGCTGCTGGGAGTCCCAGTGTTCTTCGAAGGGGGTGATTTCGGTGGCGATGAACTTCCGGACGTTGTCGCGGAACAGCGTTAGTTCTTCGTCCATCCAGGGTGATTGATTAAACGTCATGGTGTCCATGGCCTCACATTGAGAACCCGCCGCCACAGAGCAGCGTCTGACCGCTGATGTAGTTCGACTCCGGAGTGCAAAACAGATAGACGGCCCCGGCGGCCTCGGCCGGCGTGCCGGCGCGACCGAGCGGCACCATGGCCTCCATGGTCTTGAGCAGATCGGGGTTGACGCCCACCTTGATCTTGCGGCCTTCCACATCGATGCTCGCATCAGAGCCTGCTTCCGCCTCTGTGAGGCGCGTTTTGATCAGTCCGAAGGCCACGCAGTTGACGTTCACCTTGAGCCTGCCCCATTCCTTGGACATCGCCTTGGTCAGGCCGATCACCGCCGCCTTGGCGGCCGAATAGTTGGCCTGTCCAGCGTTGCCGCCGGTGCCGGCGATCGAGGCGATGTTGACCACCTTACGGAATACCTCGCGCCCTTCGGCGGCTTCTTTCTTGGCCTGCACGCGGAAGTATTCGGAGGCCGCGCGCAGAATGCGAAAGGGCGCCGTGGCGTGCACGTCCATGATCGCCTGCCACTGCTCATCGCTCATTTTCTGAATCACGTTGTCCCAGGTGTAGCCGGCGTTGTTGACGATGATGTCCAGACCGCCCAGCTGTTCGATTGCCGTGTTCACAAAGCGTTCGGCAAAATCCTCCTGTGTCACGCTGCCGATGCAGGCCACGGCCCTGCCGCCGGCGTCCTTGATCGCCGCGACCGTTTCCTCCGCCGGGGCGGCATCAAGATCGTTGACTACCACGCTGGCGCCTTCGGCGGCGAGTTTGAGGGCGATTTCCCGGCCTATCCCGCGCCCTGAGCCGCTGACGATGGCCACTTTATCTTGAAGTTTCATACGCAGTCCTGCTTTGTTGGTGATGGAAAGGACGTGTTTCAGGCCAGCGCCACCAGGGCGTCGCCGGCGAGCTTGACTTCACCCTGTTTATCGACCACGCCGATCTCGAGCCGGGCCAGTGTTTCGTGGCCGTCCTCGGTGATTTCAACGATCTTGCCGGTGCAACTCAGCCGTGCGCCGACTGGCGTGATGGCGGCGAAGCGGACCGAGAACCGGCGCAGCCGGGTCTGCGGTGCCCACTGGGTCAGAAAGCGGCCCAAATAGGCCATCGGCAGCATGCCGTGCGCGAACACGTCCGGCATGCCAGAGGCCTTGGCAAAGTCGATGTCAATGTGGATCGGGTTGTGGTCACCCGAGGCGCCGGCGAACAGTGCCAGCGTCGCGCGCGTGATGGGCGGAAGCTCGAGTGGCGGAAGCGCCTGGCCGACCTTGACCTGGTCACGAGTGGGGGCGTTCATGCTGCGTTCTCCTGCGGGTTGCGGACGACGATCACGCTGCGTGCCTCGAGCACGGTCTCGCCAGTCGCGTCCTTGATCAGCGAATCCTTGACGATGAATTCGAGCGCACCGCTCTTCTTGCCGTAGATGTCGCTAATCTTTGACTCGACGCTGAGCACGTCGCCGGCACATACCGGCGCGTGATAGGTGAAGCTTTGCTCGCCGTGCAGGATGCGTCCGATCGGCACGTTCAGCGTTTCGAGCAACGTGGTCATGGTTCCGGCATCGAGGTCGGCGCCCATCAGAAAGGTTGGTGGTGCCGGCAGGCTACGGTAGCCGGCTGCCCGGGCCGCAGACTCGTCGAGGTACTCGGGCCGCGTTTCGCCGGTGGCTTTGGCGAAAAAACGTAACCGCCCCTTCTCGACCTCGAAGCTGACGGTCGGCAGGCGCAGCCCGATGTGTTTAGTGTCGATCATAGTTCGTCCTCTTCAGGTGGCCTGGTACATCGTCACCACGCAGGCGCCGCCCAGGCCGAGATTGTGTTGGAGCGCAATGCGCGCGCCTTCGACCTGGCGGTCCGCGGCCTGTCCTCGCAGCTGTTGGACCAGCTCGGTGCATTGCGCCAACCCGGTGGCGCCCAATGGATGACCCTTGGAAAGCAGCCCGCCCGAGGGGTTGGTAACCACGCGCCCACCGTGGGTGTTGTCGCCGTCCTCGACCATCTGCTCGCCGCCACCTTCCGGCGCCAGCCGTAGTGCTTCATAAGTCAGCAGCTCGTTGGTGGCGAAGCAGTCGTGCAGTTCCACGGCGTCGAGCTCCTCCGGACCGATGCCAGCGGTCTCGTAAACCTGATCGGCGGCGGTGCGCGTCATGTCATAGCCGACCAGTTGCATCATGTTGCGCGCCTCGAACGTGCTCGGTGTGTCGGTGGTCATCGCCTGCGCCAGGATGCGCACTCGGTGATCGAGAGCGTTGGCCCTGGCGAAGGCTTCGGAGCAGACGATGGCCGCCGCCGCGCCGCAGGTCGGCGGGCAGGCCATCAGGCGGGTCATTGGGCCGATCAACACCGGGGAGTCCATCACTTCCTCCACTGTCACTTCCTTGCGGAACAGCGCCACCGGGTTGCGCGCGGCATGCCGGCTCGCCTTAGCGCGTATTTTGGCGAAGGTCTCCGCCTTGGTGCCGTACTTGTCCATGTGCGCCATGCCCGCGCCGCCAAAATAGCGGATCGCCAGCGGCACCTCGGGCTGTCCCACCAGGTCCTCGCAGATCCGGTCAAAGGGTTCGAAGGGGGTCGGCCGGTCGTTGTAGTAGCTGCCCAGCGCTCCCGGCTTCATTTGCTCGAAGCCCAGGGCGATCACGCAGTCGGCGGCGCCGGACTCCACCGCCTGGCGCGCCAGGAACAGGGCGGTCGAGCCGGTGGAACAATTGTTGTTGACGTTGATCACGGGAATGCCGGTCATGCCGATTGGATAGAGCGCTCGCTGGCCGCAGGTGGAATCGCCATAGACATAGCCCACGTAGGCTTGCTCCACCTTGGCGTAGTCCAGCCCGGCATCGGCCAGGGCCTGACGCGCCGCCTCGGCACCCATCTGGTAGTAGGGCGCGCTGGCGCCGGGTTTCGCGAACGGCACCATGCCGACGCCGCTGATCACCGCTGTGTGTTTCATGCTTTTCTCCTTACCCTCTAGGTATCACCGTGCATTGCTTGTCGCACTGCATCCCGCACCACTTCCGGTCGCTCCATGGGCAGAAAATGGGTTGTTCCAGCCAGAACGTTCAACTCGGCGGAGGGTAGCAAGGCATGTAGGCGCCGGCGCGCCCTTGGCGAGAAGGTTGAGGCGCGTTCCGCGGCCAGTACGACCATCGGACACCGCAATCGTCGGACGGCGGGCCAGGGGTTGTGTTCGGTATGGGCAAAGGTGGTGCTTTCCCATTCCGGCGTACAGGCCAAGCGAAAACGATCATCATGGGCCACGAGGCCGTGCTCAACGTAGTTTTCCAGCCATGCTTCCGGCCAGGTTCTGAAGCCACCACGGCCACGAAAGTTCTCCAGTGCGGCGGCGCGCGAGTCAAACACCCTGCGGCGACGTGCGGCTCCGGCGGCCAGTGAAAACCGCTGTGACTGGCGTAGCAGCTTGGCCGACCACAATCGCCAGCCCTGCCAGGGATCCATGATCACCGGTTCCGCCAGGATCAAGCCCCGCACCTTGTCCGGTCGTCGGGCCGCGGCCATGATACTGGTCGTGGCACCGATCGAATGACCCGCAAGCCAGACAGGCTCATCCAGACTTTCCAGCCAAGCGACAAGGTCTTCGTAGTACGTTTCCCAACCGCGGAATGTTTTAATATCGGCCGCCTCGGCGCTGGCCCCGTGGCCCCGCATATCCCAGGCCAGCACGTTGCAATCGTCAGCCAATTCGTCGAGCAGCGAGCGGTAAACCTGGCTATGGAAGCCCGTCGCATGGGCCCAATGCAGGGTGGGGCGTTCGCGCGATCCGGGCCAGCGCCACAGCGCGATTTGCCGCCCGTCCGGGGCAGTGAATCCGTCACGCTCGATCACGTCACGCGTCTCAGTAGGATTTGGGTAAGCCAAGGACATGTTCTCCGATGTAGTTGAGCAGCATTTCGTTGTTGATTGGTGCAACCTCCATTAACCGTGCCGAAGGCCATAGCGTGATGATGTCGTAGTCCCGGTCGAAACCGTAGCCGCCGTGGGTCTGCAGGGCGGCCTCGACGGCTTTGACCGCCGCGCGAGAACCCAGCAATTTCGCCATGTTGGCATGAGAACCGGCATCGCCACCGGCGTCGAACGTCGCAGCCGCGTGGATCATCATCAGCCGTGCTGCCTCCAATTCGGCCTTGGCCTCGGCCAGCCGGTGCTGTATAGCCTGATAACCCCCGATGGGGGTGCCGAAAGGTTTGCGTTCGTTGGCGTAGGCCACTGCCTTTTTGAGAGCGTAATTGCCCAGGCCCACGGACATGGCGGTGACCAGCAGGCGCTCCGAATTCAGCGCCTCGAACATTCCGGCCAGGCCCTGTCCCGGGTTGCCGATCAAGCGACCCGCGTCGAGTTTGACGTCATCGAAAAAAACCAGGTATTGCCGCTCCGGCCAACCGACGTCGATATTCAGGGGCTGTAGTTCCACGCCGGGCGCGTCGGTATCCACCACGAACAAGGACATACCCTCGGTGCGTCGTTTGACTTCGCCGGCTTTTTGGGTGCGGGCCACGACCAGCATTCGATCGGCGTCCGCCGCACCGGAAATAAAAACCTTGCGCCCGGTCAGCCGATAGCCGTCACCATCCGGTGTCGCCAGCGTGGACATCGCGAAGCTGTTGGTCCCGGCATCCGGCTCGGTGATTGCGAAGCACAGTTTCTCGGCCCCGCTGATTGTCGGCTTGACGAACCGCTCTATTTGCCCGGGTGTGCCATTGCGGATGATCGGCACTCGCGCAAACCCAGTGAGCAACAGCATGGGCAGCACCAGCCCGGCCTCGGCCAGCGTTTCCATCAGCGCGACTAGTTCCACCTGGCCGCCGCCCGAGCCCCCCAGGTCCTCGGGAATGGTGATGCCAAGCAGCCCATATTCGCCCAGCGCTTCCCAGGCCTCCTGAGGGAATCGGTGATTATCGATGCATTCGCGCATGTATTCCCGGGAAAAGCCTTCGCTCACGACGCGGGTGGCCTCGCGAATGTCACGCATGCGTTCGGCTACGCGCGCTTGGTCGAACTGGGCTTCGGACGCGATGCTCATTATCGTCTCCCCCTTGCGCTCACCCCTCCGGGGTAAATAGGTTGCGTTTGCCATCGTGGTGCACGCGGCCCGTGCGATTGAGAAATTCCTCGTTCGTCATGGCATTGAGCAGGTCCGTGTCGGTGGGAGTGTTGGCAACAAACCGCCGGCCATCGCTCAGGCGGCCCAGCACAATACCCTGGACCGGGCGGTCGGCGCGGTCGTGCATGACAGTGTAGGTCTCGATGCGGGCCTTGCCCTGCGCCTGCTCCACCAGTTCCACGACGGGGCCGGCGTCGATCTCGGCTTGCAGCCCGGCCGGATCGATCGGCCGCCAACCGCCGACGGGCGGTCTTCCGCCGTAGAGCCCCAGCGAATGCTTGCTCATGTACCAGCCCACGCCGCTGACCAATCCGGTGGTGCTTCGGTCGGCGCGGATACGGTTCATGATCTCGGCGATGGCGTGGGTGCAATAGTTGTTGCCGGGCCCGCCATGGTAAGCCAAGCCACCCGTGACGGTCAGTGGCCGGGGATCATGCACGGAGATACCCAGCGCATCGCGCGCCATCTGTACAGCGCTGGGGAAACAGCTGTACAGGTCCAGGTGATCGATCGCGTCGATCCCGAGTCCGCTGGTCGCCGCCAGCCGCTCGCCGCAGGCGGTGATCGCCGGCGAGCGGGAAAGATCCGCCCGCTGGGAGACGAACCAATGATCGTGGCCGTTTGCCGCGGCCAGGGGGTACACCCAGCGTTCAGGGTCGATGCCCAGCCGCCGGGCCTTGGCCACGGACATCATTACCAGCGCGGCGGCCTGATCCACCGCGATGAGGGCGTTCATGTGCTTGGTGTAGGGCGCGCCGACCATGCGATTTTTGGGTGAGCGCTCGGCGATATCGGCCGCCGATAAAGGGTCGCGGCGCCAGGCTCGCGGATTGTCGACCGCGACGGCGTTGAATCGGGCATAGAATTCGCCCAGCATTCGTCGGTGCTCGGCTGGGTCAAGGCCGTAGCGACGCCGCAGCGCCTGCTCGAACAACGGATAGATCTGGATGGGCAGATTGAGCCCGTGGCGTTGTTCCGCCGAATTGGTCGGCTCGCGGTCATCGCCGAGCAGTCGCGGACCCTCGCCGGTGGCGGTGTCCAGCACTCCGGACAGGCCGGCGCCCTTGCCGCGCATCTGTGTGGCAAGCGCCTCGCCGCCCGCGATCAAGATACAATCGAGACCACCGGCGGCGATGCGATCGGCATAGTAACCGACCAGCCATTGACCCATGTTCCCGCCTATGGGTGTGTAGAAGCGCTCGCCGGGGTCGATGCCCAGATGCCGCGCCAGGGTGGACGGGGCATCGGAATAAGACGGCGCCAATATGTTGAGACACGTTAACGACTGGATCTGACCCAGAACCCCGGTCACACCGCAGTCCGCCGCCGCGGCTCGGGCAGCCTCGGCGACCAGGCCTATGGGGGTGCGCTCGGTATCCGGTTCGCGCGCGCTGATCTGGCCGGCGCCGACCAGCACCGGTGTTGTTTCCTCATGAGTCGTCATCGGCGAATAACCTCCGCAACGGTATCATCTCCGGGAAAAGGCCTGCTGTTGGACGTCAGCCTTGAGTCATCTGATAGCCATCCTGCCGGATAGGCCTTTTTGAAATGGTAATGAGCCATGGGCAGGTGTTTCGCTCGCCAAAGCATCTCGAAAGAGGTAGAAGGTCGAAGCATGGGCGCGTCGCCATGATGATCGAAGTAATAGCTGTTAGAGGCCGCGCAATTGTGGTTAAGGAACACCGTCCCTTGTTGGCGTCGTTGGATATTCCGGAAGTAGCGATCGTGCACGTCTTGACGAATCTCCACGCAAGTCGCGTCCCGCTTTCGGGCGGCCTGGATGCAGCGCGCCACGTGAATGGCGTTACCCTCGACCATTTTGAAATAGGATGAACCAATCAGCGCGTATGGACCCAGCATGATGTAGAGATTGGGGTAGCCGGGTACTGTCAGGCCCTCATAGGCCTGGTAACGGTTCCGCTCCCAGAATTCGCCCAGATCCACACCGCCGCGTCCCACGACTTCATAGGAGGGCAGATTGCCCTTTTCGAAAACCTTGTAGCCGGTCGCCAGGATCAGCACATCGATCTCGTGCTCAATGCCGTCGATGGTCTCGATGCCCTTGGGAGTGATGCGTTGGATAGGGGTGGTGATCAGATCGACGTTGCTACGGCTGAAGGTGGAAAAGTAGTTGTTGGAAAATGTCGGCCGCTTACAGCCGAAGCCATATCGCGGGGTTAATTTGCCCCATAACTCCGGGTTATCGGGCAATTGCTCGCGCATGTTGTTGACGCCGGCGCGCTGGGCCCATTGCACCAGCCAAGGAAAGCGCCGATAGTAAACCGCCGCGATGATCATCAACGATTCGGTCAGCGCATCGGTGGTGGTACGTACTCCCTGCTGGGCCAGGCTCGACCAACGAAAGACGGTGCGCATCCAGCCGGGCATACGGACATCCGGTTTCTTGAGTACCCAGATGGGCGTGCGCTGATAGACATCCAGATGCGCCACCCGCGGGGCGATTTCGGGAATCAGCTGCACCGCGGTGGCGCCGGTACCGATCACCGCCACCCGCTTGCCGGTGAGATCCACTTCGTGGTCCCAGCGCGCGGTGTGCATGCGCTCGCCCTGAAAATCCTCGACCCCTTCGATATCCGGCATCTTCGGCGAGATCAACCCGCCGGTGGCGGACACTAGGTGGCGTGCGGTGACACATCCCTTGTCGGTTGTCACCCGCCACAAGTGCTCGCCTTCATCGAACTCGGCACGCTTCACGCTGACGCCGAAACGTATGTAGGGATAGAGGCCGTATTTGCTGGCCACACGGCGGGCGTAGTTCTGCAGCTCGTCACCCGGCGCGAAGACCCGCGACCAGTTCGGATTCTGCTCGAAGGAAAAAGAGTAGACGAAAGAAGTGATGTCCACCGCCACGCCGGGGTAGCGGTTGTCGCGCCAGGTGCCGCCGACATCGGCGGCACGCTCGATGATCGATAAGGATTTCATGCCGCGGCTGAGAAGCTCGATGGCCGCGCCCATTCCGGCGAAGCCGGCGCCGATGATCAAAATCTCGTGGTCGGGTTCAGGGCTCCCGTGGCGCGGCGCCCGCTGGCCACGACGGCTTTGTTGAATCCGGTCCTCCGCGACATTCATAGTGGTCCTCCTTCCAGTTTTTAGCAGGCCGCTTAGCCGCTATGCGCGAGGCGCAGTTTCGTCCGTGCCACGGCCCGGGTGCATGCTACGGGCGCCGACAAATGCCGGCGCATAAAGCCGACTATTTCGGTAACGTCCTGGCGCGCCTCCGGCAACATGGAATGAAACACCGGCCACACATGTGGCATATTCCAGCGGGCGCGCAGGGTCACGGCCACGCCGGCCTGGCGCGCACGGTGCGCTACCCGATAGGCATCATCACGGAGGGCCTCGGATTCGCTCACAGTGAGCATAAGAGGCGGCAGGCCACGGAAATCGCCGTATATCGGTGAGACATAGGGATCCCGGGGATCATGGCCGGCCAGATACAGATCGGTGGCCATCTTGATCATGCGTGGAGTCAGCATGGCATCGCTGGCCGCGTTGGCCTGGCGCGACGGTGTATCGCCAACCGCATCGGCGCCGGGTGAGATCGACACGGCGCAGGCTGGCATGCGGGGGGAGGAATCGGGCGAGGCGGCCTGCGCATCGCGCAGCCTCAGCAGCGTGGCCAGAGTGAGGTTGCCACCCGCGGAATCTCCGATCAGGGCCAGCGGCTCGTCAGGATAGTCCTCGGCCAGCGCCCTGTAGGCATGGTGGGCATCGTCGAGGGCGGCCGGGTAGGCCGCCTCCGGCGCTAGGCGGTAGTCGATCCAGAACACGCGTGCGTTCAGTCTCTTGGCCAGCTGCCCGCAAAGCTCAGCATAAGTAGGGAAACGGCCACTGATAAAGGCGCCACCGTGGAGATACAGCACGGTGGCCGTGGGCTGACTGGGACTGACACGCACCGCCGGCACGCCGGGTGGTACGGCCGGTTCATTGCCAATGGTGGTCTTGCGCGCGGTGACTCCGGACGGCAGCCCGCCCGGCAGGCGGGCCATCGCGGCGATGCGCCGTAACCGCATCACCAACTCGTCGGGACTAGCCGGCTCGCGTTTCATCAGTAGCCGAAAACCACGGTCGGCAACTCTTGCCGAGAATGATGTCATGATTTGCCTCCTGCCGGATATCAGCCCCCGGCCAGGCGATACGCCTCGCCCAGCGCGCGAGCGTATAGCCGCGGCGCGTAGCGCTTGAACCGCCACATGAAACGCCCGTCGAACTGCGGCACCACATAAAGTTGCTTTCGATCGAGGGCGTCCAGGGTCCGGCGTGCCACCTGGTCGCTGGTGGCGAAGGTCCACTTGCGCATGGCGGCATGGGCGAAATCGCCGCGGTGCTCGGGCAGGCGCGCCTTGTCCAGAATGTTGGTGGGTACCACGGTGGGACACAGGGCCGAAACATGCACGCCGGTGCCGGTCAGCTCGGCCGCCAGAGTTTCGGAGAGTGAAAGGACCGCGGACTTGGTCACGTTATACGCACTCATCTCCGGCGCCGCGCCGAAACCGGCGGCCGAAGCCACGTTGACAATGCCGCCGTAGCCCAGTGCGCGCAGCTTGGGTGCGAAGAAGTGACAACCATGAATGACGCCCCAAAGATTGACTTTGAGGCACCAGCGCCAATCGCCAAGCGGCACTTCTCCGATGCGGCCGCCTACGCCCACCCCGGCGTTATTGACCACCAACGTCATTGGCCGTCCGAGCAGCGATTCGGCCTTGTCGGCGAGCGTGGCCATCTGCTTTTCACTACCTACGTCGCAGCGGTAGGCGACAGCCCGACCTTCGCCCAATTCCGAGAGTATGCTGGCGGTTTGCTCGGCGCGCTGGCGGTCTATATCCGCGCAGATCACTGATCCGCCACGGCGCACGATCTCATAGGCGAAGCTGCGGCCGATGCCGCTGCCCGCCCCCGTGACCAGGGCCGCCGCCCCCTCGGAGGGTTTCAGTGTTTTACGCTTGGCACCGCTCACGCCGCCGTCACTCGTTCCGCTGTTGTGTCACGCCTGTTATCGTCATGCCATTGCCGGAATGCTTGGTAAGCCTGCTGGGCATCACCGGTTTCCTCGTAGGCGCGCTTCCAGGCGTGGATGACTTCCCGGTTATCGGCGTCCCATGGATGGAAGCGGGGGGAGAGAAAAGGCAGCGTATCGATCACAAAAGCTCGGGTGAAGATTCCAGGTGCGAAGTACAACCACTTAATGGCGCGCAGTGCCGAGGGGATGTTCGTGAGCTGCCGATCTTTCCAGAGGAAATACAGCCAGTTACCGTGCACCAGAGGCAGGAAAAGGGCTGTACCCAGAGCGAGCGTCGCCATGCGGATTGCGTAAGCGCGGACGCCGCCCCCGCTTACCTCTCCGAACACGTCGAAGCTGACTGACTTGTGCTCCGTCTCCTCCACGAAGTGCCAGAACAGCATGGCGGCGACTTCCTGCCTGGTATCGTCCCACAGTTCCGGATGATCGAGCATTACCTGGGAAATCACGGCCGTGAAATGCTCGAAGTTCGCGGCCATGGCGCACTGGGTGGCGCCGCCCAGGTAGCGTTGAAGGGGCTTTCTGATCGCCTTGAACACGGCCTCCGCCCGGTCTATTGGAATGCCGTGCGCGACCATCGCTTCATTCATGGCGTCATGCTCCCGTGCATGGGAGCGTTCCTGTCGAATAAAGCTGATCGCGGCTTTGCGCACTGACGGATCGTGAAGATTCTCGAGTTGCTTACTCGTGGCCTGCATGACCCAGCGCTCGCCGTCCGGCACCGCGGCCAGGATCGCGTTCATCCAGTGAGTGATCCACGGATCGTTGTTGAACCAGTGGCGCGGCACCGTCTCCGGGCTCATGCCGAAATTCAAATCCCTGTGTTCGACTTCATCGTAACCAATCTTGCGGCTCGCGATCACCATGTCGACCTCCTGAGTAGTTCGACTGTTGAGTCACTTTATTTGGGCGATTGACCAAATGTCAAGGCCCGAAAAAAGCAGTCAGTGGATATCTTCGCGCGCCGGGAAACAGATCGCGTCAGACCGGCGGGAAAGGCCGGTCGAGATACGGTACAAAAGAAAGGAAACGGAATGCCGGAGCGTGGTACCGGACCACTAGGGGGCAGGGGGTAGAGTGTGCCGGGAACCGGCGTGCTGCCGGTACTGATCGGGCGAAAGACCGAACCAGCGCTTGAAGGCACGCCTGAAATTGGCTCCGTCATGATAGTTCATCAACGCGGCGATGGCTTCGATCGAAAGCTTGCTGTCACACAGGTAGCTGATCGCTTGCCGGGATAGGATTTCGTCACGAATTTTCCTAAAACTACTGTTTTCCTCCTTGAGCTTGCGAGCGAGAGTGCGTTTGCTCATGAAAAGGGAGGCCGCTGCTTCGTCTTCGCTGAGCGAACCGGGGGGTCTCGATAGCATCATCTTCTTAAGCCGGGTCTGGTAGCTGGGCTTGTGGTTCTGAAGCTCGGCAAGCATTGATTCACATTGCTCAAGAGCCAGGCGGTAATTTTCATGATTGGCGGAGGCGTTCGGTTCCAGGCACAGTGCCATCGGCAGTTTTAGTGTGAACTTATCGGAGCCAAAACGAATGCGACCGGGCAAGTAGTCCGAGTACATCGCGTGGTACTCAGGTGTCCGGTGGGTAAAACAAATTTCAGCCTCATGTAGTGGGCGACCGACAACGAACTCGCCGAATTCAAGCAGCACCACGATCATGGTATCCGCCAGGCAACGCTCGATATCCGCGTCCAGCGGCACTTGGAAGTCCAGTCGGCATTCCAGGTGTTCTTCAGCTTCCTGCAGGTGTAGCTCGACGATGCTTGCGCGAGTAGGTAGGAATGTCTGAATCGCCTGTAGCGCGGTGAGCAGGTCCGGACTGCTCGAGGCGGCAAAACCGATGGCGCCGTGGGTCGCCGGGGTCAGACGCTTACCCAGCCGTAAGCCGAACTCAAACTGGCCCGACAACGCCAGTGCATTGCGTAAAATCCGCACCTGGTGAGCTGGCGTGAGCAGACTGTCCTCGCCCAGAAATTGCGCGATACCGAGACCGGTACCTTGCAGCAACGAGGGTAGCTGGCTGACGGTTAAGTCCAGCTCGCGGGCAATAAGTCGTGAATAGTTCGACGGAATGCCGCCTTCCGAAGCTTTCGGTTCACCCTTCTGCTGTGTCATTGATACGGTCCGTTGATAGGCATGCCTGTCTTTAAATGACCCCAGTGTGTCAATAAATGACCTCCCCGGCAAGCGAATCAACAACCACGATGCAGTCATTAAGTTACTTGCTGGAGAAAGGTCTTGGGTAAGATTACGTTCATTGAGCATGACAGTACCGAGCACATTGCCGAGTTTGAATCTGGTTCCTCGCTGATGCAGGTTGCTGTTAATAACGCTGTGCCCGGCATCGACGGAGACTGCGGTGGGGAATGCGCCTGCGGCACCTGCCACGTGATAGTGACCGATGAATGGTTCGGAAAGACCGGGGAAATAAATGATGCTGAAGAGCAGATGTTGTCCATGACTCCGGAGCGGGCAGAAACTTCTCGGCTGGGCTGTCAGATTCGAACCACTGAGGCGATGGACGGTATGACCGTTCTGTTGCCTGAATTTCAGATGTAGCGGGAGGTCACCATGTCAACCAAGTCAGGCACGAACGATGCCATGCAAACAAAGATGATTAATGCCACATCGAGATTGGTGCCTATGCACTTACAGATCAAGGCACTCAAATCTCTGATGAAAGCGAAGAAAAAGGCACTGGGGTCAACACGCCCACAGGTCAAGTTTCTCGAACAGCCCGTGCCTGACGTCAATACCCTGGCACTTGAGGATATTGACACCAGCAACCCTTTTCTGTATCGGCAAGATCAGTGGGGTGCCTATTTCAAGCGGTTACGTGATGAGGCACCGGTGCACTTCCAGAAAAGCAGCCAGTTCGGGCCATTCTGGTCGGTGACACGCTATGAAGACATTTTGTTCGTCGATAAGAATCACGAGCTCTTTTCCTCCGAGCCACAAATCATTCTGGGTGATCCTCCGGAAGGGTTGTCGGTGGAAATGTTTATCGCCATGGATCCGCCAAAACATGATGTGCAACGCCGGGCGGTCCAAGGTGTGGTGGCACCCCAGAATCTCAAGGAAATGGAGGGGCTGATCCGGCAGCGCGCCGCCGAGGTGCTCGACAGTCTGCCCCTGGACAAGGCTTTCAACTGGGTGCCGGCAGTGTCCAAGGAGTTGACCGGGCGTATGTTGGCAACGTTGCTGGATTTCCCTTACGAGCAGCGTCACAAGCTGGTTGATTGGTCGGACCGACTGTCCGGAGCATCTTCGGCGACTGGTGGCGAGTTTACCGACGAAGACATCATGTTTGACGATGCCGCGGACATGGCCTGGTCATTCTCGAGGCTTTGGCGAGACAAGGAGGCACGACGCAAGGCTGGCGAGCCTCCGGGTTTCGACTTGATCAGCATGCTACAGAGTAACGAGGATACCCGGGATTTGATTAACCGTCCAATGGAGTTTATCGGCAACCTGGCGCTGCTGATTGTTGGCGGCAATGACACCACCCGCAACTCCATGAGCGGCGGTGTGCTGGCCCTGAATCAGTTCCCCGAGGAATTCATCAAGCTGAAGAAAAACCCGGAATTGATTCCGAACATGGTTTCGGAAATTATCCGCTGGCAAACTCCACTCGCGCACATGCGCCGGGTTGCCACGCAGGACGTGGAGCTGCGTGGTCAGACCATTAAGAAAGGGGACCGCGTGTTGATGTGGTATGCCTCCGGTAATAGAGACGAACGAAAGTTCGAAAATCCCGACCAGCTTATTATTGATCGAAAGGACGCGCGGAATCATATTTCCTTTGGCTACGGCATTCACCGTTGCATGGGCAACCGTCTGGCTGAGTTGCAATTGCGGATTTTGTGGGAAGAGTTACTCAAGCGCTTTGATAACATAGAGGTCGTGGGTGAGCCCGAGCGTGTGCAGTCCAACTTTGTGCGGGGCTATTCCAAGCTAATGGTCAAGTTGACCGCAAAAAATTGAATTCACGTCCGGAGCCGATGTCATCCGAACAGTTCGATTATGTCGTGGTTGGGGCGGGCTCGGCCGGATGCGTCGTCGCCAACCGTCTATCCGAATGCGGCCGCCATTCGGTGCTGTTGCTTGAGGCCGGTCCGGAGAGTCGCCGCAATCCGTTCGTGAATATGCCGCTGGGCTTTCTGCAGCTGATCTTCAGTCGTCGCGTTAACTGGCAGTTCAATACCGAGCCGCAACGGCACATGTATGGCCGTGCCTTATATCAGCCACGAGGCAAGATGGTCGGCGGGTCCAGCGGCATGAACGCGCAGGTCTACATTCGCGGACATGCCCGGGACTACGACGAGTGGGCACGGCTCGGTTGCGAGGGGTGGTCGTATGCCGATGTGTTGCCTTACTTCCGAAGATCCGAACATTTCGAGCCGGAGTTGGCGGCTCTTGAAACGGCGTTTCATGGTCGGGGTGGCCCGCTTAATGTTGCCGAGCGCCGCTATACCAATCCGCTAAGCACGGCGTTCGTCAAGGCGGCGATGCAGGCGGGCCACCGGCGCAACCCGGATTTCAACGGACGTGAACAGGAAGGCGTGGGCTACTACTATGTTTATCAGAAGGACGGCGCGCGCTGTAGCAATGCGCGTGCCTATCTCGAACCCGCGGCGTTTCGGTCCAACCTGACTGTCCGCAGCGGAGCGCACGTCACGCGTGTGTTGCTCCAGGGCGGCCATGCCACCGGTGTCGAATATCGGAGCGGGAAGGGGCTGGCTCAGGTCCGTGCCCGGCGCGAAGTAGTTCTCTGCGGCGGCGCGTTTAATTCTCCGCAGCTGCTGATGCTTTCTGGAATCGGGCCGCGCGGTGAACTGTCCCGGCACGGGATTGAATTGCGTCATGAGCTGGAGGGCGTGGGACGGAATCTGCAGGATCACATCGACGTGTTCGTGCGTGTTAGAGCGCGCGACCGCCAGAGCATTTCCATGCATCCGAGCTACTGGTTCAAGGGCCTTCGGGCCCTGCTGCAGTATCTGAGCGGTCGTCGCGGTTTACTGTCGAGTAACGGCGCCGAGGCCGGTGGGTTTATTCGTTCCCGTGCGGAAGAGCCGATCCCCGACTTGCAACTGCATTTCGGGCCGATGCTGTACGCTGATCACGGGCGGGATATGAAGACCGCGATGAGCGGTTATGGTTACATCGTGATGATTTATGGGCTCCGGCCTTTGTCGCGCGGCCACGTCGGTTTGCACAGTGCCGATCCCTTCGCGGCACCGCTGATAGACCCCAATTATATGGCTGAGCCCGCCGATGTCGAGAGACTCGTTCGGGGGGTGCGTTTAGTCCGCAGGATTCTGGAGCAGCCGGCTTTCGCGTCTCACCACGAGGTCGAGATATCGCCGGGACCGACGCTGCGCAGTGACGAAGACCTCGCCAGATGGGTGAGGCGTAGCGGCGAGTCGGCCTACCACCCTGTAGGTACCTGTAAGATGGGGTTGGATCCAATGGCGGTGGTCGATCCCCGACTGCGCGTGCATGGCCTCCGGTCCCTGCGGGTGGTTGATGCTTCCGTTATGCCGACCCTGGTGGGCGGAAATACTCATCAGCCGGCGACCATGATTGGCGAGAAGGGGGCCGAGATGATTCTCGAGGATTTCAAGGTTTCCCGCGGCCGATCGCGGTATTGAGTGCGGCGTGCTCGTCCCCATGGCGTTTGTAATCGTGAAATCGGACCCCAAGGCACAGTAGAAAAGAGATAGGCTATGACGAACAATCAGAAACAAACGACGGTCATCGTTGGCGGCGGGCACGCGGCGGGAGCGCTTTTAACAACCCTGTTGCAAAAGAAATATCAGCATAAAGTGATTCTGGTGGGCGAAGAGCCCCACCCACCCTATCAGCGCCCGCCTCTGTCCAAGAATTACCTGACAGGCGAAGTTGATCAGGGTTCACTGTATTTGAAGCCAAGTTCAATATATGAAAAGGCGGGTCATCAGTTGCGGCTCGGTGTGCGAGTCGTGCAAATCGATCGAAACAACAAAATCATCCGGTTGTCGGACCAGAGCACCTTGAAATACGATCAACTTGTCCTGGCCACGGGATCGCGTGTTCGGCGTTTGAATGCGCCGGGAGCGGACTTGAAAGGCATTCACTATTTGCATGATATAGCCGATGCGGATAACTTGCGCCAACAATTAGTTGCAGGGAAACGTTTGGTCATCGTGGGTGGCGGCTATATCGGTCTCGAGGTCGCCGCCAGCGCAAACAAGAGCGGCGTCGATGTCACCGTACTGGAAGCCGCTGATCGGCTTATGCAACGGGTTACTGGGCCGGAAATGTCCGCATTCTTTTACGCCAAGCATACTGACGCCGGCGTGGACGTACGTTTGAACACCGCGGTTACCGGCTTCGAAGCGGGAGAGCAAGGTTGTGTGACGGGCGTGAGATTGGCGAACGGCGGTATCGTGCCGGCCGATATCGTGCTTGTTTCCATCGGTGTTCTTCCGGAAACCGCTCTAGCCGAGGCCGCGGGCTTGCCCTGTGATGACGGTATTGTCGTTGACGAGTTTACTCGTACCGCGGATCCCGCTGTCCTGGCGATCGGCGACTGTACCCGCCACCGGAATCTGTTATTTGAAAAGATGCAACGACTTGAGTCCGTGGCGAATGCCGTCGATCAGGCTCGTACTGCGGCGGCGACGCTTATGGGTGAGCGCGTGCCCTACACAAGCGTGCCGTGGTTCTGGTCGAACCAGTTTAACGTACGCTTACAAATGGTGGGGTTATCTCAAAACCACGATCAGCGGGTGGTTCGCGGTGATCCCTCGGATGAAGCGTTTGTGGTATTCTATTTACGCGGAAGCCGGCTGGTGGCCGTTGACGCGGTAAATCTGCCCATGGCCTTCATGGTCGGGAAGAAGCTTGTATATCAAGGCAAGGACGTCGATGTTGAAGCATTGAAAGATCCGAGCACCGAATTGAAATCGTTGGTATAAGGCATGATACCGAAGCAGCATCGGCATTCGGTGCGACGCAGACCGTACACGGCCCGGACCTCCTCCCTGGCCAGCTGACCAAGGCCGGTGGTGCTTAGCCGATGACTTGTGAGAAAATCAGCGGGCCGCGCGGATCTTCGGCGTGACGAGCCATTACGGGGAAGTCGTCGGTCTGACGCAGGCAATGGACTCTCGCAATTCGGATTCGCGCCGTACCCCGAGGCCGGAGGAGAAAAACCATGAGAAAAAAGCGCCCGGCCGGTCCGGCCCGGTCTGATCGTCAGTTTGTATTGACATCCGCCGCTCGACTGTTTCGTGAGCAGGGCTATGACCGGACCACGGTGAAAGAAATCGCAAAAGCGTGTAATTTGCTGCCCGGCAGCCTTCATTACCGGTATCAGGCCAAGGAGGATATTCTTGTTGATCTGATGCGCCTTGGTTTGGAGCAAACCTCGACTGCTGTCTCCGAAGCCGTGGCCGGTGCGGCGGAACCCGTGGAGCAGTTGCGTAGAGGCATCAATGCGCACCTTCAGATGCTGGTCAGCGGCTCGGACATGGTCTATGTACTGTTGTTTGAGTGGCGTTCTCTGCGCGGCGAGGCACGTAAGGAGATGATCAAGTTGCGCGACCGTTATGAGTCCCTCTGGGCGACTATGCTCAAGTCACTGGCGGAGAAAGGGGTAATTCGAAAGGAAGTGGATCTTGATTTGCTGCGGCTTATAGGCCTCGGCGCGCTCAACTGGGTAGCCACCTGGTTTAGCGACGATGGTCGCTACACGCTAGAGGAGATAGGTGATTTTGTCTGGCGCATGATCCGGGACGCGGTGCTAAAGGAGCGCCGGCACGATGTGCGGACTGAATACGGTTGATCGGCGCCCCTATGGCTCTAACGTCAGGCCCCGGAGCATCGGCGCCTCGGTGAACCCCGCTCCGGCAAGGCGCGGTCTTTGGATTGATCACGACAGAAAGTTCGCCAGAAGTGGGTCTGGGCAAGAGGCGCCCGGTGGCGGATCATTGGCGGTTTTGAATCGGTTTCTGCTACACTCGCGCATTGGGCCAAGTCCCGCTCTGCTACCCAGCATGAAACGAAGCTCCCGCTAAACGCGGGCTTTTTATTCCGTATCCGTTCGTCGCCAGACGCTGGTCCGCCCGTCGGAGCCCCCATGATTGAAGACGCCAAACCCGCCGGTTTGCTCAAACGCTTTATGGCCCTGGTTTACGACGGCTTCCTGGTGATCGCCCTTTGGTTCGTCAGCGCCGGCCTGTTCGTGCTTCTCTATAACCACACCGGCCTGCCGGTGCAGGACATCAACGGCGTCACCCGCGCCGACCCGATGGTGCTGCGCGGCGTGCTGTTCCCGCTGCTGATCCTGGAAACCTGGGCCTTCTACGCCTGGTTCTGGCTGCACGGCGGCCAGACCCTGGGCATGCGCGCCTGGCGCCTGCAGGTGCGCGACTACCGGGGCGGCCCCATGCGTTTCTGGCAGACGGTGGCCCGTTTCGCCGCCGCCGGGCTGTCCTGGCTGACCCTCGGCGCCGGCTATCTGGTGGTGCTGGTGCACCCGCACCAGACCCTGCATGACCGCCTGTCGCTCACCGCCACCGTGGTGTTGCCCAAGGGCGCCAAGGCGGTCTGACCGGGGTGGAGGAATAACCGCGTGAGAGTCGACGACTTTGATTTTGACCTGCCGGAAGCGCTGATCGCCCGCCATCCCCCCGAGCGGCGCCGCGACGCCCGCCTTCTGGCGCTCACCGTGGACGCCCTGAAACACCAGCGGTTTCCCGATCTGGCCGATCATCTGCGCCCCGGCGACCTGCTGGTGTTCAATGACACCCGGGTGATTCCGGCCCGCCTGTTCGGCCACAAAAGCTCCGGCGGCCGGGTGGAAGTGCTGATCGAGCGGCTGCTGGAGGGCACCCGGGCGCTGGCCCATGTGCGCGCCTCCAAGTCGCCCAAGCCGGATACCGGGCTGGTGTTCGAGCAGGGCATCGGCGCCCGGGTCGAGGGCCGCCGTGGCGAGCTGTTCGAGCTGGATTTCACGGGCTGCGAGACCGCCCTGGAGGCGCTGGAGCGCATCGGCCATGTGCCGCTGCCGCCCTACATCGACCGCCCCGACGAGGGCGCGGACCAGGAGCGCTACCAGACCGTGTACGCCCGCGAGCCCGGTGCCGTGGCGGCGCCCACCGCCGGCCTGCATTTCGACCAGCCGATGCTGGAGCAGCTGCAGGCAATGGGGGTGGAGACCGGCTTCGTGACCCTGCATGTGGGCGCCGGCACCTTCCAGCCGGTGCGGGTGGAGCGGGTCGAGGACCACCCCATGCACAGCGAACGGTTCCGCGTCGAGCCCACCCTGGTAGAGCAGGTCGCCGCCACCCGCGCCCGCGGCGGCCGGGTGGTGGCGGTGGGCACCACCGCCCTGCGCACCCTGGAGGCGGCCTCCGCCGGCGGCGTGCTGGAGGCCGGTGAATCGGAAACCGACATCTTTATTTATCCGGGCTATCGGTTCCGCCAGGTGGACGCGCTGGTCACCAACTTCCATTTGCCGCGCTCCACCCTGCTGATGCTGGTGAGCGCCTTCGCCGGCCGTGAGCGGGTGCTGGCGGCGTATGAGGAGGCGATCCGTGAACGCTACCGCTTCTTCAGTTACGGCGACGCCATGTTCATTGAAAGAGCGCCCGACGCGCAGCGAGGCTTTTCATGTCCCGAATGACCTTCCAGCATCTGGCCAGTGACGGCGCCGCCCGGCGCGGGCGGCTGACCTTCCCGCGCGGCAGTGTGGAAACCCCGGCGTTCATGCCGGTGGGCACCTACGGCACGGTCAAGGGCATGCTGCCCCGGGACCTGGAGGACATCGGCGCGGAAATCTGCCTCGGCAATACCTTCCATTTGATGCTGCGCCCCGGCACCGAGGTGATCGGCGCCCACGGCGGGCTGCACGGCTTCATGCAGTGGCAGCGGCCGATCCTCACCGATTCCGGCGGCTTTCAGGTGTTCAGCCTGGGCGAGATGCGCAAGATTTCCGAGCAGGGCGTGGTGTTCCAGAGCCCGATCAACGGCGACCGCATCGAACTCAATCCGGAAATCGCCATGCGCGTGCAGGCGGATCTGGACAGCGACATCTGCATGATTTTTGACGAGTGCACGCCGTACCCGGCCACCGAGACCGAGGCCGCCGACTCCATGCGCCTCTCCCTGCGCTGGGCGAAACGCTCCAAGCAGGCCCATTTCGACGATCTGGGGAACGATGCGGCCTGTTTCGGCATCGTACAGGGGGGCATGTACGACGCCCTGCGCCGCGAATCGCTGGACGGACTGGTGGATATCGGCTTCGACGGCTATGCGGTGGGGGGCCTGAGCGTGGGCGAGCCCCAGGAAGAGATGCTGCGCACCCTGGGCGCGCTGACCCCGCACATGCCCGAGGACCGGCCCCGCTATCTGATGGGGGTAGGGCGGCCCGAGGACATCGTCGAAGCGGTGCGGCGCGGCGTGGACATGTTCGACTGCGTGATGCCCACGCGCAACGCGCGCAACGGCCATATTTTCGTCGGCGAAGGCGTGCTCAAGATCCGCAACGCCCGGCACCGGCACGACCTGGGGCCGCTGGACGAAAACTGTGATTGCTATACCTGCCGGCATTTTTCGCGCAGCTATCTGCACCATCTGGATCGCTGCAACGAGATGCTCGGCGCGCAACTCAATACCATCCACAATCTGCGCCATTACCAGCGGCTGATGGCCGGATTGCGGGGGGCTATCGAAGCGGGTACATTGAGCGCCTTTATTAGCGACTTCTACGCGGCTTTGGGCCGTCCCGTACCCGCGATTTAACGACGATAACGTGGAGTAACGTCATGAACTGGTTGATTTCACCCGCGCACGCTCAAACCGGTGGGGCCGCTCCTGGCGGCGGCGGTATCGAGCTGATCATGCTGGTGGTAATGGTAGCGGTGTTCTACTTCTTCCTGATCCGTCCGCAGCAAAAGCGCGCCAAGGAACACAAGAATCTGGTCCAGAGCCTGAACAAAGGCGACGAAGTGATCACCAGCGGCGGCATTCTCGGCCGGGTGACCAAGGTCACCGACGATTTCGTGGTACTGGAAATCAGCGGCAACCTCGAGATCAAACTGCAGAAACAGAGTGTCCAGGCCACGTTGCCCAAAGGCACCATTAAATCCATATAAGTCCTCGCCGGCCGAACCGGAAGACCATTATGACCCGCTATCCGCGCTGGAAATTTTTCCTGCTCCTGGCCGTGCTATTGGGGTGCGGCCTCTATGCGCTGCCCAATCTTTATCCGGACGTTCCGGCCATTCAGATCAGTGCCAACGACGCCGGCGGCCAGGTGCCGGTGCCGGTTCGCGACCGGGTGCTGGGCGCCCTCGACGACACCGGCATCGAACACGGCGAAGGCGAAACCATCAACAATTCCTGGATGGTGCGCCTGGAGAGCACGGACGCGCAGCTGCGGGCCCGCGAGCGTATTTCCAGCCTGCTCGGCGAAGAGTACGTGGTGGCGCTTAATCTGGCCCCCACCACGCCGGACTGGCTGCGCGCGGTGGGCGCCTCGCCCATGAACCTGGGCCTGGACCTGCGCGGCGGGGTGCATTTCCTGCTGCAGGTGGACATGGCCACGGTGATCGAGCAGCGCATGGACGCCTGGTCCGGCCAGGCCAAGCTGACGCTGCGCAACGAGGGCATCCGCTACCGCAGCGTGGACATCGAAGGTCAGAAGCTGGTCATCACCCTGGACGACCAGATCGCCGCCGACGCGGCGCGGGCGCCGCTGCGCACCGCGCTGCCGGAGTTCACCCTGGACCAGTCCGAGGAACGGCCCCGGCTGACCCTGACGCTGAACCAGAGCACGCTGGATGAGCTGCAGGATTACGCCGTCGACCAGAACCGCACCGCGCTGAACAACCGGGTCAACGAGCTGGGCGTGGGCAACGCGGTGGTGCAGCGCCAGGGCGCCGACCGCATCGTGGTGCAGCTGCCCGGTGTGCAGGACGCCTCCCAGGCGCGCCGTATTCTCGGCCGCACCGCGACCCTGGAATTCCGTCTGGTCGCCGACCAGTACTCCTCCAGCCGGGCCAGCACCGGCATCGCGCCGCCGGGCACCGAGATTTTCCCGTTCAAATCCCAGAACGACCGGCCGGTGATTCTGGAGAAATCCAAGATCGCCACCGGTGATCAGGTCACCAACGCGCAGATGGGCTTCGACCAGCAAAGCGGCACGCCCCAGGTGAACGTGGAGCTGGACTCCACCGGCGCGCGCAGCATGCAGCGGGTGACCAGCAAGAACGTGGGCAACCCCATGTCGGTGCTGTTCATCGAGACCAAGACGGTGATGAAAACCGTCGAGGACGAGGACGGCGAGCGCCGTCAGGTGCCGGAAAGCACCACCGACCAGTACGTGATCAACGTGGCCACCATCCAGGACACCCTGGGCAGCCGCTTCCGGATCACCGGTCTGGACAGCCCGGCGGAAGCCTCGGAGCTGGCCCTGCTGCTGCGCGCCGGTTCCCTGGCGGCGCCGGTGACCATCGTTGAAGAGCGCACCATCGGCCCCAGCCTGGGCCAGGAAAATATCGAGGCCGGCCTCAAGTCGATGGCGCTGGGCATGGCCCTGGTGCTGCTGTTCATGGTGATCTGGTACAAGGTGTTCGGCCTGTTCGCCAATGTGGCGCTGCTCGGCAACCTGGTGATCATCGTCGGCGTGATGTCGCTGATTCCCGGCGCCACGCTCACCCTGCCGGGTATCGCCGGTATCGTGTTGACCGTGGGCATGGCGGTGGACGCCAACGTGCTGATCTACGAGCGTATCCGCGAGGAGCTGCGTAACGGCCGGCGCCCGCGCGAGGCGATCGAAGAGGGCTACGGCCGCGCCTTCACCACCATTCTGGACGCCAACATCACCACCATGATCGTGGCGGTGATCCTGTTCTCCGCGGGCACCGGCTCCGTGCAGGGCTTCGCGGTGACGCTGTTCATCGGCATTCTGTCCTCCATGTTCACGGCCATCATCGGTACCCGCGCGCTGGTGGAAATGACCTACGGCCGGGGCGCCCGCGCGCCGGCCAAACTGAGTATCTGAGGCGGTTATGAGTAAGGCTCCCGCGAAGCACATCAACTTCATGGCGCCGCGCAAGGTGCTCGGCATACTGTCGATCACCCTGGTGGTGATCTCCATCGCGCTGCTCGCCACCCGCGGTCTGAACCTGGGCCTGGACTTCACCGGCGGCACCTCGGTGGTGGTGAAAAGCGAGCAGGATCTGGACCTCGACCAGGTGCGCGGCGCCGTCGCCGAGCGCGGCTTCAGCGACGCCATAGTTCAGCAGTACGGCTCCGCCCGGGAAGTCAGCATCCGCGTGGCGCCCACCGAAGGCGTGGAAGCCGACCAGGTGGGCGGCATGGTGTTCGAAGCGGTGAACGCCGAGATCGACAACCTTGAACTGCTCAAGGTGGAGTTTGTCGGCCCCCAGGTGGGCGACGAGCTGCGTGACCAGTCCGGCCTCGCCATGCTGATGGCGCTGGGCCTGATGCTGGTCTATGTGTGGTTCCGGTTCACCAACAAGTTCGGGGTCGCCACCGTGGCCGCGCTGCTGCACGACGTGATCATCGTGCTGGGCCTGTTCTCCCTGCTGCAGTGGCACTTCGATCTGACCGTGCTGGCGGCGATCCTGGCCCTGATCGGCTACTCGCTGAACGACTCCATCGTGGTCGCTGACCGGATACGCGAGAACTTCCGCAACACCCGGGAAACCGACCCGGAAAAAATCGTCAACGACGCCATCAACGAAATGCTCAACCGCACCATCAACACCTCCTTGACCACCGCCCTGGTGCTGCTGGCGCTGTTCTTCTTCGGCGGCGAAGTAATGCGCTCGTTCTCGGAAGCGCTGCTGGTGGGCATCGTTGTGGGTACCTACTCGTCCATCTACGTGGTCGCCAACCTGATCTTCACCCTCAACGTCACCAAGGAAGACTTCCTGGTCGTCGAAAAAGAAGAAATCGACGAAATGCCCTAAAAGCAGTTGATAGTGGACAGTTGATAGTTGATAGCTGAAAAACAAAAAGGCCGTGTCGGCGTTTAATCGCGGGCACGGCCTTTTCCGTATGGCGACGCTTATCGCGTCTTTTAGCTATCAACTGTCAACTATCAACTATCCACTGCTCTCCTCACCAATCTTGTTTTTCCATCCAGGGGATGATGCGTTCGAAGGCGGCTTCGATCTGGTCCAGGGAGGTGGAGTAGCTGATGCGCAGGGCGTTGCTGCAGCTGTCGCCGAAGGTTTCCCCGGCGACCGTGCAGACGCCGGTTTCGCGCAGCAGTTTGAGCGCCACGTTGCCGCCGTTGACGCCCTCCGGCAGCGACGGGAACAGGTAGAAGGCGCCGTCCGGCCGGTAACCGGTAAGGTGTGGTGTGGCCTTCACCAGGTCCACCAGCCGGTCGCGGCGGCGCTGGTACTCCACCAGCATGTTGTCGATGAAGGTGCGCTCGCCGCGCAGCGCCGCCACCCCGGCCCATTGGCAGGGGGTGTTGGCCACGGTGGTGGTGAACATGTGGTAGCGGCGCAATTTCTTGATCGCGCCCTGGCTGGCCATCAACCAGCCGATGCGCATGCCCGCCATGCTGAAGGTTTTCGAGAAGCTGGAGATCACCATCACATGGTCCAGGTCCGAGCAGCAGGACAGCACGCTCGGGTACTCCTTGCCGTCGTACACCAGATGGTCGTAGACCTCGTCGCTGATCACGTACACGCCCCGGTAGGCCGCTTCCTGCACGATCGCTTCCACGGTGTCGCGGGGATAGATGGTGCCGGTGGGGTTGCTCGGCGAGTTGAGCACGATGGCGTAGGTGTTCGGGCCGATGGCGTCGATCACTTCCTGCGGGTCCAGCTGGTGCTGGTTCTCCGCATGGGTGGGGATCGATTTCACCACGCCGCCGTTCATGCGGATCAGCGGCGCGTAGAGCATGAACGAGGGCTCCGGCACGATGAACTCCCGGCCCGGCGCCGAGGTGGCGGTGAGCGCCAGGTACAGCGCCTCGGTGGCGCCGGTGGTGATCATAATGTTTTCCGGCACCAGGGTGCGGTTGTAGCGTTCCCCGTAGTATTCCGCCAGGGCTTCCAGCAGCTCGGGCAGGCCGGCGTCCATGGTGTAGCCGGTCTGGCCCGCGTGCAGGGCGTTCACCGCCGCTTCCACCACATGCTCCGGCGGCTTCAGGTCCGGCTGCCCGATGGACAAATGGATCACGTCCTCCATGGTCGACGCCAGGTTCACCATGCGGCGGATGCCGGGCACCGGGATGGTCAGCAGGGCCGGGTTCCAGATCGGGTCTTCGGTTTCGTAAAAGTCCGTGTCCAGGTTGATGCTGCTCATATCACCGCTCCCTTGTTAAAGACGGTTCATGCGGTCGCGCCGGCCAGGGCCAGCGATGGACGGTCGGTGAAAGGACGGAGCTGTTCGAACAAATGCCCGGCCTTGAGCACCTGTTCGTCCGCGAAGCGGCGGCCGACGATCTGCAGCCCCATGGGCAGGCCGTCGCCGGCCAGTCCCAGTGGCACGGACAGCGCCGGCTGGCCGGTCATGTTGAAAGGGTAGGTGAACGGCGTCCAGGTGGGCCAGCGGGTGTTGGGCCAGTCCGGCGGCACCTCCCGGTTGGTCTCGAAGGCGGTGATCGGCAGGGTCGGGGTGATCAGCAGATCGTACTTCTGATGGAACACCGCCATCCGCTCCGAGAGCGCCATGCGTTCGTTCACCGCCGCCAGGTAGTCGAGCATGGAAAGGCGCTCGGCCTTGGCCACCACCTGCATCAGGCCCGGGTCCATCTGTTCGCGCTGGCGCGGCGTCAGGTCGCGGCAGGCGTTGGCGGCGCCGCCGTAGAACAGGTGGCCGAAGGCGGCCAGCGGGTTGCTGAAGCCCGGGTCCACTTCCACCACGGTGGCGCCCAGGTCGCGGAACACCTCCACGGCGGCGGCGCAGGCCCGTTCGATGTCCGGGTCCACGTCCACGTAACCCAGGTTATTGCTGTAGGCGATGCGCAGCCCGGACAGGTCGCCCTCCAGGGCACCCAGATAATCGGTGCCGCGCCGTGGCGCCGCCTGGGAATCGCGCGGGTCGGTTTCGCAGAGCACCTGCATCATCAGCGCGGCGTCGGCCACGGTGCGGGTCATCGGGCCGGCGTGGGCCAGGGTGCCGAACGGGCTGGCCGGCCAGTGCGGCACTTCCCCGAAAGTGGGTTTGTGGCCGACGATGCCGCAGAACCCGGCCGGAATACGGATCGAGCCACCGGCGTCGGTGCCCAGGGCCAGGGGCGCCATGCAGGCGGACACCGCCGCGGCGGACCCGCCGCTGGAGCCGCCGGCGGTTTTGGAAGGGTCCCAGGGGTTGTTGGTGGGGCCGCACAACGGGCTGTCGGTGACCCCCTTCCAGCCGAACTCCGGGGTGGTGGTTTTGCCCAGCGGCACATAGCCGTGGCGCTCCAAAGCGGCGGTGGCCGGCGAGCGCTTGTTCAGCGTGCTGGCGCCGTCGATGGTGCGCGAGCCTTTCAGGGTGGGCCACATGGGCGTGAGAAACACATCCTTGACCGCCACCGGGATGCCGTCCAGCAACCCCTGAGCCTCGCCTTTCAGATAGCGTTGCTCGGAGGCCTTGGCGATCTCCAGCGTGGTCTCGCGGTCGATCAGGCACCAGGCGTTCAGGGCATGGTCGTGATGCTGCACATGATCGAGCAGATCCGCCGCCACCTCCACCGGTGACAGCTCCCGGCGTTCGAACGCCTTCTTCAGTTCCAGCGCACTCAGGGTCCGCAGTTCCTCACTCATGGATGTGCCTCCTCTCTCAGCCTCTCAGCGGCGACCGTAGCCGCGTGCCTTATCCACCGGGTTGGCCAGCGGCTGCCCGCGCCGCCAGCGTTGAAAGTTGTCGACGAACTGGTCGCCCAGGGCCCGCCGCCAGCCGACGAAATCGCCGGCCATGTGCGCGGACAGCATCACGTTGGGGTAGCGCCACAGCGGGTGCTCCGGCGGCAGCGGTTCTTCCTCGAACACATCCAGGGCGGCGCCGGCCAGCCGGCCGCTGTCCAGCGCCCCGAGCAGGGCGCCGGTGCGGACCACGGCGCCGCGGCCCACGTTGATGAACACCGCGCCGGGTTTCATCAGGCGGAAATGGCGGTCGTCGAACAGACCACGGGTGTCGTCGGTGAGCGGCGCCGCCACGATCACGTAATCCGCGTCGCCGAGCAGGGCCGGCAGGTCTTCCTGACGGTGCACCCGGGCGAAGGCCGAATCCTGGCGGGCCCGGCGCGCGGTGCCGACCACCTCCATGCCCAGGCCGCCCAGCACGGTGGCGATTTCCCGGCCGATCGAACCGGCCCCCACCACCAGGGCCCGGGCGCCACGGATCATGGCGGTTTCCCGGTGCTGCCAGCGCCGCTCCCGTTGCAGCGCCAGATTGGTGAGGGTGTCCTTGGCGAACAGCAGCACCGCGCCGAGCACGTATTCGGCGATGCCCCGGTCGAAAATGCCCGAGGCATTGGTGACCGGGAAATCGCCGTTTTTAATCGGCGGAATCATCAGGGCGTCCACGCCCGCGCTGGTGGCGTGCACCCAGCGTATCGGGCAGGGGTCGGGCCAGGCGGCTTCCAGGGCCTCGACGCGGAAATCGGTGACCACCAGGATGTCCGTTTCCGCCAACGCCTCGGCGAGACCGTTGTCGCCCCGCACCTCGCGGAGGGTGATGTCCCCGCGCAGCCGGTCCAGGCCGGGCAGGGCGGGTTCGTCCTCCGCCAACAGGACGGTGACCCGGGGTTCATGCAATGCGCCTGCGCTCATGGCGTCTCCTTCTCAAATCAGCGTGTTTCTTCGAGCGCGTCCTGGAACAGGTTCACCGCTTGATCAATCTCCTGCCGGCTGGCGGTGAGCGGCGGCAGCCAGCGCACCACCTGGCCGTGGATGCCGCAACGCAGCAGCAGCAGGCCGCTTTGTTCGCAGGCCTTGAGCAGGGCGGCGGCGCGCTCGCCATCGGGCTGGCCCGGCGCCTTGACGATTTCCATGCCCAGCATCAGGCCCATGCCGCGCACTTCATCGATGCAATCGTGACTGTCCCGCAGCGTGCGCAGACGTTCGAACAGGTAGGCGCCCTCGGTGGCCGCGTGGCTGACCAGCTCCTCCTGTTCCATCACGTCCAGGGTGGCCAGGGCGGCGGCGCAGGCCACCGCGTTGGCGCCGTAGGTGCCGCCCTGGGAACCCGGCGCGCCGCTGGACATCAGGGCCCGGCTGGCGGCCACGGCGGACAGCGGGTAGCCGCTGGCCAGCCCCTTGGCGGTGATCAGCATGTCCGGCTGAACGTCGAAATGCTCGTGGCTCCAGAACCGCCCGGTGCGCCCGTAGCCGGCCTGGATTTCATCGGCGATCAGCAGGATGCCGTGCTTGTCGCAGCGCTCGCGCAGGCCCTGCATGAAACGCTTGGTGGCGGGGTAGTAGCCGTATTCCCCCTGCACCGGCTCGATGATCATGGCGGCGGTGTCCGAGGGCGCGGACTGGGTCATCAGCACGTGGTCCAGCTCGCGCAGGCAGAAGTCCACGGTGTCGTCCTCGCTCCAGCCGTAGCGGTAGCTGTGCGGGAAGGGGCTGAAGCTGACGCCGGCCATCAGCGGCTGCCAGCCGGTGCGGACCTTGGTGGTGGAGGTGGTCATCGAGGCCGCCGCCAGGGTGCGGCCGTGAAAGCCACCGGTGAAGGCGATGATATTGGGCCGACCGGACGCCTGGCGGGCCAGACGCAGCGCGGTCTCCACCGCTTCGCTGCCGGAGTTGGAGAACGCCACCGCGTCGAGGTTGCGCGGCAGGTGCTCGTAGAGCCGGTCGGTGAGACGCAGCATATTGGGGTGGGTGACGGTGGCGTACTGGGCGTGCACCAGTTTGCCGACCTGATCGCGGGCGGCTTCCACCACCTTGGGGTGGCAGTGGCCGGTGGCGGTAACGCCGATGCCCGATGTGAAATCCAGCCAGCGACGGCCTTCGCCGTCAAACAACCAGCTTCCTTCGCCCCGTTCCGCGCAGATCCCGCTGGACTGCACCAAAAGTGGAGACAGATGATTCATGGCTTGCTCCTCCATACCCGATTCCCGGGGGAGGTATCCGCTGAGATTCAGCGGCCCCCGCCCAGGGCGCCTTGAATCCGCGCACCGACTTCGTCGGTGCCGCACGCCGGGTGCCCGGCGGCGAGGTCCGACACCAGCGTCTCATGCAAATGCCGGGCCGCGCTAGAAAAAATCGTCCGGAACGATTTTTCACGTCGCGGTAGCGACGGCCCGGAGGGTGACTGCCAGGGACGGTGGTCATAAAAAATCGGCTCTTTTTCCCCCATCCATTCCAGCATCAACGCCAGGCTGAAAAGCGTGGCGCGCGGGTCGGCGATGCCCTGGCCGGCGATGTCCGGCGCCGAACCGTGGGTGGGCTCGAACAGCGCCGGCTGGGACGGGTCCGCCGGGTTCAGGTTGGCGGACGGTGCCACCCCGAGCCCGCCGGCCAGCACCGCCGCCAGGTCGGTGAGAATGTCGCCGTGCAGGTTGCTGGCCACCACCACGTCGAAGCGCCACGGCGCCTGCACGAATTTCATCGCCGCCGCATCCACCAGCTCGTGGTGGGTGGCCACGTCCGGGTAGTCGGCGGCCACTTCCTCGAACACCCGGTCGTAGAGGGTGCCCCAGAACGCCTGGGCGTTGCGTTTGGTGATCAGGCATACCTGCGATTCACGGGGCTCGCCGTCGGCGCCGTCGAAGCGGCGCGGGCTGTTTGAGTCGGCCCGTTCGGCGGCCCGTTGCCGGGCGCGTTCAAAGGCGTGGCGGATCAGCCGCTCGGTGGCGGTGTAGGTGAACACCTCCAGCTGCGTGGCGATTTCCTCACGGGTGTCCGCGCGCAGCCGGCCGCCCTGGCCGACGTACTCGCCTTCGCTGTTTTCGCGGATCACCAGCATGTCCAGATCGCGGGCGCGGTCGTCGGCCAGGTACTGAACGGTGCCGGGGTAGAAGCGGGCGGGCCGTTCGCAGGCCCACAGGTCCAGACCCTTGCGCAGGGTCAGTAGCGGCGCCAGGGAGACGCCGTCGGGGAGACAGTAACGTTGCGGGTCGCTGAGCGGCCCCGGGTCACCCAGGGCGCCCAGCAGCAGGGCCTGGTATTCACGCAGCCGTGGCAGCGCGTCCTCCGGCATCATGGCGCCGTGGCGCCGGTGCCAGTCGGTGGCCGGCCACGGCAGCACGTCGTACGCCAGGGGCAGGTCGTGGCCGTGGATCAGCGTCTTGAGCACCGCCTCGGCCACGGCCATCACCTCCGGGCCGATGCCGTCGCCGGGTAGCAGCGCAACGCGCGCGGAAGTCGCCATAACGGCTCCTGTCGGATGAAGGGGGTATCAGCCCATGCAGAGGTACTTCACCTCCATGTACTCTTCCATGCCCTGGTGGGAGCCTTCGCGGCCCAGGCCGGACTCCTTGACGCCGCCGAACGGTGCCGCCGCGTTGGAAATCAGGCCTTCGTTGATGCCCACCATGCCGGCTTCCAGCGCTTCGGCCACGCGCCACACGCGGTGGATGTTCTCGCTGTAGAAATAGGAGGCCAGACCGAACGGCGTGTCGTTGGCGATGCGGATGCCTTCCTGCTCGTCCTTGAAACGGATCACCGCCGCCAGCGGGCCGAAGGTTTCCTCGTGGCAGAATTCCATGTCGGCGGTGGCACCGGTGATCAGTGTGGGCTGAACGAAGTTGCCGCCGCGCTCATGGGCGCCGCCGCCGAGCACCACCTTGGCGCCCTTGGATTTGGCGTCCTCGATATGCTCAAGCACTTTCTTGGCGGCGCCGGCGTTGATCAGCGGCGCCTGGGTGACGCCCTCTTCGAAACCGTCGCCGACTTTCAGTTTTTCCATCGCCGCCTTGAGTTTTTCCACGAACGCATCGTGCACGCCGTCCTGCACCAGGAAACGGTTCACGCACACGCAGGTCTGGCCGGTGTTGCGGAACTTGCTGGCGATGGCGCCTTCCACGGCCTTGTCCAGGTCGGCGTCGTCGAACACCAGGAAGGGCGCGTTGCCGCCCAGTTCCAGGGACACCTTCTGGATGTGCTCGGCGCAGTTGGCCATCAGCTGGCTGCCCACCTCGGTGGAGCCGGTGAAGCTCACTTTGCGCACCACCGGCGAGCTGGTGATGGTGTCGGCGATGGCCGCCGCGGAGCCGGTGATGATGTTGATGACACCGGCGGGGATGCCGGCGCGTTGGGCCAGCTCGGCCAGCGCGAAGGCGGAATAGGGGGTGGCGCTGGCGGGCTTGACCACCATGGTGCAGCCCGCCGCCAGGGCGGCGCCGGCCTTGCGGGTGATCATCGACGCCGGGAAGTTCCACGGCGTGATCGCGGCGGTCACACCGATGGCCTGCTTGATCACGACGATGTGCTGGCCGGGCTTGGCGCCGGGGATGGTGTCGCCGTAGGCGCGGCGGGCTTCCTCGGCGAACCATTTGATGAACGACGCGGCGTAGGCGATTTCGCCCTTGGATTCCGCCAGCGGCTTGCCCTGTTCCAGGGTCATCAGCGCGCCCAGGTCGTCCTGGTGCTCCATCATCAGGTTGTACCAGGCGTACAGCAGGTCGGCCCGCTCGCCGGCGGTCTTGGCGCGCCAGGCCGGCAGCGCGTTGTCGGCGGCGGCGATCGCTTGCAGGGTGTCCGCTTCCTTCATGCGCGGCACGGTGCCGATGATCTCACCGTTGGAGGGATTGTCCACGTCGATGGTGGCGCCGTCCTCGGCGTCGCACCACTGGCCGTTGATAAAGCACTGCTGGCGGAAAAGGGACGGATCCTTGAGGTTGAACTGGGTCATCGGGAGCTCTCCTGAAAGCGTTCTTAGCGCGAAAAAAATCAATGCTTCAACGCTAGCAGAGCTCGGCGCTCAGGCCCATCCCTTATGAATGGGTTTTACGCATCGGAGCGAGAGGAAGAAACAGCTGCAAGCAGGCCGTGCTACGGAGTGGCCTGGTGGGAGCGGGCCTTGCCCGCGAAAGGGTGGCCTTGGCCACCCGGCAGGATACCAGAGGCCTTGTTGGCACCACCGTTAGAGACGCCTCTGGGATCCTGCCGGCCGGCTTTGCCGGCCTTTCGCTTGCAAGCAAGCTCCCACAGCCCGCTCCCACAGGCCCGGCTCAGCCGCGCTTAAGACTGTCAGTCAGGTGCGGTTTGATCTTCTGCAGCAGGCCTTTGAACACTTTCGGGGTGCCGGCCACGATGTTGCCGCGCTGCAGGTGGCTGTGGCCGCCGGCCACGTCGCCCACCAGGCCGCCGGCCTCGGTGATCAGCAGCGTGCCCGCCGCCATGTCCCATTCCTGCAGGCCCAGCTCGAAGAAGCCGTCCAGGCGGCCGGCGGCCACCCAGGCCAGGTCCAGCGCCGCGGCGCCGGGCCGGCGCAGGCCGGCGGTGGATTCCGCCACCGCCCGGAACATGCCCATGTAGGCGTCCATGTAGGCCATCTGGTCGTTGCGGAACGGGAAACCGGTGCCGATCAGAGCGCCGTCCAGGCCGGCCCGGTTGGTGACGCGCAGGCGGCGGCCGTTGAGAGCCGCGCCGCGGCCCCGGCTGGCGGTGAATTCTTCCTCGCGCAGCGGATCGTACACCACCGCGTGCTCCACCTTGCCTTTGACTTTCAAGGCGATGGATACCGCGTACTGCGGCAGGCCGTGGATAAAGTTGGTGGTGCCGTCCAGCGGATCGATCACCCACAGGTAATCGGCGCCGGCGCCGGTGCCCGGCTGCTCGCCGCTCTCCTCGGCGAGGATGCCGTGCTCGGGGTAGGCTTTGCGGATGGCGTCGATGATGCGTGCTTCCGCGGCCCGGTCCACCTGGGTGACGAAGTCGTTGGCCGCCTTCCGGTCCACGGACAGGGGGTCGTTGTTCTCCGCCGCGCGGCGGATCAGGTTGCCGGCCTGGCGGGCGGCTCGCAGGGCAATGTTCACTTGCGGCGCGTGCATGCAATCATCCTGTCGGGTTCAAAGAGCGCGATCACCCGCTGCGGCGGGGCCGGCGGGCGTTTCGGGAGGCGGATTGTAACAGAGCCGGAGGGAGGAGGGCAGATCAGAATCTGCTAGACTAATGCGCTCTCCATTCCCGGATTCGGATACCTCATGTTAGAGAACGTGCGCGTGGTGATGGTGGAAACCACGCACCCCGGCAACATCGGCGCCGCCGCCCGCGCCATGAAGACCATGGGGCTGGCGGACCTGCGCCTGGTCAGTCCGGCGGTCTACCCCAGCGCCGAAGCCACCGCTCGCGCCTCCGGCGCCGGCGATGTGCTCAGCGCCGCGCGGGTCTGCGCCGACCTGGACGAAGCCCTCGAAGGCGCCACCCTGGTGATCGGCACCAGCGCGCGTCAGCGGCGCATTCCCTGGCCCTGCCTGACGCCGCGCCAACTGAGCGCCCAGCTGCAGCGCGAGCCGGAAAGCACCCGCATCGCGGTGCTGTTCGGGCGCGAGGACCGCGGCCTGACCAACGACGAACTGCGCCGCTGCAACCTGCACGTGACGGTGCCCGCCAACCCGGATTACGGCGTGCTCAACGTGGCGTCGGCGGTGCAGTTGATCGCCTATGAACTGCGGCTGGCGCTGGTCGGCGAGGACGCCGACCTGCCCGAGGCCCGCGCCCGCCGCGAGGCCATGCCGCTGCCGGAAATGTTCTGGGACGAGCCGCCGGCCAGTAACCAGGCGGTGGCCGGCTTTCTGGATCACCTGGAACAGGTGATGACCGAGAGCGGCTTCCTGAACCCGGAGCAGCCCGGTCAGGTGATGACGCGCATGCGGCGATTGTTCCTGCGCGCTCGTCCGGACAAAATGGAAATCAGCATCCTGCGCGGTACGCTGGTGGCGATACAGAAGCACGCCGCTCGCCAGGCGGCGGACACGCCCCGCGACGACGAGCCGGGGACCAGGCAGAGGTAATTATGTTCAAGCAAGTGAAAGAGGACATCGCATCGGTTTTCAGCCGCGACCCGGCGGCGCGCAACACCTTGGAAGTGCTGCTCAACTATCCGGGCCTGCACGCGGTGCTGTTCCACCGTCTGGCGCACTGGCTGTGGCACCACAACCTCAAACAGCTGGCCCGGGTCCTGTCCACCTTCAGCCGCTGGCTCACCGGCATCGAGATTCACCCCGGCGCCAAGATCGGCCGGCGCTTTTTCATCGACCACGGCATGGGCGTGGTGATCGGTGAAACCGCGGAAATCGGCGACGACGTCACCCTCTACCACGGCGTCACCCTGGGCGGCACCAGCTGGGACAAAGGCAAGCGCCACCCGACCCTGGAAGACGGCGTGGTGGTCGGCGCCGGCGCCAAGGTGCTGGGCCCGTTCACCGTGCACAAGAACGCCAAGATCGGCTCCAACTCCGTGGTCACCAAGGAAGTGCCGGAAGGCGCCACCGTGGTCGGCATCCCCGGCCGGGTGATCGGCCGGCCGGTCAGCGAGCAGGAGAAGAACCGCCAGGAAATGGCCGAGAAAATCGGCTTCCAGGCCTACGGCGTCAGCAACGACATGCCCGACCCGGTGGCCGAGGCCATCGGCGCGCTGCTGGACCACATGCACGCGGTGGACGGCAAGCTCGACCGGGTGTGCGACAACCTCAAGCGCCAGGGCATCCAGGGCTGCGACGAGAAACTGCCAGAGCTCAACGCCGAGGACTTCGAGCCGGTGAAGGCGCGCGGCGGCACCGACTGAAGACACCTGGATGATTCAGACTCTGACGCGCTTGTTCCCGCTGTGGGCGGTGCTGTTTTCGATATTCGCGTTTCTGTTTCCGGGCGGGCTGGCGCAGCTGTCCTGGGCGATCGTGCCGCTGCTGATGCTGATCATGTTCGGCATGGGCATGACATTGACCTGGGCGGATTTCGCCGATGTGGCGCGGCGCCCGGCGGTGATTGGCCTGGGCGTGCTGCTGCAGTTCCTGGTCATGCCGCTGGTGGCGCTGGCGGTGGGTCTGTTGCTGGCGCTGCCGCCGGAGCTGTTGCTGGGCCTGGTGATCGTCGGCGCCTGCCCGGGCGGCACCGCGTCCAATGTGATCTGCTATCTGGCGCGGGCGGACGTGGCGCTGTCGATCACCATGACCTCGATATCGACCCTGGTGGCGGTGGTGGCCACGCCGCTGCTGGTGTGGGTCTACCAGGGCCAGAGCATCGAAGTGCCAGTGATGTCGATGCTCGGTTCCCTGGTGCAGATCGTGCTGCTGCCGGTGATCGCCGGCACCCTGCTTAACTCCCTGTTTCATCGGCCGCTGGAGCCGGTGCGGGCGGTGTTCCCGCTGCTGTCGGTGGCCGCCATCGTGCTGGTGATCGGCGTGATCGTGGCGCTCAACCGGGACCGCATCGCGGTGGGCGGCGCGGCGGTGATGCTGGCGGTGGTGCTGCACAACGGCCTGGGGCTGGCGCTGGGTTACGGCGGCGCGCGGTTGATGCGTCTGGACCCGCGTCGTGCCCGCACGCTGGCGATCGAAGTGGGGATGCAGAATTCCGGCCTGGGCGTGGCCTTGGCGGTGAAGCATTTCTCCGCCGGCGCCGCGCTGCCCGGGGCGCTGTTCAGCGTCTGGCACAATTTGTCCGGGTCGGTGCTGGCCTGGTACTGGCGGCGCCGGCAACCGTAAAAGACGGTAATGCGGCCTGCCAGAGCGCCGCCGGGCTGGCAGACTGACCCTTAATGAAACGCCTTTCCCAAATCCTCGTGCTGTTGCTGCTGATCGCGGCGCCGCTGTTCGTGCTCGGCTTGCACCAGCAGTGGTGGTCGGTGCCGCGTCACTGGAACCCCTTCATGCCGCTGCACGTCACCGATCCGGTGACGCCGGTGACCGGCTGGAAGCTGTCGCGACTGGAGGATCGGCCGCAGGCCTGCCTGGATGCGTTAAACACCGCGCCGGAGGACGCCCTCGACCACCTGCCGCTGGAGGACTACACCCCGGTGGAGAGCTGCCCGCTGACCAACGTGGTGCGGGTGCGCCGCACCGGGGTCACCTTCAACAACAGCTTCGTGGCCCGCTGCCCGCTGGCGCTGGCCTGGGTGATGTTCGAGCGCCACGGCCTGCAGCCCGCCGCCCGCGAACAGTTCGATCAGCCGGTCCGGACGGTGTGGCACTACGGCACCTTTTCCTGCCGCAATATTTACAACCGGGAAGAGGACCGGCGCAGCGATCACGCCACCGCCTCGGCGCTGGACCTGGCCGCGCTGACCCTGGCCGACGGCACCCGCATTTCAGTGCAGGACGACTGGGACGGGGAGGGCGACAAGGCCGCGTTCCTGCGCAGCCTGCAAAACCGGGCCTGTGAGTACTTCGGTACCGTGCTGGGGCCGGACTACAACCAGGCCCACGCGGACCACTTCCACCTGGGCCTGCGGGGCTTCCGGATCTGCCGCTAGCCGTGCCGTTCGCGGGGCAGCGTCAGGTACACCCCGACAATCAGCAGCGGCGCGCCCAGCACCTCGCGGCCGGCCACCGGCTGGCGGCGCAGCACCCGCAGCAGCATCACGAAGAACGGCGATGTGGAGACCAGCAACGACACGCTCACCACGTCACTGAGATAGAACCCCACCGTGGCCAGCACATAGTAAGCGGCGAGCAGCACACCGCCGTACAGCGTCCGCTGATTGGGGCGCTGAAAACCCCGGGTCAGCGCGAGCAGGGCGGTGAGCAGCAGGGCGGCGGTGAGAAACCGGAACACCAGGGTGGTGCCGGTGGGCAGGTCGCGCAGCAGCGCCACCCAGATGCCAGTGGCGCCCCATTGGGCGCTGGCGAGCAGGGCGAGGGCAGTGCCTTTTTGTGTGTCGGAAGCCATGCCCCGCCCTCCGGAATGGGGTGTGTCAGACGTTGAACAGGAAGTTCAGCACGTCGCCGTCCTTGACCACATAGTCCTTGCCTTCGGCGCGCATCTTGCCGGCTTCCTTGGCGCCCTGTTCGCCGTTGCCGGCGACGTAATCGTCGTAGGCGATGGTTTGCGCGCGGATGAAGCCCTTCTCGAAGTCGGTGTGGATCACGCCGGCCGCCTGCGGCGCGGTGGCGCCGATCTTGATGGTCCAGGCGCGCACTTCCTTCTTGCCGGCGGTGAAGTAGGTCTGCAGGCCGAGCAGCTCGTAGCCGGCGCGGATCACCCGGTTGAGGCCGGGTTCTTCCATGCCCAGGTCGGCCAGGAAGTCGGCTTTCTCCTCGTCGTCCAGTTCGGCGATCTCGGATTCGATCTTGGCGCAGATCGGCACCACCGAGGCGTTTTCCTTCGCCGCCTGCTCGCGCACCAGGTCCAGCAACGGATTGTTGTCGAAGCCGTCCTCTTCCACGTTGGCGATGTACATGGTGGGCTTGAGGGTGAGCAGGTTGAGGCTGCGGATTGCCTTGCGCTCGTCATCGCTGAGGTTGGCGGCGCGCGCCGGTTCGCCCTCGTTGAGCAGCGGCAGCAGCTTTTCCAGCACCGGGATCAGCGCCTGGGCGTCCTTGTTCTGGCCCTTGGCGGCTTTCTGGGCGCGCTGCAGGGCGCGGTCCACGGAGTCCAGGTCGGCCAGCGCCAGCTCGGTGTTGATCACGGAAATGTCATCCAGCGGCGATACCTTGCCGGCCACATGGATCACGTTCTCGTCGTCGAAGCAGCGCACCACATGGGCGATGGCGTCGGTGTCGCGGATGTTGGCCAGGAACTGGTTGCCCAGGCCCTCGCCCTTGGAGGCGCCCGCCACCAGACCGGCGATGTCGACGAACTCCATGGTCGCCGGAATCACCTTCTCCGGGCTGACGATGGCGGCCAGCTTGTCCAGCCGCGGGTCCGGCACCGGGACCACGCCGGTGTTCGGCTCGATGGTGCAGAACGGGAAGTTCTCGGCGTCGATGCCGGCCTTGGTCAAGGCGTTGAAAAGGGTGGATTTGCCCACATTGGGCAGGCCCACGATACCGCACTGAATACCCATAACTGCACCTCCGTTTTCGAGGGCGCAATGCTACTCAAGCGCGGGCCAAAATGCGACAGGCGAGAAACGACGGGTTGCCAGGGAGCCGGCTCCGGGGGGCGCTGCCGCCGCTCAGCGCGGCCGGGGGCACCGCTAGACTGGCGCCATAAAGGAGGGAAGGACACCATGACCGAACGCATCCTCTATCAATTTCCGATATCCCATTACTGCGAAAAGTCCCGCTGGCAGCTCGACTATAAAGGCCTGGTATACCGCACCCGCAACCTGCTGCCGGGGCCGCACCGGCTGCGCACCCAGTGGATGGCGCGCATTAACACTCTGCCGGTACTGCGTGACGGCCAGCGGGTGGTGGGGGATTCCACCAAAATCGCCTACTACCTGGAAAAGCATTACCCGGAACGCTCGCTGATTCCCACCGACGCGGAGTCCCGCGCCCGGGTCATCGAGCTGGAACAGCAACTCGACCGGGTGGCGGTGCACGTGCGCCGCTGGCTCTACGGCCAGATTATCGACCGTCCGGAAGTGATGGACGCCATGCTCGATCCCTACCGGTTGCCGTCACCGGTGCAGAAGGTCCTGGCGCCGGTCACCCGGGAAGGCGTTCGCCGCCTGTACCGCATCGAACCCAAGGCGGTGGCCCACTCCGGGCAACGGCTGGAAGAGGGGCTGGAACTGGTGGAGGAGACCTTGCGGCGCGGCAACGGCCGCTACCTGGTGGGCGAGCGGCTCACCCTGGCGGACATCACCGCCGCCGGGCTGCTGGCGCCGCTGGTCAGCCCGGCCGGTACGCCCTGGGACATTTTCGAGGAAGGCACGCTGCCGGCGGCGCTGCAGAAGCAGCTCGACGATTTGCGCGAGCGCCCGGCGGGCCAATGGGTGCTGGCACGCTACGCCGAGGACCGGTAAACCTGGCTCAGGCGCGGAAGCCGTTGAGGCCGTTCATGGCGTGGCTGAATTCGCCGCGCAGCATGTCCGGGGTAAACCGCACCGCTTCGTCGATGGCCCGTTCGATCAGCTCACGGTCGGCGGCGGAGGGTTTGTTCAATACGTGGGGGGTGACCAGCTGGGCGCTGCCCGGGTGGCCGATACCAATACGCAGACGGTAGAAGTCCTTGCTGTTGCCGTGGCGGGCAACGATATCGCGCAGACCATTGTGGCCGCCGTGTCCGCCGCCCTGCTTGAAGCGGGCCACGCCCGGGGGCAGGTCCAGTTCATCGTGGGCCACGAGCATCTGCGTGACGGGAATCTTGAAGAAGTTCGCCAGGGCCGAGGTGGATTGGCCGCTGCGGTTCATATAGGTGGTGGGCACCAGCAGGCGGATGGTTTCGCCTTCGAAGGTGAAGGTGCCGGTGGCACCGAAGTATTTCTTGTCTTCGTTAAGAAAGATGCCCTGGGCACGGGCCAGGGCATCCACATACCAGACTCCGGCGTTGTGGCGGGTGGCGTCGTATTCGGGGCCCGGATTGCCCAGGCCCACGATCAGTCGTACCGGTTCCGCCATCATCGCGCTCAGTCTTCGGAGGGCTTCTCTTCGCCTTTGCCGCCGTCTTTCTCGGCGGCGTCTTCCTGACCGTCCTCGTCCTCATCGTCGTCGCTGGCACGCACTTTCGGAGTGTGTACGGCAACGATGGGCTGGTCGTGGTCTTCACCGTAGGCCAGCTGGGTCAGGGTCACACCGGCGGGCAGCTTGATGTCGGACAGGTGCAGCACCTGGTCCAGCTCCACGGCGATCAGGTCCACCTCGATGTATTCCGGCAGATCCTTGGGCAGACAGCTGATTTCCACTTCGGAAATGTTGCGGTGGATTTCGCCACCCTGCTTCTTCACACCGATGCAGGCTTCTTCGTTGGTGTAGTGCAGCGGCACGGTCATGGTGATTTCATGGCCGGCTTCCACGCGCATGAAGTCAGCGTGAATCGGGAAACCGCGGGCCGGATCGCGCTGCAGATCGCGCAGAACCGCCTGCTGCTTCTTGCCGTCCAGCTTCAGCGTCAGGATGTGGCTGTAGAAGGCCTCGGTTTCCAGGGCTTTCTTCAGCTCACGGGTCTCCAGTGAAATCATCACGGGGTCGGCGTGGCCGCCATAGATAATGGCCGGTACGCGACCGTGCAGACGACGCAGGCGGCGGCTCGCACCTTTCCCCGTGTCGCTGCGGCTTTCAGCGGTCAATTCGAATTCGTTGGACATGGTCCTGTCTCCATTAAGCTCTCCGGCACCCCGCGACCAGGCGCACCGAAAAGGTTGCGATAAGCCCGAAACGGGCGTCCCCGGAACGGGGAGGGGGCGGATTATGCCGGAAATCCCCGGGCTACACCAGTTCCAGGCGGTCGAACATGGCGGACAACGATTCCTCGTTGTTCACCCGGCGGATGGTTTCCGCCAGCATCGGCGCCAGGCGCAGCACGCGGATCTTGTCGCACTGACGGCCCTGCTCGGACAGCGGGATGGTGTCGGTGACCACCAACTGGTCCATGGCGCTGTTGCTGATGTTGTCGATGGCCGGGCCGGACAGCACCGGGTGGGTGCAGTAGGCGATCACCTTGGCGGCGCCGTGGTCCTTGAGGGCCTGGGCGGCTTTGCACAGAGTGCCGGCGGTGTCGACGATGTCGTCCACCAGCACGCAGGTGCGGCCTTCCACCTCACCGATGATGTGCATCACCTGGGATTCGTTGGCCTTGGGGCGGCGCTTGTCGATGATCGCCAGATCGGCGTCGTTGAGCTGCTTGGCCAGGGCGCGGGCACGGACCACGCCGCCCACGTCCGGGCTCACCACCATCAGGTCGTCGTGCTTCTGACGCTCGATGTCGGCCACGAACAGGGGCGTGCCGTAGACGTTGTCCACCGGGATGTCGAAGAAGCCCTGGATCTGGTCGGCGTGCAGGTCCACGGTCACCACCCGGTCGATGCCCACGGCGGTGATCATGTCGGCGACCACCTTGGCGGTGATCGGCACCCGCGCGGAACGCACCCGGCGGTCCTGGCGGGCGTAACCGAAGTAGGGGATCACGGCGGTGATGCGGCCGGCGGAAGAGCGCCGCAGGGCGTCCGCCATCACCAGCAGTTCCATCAGGTTGTTATTGGTGGGCTGGCAGGTGGACTGGACGATGAACACGTCCTTGCCGCGCACGTTTTCCTGAATGTCCACGGCCACTTCGCCGTCGCTGAAAACGCCGACGTCGGCATCGCCGAGGGGAATGTTGATCTGCTCGGCCATGGAGCTGGCCAGTTCGGGATTGGCGTTGCCGGCGAAAATAACGAGTTTGGACACTGGCGTCCCCTGGCTTTCAAGTAATGAATTTAGGGTTTGTCCTTACGGAAAGAAATGGCTGGGGTACCAGGACTCGAACCTGGGAATGACGGGATCAAAACCCGCTGCCTTACCAACTTGGCTATACCCCAACACTAACTTGCTCAGGTGGCGTGTCACGCCGGCCCTGAATTCTGTCTGGCTCGAAGCGTCGCCAGTGCCTCATGGAGAGGTGAGATTTCAGTGCTTCGAGCCACAAAACCTGTCCAGTATTCCGGCAAGTGCCGCAGTGCGTTATGCGCGTCTTGCTGGTCGGCGAAGTGTGCGAAACAACAAGCGCCGGTACCGGTCATGCGGGCGTTGCCCGCTTCGCTTTGGAGCCAGTCGAGCGCTTTATCCACGGCGGGAAAAAGGCGCCGGGCCACGGCTTCGCAGTCGTTGTGCCCTTCCTTCAGGAAGGCCTCGAAAGTGGCCGCCCCAAGCGAGGCCGGTAATGTAATGGCGGGGGTGTGCCTTGTCAATTCCCCGTCGCCGAAAATTCGAGCGGTTGAAACGGAGACCCCGGGATCGACCACCAGAAACCAGAGTGGCGGCAATTCAACGGCTTGCAAGCGCTCGCCCACGCCCTCCGCCCAGGCGTTGCGGCCGCGCACGAACACCGGCACGTCCGCGCCCAGGCTCAGCCCCAGCCGCGCCAGGGTGTCCACGTCCAGGTCCAGCCCCCAGAGCAGATTCAGCCCCCACAGCGCGGTGGCGGCGTCGGAGGAGCCGCCGCCCACGCCGCCGCCGGCGGGCAGCCTCTTGCGCAGGTGCAGGCGCGCGCCGGCGGTGTGGCCGGTCTCCTGTTGCAGCAGCCGGGCGGCGCGCAGCACCAGATTGTCGTCGTTCACCGGCAGCGCCGGGTTGTCGCAACGCAAGCTGAGGGTGTCGGCGGGGGCGAAATCCAGGGTGTCGCCGTGGTCGAGCAGCACGAACAGGGTCTGCAGCAGGTGGTAGCCATCCTGGCGCCGGCCGTTGATGTGCAAAAACAGGTTCAGTTTGGCCGGCGCCGGCAGGGAAAACGGAGCCATGATCAGGGCTGGCTGGGCAGCGGCTGCCACTCGCGGATCAGCAGGGTAAAGCTGTCGGCGCCCTGGCGCGCCTTGATGCGGTGGGGCAGCGCCACCCGGCCCACGGTCTCGTAGCGGTCGAATTCCAGATCCCAGCCCAGCTGGCTCAGCTGGATCAGCCGGCCCTCGTCATTTTCCTGTGACTGCGCCGGTGCGCCCGGCCACACCAGGCCGCGGCTCCAGTATTCCAGCGCCGATACCGGCAGCCAGAAACCGGTCAGGTGCCAGGCCAGTTCGCCGGGCGTGCGGGCCTGCCATTCACCCTGGGACGTTTCCAGGCGGGCCATGCCCGGCTGCCAGGTCAGTGCCGCGCTGCCGAAGCCGAGCGGGCCGGAGAAGCGGATTTCGCCGTAGCGCGGGGCCTGCTGCCAGTCGAAGCTGGCGGAGCCGCCGTCGTCGGCGGTGCGGTAACCGAGCTTGCCGCTCATTTCCCAGCGCTGGATCTGCTCGGCGCGGGTGAAGTCGGTGGGGGCCAGCGGGGCTTGTTGGCAGGCGCTCAGAAACAGCGCCAAAGGCAGCCACCAAAAACGGCTCGCGTTGCTCAAAGTGTTACCTCCAGGCGTTGCAGGGTTTCCAGTATCCGCTCGGCGTCCGGGCTTTGCTCCAGCGCCGTGGCCCACACCCGGCGCGCATCGTCTTCTTCACCCAGCACCCACAGCACCTCGCCAAGGTGGGCGCTCACTTCCGGGTCCGGGAACTGGGCGTAGGCGCGGCGCAGGAACGGCAGAGCGTCCTCAGGCCGGCCCAGCCGGTAGAGCACCCAGCCCATGGAATCGAGAATCGCCGGGTCGTTGGGCTGCTGTTCCAGGGCGCGGCGAATCATCTCGTGGGCCTGCTCCAGATGCACGCCCTGATCCGCCCAGGTGTAACCCAGGGCGTTCAGCGCGGCGGGGTCGTCGGGTTGCTGTTCCAGCACCCGGCGCAGGTCCGCTTCCATGGCCTGATAATCGTCCAGGTTGCCGGCGGTCATCGCCCGGGCGTAGAGCAGTTCGGGATTGTCCGGGGCGGTTTCCAGTGCCCGGTCGAGCAGGGCCAGGGCGGATTGCGGGTCGCCGTTGGCGGCGCGCATATCGGCCTCGCTGATCCACAGCAGGGTGGCCTGCTCCGGGTATTGATGGGTCAGGCTGGTGATCAGTGCGTGGGCCTGCTCGCCGCGGCCTTCGCTGTACATAAGCCGCGCCGCCTGCACCTGGGCCTGCAGGCTTTCGCCGCCTTTGACCTTCAAATAATAGTCGATGGCGCCTTTGCTGTCGCCGCGCTGCTCCGCCGCCTGACCCAGGTGCAGGCGCATTTCATTGGGGCGGTAACCTTGGCGCAGCAGCCGCTGCAGAATGGCCTCGGCGGAATCCATGGCGCCGGATTCCAGCGCCAGCAGAGCCAGGGAATACTGCAGATCCAGGTCGCGGGGATTTTGCTCGGCCAGAGTGGTCAGTTGCTCGTTGGCCTGGCCGTAACGGCCGGCGGCCAGCAGCAGGCGCACATAGGCCACCCGAGGGCGGCGCGCTTCGGGGGCGTCGTCGACGATATCGCTGAGCTCGCTCAGCGCCTTGTCACGGCGGCCCTGCTCAAACAGGATCTGGGTGCGCAGCAGCGCGGCTTCGCCGTGGTCCGGGTCCTGGTCCAGGGCGGTGTCCACCGCCTCCAGGGCGCCGTCCAGGTCGCTCTGCTGACGCCGGTCCAGGGCCCGGGCGTACCACAGCGGCGCCTGCTCCGGGTAGCGCTCGGCGAGCCCGGACAGGGCGTTGAGCAGCCGTTGGTTGGCGCCTTCGTCCAGGCCGCGCGCCTCCGCCACCAGCGGGATCAGCGCTTCGCTGCCGTGCACCGCGAGCAGCCGGTCGATGGATTCGGTGGCCTGTTCCGGGCGTTCCAACTGGATGTCGGCCAGCGCCGCCAGGCGCAGGGCGTCGGCATTATCGGGCTGGCGCTCCAGCCACAGGCCGGCCAGGTGCCGGGCCTGCTCATGCTCTTCCAGATAGGTGGCGAGCTTGGTGGCCTGAGCGATGATTTCCGGGTCGTGGGTGGTTTCCGCCGCCCGCGCGTAATAGGCCATGGTGACCCGCAGGCTTTGCCGTTGGGCGGCGCTTTCCGCCACCAGCAGATCGCCCAGGGTTTCGCCGTCGTATTCGATCGGCGGGAGGTCCCGGGGCGGCGCGGCCGGGGCGGGGTCTTGCGGTGTGGATGGCATCTGCGAGCAGCCGGCCAGGGCGAACAGGGCGGCGGCGAGGAGCGATGGGCGTGATTTCATCGGCTGGCTATCAAAGGACATTGAGCCGCTACTATCGCACAGCCGCGCGCCGGCCCCAAGGGCGGGGGCGACGTTGTTTTGCGGGGCGCTTTCGCGCAAAATGCGACACCCTTGCGCGTATCAGGGCCTAACCCCATCGGGTCGTCATCATTTCTTATGAATCTCATCGCAGTCGGCGTTAATCACACCACCGCGGATGTGGAGCTGCGCGAGCAGCTGGCATTTTCCGCCGCTCAAGCGGATGACGCCCTGGTTGCCCTGCGCGAGCTTCCCGGTATCCGCGAAGCGGCGCTGCTGTCCACCTGCAACCGTACCGAAGTGTACTGCCTGATCGACGGCGAAACGCCGGATTTCGGGGAGTGGCTGGCGCAGGCCCGGCGCATGCCGGTGGAGACCCTGCGGCGGGTCCTTTATACCCACCGGGACGAAAAAGCCCTGGAGCACCTGATGCGGGTGGCCGGCGGCCTGGATTCCATGGTGCTCGGCGAACCGCAGATTCTCGGCCAGCTGCGCGAGGCCTACGCCCGCGCCCACGAGGCGGGGCTGATCAACGGCGAGCTGGGCCGGGTGTTCCAGGACGTGTTCTCGGTGGCCAAGCGCATCCGCACGGAAACCGGCATCGGCGCCAACCCGGTGTCGGTGGCCTACGCGGCGGTGTCGTTCGCTCGGCATATCTTCGCCGACCTGAAGCAGAGCCGCGCCCTGTTGATCGGCGCCGGCGAAATGATCGAGCTGGTGGCCCGGCACCTGGAAGAACAGCAGGTGCACGAAATCGTGATCGCCAACCGCACCCAGGGCCGCGCCGACGACCTGGCCGCCCAGGTGGGCGGACGCGGCATCGGCCTCGAAGAGCTGCCGGTGGCGCTGGAGCACGCGGACATTCTGATCTCCTGCACCGCCTCGCCGCTGCCGGTGCTGGGCAAGGGCACCGTGGAGCGGGCGCTCAAGCGCCGCCGCCACCGGCCGATGTTCATGGTGGATATCGCCGTGCCCCGCGACATCGAGCCGGAAGTCGGCGAACTGGACGACGTCTATCTGTACACCGTGGATCACCTCCAGGAGGCGATCCAGGAAAACGTGCGCGCCCGCCAGGAAGCCGCCGAGCAGGCCGGCGCCCTGATCGACGAGGCGATTCGCCGCCACCACCGCAGCCGCCGCGAACAGCGGGCCGTGGGGGTGCTGCGTGACTACCGGCGCCAGGGCACCGAGCTGGCCGACCAGGAGCTGCAGCGGGCCCTGGCGCAGTTGGAAAAGGGCGGCGACCCGGAACAGGTGCTGCGCCGCTTCAAACACAGCCTGGTCAACAAATGGCTGCACCAGCCGAGCGTGGGCCTGCGCCGGCTGGCCGCCGAAGGCCGCGCCGAGGCGCTCGCCATGGCGCGGGAAATACTGCTCGACCAGGATAACCTGGACGATCAGCCATCCGATCAGGAATCCGATCAAGAATAGCGGGAACCCCATGCAAGCATCGCTGAACGGCAAACTGGAAAAACTGATGGAGCGGTTCGAGGAGGTCAGCGGCCTGCTTTCCGATCCGGATATTATTGCCGATCAGAAGCAATTCCGGAGCCTGTCCAAGGAGTACGCCGAGCTGGAAGCGGTGGTGAAGGCCTACCGCGCCTACCGGGCCAGCGAACAGGAACTGGAAAGCGCCCGCGCCCTGCTCGACGACGGCGACCCGGAAATGCGCGAGATGGGCGCCGAGGAAGCCCGCCACGCCCAGCAGCGCATCGACGAGCTGGACGAAGAATTGCAGCGCCTGATGTTGCCCCGCGACCCCCGCGACGGCGCCGACGTCTATCTGGAAATCCGCGCCGGCACCGGCGGCGACGAGGCGGCGCTGTTCGCCGGCGATCTGTTCAAGATGTACTCCCGCTACGCCGACCAGCGCGGCTGGAAAGTGGAGATCGTCAGCGCCAGCGAGGGCGAGCACGGCGGCTATAAGGAAGTGATCGCCCAGGTGTCCGGCGACGACGTCTATTCGCGCCTCAAGTTCGAGTCCGGCGCCCACCGGGTGCAGCGGGTGCCGGCCACCGAATCCCAGGGCCGCATCCACACCTCGGCCTGCACGGTGGCGGTGCTGGCGGCGGCGGAGGACGCCGGCGACATCGAGATCCGCAACGAGGATCTGCGCATCGACACCTACCGCTCCTCCGGCGCCGGCGGCCAGCACGTCAACACCACCGATTCGGCGGTGCGCCTGACCCACCTGCCCACCGGCGTGGTGGTGGAGTGCCAGGACGAGCGCAGCCAGCACAAGAACAAGGCCAAGGCCATGTCGCTGCTCAAGGCGCGGCTGCTCGACGCCCGCGAAACCGCGGCCCACGCCGAACAGGCCGCCGAGCGCAAATCCATGGTCGGCTCCGGGGACCGCTCCGAACGCATCCGCACCTATAATTTCCCCCAGGGCCGGCTCACCGACCACCGCATCAATCTGACCCTGTACCGGCTCAACGAGATCGTCGCCGGCGACCTGGACGAAGTGATTGGTGCCTTGCTGTCCGAGCACCAGGCCGGCCAGCTCGCCGCCCTCGCCGACGGGCAGGGCTAGGCGGTCGCCGTGCGACTGGACGACGCCCTGCGCCAGGCCCGCGAACAGCTGGCCGCTTCGCCCAGCCCGGGCCTGGACGCGGAACTGCTGCTTTGCCGCGTGATCGGTGAATCGCGCACCTACCTGCGCACCTGGCCGGAGCGCACCCTCAGCGACAGCCAGCAGCGGGTGTTCCAGGCGCTGGTGCGGCGCCGCGCCGAGGGCGAGCCGGTGGCCCACCTCACCGGCGAACGGGAATTCTTCGGCCGGCCGTTTCTGGTCAGCCCGCACACCCTGATCCCGCGCCCGGACACCGAAACCCTGGTGGAAGCGGTGCTGGAAACCCTCCCCGAGAGCGAATTGCGGGCGGTGGACCTGGGCACCGGCAGCGGCGCCATCGGCGTCACCCTGGCGCTGGAACGCCCGGCCTGGAGCCTGACCCTCACCGACGCCAGCCGGCCGGCCCTGGCGGTGGCGCGGGACAACGCCGAGCGCCTGGGCGCCCGGGTCGGCCTGGTGTGCTGCGACTGGCTCGACGGCCTGGGCGGCCCCTTCGATCTGATCGTCAGCAACCCGCCCTACATCGATCCGCAGGACGCGCATATGGAACAGGGTGACCTGCGCTTTGAGCCGCGCTCGGCGCTGGCCGCTAACGACCACGGCCTCGCCGACCTGCGCGTGATCGCCGCCCAGGCCCACGACACCCTGGCGCCGGGCGGCTGGCTGGTGCTCGAGCACGGCTTCGACCAGGGCGGCGCGGTGCGCACTTTGCTCGGCGAACGGGGTTTCCAGGACGTGACCACCCGGCAGGACCTGGAAGGCCGCGACAGGGTAACCTTGGGCCATGTCTGACTACCACGGCGACGCCCTCAACGACGATCAGCTGCTGCGCTACAGCCGGCAGCTGCTGCTTCAGGAATTCGACCTCGACGGCCAGCAGGCGCTGGCCGGCGCCAGCGTGCTACTGGTGGGCTGCGGCGGCCTGGCCAATCCGGCGTCGCTGTATCTGGCCGGCGCCGGGGTGGGGCGGTTGCTGTTGGTGGACGATGACCGGGTGGACGCCAGCAACCTGCACCGGCAGATCGCCTTTCGCGGCGACCAGGTGGGCGAGGGCAAGGCCGGGGCGCTGGCGGCGCAGCTGCGCGCGCTCAACCCGGACGTGCTGGTCGAGCCCCACGCCGCCCGCGCCGACCGTGAATGGCTGGACCGGCACGTGCCCGGCGTCGATCTGGTGCTCGACTGCAGCGACAACTTCGCCACCCGCCAGGCCGCCAATGCCGCCTGTGTGGCGCACCGCAAACCGCTGGTGAGCGGCGCCGCCATCCGTCTCGACGGCCAGCTGGCGGTATTTGATCTGCGCCGTCCGGACAGCGCCTGCTACGCCTGCGTGTACGGCGCCGGCACCGACGGCGACCTGGCCTGCAGCGAAGCGGGCATCCTCGGGCCGGTGGTCGGCACCGTGGGCACCCTGCAGGCGCTGCTCGCCATTCATCTGCTCACCGGTACCCCGGTGGCGCCGGTGCTGAGAGTTTTCGACGGCCGCACCCTGGGCTGGCGCGAAGTGGCCTTCAAGAAGGACCCGGGCTGCCCGGTGTGCGGCGCTGGCTAGCCGGCGGTGGCCGACCGGTACTGTTCAAAAAAAGCCCGGCTGTCGGCGTAGGCGCCGAAAATACCGCCCTCCCGCTCCAGGCTGTTCAGCACTCCCTGATGCAGGTCCGGGCGCGCGGCGCCGCAGCAATCTTCCAGCAGCAGACAATCGAACCCGCGATCATTGGCTTCACGCATGGTCGAGGACACGCACACGTCGGTGGTGACGCCGAGCAGCAGCAGATGGCGAATCCCCCGGCTGCGCAATATCTGCTCCAGGTCGGTGGCGTAGAAAGCGCCGTTGCCGCACTTGTCCACCACCGGCTCGCCGTCCAGCGGCCGCATCTCGTCAATAAAATCCCAGCCTTCCTCGTCGCGCACCAGCAGCCGGCCGAGCGGCCCGGGGCTGCCGATGGCGGCGCCGGCGCGGGCCGCGCGCAGGCGCTTGCAGTCGTTCAGGTCGGACAGGTCACGGCGGTGGCCCTCGCGGGTATGGACCACCGTCAGGCCCAGTTCCCGGGCCGCCGCGAGGGCGTCGCGGGCCGGCGCCACGCTGCGCCGGGTGTGTTCCAGCGATTCACCGAGGCTGGCGAAGTAGCCGCGCGGATCAAGAAAGTCCTTCTGCATGTCGATGGCCAGCAGCGCGGTGTCGTCGGCGCGCCACCGGCCCGCCACCGGCCAGGGGTAGGGCACGCTGCAGCGGCTGCTGTCGAACGCGTCCAGCGGTATCTTCGGAGCGGAGACGCTGTTCATTGGTCGCTCCCCTCGGCCTCTTCCAGCCAGGTGGTGGGGAAGCGCAGTTTGACGTTATCCGCGTTGCCGATGACGGCGCCGGTGCCGCTTTCGATGCCGACGAAACCGGCGCTGGGCACCCCTTCGCCGAGCAGGCCGTGCTCGAACGCGAAGCCGGTGATCTGCTTCTGCGTGGCGACGAACTCTTCGCCGGTAATCAGAGCTTGTGCCTGCTCCGGGTCCAGGAAGTCGATGGTGCGCAGCTGGCTGCGGGCCCCGGCCAGGTCCGTGTTGAGGGTGTCGGCGGTGAACGCCATCAGGGCGTCGTGGCGCGGGTGTTCCGGGTCCAGCAGGGCGGCGGCTTCGTACCAGGCGCCGGCGATGGCGCGGCCCAGGTCCGGGTTATCCCGCACTGCCTCGGTGCGCAGGATCATGGTGTCCAGCAATTCGCCGTAGATGTCCGAGGAATCAAACACCAGGGTGGTGTCCGGGTACTGGGCGAGAATTTCGCTGAGCTGCGGTTTCCAGGTGGCCACGGCCTGGGTATCCGAGGACTCGAACACACTGGCGATGTCCGCGTCCGAGGTGTTGACCACGGTCACGTCCCGCTCGCTCAGGCCCTGGGTCTGCAGAGCCCGGGCCAGCATGTAGTGGGAGCCGGACAGCTCCACCAGATTGATCCGCGTGCCCTCCAGGTCGGCCACGCTTTTGTCCTTGCCGCGCAGCACGATGCCGTCGCTGCCGTTGGAGGTGCTCAGCGGCATGATCACGGTGGTGTCCACGCCGGAGGCGGCGGGAATGGTGAGCGCGTCCAGCGACATGGCGATCACCGCGTCGAACTGGCCCAGGGAAAACTGGGTGATGGCTTCCACGTAATCGTTCATCTGCACCGCTTCCAGATCGAAGCCGTAGCGGTCGCCCCATTTCTCCAGAATGCCGTTTTCCTCGGCGTAGGCCAGGGGCATGGAGCCGGCGTACAGGGTCCAGGCGACGCTGTAGGATTCGCGGGCCTGGGTCGGGCCGGTGACGGCCACGAGCAACAGGGTAAGCAGCAGGGCGGGGCCCCGGGTCAGGCGCTTGGCGCTAACGTGCATGACGATCTCCCGAAAGTGTAAGCGAGCCTCCACCATAAAAAGCGGGCGGCCCGGCTAACATGACGGAGCGTGCAGGTTCACGTGCGCACCGCCGCCAGCAGTGCCTCGACGAACGCCTGGATAACCGGCCGGCTGGCGCTGTCCGGGTGCATCGCCACCTGCAGATCGCTGGCGTGGCGCAGGCGTTCGGTGTCCAGCGCGACCAGCTCGCCGCGGGCCACCCAGGGCGCGGCGTAATGATCCGGCAAAAAGCCCAGGTGGCCGCCGCTGAGAATCAGCACGGCGATCGCTTCCAGGTTGGCGGTGAAGGTAATGCGCTCGCGCTCGCCGAGATTGAGCAACGCCATTTCCTGGTCGTGCAGAAAACGCCGGGACACCAGGCGGCTTTTCGCCAGGACGTCGCGGCGCCGGCCGGCGGGCACGCCGACGATCGGGTGGTCGGCGGCGGCATAGAGGTTGTCGGTTTCCTGATAGAGCGGCTGGTAGTGAAGCTGGTCGTGGCGGCTTTCAAACACGCTGATCGCCAGGTCCAGCCGTTTCTCCAGCAACTGCCGCTCCATCTCTTCCGGGGCCAGCACCTCCAGGCCCAGGCGCACCTCATCGCGGGGCGGGCTCTGGAAGGCGCGCAGCGCCGGCACCAGCGGACAGTTCGGGTCGGTGATGATGTTGTCGATAATGCCCAGCCGCAGTTGCCCGCTGGCCACGCCGCGCAGCCCCTCCACGGTCTGTTCGAAGCCGCGCAGCGAGGTGAACAGCCGCAGCGCCTGCTGGTGCACGGTTTCCCCTTCCGGAGTGAGCCGGAAGCCCTGGCGGCCCCGCTCGCACAGGCGCACGCCCAGGCGGCTTTCCAGCTGGCTGAGCGCGCGGCTGATGGTGGAGGCGTCCTTGTTGAGCGGCCCCTGGGCATTGGCGATGCCGTTGGCTTCCACCACGGCGAAGAAAATCTGCAGCGAATTCAGGTCGGCGCCGGCCAGTTTCATGGCGTTCTCCCGGAAAGCGTCACCACCTGGGCGTTCAGTTCGGTGATCTGGCGCGCCATGTCGGTCATCAGGCCGTGGATCAGCGACGGCTTGGCGCGGATCAGGTGATGGAAACCGTCGCTGGGAATGTGCATCGCCGCGCAGCGGCTGCGGGCGCGCACGGTGGCGCCACGGGGCGCGCCGGTGAGCACCGCGATGGCGCCCAGCAGCTCGCCCTCGGTGACCCGGCCCACCACCACGTCGTCGACCAGCACATCGGCTTCGCCCTCGAACAGGTTGTAGACGCCGTCGGCGCGGTCGCCCTGGCGCAGTATCAGATCGCCGGGGTGGAAATAGGCGAAGCGCGAGCCGGTGTGGTTTTCCTCCGGCGTCAGCGCGGCCAGGCAGCGGGTCAGCAGCGCCTGCTGCGTGATCAGCAACTCGCTCCAGCGACGCGCCCGTTCGGGAACGGCGAGGATTTCCTCGAGCAGGTCGACGAAATCATAGCCGGCCAGCAGCACCGCGCCGTCCGCCTGAAAGGTGACGCCGTCGTCCGGGTCCGGGACGATCACGTCGCCTTCGTCCCACAGCAACAGGCGCCGCCCCTGGCAGCAGGCCGCCAGGGTGCCGCCGCGCACCACGTACAGGCGCTGCGCGGCCAGGCCATCGCGGCGGGCGTCGGTGGTGGCGGGCAGCGACAGGCTCCGTGGTGTTTGGCGCAGGCCGCGGATCACGGCGTCGCCCAGTTGTTTGTAGTGTCGGGCCAGAGCGGGCAGGCCTTCCAGCGGTTCGCCCAGGGGTATCATGCGTTGCGTACTTCCACGGCTTGCGACGGGTTGAAAAGGCTAAGCAGAGATTATGCCATCTTGATGACCCGGGTGCGGCGCGGTGACGGGCTGGGCGTCAGTAGTCCCGCTGGCGGGGACGGAAGCGGGGCTCGCGCTTTTTCAGGTTGGCGGCCATGGCCTCGCCCTGATTGCGGCCGCGCAGCAGCTTGAACTGCAGGCTGGATTCCCGGTCGAAAGCCTGGTCCTCGGCGGCATGGCGGGTGCTGTGGAACAGCGCCTTGGTGGCGCTGACCGCGTCCGGCGAGCGGGTGAGGATGGCGTCGGCCAGGGCCCGCGCCGCCTGTTCGGGCTGTTCCGCCACCTGCGTGACCAGGTGCAGGGTTTTGGCTTCCACGGCGTCGAAACGGCGGCCGGTCATGGCCAGTTCCTTGGCCACATCCATGGGCACTAATTCGCGCAAAGTGACGGTTCCGGTCATGTCCGGGATCAGCCCCCATTTGCTTTCCATCACCGACAGCTCGCAGTCCGGCGTGGCGATGCGGAAATCCGCCGCCAGCGCCAGCTGCAGGCCGCCGCCGTAGCAGTAGCCGTGCAGCACTGCGATCACCGGCACCGGCAGTTCCCGCCAGGCCCAGCAGGCCTGCTGGAACAGGTTGGTTTTCTTGACGCCGAACTTGGTGAACGCCAGCAGCATTTTCAGCGGCGTTTTGGTAACGGTGGCGAAGTCGAGCCCGGCGCAGAACGCCTTGCCTTCACCGCGCAGAATCACCACCCGCACGTCGCGGTTTTTCTTCACGACCTTGGCGGTGCGAACCAGCGCCTGGAGCGTCTCCAGATCAAGACCGTTGTACTTTTCCGGGCGGTTCAGCGATACCGTCGCGATGTGGTCGTTGATCGAGAGCGTGACGCGGGATTCGTTCATGGCAGTTCCTGTTGGGGACGGCAAGTTCAAAGCTGAAAGGGCGCGCCTGTGGGAGCGGGCTTGCCCGCGAAAGGCAAGCGCAGCTTGCCGGCAGGATACCAGAGACGTCTATAGCAATGGCTTCAACGACGTCTCTGGTATCCTGCCGGGCGGTCTCCGCCCTTTCGCGGGCAAGGCCCGCTCCCACATTCAGCTACAGCTTTTGCTGCAATAGTTGGTTGACCTGCTGCGGGTTCGCCTTGCCCTGGGTGGCCTTCATGACCTGGCCGACGAAGAAGCCGATTTTCTTTTTCCGTTTGGCGTCGTCGGAGTTGCGGTAGTCCTCCACCTGGGCGGGGCTGTCGGCGATCACCTGGTCGACGATTTTTTCCAGCTCGCCGCTGTCGCTCATCTGCTTGAGGCCCTGCGCCTCGATGATCCGGTCCGGGCTGCCGTCACCGTTCCAGCAGGCTTCGAACACCTGCTTGGCGATCTTGGAACTGATGGTGCCGTCCTTGAGGCGCTGGATCAGCTCGCCGAGATGCTCGGCGGACACCGGGCTGTCGGCGATGTCCTTGTCTTCCGCGTTGAGTTTGGCGGCCAGTTCGCCCATCACCCAGTTGGCGGCCAGCTTGGCGTCGCCGCCGTGCTCGGCGGCGGTTTCGAAGTAGCGCGCCGTGGCGATGGAGCCGGACAGCAGGTCGGCGTCGTAGGCCGACAGCTGATACTGCTCGATGTAGCGCGCCTTGCGGGCGTCCGGCAGTTCCGGCAGCTCATCGCGCAGGGTTTGGATGTCCTCTTCGCTGACCATCACCGGCAACAGGTCCGGGCACGGGAAGTAACGGTAATCGTTGGCGTCTTCCTTGGTGCGCATGGAGCGGGCGGTGTTGGTCTCGCCGTTATAGAGCCGCGTTTCCTGAACGATTTCGCCGCCGTCCTCGAGCACGTCGATCTGCCGCGCCACTTCCAGGGCGATGGCTTTTTCCATGAAGCGGAACGAGTTCAGGTTCTTGGTTTCGGTACGTGTGCCGAGCGGTTCGCCGGGGCGGCGTATCGAAATGTTGACGTCGAAACGCATGTTGCCCTGGGACATGTCGCCGTCGCAGATGCCCAGCGAGGTGACGATGGAATGCAGCTTGCGGGCGAACGCCACCGCGTCCTCGGCGCCGCTCATATCCGGCTCCGAAACAATTTCGATCAACGGCGTGCCGGCGCGGTTGAGGTCGATGCCGGTCTGGCCATGACCCATATAGTCAGAGAAAGCCTCGTGCAAAGACTTACCGGCGTCCTCTTCCAGGTGGGCGTGGTGAATGCGTACCACCTTTTTGTCGCCGTTTTCCAGTTGCACTTCCACTTCCCCGGCACCGACGATGGGCTCCGCCAGCTGCGTGGTCTGGTAGCCCTTGGGCAGGTCCGGATAAAAATAATTTTTCCGTTCGAACACCGAGCGGCGGGCGATGTCCGCGTTCACCGCCAGGCCGAACCGGATAGCGTTGCGGATCGCTTCCCGGTTCACCACCGGCAGGGTGCCGGGCATGCCCAGATCGATCAGGCTGGCGTGCCGGTTGGGGTCGTCGCCGGTTTGCGTGCTGGTGCCGGAAAAGATTTTTGATTGGGTGGCCAGTTGCACGTGCACTTCCAGGCCGATCACCACTTCCCAGTTTCCTGAATGGCTCATGCGAAACCTCCCGGCGCCTGTTGATGCCAGTCCGTGGCCATTTGATAGCGGTGCGCCACGTTCAGTATGCGACCTTCCTGGAAATAGTTGCCGATCACCTGGGTGCCCGCGGGCAGACCGTTGATAAAGCCGCTGGGCATGGACAGCGCCGGCAGGCCGGCCAGGTTCACGGCGATGGTGAACACGTCGGCCATGTACATGTTGACCGGGTCGTCCGCCTTGGCGCCCAGCTTAAAGGCGGTTTCCGGCGAGGTGGGGCCCATGATCACGTCCACGTCCTTGAACGCGCGGGAGAAATCATCGCGGATCAGACGGCGTACTTTCTGCGCGCGCTTGTAGTAGGCGTCGTAGTAGCCGGCGGACAGCGCGTAGGTGCCCACCAGAATGCGGCGTTTCACTTCGGCGCCGAAACCCTCCGAGCGGGAGCGCTTGTACAGGTCTTCCAGGTCCGTGGGATTGTCGCAGCGGTAGCCGAAGCGCACGCCGTCGAAGCGCGACAGGTTGGAGCTGGCTTCCGCCGGCGCGATCACATAGTAGGCCGGCACCGACAGCTTGATGCTGGGCAGCGACAGCTTGACCAGTTTGGCGCCCTGTTTTTCCAGCTCGCGCATGGCTTCGCGGGCGTTATCGGCGATCGCTCCGTCCAGATTGTCGGGGAAAAATTCTTCCGGCACGCCGATTTTCAAGCCGTCCACGCTCTGATCCAGAGCACCGAGGTAATCGTCCACCGGTTCGTTCAGGCAGGTGGAGTCTTTCTCGTCATGGCCGGCCATGGCCTGCAGCATCAGCGCGCAGTCGGCGGCGGACAGGCCCAGCGGGCCGGCCTGATCCAGACTGGAGGCAAAGGCGATCATGCCCCAGCGGGACACCCGGCCGTAGGTGGGCTTGAGGCCGGTGACGCCGTTCAGCGCCGCCGGCTGGCGGATCGAGCCGCCGGTGTCGGTGCCGGTGGCGCCGGGGGCCAGCCGCGCCGCCAGGCCGGCGGCGGCACCGCCGGACGAACCGCCGGGCACCCGCTCGGTGTCCCAGGGGTTCTTCACCGGGCCGTAGAAGCTGGTTTCGTTGGACGAGCCCATGGCGAATTCGTCCATATTGGTCTTGCCCAGCATCACCGCGCCTTCGGCCGCCATTTTTTCCACCGCCGTGGCGGTGTAGGGGGCGATGAAATTATCCAGCATCCGCGAGCCGCAACTGGTGCGCACGCCCTCGGTGCAGAAAATATCCTTGTGCGCGATCGGCAGGCCGGTGAGCAGGCGGTGATCGCCGGCGGCGATCGCCTGGTCGGCGGCGTCCGCCTGCCGCAGGGCCTGCTCCTCGGTGACGGTGATAAAGCTGTTCAGCTCGCCGTCGTGCCGTTTGATGCGCTCCAGGAAGTGCTCGGTGAGCTCCCGGGAGGAAAAATCCCCGGCTTGCAGGCCGGCTTTGAGTTCGGTCAGTGTTTTATCGTGCATGTGGTTACTCAATCACCCGGGGTACCAGGAAACAGCCGTCCTCGCTGGCCGGCGCGAGAGGCAGGACCTTGTCGCGCACGTCCGGTTCGGTGACCCGGTCGTCGCGCAGGGGCTGGCTGACCTCGAGGGGGTGGGCCAGGGGTTCGACCTGGTCCACGTCCGCCTGCTGGAGCTGGTCGACCATGCCGAGGATGTCGTTAAGGCGGGCGGACAGCGCCGCGGTCTCGCTGTCGTCCACCCGCAGGCGGGCCAGGTGGGCCGCGCGCGCCACCACCTTGGAATCAATGGCCATGGGCGTTCTCCGCAAAGGCTGGGGAAGGGCGCAAAATTACCACAGACCGGGGCGCGGACAAACCGTGAAGAGCGTATGGGACCGGGTTCGCTTGCCGAAACCCGGCGCCGTTGCTAGAGTTGCGCCATTCTGTTGCAAGGGCGTGAACAGGCCCGCCGGCAACACCCTCTTTTCTCCACGACCCTCAGGAAACAGGCCAGGATGTCCGTGATTAAGCGCATTCGGGGGATGTTCTCCACCGATCTTTCCATCGACCTTGGCACCGCCAACACCCTTATTTACGTTCGCGGGCGCGGTATCGTACTGGATGAGCCCTCGGTGGTGGCCATTCGTCATCATGGCGCGCAGAAAAGCGTCGCCGCCGTGGGCGCCGACGCCAAGCGGATGCTGGGGCGCACCCCTGGCAATATCACCGCCATCCGCCCGATGAAGGACGGCGTGATCGCGGACTTCGACGTCACCGAGAAGATGCTGCAGTACTTCATCAAGAAGGTGCACGACACCGGCTTCTTCCCGCCGGCGCCCCGGGTGCTGGTGTGCGTGCCCTGCAAATCCACCCAGGTGGAGCGCCGCGCGATCCAGGATTCCGCCTTCGGCGCCGGCGCCCGTGACGTCTATCTGATCGAAGAGCCGGTGGCGGCCGCCATCGGCGCCGGCCTGCCGGTGGAAGAGGCGCGCGGCTCCATGGTCGTGGATATCGGCGGCGGCACCACCGAAATCGCCCTGATCTCCCTCAACGGTGTGGTCTACTCCGAATCCGTGCGCACCGGCGGCGACCGCTTCGACGAGGCCATCGTCGCCTTCGTGCGCAAGGAATACGGCTCGCTGATCGGCGAATCCACCGCCGAGCGCATCAAGCACGAGATCGGCACCGCCTATCCGGGCGGCGAGATCCTCGAGATCGACGTGCGCGGCCGTAACCTGGCCGAGGGCGTGCCGCGCCAGTTCACGCTCAACTCCGAAGAGATTCTGGAAGCCCTCAAGGACCCCCTCTCGGTGATCGTCAACGCGGTCAAGAACGCGCTGGAAGCCTCGCCGCCGGAGCTGGCGTCGGACATCGCCGAGCGCGGCCTGGTGCTGACCGGCGGCGGCGCGCTGCTGCGCGACATCGACCGCCTGCTCACCGAGGAAACCGGCCTGCCGGTGATCATCGCCGACGACCCGCTGACCTGCGTGGCGCGGGGCGGCGGCAAGGCCCTTGAGCTGATGGATACCCAGGGTCTGGACATGCTGGCCATGGGCTAACGGTTCCCACCGCCGCCCATGTATTCCGCCAACCCCACCTACCGCCTGCTGATCGCGCTGGTGCTGGCCGTCGTTCTGATGGCCCTGGACCAGCGCAGTAAGTGGGTGGAGCCGCTGCGTTATGGCGTCGGCTATCTGACCGCCCCGGTGCACTATCTGGCCCACCTGCCGGTGGATTCCGCCCGCTGGCTGGGACGCCTGTCCGAAACCCGTTCCAACCTGATGGAATCCCGCGAGCGCCTGGAGCGCCAGGTGCTGATCCTGGAGCAGAAGGTCCAGCGTCTGGCGGTGCTGCAGGCGGAAAACGTGCGTCTGCGGGAATTGCTCAACTCCTCCGCCAATCTGGACGCGTCGGTGCTGGTGGCGGAGATCATCGGCGTCGACCCGGACCCCAACCGCCAGGAGCTGGTGATCAACAAGGGCGGCCAGGACGACGTGCTGCAGGGGCAGGCGGTGCTGGAATCCCAGGGCCTGATCGGCCAGGTGGTGGAAGCCGGGCCGCTGTCCGCCCGGGTGCTGCTGATCACCGACGCCAGCCACGCCATGAGTGTGCAGGTGAACCGTAACGGGGTGCGCGCGATTCTGGCCGGCACCGGGCAGGGCAGCCGGCTGCGGCTGCTGTACGTGCCCGATACCGCCGACATCAAGGAGGGTGACCTGCTGGTGTCCACCGGCCTCGGCCAGCTCTACCCGCGCGGCTACCCGGTGGCCCGGGTGAGCCGGGTGAGCCACCAGTCCGGCGCCGCCTTCGCCGACATCGAGGCGCGCCCCACCGCCCGCCTGGACCGGGTCAGCCATGTGCTGCTGGTGCAGTCCATGGAACCGGTGTCGATCCCGGACGTGGCCCCCGAGTCGCCTTCCGATGAGCCGACGCCCGAGGAGCTGCCCGATGATGAATAACGAGCGGCCGGCCGGCACCGGCGTGATTCTGGTGACCTTCGTGGTCGCCGCCCTGCTGGAAGTGATCCCCCTTAACCAGACGCTGGACTGGGTGCGCCCGGAATGGATGCTGCTGGTGCTGCTGTACTGGGTGCTCTCGCTGCCGCACCGTATCGGTGTGCTGTGGGGCTTTCTGGTGGGGCTCTATCTGGACGTGCTGGTGGGCGCCACCCTCGGCCAGTGGGCCCTGTCCTACGCCTTCGGCGCCTACTTCATGCTGGCCGCCTACAAGCGCATGCGGGTGTTTCCGCTGTTGCAGCAAAGCGCGGTGGTGTTCCTGCTGGTGGGCTCCGCCAATCTGATCGCCTACCTGGTGCAGGAGTCCGTCGGCCGGACCCTGTATCCTCCCTATACGATCCTGTACTCCGCCGCCGCCAGCGCGGTGCTCTGGCGGCCCCTGTGCACGGCGCTACGCTGGACCCAGCACCGTTTTCTGGTGCGCTGACGCCGCCATCCCGTTCAGGCCACCGAACCAAGGAGCGCTCCATGCTTTACCTCGCATCCGGCTCGCCCCGGCGGGCGGAATTGTTGGCGCAAATCGGCGTGCCGTTCACCGTGCTGAAAGCGCCGGGCATCGACGAAACCGTGCGCGCCGGGGAAGCCCCCCACGACTATGTCGCCCGCATGGCGCGGGAAAAAGCCGCCGCCGGCCGTGCCGCAGCCCCTGGTCCCGAGCCGGTGCTGGGCGCCGACACCGCCGTGGTACTCGGCGAGCGGGTATTGGGCAAACCGGAAAACGACGACCAGGCCCTGGCCATGCTCCGCGACCTCCAGGACCGGGAACACCGGGTGCTCTCCGCGGTCTGCTTGATGGCCGGTGACATTCCCCGTCTCGCCCTTTCCGAAACCCGGGTCCGGCTGCGCCCGCTCGACGAGGCGCGCCTGCGCGCCTACGTGGCCACGGGTGAAGGGCGCGATAAAGCCGGTGCCTATGGCATCCAGGGGCTGGGCGCGGCCCTGGTGGCGTCGCTGAGCGGCAGCTACAGTGGGGTGGTCGGCTTACCCCTGGAAGAAACGGTGCCGCTCCTGGAATGGGCCGGCGTGCCCTATTGGCAATCCTGTTGATCGACTGAGGCCGCGGTGAAAAACGAAAGCCCCCGCTGGAGTTCCCATCTGCGAGGCCGGCTATGGTGGCTGGTGGCGATTCCGGTGCTGTTGCTGGCGGCCTACGTGGTGGTGGCGCGCCAATTGATGCTGCTGGTGCCCGATTACCGCCAGGAGCTGGAAGCGGTGCTCGAGGAGCACCTCGGCTTCGCCATCGTGATCGAACAGCTGGACGGCAGCATGGACGGCCTGACTCCGCGCTTCGAAGTGCGCGGCCTGACCCTGCCGCACGCGGAAGGGGAGCCGGCGCTGCGCCTGGACCAGGTGTCCGCCAGCGTGTCGATTCTGCCCACTTTGTTCCACCGCGATCTCTACCTGCGGGAATTGCGCATCAAGGGCGTGGACGTGCACCTGGTCCGGGGCGAGGACGGCGGCATCCGCCTGCGCGGCCTGGAAGCGCTGCAGGACCGGGAGCAGGGCGACCCGGCCGACAGCCTGCGCGCGCTCTACCGGCAGCAGCGCATTCTGGTGGAAGACGCGCGCTTCTCGCTGGACTGGCCGGGCCTGCCGCCGCTGGCGGCGTCCTCCCTGACCCTGGCCGTGGACAACAGCGGTGACGGCCATGCGGTGTCGGTGCGGGTGGAAGCCCGCGACCGGCCGTTCTCGGTGGACGCCCGCCTGCGCGTGGACGGCGACCCGCTGAGCCTGGACCAGCTCAATGCGCGCGGCTATCTGGACGTCAACGGCGAGCGCCTGCACGAGTGGCTGCCCGAAGCGCGGGACTGGCCGCTGGATCTGGCCGGGCTGGACGGCCGGGTGCGCGCCTGGACCGCCATCTCCGGCGGCCAGGTGCGCTCCGCCCAGGTGCGCCTGGGCGCGCCGTCCGTCACCCTTACCGACGGCGACCAGCCGTGGCCGCTCACCGATATCAATCTGGACGCCCAGCTGAGCCGGCGGCCCAACGGCGACGGCCAGTTGTCGGTGACCGCGCTGAGTGGCCAGACGCCGGCCGGCGCGGTGGCGCCGGGCCCGGTGGCGCTCCGTTGGCGGATCGCCGAAGGCGGCGCGCACTGGCGTTTCCAGGGCGAGGACCTGGCGATCCACGCGCTCAGCCGGCAACTGTCGGAGTGGCCGTTCGTGCTGCCCGAGGGGCTGGGCACGATCCGCGACCGGTTGCGCGAGCATCAGCCCCGGGGCGTGCTGCAGCAGCTCTATCTGGCCGGCGTGGAAGGCCGCGTGGACGCCATCCAGGCCCGTTTCGCCGGCCTCGCCGCCGACGCCCTGGACCGGGTGCCCGGCGCCCGCGGGCTGAACGGCTGGGTGGCCGGCGGCCCCCGCCACGGCGTGGCGCGCGTCAACGGCGACCCGCTGCAGCTCACCGTACCCCGGCTCTACGATCACCCCCTGAGCACCCGGTTCAACGGCGTGCTGCGCTGGTTCAGCGACGCCGGCCGCTGGTCGGTGGAGACCGGCACCCTGATGGCCGCCAACGCCGACGCCCGGGGCGTCGCCATGTTCCGGCTGGAGGGCGGCGACGGCCTGCCGGTGCCGGAGCTGCGCCTGCTCGCCGACCTGCACGACGGCGACGCGGCGCGGGCGGCGCACTACATTCCCATGGAAAGGCTGCCCGACCCGCTCAGTGAATGGCTGGCCCAGGCGTTCCGTGGCGGGCAACTGGACGAAGGCCGTTTCCTCTACCGGGGGCCGATTAAAATCGACCCGCAACGGCAGCAGGACCGCACCTTCCAGATGCGCTTCCAGGGCCGGGATATGGCCCTGTCGTTCCTGCCCGACTGGCCGGTGGCCACCGGCATTCAGGCGGACGTGCTGATCGACGGCCGCGAAGTCAGCGGCCAGGTCGCCGGTGGACGCCTGTTCGACAGCGAACTGAGCCGGGTCACCGTGGACCTGCCGGCGGTGGAGGACCCCTCGCGCCGGCACCTGGTGATCCAGGGGCAGGTGCAGGGCCCGGCCACCGATCTGGACCGTGTTTTCCACGACACGCCGCTCGCCGGGCAGCTGCCCGACGGGCTGCTTGACTGGCGGTTCCGCGCCGGCCAGGTGGGCGGGCACCTGCTGCTGGATCTGCCGCTCACCAAAAACGGCAGCGAGCCGATGGTGATTGTCGACGGCCGGGGCGACGGCGTCACGCTGGCCAATGAGTCTCTGGATCTCACCGTCACCGACGTCACCGCGCCGGTCTATTTCCACCTGCGCGAAGGCATCAACATGCCCAGCCTGGAGGGCAAGGCGTTGGGCGGCCGCTTCACCGGTTCCTGGCTGACGCGGGGGCCGGACAGCCAGATGCAGCTCACCGGCGCCTTGCCGGTGGCGCGGCTGCGCGACTGGTCGGGGATGGACTGGCCGGTGCCGGTGAGCGGGCGGTTGCCGCTGGAGCTGGACCTGGGCATGCCCTGGCGGGGCATGCCGCTGCGCGTGGAGGCGCGTTCCACCCTGGAAGGGGTCAAGGTGGACGCCCCCGCGCCCCTGGGCAAAAGCGCCGGCAGCGTGCGCGGCAGCCGGCTAGTGTGGCGCGCCGGCCGCGAGCAGAGCCTGAGCGTCAACTACGGCGAGGTGGCGCGCGGCCGCTTCCGCACCGGCGACAACTTCGCCGGCGCCCTGGGCCTGGGCGGCGTGGCGCCGCCGTCGCTGCCCGAGCGGGGGCTGGTGATCGAAGGCCGGGCGGAGCGCGCCAGGGCCGCCGACTGGCTGGACTTCGTGCAAGGTCTGAACAAAGGCGGCGGGCAGGGCGACGGTGGCCCCGTGTCGCCCGCCCTGGTCCGCCGCGTGGCGGTCACGGTGGCCGATCTGGACCTGTTCGGCGTGGCCCTGTCCGACGCCCGGTTCATCGCCGCGCCCCACCAGAGCGGCTGGGAATTCAATCTGGCGGCGCCGGCTCTGGCCGGCACGCTGCGCCTGCCCGCCAACTACCGGCCCCGGGGCGACCGGCCGATGACGTTGTCCATCAGCCGGCTGCGGCTGCCGGATAATCCGCTCACCGTTGGCGCCGACGGCGAGGCGGGCGACAACGGCCGGCGCCCGTCGCCCACGGACGTACCGGTGATGGACGTGACCCTTACCGACGCCCGCATCGGGCGCGAAGTGCTGGGCGACTGGTCCACCCGCATCCGCCCGGTGGACGGCGGCGCGCGCGCCGAGGCCCTGCGCGGCGAATGGCGTGGCGTCCAGGTGGACGGCAACCTCACCTGGACCGAGACCGGCGCGGGCGCCCAGCGTACCCGTTACCAGGGCAGCGTGGTTTCGGGCGATCTCAAGGACACCCTCACCGCCTGGGGTCTGCCGGTGTTGCTGGAAAGCGATGACGCCCGCGCCACCCTGGATCTGTCCTGGCCGGACTGGCCGCTGAGCCCGGACTATCTGGCCCTGACCGGCGACGCCCGGCTCGACATCGGCGAGTGCCTGATTCCCGATCCGCAAAAGCGCACCTCGGTGCTGCGCGTGCTGGGGGTGCTTAACGTGGCCAACATCCAGCGCCGGCTGCGTCTGGATTTCTCCGACCTCTACCAGGACGGGCTGAGCTGCGATTCGATCAAAGGCGACTTCGTGTTCGACGGCGCCGCGCTCACCGCCCGCGACGTGTCCATCGAATCGCCGTCCGCCGCCTTCGAGATCAACGGCCAGGCCGATCTGGCCGCGCAGACCCTCAATCAGGAAGTGGCCATGACGCTGCCGCTGTCCAGTAACCTCTACGCCGGCTGCATCGCCGGCCCGGCGGTGTGCGCCGGTATCTTTGTGGTGGAACGCCTTTGGGGTGATAAGCTGGATAAAACCACCACCATCACATACCAGGTATCCGGCCCCTGGCAGGATCCCCAGGTGAAGGAGACGGAGGGCTTTCTTGAGTAACAGGCAGGACGCAACGGCGCGTTGTCGCGTGGCCGCCGTGCAGATGACCAGCGGCGCCGACACCGACGCCAACCTGCGCGCCGCCGGCGAGGCGCTGGCCCGGGCCGCCGAGGGCGGCGCCGAGCTGGCGGTGCTGCCGGAGAACTTCGCCGGCTACGGCGTCGATTACCGCGCCCTGGGCGAGCGCTACGGCGAGCTGTGCGGCTGGCTGATCGAGCGCGCCCGGACCCTGGGCCTGTGGGTGATCGGCGGCAGCATCCCGGCATTGACCCGGCCCGGCGGCGAACCGGTGCCGGCGCCCCGGGTGCGTACCCGCAGCGTGCTGGCCGGCCCTGACGGCGAGATCACCGCCCTCTATGACAAACTGCATCTGTTCGACGCGGACGTGAGCGACCGCCAGGGCCGGTACCGGGAATCGGATGTGTTCGAGCCCGGCGAGCAGGCGGTGGTGGCCACCGCCGCCGGCCTGCAGGTGGGCCTGGCGATCTGCTACGACCTGCGTTTCCCGCTGCACGCGCGGGTGCTGGCGGACCGGGGCGCCGGTCTTATCGTCTATCCCAGTGCCTTTACCGCCACCACCGGCGCCGCCCACTGGGCATTGTTACTGCGCGCCTGCGCGGTGCAGAACGGCTGCTACGTGCTGGGCGCCAACCAGTGCGGCCGGCACAGCGAGACCCGCGCCAGCTTCGGCCACTCCATGCTGGTGGACCCCTGGGGCCGGGTGGTGGCCGGCGCCGACGGCGACCAGGCGGACAGCCCCGGCGTGGTGTTCGGCACCGTCGACCCCGCCGTGCTCGATCAAGTACGCTCCGGCCTGCCGGTGCACACCCATCAACGATTCAAGGTGAACGGTCCTTATGATCTCTAACCAACGGACCTCCGACAGCGAACGGCTTTCCCTGGCCTCGGACATTCTGCTGGCCCCGGCCCAACTGGGCACCGACCAGCTGCAGAGCCTGCTGGGCGGCAAGCTGGCCGGGCGCGCCGACTACGCCGACGTCTACTTCCAGCACAGCCGCCACGAGGCCTGGATTCTCGAAGACGGCCTGGTGCGCGACGCCAGCTTCAACCTGGAGCGCGGCGCCGGGGTGCGTCTGGTCAGCGGCGACAAGACCGGTTTCGCCTACAGCGACGACATCTCCCTGGACGCGCTCACCCAGGCGGGCAGCGCCGCCGCCGCCATCGGCCGGCAGGGCAAGGATCAATCGGTGCGCATCGGCGCCGCCAAGACCATGCCCGCCCGTTATCCGGCGCTGGATCCGCTGCCCGGCTGGAGCAGCGAGATGAAAGTGGCGCTGCTGCAGGAGATGGACCGCCTGGCCCGCTCCCTGGACCCGGCGGTGAAGGAAGTCACTGTCAGCCTCAGCGGCGAGCAGGACGTGGTGCTGGTGGCCGCCACCGACGGCACCCTGGCGGCGGACGTGCGGCCGCTGATCCGCTTCAATATTTCCGTGATCGCCGAGCGGGGCGGCCGCCGCGAGCGCGGCAGCGCCGGCGGCGGTGGCCGGGTGGCCTACGACTGGCTGCGCCAGGACGGCCGGCTGGAAACCTGGACCCGGGACGCGGTGCGCCAGGCGCTGCTCAACCTGGACGCGGAACCGGCGCCGGCGGGCACCATGCCGGTGGTGCTGGGCCCGGGCTGGCCCGGCGTGCTCTTGCACGAAGCGGTGGGCCATGGCCTGGAAGGCGACTTCAACCGTAAGGGCACCTCCATGTTCGCCAAGATGATGGGCCAGCAGGTGGCGTCCAGCCTGTGCACCGTGGTCGACGACGGCACCCTGCCGGACCGGCGCGGCTCGCTCACCGTCGACGATGAAGGCACCCCGGGCGGCTACAACACCCTGATCGACAACGGCAAGCTGGTCGGCCACATGCAGGACAAGACCAATGCCCGCCTGATGGGCGTGGCGCCCACCGGCAACGGCCGCCGTGAATCCTACGCGCACCTGCCGATGCCGCGCATGACCAACACCTACATGCTGCCCGGCGAATCCGACCCGGAAGAAATCCTCGCCAGCCTGGACCGGGGCATCTACGCGGTGAACTTCGGCGGTGGCCAGGTGGACATCACCTCCGGGCGCTTCGTGTTCTCCACCAGCGAGGCTTACCTGGTGGAGAAGGGCAAGATCGTCTGCCCGGTGAAGGGCGCCACCCTGATCGGCAGCGGCGCGGAAGTGATGAACCGCATCTCCATGGTCGGCAACGACCTGGCGCTGGATTCCGGCATCGGCGTGTGCGGCAAGGACGGCCAGTCGGTGCCGGTGGGCGTCGGCCAGCCGACCCTGCGGGTGGACGCGTTGACGGTGGGCGGCACCGCCTGATGCCGGTGTCGGTGCCGGAAGTCCTGGCGCGCATGCGCCTGTTCGACGGTCTTAACGCCGACGAGCTGGCGGTGGCGGAGAAGCTGGTGTTCGTCAACCGCGCCGCCGCCGGCGACACCGTTTGCCGCGAGGGCGACCGCAGTGATTTCCTCTGTTTCGTGGTGCGGGGTCGGCTGGACATCCTCAAGGCGCAGCGCACGGCGGACGGCAAGCCCATTCACGGCGAAGCCGCGGCCGGAGCCCCGGCGGCCGGTGCGTCGGTGATCGCGCATCTCAATCCCGGTGACTCGCTCGGCGAAATGGCGCTGGTGGATCACCAGCCCCGTTCCGCCACGGTGCGCGCCGCCGAGGACACCACCCTGGTGGTGCTCACCCGCAAAGGCTTCGAGCAACTGCGCCGCCGCGAGCCGCGCGCCGCCGCCGTGCTGATGGAAAACATCGCCCGCCTGTTGTGCGACAACCTGCGTCAGACCTCGTCCCGCCTGGCCCAGTTCATGCCGCCACTCGGTTGATTGCTCCCACAATCAATACAGCGGCGCGTTCTTTTCCAAATCGTTGAGCAGACCCTGGAAGCGTTTGCGCTCGCGCTTGAAGCGGGCGCGCTGGTCCGCGTCGGCGGCGTCCGGGTCGGCGGGGCGGGCCTTGATCAGGTTGCGCGCCTGATTGCGCAGCGCCTGGCGGTCGCCCTGGGGGTATTCGGTGAGCACCTGCTGCAGGAGCGGCTCCGCTTCCTTGGGGCCGTCGCAGGCGGCGATCTGCTCGGTCCAGTGTTGCAGGCGCTGCTGGCGCAGCGGGTTCTGCAGGGCCTCCACGGCGCTGACGATGGCGTCGCTGTCGGCGTCGTAGATCAGACGGCCGATGAACAGCGCATGGCGCCGGCGCGCGTCCAGGTTGGTGATGCGGCGCGCTTCGTCGAGCGCTTTCTCGAGGCCGTCGGTGAGCGGCAGACGCGCGCGCTGCTCCGGTTTCAGGCCCATCAGGGTCAAGCCCACTTCCTGGAGTGCCTGCATATCCTGCTTGCGGCGTGTTTTGCTGGCGGGGGTATCGTTATACTCGGTCATGATTCCAGGGAAGCAGCGCTTCCAATAATGCATTGAATGGAAAACGTATTTTATGTCCGAAAACGCCAGCGTGACAGCGAATCTCGGCCCGCAGCATCTGGGAGCCGCCCGCGACACCGTGGCACAGGTGCTGGAAGAGGCGAAACGCCAGGGCGCCAGCGCCGCCGAAGCCCAGCTGAGCCTGGCCCAGGGATTGTCCGTGGACGTCCGTCTGGGTGAAGTGGAAACGGTGGAATTTCACCGCGACCGGGGCCTGGCGGTGACGGTGTTCTTCGGCCAGCGCAAGGGCCAGGCGTCCACCTCCGACGACAGCCCGCAGAGCCTGCGCGACGCGGTGGCCGCCGCCTGCGCCATCGCCCGCCACACCGAAGAGGACAAGTACGCCGGTATCGCCAGCCCCGAGCAGCTGGCCGACCGGGTGCCGGACCTGGACCTGTATCACCCCTGGGCGCTGAGCACCGAGCAGGCGATCGAGGACGCCCGGCGCTGTGAAGCGGTGGCCCGTGACGACGACCGCATCGTCAATTCCGAGGGCGCCTCGGTGTCCACCGGCAGCAGCCTGCGGGTATTGGGCACCAGTGCCGGTTTCCTGCAGGGCTACGCCGGCACCATTCACTCCCGCAGTTGCGCGGTGGTGGCCGAGGACGACCAGGGCATGCAGCGTAACTTCTGGTACGACGCCGGCCGCCGCGCGGATTTGCTGGCGTCCGCCGAGCAGGTCGGCGAGCGGGCCCGCGAGCGCACGCTGGCGCGGCTGGGCGCGGAAATCCCCGACACCGCCGAATTGCCGGTGCTGCTGGCGCCGGAGATCGCCGCCGGCCTGCTCGGCCATTTTATCTCCGCGATCAGTGGCGGCAGCCTGTACCGGCGCGCCTCGTTTCTGCGCGACCGGCTTGGCGAGCGGCTTTTCCCGCAAGGCATCGATGTGCGCGAGCAGCCGTTGCTGCCGGGCGCCAACGGCTCGGCGCCGTTCGACGGCGACGGCCTGGCGACGCGGGATCAGGCGTTCGTGGAAGACGGTGTGCTGCGCCGCTACGCGCTGGGCTTGTACGCCGCGCGGCGGCTCGACATGGCGCCCACCGGCAACGGCAGTGGCGTGCACAATCTGTCGATTTCGGATACCGGCGAGGATTTCGACGCCCTGGTGCGGCGGATCGACCGGGGTATTCTGGTCACCGAGGTGATGGGCCAGGGCGTTAATCTGGTCACCGGCGACTACTCCCGGGGCGCCTCGGGTTTCTGGATTGAGAACGGTGTCATACGCAAACCGCTTCAGGAGTTTACCATTGCCGGGAATCTGGGGGAGATGTTCGCCGGTATCCAGGGTAGTGGCACGGACGTGGAACGCCGCGGCAATATCGCGTGCGGCTCGCTGTTGCTGAGCCCGATGAAAATCGCCGGCGCTTGAGGTCGCCGGCGGCGTCGCCCGCCATTTTTTTATTGGTTGTTAATTCGTTTGAAACTTAGGGGAATATTCATGACGGAAGTGAATCCTTACCAAGGACCGGAAACCAACGTAGCGAGCCCGCAAGGCGAGGGTGCCTTTGCGCTGGACGGCCCGCACAAAGTCACCGTGGGCCAGGCGCTGGGCTGGCTCGGTGAGGGGATGAGAATGCTCAGTGGCCACTGGGGCGTGGTGATCGGGGCCCTGGTGCTGGTGATGGTGATCACCATGGGGCTGCAGTTGATCCCGTTCCTCGGGCCTCTGGGGCAGCCCTTTATCACCACCCTGTTGTACGCCGGGCTGGTGAAGCTGTTCCACCGTATCGCCACCGACGGGCGCTCCGATTTCGGTGATCTGTTCGCCGGCTTTTCCGAGCGCACCGGGCCCTTGCTGCTGCTGGCGCTGGTGCAGATCGGCGTCTACCTGGGCGCGTTGCTGGTGATCGGCGGTCTGATGGCGATCTCCATGGGCGGCTCCATGTCGCTGCAGTCGATGGACCCGCAGGCGATGAGCAGCGGCATGGGCGTGATGATGGCGATCATGCTGCCGCTGTTCCTGATCGTGTTCACCCTGGTGATGTTCCTGTTCTACTTCGCCGTGCCGCTGATCATGCTGGGCGGCATGGGGCTGGGCGGCGCCATGGGGGTCAGCTTCCGCGCCTGCATGAAGAACCTGCTGCCGATGATCGTGTACGGCATCGTGGTCATGCTGATCGTCATGGTGGCGGCCCTGCCGCTGCTGCTGGGCCTGCTGTTCGTGATGCCGATTCTGGCCGGCGCTTACTATGTGTCGTTCCGGCAGGTGCTCACCAGCCCCGCCGACGGTGCCGAACATGGACCCGAATAACCCCTACCAGGGGCCACAAGCGGCGTTGCTGGAGACGCCGCGTCCTGGCGAGGCGACGGTGGGCAGCGCCCGCCGCCGTCCCGTGGGGCACGGCTGGCTGTGGTGGAAGCGTGCCTGGTCGCTGGTGGCTACCAATTGGGTGCTCTGGTGCCTGGCGGTGCTGGTGTTCTTCGTAATGCTGGGCGCTATTAGTCTGGTGGGTTTATGGGTGCCCAGGCTGGGAAACTATGCGCCGGCGCTGGTCTCTCCGCTGCTGGGGGCCGGGCTGCTTCATCTGGCCTGGCGCCGTTGGGGCGACGAAACCTTCGAATTCGGCGACCTGTTCGCCGGCTTTTCCAATCGCACCGGCGCGCTGTTTTTCGCCGGCCTGATGCAAGTGCTGGCGCAGGTTGCGTTCACCGCCGTGATGGTGGGGGTGATGCTGGTCGCTTTTGGCTCTGAGGTCGCCGCGGCATTCAGTACCGCCTATGGCGGTCCCGTACAGGAGACCATGAACTTGCCGGCGGGTATGAGCGGCCTGCGTATGCTGTTGGCCGGTCTGCTGGCGGCGGCGTTGTTTGCGCCTTATCTGGCGATGGTTTGGTTTCAGGCACCTCTTGTCTACTTCGGCCGGCGTAACGGTTTCAAGGCGCTGGGCGAGAGCTTAGTGGCGGTGCTGAGAAACTGGGCGCCGATGCTGTGGTTGAGCGTGGTGACGCTTTTGGTGCTGGGGGTCTGGATATTGATCTTCGCGGCGTTCTTCATGTTCGCCGAGGCTTTGCTTGCCGGGGTGTCCGGGATTCTGGCAGTGATACTGCTGGGGCTTCTGGCGTTGGTGTCCGGTTTGTTCCTGATGGCGGTGATGATGGTCTCGGTGTACGCCTCGTTCCGGGATATCTTCGGCGCCGATGATGAGCCGGAAGCGACTCCGGAGCTATAACACGGATGGTGGGGTGGGCCTTGTGGGAGCGGGCCTCGCCCGCGAAAGGGTGGCTTTTAGCCACCCGGCAGGATGCCAGAGGCCTTGTTGGTACTGCCGTTAGAGGTGTCTCTGGGATCCTGCCGGCAAGCTTCGCTTGCCTTTCGCGGGCTGGGCCCGCTCGCACAGGCCCGCCCGTACTAGACCACCAGGTTGGCGTAGAGCAGGGTGGCGAGACCGAGGAAGGCCATGAAGCCGACGATGTCGGTGACGGTGGTCAGCACCACCGACCCGGCCAGCGCCGGGTCGATGCCCATGCGTTTCATCACCATCGGGATCATCGCGCCGGCGCCGGCGGCCACCACCAGGTTGAGGATCATGGCGCAGCCGATGATCACGCCCAGGCTCGGGTCGTCGAACCAGAGCGCGGCGGTGACGCCGATCACCAGCGCCCAGAGCATGCCGTTGAAGGCGCCCACCGCCAATTCCTTGGTCAGCAGATAGCGGGTGTTGCCCGCCTGCACCTGCCCCAGTGCCATGGCGCGGATCACCAGGGTCAGGGTCTGGCTGCCGGCGATGCCGCCCATGCTGGCGACGATCGGCATCAGCACCGCCAGGGCCACCACCTTCTCCAGGGTGTCCTCGAACAGGCTGATCACCGCCGAGGCGGCCAGGGCGGTGAGCAGGTTGATGCCCAGCCAGAGCGCGCGGCGGCGCACCGTTTGCCACACCGAGCCGAAGGTGTCCTCATCCTCGCCCAGGCCGGCCATGCCCATCAGCGAGTGCTCGGCTTCTTCCATGATCACGTCGACCACGTCATCAATGGTGATCCGGCCCACCAGCATGCCGTCGTCGTCCACCACCGGGGCGGTCACCAGGTCCAGGCGTTCGAACAGCTTGGCCACTTCGTGGGCGTCCTGGGTGGCGGGGATCGCTTCCACATCGGTGATCATCGCTTCGCGCACCGAGGTGCCGGGGTCGGAAATCAGCACCCGGGTCAGCGGCAGTACGCCGACGAACTGGTTCTTACGGTTCACCACCAGCAGGTTATCGGTGGTTTTGGGGATGTCGCCCAGGCGCCGCAGATAGCGCTGCACCACACTGAAGGTGATCTCCGGGCGCACCGTGATCACGTCCGTGTTCATCAGGCCGCCGGCGGTGTCCTCCGGGTAGTTCATCACCTGTTCCAGGCGTTCCCGGTTCTGGGCGTCGAGGCCGGCCAGCACGCGGCTGGTGACCTGTTCCGGCAGTTCTTGAAGGAGGTCGGCCAGATCGTCGGTGTCGAGATCCTCGATCAGCTCCACCAGCTCTTCGGTGGGCAGGTCGCGCAGCAGCTCCACGCGCACTTCCTCGCCGAGATACTGCAGCACTTCGGTTTCCTGCTCCTGGCTGAGCAGTTGCCAGAGGATCTCGCGTTCGCGCGGCGGGGAGGATTCGATCAGGTGCGCGGCTTCGGCGCCGGGCAGGTTATTGAGCACCTGCCGCACTTCGGAAAAGGTGCCGTTGGCCAGGGCCCGGTTGACCGTTTTAAGGTTTCGGCGGTGGCGGGTTTGTTCTGCGGTCATGGTTCCCTCCTTAGGCGGGGTAGTTTACACCACTGCGCATTACGGAAGGATCAAAGCTTTAAAAAAGCGGCCTACTCGCCTTCGTCGAACTTGCGCTCGAACAGATCGGTGAGTTCGTCCATGGCCGGTTGTTCGTCTTCGCCGTCCACGCACACACGCAGGGTGGTGCCTTTGGCGGCCCCCAGCGTCAGCAGCCCCATGATGCTCTTGGCATCGATGCGGCGTTCCCCGTGAATCACCTGGATACTGCAGCTGTAGCGCGAAGCCACGCTGACCACCTTGGCGGCGGCGCGTGCGTGCAGGCCCAGCTTGTTGGTGATGGCCAGGTCCTGTTCAATCATCCATCCAGCTCCCGGTGGCGGACATGCAAGGGCACGCCCTGGTTACGCAGCCGGTGGGCCAGCTGCTCGGTGATATAGACCGAACGGTGACGGCCACCGGTGCAGCCCACGGCCACCGTCACATAGCTGCGGTCGTTGGCCGCGTAGGTGGGCAGCCAGCGGTTCAGAAAGTTGAAAATATCTTCCAGCATCAGGTCGCTTTCCGGGTGCCCGCGCAGGAACTCGGCGATGCGTTCGTCGCGGCCGGTCAGTGGCCGCAGCTCGCTGTGCCAGTGGGGGTTGGGCAGGGCGCGCACGTCGAACACCAGGTCGGCGTCGCGGGGCAGGCCGTTTTTATAGCCGAAGGATTCGATCAGCAGCGACAGATTGACGTCGCGGCGGGCCACCCGTTGCCGGATCAGGTTGCGCAGCGTGTGCACGTCCAGGCTGCTGGTGTCGATCACCAGGTCGGCGAGCATGCGGATGTCCGCCAGCAAACGCGCTTCGTATTCGATCGCGTCGGCCAGGGTGCGGTCGTCGTCGCTGAGCGGGTGGCGGCGGCGGGTGGCGCTGAAGCGCTCCAGCAGGGTGCCCGGGTCGGCGTCGAGAAAGATCACCTCGGTTTCCACCTGCTGGTTTTTCAGCGCCTTGATAATGCTCTTGAACGCCAGCAGCTGGCGGGGCAGGTTGCGCGCGTCCACGCCCACCGCCACCCGTTCCGGGGCGTGTTCCTCGGTGTCGAGCTGTTCGGTGAGGGTGGGCAACAGCCCCAGGGGCAGATTGTCCACGCAATAGTAGCCGTGGTCCTCCAGGGCCTGCAGGGCGGTGGTCTTACCCGACCCGGAGCGGCCGCTGAGAATGGTGAGCTTCATAAGGGGGCAACCGGTAAGGGCTAGGACGCGAGGCGTAGTTCCGCTTCCGATTCCACCGCCACCTGGAACAACTGCTGGTTGCTGTGGGCCCGTCGCAGGTCGCTGCGGTAGTCATCGTCGTTGAACAGGCTGGCCAGATGGCTGAGTGTCTTGAGGTGCTGTTCCGGGTTCTGTTCCGGCACCAGCAGCACGAACACCAGATCCACCGGGCGGCCGTCGACGGCGTCGAAGTCCACCGCGTCTTCCAGCTTCAACAGCAGGCCCACCGCGCCTTCGCAGTGGCCCAGCCGGCAGTGGGGAATGGCGATGCCTTCGCCGATGCCGGTGGACCCGAGTTTTTCCCGGGCCACCAGGGCGTCGAACACTTCCTGCTCGTTGAGACCGCCGCAGCTGGCCGCGGCCAGCTGGGCGATCTGATCGAGCAACCGTTTTTTACTGGTGACCGACACGTCGTTATAGGTGCGGTCTTCGCTGAGCAATTCACGTACTCGCATAGGGTTAATGACCGTGTTTACGGTCCACCGTCTTCTCTTTGTGTTTGAGGATTTGCCGGTCCAGCTTGTTGGTCAGCGCATCAATGGCCGCGTACATGTCGTCCGCGTGGGCGGTGGCGAACACGTCGGCGCCGGAGATGTGGATGGTGGATTCGGCCTTGTGGGATTTGGGCTCCGGAGACAGGATCACCTGAATGCTGGTGATCTGATCGAAATGGCGCTCCAGTTTGGCGAACTTTTCGTCCACATAGTCACGCAGGGCGTCGGTAATATCCAGGTGGTGACCACTGATGTTTATTTGCATGGCTGGCTCCTATACCTCGTTAAGACCCATCCTTCGCGCGCGTCTACACCAAACGCTTACGCGCGCTCGAGGACGGGATGCGCATCGCCTCGCGATATTTGGCGACCGTGCGGCGCGCCACCTTGATCCCCTGATCATTCAGCAAGCTCGCCAGCTTGTTGTCGCTGAGCGGCTTGCGAGGACTCTCGGCGGCGACCAGCTTCTTAATGATGGCACGAATGGCGGTGGAGGAACACTCACCGCCGCCGTCCGTGTCGACGTGACTTGAGAAGAAATATTTCAGCTCGAACACGCCCTTGGGCGTGAGCATGAATTTCTGGTTGGTGACCCGGCTGATGGTGGACTCGTGCATGCCCACGGCCTCGGCGATATCCGCCAGAACCAGCGGTTTCATCGCCTCTTCACCGTAGTTGAAGAAGTCCTGCTGCACCTCGACGATGCGGCTGGCCACTTTCAGCAGGGTGTCGTGGCGGCTTTGCAGGCTTTTCAGGAACCATTTGGCTTCCTGCATGCAGTTGCGCAGGTACTGGCCGTCCTCGCCGCCCACCTGGCGGGCCATCTGCGCGTACTGGGCGTGAAGATTGACGCGCGGCAGCACCGCCTCGTTGAGCGCCACCCGCCAGCCGCCCTTGTGGGCGCTGACCACCACGTCGGGGACCGCGTAATCGGCGCTTTCGCCGCCGATCTGCTGGCCCGGGGCCGGGTCCAGGCCACGCAGCAGCGCCATGGCCGCCAACAGCGCCTCCTCGGTGGCGCCCAGCGCCCGCCGCAGGCCGGCGTAATCGTGCTTTTCCAGCAGCGTCTGGTGCGCCAGCACCGCGCGGGCCTGGGCCAGATGGGGGGTGTCCTCGGGCAACTGGCCCAGCTGTACGCCCAGGCACTCGGCCAGGTCGCGGCTGGCCACGCCCACCGGGTCGAACTGCTGCAGCCGGTGCAATACCGCCACCACTTCATCGTCTTCCACCGGGTCGTCCGGGTCGGCGATCTCGTTATTGGCGGTGGTGACCAGGTCTTCCAGGGGCACGGTGACGAAGCCGCGCTCGTCCAGGGCTTCAATGATGATCTGGGCGATCACCCGGTCCCGGTCGCTCATCGGCGTCAGGTTGAGCTGCCACTCCATGTGGCTGATCAGGGTGTCGGGGTTGGCGTGGCGTTGCTGCCAGGCGTCGGCGTCTTCGCTCTCGCCGCCGGGGCTGCTCTGGCCCACGTAGAGGTCGTCCCAGTCGCTGTCGGTTTCCACCGGGCCGTCCACCAGGTCTTCCAGGGCGTCGCTGCGCTCCACGTCCAGGTCCGCGTCGGCGTCGTATTCCGTCTCGTCGGCGCTGAAGTCCTCGGCGCCTTCCTCCATTTCCAGCAGCGGGTTGGTCTCCACCGCCTGCTGGATTTCCAGGCGCAGGTCCAGCGTCGACAGCTGCAGCAGGCGGATTGCCTGCTGCAGCTGGGGCGTCATGGTCAGCTGCTGGCCGATTTGAAGCTGTAAGGAGGGTTTCATGCTGCTTGTCTGGTTGCTCGATCCCGAGGGTTGGAGCATAGCAGCATCAATCGAATTTAAGCAATAATCATGCCAGCTATTGTTTTGTGTGGCGGAAGGGTGTAGGGCACTGCGGCGGGAAGGCGTCCACTATATGCAAGGGTTTGGGCGGTGCGCAAGGCGCGGCGGCGGTCGCCGCCACTAAAGTCGGAAGTCGGCCCCCAGGTAGACGTCGCGCACCTGCTGGTTGCCGAGAATGGTGTCGGCGTCGCCGTCGGCGATGATATGGCCGGTGCTGACGATATAGGCGGTGTCGCAGATATCCAGGGTCTCACGGACATTGTGGTCGGTGATCAGTACGCCGATGCCGCGGTCCTTGAGGTGACGGATGATGCTCTTGATGTCGTTCACGGAGATCGGGTCGACCCCGGCGAAGGGCTCATCGAGCAGAATAAAGTCCGGATCGGTGGCCAGGCCGCGGGCGATCTCCGCGCGCCGCCGCTCGCCGCCGGACAGGCTCATGCCCATGCTGTCGCGAATATGGTCGATGTGGAATTCCTGGAGCAGTTTCTCCAGCTGTTCCTTGCGCTCCACCTTGCTCAGGTTCTTGCGCGTTTCCAGGATCGCCATGATGTTCTGCTCCACGGTCAGGCGGCGGAAGATGCTCGCCTCCTGGGGCAGGTAGCCGATGCCGCGCTTGGCCCGGCCGTGCATCGGCAGGTGGGTGATGTCGTTGCCGTTGATCTCGATACGGCCGGCGTCGGCGGCCACCAGGCCCACGATCATATAAAAGCAGGTGGTCTTGCCGGCGCCGTTGGGGCCCAGCAGGCCGACGATCTGGCCGGCTTCCACCTCCAGCGAGACGTCCTCGATGACGCGGGTGCTCTTGTAGCTCTTGGCCAGGTTATGGGCGCTCAGATGTGCCATCTCAGGGGGTCTCCGCATTATCGGGTTGCGCGGCCGGGGCGTCCTCGGCCGGTTCGCCGTTGTCCTGCTCCGCCGGCTGGGCGTCCTCGCTGGCCTGCTCGGCGTTCTTGGCCGGGATCACCAGGCGTACCCGCTTGTCGCCTTCGCTGCTGGCGTCCACGCGGCGCGAATCCAGGTTGTATCCCACCTTGGCGCCTTCGAAGGTATTGCCCTGGTGGGTGACGCGGGCGTTGCCGGTGAGCACCAGGCTGCGCTGTGCCAGGTCGTAGACCAGCTTGTCGGCGCGGGCGTTCAATTCCTTGCCTTCCACCATGCGCACCGGCGACCCGGTGGCTTCCACCCGCACCAGTTCGTTGTTCTCGGTGAACAGGCGGATCACGTCCGCGTTCAGGCGCCGCTTGCCCTGGATCAGCTCGGCGTTGCCGCGATAGACGCCGGTGCCGGCGCTCTGTTCGAAGGTGGCCTCATCGGCGCTCACCTCCACCGGGCCGGTGGGCTGCTGGGCGGCGGCGCCGGCGGTCAGCGCGGTCAACGCCAGAGCCAGCAGAGCCTTGCCCAGGGCGGACCTATTCCGTGCTGCCTGTGAATTCACTTACCACTCCTTGCTTGAGTGTCATTTCGCCGCTGGTCAGATCGCTTTCCATGGCGCCGGCGCGGGTGCGGCCGTCGCGGTGGCGCATGGCGAGCTCGCCGGGCGAGACCACGCGGTTAGTGTCGTTGTGGTATTGCAGTTCCTCGGTGTCCAGGGTGACGCCGTTGCTTTCGCTGCGCGCTTCCACCTGGTCCGTGAAGACAATCAGATCGCCGTTGTCGCGCACTTCACCATGGCGGGACTGGATCGTCCACAGGCCGTTGCTGTTGTCCATCCGCAACACCGGCTCGGTGAGGGTGGTGAGCGCGTCCCGTTCGTACTGTTCGAGATGCTCCGCCACCAGGCGGTACTGCACCCGGCCGTCCTCCTGGTCGTAGGCCTTGGCGACGATCCGGTCGGCGATGATCATCGGGGCATTGAGAAACGCCTCGCGATCCTCTTCCAGGGGGTTGTCCCACTCGTGCAGGGTCATCAGCACGATCAGGCCCAGCAGCAGAATGCCGGAGGCGCTTAGCAGCCCCTGCCGTTTCACGCGTCACCCCGGTGTTCGAGAAGGGCGTCGCAGATCTCGCGCACCGCGCCTTCGCCGCCACGGGCGCGGGTGACGTGGTCGGCCGCCGCCCGCGCGCAGTGGTGGCCGCTGGCGGGGGCGAAGGCGATCTGCGCCCACTGCAGGGCCGGCACGTCCGGTTCGTCGTCGCCGGCGTAGCCCGTTTCCCGGGCGGTCACGCCCAGCGAGGCGGCCAGGTCGGCCAGCGCCACGCCCTTGTCCTCGCGGCCCTGGATCACATGCTGGATGCCCAGTTCGGCGGCGCGGCGGGCCACCATGGGCGTGTCGCGGCCGGTGATCAGCGCCAGGGTGACACCGCTGGCGGCCAGCTTCTTGAGGCCGTGGCCGTCCAGGGTGTTGAATACCTTGAGCGCTTCGCCGTCGGGGCCGTAATAGAGGCGGCCGTCGGTGAGTACGCCGTCCACGTCGAAAGCCATCAGTTTCAGGTTGCGCGCGTCGGCGCTGGACACCAGCAAGGTCACTACATCACCCCCGCGCGCAGCAGATCCTGGGTGTTGAGCGCGCCCACCGGGCGCTGGTCGGCGTCACACACCACCAGGCCGTTGATCTTGCGCGTCTCCATGATTTGCAGCGCCTCGGCGGCCAGATGGCCGGGCGGCATGGTCACCGGCCGCGGCGACATCACCTCGGCGATGCCGGCCTGGCGGATATCCAGGCCCTTTTCCAGGGTGCGGCGCAAATCGCCGTCGGTGAAGATGCCGATCAGGCGGCCGTCGTCGTCCACCACCGTGGTCATGCCCAGGCCCTTGCGGGTCATTTCCAGCAGGGCTTCGGACAGGCTGGCGTCGCGGCTTACCCGCGGCAGGCGCTCTTCCGCGTGCATGATGTCGTCGACCTTGAGCAGCAGGCGCCGGCCCAGGCTGCCGCCCGGGTGGCTGAGGGCGAAGTCCTCGGCGGTGAAGCCGCGCGCCTCGAGCAGGGCGATGGCGAGGGCGTCGCCCATGGCCAGCGCGGCGGTGGTGGAGGTGGTCGGCGCCAGATTGTGCGGGCAGGCTTCTTCTTCCACGCCCACGTCGAGATGCACGTCCGACAGCTGCGCCAGGGAGGACGAAGGGCGCCCGGTCATGCTGATCAGCACCGCGCCCTTGCGCTTGATCACCGGAATAATGGTGAGGATTTCGCCGGTTTCGCCGGAATTGGACAGCGCCAGCACCGCGTCCTCGGTGGTGATCATGCCCAGATCCCCGTGCGACGCCTCGCCGGGGTGAACGAAGAACGACGGGGTACCGGTGCTCGCCAGGGTGGCCGCCAGTTTGCTGCCGATATGGCCGCTTTTGCCCATGCCGGTCACGATCACCCGGCCCTTGCAGGCCAGCAGCAGCTCGCAGGCCTGCTCGAAGGTGTCGCTGACGCGCTCGCCGAGCGCGGCCACGGCGCGCGCTTCCACGTCCAGAACACGGCGGGCGGTGGCGATGTGGTTATGACTCATAATGATTCGTGTCTCCTCGCTGGCGGAGATTATACACTGGCCGGAGCGCCGCTGACTGCCCTTGGAACCCTTAAGCGTTCGGATGTTCCAATTGATTGTGCGAGCGGGCCTCGCCCGCGAAAGGCCGGCAAAGCCGGCCGGCAGGATTCCAGAGACCTGTATGGTTGTCTCCCGGAACTGCGGAAGGGGTATCAAAGAGGCCTCTGGTATCCCGCCGGCAAGCGCCGCTTGCCTTTCGCGGGCGAGGCCCGCTCGCACAAAAAGTGCTTCGTAGAGGCCTTGGCTGGACAGTTCGGAGTGAACGCCGTAAAAACTAGCATCCTCAGACACGACAGGGAGTGACGTATGATCTTCAAACAAGGCTTCGCGGCCACGCTGGCGCTGCTTATGCTGGTCTCGGCGGGCTTCGCCCAGGCCGCCCAGGACCCCCGTGAGCTGGTCAACGAGACCGTGGAGCGGTTGACCAGCCGTATTGACGCCGAGCGCGAGCGGCTGGAAAAGGACGAAAGCTACGCCCGTGAGCTGGTTCGTGAGGAGCTGGTGCCGCTGGTGGACTTCAAGCGCATTACCCGCATGGTGATGGGCGAGCACTTCGACCGGGCCAGCCGGGACCAGAAGTACGAGTTCCTGGAAGTCTTCAAGAACAGCCTGATCAACACCTACGCTTCCGGTGTGACCCTCTACCAGGGGCAGGAAATCCGCGTGCTGCCGATGCGCGAGGAAGACCGCAAGGGCAACTACGCCCGGGTGCGGCTGGAAGGCACCACCAATGACGGCAAGGTGATTCCGGTGTTCTTCACCCTGTTCCAGTCCGACGACCAGTGGAAAGTGGTCAATGTGTACGTCAACGGTCTGGACCTGCGCGACGTCTACCGGGCCCAGTTCGCCCAGTCCATGCAGCAGCTCGGTGATCTGGACAAGGTGATCGAGAGCTGGTCCGCGGAAAGCGCCGATCTGGAAGAGAAAGTGGACGTGGAGACCAGCGGCGGCTCCTGACCCCGCCGCCGGCCGTCACAATGACAAGCCACCGCGCCCTCGCGTATCATTACCCGTTCATTGAAACGAGGAGTGATCATGAAATCGGAAGACGTGAAGGCGCTGGTGGAAGCCGGTTTCGAGGATGCCGATGTGGCCGTGGAAGGGGAAGGCGACCGCTTTCTGATCCGCGTGATATCCGATGCCTTCGAAGGCCTGATGCCGGTGAAGAAACAGCAGCTTGTGTACAGCTGCATCAACCCGCAGATCGCCGATAACTCCATTCATGCCGTCTCGATCAAGACCTTTACCCGTGCCGAATGGGAAAAAGCCCAGAAAATGGGCCTTGCCTGACCGTATCGTCTTTTCCGCGTAGGAAGCTCCATGGACAAATTGATCATCACTGGCGGTCGGCGTCTCGACGGCGAAATCCGCATTTCCGGTTCCAAGAACTCATCGCTGCCGATCCTGGCCGCCACGCTGCTGGCCGGTGAGCCGGTCACGGTGGGCAATCTGCCCCACCTGCAGGACGTGACCACCCTGATCGAGCTGCTCGGCCGCATGGGCGTGCACGTGGTGATCGACGACAAGCTCAATGTGGAAGTGAACCCCAACACCATCCAGGAGCTCACCGCGCCCTACGAGCTGGTCAAGACCATGCGCGCCTCGATCCTGGTGCTGGGGCCGATGGTGGCTCACTTCGGCGAGGCTTCGGTGTCACTGCCCGGCGGCTGCGCGATCGGCTCGCGGCCGGTGGACATCCACCTGCGCGGCCTGGAAGCCATGGGCGCCGAGATCGTGGTGGCCAACGGTTACGTGCACGCCAAATCCAACGGCCGCCTGAAGGGCGCCCGCATTGTGATGGACACGGTGACCGTGACCGGCACCGAAAACCTGCTGATGGCGGCCTCCCTGGCGGAGGGCACCACGGTGCTGGAAAACGCCGCCCGCGAACCGGAAGTGGTGGACCTGGCCAACTTCATCAACCGCATGGGCGGCAAGGTGAGCGGCGCCGGCACCGACACCATCACCGTGGAAGGCGTGCCCAAGCTGGGCGGTTGCCACCATGACGTGATCGCCGACCGCATCGAGACCGGCACCTACCTGATCGCCGCCGCCATCACCGGCGGCCGCATCAAGTGCAAGGACACCGACCCGAGCCTGCTTGACGCGGTGCTGCACAAGCTCAAGGAAGCCGGCGCCAAGATCGAGACCGGTGACAACTGGATCAGCCTGGACATGGAAGGCCGCCGGCCCAAGTCGGTGAATTTGCGCACCGCGCCGTACCCGGCCATGCCCACCGACATGCAGGCCCAGTTCACCGCCCTGAACACGGTGGCGGAAGGCACCGGCACCATTGTCGAGACGGTGTTCGAGAACCGCTTCATGCACGTGCAGGAAATGAACCGCATGGGCGCCGACATCGAAGTGCAGGGCAACACCGCCATCTGCCGCGGCGTGGCCAGCCTCACCGGCGCGCCGGTGATGGCCACCGACCTGCGCGCCTCGGCGTCGCTGGTGATCGCCGCCCTGGTCGCCGAGGGCGACACCACCGTGCAGCGTATCTACCATATCGACCGGGGGTACGAGTGCATCGAGGAAAAACTGCAATCGCTGGGCGCCGTGATTCGGCGCGTACCCGGCTGAAGCGTGGCGCCGATGGAAACCGACATGTCCGAAAAACCGCTGATTATCGCCCTCTCCAAGGGCCGCATACTTGACGAGACGCTGCCGCTGCTCAAGCACGCCGGTATCGAGCTGCTGGAGGACCCGTCCGCGTCCCGCAAGCTGATCTTCGACACCACCCGCGATGACGTGCAGATCATCATCATCCGCGCCACCGACGTGCCGCCCTATGTGCAGCACGGCGGCGCCGATATGGGCGTGGCCGGCAAGGACGTGCTGATGGAAAACGGCGCCGAAGGCATCTTCGAGCCGCTGGATCTGGAAATCGCCCGCTGCAAGCTGATGGTGGCCGCGCTCAAGGACGCGCCGCCGGTGAGCGGGCGCCTGCGGGTGGCCACCAAGTTCGTCAACGTGGCGCGCCAGTATTTCGCCCAGCAGGGCAAGCAGGCCGAGATCATCAAGCTCTACGGCGCCATGGAACTGGCGCCGCTGGTGGGGCTGGCGGACCGCATCGTGGACATCGTCGACACCGGCAACACGCTGCGCGCCAACGGCCTGGAGCCCACCGAAACCATCGCCGACGACATTTCCTCCCGGGTGGTGGTCAACCGGGCCAGTATGAAGACCCGTCACGCCGCGATTCAGGCGATTCTTGATAAACTCGAGCAGGCCGTGGAGCAACGCCGGGAAACAGCATGAAGACCAACCGTTTAAACGCCAACGACGCGGATTTCGTTCCCCGCCTGATGGCGCTCACCGCCTGGAGCGAAGAGCGCGATGAGGAAGTGGGTGAGCGGGTGCGCGGTATCCTGCGTGACGTGGCCGGCCGGGGCGACGCCGCGGTGGTGGAGTACACCAACCGCTTCGACCGCCGCGACGCCACCTCCATGGCGGATCTGACCGTGGAGCGGGCGCAGCTGGAAGCGGCTCTTGAACGTCTGCCCGCCGAGCAGCGCCAGGCCCTGGAAGCGGCCGCCGAACGGGTCAGCGATTACCACGCCCGTCAGAAGCAGGATTCCTGGCACTACCGCGACGCCCACGGCACCCTGCTGGGCCAGCAGGTGACCCCGCTGGACCGCGCCGGCATCTACGTGCCCGGCGGCAAGGCCGCCTACCCCAGCTCGGTGCTGATGAACGCGCTGCCCGCCCGGGTCGCCGGCGTGGCCGAAATCGTCATGGTCAGCCCGGCGCCGGACGGCGAGCTCAACGACATGGTGCTGGCGGCGGCGGCGGTGGCCGGCGTCGAGCGCTTCTTCACCCTGGGCGGCGCCCAGGCGGTGGGGGCGCTGGCGTTCGGCACCGAAACGGTGCCGGCGGTGGACAAGATCGTCGGCCCCGGCAACATCTACGTGGCCGAGGCCAAGCGCCAGGTGTTCGGCAAGGTGGGCATCGACATGATCGCCGGGCCCTCGGAGATTCTGGTGGTCTGCGACGGCAAGACCGATCCGGACTGGATCGCCATGGACCTGTTCTCCCAGGCCGAGCACGACGAAGAGGCGCAATCCATCCTGGTCAGCCCGGACGCGGATTTCCTCGCCCGGGTGGAAGAGGCCATGGAGCGCCTGGCGCCGACCCTGGAGCGGGAAGCCGTGATCCGCACCTCGATGGCCAACCGTGGCGCCCTGATTCAGGTGGACGACCTGGATCAGGCCATGGAGGTGGTCAACCGCGTCTGCCCGGAGCACCTGGAGCTGTCCCTGGATGACGCCGAGGTCTGGGCGAAGAAAGTGCGCCACGCCGGCGCCATCTTCCTGGGCCGCCACACCCCGGAGGCGCTCGGTGATTACTGCGCCGGGCCCAACCACGTGCTGCCCACCAGCGCCACCTCGCGGTTCTCGTCGCCGCTGGGCGTGTACGACTTCCAGAAGCGCAGCTCGTTGATCGGCTGCTCGCCGGAGGGCGCCAGCGAGCTGGGTAAAATCGCCTCGGTGCTGTCCCGCGCGGAGAGTCTCACCGCCCACGCCCGCAGCGCCGAAATGAGGATCAAGAAGCCGCTATGAGCCGATTCTGGAGCCCCTTCGTCCGCGACCTGGAGCCCTACGTGCCCGGCGAGCAGCCGAAAATGGCGCGGCTGGTGAAGCTCAACACCAACGAGCACCCGCTGGGCCCCTCGCCCAGGGTGATCGAGGCGATCCGTGCGGCCGCCGACGATCGCCTGCGCCTGTATCCGGACCCGGACGCCACCGAGCTCAAGGACGCCATCGCCGCCTACCACGGCGTCAGCCGCGCCCAGGTGTTCGTCGGCAACGGTTCCGATGAGGTGCTGGCGCACATCTTCTTTGGTCTGTTCAAGCAGGACCGGCCGCTGCTGTTCCCGGACATCACCTACAGCTTTTATAAGGTGTACTGCGGGCTCTACGACATCGACTACCGGCCGGTGCCGCTGGACGACGACCTGGCCATCGATCCGGCCGACTACACCGCCCCCAACGGCGGCATTATCTTCCCCAACCCGAACGCGCCCACCGGCCGGCTGCTGCCGCTGGACGCCATTGAAGCCGTGCTGGCCGCCAACCCGGAGTCGGTGGTGGTGATCGACGAAGCCTACGTGGATTTCGGCGGCGACACCGCCATCGCCCTGGTGGACCGCTACCCCAACCTGTTGGTCACCCAGACGCTCTCCAAATCGCGGTCCCTGGCCGGCCTGCGCATCGGCTTCGCGGTGGGCCATCCTGAGTTGATCGACGGGCTGGAGCGGATCAAGAACAGCTTCAATTCCTACCCGCTGGACCGGCTGGCGATCGCCGCCGGCAAGGCCGCCTTCGAGGACGAAGACTTTTTCCAGCGCGGCCGCGAACTGGTGATCGAAGAGCGCGAAACCCTGCGCCGTGGCCTGGAAGCCATGGGGTTCCAGGTGCTGCCCTCGGCGGCCAACTTCCTGTTCTGCCGCCACGCCACCCGCCCCGGCGCCGACCTGGCGGCGGCGCTGCGCGAGCGCGGCATCATCGTCCGCCACTTCGGCAAACCCGAACGCATCCAGGACCACTTGCGGATAACGGTGGGGCTGCCGGATCAGAATCGGGAGCTTACTGAGGCGCTGGAAGACATCCTTAACAGTTGACAGTGGACAGTTGATAGTTGACAGCTAAAAAAGCAAACCCATCTGAGGCTCAGGCATATCTGCAACGTGGGTTTCGCTGTCAACTGTCCACTATCAACTGTCAACTGTCGTTTGCTGGTGGGCGCGTGCCGATGGTCACGTCCAGCCCCAGCTCCTGAGTATTACGCCGCACGTTGAGGGTCAGCTTGGTGCCCGGCTCGGTGCCGGCGATGCGGTTCATCGCTTCGTAGCCGTCCTTCATGGTGTTGCCGTCGATGCCGATCAGCACGTCGCCGGCTTGCAGGCCGGCTTCCTGGGCCGGGCTGCCGGACACCACTTCGGTGACCACGCCGCCGACCACATCCTCCATGCCGAAGGTTTCCGCCAGGGTCGGGTTGATGTCCTGGACGGTGACGCCCAGGTAGCCGCGGATCACCCGGCCGTGTTCGATCAGGTCGGACATCACTTCACTGGCGATCGACGCCGGGGTGGCGAAGCCGATGCCCTGCCAGTTGCCGTCCGAGGACAGAATAGCGGTGTTGATGCCGATCAGATGGCCACGGGTGTTGATCAGCGCGCCACCGGAATTGCCCCGGTTGATGGCCGCGTCGGTCTGGATGAAATTCTCGAAGGTGGCGATGCCCAGGTGAGTACGTCCGGTGGCGCTGACGATGCCCATGGACACGGTCTGGCCCACGCCCAGCGGGTTGCCGATGGCCAGCACCACGTCGCCGACGCTCACCGGCTGGGGGCCGTTCAGCTCGATTTGCGGCAGGTCCTCCAGGGCGATCTGCAGCAGCGCCAGGTCGGTCTCCGGGTCGGTGCCCACCACCCGCGCCGGGGCGTCGCGGCCGTCGCGCAGGGCCACCAGGATTTCATCCGCGTCGCGGATCACGTGGTAGCTGGTCAGCACATAGCCCTTGGACGACACCAGCACCCCGGAGCCCAGGCTGGCCAGGGCGCGCTCGCGGCGCGGCCGTTCCATAAAGCGGTTGAACAGCGGATCGTCGCTGAGCTGCTCGCCGCCGCGGGTGACGATCTGCGTGGTGTAGACGTTGACCACCGCCGGCGCCGCCCGGGCCACCGCGTCGGCGTAGCTGTCCGCGCGGGGCGCGGTGGCAATCACCGGCGCGTCGGCGTCGCGCGCCCCCGGGCCGTGCTCGTACCACCACAGCACCGACAGGCCCACGGCCAGGCCGGCGGCCACCGGCAACGCCAGAAATCGAAACAGTTTTAATAACGGGCCTGTTAACACTTATCCAAGCCTCCGCCCCCGCTAATCATGTAGACTGCGCGCAATAGTAGCAGGGAGACCTCCATGCTGAAACGCGATCATTTGCTGCGTGTGCTCGACGACGAGCTGCAGCCTCATCGTTTCCGCGACTACAGCCCGAACGGGCTTCAGGTGGAAGGCCGCGAGCAGGTGCGGCGGCTGGTGACCGGTGTCACCGCCTGCCAGGCGTTGATCGACGCGGCCATCGTCGAAGAAGCGGACGCCATCTTCGTGCATCACGGCTACTTCTGGAAAAACGAAGATCAGCGCGTGCGCGGCATGAAAAAGCAGCGGCTGCAGAGCCTGCTGCGCCACGACATCAGCCTGTTCGCCTACCATCTGCCGCTGGATGCGCACCCGCAACTGGGCAACAATGCCCAGCTGGCGCGGCGGCTGGGGCTGCGCATCGAAGGCGGCATGGAAGCGGAGAACCCGCTTTCCATCGGCAATGTGGGGCGCCTGGACGACCCGATGAGCGCCCGCGATTTCGCCGTCCATGTGGAGTCGGTGCTGGGCCGCGAGGCGCTGCACATCGGCGACGGCGAGGACGAAATCGAAACCCTGGCCTGGTGCACCGGCGCCGCCCAGGGCTTTATCGAACAGGCCCAGGCGCTCGGTGTGGACGCCTACTTGAGCGGTGAGATTTCCGAGCCCACCACCCATTTCGCCCGTGAAACCGGCATTCATTATTTCGCCTGCGGCCACCACGCCACCGAGCGCTACGGGGTGCAGGCGGTGGGGGAGTGGCTCGCCAATGAGTACGGGCTGGAACATACCTTCATCGATATCGATAACCCGGTCTAGGGCGGCATCTCTTCGGCAGTACGGGAACGCATGAACATCACGGTGATTTACAACCCTACCGCCGGGGGCGGCAGGGAGCGGCGGCTGCGCCATTTCGTGCGCGCGCTGGAAGAGGGCGGCGGCAAGGTGCGGCTTTACCACACCCGCGCGCCCGGCGACGCCACCCGTTATCTGCGCGGCCTGGCCGATCAGGGCGAGGTGGTGGTGGCGGCCGGCGGTGACGGCACCACCAACGATGTCATCAACGGCCTCAACCCGGGCGTGGCGCTGGCGCTGTTTCCGATCGGCACCGCCAATGTGCTGTCCCGGGAGTTGTCGATCCCGCGCCGCCCGGAAGACGCCGCCAAGGTGGTGCTCGACGGTCGCACCCTGAACGTCACCCCGGCGCGGCTTAACGGCCGCCGTTTCATGGTGATGGCGGGCATCGGCTACGACGCCTGGGTGGTCGACCAGGTGGACCTGATTCTGAAACGCCGGGTGGGCAAGCTCGCCTACGTGATCAGCATGATCCGCCAGCTGTGCCGCTACGGTCAGGTGCAATACCGGATCACCGTGGACGGCCGCCCGCTGGACTGCTTTTCCGCGGTGATCACCAACGGCCGCTACTACGGCGGCAGCTTCGTGCTCAGCCGCGAGGCGGGGCTCGCCAAGCGCAGCCTGCAGGTGTTGATGTTCCAGCGTCCGGGCCTGGGCTTTCTGCTGCGTTGCCTGGCGGCGCTGGTGGTGGGGCGCATGGAGCGCGTCGACGGCGTCGCCTCGCTGAGCGCCGAGAAAGTCACCGTCACCGCCCCCGGCCTGGAGCCGGTACAGGCGGACGGCGATCCGGTCGGCTGGCTGCCCGCCGAGATCGAACTGGAGCCGGCGCCGGTCAAGCTGCGCGTGCCCTGGGCGTAACGCGCAGAGCTTGCGGCTATAAGCACCAAACCGAAAGTTCTTAGCAGCGGTGGAGAGCCCCGGACACGGGCCGGTATAATCCGCCGCCATCACAGACACAACCGACCATCTAGGGAGTGAACATGTCGCAATTGGTGAAACCCCACGGCAGCGAGACGCTGAACATTCTGCTGCTGGAAGGCGCGGAACGGGAAAGCGCGCTGGCCGCCGCCGAGGCGTTGCCGAAAATCACCCTCAGTTCCCGCGAGCGCGGCGACCTGATCATGCTCGGCATCGGCGGTTTCACCCCGCTGGACGGGTTCATGGGCAAGGCCGACTGGCAGGGCGTGTGCGACAACATGGCACTGGCCAACGGCGTGTTCTGGCCGATCCCGATCACCCTGTCCACCGACCAGGCCACCGCCGACGGCCTGGCCGACGGCGCCGAAGTGGCGCTGGTGGATGAGAATGGCGACATCATGGGCTCCATGGTGGTCAACGAGAAGTACACCATCGACAAGGCTCACGAGTGCCAGCAGGTGTTCAAGACCACCGACGAAGAGCACCCGGGCGTGAAAATGGTCCTCGCCCAGGGCGACGTCAACCTGGCCGGCCCGGTGAAGGTATTCAGCCAGGGCGACTTCCCCGAGAAGTACGCGGGCATTTACATGACGCCCACCGAAACCCGCGCCATGTTCGAACAGCGCGGCTGGAAAAGCGTCGCCGCCTTCCAGACCCGCAACCCCATGCACCGCTCCCACGAGCACCTGGCCAAGATCGCCATCGAAATCTGCGACGGCGTGATGGTGCACTCGCTGCTGGGTAACCTGAAGCCCGGTGATATTCCGGCGGAAGTGCGCCAGGAAGCGATCAGCACCCTGGTCGAGCACTACTTCGTGGAGAACACCGTGGTGCAGTCCGGCTACCCGCTGGACATGCGTTACGCCGGCCCCCGCGAGGCGCTGCTGCACGCCCTGTTCCGTCAGAACTACGGCTGTTCGCACCTGATCGTCGGCCGTGACCACGCCGGCGTGGGCGACTACTACGGCCCGTTCGACGCCCACCACATCTTCGACGAGATCCCCAACGACGCGCTGATCACCCAGCCGCTGAAGATCGACTGGACCTTCTGGTGCGACAAGTGCGGCACCATGGCCAGCATGCGCACCTGCCCGCACACCGCCGACGACCGCGTACTGGTCAGCGGCACCAAGCTGCGCAAGCTGCTCAGCGAAGGCGGCGACGTGCCGGACAACTTCAGCCGCCCGGAAGTGCTGGAAGTGCTGCGCAACTACTACCAGGGCCTTCAGGAACACGAGAAAGTGAAGGTGGAGCTGAAAGGCCATTCGGCCCGCTAAGCCCGCGCGCTCTTCAGGCAAAAAAAACCCGGCTCAACGCCGGGTTTTTTTATGTCTGCTTCTTAACGCGGCTTATCACTCTCATCATCATCACTGCCCACATCCGCGTAATCCCGTGGCGGCGCCACCACCGCGGCGGGCTCGTCCTCGTCCCGGCCCACCGGGCTGTAAGGCCCATCGGCCTTCTTCTTGCCCAGGCCGAAGTCCTCGGACAGCGTGCCCTGGGCCTTGGGGGCATAATCCAGCGGTTGCGAGGCCGGCGTATCCGGCTCGAACGCCGCGTCCAGGTTCTTCGCCGCCGCCTTGCGGCGGCCCGCCTCGCTGCACAGACCGTGGGCGCCCTGGGACAGATGCTGATGCACCGCCCGGTAGGACTGGGTCAGGTCGTTGACCAGATCGGCGGTTTCCAGAAAATGGCGGTCCACCTGGTCCCGGTAATGATTAAGCGCGTTGCGGGCTTCATCGCGCTCGCGAATCAGTTGGCTGCCCTGGCGCCGCGCGGGCAGCAGCCAGTATAAAACACCGGCGCCGGCCACCAGGCCGACGAGGAAAGAGAGCAGGTGGGTTGTCAGCATATCCATGTCATACTCCTTAGCCAGCACATTGCAGCACAGTCCTAGTTGCCGCGCCAAGAAAAGCGGCCCGGAAATTGTATCGGGAGGAAACCATGAGTCGTGACCGGCTGGCCCTGGAGGGTCCGGAAGGCACCCTGGAAGCGGTGCTTGAAGGGGAAACGGAGAGCCCTGCCATGATCGCCATCGTCTGCCACCCTCACCCCCAATTCGGCGGCACCATGGATAACAAGGTGGTGACCACCCTGATCCGCGCCGCCCGGGACGCGGGCGCCGCCGCCCTGCGGTTCAACTTCCGCGGCGTCGGTGAAAGCCAGGGCGCCTACAGTGACGGCATCGGCGAAGTGGAAGACCTGATCGCCGTGCACCGCTGGCTCAGCAAAAAGTACCCCGGCACCCCCCTGTGGCTGGCGGGCTTCTCGTTCGGCAGCTTCGTGGCGGCGCGTGGCGCCGAGGTGCTGGCCGCCAACGGCGAGGCGCCAGCGGCCCTGTTCCTGGTGGCCCCGCCGGTCCACCACTATGGCTTCGAGACCATCGAGAACGTGGGCTGCCCGGTAACCGTGGTACAGGGCGAGGACGACGAGGTGGTGCCCGCGGACAAGGTGTTCCGCTGGGCCGAGAGCACCGCCCTGGCCCCGGATCTGATCCGTTTCCCGGACAGCGGCCATTTCTTCCACGGCCAGCTGGTCAACCTCCGCGAGGTAGCCTCTTCGCGGCTCCCCTGAGCCGGCGCGTCCCGGGCCGTCTTGTCACCCGTGCCCGGGAACGCTACATTGACCCGCCGTTCATCATCCCGGGACATCATGACGCCTCTCGAGAAGTATCAGGCCGATCTGGCCCGCCCCGAATTCGTGCGCGACCCGGCCCAGGAAAAGGCGGTCCGCGCGCTCGATCATCTGTACCACCGCCTGCTTGAAGACCAGCCCGCCAAGGGGCTGCTGGCGCGCCTGCGCAAGAGCAAGCGCCAGCCCTACAAGGGCCTGTACATGTGGGGCGGCGTGGGGCGCGGCAAAACCTACCTGATGGATGTGTTCTTCGAGTGCCTGCCGTTCGAGGAAAAGCGGCGCATGCACTTCCACCGCTTCATGCAGAAAGTGCACCGCCAGCTGCGCGACCGCCAGGGCGAGAAAAACCCGCTGACCAGCATCGCCAGGGAATTCGCGGCCCGCTACCGGGTGCTGTGCTTCGACGAATTCTTCGTCACCGACATCACCGACGCCATGATCCTCGGCACCCTGATGCAGACCCTGTTCGATCAGGGCGTCACTTTGGTGACCACCTCCAACATCGAGCCCGACGGCCTGTACAAGGACGGGCTGCAGCGCGCCCGTTTCCTGCCCGCCATCGAAGCGCTCAAGCACCACACCCGGGTAATGAACGTGGACGGCGGCCACGACCACCGCCTGCGCCTGCTGGAGCAGGCGGAGCTGTTCCACTGCCCGCTGGGGGCCGAGGCCGACCGCTTCATGGCCGAGCGTTTCGCCGCGCTCGCGCCGGAGCACGGCCGCCACCGTGACCAGGGCAATATCCTGGTGGAAGGTCGCAAGATCGCCACGGTGAAATCCACCGACGATGTGGTCTGGTTCGATTTCCGGGCGCTTTGCGACGGCCCGCGCAGCCAGAACGACTACATCGAAATCGCCCGTGAGTTTCACACCGTGCTGATCTCCGGCGTGGAACGCATGGGCGCCGGCAGCGACGACCGCGCGCGCCGCTTCATCAATCTGGTCGACGAATTCTATGACCGGGGCGTGAAGCTGGTGGTGGCCGCGGAAACCCCGATCGAGGACCTCTACGCCGGCGGCCGTCTGGAGTTCGAGTTCGAACGCACCCGTTCGCGCCTGCTGGAGATGCAATCGCAGGACTACCTGGCCCGCGAGCACCTCGCCTAGGCCGGCGCAAGCCGCGTCCTGAGCGTTTTGGTCATTGCCCCCGGTTCCCGGGGGCTAGACACTCTGTCTCCAGTTCGAGTCAACCGGAGAGCACAATGATCCCCCGTACCCTGTTCAGTTCCGACCACGAGACGTTCCGCGACACCGTCCGCAAGTTCCTGGAAAACGAAGCCGTCCCCCACCACGAAGAGTGGGAACAAACCGGCCAGGTGCCCAAGGAGCTCTGGCGCAAGGCCGGCGAGCAGGGTTTCCTGTGCCCCATGGTGAGCGAAGAGTACGGCGGCATCGGCGCCGACTTCCTCTACAGCGTGGTGGTCAGCGAGGAAATCTCCCGGGCCGGCCTGACCGGCATCGGCTGGGGCCTGCACACCGAAATCGTGGCGCCCTACATCGAGCACTACGGTTCCGAGGAAATGAAGCAGCGCCTGCTGCCGAAGATGGTCAGCGGCGAGCGGATCGGCGCCATCGCCATGAGCGAACCCGGTGCCGGCTCCGACCTGCAGGGCGTCAAGACCAACGCCGTGAAGGACGGTGATCACTATATCCTCAACGGCTCCAAGACCTTCATCACCAACGGCCAGAACGCCGACATCGTGATCGTGGTGGCCAAGACCGACCCCAGCAAAGGCGCCAAGGGCACCAGCCTGCTGATCGTCGAAGAGGGCATGGAAGGCTTCCAGAAAGGCAAGAACCTGAAAAAAGTGGGCATGAAAGCCCAGGACACGTCAGAGCTGTTTTTCCAGGACGTGAAAGTGCCGGTGGAAAACCTGATCGGCGACGAAGGCATGGGCTTCATCTACCTGATGCAGGAACTGCCCCAGGAACGCCTCGGCATCGCCATCAACGGCCTGGCCATGGCGGAAAGCGCCTTTGAGCACACCCTCGACTACGTGAAAGAGCGCAAGGCGTTCGGCCAGCGCGTCGCCGATTTCCAGAACACCCAGTTCAAGCTCGCCGAGATGCGCACCAAGCTCGACGTGGCCCGCGCCTACGTGGACCGCTGCCTGGAGATGCATCTCAAGAAGGAGCTGGACATCCCCACCGCCGCCGGCGCCAAGTACTGGGTCACCGACCTGCAGTGCGAGATCATCGACGAGTGCCTGCAGCTGCATGGCGGCTACGGCTACATGTGGGAATACCCGATCGCCCGTATGTACGCCGACGCCCGTGTACAGCGTATTTACGGCGGCACCAATGAAATCATGAAAACCATCATCGCCCGCGCTCTGCTGGCCGGTTGATGACGGGCCGCCGCGGCCCCGCACGGGGCCGTGGCCGGCCGCACCGCTCTTAAAAGGCGACCGGCCGGTCGCCTTTATTTGATCAAAAACCACCAGTTTTACATTCCCCGCCTTCTCCCTACCGGAGTGCGAGTTTATTCTTACGCCACCGGTGTAAAACCCGGTAATTTTATGGTGTCCCGCGCCAGCGGAATGACGGGGCAGGGCACCGTTTTAGGCTCGATTTGATGGAGAACATTATGAAAATAAGAGGCGCATTGATCGCCGGTTCCGTGCTGTCACTGGCATCCGGTACCGCCGCCGCTTCAGGTTTTGGCGTGTCTTATCAGTCCGTATCTGCCATGGGCACCGCCTATGCCGGCTCCGCGGTACTCAGCGAGGACGCCACCAACCAATGGTACAACCCCGCCACCCTGGCCGGCCTGAACACCGCCGAGGTGTCCATCGCCGCCCACCAGGTATGGATCGACACCAGCTTCAAAGCCAACGGCGCCTCCGGCCCCGGTGATTTCGAAGACGTGGAGCCGTTCGTCGGCAGCGCCTTCCTGGCCATGCCGTTCAACGACCGCGTGACCTTCGGCCTGGGCATCAACGCCCCCTACGGCACCAAGATCGAATACGAAGACAACTGGGGTAACGCCAACGGTGGGCCCAGCTCGGCCTTCTTTCCCACCACCGGCGACCCGTACGCTCAGACGTCCGATGTTCAGACCATCAACATCAACCCGGCGGTGGGCATCCAGATCACCGACAACCTGCGCCTCGGCGCCGGCGTCAACTACCAGCAGATCGACGCTGATATTGAAAACTCCGCCACCCGTCTGGAAGGCGATGACGACGCCTTCGGCTGGAATGTCGGCCTGACCTACAGCCCGGACGACTACAACCATTTCGGCGTGGCCTACCGTTCCGAAATCAGCTATGACATCGACGGCGACATCACCTTCAAGCCCGCCGGCGTTGCCGCAAGCCTGGCCGGCGCCGGTGTGCCTCCCGCCGCGATTCCGGGTGCCACCGCCGCACTGGCCGGTCAGTACTCCGGTAAAACCAGCCTGGACCTGCCCGCCGTGCTGCAGCTCTCCTACGCCGGTGATCTGACCGACCGCACCCAGCTGCTGCTGGGCGTGGAGCGTACCGACTGGAGCAGCCTGGATCGCCTCGTGATTGAGCATGACGGTACCCAGACCGCGCTGGGCGGTGCCGCCAGCCTGCCCAACCCGGCCATCGAAGAGTTCAACTGGGAAGACACCACCCGCTACTCCGCGGGCGTGCGTCACACCCTGCAGAACGACACCGTGCTGCGTTTCGGCCTGGCCAAGGAAGAGTCCACCCAGAGCAGTGATAATCGCTCCGCCATCTCGCCGGATTCCGACCGCGTCTGGGCGACCATCGGTGCCGGCTTCAAGCCCGCCGACAACCTCAGCATCGATGTCGCCTACGCGCACATCTTCGTGGACGATGCCGATATCTATAAAGACAGCCGTGGCGCCGTTCTCGACGGCACCTACGAGCTGGACGCCAACATCATCGGCGCGCAGTTGAACTACCAGTTCTAAGCGACACTGTTGAGAAGAGCCCGGCAGCGTTCTCGTTGCCGGATACGAAAAAGGCGAACCCGAGGGTTCGCCTTTTTTGTTTGTGCCGGTACCGCCTACACCGCAGTGCGAATGTCCCTGGGCTCCCCTTGCTGGCGGGCTCTCCAAAGATCGTGCTGCATCTGCTCATGTAGCCACGTTTCTGCCCGAGCGCCTCGCTCCGGGCCGCCGAGCCAGATCTCAAGGCGCCGGGCCAGATCAATGGAAACGGCTGCTTTGCCGTTGAGGACGCGAGACAAGGCCACCCGGGACACGCCAAGCTGACGCGCCGCCTCGGTAACGCTGAGGCCCAGGGCTGGAAGAACATCCTCACGCAGGGTTTCCCCAGGGTGGGGAGGATTGAACATGTCCATGGCGACCTCCTAATGGTAGTCCTGATAGTCAACGAGGATGGCGTCGCCGTCCTCGAATTTAAAGGTTAGCCGCCAGTTACCACTGACCCAGACGGAGTAATGACCGACCAGGGCGCCTTTCAGGGGGTGAAGCCCCCACCCTGGAGAATCCATCTCCCGCGGCGACGCACAGACGTTGAGTCGGGCCAACTGGCGGCGGAGTCTCGGAGCATGGTTTGCCTGAATGCCGACTGTGCTACCGGTGGTAAAAAACTTCTTCAGTCCTTTATGGCGAAAACTCTTAATCATTGACTTCCCCTATCAATGCAGTCCAATTGTATCGTGTAACGCATCGAGATACAAGCAGGACGGAGTTAGAGCAATCGATGTTCAACAGGTGGCGAAGTCACAATTCAAAGCCCGGGCCCTGGAGTTGTTTCGCAAGATCGAGGAATCCGGCTCAACCGTGGTGGTGACCGACAAAGGCAGGCCCATTGTCGAGGTTCGCAGGTACCGCATGAATCACCGCTCCCCTCTAGAGGTGCTCAGAAATAGCGTGGCGGATTTCAAGCGACCGACCGAGCCAGTCTAATGGGCTCGCAACCCGTCTGTGGTTGCAAGAGGGCATTAGCTACACTGAGATATGAGTTAGATGCTCTTTAACAATGTGGTCAAAATTCGTACAGAATGTTTGGTGGAAAATCTGGCTCCCGATTTTTCCTTATAAAACAATCATGTACATTTAGACCTGTTCCCCGCACCTGCGGGGATAAACCGACCTGGGGGCGGGATGGCGTCCCTGGATGAGCCCTGTTCCCCGCACCTGCGGGGATAAACCGCGGAAATCATCGACGGCGCCTACAGTGCCGGTCCTGTTCCCCGCACCTGCGGGGATAAACCGACTGTAGCGGCGTTCAATGCGCTCACAGGCCACTGTTCCCCGCACCTGCGGGGATAAACCGATCGACCGCCAAGAAGCCAATGCGCTGCTCCACCTGTTCCCCGCACCTGCGGGGATAAACCGCCTACTAAACTACCAAGCGCACTAAACCATGACCTGTTCCCCGCACCTGCGGGGATAAACCGGTGTCGATCAGGTCGTTGCGCAGCTGCTGGAGCTGTTCCCCGCACCTGCGGGGATAAACCGCGTGCTCCTCGAAGACCCCAATTCCTACAGCACCTGTTCCCCGCACCTGCGGGGATAAACCGCTCAACCCTTGCCGTTGTCATTCGGGGCGACACTGTTCCCCGCACCTGCGGGGATAAACCGGCTGGAGAAAAACACAGGTTTCACTCGGGGCACTGTTCCCCGCACCTGCGGGGATAAACCGAGCGAGGTGGCCGGCCTTCGTGATGACCAGTTCTGTTCCCCGCACCTGCGGGGATAAACCGTCGGAGGAACCGGTGTTCGGGCCGCCGCTGGACCTGTTCCCCGCACCTGCGGGGATAAACCGTTTTCATGGCGCGGCCCGGCTGAGGCGCCAATCTGTTCCCCGCACCTGCGGGGATAAACCGTAGGTGGCTGCCCCCGAGTACGTTTTCCTGGTCTGTTCCCCGCACCTGCGGGGATAAACCGGATAAGCCCGACCGCCTGACCCGGCTTGGCCACTGTTCCCCGCACCTGCGGGGATAAACCGAGTAATCCACCCGGAAGGAAATCCCGTTGCTTCTGTTCCCCGCACCTGCGGGGATAAACCGCAATGAGCGGAGTCAGTGATGCTCGAAATCCACTGTTCCCCGCACCTGCGGGGATAAACCGTTCTACCGGCAACTGCCTGGACTATCCTAATGCTGTTCCCCGCACCTGCGGGGATAAACCGCGGACGACGCGCTAGACGGTCGCGATGGAGAGCTGTTCCCCGCACCTGCGGGGATAAACCGTCCGACAATGATAATGACGCCGTTCAGGACACCTGTTCCCCGCACCTGCGGGGATAAACCGGTCACAGCACCAGCCCCGGCCGGGATGATAATCTGTTCCCCGCACCTGCGGGGATAAACCGATACAGCGGGACAACCATTACAGCGGCGCTTTCTGTTCCCCGCACCTGCGGGGATAAACCGCGAGCGACCACGCTGCCGGCGCCTCCCCCTCGCTGTTCCCCGCACCTGCGGGGATAAACCGCCCTCGGCCTTCATCCGTGCCATCTTCATGGCCTGTTCCCCGCACCTGCGGGGATAAACCGGAGGGGGAATAATCATGATTCACCTGAACCCGCTGTTCCCCGCACCTGCGGGGATAAACCGAACCCGGCGGCCAGTTAGGAGGATGGAGGAAGCTGTTCCCCGCACCTGCGGGGATAAACCGAGCATTCCGAGGAGCTGGGTCGGCCATTAAGCCTGTTCCCCGCACCTGCGGGGATAAACCGCCCGCGCTGGGCGGGCTCTTGGTGGGCGGGGTCTGTTCCCCGCACCTGCGGGGATAAACCGAGGTTGAAATGGTTACTCGGTACTTAGACCACCTGTTCCCCGCACCTGCGGGGATAAACCGTCCCAGGCCGAAAAGGCCCGGACCCTGAAAGACTGTTCCCCGCACCTGCGGGGATAAACCGACGGCTACCAGATGTCGGTCCCGCTCCAGCACCTGTTCCCCGCACCTGCGGGGATAAACCGGCAGCAGGAGGCACAGACAGGGACGACAACCTCTGTTCCCCGCACCTGCGGGGATAAACCGTCCACCAGCTCGGTGGGCGTGGGGGTCATCGACTGTTCCCCGCACCTGCGGGGATAAACCACCGAAGCGCTGATCGTCCGCTCCCTGCTGGGCCTGTTCCCCGCACCTGCGGGGATAAACCGAATTTTTAGCCGACAAAACATATAGCCCGGTACTGTTCCCCGCACCTGCGGGGATAAACCGGGCAAGCGCCAAACCAAGGCCAGCAAGTTCGGCTGTTCCCCGCACCTGCGGGGATAAACCGCAGGAGATCGCCGGCAGCGGCCCCCACACCCTCTGTTCCCCGCACCTGCGGGGATAAACCGTTGGGGTTGGCTTTCCGCAGAGTGTCCACCTCCTGTTCCCCGCACCTGCGGGGATAAACCGCCGTTCTACGGCATTCGCGCCCTGGCCAAGACCTGTTCCCCGCACCTGCGGGGATAAACCGACCCTGCTCCGCGAGGCCCCCCAGCTCCGGGACTGTTCCCCGCACCTGCGGGGATAAACCGTTCTGGCAATGGCAGCGGGATAAGCCCGAATGCTGTTCCCCGCACCGTAAGCGTCCGGCGATCCCATCTTGTCAGGCAGAGGCCGGCGTCCAGTTGTGAGGCAGGAGTTCGTCGATGGCGCTGTTCTTCTGCGTCGGCAGGCGAGTCAGCACGTCCTTCAGATACGCATAGGGATCGTGGCCGTTCAGCTTCGCCGACTGGATCAGGCTCATAACGGCGGCGGCACGCTGGCCACTGCGCAATGAGCCCGCGAACAGCCAGTTGTTGCGTCCCAGCGCCCAGGGCCGGATCTGATTTTCCACCCGGTTGTTATCAATCGGCACCGCCCCATCGTCCAGGTAGCGTGTCAGCGCCGCCCAGCGTTTCAGGCTGTAGTCCAGGGCTTTGGCTGTGCCTGACCCGTCCGGGACTTTCTGCCGTTGCGCGATCATCCATCGGTGCAGTGCGTCGGCGATGGGCCGGGCTTGTTCGTGTCTTAACCGCTGTCGGTCTTGATCGCGCAGGTCCTTGAGGCCCCGCTCGATGCCGTACAGCGCGCCGATGTACTCCAACGCCTGGGCGGCCAGTTCACTCTTATTGGCGACGTGCAGGTCGTGGAACTTGCGACGGGCATGCGCCAGGCAGCCGATCTCGGTGATGCCCTCGCCGAACCCCGCCTTGTAGCCGGCGTAGTCGTCACACACCAGCTTGCCCCGCCAGTCGCCCAGGAAGGCGCGGGCGTGTTCGCCCGCCCGACCCGGGGCGAAGTCGTAGACCGTGGCCTTCAGGTCGGCGAACGGTGTGCTGCAGTACGCCCACACATAGGCCCGGTGGGTTTTCTTCTTGCCAGGGGCCAGCATGGCCACCGGGGTCTCGTCGGCGTGCAGCACCGGCTGGGCCAGCAGTGTGGCGCGCAGAGCGTCGACCAAGGGTTGCAAGCGCACACCGCAGGTGCCCACCCACTCGGCCAGCGTGGAACGCGGGATCGCCAAGCCCGCCCGGCCGAAGATGCGTTCCTGGCGGTACAAGGGCAGATGATCGGCGTACTTGGCGACGAGCACCTGGGCCAGCAGCCCGGCGGTGGGGAGGCCTTTGTCGATCACTTGTGCCGGCACCGGCGCCTGGATCAGCGTCTCGCACTGCTCGCACGCCCACTTGCCACGGATGTGGCGCTCCACCGTGAACTCACCCGGCACGTAGTCCAGCTTCTCGCTGACGTCCTCGCCGATGCGCTTGAGCGCACAGCCACAACGGCATTGCGTGTGCTCGGGTTCGTGGTGGATCAGGGTGCGGGGCAGTTGCGGCGGTAGCGGCGCGCGCTTGGGCCGTTGCCTGACGGGAGCGGTGGGCGCTTCCTCTGGAAGCACCTCGGCCAGCTCCGCCTCCATGGCCGCCAGGTCGGCGTCGATCAGTTCTTCCAACAACTGGCCCTGCACCAAGGCGGCCAGTTGTTCTTCAGTCAGGCGCAGCTGATCACCGCGCCAGGCGTCACCCCAATGGAACTTGCCCCGATGCAGGCGACGGGCGCACAGCCAGATACCCAGACCGTCGTGGATCAGCGCCTTCATGCGGTTGCCCCGGCGGTTGGCGAACAGGTAAGCATGGTGCGGCTTCGCCGCACCGAACACCTGGATGACTCGGGCCAGGGCCTTGTCCGGCCCGGCGCGCATATCCAGCGGCTCGGTGGCCAGCCAGATTTCGTCGATGCGGATCATCGCAACAGCTCGCGCAACAGGGCCAGGCACTGATGGGCCTGCTCGGCGGGCCACTCCACCACAACAGGCCCACCGGCGCGAGGCACTTCGATACGGATGCGGCTATACTGACCGTTGGTTCGGGACCGCTCGCCCGGACTCGACGCGGCCGGCAGGGCCAAGGGCATAAACCCAGGTGACGCTGTTGCCTGGTCGGCTTGCTCGGCTTCACGGATCCAGCGGCGGAGCAGGTTAGCATTGAGTTGGTTGTCCAGGGCGATGCGGGAAACGGACACGCCTGGCTCCTGACAGGCGGCCACGATATGGGCCTTGAACTCACGGGAGAAGTGGCGGCGACGTCGGGGCTGGGGTTGGGGCTGAGGTACGCTTAAAGAGTCCATGCATAGTGTCCACTAAGAAATAAGTGGACACTATCGTGAAGGCCGTAACTGTTGGCTCAAGGTGTGATGGCCGGACGCTTACGATAAACGAGCAAATGATGCTAAGGAGCGAATAGATCTATATCAGGACGCTCCTTCGGATCAGGACTCCTGCACCTTTACTACCAGGAGCGGCTTGTCATCTTCAGCCGCGTTCGGTCCGGCCAATTGATTCCACATGGAATCGACCATGGGTTGAAGAAAGAGCTGCCCGAGCTGGCGAATCATGACGCCGATTACTTGACTGGAGTCACGTTGTGCCTTCGACGCAACGCCGACATTGCGCAAAGTCGCCACTTGTTTGGCAGTGAGATCGGTGAGCATCTCCAGAATACGGCCGCGGTGCCCCATGGGATCGAGCAAAGCCCGCCTGAGGTAACCGACTACCGCTGGGTTATCAGAGAGCATGTCCGCGACTGCTTCGTCACGAGCAGCTGCAATCTCCGGCGTGGTTCCTTCGAGGGGGGCTTGCTCGATCGCGCCGAAGAACAAATCGACAATATGTTGCTCGATGGCCTCGCGCAGTCCGTCCTTGGTTCTAAAGTGGTGCACCACCAAACCAACCGTGACACCCGCCGCCTCGGCAATGGCACGCATCGAGGTCGCGTCCTCTCCGTAGTTCGCATACAGGGCGAATGCCGCATTGCGGATGCGTGCCTTCGCAGTCAAGTCGCTATTCACTTTAGGGGATACCCCCACCGTTTTCTTCACTATCTAACTCCTGTGCATAGCTGAGTCTGCGTAGTTCCTCGCACATGACCGGACTATCTCGCTGGCGTTGGCTTTGTTCGCTGAGAAGCCACGATCGGTCGTGACGTGCAAGGTTACCAGAAACGCTGACATTGTACCGTCGTATATTATGCTATACATTCGTATAGTGTTGATGCATTCGACAGGTGATAATGATGAAATCGGTTGCTTTAATGAGCGCCTCCTCACCGGAACCACTGACCGGGATTCGGGCCGTCTCGCTCGCCTCCAACCTGCCAGGCCCCATCGCGGCCGCGCAACTGGCTAGCATGGGTGCACAGGTCACCAAAATTGAGCCCCCAGCTGGTGATCCGCTTGCTGCCGTGGCCCGAGCTTGGTACGACGAGCTTGTGGCTGATCAAGAGATCGTTGTCCTGGATCTCAAGCAATCCGAGCAGCGAGGCCGTCTCGATGATTACCTTGCGGATGCTGATGCCCTAATAACGGCCATGCGTCCGTCTGCGTTAAGTCGTCTTGACCTGCACCGACTCTCCGAGACTCACCCTGCTCTGGTTCACGTCGAAATAGTTGGCCACGATGGAGATGCGGCTGAAGTCCCCGGGCACGATCTAACCTATCAGGCTGCTCACGGCACGTTGTGTCCGCCGACCATGCCACTCGTTCCGGTGGCGGACTTGCTGGGGGCTGAGCGTGCGGTCTCCGCTGCGGTCTCGGGACTCCTGAGTCGAACCCGCGTTGGTAGGGGGGGGCACTACAAGATAGTACTTGACCATGCCGCTCAGATGGCTGGTGCCGCAGTTCGCCACGGTCTGATGGGGCCTGCAACGCCTTTGGGGGGAGCGTTATCCACCTACCGCATATATCCCACTTTGGACGGCTATGTCGCTTTCGGTGCGCTCGAGCCCCACTTCGCCGCCCGGGTTTCAGAGTATGTCGGTCGTACGATTGAGGAGCTCGAGTCCACTTTCAAAACACGGACGACAAGCTACTGGGAAGCGATCGGTCGCGAACTCGATATTCCTCTGGCCGAAGTCAAGGTCCCTACCTCCGGAGTAACAAATGATTAATCGTGAAGCAGTCATCGTTGATGCCGTAAGAACCCCGGTCGGCAGACGTGGTGGAGTACTGAGCCAATGGCATCCTGCCGACCTGCTCGGCTGCACTCTAAGATATCTTGTCGGTCGCAGCGGCGTTGATCCATCCACAATCGACGACGTGATCGCTGGCTGCGTGCTGCAGCACGACCAACAGTCCTCCAACATCGCCCGCCACGCCGTACTTTCCGCCGGCTTACCCGAGTCCGTGCCCGCAGTAACTGTGGACCGCCAATGTGGTTCCGGACAGCAGGCAGTCAGCTTTGCCGCCCATGGTGTCATGGCTGGCAACTATGATCTGGTGATCGCAGGGGGGGTTGAATCGATGTCGCAGGTGACTATGCCGTCAGCGTTTCAGCCAGGTGCGCCGCTCGGCCCGCAGTACGGCCCGCTTGAGCTGGAGCGCTACGACGGTCGACTTATGGCACAGGGGCCCAGTTCCGAACTTATGAACGATCGCTTCGGGATTAGCCGCGAGGAACTTGATGCTTACAGCGTTCGAAGTCATGAGCGGGCCCTCGCTGCTACCAGGGCTGGTGCTTTTGTCAAACAGATGGTGCCAATCACCGCCGATCCCCAAGACCCCAACGGTCCATGTATTACCGCTGATGAGGGCATTCGCGAACATCTCGATACGGAGAAGATGGCGGGCCTGAAGACGGTCTTTGCGAAAAATGGCCGCACGACGGCCGCGAACGCATCTCAGGTTAGCGACGGTGCGGCGGCGCTACTGGTCGCTGATCGTGGATATGCTGAGCAAAAAGGCCTCAAACCACGCGCCCGCTTTCGTGCTATGTCGGTCGCGGGTGCGGACCCTGTGATCCAGTTCACCGCGATACTTGAGGCTACCCACAAGGCACTAAAAATGGCGGGACTAAGCGCGGCGGACATTGATTTGTACGAGGTTAACGAGGCTTTTGCAGGCGTACCGCTGATGTTTCAGCGCGAATTCGATATTCCGGATGACAAGCTCAATGTCAACGGTGGCTCAGTCGCAATCGGGCACCCGCTGGGCTCAACCGGTGCCCGCATGCTTACCGATTTACTTTGTGAACTTGAACGCTCAGGGAAGAAGCTGGGCTTACAGACTATCTGTGAAGCCCATGGCACTGCCAACACAACAATAATTGAACGCATCTGAGGAGAAAGATATGCAATCGACATATATTACTAAGGGCCATCCTTCCACCCATGGTGACAGCTACCAGCTCAACACAACGACCATGATTCGGCATGCGGCCCGGACTTATCCAGAACAAGAAATCGTCTACCGTACCGCCGATGGCGGCTGGGACCGGTACACCTACGGCGAGTCCTACCTCCGGATCTGTCAAGCGGCCAACGCGTTGCGCAGCCTCGGCGTCGGCCCTGGGGACGTAGTTGGCATCCTGGACTGGAATAGTCGCCGACATTTCGAGCTCTATTGGGCGATCCCCGGCCTCGCTGCCGTCATGCTGCAGATGAACCTTCGTTTGGCGCCCGAGGACTTGGGCTATGTTACCGACCACAGTGAGGCGTCCTGGATTCTAGTTGACGAGACCCTGCTGCCAATTGCAGAGAAGCTCGCTCCGCTGGTGCCTCAAGTCAAAGGCTGGATCGTGATGACCGACCGTCCGCTGTCGCAGATCAGCACGACCCTGACGAACGTGCATCACTTCGAGGATCTGCTCCTGGCGGAAGATACACACATCGATTGGCCGATGGTGGACGAGACGTCGGCCTACAGCGCCTGCTACACGACAGGCACCACCGGTAGGCCCAAGGGAATCTACTACTCCCACCGCGGTATCTATCTGCACACCTTGGCGATGGACAGTGTGATCGGCATGAGTAGTGACGACACCGCCATGCTCATCACGCCGATGTTCCACGGTCAGTGCTGGGGTCTTCCGCAGGCCGCCGTCCAGGCGATGGCTAAAGTCGTCCTGCCAGGCCGCTACGTCGCTGAGGATACGTCGGTTTTGGTCGATGCAATGATAGAAGAAAAGGTTACTGTAGCTAACGGTGCGCCAGCGATCTTTACACCGATGCTGGAGTACATCCGATCACTGGACAACAAGCCCGACTTCAGCCGTGCGAGGCTGCTGAGCGGTGCCACCGAGCCATCGTTGAGTCTGATGCGTGGCTTTTATGATCTAACCGGGGCCGACATTATTCACGCCTATGGCGCCACCGAGACCACTCCGCTGGTCACGGTCAACAAGGGGCTTAAACCGTCGCTGCGCGAAGTGTTGAGCGACGAGCAAACATGGAACCGTAAGCGCTGCCAAGGCTTGATGGTATCCGGCGTCGACTTCCGACTTGTTGACGGTGCCGGTAAGGATGTGCCCTTCGACGGCATTTCCCAGGGCGAGGTGTTATTAAGAGGCCCTTGGATCATCGAGAAGTATCATAAGCTTGACGACGATGGAGATCGCTTCCTCGACGGCTACTGGCGGAGCGGTGACGTCGGCACGATCGACCAGCACGGCTACCTCAAGCTGACCGATCGTCTAAAAGACGTGATCAAGAGCGGCGGCGAGTGGATTTCCTCCATCGACATGGAAAATGCGCTGATCGCACACCCGCGCATCCGCGATGCTGCAGTTGTTGGCATTGAGCATCCCAAGTGGCAGGAGCGCCCTGTCGCCCTGTTGGTTACCGACGACGGCACCGAGTTGCCGCTGGACGAGATCCACGAAGTTCTAACACCCAATTTCGCCAAGTGGCAGCTGCCAGATACTGCCTTGTTTCTCGAAACGTTGCCCCGCACCAGCGTCGGCAAGCTCGACAAGAAGTCGATCCGCGCCACTTATAAAGATATCTACAAGGACATCTGATGGCTATTCTCAATATCCGCCGCAACGAATCCATCGTTATCCTCGAACTCAATCGGCCAGAAGCCCGCAATGCACTTAACGAAGAAGTCTTAAGCGCACTGGGACAGGCGCTGGTGACTTTTCGGTACGACGACAGCGTGCGTGCCGTGGTGCTTCACGGTGCCGCCGGGAACTTCTGCTCGGGGGCCGACATCACCGCCTTTGATCGTATTCGTGAGGATGCGTTGATCGGCCCACGCAAAGCACTTGGTGGCACGTTCTGGGATGACCTGGCACGGTTTCCCAAGCCCGTTATCGCCGCCGTAGAGGGCCTGGCCCTGGGCGGGGGCTGCGAGCTTGCTCTCGCCTGTGACATCGTCATTTCAGCTGACACCGCGAAGTTTGGGGTGCCCGAGGTCAAGCTTGGCGTCATCCCCGGCGGTGGCGCCACGCAGCGTTTGGTAAGCGCGGTAGGCAAAGCCAAGGCAATGACCATGCTGCTGACTGGCAATTTCATCAGTGCGGCTGACGCATGCGCCGACGGCATCGTCGCCCGTACGGTCCCAGAGGGTGAAGCTCTTGACCAAGCACTTGCAATGGCTGGACATATCGCCGCCAATTCGCCGCTGGCCGTAGCGCTGGCCAAAGACGCGGCGTTGCAGGCCTTTGAGACATCACTCAGCCAAGGTCTCAAGTATGAAAAGCAGAACTTTCATTTGGCAATCCACTCAGCCGACAGCCACGAGGGTCAGGCCGCCTTTCTGGCGAAGCGAGCACCTCACTACACAGGAAAGTAAACACCATGAGCGAATTGTTTCCCGATTATAAGGCACCTTGGGAGGCCGAGGACCACACGTTGCTGCGCGACCAAGCGGCCAAGTTCTTCGCCCGCGAAGTCACGCCTAACCAGGAGCGATGGGCTGAGCAGCACCAGGTTGACCGTGGGTTATGGAACAAAAGCGGCGCTGCTGGTTTATTGTGTACTGGCCTGCCCGATGAGTACGGTGGTGGTGGTGGCAACTTCGGCCACGAGGCCGTGGTCCAAGAGGAGCTGGCGCTAGCCCGAGACACTGCGTTCGGATTCAGCGTACACTCGACCATCGTCGCCCATTACGTAGCGGCTTATGCAACAGAGGCGCAGAAGCAACGCTGGATTCCGGCAATGGCGAATGGTGAGAAGGTGATTGGCATCGCTATGACCGAGCCCGGCACGGGATCGGATCTGCAGGCAGTGCGTACGACCGCGATCCGCGACGGCGATCACTACGTGATCAATGGGTCAAAGACGTTCATCTCGAACGCCACCCACGCTGACCTGATGGTTGTCGTGGCCAAGACTGACAAGTCAGAAGGCGCCCGTGGTATTTCATTATTCGTGGTCGAGGTGGACAAGGTCGAGGGCTATGAGCGCGGACGGGTGCTGCAGAAGGTTGGGCAACACGGCCAGGACACGCGCGAGCTTACCTTCATCGACATGCGCGTACCCGCAGAGAATTTGCTTGGTGGCGAAGAAGGCCAGGGCTTCTTCCAGTTGATGGAGCAGCTACCCCGTGAGCGCTTGATTATCGGGATTGCCGGTGTCGCGATGGCCGAAGCCGCAGTCTTGGAGGCGATCAAGTATGCCAAGGTACGGACGGCGTTTGGCAAGCCAATCCTGGATTTCCAGAACACGCGCTTCGTGCTTGCCGAGTGCAAGACCGAGGTGTTGGCCGCGAAAACCTTTATGGATCACTGCGTCCAGCGCTACATGGACGGTGATCTCGACCCTGCCACCGCTTCAATGGCTAAGTTGCTCGGTACCGACAAGCAGGTCGCCATCATCGACCGATGTCTGCAAGTGTTCGGCGGCTATGGCTATCTGATGGAGTATCCCATCGCGCAGATGTACGCCGCTGCGCGGGTGCAAAAAATCTACGGTGGCACCAACGAGATCATGAAGGAGCTGATTGGGCGATCACTATGACGGCCCCTATTAGCATCCTATCGGTGCGATGCCGGCCGGGACATTGATAGCAATGTCCCATAATGCCGATAAATGGAACAGGTGGCCGTCCAGGGCGGTCACCGAATTCGATAAGTAACAATTCAATGGCGGCCCCAATCATGGATTGGCATGGTCCATTTCTTTGACGCCTGCTGGATCGCCAAGAAGGCCACTCTCAGTGCTGAGTCATCGAGGGGCTCTCGGTTCGCTACTTGCGCGTGCCGCGCCTGTTCGAACAACTGCGCATCGCCCACGGCGATGGCAGCTACGCACGGCTGATGAATCAGTTGCTGAAGACCGACCTGCTGATCCTGGATGACTGGGGCATGCAGAAGGTCACGGCGCAACAACGGCAAGACCTACTAATCAGAAATAAAGTAAGCGAACATTACCCGGAGATATAAGCTAAATCTGGATGACCTTCTTTCCAACGTGGTGATATTTGATGTAGCCCCAAACGGATTCGTCGGGGTTCAGTTCTGGCGAATAAGGCGGCAGAAAGAACAGTTTCAGCTTCCCGTTGAGACTTTCCACGTACCCCCGAGCTGTTCCCCGCACCTACGGGGATAAACCGTTCGCCGCCGATCCCTCGTTCCGGCAATTCCACTGTTCCCCGCATTCGCGGGGATAAGCTGTAACCGCTGGGTGTACTCCGATGTGAAGGGTAGGACTGGCACTGTAGCCTTTACCGCTTATGGTCAATAACCACGCGAAAGTGGCTAGGGTATGTCAATGGATGCGGAGCGAGTTACGAAGTCACAATTCAAGGCGCGGGCCTTCGAGTTCTTCCGCAAGATCGAGGATACCGATTCGCCCGTGGTGGTAACCGACCACGGCAAGCCCGTTCTGGAGGTGCGCCGCTATCGCGTGGATAAGTGCTCCCCCGCTGGAGGCGCTCAAGAACAGCGTAGCGGGGGTCAAGCGACCGACTGCGTCGGTGGCCGAGAAAGACTGGGAAGCGTTGCGCTGAGGTCCCACGGGCCGGCTCCCGTGGGTAGCGTGCGCACCTGGTGGCCCTAATGCCGGGGGCGGCACATGCGCCAGCCACCGGTAGTATACGAAATTCGAGTTGCTGATCCAGGGGTGCACCGGTCGGCAGGGGAGTTGTGACCAAAGTCACAAAGAGCTAGAGTCAAAACATCAATAAAAACGCATAAGGATTTGCCGTGACCCGCCTTGAGCGCTTTTACCGCATTCATGGCTTGTTGCGTCACGCTCGGCGCCCAGTACCCATGCGGCGTTTTACCGAAGAGTTGGGGGTAACCCGTAATACCGTCACCCAGGATTTTCAGTATCTACGGGATTTCTTCGGCGCGCCCATCGTCTACGACCGTGAACGCAACGGCCACCACTATGACCCGGAAGCTTCGGAATTCGAGCTGCCCGGTTTTTGGATGAACGCCAGCGAGCTGTACGCGCTGCTGGCCTGTGAGCAACTGCTGGAAACCGTGCAGCCTGGTTTGATGGGCCACCGGCTCGCACCCTTGCGCCAACGGGTCCGGTGTTTACTGGGTGACGCCGGCGGTCACGCCGAGCGTTTGAGCGACAAAGTGCGCCTGCAAGCCGTACAGCAGCGTGCCGTAGCGAACCATATTTTTATTTCCGCCGCCGATGCCACCCTGGCCGGCAAGCGTCTCATTATTCGTTATATGCCACGCAGCCGTGACCACCACGGTGAGCGGGCCGTGCATCCTCAGCGGTTGCTGCATTACCGACATAACTGGTACCTGCTTGCCGATTGCGAGCAGGCGCGTGATTTACGGCTGTTTTCCCTGGACCGAATTGTCGCGTTTGAGGTCTCGAATGAGCCCGCCCGTGAGGTTTCCGTGGACCGATTGGATCAGTTCATGGACAACAGTTTCGGGCTGTTTTCCGGCAAGCCTGCTGCTGAGGCACACCTGCGCTTTTCGCCTCGGGCGGCGCGCTGGGTGGCCGATGAATGCTGGCATCCTGACCAGGAAGGCGAGTGGCGGAATGACGGTTACCATCTGCGAATACCGTATTCCGACCCGACGGAGCTGATTATGGAGGTGCTGCGTTACGGTCCGGATGTGGAGGTGTTGGGCCCGAAGGCGTTGCGAGAGGGGGTGCGTGATCGTTTAGATCGCGCTTTGAACGTATATAAGTAGGGGCGATGGCTATGAAATGGGGCTACAATGAGGACAGGCCCAGCTCTTGGGCCGCCGCGAGAAGTTTTTTATCAAAAGCGGCGAAGATCATGGGTTTGCGTATCGGTTTAATACTTCTTACCCGGTCCGCACAGGCCAGGTGAACACTGTCGTACCCACGCAGCTCATGGCGGGCGGCCAGTTCTCCGGCACGGCGCACCATGGGTATGTCGATATTGACGGTGCGCACCGTGATCCAGTCCCGCTCAAATTGCTCTTGATACTGGATCAGTTCCGCGTCGGTGATGCGCTGCATCCTGTGGGCTCTGGCCAGAGCCGCTCGCATTTCGACGTAAGTGATCAGATGGGTACAGATCACGCCCGCCTTATCGATCGCCTCCCGAGTCTGGTCGCCGCCGTCCTCATCGAGGTACAGCTTCAAGAACGCGGACGTGTCCAGATACACGATCATTCGCGTACCCAATCAATCAGGTCGTCACTGCTAGGGGTGCCGGGCCGGGCCGGCGCGGGGTGCCGAACACCGCGCGGTTTCTCGCCGGGTGTCGTGGCCGGGTTTACCCAGGCTTGCGACTCAAGCCGTTCAATGAACGCCTGGTCCGACTCGTCGCCGGCTTCTTGGGTATCGCCTGACAGGCGCGCGATAACGCGGCCACGGGAGGTAACCCGGATGTCCTCGCCTGCCTGCACTCGGCGCAAGTATTCGGACAGATGGTTTTTAAGGTCGCGTACCGAGACATCCATTGACAGAGCCCTCTTGTGGCCACATTTTCGATATTGTAGCCACAATACTGGCCGGATATCCAGTGATGCCGTTTGGTGGGCAGAGGGAGTGCTACGTTGTTGTTGACCAACGGACATCGAGGCGTGAACTTGGACTGGAAAGATGCACCGTGCTTCTTCCGTTACTGGGGGAAGGCGAAGCCGAGCGGAGACCGGAAGGATGAGAATCCTTGCCACCTGCTGCCATTCCACAGTCTGGATGTGGCGGCGGTGGGTTACCACTTACTGGCGCCGCATACGGCTCGCTGCCAGGAACTGGCCTCAGCGATGTCGCTGGAGCCGGAACAACTACGGTCTCTGTTTGTTTTCAGCCTGGCCGTGCATGACTTGGGTAAATTTGCTCGGGCGTTTCAGTCCCTGGCCGACCCGGACTTGCCGGAACTGGTTAAGCCAGATACCTCGCTGGCTTACGGCACGGCGGAATGGCCCCATCACAGCGAAGCGGGCGCCGTGTTCCTAAAAGCCTTCTTGAAAGACGAGCTCAAGAGGGAGGGGTTGCAAGCCTGGGGGTGGAGTGAGTCGGGAAGTGATGCCAAAGGCTTTCTACGTGTCTTGTTGGGCATGTCATTCGGGCACCATGGCAAGCCCGTGGACGCCGGAAACAATAGGACACCGTCGCCGGGATTTCCCGAAGACCATCAGGCCGCGTGGGAATATACATGCGAAGTCGCAAGCTGGCTTCGTCCGCAATGGCCCGAGCAGCTTGTGCAGGATAAGAATTGGCTCAAGCAGTTTAGAAAGCTGACCTGGCACCTGGCGGGCTTTGCGGTGCTGGCGGACTGGCTGGGGTCTGATCAGTCCGTATTCCCCTATCAGGCCACACCGCAAGCGCTGGGTGATTACTGGCAGAGCAGGGCGTTGCCCAGGGCTGAGCTGGCGCTGGCAGGATTGGGCTTTGGCGCGCCGCTTGCCCCGTCTTCCTTTCCGGGAGTACGACGTTTCTTTGGTTTCGAGCCGACGCCGTTGCAACAGTGGGCGCAGGACCTGCCCTGGCGGCCCGGCCCACAATTGTTTGTTCTGGAAGACGTTACCGGCGCCGGTAAGACCGAAGCCGCCATGACATTGGTGCATCGTCTTCTGGAGCACGGCCAGGCCCAGGGTGTGTATTTCGGTTTGCCCACCATGGCCACCTCCAACGCCATGTATGGGCGCGTGGCCGGTGTCTACCGCCGTTGGTTTGATGAACAACAGGTACCCAATTTGGTGCTGGCCCATGGGGCGCGTCACCTGAACGCTGACTTCGCTCACTCCGTGGTGTCCGAGCAGTCGCGGGATCATGCTTATGGCGACGGCGAACAAACCGCATCGTCCGCCTGTAATCAATGGTTCGCCGATTCGCGCAAGAAGGCGTTGTTGGCGGATGTCGGCGTGGGCACCGTGGATCAGGTCCTTATGGCGGTATTGCCCTTCAAACACCAGACTCTGAGGTTGATTGGTCTGGCCAATAAGGTGCTGGTGGTGGACGAGGTTCATGCCTGTGACGACTACATGGCCGGGCTACTGGAAGCGGTTCTCCAAGCCCACGCCCAACAGGGTGGCAGTGCCATTCTGCTTACCGCCACCTTGCCCCACGCCATGAAGCGCAACCTGGTTGCGGCCTACCGAAAAGGCCGGGGTCTGGCTGCGGAGGTCGTGGAGGAACAGCCCTCTTTCCCGCTGGCCACCCGTATTACCGATCAAGGCCTGGAGCAAACGCCTCTTGCCACTCGTGACAGCGTGATTCGCCGGGTGGCGGTGGAAATGTTCAACAAACCGGAGGCGGTGATTGAGCATCTGCTTGATACGGCGGAGAGCGGCCAGTGCGGTTGCTGGATACGCAACACCGTGGACGATGCCATCTCCGCGTATCAGACCCTGTGTGACCTGGCGCCGGACCCGGACAAAGTCGTGCTGTTTCATAGCCGCTTTGTCATGGCGGACCGCCAGGCCATAGAGCAAGCGGCACTGGAACGGTTCGGCAAGACGTCCACGGCCGAAACCCGGGCCGGCTGGATTCTGATTAGCACCCAGGTGGTGGAGCAATCCCTGGATCTGGACTTCGATCAGATGATCAGCGACCTGGCGCCCATGGACTTGCTGATTCAGCGCGCCGGGCGTCTGCACCGCCACCGCCGGGATGGCAGCGGCAATCTCGTGGATACCGACGATCAGCGCCCATCGCCGGTGCTGCACTTGTTGACGCCCGCTTATGAAGACCAGCCGGGCCCAGATTGGCTATCCGCCCATCTGCCAGGAACCGGCGCCGTATACCGCGACCACGGTCAGCTCTGGCTGACCCTGCGGACCCTGCGCGATGAAGGCGGCATCGACATGCCCGGTCGCGCCCGTCACCTGATCGAATCCGTGTTCGGTGAAGACGCTGAGTCCTGGATGCCCGAGGGGTTGCAACAACGCCATCTGGACCAGGAAGGCGAGCGCAGCAGCCGCCGAGCCATGGCGGGCTTCAACCGTTTGAAAATGGACCAGGGCTACAGCACCCAGGCTAGCCACGGCTGGATGGACGACCTGAATCTCGACATCGGCACCCGTCTGAACGAGGAACCCAACATCACCGTCACCCTGGTCCGCCGAGACGAGCGCGGTGCGTTGACGCCCTGGGTGGACGCAGGGCAGTTCGCCTGGGAGCGAAGCCAACTGCAAGCCCGCGAATCCCTGGCAAGACGTCTGCCCGAATGGCCGCAGCCGCTATCGGCTCAGCGCGATGCGCTGGTGGAACGTTTTCCAGGCTTGAAGTTCAGCCAGTTGTGGTTGGCGGAAGAAGAGTCGTCCATGAACTACAGCCAGGAAATCGGGTTGCATCGCGCATGGAATGGGGAGGAAGGATGAAGACCAAAATAAAAGCAATGCGTAAGCAAGGAGCAACGCCATGAACTTACTAGTCGATCCATGGCTGCCATTCAAGCGCCGCGACGGCAGTCAGGAGTACCTGCCTGTTACGGCCATGGTGGATCCGGATATCGTTGATCTGGCTTTGCCGAGAGCTGATTTTCAGGGCGCGGCCTACCAATTTTTGATCGGTCTACTTCAAACGGCGATGGCACCGGAGGACAAGAGCGAGTGGGTGGAGTGGTATCAAACGCCACCCTCCGCGGAGGCCTGCCTTGAAATGCTGGAAAAGTGGGCGCCGGCGTTTGTGCTGGACAGTGATGGCCCGGCGTTTATGCAAGATCGTGATGCATTAGCGGAAGAGAAAGCGACGGATATTGCCGCCTTGCTGATTGATTCCCCGGGCGCGTCTACCGTCAAAAACAATACGGATCACTTCGTCAAATCGGGCCGGGTAGAGCGTTTGTGTCTGGATTGTGCCGCCATGGCGTTGTTCACATTGCAAATTAATGCCCCTGCCGGTGGTAAAGGTCACAGAACCGGCTTGCGAGGCGGTGGCCCTCTCACCACGCTGGTGATGCCCGCCGACTCAACCAGCTCTCTCTGGCATCGCCTTTGGCTCAACGTTCTGGATACAGAGGACTGGGATTACGAAAGGCCTGACCGTTCCGACGCCAAGGTCTTTCCCTGGCTGGGGGAGACCAAGGTCAGTGACAAGGGGCAGGGCACTTACCCGGACGACGTTCACACTCTCCACCCCTATTGGGCCATGCCTAGGCGTATGCGGCTGAATATCGAGCCGGCACCCTGCGATTGTGATCTGTGTGGGCGGCATAGCGAACACACCGTCTCTTCGCTGCGCACGAGAAACTATGGGTTTAACTACGATGGCCCCTGGACCCACCCTCTGACGCCTTATCGGTTTGACCCGAAGAAGCCGGAACAATTGCCCTATTCGCGCAAGGCGCAGACGGATGGGCTGGGCTACCGGCACTGGGAAGCACTGACCATGGAGGACAAGAAGGAGAAAGGCTTTCTGCCTGCGCGGGTGGTGCTCGACTATGTGGTCAAGTGTGACACAGCGGATGACATGGATGTGGCGCTGCCGGTGGTTGCCGGCCTGTGGGCATTCGGCTATGACATGGACAACATGAAAGCTCGATGCTGGTATGGCGCGCATATGCCGCTACTGGCCCTGGACGAGGACGCGCGAGCTCTGGCCCAGCTCTGGCTGCGGCAGATGATTGAGCTGACGGACAGTAGCGCTCGGTTGTTGCAAGCCCAGGTCAAGGAGGCTTGGTTCAGCCGGCCTAAGGATGCCAAGGGGGATGTGAGCTACATCGGTGCCTCCTTATGGCAGGTCACCGAGCAAGCGTTTTACCAGCGCCTTATGGAACTGGGGGAGTTGTTGAGGGGTGATACACCCCCGCAACGTTTCCCCGCCGAAATGGCGGCAAGTTGGTATCACACCGTGACTCGTCAAGCGGCCTCTCTGTTCGATGAGTTGGCCCTTGGTGGCCCACCGGAACAGCTGGATATGAAGCGCATCACCAAGGCGCGTAATGGCTTCCGAAAGAAACTCCACACCGGTAAGGAGGCGAAAGATCTCCGTAAGATTGGACGTCTGGATGAAAGCCGCCAGCCGCAAGCATCTGGGGAAAAACAAGGAGAAAGCGCATGAGCAAAAGATTCTATTGCCTGAGAGACGACCAGGTTCGAAAGGTGGTCGCTACGTGGTGGTCGCGCCTACATGGGGTGGAGAATAAGAGGGCTGACCTCCAACAGGCTAATCAGCGCGGTGCACGCGCCGAATTACGCCGGAGCAAAAGCTTGGATGCGGTGCTTTTAACCGAGGGGTTTCGGAGCCTGTGGCAGGCGCTGGTCGACACTGGGCAGTACCGGGAGCGGGACATGCTTGCCTGGGCCTGCGTGGCGGCGGCGCTGGCGGAAGTACGTGAACAGCCAACGAACGAAAACGCCACCTTTGCCCGATGCCTGGGCGAGCAAAAGGATAAAACCGGCAGGCCCTATATGAGTGAACTGCGCTTCGCACAGCTGCAAAAAAGCCACAGCGGCGATGATTTTCTGATGCGTTTGCGTCGTGCTCTGGCGTTGATCAACAAGACCGCCCCGGCGCTATCCCTGGCGGACAATGTCCTGCATTGGTTCCACGAGCAAAGGGACAAGCAGGGCGCCCGGCCCATGGATCGCCTGGCTGTGCGCTGGGCAACGGACTATTTCACGGCGATAAGCGCCTACGAAAAATAAATCCATTTCTGACCAAGAGAACAGCACAAAGGACTGACATCATGAGCACTTTTATTCAGCTCCATCTCCTCACCTCTTATCCGCCGGCCAATTTGAACCGCGATGATTTGGGCAGGCCGAAGACTGCCTTCATGGGCGGTGCCGAGCGGCTGCGGGTGTCCTCACAATCGCTCAAGCGCCATTGGCGAACCTCGGACCTGTTTCAGGAAGCGCTGGCGGGCCACCTCGGCACCCGTACTAAGCGGCTGGGCTTGGAAGTCATGCGGCGCCTGCTAGATGGCGGTGTCGCTGAAGGCAAAGCAAAAGATTGGGCGGGGAAAATTGCCGATGTGTTCGGCAAGCTGGAAAAAGACAGCGTCGAGCTGTCACAACTGGCTCATATCAGCCCGGAAGAACGTCAGGCGGTGGATACGCTTACGGATACTCTGATCGAAGAAAAGCGAGCCCCAAAAGATGAAGAGCTGAATTTACTTAGAAAGAACCCTTCGGCGGCGGATATCGGTCTGTTTGGTCGGATGTTGGCGGATGATCCGGCGTTTAACGTGGAGGCCGCCTGCCAGGTGGCCCATGCCATTACCGTGCATCCGGTGGTGATCGAGGATGACTACTTCACCGCCGTGGATGACCTCAATAGTGGCGATGAAGATCGCGGCGCGGCCCACATCGGCGAAACCGGCTTTGCCGCTGGCCTGTTTTACAGCTATGTGTGCATCAATCGTGATCAACTGATTGACAACCTCAGTGGCGATGCGGAACTGGCGGATAAAGCCATCGCCGCTCTGGCGGAAGCGGCTATTAAGGTATCGCCCACCGGTAAACAGAACAGCTTTGGCTCCCGTGCTTATGCGTCCTATGTGATGGCGGAGAAGGGTAGGCAACAGCCGCGCTCACTGTCGGTGGCGTTTCTTAAGCCGGTGCAGGGGCAGGACCAGGCGTCGGAGGCCATTACCGGCCTGGAAGAGCAAGCCCAACGATTCGATCAGGTGTATGGCGACTGTGCCGATAAGCGCTACAGCCTCAACGCCCATGCCGGGGAAGGCAGCTTCCAGGCCCTGATGGACTTTCTCAAAAACGACTAGGAGGCGCCCATGGAAGCGTTGATTTTCCAACTCTATGGCCCTCTGGCCAGTTGGGGGGCGCCGGCGGTGGGCGAGACTCGTCCGAGCTCCGATCATCCGGGCCGTGCCGCTTTGCTGGGCCTGCTGGCGTCGGCCCTGGGTATTCGCCGGCACGACGGCCCGGGTCAGCAGGCTCTGGCCTCGTCAGTGCGGTTTGCTGTGAAGCAACACAGTGCCGGTCGCCTGATGCGTGATTACCACACCGTGCAGGTGCCCGGTCGAGACAAGAAGGCCCGCTACTTCACCCGTAAGGACGAATTGGCCGTGCCGAAGAACAAGCTCAACACCGTGCTTTCCAGCCGTGAATATCGCCAGGACGGACTGTGGCAAGTGGCGGTGCTGCTTAATGCGCAAAGCGATTGGAGCCTGGACGAATTGGGAGACGCTTTGCGTTCCCCGGTATTCATGCCTTACCTCGGCCGCAAGGCCTGCCCACTGGCAGTGCCCCTGGCCCCGCAAACAGTCCAGGCGAATGGCCTTCGTGAAGCCTTCGTGGCGGCGCCGCCACGCATCTGCGACCAGCAGGGCCGCTGGCTTCATCTCCCAGACAGCGTGGATTTTTACTGGGAAGGCGATGCCGGTGACATTGCCGTGCAGGACACTCGGCAACCGACGGATGAAGTGATCAGCCGTGAGCGCTGGCAATTCGGCAGCCGCCAGGAGCATCACGCTCGGATCAGGGAGGAAAGCTGATGTACTTATCCCGAGTCAGAGTGGCTACCCAGGGCCTGGATCGCCACGCCCTGGTGAAGCTTTTGTCCGGTGATGCCTATGCCAACCATCAATTACTATGGCGCCTGTTTCCGGAAGCCGAGTCGCGCCCGTTTTTGTTCCGGCAGGAGATGGAGAACGAGCAGCTCGATGCAGAGGTGCGACCTCGAGGCTTGCCTCTCTTCTACGTCTTGTCGTCGCTCAAGCCGGATCCGCTGCCAGGGCTTTTACAGTGCGAGCCCAAACCCTTTGATCCTCGCCTGGCGGTGGGAGATCGGCTCCTGTTTCGGCTGCGTGCTAATCCCACGGTCACTCGTAAGGAGGCTGAGGGATCCAGAGCGCGTCGCCATGATGTACTCATGGACGCCAAGTGGCGATGCCGAAACGAGAGCGGTGTGGACCCCTGGAGCGTTCGCCGTGCCATGGACGAAAGTGCGGAGCAATGGCTTCGGGCCCGCAGCACGGACTGGGGGTTTGAGCTGGCCACGTCCCCTCAGCTTAGCGGCTACCGCCAGCACCAGTTACGGCGCAAAAAGCGTGAGATCCGCTTCTCCTCGGTGGATTACGAAGGTGTGATGACGGTGACCGATCCGGACCGGTTGCGGGATGCGCTGTTTCACGGTGTTGGCCGAAGTCGTGCCTTTGGTTGTGGCTTGTTCATGGTAAAGCGCGGCTAGCCAACGATGCCCTTCGTACCCTTGAAGCCGATACCAATGAAGGAGCGGGTCTCCATGATGTTTGTGTCTTACGGCCGTATTGACGTGAAAGACGGCGCCTTCGTCGTGGTGGATGACGTCAATGGTGAGCGCATGCACATTCCCGTGGGTTCGGTTGCCTGCATCATGCTGGAACCGGGAACGCGGGTGTCTCATGCGGCGGTAAAGCTGGCCGCCGTCACCGGCACGCTGCTGATCTGGGTCGGCGAAGCTGGCGTTCGCCTGTACGCCAGTGGCCAACCGGGCGGGGCTCGTTCCGATAAACTGCTCTACCAGGCTAACTTGGCACTGGATCCGGATTTACGGCTGAAGGTCGTCCGTAAAATGTTCGAGCTACGCTTCGGCGAGCCGGCCCCGGAGCGGCGTAGTGTGGATCAGCTACGGGGTATCGAAGGCGCGCGTGTTCGCAAGACCTATCAGATGATGGCAAAGCAATATGGCGTACCCTGGCAAGGCCGACGTTACGACCCTAAGGAATGGGATAAAGCAGACGTGGCGAATCAATGCCTGAGCGCCGCCACGGCCTGCCTGTATGGTGTTACCGAGGCGGCTGTTTTAGCCGCGGGCTATGCACCGGCGGTTGGATTCGTGCACTCGGGGAAGCCACTCTCCTTCGTTTACGATATCGCCGACTTATTTAAATTCGATACCGTGGTCCCGGCTGCTTTCCGCATCGCCGCTACCCGGCCCGCCACTCCGGATCGTGCTGTGCGCGTTGCATGCCGGGATATTTTCCGCCAGACCAAGCTGCTCAGACGCATCATCCCCGCCATTGAAGACGTACTGGCCGCCGGCGGCACCGAGCCTCCTCCGCCACCGGAGGACAGCCAACCACCCGCCATCCCTGAGCCGAAGTCGATGGCCGATAGCGGTCACCGGAGCTAGGTATGAGCATGCTAGTGGTCGTTACAGAGAATGTGCCGCCGCGCTTGCGCGGCCGGCTGGCGGTCTGGCTGCTGGAGATTCGCGCCGGTGTCTATGTCGGCGATGTCAGTAAACGGGTTCGCGCAATGATCTGGGAGCAAGCACAGGCGTTGGTCGACGACGGCAACGTCGCACTTTGCTGGGCGACCAACACCGAATCCGGGTTCGACTTCCAAACCTGCGGCGAGAACCGCCGCGTTCCTATCGATCACGACGGCCTGCGGTTAGTGTCTTTTTTGCCTGCTGAGTAGGCCTCCTTCCGCAGTTTTCGCTCCTTTAAAATACGGCTATTTTTTAATCTAAGTGGTTGGTGGATTCTTCTATCTGTATTTTCTTTATTAAAAACAACCATCTACACTTGGGTGTTCCCCGCACCTGCGGGGGTAAACCGATCATTCGCCGGGTCCGGGATCGCGGCGACCCGTGTCCCCCGCGCTTGTAGGGATAAACCGTACGGCGCCAAGAAGGCCATGGGACCAGAGTTATATTCCCATGTTTATGGGGATAAACCGGGCGCGCAGCGTTCTTTGCGCGCCATTTTTGAGTGTTCCCCACACCCGTGGGGATAGACGGGCCGGCGGAATACTCCCTCAGCTCACCACAGCGGTAAGCACGATCCGGCCCTCACTCACCTCCACGTCCAGCAACGTGTCCGCGTCGAACCCTGCTTCGCTCAGCCATTGCCCTCTCAAGAGCACGCGGGGCACGGCCGGCGGTGCCGGCTGGAATCCTTGATAGGGTTTGAGGGACGTGTTGTCGCGGCTGTGGTGCACTTTCAAGGTGCGCCAATAGGGAAACGCCCGGGCTGGTTTTTCGGCGGGGCTTTCGGTGGCGTGATACTCTGACATAACATTGCGCTCAGCCATAATAGACTCCTTCTCAGTCTGTTGTGGTTAGCTGCTTTCGGGGGCGCCAACACCCGGAGGCAGCGCTTATTAATAACTTCCACCTCCTATCCAACACCAGAATACTGTCCATATCAACAGTGTTTTTGGGATTTGTGGGCATTGCGTTTGGTACGCCATTGGCGTACCTTTTCGCCATGATCTTTATTGAGACCCCGATATTTACCAAGTGCCTGCGCGGTCTTCTCGACGATGAGAGTTATGCCGATTTCCAGCAGGCGCTCGCCCACCGTCCTGATATGGGCGATGTAATCCAGGGCAAGTAATCACCATGAGCAAACTCTTTGATGACCTCATGGAAAGCGTCCAGCAAATGGACGAAATCCAGCGTGGGGAGCGTCAGCCTTCGCGCGAGTTCACCGTGGACGCGGTGCAGGTGAAAGCCATCCGTCAGGCGACGGGGCTGACGCAGGCCAAATTCGCGAAAATGATCGACGTGCAGTTGGCGACACTCCGCAACTGGGAGCAAGGCCGCCGCGAGCCTACAGGCCCTGCCAAGGCGCTCCTGCGCGCCATTCAAAAGGATCCGCAGCACGTGCTCCGAGCCCTGGCCTCCTGAGATCGTTTATTTAGTCTTCTCTTGCCGAACCCGCACATCCGCTTTACGCCGCCTGCCGCGCTCTGCGACTCTTGGGGTTCCCCCGAAGCGGCGATCTTCGCCGTGAAAAATGGGGACGGATAACCATGAATAGCAGCAGCGCAAGGAAGGGAGCCCAGGGATGAAACTGAAATGTTGCAGCGGCTGCCGGTACGGCAACGCCAGGGCGAGACGTACGCCCTACGGGCCGGGCATCTGGTGCGCGCACCCGGACAACCAGGACGGTGTGCCGCAGGGTGTGCTGGACGCGGAATCGGCGAGCGTGGTGTGCGCCTTTGGCGAGGCGCCTTCTGGGAGCGACGGGGAAGAGCCCGCCCGCGAACCGGTGGTGAAAGTGCGCCGGCGTGTGCCGGTTACGGTGACCTCGTGATGTCCGCTCCGGCGCCGCTGACCGTCGTCGGGCGCAGCTGCCCGGCGACCTGGTCGGCGATGTAGGCGTAGCCTTTCTCCGAGGGGTGGTAGCCGTCTTCGGCCAGGCAGGCGGGGTCGGCGATCGCCGGGTAGGCCAGGTGGTGCACGCCGTGGAGCTGCGCTGCCAGGGTTTGCTGGGTGCGGTCCAACTGGGCGGCCCGTTGCCCGAGCAGGTCGCGCAGCGGCCGGGGCAGGGCGGTGAAGTGCTGCATGGGCGGCACCGCGAGCAGATACACCGGCAGGTCGGGCCGGTTCCGTCTCAGCGTGCCGATCAGGTCGGTAAGGTGCTGGCGGTAGCGGCTCGGGCGGGTGACGCCGGTGGTGTCGTTGACGCCCAGGCTGATAACGGCCAGGTCCGCGTCCGCCGGCGGACGGCCGGCCAGATGCCGGTGGAGGCCCAGGGCGCGGATGCCGTTCACGCCGATAACCTGCCAGTCGACCCTTTGTTGGTGATGCCGGGCGAGGGCCCGCGCCAGATGCGCGCCCAGGCCCTGGCGGTGCTCGGCCACACCGATGCCGGCGGCGGTGGACTCGCCCACCACCAGCAGCCGTAGCGGCGGGCCGTCGTCGCTGCCTTCGCGGCCCCGGTCGGCGCCGCCGGCCTCCGGCAGGCGCGGGGTGTCCCGGCGGGCGCGCCGCGCCTGAACCACCAGCAGCGGCGCAAGCATCAAGCACATCAACCAGAAGCGCATGGTTTCCTCTGCCTCGCGTCAGCGTGCGTTTGGCCGGCGGCAGCCCGCCGCCCACACGGCCCGCACCCGCCATTCAGGGCGCCGGGTAGGGGAAGCGGGTGTGGATGGCTTCCAGTTCCTTTTCCAGGTCCTTGTCCCAGGGCAGGTCGACGCTGTCCAGGTTCTCGCGCAGCTGATTGAGGTTGGTGGCGCCGATGATGTTGCTGGTCACGAACGGGCGCGTGGTGACGAACTGAAGCGCCAGATGCGTGGGGCTGACGCCGCGCGCCTCCGCCAGGCGGCAGTAGGCCTCGGTGGCCGCGGTGGCCTGGTCGTTGGTGTAGCGGGCGAAATGCTTGAACAGGGTCAGGCGGGCGTTGGCGGGCCACTGACCGTCACGGTATTTGCCGGTGAGCATGCCGAACGCCAGCGGTGAATAGGCCAGCAGGCCCACGTTCTCCCGGTGCGCTACTTCCGCCAGGCCCACTTCGAAGCTGCGGTTGAGCAGGGAGTAGGGGTTCTGGATCGATACCGGCGGCGCCAGGCCGATCTTCTCCGCCTCGCGGATAAAGGCCATGGTGCCCCAGGCGGTTTCGTTCGACAGGCCCCAGTGGCGGATCTTGCCGCTGTCCACCAGCTTCTTCAGGGCGGCCACGGTCTCGGCGATCGGCACCGCATCCTGATCTTCGCGGTGTTTGTAGCCCAGGCGGCCGAAATAGTTGGTGGTGCGTTCCGGCCAGTGCAGCTGGTAGACGTCGATAACGTCGGTTTGCAGGCGCTGAAGGCTGGTCTCCACGGCGCGCTCCAGGTGGTCCTGGTTGAGGCGCGGGCCGCCGCGAATGTGTTTCACGTAGTCGCCGGGGCCGGCGGCCTTGGTGGCCAGCACCACTTTGTCGCGGTTGCCGGTCTTGGCGAACCACTGGCCGATGATCTCCTCGGTGCGCCCGGAGGTCTCGGCGCTGGCGGGCACCGCGTACATCTCGGCGGTATCAAAAAAATTGATGCCCCGGTCCAGGGCCAGATCCATCTGCGCGAAGCCTTCCTCGGCGCTGTTCTGGTTGCCCCAGGTCATGGTGCCCAGGCAGATGCTGCTCACCTTGAGATCGGTGTTACCCAGCGGGCGGTACTCCATTGCTCTCTCCTGCGATTAAACGGCAAAACGGTGACTATACCCCATTGTGGGGGCAGGCTGTCTTTACGCTTGTCTTTGCCGGGGGCGTTAAGTACAATTCGCACCCTCTTGCCCGGCGGGCTCTCGCCGGAGGGTTGGTATTACCCGTAACGTTATGAATTCAGGGCACAATTTTTAGGGAAGACTCCCATGAAGACCTACAGCGCCAAACCGGAAAGCGTAAAGCGCGACTGGTATGTGGTAGACGCCTCCGGCAAAACGCTGGGCCGGCTGGCCTCAGAAGTCGCCACCCGGCTGCGTGGCAAGCACAAACCGGAATACACCCCGCACGTTGATACCGGCGATTACATCGTTGTGATCAACGCGGAAAAGGTGGCGGTCACTGGCAAAAAAGCCACCGATAAGATGTACTATCGCCACACCGGATACCCGGGCGGCATCAAGGAAGCCAACTTCGAGACGCTGATCAACTCCAAGCCTCAGTTGGTGATCGAGAAAGCCGTTAAAGGCATGATGCCGCGTAACCCCCTGGGTCGCGACATGTTGCGCAAACTCAAAGTCTACGCCGGCACCGAGCATCCGCACACTGCTCAGCAGCCGCAGCAGCTGGAAATTTAAGAGGTCAGTCGATGGCAACTGCAAACGCCGACTACGGAACAGGTCGCCGCAAAACGGCCGCCGCACGTGTTTTTCTTCGCCCGGGCAGCGGTAACATCACCGTGAATGGTCGTCCGCTTGACGTTTATTTCGGTCGCGACACCAACCGCATGGTGGTTCGTCAGCCGCTCGAGCTGGCCGACGCGCTGGACCGGTTCGACGTCTACGTGACCGTCAGCGGCGGTGGCAACAACGGCCAGGCCGGTGCCATCCGTCACGGTATCACCCGTGCGCTGATGGAATACGACGGCGAGCTGCGCGGTTCCCTGCGCCGCGCCGGGTACGTCACCCGTGACGCCCGCGCCGTGGAGCGTAAGAAGGTGGGTCTGCACAAGGCGCGTAAGCGTCCGCAGTTCTCCAAGCGCTAAGACGGCCGTTCAGCGCCGTTTTACGCCCGAAAAAAGCCCGGCTTTGCTGGGCTTTTTTTGTGTGCAAATCAGGGGTTTAGCGGTTTGCCCGTGGGGAATAACCGGTTGTCAGATGTGGGCTTTTTCATTAACATTTGCGCCGCCTTACTCCGCCCGGAGCACGAGGACCGACCTCGAGTCTCGGATCACCCCCCGAGCGTGGGATTTAAGGGGAGAACTTCTCAATGAGCAATGACGGCGTAAACACCAGCCGCCGCACCTTTTTGATCGGCCTGACCTCAGCAGTCGGCGCCGCGGGTGCATTAGGCGCGGCGGTTCCTTTTGTTAAATCCTGGCAGCCCAGCGCCAAAGCTGAAAACGCGGGGGCTCCGGTCCAGGTGGATATCAGCAAGCTGGAGATGGGCCAGCGCGTGGTACAGGAATGGCGAGGCCAGCCCGTGTGGGTGATTCGCCGCTCCGAAGAGACGGTCTCGGCGCTCGACGCGCTCAACGACCAGCTCAAGGACCCGCAATCCGAACAAGACCAGCAGCCTGCCTACGCGTCCAGCCTGTGGCGTTCGATCAAAAAAGAATATCTGATTCTGATCGGCATCTGCACGCATCTGGGGTGTTCTCCTCTGTACGAAGAAGAACCCACCGTGGAACTCAAGGAGGGTGGTTTCTTCTGTCCTTGTCACGGTTCCAAGTTCGACCTGGCGGGCCGCGTCTACCAGGGCGTACCGGCGCCGACCAACATGGTGGTGCCGCCCCATTCCTACCTGAGCGAGTCCGTGGTTATCGTCGGCTCTGAAGAAGGGGAGACCAAGGCATGAGAATGGTGAACGGTCTGATCGACTGGGTGGATGCGCGTCTCCCCGTCGTCAACTCTTATAAGAAGCACATGTCGGAGTACTACGCTCCGAAGAACTTCAATTTCTGGTACTACTTTGGCGTGCTGTCCATGGTGGTGCTGGTCAACCAGCTGCTCACCGGCATCTGGCTGACCATGTTCTACTCCCCCAGCCAGGGCTTCGAGTCCGTCGAGTTCATCATGCGCGACGTGCAGTGGGGCTGGCTGATCCGCTACATGCACGCGGTGGGCGCGTCCGCCTTCTTCGCCGTGGTCTACCTGCATATGTTCCGCGGCCTGCTGTACGGCTCCTACAAGCCGCCCCGCGAGCTGGTGTGGATCTTCGGCATGCTGATCTACGTGGCCCTGATGGCGGAAGGCTTCCTCGGCTACGTGCTGCCCTGGGGCAACATGTCCTACTGGGGCGCCCAGGTGATCATCTCCCTGGCTGGCGCGATTCCGTTCGACATCCTGCCGTTCATCGACGCCAAGGACGCCAAGGAGATCGGTGACGCCCTCACCATCTGGGTGCGCGGCGACTACCTGCTGTCCACCGCCACGGTGAACAAGTTCTTCGCCCTGCACGTGGTGGCGATTCCGCTGGTGCTGGTGGCGCTGGTGTTCCTGCACATTCTTGCGCTCCACGAAGTGGGTTCCAACAACCCGGACGGCGTGGAAATCAAGCAGAACAAGGACGAGAACGGCATCCCGCGTGACGGCATCCCGTTCCACCCCTACTACACCGTGAAAGACCTGCCGGGCGTGATCATCTTCCTGATCATCTTCGCCGTGGTGGTGTTCTTCTTCCCCACCGGCGGCGGTTATCTGATCGAGAAGCCCAACTTCGTGCCGGCGGATCCGCTCAAGACCCCGGATCACATCGCACCGGTGTGGTACTACGGTCCTTACTACGCCATGCTGCGGGCCACCACCATCGACTGGTTCGGCATGTCGTCCAAGGCCTGGGGCCTGATCGCCATGGGCGGCGGTATCGTGGTGCTGTTCCTGCTGCCCTGGCTGGACCGTCACCCGGTCAAGTCGATTCGCTACAAAGGCTGGCTCAGCAAGCTGCTGCTGTTCGTGTTCGCCGCCGACTTCCTGATGCTCGGCTACCTTGGCACTCAGCCCGCTTCTGGCCTGGCCAAGACCCTGGCGCAGATCGGCACGGTGTACTACTTCGCCTTCTTCTTTATCGGGCTGCCTCTGGCGCACCGATTCGAGAAAGCCAAGCCGGTTCCTGAACGCGTAACGGGGGGTCACTGATGAGAAAGCTAGTCGCGGTAATGCTTTTCAGCTGCCTGCCGGTGATGTCGTTCGCCGCCGGCGGCGGCAACAATGAATACGTGGTGGACGCACCGGTGAACCTGCAGGACAAGGTAAGCCTGCAGAACGGTGCCAAGTTGTTCGTCAACTACTGCATGGGCTGCCACAGCATGGAGTACCTGCGCTACGGGCGCATGGCGGAAGATCTGGGCATCCCCGATGACCTGGTGCTGGAGAACCTGAACTTCACCAGCGACAAGATCGGTGACCCGATGGAAAACGGCATGGCCGAGGAAGACGGCAAGCAGTGGTTCGGCGTTACCCCGCCGGACCTGACGCTGGCCGCCCGCCACCGCTCCGCCGATTGGGTGTATTCTTACCTGATCAACTTCTATGAGGACGATTCCCGTCCCTATGGTTACAACAACCATGTGTTCCCCAACGTGGGCATGCCCCACGTGATGGCCGGAATGCAGCAGGAGTTGAGCGAGGAAGAGTTCAAGTCCAATATGGGCGACATCGCCAACTTCATGACCTACGCGGCCGAGCCGATGGCTCCCACCCGCGAGCGCATCGGCGTATACGTGCTGGTGTTCCTGGGTATTTTGCTGATTCCGGCATACCTGCTGAAGAAAGAGTACTGGAAAGACGTTCACTAAGCGGAAATTGCCGCTCGGAACGCTTTTCAGCGAGCAACAGGGTACCCGCGCGAGCGGCTACCCTGTTTGTGTTATATAGAGACGTAGCGTGGAGATGATTCAACCATGGGTGTGGTGACAAAACGTTCCTCAATGACTTTCTTTTCCTCGCCGAACGATCATTACTGCCATCGCGTGCGGATCGTTCTGGCGGAGAAAGGCGTCACCGTGGATATCGTCGATGTGGACAATGGTGACAAGCCGGAAGATCTGGCCTCACTGAACCCTTACAACGAAGTGCCCACCCTGGTGGACCGGGAACTGACCCTGTATCAGTCCACGGTGATCATGGAATACCTGGACGAGCGCTTCCCGCATCCGCCGCTGTTGCCGGTGTACCCGGTGGCCCGGGCGCAGAGCCGCCTGCTGATTCACCGCGTCGAGCGCGACTGGTGCGCCCATGTGGACGCCCTGCTGGCGGGCAACGAGAAAGAGGCCGCCCTGACCAAGCGTCGTAAGGAACTGCGCGAAGCAATGATCGCCACCGCGCCGATCTTCAGCGAGCTGCCGTTCTTCATGAGCGAAGAATTCACCCTGGTGGATTGCGTCGTGGGCCCGATCCTGTGGCGGTTGCCGGCACTGGGCATTGAACTGCCGCCCAAGCAGGCCAAGCCGCTGCTGGACTACGCCGAGCGGTTGTTCGACCGTGACGCCTTCCAGGCCAGCCTTTCCGAAGCAGAGCGCGAACTGCGCCAGCTGTAAGCCATGAATGATGACATGACCCCCAATCGCCCGTATCTGATACGGGCGATGCACGAATGGATCTGCGATAACGGCCTGACCACCCATCTGGCGGTGGACGCCCATTTTCCCGGGGCGGAAGTGCCCCAGGAATTCGTGCAGGACGGCCAGATCGTACTCAACATCGCCCCGCGGGCGGTGACCAATTTCGAGGCCAGCAATCAGGAAATCACCTTTTCCGCCCGCTTCGGCGGGGTGCCGCGCACGGTGCGCGTGCCGGTGGAAGCGGTGATGGCGGTGTTCGCCCGCGAAAACGGCCAGGGCATGGCCTTTGAACCTGAAGACCCGCCGCCGCAGCCTAGTCCCACGGACCCAGGCGACGACGACAAACCTGCCTCCAAGGGCAGTCACCTGAAAGTCGTGAAATAGCTCACCCTGTGGGAGCGGGCCCGGCCCGCGAAAGGCCCGGCAAAGCCGGCCGGCAGGATCCCAGAGACCTAGGGGGTTGGTCGGCCGCTAATTAATATACTCAATAATCTTAACGATCTTCTGAACACCCCCGACCTCACGGGCCTGCGCCACCACGGCGTCGGCCTCGTCGCGGGTCAGCAGCCCCATCAGATAGACAATACCGCTTACCGTCACCACCTTGGTGCGCATGCCCGGCGCATCGCCGTCCACGAACAGGCGGGTTTTCAGCTTGGTGGTCAGCCAACCGTCGTTGACCCGGGATAACACCCCGCTGTCACCGGACAGCTTCAGTTCGTTGTGCACGTGGCGCACATGGCGCACCCGCGCGGCGATGTTTTCCGCCTGCACGCGCAGCTCGTCGCTGGCCACTTCCCCGGCCAGCAACACATTGCCGTTAAAGCTCACCACCACGATGTGGCTCTGGTCCAGGGCCTCGCTGGCACGGGCCAGATTGACCTTGATCTTGCGTTCGATATTGCCGTCTTCCACGAACGCGCCGAAGGTGCGCGAGCCGTGATCCCGGTCGACCGGTTCCTGGGCCATGTTCTTGGTCAGGGCGGCGCAGCCGGACAGGGCGAACAGCATCACAAGCAACGCCGGCAGGGCAGGGTGACGCATCAAGAGCCTCCGAAAAGCTGTTGATCGATAAAGTCGCAAAGCGCGTGGATCACCAGTAGGTGCACTTCCTGGATGCGCGCGGTGGAAGTGGCGGGGACCCGTACTTCGATATCGCCGGGGCCGTAAAGGTTCACCATTTCGCCGCCTTCCTTGCCGGTCATCGCCACCACTTTCATTTCCCGGTCGTGGGCGGCCTGGATCGCCTGAATCACGTTGGCGGAGTTGCCGCTGGTGGAAATCGCCAGCAGCACATCGCCGGGGTTGCCCAGGGCGCGCACCTGCTTGGAAAAGATTTCGTTGTAGCTGTAGTCGTTGGCGATCGAGGTGAGCGTGGAGGAATCCGTGGTCAGCGCCACCGCCGGCAGGGCCGGGCGTTCCATCTCGAACCGGTTAAGCAGCTCGGAAGAGAAATGCTGCGCGTCACCGGCGGAGCCGCCATTGCCGCAACTGAGAATCTTGCCGCCGTTGAGCAGGCATTCCACCATCACCTGGCCGGCGGCGGCGATCACCTCGGGCAGCACTTCGCCGGCCTTGGCCTTGGTTTCCATGCTCTCGGCGAACAACTGTCTGATGCGGTCCACACTCATTACTGGTCTCCGTAAAATGCGTTTTGCACCCAATGATAACGGACTTCGCCGTCTTCATCCGGTTCCAGGCCCAGCACGTCGAAGCGGCAGGGCCGTTGTGCTTGATAAGGGTAGCGGCCCAGATAGTGCCGTGCCGCGAGAATCAGACGGCGCTGCTTGCGCCGGTCCACCGAGGCGAGGGCACCGCCGTAGCGGCTGTAGGCGCGCCAGCGGACCTCCACGAACACCAGCGTGTCGCCGTCGTCCATGATCAGATCCACTTCGCCCAGGCGGCATTGATAATTGGCGATCACCGGCACCAGGCCGCGCTGTTCCAGCCAGCGTCGTGCCCGGTGTTCAGCCCGCTGGCCACGTTCCTTGCGCCAGTACACAGAAGGCCTCCTTTCCTCCTTGAACGAATTGTGCGAGCGGGTCCGGCCCGCGAAAGGCCGGCAAAGCCGGCCGGCAGGATCCCAGAGCCCTATCTATCCCTCACCCCAAACTTTAATACTGCGTGCTGTCCAAGCGCCCGTCACCAACCCGGGGCACCGGCGTCGCTTTTCCATTTCGGAACAGCGCCCAGTCCGACTCGCGCACTAGCCGCGCGCCGTCCAGCCGCAAAGTGCCGGTGACCCCGGGCAGGGTGCTGTCCTGCAGATTGCGCAGCAGATACAGGCGCGCCTGCAGCCGGTAGGCGTCCACGCCCATGGCGAACAGCCGCGCATAGCGCCCGTGGCCGTCCGGCCAGGTTTCCTCGGCCATGCGATGCAGCTTGGTGCCTTCGTAAAGAATCCACGGCATATCCAGGAAATACACCCCGTCCAGATCCTGGTCCCGGCGCGGTGCCAGGGTGCCGTCGTAAATATAGGAAGTGGCGAACACCGGCAGGTCCCGGGCGAAATGGAAGTTCAGCGCCGGTTTAATCTGCCGGCCCTCGTTCGGGTCGGCCACCAGGAACAGGAAGTCCAGGCTTTGCGGCCATTCCTCCGGCCGCTCCGCATCCCGGTCCGAGAACGAGGTGTCGCGGCGCAGGTCCTTTTCGGCGCGGGCCGTGTCCAGCAGGCTCTCCACGCTTTCACCGATGGTGTCCTCGGTGAACGAGCTTTCCACCACGATCCGGCCGCCGCCGTCCTGCCAGGCGGCCACGAACGCCTCGGCCACGCGCTGGCCCCAGGCGCTGCGCGGATACAGAACGCCGGCCAGCCGGTCGCCGGCTTCCAGGCTCTGGCGGGCGATTTGCCGGGCTTCGTCCTCCGGCGCCAGGCCGAACTGGAAGATGGGCGCGTCCTCGCTGTCCTGATCCAGATAGTTCAGCGCCAGCACGGTCACCGGCGGCGTGCCCATGCGGGCCAGCTCGGCCACGTTGTCCTTGGACAGCGGCCCGACCACGAACTCGGCGCCGTCATCCACGGCACGCTGGAACACCGAGCGCACGTCCGCGTCGCTGACGTCGTAGAAGCGCAGGTCCGGGGTCGGGTTGCCCGCTTCCTCGGCGCTGTAGTAGCCGGTCATCATGCCGTCGCGGATCGCCTCGGCGGCGGGCGCCAGCGGGCCGCTCTCCGGCAGCAGCACGGCGACCCGCTGGGGGCGCTCGCGGGCGGCGCGCTGCAGGGCCCGCACCGTTTCCGGCAACTGGCGGGCGGCCGGGTGGTCGGGCCAGTCCTCGCGCCAGCGCGACAGGCGCTGCACCTGGCTGTCGATGTTGGCCTGCGGGTCGCGGTACAGCAGCGCCAGCTCCAGCCAGCCGCGCAGCTCGCCGGAGGTGTCCTCGGCGCGGGCTTCCAGGGTTTCCAGCGGCAAGCGCATCAGCGCTTCCCAGGTCAGCTGGCGGTTGTATTCCTGGTCGTCGTCATTGAGCAGCGGGTCCACCGCCACGCGCTGGCGCAGGCTTTTCATCAACTCGCCGTTGAGCGCCTGGGCGTCGGCGCGCAGCAGGTTCAGCTTGGCGCGGCGCTGGGCGTCGAAGCCGTCGATATCGCTCCGGTAGTCGTCCAGCAACGCCACCGCCCGGTCCGGCTGCTGCTCGGCCATCCAGGACTGGGCGCGCAACTGCAGCCAGCGGAAGCGTTGATCCCGGGACAGGGCGCCGTCGCCCACTTGGTCGAGCAATTCGCCGGCGTCGTCGGCGCGTTCATTGACCAGGTAAGAACGTGCCCAGGCCAGGGCGGTGTCGGTGCGCACCGGTTCCGCCAGCTCGGCCAGCTGGTCGCTGGCGTTATCGACCTGTTGCGGCGCATCGCGAAGGGGTGCCGGTTCCTTGGCGGTCGAGCCGTTCGGGCTCGGTAATTGAGAACAGCCGGCAAGGACCAGAACGAGGGCCATTGCGGCCAGGCGGGCCTGTCGTAATTCCATGGCTCTAGGGTAACCCCTTTGCTACTTCGGGAAAGAAGCCGCTATTGTAGGCGTTTTGCAAGTCGCGAATCACCCCCGACGGTCCACGATTGCGGAACGGAGCGGCGGCCGACACAACTCTTTACACCCAATCAGGAAAACGCCCCCCATGAGCGGCTCTTTATACGTGGTCAGCACACCGATCGGTAACCTGGACGACCTGTCCCGCCGCGCCCTCGAGGTGCTCGGCCAGGTGGACTGGGTGGCCGCCGAGGACACCCGGCACAGCCAGACGCTGCTCAACCATCTGGGCATCAAGGCCCGCCTGATCAGCTGCCACGACCACAACGAAGCCGAGCGCAGCCCGGAACTGGTGGCGCGCCTGCGCGACGGCGAAAGCGGCGCGCTGATCAGCGACGCCGGCACGCCGCTGGTCAGCGACCCGGGCTACCGGCTGGTGCGCGCCTGCCAGGACGCCGGCGTGGCGGTGGTGCCGGTGCCCGGTGCCTCCGCGCTGCTGGCGGCGCTGGCGGTATCCGGCCAACCCAGCGACCGCTTCCTGTTCGAAGGCTTCGTGCCCTCCAAGGGCGCCGCCCGCGAGAACGCCCTGCGCCGCCTGGCGGGCCTGGAGGTCACCAGCGTGATCTTCGAGGCCCCGCACCGGGTGGTGTCGTTGCTGGAAAGCCTGGCCGGCCTGGTCGACGCCGACCGGGAGCTGACCCTCTGCCGGGAACTGACCAAGCGCTTCGAGACCGTGCGCCGCGGCCCGGTCGCCGAGCTGCTCGAATGGGTGCGCGGCGACAAGGACCAGCGCCGTGGCGAGCTGGTGCTGGTGCTGTCCCCCGCCGCCCGCGGCGAACAGCTCAGCGAACAGGACCGCGCCCTCGCCAAGGCCCTGCTGGCGGAACTGCCGGTGTCTCGTGCGGCTCGCGTCCTTGCCGCCCACACGGGGCTCAAGCGCCAAGACCTCTACAACTACCTAGAGGCAATTGATAGTTGATAATTGACAGTTGATAGCTGAAAACAACGCGGGCTGAGAGGTTTGCGAGTTTGCATTTGGGGTGTTGCGTTTGCGCAGGGGGCGCGGGCACGGCCGGCCAAATCTCTGCGGCATCGTCCGCGAGCTATCAACTGTCCACTATCAACTATCAACTATTAACTGGATTCGCTAGAATCCCGCCTGGGTCGGTCAGGCAGCCGCTGGCGGTGCAAGCCGCTGGAGGAAAGTCCGGGCTCCATAGGGCAGGGTGCCAGGTAACGCCTGGGGGCCGCGCTGGTGACGGCGCGGTTACGGAAAGTGCCGCAGAAAAGGTACCGCCCGGCGGCTTTCGAGCCACCGGGTAAGGGTGAAAAGGTGCGGTAAGAGCGCACCGCGCCGCTGGCAACAGCGGTGGCAGGGTAAACCCCACCCGGAGCAAGACCAAATAGGGACCCATGGGCGTGGCCCGCGCCGGGTCCGGGTAGGTCGCTTGAGGCCCGTGGCGACGCGGGTCCCAGATGAATGGCTGTCCACGACAGAACCCGGCTTATCGACCGATCCACCTTATTCAAAACCGCTGTGCGAGCGGGGCTTGTGGGAGCGGGCCCGCCCGCGAAAGGGTGGCTCTGCCACCCGGCAGGATCCCAGAGACCTCCATAATGCGCGCACCAAGGCCTCTCTGGCATCCTGCCGGCAAGCTTTGCTTGCCTTTCGCGGGCCGGGCCCGCTCCTACAAGGCGCCCCCACCGCCATCAGTGGGCTGCGGCGAGAGTCAGCACTCACCCTGGATATGGCATTTCCTCCGTTTTTCGTGCCCTGTTTATTCCAAAATAGTCTAACACTTAAAGTGATTCCTTAGCTGCGCCCCGCAGCGCCCTGATTACGTTGACAACTCCGCCTTTCCCGCCCCGTCCGACCCCAGTGTGACGCAGCTAACAAACTGATTTGCAAAGACTTTCTTTTACATTGGCCGGTTTCGCCGAGCTTGACTTGGTAATTCCCGTGGACCTAGAGTGTCGCATTGTGGTGGAAAGTGGGATGAAGTGGGAAAAATCCTCCATCCCGCCGCCAGAAACGCACAATGTGGGACGGATCCCAACGCAAGGGGAAGGCCAGTGTTCAACGGGCGTACGGCGCTCAATCTAGATGCCAAGGGTCGGCTTACCGTGCCGACCCGCTACCGCGAGTCGCTGAACAGCGCTTGCGGCGGCCGCCTTGTGCTCACGCAACACCCCTACGACGCCTGCCTGGTGATGTACCCCTTCCCCGAGTGGCGTGACATCGCCCGCCAGGTGGCGTCGCAAAGCGATTCCCACTCCCAGGTGCGGGCGCTCAAGCGCCGCTTCCTGGGTCAGGCCGTGGAAATGGAGATGGACGGCAACGGCCGCCTGCTGGTGCCGCCGGAGTTGCGGTCCGTGGTGGGCCTGGAAAAACACGCCATGCTGGTGGGTTTGATGCACCGGTTCGAAATCTGGGCCGAGGAAACCTGGAATCAGTTGGAACAACAGGATCTGGATCAGGACGCCATGCCCGAGAGCGTGCAGTCCCTCTCGTTCTGAATTTGGCAGCGAACAAGCGAGGGCAACCGGCCATGGCGAACAGCGACAACAGGCAGTACGAACACCAGCCGGTAATGCTGGAGGAGGTACTGGAAATGTGGCCCACCCGAACCGACGGCCTGTACGTGGACGGCACCTTTGGCCGCGGCGGTCACAGCCGCGCGCTGCTGGCCCGGCTGGACGCCGGCGCCCGTCTGGTCGGTGTGGACCGCGATCCGGAGGCGGTGCTGGAAGGCGAGAAGCTGGCCCTGGAAGACGCCCGCTTCCGGATTCGCCGCGCCCGCTTTGATTGCCTGCCGGAGCTGGTGGCGGAAGAGCACCGCCAGATCGACGGGTTGCTGCTGGATCTGGGCGTGTCCTCGCCGCAGCTGGACGACGCCGAGCGCGGCTTCAGCTTCCTGCGCGACGGCCCGCTGGACATGCGCATGGACCCGGACAGCGGCGAAAGCGTCGCCGACTGGCTGGCGCGGGCCGGCGAGAAGCAGATCGCCGACGTGCTCTACCAGTTCGGCGACGAGCGTAAATCACGCCGCATCGCCCGGGCGATCTGCGAGCGCCGCGAGCAGCAGCCGATCCGCACCACGGCGCAGCTGGCCAGCCTGATTCAATCGGTGATGGGACGCGGCGAGCCGGGCAAGCACCCGGCGACGCGCAGCTTCCAGGCCCTGCGAATACATATAAATGGGGAACTGGACGCGTTGCGGAACACGCTGGACCAGGCCCTGGAGACGCTCGCCATCGGCGGGCGTCTTGTCGTTATCAGCTTCCATTCCCTGGAAGACCGGGTGGTGAAGCGGTTTATCCGCGATCACTCCGGCCAGGCGCCGAAAGGCCGGGGCGGGTTGCCGATGATGGAAGAACCGCCGGAGCGGCTGAAGCCGCTGGGCAAGGCCCGTTATGCCGGCAAGGACGAGCTGCGCGTCAACGTGCGCAGCCGCAGCGCGGTGCTGCGGGTGGCGGAGAAAGTGGCGTGAGCGCGGCCCGCGGCCAGGCCACCGGGTCGGTGCTCGCCGCCGGCTGGTTGCCGCCGCTGTTACTGGTGCTGGTGGTGGCGTCCGCGGTGGGCGTGGCCTACAGCGTGCACGAATCGCGCCGCCTCACCGACCGCGCCCAGCAGGCGCAGCGGCAACAGGCGCAGCTGGAAACCCGCTGGGGCCAGCTGCTGCTGGAACACAGCACCTGGGGCAGTTACGCCCGGGTGGAGCGCCTGGCTCGTGAAGAGCTGGGCATGAAATTACCGAAGACCGACGAGCGAGTGTTGATACGGCCATGAAAGGCGCCCGTAGAACCACACCCAAGGCAACGCGCAAAACCGCCACCAAGGCGGCGGCGCGCCAGGCCAACAGCTCCCTGCGCTGGCGTTTCATGCTGGTGTTCTGGGCCGGCTGTGCCTGTGTTCTGGTGGGGCGCGCGGTGCAGTTGCAGGTGGTACAGCACGACTTCCTGGCCAACCAGGGCGACATTCGCAACCTGCGCGTGGAGCCGGTGGCGGCCCACCGTGGCGTGATTCAGGACCGCGCCGGCCGGCCGCTGGCGGTGAGCACCCCGGTCACCACCCTGTGGGCCAACCCCGGCGAAGCCCTGGAGCACCAGGAGCAGTGGGCGCGCCTGGGCAACAACCCGATTATCGACAGCCGTGCCTTCGCCAGCCGGGTTAATAGCCACAAGGGCAAGGAATTCATCTACCTGGCCCGCGGCCTGGCGCCGGAGCAGGCACAGACCGTGCTCGCCAAACAGGTGCCCGGCATCCACCCGCTCACCGAGTACCGCCGCTACTACCCGGCCGGCGAAGTGACCAGCCATCTGGTCGGCTTCACCGACATCGACGAGCGCGGCCAGGAAGGCGTGGAACTGGCCTTCGAAGAGCAACTGTCCGGCGAGCCGGGCCGCAAGAAAGTGGTCCGCGACCTGCTCGGCCGCGTGATCCAGGACATCGAAGTGCTGGACCCGGCCGCGCCCGGCCAGGACATCACCCTGAGCCTGGACCTGCGCCTGCAGTACCTGGCCTACAAAGAGCTGCTGTCCGCCACCCGTCGCTTCAAGGCCCGGGGCGGCTCCGCCGTGGTGCTCGACATCAAGACCGGCGAAGTGCTGGCGATGGTCAACCAGCCCGCCTACAACCCCAACAACCGGGGCAACCTGGACACCGCCAGCCTGCGCAACCGGGCGGTCACCGACCTGTTCGAGCCGGGCTCCACGATCAAGCCGTTCACCGTCGCCGCCGCCATGGAGCAGGGCCTGGTCACGCCCACCACGGCGATCAACACCCACCCGGGCTATCTGCGCGTGGGCAGCAAGACCATCCGTGACCACCGCGATTACGGCGTTATCGACGTCACCACCGTGCTCACCAAGAGCTCCAACGTGGGCGTCAGCAAGCTGGCGCTGTCCATGGACGCCATGGTGCTGCCCGGCTACCTGGAGCGCTTCGGCTTCGGCCAGCGCACCGGCATCGACTACCCCGGCGAGAGCGACGGCATGCTGCCGCTGCGCGCCCGTTGGCGGGACGTGGAGCGCGCCGCGCTGTCCTACGGCTACGGCGTCAGCACCACCGCGCTGCAATTGGCCCAGGCCTACGCGATCCTCGCCAACGACGGCCGCCGGGTGCCGCTGTCCCTGCTCAAGGTGGACCAGCCGCCCGAGGGCGAGCAGGTGATCGCGCCGGCCAGCGCCCAGTCCATCGTACGCATGCTGGAAACCGTGGTCAGCATCGAGGGCACCGCCAGCCGCGCGCAGATTTCCGGTTACCAGGTGGCCGGTAAAACCGGCACCGTGCACAAGGTCACCGCCAACGGCTACGCCGACGACCGCTACATCGGCCTGTTCGCCGGCATCGCCCCGGCCTCCAACCCGCGGGTGGCCGCGGTGGTGGTGATCGATGACCCGCGCGGCGAATCCTATTACGGCGGCCTGGTGGCCGCGCCGGTATTCTCCGCCATCGTCGGTGGTGTGCTGCGTACCCTGCACGTGCCGCCGGACAAGACCGACGGTCTGATCGCCGGCAATCTGGACGGGGAGGACGCCACATGATCGCACTGCGGCATCTGCTCCCCGACCAGCCGCTGCCGGAACGGCTGCGCGACCTGACCATCAACGAACTGCGCCTGGACAGCCGCGCGGTGACCCCCGGCGATCTGTTCCTGGCGGTGCCCGGCCACAACGTGGACGGCCGCCAGTTCATCGACGCGGCGATCCGCGCCGGTGCCACCGTGGTGGTGGAAGAGGGCGACACCTTCGCCGTGCATCAGCACGACGGCGCCGCGTGCATCGCCGTGCCCGGGCTGCGCCGCCAGGTCGGCGTGCTGGCGGCACGCTACTTCGGCGAGCCCGGCCGCCGCCTGAAGGTGATCGGCGTCACCGGCACCAACGGCAAGACCAGCATCACCTGGTTCCTGCGTGACGCGCTCAACGCCCTGGGCCACGCCTGCGGGCTGATCGGCACCCTGGGCGTCGGCCTCAAGGGCCAGGAGGACAGCACCGGCCACACCACGCCGGACCCGATTACCCTGCAGAAAGCGCTGCTCGACCTGTGCGACGCCGGCGCCGACAGCGTCGCCATGGAAGTGTCGTCCCACGCCCTCGACCAGCACCGCCTGGGCAGCACCCCGGTGCGCATCGCGGTGTTCAGCAACCTGAGCCGCGACCACCTGGACTACCACGGCGACATGGACGCCTATCTGCTCGCCAAGGTGGCGCTGTTCACTCGCCCGGAGCTCCAGGAAGCGGTGATCAACAGCGACGACGACGCCGCCCCGGTGCTGCTCGGCCGGCTCAACGACGGCGTGCGCTGCATCACCTACGGCGCCCAGGCCGGCGCCACCGTGCGCTGCGTGGCCTGGCAGCCGCACCCGGACGGCATGGACCTGCGGCTCACCGTGGGCGGCGAAGCCGTGAACGTGACCCTGCCGCTGTTCGGCGCCTTTAACCTCAGCAATGTGATGGCGGTGGCCGGCGCGTTGCACGGCAGCGGCGTCGAGCCCCGCGCGCTGGCGGACGCCCTGGCCGCCATTACCCCGGTGCCGGGCCGCATGGAGCCGATCCGCGAAGCGGGCAAACCCACCGTCATCGTCGATTACGCGCACACCCCGGACGGCCTGGAAAAAGCCCTGGCGGCGGCCCGCGAGCACTTCCCCGGCCGCCTGCACTGTGTGGTCGGCTGCGGCGGCGACCGGGACACCGGCAAACGCCCGCTGATGGCCGCCGCCGCCGAGCGCGGCGCCGACCGGGTGCTGTTCACCAGCGACAACCCGCGCGGCGAGAACCCGCAAGCGATCATCGAACAGATGCGCGCCGGCCTCGACGATCCGGCCGCCGTGCAGGTGGAAACCGACCGCCGCCGCGCGGTGGCGCTGGCGGTGTCCCAGGCCGGTGCCGACGACGTGGTGCTGGTGGCCGGCAAAGGCCATGAGGACTATCAGGAGGTGGCCGGTGAGCGCCACCCCATGGACGACCGCGACCTGGCCCGCGAGGCCCTGGCCGCGTGGCAGGCGCCGGCCGCCCCGGCAGGGGGGATCGCATGATGCGCCTGTCCCAGATCCGTGACTGGACCGCCGGCGAGATGCGCGGCGAAGACCGCACCCTGAGCGCGGTCAGCACCGACACCCGCACGCTGGGCCCGGACAGCCTGTTCGTGGCGCTGCGCGGCGAGCGATTCGACGGCCACGCCTTCCTGGCCCAGGCCCGGGACGCCGGCGCGGTGGCCGCGCTGATTGATTGCCAAGGCGAAGACGGCAACGACGCCGGCGTGTTCGACGCCGACGTGCGTGTCGCCGACACCCGCCAGGGCCTCGGCCGCCTGGCCGCCGGTTACGCCGCCCAGTTCCCGGTGCCGCGCGTGGCCGTCACCGGCAACGCCGGCAAGACCACCGTGAAAGAGATGATCGCCGTGCTGCTGGGCGAGGGCACCCTGGCCACCCACGGCAACCTCAACAACGACATCGGCGTGCCGCTCACGCTGCTGCGCCTGACCGCCGAACACCGCCAGGCGGTGATCGAGCTGGGCGCCAACGCCCCCGGCGAGATCGCCTGGACCAGCGGCCTGGTGAAGCCGAACGTGGCGCTGATCACCAACGTCACCGGCGCCCACCTGGAAGGCTTCGGCTCCATGGACGGCATCGCCCGCGCCAAGGCGGAAATCTTCACCGGCTGCGCCGCCGGCGGCACCGCGGTGATCAACGGCGACGACAACTACGCCGCCTTCTTCACCGAGCAGGCCCGCGCCGCCGGCCTGAACATCGTCACCGTGGGCCGCGAGCAGGGCGACCTGCACGCCGAGGCGGTGCGCCTGGACGACCAGGGCTGCGACTTCGTGCTGCAGCCCCTGGGGCTGACCCTGCGCCTGCCGCTGGTGGGCGCGCATCAGATCAGCAACGCGCTGATGGCGCTGGCCGCCGTGCAGGCGCTGGGCGTCGACCTGGCGGAACGGGCGCCGCGCCTGGAACAGCTCAAGCCGGTCCCGGGACGCATGAACGTGATCGACTGCCAGGGCGGCACCCTGGTGGACGACACCTATAACGCCAACCCCGGCTCGGTACGGGCGGCCATCGCCTGGCTGGCCGGGCGGCCGTCACCACGCACTCTGGTGCTGGGCGCCATGGGGGAATTGGGCCCCAGCGCCGAGACGCTGGTGACTGAATTGGGCGCCAACGCCCGGGCCGCCGGCATCGACACGCTGATCACCCTGCCCGGCGCCGAAGCGGCTGCCCGCGGCTTCGGTGACGGCGCCGAGCCGGTGGAACATTTCGATCAGGCCGCCGAGCGGGCAGCGGGAACGCTGGCCCGGGGCGGCACGGTATTGGTCAAGGGGTCGCGCAGTGCCCGCATGGAGCAAGTGGTGCAACGGCTTACCGATGAGGGGAGGGGGCACTGATGTTGCTTTGGCTGGCGGAACTGCTGGGTGAGTTTTATACCGGATTCCTGGTGGTCCAATACATTACCTTGCGCGCCATTCTGGCGGTGCTGACGGCGCTGTTCCTGGCGTTCTGGATCGGTCCGATCATGATCCGCAAGCTGCAGGAAAAGCAGGTCGGCCAGGCGATCCGCGACGACGGCCCCAAGAGCCACCTCAGCAAGGCCGGCACCCCGACCATGGGCGGCGGCCTGATTCTGATCTCGATCGCCATCTCCACCCTGCTGTGGGCGGATCTGAGCAACCGCTTCGTGTGGATCACCCTGGGCGTGCTGGTAGTGTTCGGCGCCGTGGGCTGGGTCGACGACTGGCGCAAGGTGATCGAGAAGAACCCGCGCGGCCTGCCGGCGCGCTGGAAGTATTTCTGGCAGTCCGTGGGCGCGCTGGGCGCCGGCCTGGCCCTGTTCTGGACCGCCCAGAGCCCGCAGGAAACCCAGCTGATCGTGCCGTTCTTCAAGACCGTGGCGATCAACATGGGCTGGTTTTATGTGGTGCTGACCTATTTCGTGATCAACGGCACCTCCAACGCGGTCAACCTGACCGACGGCCTGGACGGCCTGGCGATCATGCCCACCGTGCTGGTGGCGGCGGCGCTGGGCATCTTCGCCTACGCCAGCGGCCATGCGGAGTTCGCCACCTACCTGCAGATTCCCTACATCGCCGGCGCCGGCGAGCTGGTGGTGATCGTCGCCGGTCTGTGCGGCGCCGGGCTGGGCTTTTTGTGGTTCAACGCCTACCCGGCGCAGGTGTTCATGGGCGACGTGGGCGCGCTGGCGCTGGGCGCGGTGCTCGGTGTGATGGCGGTGATCGTCCGCCAGGAAATCGTGCTGTTCATCATGGGCGGTGTGTTCGTCATGGAGACGGTGTCGGTGATGCTGCAGGTGGCCTCGTTCAAGCTCACCGGCCGGCGCATTTTCCGCATGGCGCCGATCCATCACCACTTTGAGCTCAAGGGCTGGCCGGAACCGAAGATCATCGTGCGGTTCTGGATCATTACCGTAATTCTCGTACTGGTGGGTCTCGCGACCCTCAAGATTCGATAGGACGGGCGTAAACGTATATGGCGAAAGACGCGTTCGATCTGGTTATTGGCCTGGGTGTTTCCGGCCGCTCCGTGATCCGCTACCTGGCGGATCAGGGTATGCCCGTGCGCGCCCTGGATACCCGCGATGCGCCCGCGGGTCTGGACGAACTGCGTCAGCAGCATCCCAAGCTCAAGATTCACACCGGCGGCTTCAAGGCGTCGTGGATGAAGCGCGCCCAGCGCCTTATCGTCAGCCCCGGCGTGGCCGTGTCGACCCCGGCCATCGCCGAGCAGATCGCCGAGGGTAAGGAAGTGATCGGCGATATCGAGCTGTTCGCCCGCGCCGCCAGCCGCCCGCTGGTGGGCATCACCGGGTCCAACGCCAAGAGCACCGTGGTCACCCTGCTCGGCGAAGTGGCGCGCGCCTGCGACGCCAAGCCGGGCGTGGGCGGCAACCTGGGTGTGCCGGCGCTGGATCTGCTGCGCGAGGAAGCGGAACTGTACGTGCTGGAGCTGTCCAGCTTCCAGCTGGAAACCACCTACAGCCTCAACGCCCAGGTCGCCTCGATTCTCAACCTGTCCCAGGACCACCTGGACCGCTACGGCAAGTTCAGCGACTACCTGGCCGCCAAGCAGCGTATCTACGACGGCTGCCAGGTGGCGGTGTGGAACCGCGACGATCTGGCCACCCGCCCGCAGACCCAGGTGCCCCGGGAAATCACCTTCGGCAGCCACCCGGAAGCGCACTACCAGCTGGATACCGACAAGCAGATGCTCTGCCACCAGGGCGAGACCCTGCTGCACGTGGACGAGCTGGCGCTCACCGGCCACCACAACGCCATGAACGTGCTGGCGGTGCTGGCCATGGCCGACGCCCTGGGCTTCGACCGCGCCACCACCCTGGCCACGGTGAAACAGTTCAAGGGCCTGCCGCACCGCTGCCAGCTGGTGGCGGAGGACGCCCGCATCCGCTGGATCAACGATTCCAAGGCCACCAACGTGGGCGCCACGCTGGCGGCGCTTACCGGTATCGGCGAGGCCATCGAAGGCCGCGTGATCCTGATCGCCGGCGGCCAGGGCAAGGGCCAGGACTTCTCGCCGCTGGGCGAGCCGGCGCGCCAGTATCTGCGCGCCGCCCTGGTGCTCGGCCAGGACGCGGACAAAGTGGCCGACGGCCTGTCCGGCGTGCCCTGCGAACGGGTCGCGGACATGGCGGCGGCGGTCAAGCGCGCCGCGCAACTGGCCCAGCCCGGCGACGCCGTGCTGCTGTCGCCGGCGTGCGCCTCGTTCGACATGTACGACAGCTACGTAGCCCGTGGCGACGACTTCTCCGCCCGCGCCCGGGAGGTGACCCATGGCTAGCGCCCTGGTGGACGTACGCGATCCGGGCCTCGACCGCCCGCTGCTGTGGACCGTGGCGCTGCTGGCCCTGGCCGGGCTGGTGATCGTCACCTCCGCGTCCCTGCAGATCGCCGAAACCCGCCTGGACAGCCCCTTCCATTACGGCCTGCGCCACGGCATCTACCTGCTCGCCAGCGTCGGCCTGGGCGTGTTCGTGTACTGCTGCGTGCCGCTCACCCTGCTGGAAAAGCTGCGCTTCGCCATGCTGCCGGTGGCGCTGGTGGCGCTGGTGATGGTGTTCATCCCCGGCCTCGGCCGGGAAGTGAACGGCTCCACCCGCTGGATCGCGCTGCCGGGCCTGACCATCCAGGCCTCGGAAATCGTCAAGCTGTGCTTCGTGCTCTACCTGGCCGGTTACATCGCCCAGCACAAAGCGGCCCTGGAAAGCGGCTGGAAGGCCTTCCTGCTGCCGCTGGGCGTGCTCGCCGCGCTCACCTTCATGCTGCTGCTGCAGCCGGACTTCGGCGCCGTGGTGGTGTTGGGCATCGCCGCCATGGGCATGCTGTTCCTGGCCGGCGTGCCGACCCTGCGCTTCCTGATCATCGGCCTCGCCGTGGTGGCCCTGGGCGCCGTGGTGGCGCTGGCGGAGCCCTACCGGGTGGCGCGCCTGATGAGCTTCACCGACCCCTGGGCGGACCAGTACGGCGCCGGCTACCAGCTCACCCAGAGCCTGATCGCCTTCGGGCGCGGCCACTGGCTGGGCGTGGGCCTGGGCAACAGCGTGCAGAAGCTGTTCTACCTGCCCGAAGCGCATACCGATTTCGTGTTCGCGGTGCTCGCCGAGGAGTGGGGCCTGATCGGCACCCTGGCGATGATCGTCGGCTTCGCGGTGCTCGGCTGGCGCCTGTTCGTGATCGGCCGCGGCTTGGAGCAGCGCGGCTTTCTGTACCACGCCTATCTGGTGTACGGCACCGCGCTGGTGCTGTGCGCCCAGGCGTTCATCAATGTGGGTGTGAACATGGGTGTGTTGCCCACCAAGGGACTGACGCTGCCGTTCGTAAGTTACGGCGGCTCCTCGCTGCTGATCTGTTCGGTGATGATCGCGCTGGTACTGCGCGCCAGCACCGAGCAATCGCGGCTGCAGGCACGCGGGAGGAGCAAACGATGAGCGCCACGGTATTGATCATGGCCGGCGGCACCGGCGGCCACGTGTTCCCCGCCCTGGCGGTGGCCCGGCAGCTGCAGGACGCCGGCTACCGGGTGTTGTGGCTGGGCGCCGAAGGCGGCATGGAAACCCGGCTGGTGGAGCGCCACGGCTTTGAGATCGTCAGCCTGGCCGTCGGGCGCCTGCGTGGCGGCGGCGTAAAACGCAAGCTGCTCGGGCCGCTGCAGCTGCTGCGCGCACTGTGGCAGGCGGTGGCGGTGATCCGCCGCGAGCGTCCGGTGCTGGCGGTGGGCTTCGGGGGCTTTGTCAGTGCCCCCGGCGGCCTGGCCGCCAAACTGTGCCGCCTGCCGCTGGTGATCCACGAGCAGAACGCCGCGCCGGGGCTCACCAACCGCATGCTGTCGCGCTTCGCCACGGAAACCCTGGAAGGGTTCGAAGGGGCGCTGCCCGGTGGCATCTGGGTGGGCAACCCGGTGCGCCGCGAAATCGCCGAGCTGCCCGACCCGGCGGATCGCTACGGCCGGCGCCAGGGGCCGCTGCGGATTTTGGTGCTTGGCGGCAGCCAGGGCGCGCTGGCCTTGAACCAGGATCTGCCGGAGCTGCTGTTGGCGTCCCTGGGCGCGAACCTGCAGGTTCGGCACCAGTGCGGCGCCGGCCGCACCGGCGAAGCCGAGCCGGTGTACCAGGCCCTGGGCCTGGACGCCCTGGTCAGTGAATTTATCGATGACATGGCCGAAGCCTACGCCTGGGCCGACCTGGTGGTGTGCCGCGCCGGCGCGCTGACCGTGGCGGAAGTGGCCGCCGCCGGGGTGGCGGCGCTGTTCGTGCCGCTGCCCAGCGCGGTGGACGACCACCAGACGCTGAACGCCCGCTGGCTGGTGGATCGTGGCGCCGCTTTGATGCTGCCGCAGGCGGAGATGAACGCCGGTGCCCTGGCGCGCAACCTGGCCGGAATGATGGAACGGGACGCCCTGGCGCAGATCGCCGGGCGTGCCCGCCAGCTGGCGGTGCCCGACAGTGCCGCCCGGGTGGCGAAACTATGCGAGGAGGTCGCCCATGGCGATTAAACATACCGTGCCTGAAATGCGGCGGATTCGCGGTATCCACTTCGTGGGTATCGGCGGCGCCGGCATGTGCGGGATCGCCGAAGTCCTGGCCAACCAGGGCTACGCCATCAGTGGCAGTGACATCAAGGAATCGCCGGTGGTGGACCACCTGCGGTCCCTGGGCGCGCGGGTGGAAATCGGCCACCGCGCCGAAAACATCGGCGACGCCGACGTGGTGGTGACCTCCTCGGCGGTCAACACCGAAAACCTGGAAGTGGCCGAAGCCCACGCCCGCCGGGTGCCGGTGGTGCCGCGCGCGGAAATGCTCGCCGAGCTGATGCGCTTCCGCCACGGCATCGCCGTGGCCGGCACCCACGGCAAGACCACCACCACCTCCATGGTGGCGGCGATTCTCGGCGAAGCCGGGCTGGACCCGACGTTCGTAATCGGTGGCCGCCTGAACAGCGCCGGCACCAACGCGCGCCTCGGCCAGAGCCGCTATCTGGTGGCCGAAGCGGACGAGTCCGACGCCAGCTTCCTGCACCTGCAGCCGATGAGCGCCATCGTCACCAATATCGACGCCGACCACATGCACACCTACGGCGGTGACTTCGCGCGGCTGGAAAACACCTTTATCGAGTTCCTGCACAACCTGCCGTTCTACGGTGTGGCGGTGCTGTGCGTGGACGACCCGGTGGTGCGCAAACTGCTGCCCCGGGTCAACCGCCAGGTGATCCGCTACGGCTTCAGCGACGACGCCGACCTGCGCGCCGAGAACGTGCGCCAGACCGGCATGAGCACCGCCTTTCGGGTGGTGCGCACCGAAGGCGAGCCGTTGGAGATCACCCTGAACATGCCGGGCCGCCATAACGTGCTGAACGCCCTGGCGGCGATCGCCGTGGCCGCCGACGAGGGCGCCGACGACGAGGCCATCGTGCGCGGCCTGAACGGCTTCACCGGGGTCGGCCGCCGCTTCGACGTGCTCGGCGAGTACCCCTGCGCCGACGGCGGCAGCGCCACCCTGGTGGACGACTACGGCCACCATCCCCGCGAAGTGGCCGCCACCATCGCGGCGATCCGCGACGGCTGGCCCGGCCGCCGGCTGGTGATGCTGTTCCAGCCGCACCGCTACACCCGCACCCGCGATCTTTATGAAGATTTCGTGGACGTGCTCGGCGGTGTCGATCAACTGCTGATGCTGGAAGTCTACAGCGCCGGCGAAGACGCCATCCCCGGCGCCGACACCCGCGCCCTGATGCGCAGCCTGCGCCAGCGCGCCCGGGTGGAGCCGGTGTTCGTGGACGACCCGGCCAAGCTGCCCGAACTGCTCGCCAACGTGCTGCAGGGCGGCGATCTGCTGGTTACCCAGGGCGCCGGCAACGTGGGCGGTATCGCCCGCGAACTGGCGGCGCGCATCGAACCCACCGACGGCCACGGAGGCGCCCATGGTCGATAGCGGCAAGGCGCCCGGCATGGCGCTGACCAGCGAAATGAAGCAGCGCCTGGCCCGCATCGGCCGGGTGGCGGTGCTCGCCGGCGGCGATTCCGCGGAGCGCTCCGTGTCCCTGAAAAGCGGCGCGGCGGTGCACCAGGCGCTGCGCCAGCTGGGCCTGATCGCCGAGCTGGTGGACCCGGCGGAGCGCGGCGTGGACACCCTCAAGGGCTTCGACGTGGCCTTTATCGCCCTGCACGGGCGGGGCGGCGAAGACGGCGTGATCCAGGGGCTGCTGGAGCATCTGAAACTGCCGTACACCGGCTCCGGCGTGATGGCGTCCGCCATCGGCATGGACAAGGTGCGCACCAAACAACTGTGGAAGGGCGCCGGCCTGCCCACGCCGCCGTTCTACGTGGCCGGCCTGGACGACCGTGATATCGGCTTCCCGCTGATGGTGAAACCGTCCCACGAGGGCTCCTCCATCGGCATGGCCAAGGTGGACAGCGCGGCGGAACTGAACAAAGCCCTAGAAGACGCCCGCGCCTACGACAGCGACGTGCTGGTGGAAGCCTGGGTGCGCGGCCCGGAGTACACCGTGGCGATCGTCGACGGCCGGGCGCTGCCGTCGATCCGCCTGAAGACGCCCAACGCGTTCTATGACTTCGAGGCCAAGTACCAGTCCAACAGCACCGAGTACCTGTGCCCGGCGGGCCTCGACGACGCCGACGAGCAGGCCCTGCGCGCGCTCGCCCTGAAGGCGTTCGAGGCGGTGGGCTGCCAGGGCTGGGGCCGCGTCGACGTGATGCGCGACGAACACGGCGACTGGCAGCTGCTGGAAGTGAACACGGTGCCGGGCATGACCGATCACAGCCTGGTGCCGATGGCCGCCAAGGCCGACGGCGACGATTTCGCTACTCTGGTGGCACGCATTCTGTTGGAAGCGGTGGACCGGTTTCCGCCGCGCAAGGCGAACAAAGCGAGCAAAGGGAGCAAGCCCCGTGGCTAAGGCCAGACGCCAGACACCGGACGCCCGCCGCACACGCGGCGCGTCCCCCAAGGCGACCCGCGCCAAGCGGCAGGCGCCCGCCGTGCCGATCCGCGAGCGGTTGGCGGCGGCGCTGCCCGGCGCGCTGGCCGGGCTGGTGGCGATCACCGTGGTGGCCGGCGTGATCTGGCTGCCGCGGGTGCTGGACCAGTACCCGATCCGCCAGGTGGGCGTGGACGGCGTCACCGACGTGCGCCGACAGCAGCAGGTGCAGACCGCGCTGGCCTCGCTGGTGCGCGACGCCAACTACTTCTCGGTGCCGCTGGAGCAGATCTACCAGCGCGCCCGCGGCCTGAGCTGGGTGTCGGAGGTGTCCGTGCGCCGCCAGTGGCCGGACACGGTGAGCCTGGACGTCACCGAGCGCGAGCCGGTGGCGGTGTGGAACGAAGCGGTGCTGGTGGCCCGCGACGGCGAGCCGTTCAAGGCGCTCAAACAATACGATCTGGCCGGGCTGCCGCGCCTCAACGGCCCCGACCAGCGCCTGGAGGAAGTGATGAGCTTCTACCACAGCATGGGCAAGCTGCTGCGTGACGTGGGCCTGGGCATCGAACGAATGGAAGTGAACGCCCGGCTGACCGCCCGGCTGACTTTGGACAACCAAATGCAGCTGGTGGTGGACCGGGAAAATTACGTGGGCAAGTTACGCCGTTTCACGCGCCTGTATCGCGGTGTACTGAGCACCGACAGCCGTGGCGTGGCGCGGGTCGATTTGCGCTATGCCGATGGCATCGCGGTGACCTGGCGCGACGCGGAAGCGGACAAGAATGCTTAAGCAGAAACAGAGGATGTACCTCTAATGGCGAATGCAGTGGACAACATGATCGTGGGCCTGGACATCGGCACCTCCAAGGTCGTGGCCATCGTCGGCCAGATCACCGAGGAAGGCGTTGTGGAGGTAGTGGGTCTGGGCTCCCAGCCTTCGCGGGGCATGAAGAAGGGCGTGGTGGTGGACATCGAAGCCACCGTGCGCTCGATTCAGCGTGCCGTGGAAGAGGCGGAGCTGATGGCCGGCTGCCAGATCCATTCGGTCTACGCCGGCATCGCCGGTTCCCATGTGCGCAGCCTTAACTCCCACGGCATCGTCGCGATCCGCGACCGGGAAGTGACCCAGGCGGACATCGACCGGGTGATCGACGCCGCCCAGGCGGTGGCGATTCCCGCCGATCAGAAGACCCTGCACGTGCTGCCGCAGGAATACGTGGTCGACAACCAGGAGGGCGTGCGCGAGCCGGTGGGCATGAGCGGCGTGCGGCTGGAAGCCAAGGTGCACCTGGTGACCTGCGCGGTGAACGCCGCCCAGAACATCGAGAAGTGCGTGCGCCGCTGCGGCCTGGAAGTGGAGGACATCATCCTCGAGCAGCTGGCCAGCGCGCATTCGGTGCTCACCGAGGACGAGCGCGAACTGGGCGTGTGCATCGTTGATATTGGCGGCGGCACCACCGACATCGCGATCTTCACCGAAGGGGCGATCCGTCACACGGCGAACATCCCCATCGCCGGCGACCAGGTCACCAACGACATCGCCATGGCGCTGCGCACGCCCAAGCAGCACGCCGACGAGATCAAGATCAAGTACGCCTGCGCGCTGACTCAGCTGGCCGGCGCCGACGAAACCATCAAGGTGCCCAGTGTCGGCGACCGGCCGCCGCGCACCCTCAGCCGCCAGAACCTGGCCGAGGTGGTGGAGCCGCGCTACGACGAGCTGTTCACCCTGATCCAGGCGGAAATCCGCCGCTCCGGGTTCGAGGACATGATCCCCGGCGGCATCGTGCTCACCGGCGGCTCCTCCAAGATCGAGGGCGCGGCGGAACTGGCCGAGGAAATTTTCCACATGCCGGTGCGTCTGGGCACGCCGCAGGGCGTGGCCGGGCTCACCGATGTGGTGCGCAACCCGATTTATTCCACCTCCGTGGGTCTGCTGCTGTACGGCCAGCGCATGGAGAAGGAAGGACGCAGCCCTCGTGCCCAGGCCGGCGGCGGCGAAGTGAACTGGATGGAACGCTTCAAGAAGTGGTTCCAAGGCAACTTTTAAAGGTTTCAGAAGCGGTCGGATGGTCCGGCCGGTTTTGGGAAAAGCAGTAAACAGGGAAGCATTAACGGGAGATCAACCATGCAATTCAAACTCGAAGATTCCGTACCCCATGGCGCGGTGATCAAAGTAGTAGGCGTCGGTGGCGGCGGTGGCAACGCCGTCGATCATATGGTGCGTTCCAACGTGGAAGGCGTGGATTTCATCTGCGCCAACACGGACGCCCAGGCGCTGCGCAACTCCTCCGCGAAAACCGTGATTCAGCTCGGCAGCCAGGTCACCAAGGGCCTGGGCGCCGGCGCCAACCCGGACATCGGCCGGCAGTCCGCCATGGAAGACCGTGAGCGTATCGCCGAGCTGCTGGAAGGCGCCGACATGGTGTTCGTGACCGCCGGTATGGGCGGCGGCACCGGCACCGGCGCGGCACCGGTGGTGGCCGAAGTGGCCAAGGAGCTGGGCATCCTCACCGTGGCCGTGGTCACCAAGCCGTTCCCGTTCGAGGGCAAGAAGCGCATGCGCTCCGCCCAGGAAGGCATCGAAGCGCTGAAAGAGCACGTGCACTCGCTGATCACCATCCCCAACGAGAAGCTCCAGTCCGTGCTGGGCGGCTCCACCACCCTGCTGGACGCCTTCAAGGCGGCCAACGAAGTGCTGCAGGGCGCGGTGAAGGGCATCGCCGACCTGATCGTCCGTCCCGGCATGATCAACGTCGACTTCGCCGACGTGCGCACCGTGATGAGCGAGATGGGCACCGCGATGATGGGCACCGGCGTCGCCAGCGGCGAAAACCGCGCGGCGGAAGCGGCCCAGGCGGCGATTTCCAGCCCGCTGCTGGAAGACGTGGACCTGCGTGGCGCGCGCGGCATCCTGATCAATATCACCGCTAACGAGTCCATCGCACTGGATGAGTTCTCCGAAGTGGGCGATATCGTCAGCGAACTGGCCAGCGAAGACGCCAACGTGATCATCGGCACGGCGATCGACCCGGATATGGGCGATAATATTTCCGTGACCGTGGTGGCCACCGGTCTGGGTGCGCAGCACCAGGAACTGAAAGTGGTGCGCGGGCGTCAGACCCCCATGGGCGCCGATGGCCGGGTGGACTATAACGATCTGGATCGTCCGGCGGTGGAGCGCAAGCGCGCCCAGCAGCAGGCCGCGGGTGGCGGTGGTCGCCAGGCCGTGAACACCGCGGAAGACCTGGACTTTATCGATATCCCGACCTTCCTGCGCCGTCAGGCTGACTGACGGCGTTGGAAATATGGTGCGAAAAGGGGAGATTTGCTATCATCGCCCCCTTATTTCGCGTTGAGGATACCCGTATCCTCCGGGATACCGACGGATTTGTGACGGATCGATGATCAGACAACGAACTCTCAAAAATGTGATTCGCGCCACCGGCGTGGGTCTTCACACCGGTGAAAAGGTGTACCTGACGGTGCGCCCGGCGCCCGCGAACGCCGGCATCGTATTCCGCCGGGTGGACCTGGATCCGGTGGTGGAAATCCCCGCCGGCGCCGATAAAGTCGGTGAAACCACGCTCTCCACCACGCTGGTTCAAGACGGCGTCAAAGTGGGTACCGTGGAGCACCTGCTTTCCGCCATGGCCGGTCTGGGCATCGACAACGCCTACGTGGAGTTGTCGGCGCCGGAAGTGCCGATCATGGACGGCAGTGCCGGTCCTTTCGTGTTCTTGCTGCAGTCCGCGGGCATCAAGGAGCAGGACGCCGCCAAGAAGTTCATCCGCATCAAGAAGGAAGTCACCGTCCGCGAGGACGACAAAGTGGCCACCTTCAAACCGTTCGATGGCTTCAAGGTGACGTTCTCGATCGAATTCGATCACCCGGTGTTCGAAGAGCGCAACCAGGTGGCCAGCATCGACTTTTCCTCCACGTCATTTGTGAAGGAAGTGGCGCGGGCCCGGACCTTCGGGTTCATGCGCGACATCGAGTTCCTGCGCAGCCAGAACCTGGCGCTGGGCGGCAGCGTGGACAACGCCATCGTGGTGGACGAGTACCGCATCCTCAACGAGGACGGCCTGCGTTATGACGACGAGTTCGTCAAACACAAGATGCTCGACGCCATCGGTGACCTGTACCAGCTCGGCCACAGCCTGATCGGCGAGTTCGTGGGTCACAAGTCCGGCCACGCGCTCAACAACGCCCTCCTGCGTGAGCTGCTCAAGCAGGAAGACGCTTGGGAACTGGTGACCTTCGAGGACGCGGAAAACGCACCGATTTCCTATGTGAAGCCGGTGATGGCCGCCGAATAACGGCCCGTCCCGAACACACCTCGCCGCGTGCCCGCGCGGTGTCGTGCCTCCCTGTGCGCCCCGACCGTTCTCCCGCGGCCGGGGCGCTCTCGTTTCAGCTTGAGCTAACTCTCCGCCCGCCCCGCCAACCGCCGCAGCGCTTTCGCCAGCTCGTCGTCATCGACGCAATCCGCCGCCTGCCGAATATGCGCGGCACTCCCCGCATCCAGCGGCGGCCGCTCATTGGCGCGCAGCTTGTCGGCGGTGGCGGCGGGCGCCGCCCGGCGGCCGGTGACCAGGATCTTGATGCTCTTGCCCGGCGCCAGGCTGCGCTCCAGGCGCGGCAGGTGGAAGCGCAGCAGCTGGGCGGTGGCGCTGGTTTCCACCATCGCCAGCCAGCGGTTCTCTTCCTCCACCAGCGTCACCCGGTCGCGCAACGCGGGCGGCAGACAGTCCTGGGGCGGGGCGGCCGGGCCTTTCGGGGCCGCCGCCTTGTGGCCGCGAGCGGCTTTCGCCAGCGGCGCCAGAGCGCTGTTTTGGCGCAACAGACCCTGCAATTCCTTGGGTAGGGACGGCTTGCTCATACCTTTTCCTTGGGCTACCCTGCGAATGTAAAAAAATTATAAAGCTTGCCAGGCGAGAGCACACGGGGAAGGCGCTCGCCACCTCATTCACGGAAGAAAGGAACCCTTTGCCCCGCCGGGCGGTCTCGCCTCCGGCCAGGGGATGTTTTTACTTGCGACAGCTGAATTGAGACAGGCGCGATACAACGATGAACATCATATTGTTGAACAGCAAGCGCGGCCACTCCCGCACTCTTACTTTACCGCGGTTTTTGCCCGCGCTGGTGCTGGCGGTGCTGGTGCTGATTCCCATGGCCGCCGGTGTCGGCGCCTACTGGCTCAGCTACCGGGTCGCGCCGCCGTCCTACAGTGAGGCGGTGGCCGAGCGGTTCCGTTCCTCCCTGGACCGGCAAAGCGACGAAGTGGCCAACCTCAAGCAGCTCAGTGAAGAGCAGTTCCGTGCCCTGACCCTCAAGCTGGCCGACGCCCAGGCCCGCCTGGTACGGCTGGACGCGCTCGGCGAGCGGCTGGTGGACGTGGCCGGCATCGAGAGCGACGAATTTGACTTCGGCGGCGGCGAACTGGCCATGGGCGGCCCCGAACCCCAGGACAGCAGCGCCTTCGCGCCGCCGTCGTTCATTGAGGAGCTGGACGGCCTTACCGAGACCCTGGAGCGCCGCGAACAGCAGTTGAACATTCTCGAAAACCTGCTCGCCAACCGTAATCTGGAAAACCAGACCTTCCTGTCCGGGCGTCCCATTACCCAGGGCTGGATGTCGAGCCGCTTCGGCCGCCGCACCGACCCGTTCTCCGGCAAGGTGGCGTGGCACGAAGGGGTGGATTTCGCCGGCAAGGACGGCTCCGACGTGGTCGCCACCGCCGCCGGCGTGGTCACCTACGCCGGCGAACGCTCCGGCTACGGCCTGCTGGTGGAGATCAACCACGGCAACGGCATCAGCACCCGCTACGGCCACGCCAAAACCGTGGACGTGAAGGTCGGTGATATCGTGCGCACCGGCGATGTGATCGCCAAGATGGGCTCCAGCGGCCGTTCCACCGGCCCGCACGTGCACTACGAAGTGCTCAAGAACGGCCGGCAGGTCAATCCGCACCCCTACATCTACCGCGCCCGCCGCTGAAAACGCTTGTGGGAGCGGGCCCTGCCCGCGAAAGGGCGGTGCCACACCGCCCGGCAGGATCCCAGAGACCTGTCTCCCCATTTCGCCGGCCTTGAATAGTCGCCCTCCGCACCTTATCTCCTTGGTCTATTGTGTTTAGAATGGCTCTTTTTCGCCCCACCCATTGAGAATAAACGGACGTTTCATGCTGGCTACCATCGTCAAAAAAGTCTTCGGGACCAAGAATGACCGCGAGCTCAAGCGGATCAGCCGTCTGGTGGCCGGGGTCAACACCCATGGCGACGCCATGGCGGAATTGGATGACGGCGCGCTGCAGGCCAAGACCGCCGAGTTGAAGGCCGCGCTCGCCGACGGCAAGACCCTTGACGAGATACTGCCGGAAGCGTTCGCGGTGGTCCGCGAGGCGGCCACCCGGGTGATGGGCATGCGCCACTTCGACGTCCAGTTGATGGGCGGCATCGCGCTGCATGAAGGGCGCATCGCGGAGATGCGCACCGGTGAGGGTAAAACCCTGACCGCCACCCTGGCGGCCTACCTGAACGCCCTGGCCGGCAAGGGCGTGCACGTGGTCACGGTCAACGACTACCTGGCCGCGCGGGACGCCAACTGGATGCGCCCGCTGTACGAATTCCTGGGCCTGAGCGTGGGCGTGATCTACTCCCAGCAGCCGCAGCCGGAAAAGCGCGAGGCCTACGCCTGCGACATCACCTACGGCACCAACAACGAATACGGTTTCGACTACCTGCGCGACAACATGGCGTTCCGTCTGGAAGACCGGGTGCAGCGCGGCCTGTTCTACGCCATCGTCGACGAAGTGGACTCGATCCTCATCGATGAGGCGCGCACGCCGCTGATCATCTCCGGCCCGGCGGCGGACTCCTCCGAGCTGTACCGTCAGATGAACACCCTGATTCCCAAGCTGCAGCCGCAGCGCGAGGAAGAGGGCGAGGACGGCCAGAAAGCGGAAGGCCACTACTACATCGACGAAAAGCAGCGCCAGGTGGAGCTCACCGAGGACGGCCACCAGCTGATCGAGTCCCTGCTGGTGGAAAACAACCTGCTGGAAGCCGGCGAAAGCCTCTACGCCGCCCACAACCTGACCCTGCTGCACCACGTGCACGCGGCGCTCAAGGCCCATGCCCTGTTCCACAAGGACCGCCAGTACGTGGTGCAGAACGATCAGATCGTGATCGTCGACGAGCACACCGGGCGCACCATGCCGGGCCGCCGCTGGTCCGAAGGCATCCACCAGGCGGTGGAAGCGAAGGAGGGCGTGCGCATCCAGCAGGAAAACCAGACCCTGGCGTCCACCACCTTCCAGAACTACTTCCGCCTCTACGAGAAGCTCGCCGGCATGACCGGCACCGCCGACACCGAGGCGATGGAATTCCGCCAGATCTACGGCATGGACGTGGTGGTGGTGCCCACCAACCGGCCGATGGTGCGTAAGGACGCCAACGATCTGGTTTACCTGACCCTGCAGGAAAAATTCGACGCCATCGTCGAGGAAGTGCGCGACTGCGTGGAGCGCGGCGCGCCGGTGCTGGTGGGCACCGCCACCATTGAGGCCTCCGAATACCTGGCCCAGCGGCTCACCAAGGAAAAGATCAAGCACCAAGTGCTCAACGCCAAGCAGCACCAGCGCGAGGCGCAGGTGATTGCCCAGGCTGGCCGCCCGGGCACCGTGACCATCGCCACCAACATGGCCGGTCGCGGTACCGACATCGTGCTGGGCGGTAACGCCGAGGAAGAGATCAAGCACATGGACGAGCCTTCCGAGGAGAAGGCCGAGAAGATCCGCGCCGAGTGGGAAGCCAACCACAACACCGTGCTGGAAGCCGGCGGCCTGCACATCATCGGCACCGAGCGCCACGAATCCCGCCGGATCGACAACCAGCTGCGTGGCCGGGCCGGCCGCCAGGGCGACCCGGGCTACACCCGCTTCTTCCTGTCCATGGAAGACGACCTGATGCGCATCTTCGCCTCCGACCGGGTGCGCAACATGATGCGCTCACTGGGTCTCAAGGACGGCGAAGCCATCGAGCACCGCTGGGTGACGCGCGCCATTGAGAACGCCCAGCGCAAGGTGGAAACCCGCAACTTCGACATCCGCAAGAACCTGCTGGAATACGACAACGTGGCCAACGACCAGCGCCGCGTGGTGTACAGCCAGCGTGAGCAGATTCTCGAGGCCGAGAGCCTGGCCTCCTCGGTGGAGAGCATCCGCCGCGACGTGATTCCCGAGGTGGTGCACAGCTACATGCCGCCGGGCTCCGTGGAAGACCAGTGGGACGTGGAAGGGCTGGAGAAAAGCCTGCAGGCGGAATACAGCAGCGATATCCCGGTGCGCCAATGGCTGGACGAAGACAACGGCCTGCACATCGAGGGCGTCACCGAGCGCATCATCGAGCAGCTGGAAGCGGACTACGCCCGCAAGGAAGAGGAGATCGGCACCGAGACCCTGCGTCCGATCGAGAAGCACCTGATGCTGCAGATCCTCGACCGCCACTGGAAAGAACACCTGGCCAACATGGACCATCTGCGCCAGGGCATTCATCTGCGCGGCTACGCCCAGAAGAACCCCAAGCAGGAGTACAAGAAAGAAGCCTTCGAGCTGTTCCAGACCATGCTTAACCAGATCCAGCATGAGCTGGTGCGCGTGCTGCACAACTTCGAAGTGCGCCGCGAGGATGAAGTGGAGCGCCTGGAAGCCCAGCGCCAGGAAGAAGCCCGCGTGCAGGCCGAGAAAATGAAGGCCGAGCAGGAAGAGGTGGCCGCGCCCACCGCCCAGGGCGACGGCACAGGCCAGACCCAGGGGCCGCCGGAGAAGCCGCGCACCGTGGTGCGCGAAGGCCGTAAAGTGGGCCGCAACGAACCCTGCCCGTGCGGCTCCGGCAAGAAATACAAGCAGTGCCACGGAAAGCTGGATTAACCATGACACAGACAGAATGGTTCCCGGTGGCCGGCGTTAAACTCGCCGCCATCGCAGCGGGCATCAAGAAGCCCAACAAAAAGGATTTGGTGGTCATCGAGCTGGCCGAGGGCAGCCGCGCCGCCGGCGTGTTCACCACCAACCGCTTCCAGGCGGCACCGGTGCAGGTGGCGCGCCGCAACCTGGCCGAGAAAGCGCCCCGCTACCTGATGATCAACACCGGCTACGCCAACGCCGGCACCGGCGACAAGGGCCACGCCTACTGCGAGGAAACCTGCCTGCTGCTGTCCGAGCTGGCGCACTGCGCGCCCTCGGAAGTGCTGCCGTTCTCCACCGGCGTGATCGGCCAGACCTTCCCCATGGAACCGTTCGAGGAAGGCCTGCCGCTGGCCCTGGACGACCTCAGCGAGCATCACTGGGGCCGCGCCGCCGAAGGCATCATGACCACCGACACGGTGCCCAAGGTGGCCAGCCGGCGCATTGAGCTGGACGGCGACACCATCACCATCACCGGCATCGCCAAGGGCGCCGGCATGATCAAGCCCAACATGGCCACCATGCTCGGCTTCATCGCCACCGACGCCAAGATTGCCCAGCCGCTGCTGGATCAGTGGGTGAAAAGCCTGGCGGACCGCTCCTTCAACCGCATCACCGTGGACGGCGACACCTCCACCAACGACGCCTGCATGCTGATCGCCAGCGGCCAGGTGGGCGCCGAGATCAACGACCGCGCCGACCGCAACGCGGAGCTGCTCTACCAGGCCCTGGAAACCGTGTTCGTGGAGCTGGCCCAGGCGCTGATCCGCGACGCCGAAGGTGCCACCAAGTTCGTTTCCATCGAAGTGTCCGGCGCGCGCAGCGACCGGGACGCGCAGATCGTCGCCGAGACCATCGGCCACTCACCGCTGGTGAAAACCGCGCTGTTCGCCTCCGACCCGAACTGGGGGCGCATCCTCGCCGCCGTGGGCCGCGCGCCCATCGAAACCCTGGACGTGGACAAGGTGGCGGTGTGGCTCAGCGAAGTGGAGCTGGTGCGCGAAGGCGGTGTCGCCGACAGCTACACCGAAGAGCAGGGCGCCGCGGTGATGGCCCGCCCGGAAATCACCATCCGCGTCGACCTGGGCGCCGGCGACGGCACCGGCCAGGTGTGGACCTGCGACTTCAGCTACGACTACGTCAAGATCAACGCCGAATACCGCACCTGAGCTTGTGGGAGCGGGTTGTGGGAGCGGGCCCGCTCCCAAGAGACACACCCCGACACCGAGCCTATGTCTGAATCTCTCCCCGAAATAACCGTCGTCGCCGCCATCATCCGTGATCGGCGAGATCGCCTCTGCCTCAGCCGTCGCCCGGAGCATAAACACCAAGGCGGTTTATGGGAGTTTCCCGGCGGCAAGGTGGAAGAGGGCGAGCCCCTGGAGCGGGCCCTGGCCAGGGAGTTGGACGAGGAACTGGGCATGAAAGCGGCACGCTCTCAGCCCTTCATGACCGTGCGCCACCGCTATCCGGACCTGCGCGTGACGCTGCATTTCCGCGAAGTAACCGCTTACACCGGCGAGCCCCACGGCCGCGAAGGCCAGCCGGTGGAGTGGGTGCCGCTGCAGGCGCTTTCCGGCCGCCAGTTCCCCGCCGCCAACCAGCCGGTGGTCACCGCCCTCAAACTGCCCCGGCAACTGGTGATTCCCCCGGAAGGGCTCGGTTACCAGGACGTGCTCGCCGGCATCGACCGGCTCGACCCCGACAGCCAGGGCCTCTACCTGCGGCAATGGTCGCAAAGCGACGCACTCCCCGAGCTCGCCGCCCGCTGCCGCCAGCGCGGCGTCCGCTTCTGGATCCGCGACGACACCCACCTCGCCACCCGCGAACACGCCTTCGGCCTCCACCTGACGGCTAAATCTTGTGGGAGCGGTGCCCAAAACTACCCGGGCATCCTCTCCGCCTCTTGCCACAACGAACAGGAAATCGCCCAAGCGGTAGAGTGGGGCGCGCAAATGGCCACCCTCTCCCCGGTCCACGCCACCCCCACGCATCCGGACGCCCAACCCCTGGGCTGGGACCGCTTCCGCGCCCTGGTGGAAGGCAAACCGCTGGTGTTCTACGCCCTCGGCGGCGTCACCCCCCAGGACCTGGACACAGCGCTCCACAACGGCGCCTTCGGCCTCGCCGGTATCCGTGCTTTTTGGATAAATAACGGATAAGTTATTTATTGAATCCGGAATAACTAAAGTGATATAAATTGACCATCGTATAACGATGGAGTTATCTGATGATGTTGCTCCCGGTAGCCAAACAGGTCGCGGCGCTTCGTAAACGCCTGCGTATGGAGCAGCGGGCTCTGGAGCCGCTGACCGGTCTGAAACAACCTCATATTGCTCGCATAGAAGGCGGGCAAGACGTCCGCCTTTCCACGCTGGAAAAGCTGGTTAAGGCGCTGGGGGCGGCGCTGGTGGTGGTCCCTCGTGATCGGCTCGCCGAAGTACAGGCCCTGTTGAATGCTGAGCCTGCTGACGCTCGGTATGATCGAAAAGTAGATACCTTTGACGACGAGGCGTTCAGCCCTTACACCGACCTCGAGGTCCGGGACGATGACTGAGGCCGTCCAAGTACTCGACATTCGTCTGCACGATACGCGGGTCGGCTACCTGGCCGGGGATCGAGGCGGGCGAAATGCGTTCACTTTCGCGCCTGAGTACGTCGCCATGGGTCCGGCGCGTCCCACCTTGGGGTTGGCGTTTAATCGCCTGCTTGCCGAAGGACCGCCGCCGCCACAGCGGAGCAGACATCGGTTGCCGTCCTGGTTCTCCAATCTATTGCCGGAAGGCGCTTTACGGGATCTGGTGGCCAGCCGACTGAAAGTTCACAGCGACAATGAGTTTCCGATACTGGCGGCGTTGGGCGCTGATCTGCCCGGCGCGGTGAGCGCCGCGCCGTTATCAGGCCAGGAAATTCCGGACATCGCCTTGCAAGGGTTTGATCGTGAGGCGCTGGCGGATCCACCGACCGAGTCGGCGGAGGGTAAAGGATTTTCCCTGGCCGGCGTGCAGATGAAGTTCTCCATGAAACGCCATGGCGGGCGTTACACCCTGCTGCACCCGCAGGAGCCCGGCGACTGGATCGTGAAGACACCCTCCGTTTCGCACCCGTTCGTGCCGGTTAATGAATTCAGTGTCATGCGATTGGCAGAAGCCGCGGGTATCCCCATTCCAGAGATTGAGCTGGTGCCCCTGGAACAATTGGAGGGGCTGCCCGCGCTCAGTTTGCCGCCGGACGAACAATGGGCCTACGCGATTCGGCGCTTTGATCGAGCCGGCGGGGGGAAAACCCATATGGAGGACCTGGCTCAGGTGATGAACGTGCGCGCCAACGACAAATACGGGCGCACCAACTATGAAACCCTGGGGCGCATTCTCGATGCCGAGTTACTGAACCCGGCCCAGGGCCTTCGGGACTATGTTCAGCGTTTGATGGTCAACATCCTGCTTGCCAACGGCGACGCCCACCTCAAAAACTGGAGCCTGCTCTATCCGGACCGGCGCACACCGATTCTGGCCCCGGCCTACGATCTTCTGTTCACACAGGTGTATGTGGAAGGGGAGGATGGTCTGGCGTTGAATCTGGCGAAGAACAAGCACTACTACGATTTTTCCCTGGATCATTGGCGGCGCTTCGCCGAAAAAACCGGGCTGGACGAAAAACAGGTGCTGGGCGCCGTACGCGGAGTGGTGGACAACGCGCGCGCGACCTGGCCCCATTTGCTCGGGACGCTGCCTATGGTACCGGAGCACAAGGAGCGCTTGATCGAACATTGGGCCAGGTTGCGACCTGAGTTTCGGATCTAAAGCACCGCGCCTCAGGTCAGGTTATCGAAATCATCCATCGGATCGGTGGGCTCGCCGGGAATCGCGTGGCGCTCCGACGCCCAGTCGCCCAGGTCGATCAGCTTGCAGCGCTCCGAGCAGAACGGCCGCCAGGGGTTATCGTCCCAGCGTGAGGGTTTCCGGCATTGCGGGCAGGGGTAAATACGGGTGGGCTGTTCGTTATCCGCCATGTCGTTGCGCGAGTTCCAAATACGTTTCATGTAAGGCGTCGAGCCGCTCATGCAGGTGCCGCAGCGGGCCGTGGTTCTCGACCACGTCGTGGGCCGCCGCGAGGCGGCGCTCGCGGTCCATCTGGGCGCGCATGATCGCCTGCACCTGCGCCTCGGGCACGGTGTCCCGCGCCACGGTGCGCGCCACCTGAACCTCCGGCGGCACGTCGATCACCAGGATACGGTGCACCATCTCTTTCTGGCTACCCTCGAGCAGCAGCGGCGACACCAGCACCGTGTAGGGCGAATCGCTGGCGTGGATCTGCCGGTAGAGCTCGCGACCGATGGCCGGGTGGGTGATCGCCTCCAGATCGCGGCGCGCCTGCTCGTCGCTGAACACGATATCGCGCAGCGCGCGGCGGTCCAGGCTGCCGTCGTCCTGCAGCACCGCGCCGAACCGGTCGACGATAGCGTCCAGCGCCGGCTCGCCCGGCGCCACCACCGCCCGCGATGCCAGGTCCGCATCGACAATGGTCACACCGCGCCGCGCCAGATGATCCGTGGCCGCGGTCTTGCCGCTGCCGATACCGCCGGTCAGGCCGACAACAAACATAGGGACTCCGCAATCTGAGTGTGTTTGTGGGTGCGGGCCTTGTGGGAGCGGGCCCAGCCCGCGAAAGGCCGGCAAAGCCGGCCGGCAGGATACCAGAGAAGCGCGTTCGGTGGGATTGACCGCTACCCGAGGTTAAACAACCCCAGGTAGGAGCTCACAATCGCCTCACCCCAAAGCAACGCGATCCACCCGGCGATCGCCAGATAGGGCCCGAACGGGATCCCCTGATCCCGCTTCACGCTGCCGCTGGCCATCATCGACACCGCGAACAGCAGGCCCACCACGGAGGAGAGCAGCACCACCACCGGCAGATACTGCCAGCCCAGCCAGGCGCCCAGGGCGGCGAGCAGCTTGAAGTCGCCGTAGCCCATGCCTTCCTTGCCGGTGAGCAGCTTGAACACCCAGTACAGGCTCCACAGCGCCAGATAGCCGGCCATGGCCCCGATCACCGCATCCGGCAGGCTCACCGGGGAGATGCCCAGCACCGCCGCCAGCAGGCCCGCCCACAGCAGCGGGTAGGTAAGATCGTCCGGCAGCAGGGTGGTGTCCAGATCAATCACCGCCAGGGCCAGCAGCGTAAAGCTGCCGTACAGCATGAAGATCAACCAGGGATCGTAACCGAAGCGCCAGGCGCACAGGCCCGCCACCAGGGCGGTGAGCAGCTCGATAATCGGATAACGCTTGCTGATCGCCGCCTTGCAGCCGCTGCAGCGGCCCTTGAGCAGCGCCCAGCTCACCACCGGCACGTTCTCGTACCAGCGGATGCGGTGGTTGCAGTGCGGGCAGTGGGAACCGGGCGTCACCAGATTGAAGATGGGCGGGGTCTCTTCCCCTTTAGGCGCGGGCTGCTCCAGCAACTCGCGCGCCTCCTGACGCCAGGTGGCCTCCATCATCTTGGGAATACGGTGGATCACCACATTCAGAAAGCTGCCCACCAGCAGGCCGAACAGCACGCAAACCAGGATCAGGGCGGCCGGGCTGGCCGCCAAGTAATCGAGAAGCAGCACCGTTAAACCACCGCGCCGAGCTGGAAGATGGGCAAGTACATCGCGATGATGAGGCCGCCGATCAAAACGCCAAGGATGGCCATGATGAGCGGCTCGAGCATACTGGTCAGACCATCAACCAAGTTATCCACTTCGTCTTCGTAGTAGGTGGCAACCTTAGCGAGCATGGCATCGAGGGCACCGGATTCCTCGCCAATAGCTGTCATCTGTAGGGCCATCGCTGGGAATACACCGGTTGAGCGCATGGCGAATTGAAGCTGCTGGCCTGTGGCTACGTCCTCTTTTACTTGTAGCACGGCTTTTCGGTATACCACGTTGCCGGTGGCGCCGGCGCAAGCGTCGAGAGCCTCGATGAGCGGTACCCCGGCTGCAAAGGTGGTGGATAGTGTGCGGGCGAAGCGAGCTACCGTGGCTTTGTGCGTGATTGGCCCAACCACTGGGATACGAAGCAATAGCCTATCCACCGCATCATGAAAGCCTTGCGATCTCTTTCGCGCTTCCGTGAAACCAATGATCAATGCTGCGCCAACTATCAGTACCATCAAGAAGTTAGCCTGAAGGCCTTCCGATAAGCCGATAACGAACAAGGTGAAAGCGGGTAGCTCAGCACCGAAACCCTCAAAAAGTTCTTGGAAGGTTGGTACCACTTTCACTAGCAAAATGCCGGTGACGATTACCGCCACGCATACTACGGCTATGGGGTATTTCACTGCTTTCTTGATCTTTTGCTTCAATGCCTCAGTTTTTTCTTTATAAAGCGCCACCCTGTCCAACATGGTTTCCAAGGAGCCGGAGGCTTCGCCTGATTCGATCAGGCTGCAATAGAGATCATCGAACAGGCGTGGATGTTGGCGCAGAGCACCAGCGAAGTTATTGCCACTCTCTACGTCGGCTTTCAGTTTCAAAACCACTTCCCGCATGGATGGATTTTCCAGCCCATCGGATACGATCTCGAAAGCTTGCACCAGTGGTACGCCGGCTTTCATCATGGTTGCCATTTGGCGAGTGAAGAGGGCAATATCCATGGGCTTGATTTTCTTTTTACCGCCCAGATTGATCTCGCGCTTCTTCACCACCTTCTTGGCTTGGATGCCCTGCTTGCGCAGTTCGGCGCGCACCAGAGCCGGCCCTTTGCCGGTGATTTCCCCTTTGACCCGGCTGCCTTTGCGGTCAATACCTTCATAGGTGAAGGTCGCCGGTTTTTGTGCTGTCGCTGTTTTTGCCATAGTCGAAACCCTGACCTACCGAAACCTTTAATAGTTTAGTGCCCGCTGGTCACCCGGCTCACCTCTTCAAGACTGGTGACGCCGTGCATGACCTTGATCAGGCCGGAACGGTACAGATCGTTGAACCCCTCTTTGCGGCACTGGTCGGCGATCTGGATGGAATTACCTTCCTCCATGATGATGCGCGCAATGCCGTCGGTGATGCGGACTACCTCGTAAACCCCCACGCGCCCCTTGTAGCCGCCTTTGCACTTCTCGCAGCCTTTGCCACTGGGGCCGTATACAGTAAACCCGGATTGGATGTCCTCGTCCGTGAAACCCATCTCAACCAGCGATTGCTTGGGCACATCCACCGGCTCCTTGCAGTGCTCGCACAGCCGCCGGGCCAGCCGCTGGGCGATAATCAGAATCACCGAGGTGGCGATGTTGAACGAGGGCACCCCCATATTACGCAGCCGGGTCAGAGTCTCCGGGGCGCTGTTGGTGTGCAGTGTTGATAGCACCAGGTGGCCGGTCTGCGCCGCTTTCACCGCGATCTCGGCGGTCTCCAGGTCCCGAATCTCCCCCACCAGGATGATATCCGGGTCCTGTCGCAGGAAGGCACGCAGGGCGGTGGAAAACTCCATGCCCTGCTTGGGGTTCACATTGACCTGGTTAACCCCCTCCAGGTTGATCTCCACCGGATCTTCCGCTGTGGAGATGTTCCGTTCCGGCGTATTGAGGATGTTTACCCCGGTGTAGAGAGACACCGTCTTGCCGGAGCCGGTAGGGCCGGTAACCAGAATCATGCCTTGAGGCTTGCTCAGGGCATCCATGTACATCTTCTTCTGGTCTTCCTCGTAACCCAGGTGATCGATGCCCATCTTGGCGCTTTCCGCGTCCAGGATCCGCAGCACGATCTTCTCGCCATAGAGGGTAGGGCAGGTGTTAACACGGAAGTCGATAGCCCGGCTCTTGGAAATCTTCAGCTTGATTCGACCGTCCTGAGGTACCCGGCGCTCGGAAATATCCATGCGCGCCATCACTTTGAGGCGGGCGGCGAGCTTGCTGGCGGTAGTGATCGGCGGCTTGGCCACCGTTTCCAGGATGCCATCCTGGCGGAACCGCACCCGGTAGGTCTTCTCGTAGGGCTCGAAGTGCAGGTCGGAGGCTCCGCCCTTAATAGCGTCCAGCAGCAGCTTGTTCACGAAGCGCACGATAGGCGCGTCATCAGAGCCCGCGGCCGCGTCTTCCGTGCCTGAAGCGTCCGCGTCCGCACTGGCCGTTTCCAGGTTGTCGAGATCATCATCCAGATTATCGAAGGCCTTGCCTTCCTGCTCGGACTCCAGCTGATCGATCCAACGCCGCAGCTTGTCGTCCTCGGCGATCACCGTCTCCACATTCAGGCCGGTGTTAAAGCGGATCTCTTCCAGGGCCGGTAGATTGGTGGGGTCGGACACCGCCACGAACAATCGGCTGCCCCGCCGCAGCAGCGGCAGGATCGTGTGCTTGGTGATTAGCTTGGGGTCGACGATATCCTTGACCATCATCTCTTTGGAAAAGGTGTTCAGATCAATGAGGGGATCACCGAACTCTTCCGCGGCCGAGCGGGCCACCACGGCGGCGCTGACATGGCCGCCCGCCACCAGGTGATGGACGAGCGCCACCCGCGCCTGTCGCGCCTCGGCGGCGGCGGTCTGGGCCGCTTCCATGGAAAGATGGCCTTCCTTTACAAGACGGCGGGCCAGGCCGCTTAGTGACGCTGCGGAACTATTCATAAGAAGTGATCATGGTTATTTATACTTACCCCCGAAGCAGATTGGCAGCCTTCCCGGCGGCTGTAAAGAGCCTGCGATCAAGGGGTTGGCTCCGTTAGTTGTATTGCCACCTTAACTGACGGATTTGGTCATAAAGGGTCGCAAAGGGTGACGCTATTTGTCAGCGCCTGACAAAAAACGGCAGCGGATTGGCCGGGGAAGTGATCTCCAGAGCCGCAAACCCGGCGCGTGAAAGTTGGCCCAATAGCTGCATATGTCTGATGCAGGCGCTCGCCTCGGGGGTGAGCACATAATAAAGTTTCGAGTCTGGAGAAGCTGAAATGAAACAAGTGCAGAAGGGTTTTACTCTTATCGAACTGATGATCGTTGTGGCGATCATCGGTATTCTGGCAGCCGTGGCGATTCCTGCTTACCAGGATTACACCGTGCGGACAAAGGTTTCTGAAGGCCTTAGTTTGGCTTCCGGAGCAAAAACAAGCGTAACTGAAACTCGTTTGTCTTCTGGTGCTTGGCCGGCCGATGCCGCTGCCGCTGGCTTGGCAAGCACGATCACCGGAAATAATGTTAAGAGTGTTACGGTTAACAACGGCGTGATCACAATCGAATATTCTGGCAACCCCATCGATGGTGGTCAAGTCGAACTTGAACCCACCCTTAATGGCGGCTCCGTAGTGTGGACCTGCCAAGCCGGTGGCACCGCAGTTGAGGATCGCTATTTGCCGAATAACTGTCGATAACCAGAGTCGGCACGACAAAAGGGCGACCATGGTCGCCCTTTTTTGTGAGCTAGTATGGCTATGCTACTTCGAAGAACCGGCTTTTTTGTTATATTCTTAATTGGCCTTCCGCTCTACTGCTACTGGAGCGCACTATCAGGTCCGTTTCTATTTGACGATTTCGCTAACCTCAAGGCGCTTTCGCTGCTTGATCGAGATTTAAGCGTCGAATCAATTAAATCCTTCTTATACGCCGATTCCGCCGGACCTACCGGTAGGCCAATCGCCCTCCTAAGCCTTTTGTTAAACGACTATGGCTGGCCTTCTGAGCCATATAGCTTCAAATATACCAATTTAATGATCCATATAATCAATGGTCTTTTATTGTTAATTATAACTTTTAAGTTGGTCATTAAATCGCAAGAGACAAAGTTCTCATTTTTGATTGCCGTTATTATATCGGCGCTATGGGTGTTGAACCCATACAATATCTCTAGTGTAATGTATGTGATCCAAAGGATGGCTCTTCTTTCTACGTCCTTCGTTTTGATGGGTTTAATATTATATTATTATGGCCGAACAGCGATAGAACAAGATAAAAGAAAGAAGGGGTTGGCGCTCCTTTTTTGTGGTTATGTCGTTGGCGCCGGGCTGGGCGTGTTAGCTAAAGAAAATGCTGCGTTATACGTTTGGCTTGTACTACCATTAGAGTACTTCTTTTTCGATAGCACCAAGCGGACAAAAATCATATCCAGCGTGATCTGGATACCGGCTATTATCTTGGCCGCTGCCTTTGTCTATAAGATGCCAGATTTTTTATATCAATATAGATGGGTGCGTGACTTTTCGCTTTTGGAACGGTTGCTGACAGAAAGTAGAGCTTTATTTTATTACATGTGGCGCTATACGATCCCAGGTGTGAGCTACATGGGGATATATGCTGACGGATTCCAAAAATCAACCGATCTGATTACCCCAATCTCAACGGCGGTCACTTTATTATTCCATTCCATGGTTGTGTTGGTTTCGATAAGTTTAAGAAAAAGTAAGCCTCTGTTTAGTTTTGGCATTGCTTTTTTTTATGTGGCCCATTTCATGGAAAGCTCCGTCGTTCCTATAGAGTTAATGTTTGAGCATAGAAATTATCTCCCGTCCATATTTCTTTTTTTGGGCTTGGCTCATTTAGTGATTAAACGAGAAAAGATGCTGGTTGCTCTCTTATCTTTCGTCGTGTTGATCTATGCCGGATTTTTAAAGCTACAGTCCCAGTATTGGTCAGAGCCATTGCTGCTAAAAAAAATATTTTTCATAGAGAATGAGAGCTCTGAAAGATCCGCAGTTGACTACGCTCAGTTGCTTGAAGATATTGGTCAAGCGAACCAAGCGCTCGCAGTTCTAAGAGACTATACGTCACGAGAGCCCGCAGGCGTTCATATTGCGCTTAATCAAGCGGCCATTGCATGTAGCGTGGGATCGGATACCAAAGAAGATAGAAGGGTGCTCATTGAGTCCCCCTATAAATATAGGGGGAAAGGAAACGCTGTCACGACTAAAATCAAGCGGCTTTCAGTACTGGTGGCGCAAAAAAAGTGTGCCACCTTAAACTTTAACGACCTAAATGAAATGTTAGATAACTTTAATTCCGCTTATGAAAGAGACCTCGATGCAAAACAAGCCTCTCACATTGCCAGGGCTTATGTCGATTTTTATAGCGGATCTTATGATGGGTTTAAAAATAACATATTTGATGCGATTACGATAGTTGAGAACCCTGAGCTTGCGACGAGCGCCTGCGCTCAGATTTATGAGTTGGGAAGGTATGCTGACGCATGCCAGTGCTTGAAAATTGGCTCTCGAATAAACAATAGCTTGCAAGCTAACATTTTGGGTGGTGAGGAATGGGTGAGGGTTTGTAATAACCTATAACTCTAGGGAGACATAGCGTGCCAACAAAATCTATTTCCATCGTGATTCCTGCAAAGAATGAAGCAGAAAACCTAAAGAATTGGCTGCCTGGGTTGGTGGCTTGGGGTAAGTATGATGAACTTATAGTAATTGATGATGGTTCAATTGACGACACCGAAAACGTGGTAAAAGGTTATGGGGCAAAAGTCATTCGACATAGTGTAAGTTTAGGCAATGGCGCTTCAATAAAGCATGGGGCTCGCGTCGCCGTTGGCGATCTTATCGTTTTTATGGATGGCGATGGGCAACATCAGGTTGATGATATCCCGAGGCTGCTAGAAGTCATGGAAGATGGTGCGGTAGACATGGTTGTTGGTGCTCGTAACCGGCAAGGGCAGGCAAGCTTGGCTCGAAGTGTCGCAAATAGGTTCTATAATTGGTTTGCTAGTATGGTAACTGGCCATTCCGTCAAGGATCTGACGTCGGGTTTTCGTATCGTTAAGGCAAAAAGGTTTCGTCAGTTTTTAAGCTTGCTACCTAATGGATTCTCGTATCCAACTACATCGACAATGGCCTTTTTTAGAAGCGGCTACCAAGTGAGCTACTTGTCCATCGATGTTCTGAAAAGGCAAGGCCGCAGCCATATCAGGCCGATGCGAGATGGTGTGCGTTTCTTGATCATTATATTTAAGGTGGCCACACTGTATTCGCCTTTGAAGGTATTTCTTCCGATAGCAATTAGTTTGTTCATGTTGGGGCTGATGCGTTATGCATATACTTATGTAGAAATGGGATCGTTTACAAACATGTCGGCTTTGCTAATGGTTTCAAGCGTTCAAGTTTTTCTAGTTGGTCTTGTGTCTGAGCAAATAACTAGCCTGATGTATAAAGAAAAATGATCCACATTGTTATAGGTACAAAGGCACAACTAATAAAGATGGCGCCTGTTATGGCTGAGTTGAGCCGCCGCGGCGTTCCTTATAGATATATATCAACAGGTCAGCACAAGGATACAGTGGCAGATCTTCTGCTTAATTTTAATATTAAAAATCCAGATGTTTTTCTCTATGACGGAGAGGATATAGTCTCTGTCCGCTCGATGTTTTTCTGGCTATTTCGAATCCTGGCGCGTGCTCTTTTTAATAAAAGGTATATTTTTGGCGAGCAGGTGAGTAACAATGATATCGTTCTAATTCATGGGGACACGCTCTCCACGCTAGCTGGTGCTCTGATGGCTAGGATGGCTGGCTTGAAGGTTGGCCACGTTGAATCAGGACTCAGGTCTTACCGGTTTTTCCATCCCTTCCCTGAAGAGTTGACGCGAGTATTAACTTTTAAACTTTCAAACTACCTTTTTTGTCCAGATGATATCGCTGTGAAAAATCTGGGTAAAATCAGTGGTGTGAAAATAAACACAGGCGGTAACACCCTCTATGATGCTGTCCACGCGGTCCGACCGAGCGTGGACAGCCCCTTATCATTACCGGTTCGCAACTTTGCTATTGTCACTCTACATAGATATGAAAATTTCAAAGACAGACAATGTGTGCTTAGGATCTTGAGTATAGTTGAGATGGCGTCTAAGCATCAAAGCTTGGTCTTTGTGATGCACAAAACCACAGTTAGAGCTTTAAAAAAATACGGGTTTTACGAAAGAGTAAAAAATAATGATAGGATTAAAACCGTGCCAAGGATGGATTATTTTTCGTTCATCGCGTTAATTAAAAAGAGTAAGTTCGTTATTAGTGACGGGGGTAGCAATCAAGAAGAGTGCTTTTATCTGGGGAAGCCTATCCTGCTGCTTAGGGATGCCTCCGAACGGCAGGAAGGTCTTGGAGAGAATTGCGTTCTTAGCCACTATAGTATTGCGACGGCGAGTGAGTTTGTAGAAAATTACCAAAGCTATGAACGTGCCGGGCATGCGATATTAACCCGCCCCTCCAAAACGATAGTGGATTTTCTTCTGGGCCTGGATAACGAGAAGAAAAATATACGCGGCTAGGAGGAGACTGTCCTAATAACTTATTTTTCATATGCCTTGGCGAGTGGTTAAACGATTATTGAGGCGATGGCTTCAGGTCTTATAGTTATTGTATCCAAAATTCAAAAAATCTTTAAAGTATAATTTGTGTATTATCTCTTTGCTTCTGTCAGTAAGCAGTATGTTGTCTCTTGGCGATTTATTGATGTGGGGGATATTCTCAATGCCCGTTTTCTCTAAGAGAAACGTCCTTTCTTGGTTAATATTTTCGAGGTGAATTGCTGTAATTTCGCTTGGGATTAGACCGGTTTCGTCTTGTAGAAAATAAGATTGGGGCTTAAAAAAAATATTATTTTTAAATGGCGGGGTATTTAACGACTTGGCAATGAAGTCATTTATGTTTTTGTGAGGGGTCGTCAGGGCCTTCTGTAAGTCGCTGTCTTCCTTCGACTTGTTACCACCGGCAAGCAGATATTTCCACGTCGATATAATTCGCTCTTCCGGGTTCCGCACCAATGAAAAAATAAAATAATCTTTCAGTTGGTCTTCACCGATCAAGCGTTTGTAGTCCATGTAAGTTGCATGGCTTGTTCTGTTGATGCCCATAGCTTTGAGGACCGATTTCCCCCCGGTCTTGGGTATGTGAATGAATAGTATCTTTTGAGTATTGAATGCAGCTGGAAGAGGGGGCGTCAATATGCTTTCGATCTTCTGCCTTATTGGAAGAGGAAGTGACCGAGTGTAAACAAACCGGATAAATTCTTGTCGATTCATTTAGAGTGTCCTTCTTTTCTCATTTCCGCGATATAACTTCACGAATATTAATAATGCCAAGAGTGTAGTCCACGTGCTGGCTCTATTCAGTGATGCGACTACGAAGCCGATACTCGGGTGCACCTCAAAAAACGCCGTAACCGCCGCTGCAGCAGTTTCCGAAATGCCCAGTCCGCTAGGTATTATGGCACTGGTCGATGCGACGATATCAGTGATCGCAAGTGCGGTTGGTAGGCTTAGATTTACGGATAGCGACAAAATGGAAAATATCAACCATAGTTTGGCTATGTTAAGTAAAGTCATGCTTATCTGGATCAAGTACAAGATAAGCAAATACATCTTCGACATTTTTGCTCGCCAGGCTACGTACACACTGGAAAGTGACATTGCCGTAGACATGGTTATTGCAAAAACTTTGTACGGCCCCGATGTGATGGTGGTTAATAGTATAAAGCCCACTGTAAACCAAACTAGTATGCCCAGGACCTGTATTAATGAGCTTCTTTTAGCTCCGGCTTTTTTTCTTAAGTACTCGAAGCGGATAATAAGGGCGCCGGGGATGGGGAGTAGGTTGGCCAAAGTTCCATATGAGATTACAGTAATGGCATCTTGATAGGGAATTTCGACTTTAAATAGCAACCCTGAGATCTGGAAGCGAAAGGCAGAAAGTAGCGCAGAAACAGCTGCTAGAAAAAGAACGGGGGAAATAAGCCGGTAATCTATAGTGACCTCGGTGTTGCTTATTTCATAACTGCTGTATATAGCTCCGATAGCAAAGACTGTCATGCCGGTGATCGTCGCGACTATCTTCCTTCTGGGCTTAATGTTTTGACGCGAAGTGGATTCATTCATTGAGTTCTGGGTATTATGTTTAAGCCTAAGGAAGGTCTGAATAATTCACTGTTTTCACCGTGGTGCTAGTCAGAAAGCGTTTGCGGCGGAATTCAGCCCAGAAATCAATCTTGATCGTGTGTTTTTTCGCCTGATTGCCGCGTTTTCGCGG